>Ga0134127_10000006_pt1 | contig 499366 bp, 420 predicted proteins | sample KB31753_FD_96459 | JGI IMG/M metagenome (GOLD analysis project Ga0134127, IMG submission 96459) | Terrestrial soil microbial communities with excess Nitrogen fertilizer from Kellogg Biological Station, Michigan, USA - KB3-175-3 | ecosystem: Environmental > Terrestrial > Soil > Unclassified ...
GACACCAGCAGGGGATCCGACCGGAACTACCGGCACCGGCACCACGTCGGAACCGACGCCGACGCCAACACCGACACCGACACCAACGCCGACGCCAACACCGACGCCTACACCAACGCCGACGCCAACACCAACACCAACGCCGACGCCGACACCAACACCGACGCCGACACCAACACCGACGCCGACGCCAACACCGACGCCGACACCAACACCGACGCCGACACCAACGCCGACGCCGACACCAACACCGACGCCGACGCCGGTAGCGCCGGTGGTGACTCAGCCAGCGACTGGCGCATGGATTGACGGAGTCGTAACCGTCGCCGGCATCGTTGCCGGATCCACCACGAACTGGGTGCCGGAAGTGTGGACGCCCGGAGGCGCATGCGTTCGTTGTGGATTCATGCCGCGCACGGTAGCAGCAGGCACGACGGCCGTCTCCACGCAGTTCAATCTGATCACGACCGATCCAAGTACTCCAGCCGGTCAGTACGACGTGTATATCGTGGCCAACGGCGTCCGTTCGCTGCCGGTTCGCATCAACTTGGGTACTCCGGTGCCGACACCAACACCGACACCAACGCCGACGCCGACACCGATACCAACGCCCACGCCCACGCCAACGCCCACGCCCACGCCAACGCCAACGCCAACGCCAACGCCGACGCCGACGCCGACGCTTGGGATGACGCTGACCACGATCGGTGGACGGGACTTCAGCGTAACGGTGAAGCTCAAGCTGGGAGTCGCTGCAATATCCGGAGTGCGCGTGACGGTCGTGATTACAGATCCGCGAGGCTCGAAGGTGACCTACACCACCACAACGAACTCGACGGGGACGGCCGTGATCAAAGGCCGGCTGTCGAGCCGAGACCCGCGGGGCACGTATCGAGTCACCGCGTCCGCGACGTACTCAGGAATGTACACGTCGGCAACTGGGAGCTTTGTCTACTGACAAGCGCGAGCTGACAGCAGAGGATTCGCCTCGACACTTCAGTAAGGCACTTTGCCGAAGGACGCCTCTGAGACCCGGGGACGGATTCGTGATCGGGCGGTCTGAGTCATGATTCTCTTTTGAGTCAATGACTTAGGCCGCCTGCATCTTTGTGCGTAGCGCTGCGCGAGTTGGTATGCCCCTTGCCCTTGGTAGGGGCATGAACGCCCGCAATACCCGCGCGCGAAACGCAGTCAACCTGGCAATGGGTCTGGCCCTCGGGTTCGCAGTGACGACGCCCGTGAGTGTCGCCGCCTTTGACCTTTTGCCGACCTTGTCTGTTCTCTACCCAATCGCGAATCAGGACGTGTCTGGAACCGTGAGCATGTATACGGTCGCCGACAGCGCGGGTGTGGTTTCGCTGCAGTTCAAGATTGACGGTCAGAATTTCGGATCGAACATCACGTCAGGCTCGTGCCGGTCCAACTGGGACACGACGCAGTTCTCAGATGGCCTTCACACCGTTCAGTCCTATGGCGTCGACCAGTATGGCAACACGCTGGTGTCGGTGCCGGTCACGGTGATGGTGAACAACACGACGGCATTCGTGCCGCCGCCCAGCCCTGGCCCGACGCCCACGCCGGCGCCGACACCGGCGCCATCGCCGATTGGTGGACCAAACGTCACGCTGCCCGTGGCCAACTCGACGGTCAATCCCAGCTTCATCGTGGAAGTGCTGTTCCCGAGCGGCGCCTCGAACGTTCAGGTTCAGATGCGCAACTCGTCGGGTGTGATCGCGCAGAACTGGAACCGCTCGGTGCAGTCAACCGCGACGCGATTGGAATTGATGGTGACGATGACATCGCCGGTGAATGGTCAGTACGACATCACCGCGACGGTCAATGGCAAAACATCCGGCAACGTGCGTGTGAACGTGACGGGCGGCAGTCAACCGGCACCGGGACCCGCACCGACACCAACTCCGACGCCCACGCCAACGCCGACGCCTACGCCTACTCCAGCGCCTATTGCACCGCGCGAACCGTCGCGGACGGCCCCGGCGCCAAGCCCGACTCCGACCCCAACACCGGCACCGGCACCGGGTCCGGGACCGACCCCGACGCCTTCGCCGACGCCCGCGCCAACGCCAACGCCCTCGCCGACGCCAGCGCCTGTTGTCCCGCGGGCCGGCGCCGGTAGCGACAGGGGCAGTGCCGATTCGCGCAAGACCAAGGTGCGGTCGACAGGAATTCGCGTGGCTGACACCGGCAGTTCTGAGGTCGGCGCGTTTACGCCGAACGTGCCGCAGACCATCCAGGGCACCGCGGTGCCGCGAACATCGACGGCAGTGAACAACACCAGTGGTTCGGAATCGACGAAGTCGCTCGCCGGAACCGAGACCGTATCGGCAGGCGTGACGACTCCAAATGCACCGGCCACGAAGCCGCAGGCGCCTGCGACGGCCACTGTCTCACCGGCGGTCGTAGTTCAGGGCACCGTACCTAGCGGCTGCAGCGAGCCCGATCCGTTCAGAAAGAACGGAGGCGTCGGACTCTGCGTGAACGGCGAATGGCTTGCGCTGTGGAAACCGAAGGTCGTGAAGAAATAGGCGGGCCTGACGGCCGGCGAACTACGATCTCGGGGCGACGCGGTTGTAGATAGTTGCGATCGTTCGACCGGCGCCGTAGCCGATGAAGAAGAAGTAGCCAGCGCCGATGAGGGCGCCTGGCCACGTCACGGAGTAGCCGGGCAGATACACCGAGAGCAGCGACAGGTGCTGGCCGACGTTTTCACCGCCTCGAAACAGCAGCACGACGGTGGCGGCGAAGACGGCGAGCGCGGCCAGAAAACCGAGGGCCAGCCCCCATCCCTGCTCGCTCGTGCGTTGAAACGCACGCTGCAGGTCCCGCTTTTCCTGATCCGAAAGTTCCTGTTTCATCGCGCCTCAAATGTGATCCAGGAAGTTCTTGGTCTGCCGCAGGTCCTGCTTGGTGCGGATGATGAACAGCCACATGCCGACCGTGAAATTGTGGACGAATCCGAGCAGCCAGCCGCCAACGAAGCCGACGCCGAAGCCCCATGCCAAGCCGATGAAGGCTCCGGGCCACGTGACGCTGTATCCCTGAAAGTACTGCGAGAGCAGATAGAGCGGCAGACCGTTGGGCCGTGTCACGACGTGCAACGCGGTAATCGCAAACAGACCGAGGCCTGCGATTGCACCGAACGCGAGACCCAGAGCGCTCTTGTGTGCGCGCGGAAACAAACGCTGAGCCTGAACGTTTGGCGCGGCTTCTGGCGTGTCGGGCATGCGGTTCTGCCGCGATGTTAGCATAGCCACCTCACGTGAAGGCCCACAGCGGCAGGCTCACTCGACTGACATTTTTGCTGGTTTTCCTGCCCGGATTCGTCGCCGCCGGCAACGCCCAGGATCTCGGATCGGCGTGGGCGATCCGCGGCGCCGTGCTCATCGACGGTCGCACTGACACGCCGATTCACGACGCGGTCGTGGTCGGAAGCCGCGATCGAATCACATGCGCCGGCACCGCGGCGAGCTGCGTCATTCCTGCCGGCGCTCGAGTGGTGGACGCCGCTGGCAAGTGGCTGCTTCCGGGCCTGATCGACACGCACGTGCACCCGCGGTGGGTGGATGCCGCCTCGGCCGCGCGCGAACAGCGCATCCGGTTTGCGTACGGCATTACGACGACCCGCGATGCCGGATCGCTCGACAGTCTCGACGCGAACCTCGCGCATCGTGCAACCGCCGCCGACCGCCTGATGTCGGAGCCCAGATTGATCGTATCGGCGCTGCTCGATCGCGAGTACCTCCCCAAGTACGGGACCACCGGCTACCCCGACCTCGTCACCGCGCTCGCTGCCGCGGGCGCCGACGCGATCAAGATCAAAGAGCCGTTCTCTCCCGAGATGTGGAAGACGATCGTTTCTCGCGCTCATGCCGCCGGCGTCCCGGTATGGGGCCACACGTGGACGATCGAATCCGAACATTTCACGCGTGCGGCGGATGCCGGCATCGATGGCGTCACACACATGGCGACTTTCTCGGTGTTCGGCACGACACCGGAGCGAGAGGACGCCGCCGGGAGGAATTCCACCGAGTACTGGCTGCGAACCCGCGAACGCTGGCTCAGCGTGGACAAGGCCGCGCTCGAAAGCGCGACCAGAACGATGGTGGCGAAGCAGATCTGGTTCGAACCCACCATCGCCATCGACCGCTACTTCACGCTGTCCTATCCAATCGATGACTATTCGGCGTTCGCGCCGCCGATGCCGTCCCTCTGGGACCAGGTGCGGCCGTTCATTCCGGCGGGCGGAGGCAGCCGCTGGGCGCTCGCCGACCGGCGAAGGCGAATCGACGCGGCCTTCGACAGGATGTGCGAATTCCTGCACGGACTCGCTGACGCGCACGTTCGCTTCGTTACCGGAACGGACACGGGACCGGCGGGCGTTGGGCTGTCGGATGAAATCGAATTCCTGAGCGCCTGCGGTCTGGGACCAATGAGGGCGATTCAGGCGGCGACGAGTGATGCCGCGGTTGCGTTGCGTCGAGACGACATCGGCACCATCGCCCCGGGCAAACTCGCGGACTTCGTCGTGGTGAGCGCCGATCCGCTCCGCAATGCCGCCAACCTGCGGATCGTCTGGAGAGTCGTCAAGGGCGGTGTCATGTATCACCCGCCCACGCTGCTGTGGGAAGTCAACGAAGCCAATCAGTTGGCGTGGTGGTCGTCGTTGCGCTGGAGACTCGCGGAGATTGGCGCGGCAGGACTGGTACTGGGACTCGCCACCGTTGCAATGAAACGACTGGTAATGCGGCGGCGCCGCTAGCGGGGCACCAAGAGGAACTTCGGACGGTTCGGCGCACCCGTAATTGGCTTCGGCCATGGGCCAAGCCCGGCAGGCCAATCAACCGTCGTGTAGTACGTCCGCAGACCAAGGTGATCCAGCATTGGCTCCCAGCCGTCAATGACGATCGCCTTGAATCGCTGCTCGCGCAGAGCGGTGGAAATCTTCAGATCGAAGGCACGCCGGATTGGACCGTCCTCGCTCCTCAAAACATCCGCCACAGCCTGCCAATGCGCGTGCGATGGCTTGCCGGCCGCGAGGCCGATATACCCGTGACTCAATACCCAGACGTCGCCATCGATGGCGGCCAACGCGCGCACGTACTGGTCGATCGCGGCGCGGCCGGCGCTGGACGGCATCTGGTTCCACGGCCTGTACCCAATCATGACGAGCTGCACGACAAGAGCGACGCCGGCGGCCGCCGCCCAGATCGGACTTCGACGATCGGATGCCGGCGTCCTCCACAATCGCGCGAGCTCGAGGGCTGCAATCAGGCCGATGACCATGTACGTGGGAATCAACACGTTGAACCAGGCGCCGACCTTCATGCGTGTCGACCACGAGCAACCGATCGCACCGGCCAGAAGACAGAGGTAGAACCGCTTTCGCTCCCGGGGTTCGCCGCGCCTCAACAGGTAGGCCGCCGCAAGAAGCGTGAAGACCGGGATTCGCCGGCCCAGATCGCCCAGCCAGAACCCGAGCCGCATCGGAGGATACGGTTCGTGGAAGAGGCCGAGCTCGTAGACGTAGTACCGATACCAATCGCCGTAGACGACCATGAAAAGAGCGGTGAGCAGGCCGGCGACTCCGGCGAGCGCGCCCAGAAAGATTGCAGCGTCACGACGTGTGTGTTGCCAGACGGCGTACAGCGTGACACCGGCGGCAACGAAGATCATGGACTGCTTCGTGTGGATTGAAAGACCGAGCAGGCCCGCGCCGATCGCGATCGACAGCGTGCTGCGGCCCGCGCGGGCCAGAGTGGCGCCACCGACGGCAAGCGCGAGCGCCAGCGCATCCACACGCCCGATCTCGAACCAGGCGCCTGTCGAGCGGTACATCGCAGCCAACAGACCGACCGCAACAAGTCCCGCGGCGGCATCATCGGCATCACGCCTGCCCAACCGGTAGATCAGAACAAACACGATGGCCGTGCAGACGAAGGATACGAGCCGAAGGGGAAAGAACCCGACGCCCGTCAGCCAGGCGACTGCCGCGGACGTGTAGAAATACAGCGGCGCATAGATGGCGGCGACGAAGTCGACCGAGGGCTCGGCGTAGAGCGGTTGACCGGACAGGATTCGCGCGGCGCCATCCACAAGCGCGCCTTCGATCCACTCGGCTTCGTAGGGATACGTCAGCCGGGTGACCATGACGGCCACACAGGCCGCAAGCGCCGCCACTGCCGCCGCCACAGCTCCCAGACGCAGTGCGCGACGGGTCGTCGGGCCGAATTCCATTACCTGGCCGGACAATGCTCGTACCGTTCGGCGCGAATGCGGCGGGCCGTAATTGTCTGTGTCAGCTGGCACCCGGCCGTGGCCAGCGCGTAGCCGGGCGGATCGTCGATGCCGGTATCACGCAACGAGATCAACCAGAGGCGCGACGGCCCATCCTGCCGAATCGCGGCGTGGTTCACGGCGACGTACCGTGACGGATCGCGATGCAGATAGTAGAAGACGGGCGTCATCGCGTAGTGCTTGTAGACAAGAAACCGATCTTCGGGTGCGAGGGCGGGCTCAAGATCGGCGATGAGCGCCCGGAAATCAATCGGTGTCGCATCGACGCCGCGATACAACTGCCAACTGCTCCAGTGCAGTGTGGCCGCCAATATCAAGGCCGCGAGGCCCAAAGCGCGGACCGGCGTCGTCCGGCTTTCCAGAATCCCGGTCAACCCCTCGGCGATCTGGATCAATACGAAGGGCGTGAACAGCAGAAAGTATTTCGTGTCGACGAACGGCATCGCCAGGGAAATGGCGAACACCGTCACGACCGGAACCGTGCAGAGAATCGACGACAGCGGAGGCACGGCTGCCAACCTCGGCCACGGAAGCCGCCGGATCACACGAGCCAGCAGGAGAAACAGCACAGGAGCGACGGCGGTCGCGAGCATGCGCGTCAATCTGCCCATCCCCGCGGACGACAGGATAAATGCGGTGGCCGCCACGGCGCCGATCGCACCGGCGCCGACGAGCAGCGTCAGCGCGGCGCCTGGTGGAGAGATCGATGCGCTCTCTGGCACGACGGCGGGAGGGCTCCTGACGAAGCCGCTGATCGCCAGCACCAGACCAAACGCAACTGCCAGGATCGGCAACCAGGCGGCCGCCGGATGCGTCGATTCGACCGTCTGAAACAGCAAACCAAAACCTGCGTAGTTCATCGCGGTCTCGAGCAGGCTCGAACCCAGATACGACTCGCGGCTTTGCGCGCTCGCGAGCGTAATCAGCGGGCTCGCAACCGCCATGGCGGCGAGCTGCCAGTCGACGAGTCCTCCCAGAGCGGGCCACCTTCTCGAGAGCAGGAACACCCAGACCAACTGGCCGCCGAACAGGAACCAGTAATAGTGATCCGTCGCGAGTCCCGCCAGCGACAGGCACAAGTACACCGCAAGCCTGCCCCTCGCCTGTGACCCGACCAGCCGCAATAGCACGATCGACGATGCGATCCCGATCGTCGAGACGAAGATCACGGGACGCGACAACTGCGACCACATGATGTGCAGCCCATTCGCGGCGACGAGCGCCGCGGCCACCAACGCGACCGGCTGCGATCGCTCTCGGCTCGCGAACCACCACACGAGCAGCACCCCGAACACACCGGCGATGACCGAGGGCAACCTCAGAGCGACAGGCGAGACGCCAAACACCTTCGTCCACGGATAGATGGCGAGGTACCAGGCCGGCGGGTGCGGCTCCCAGAGCGATCCCGTCAGCGTGGACACGAGCGTGAGCCTCGGCGGTGGATCGGAAATCCCGGCCGGAAGCGGGATGTTCGGCGTGTACATCTCGATGTGACCGATGCCACGCCCAGCCAGGTCCGAGTACCGCACGAATGCGGCCCCGAGCAGCACGACGATGAGGATGAGGAAGCCCGGGCGCCCGGAGCCCTTGCTCGTCACGCGCAGATGGTACACCCTTCGCGCGATGCGAATTCTCGTCACCGGTGCGAGCGGCTTCATCGGACGTCACGTCGCGGCGGCGGCGCGGGACCGCGGCCACGCGCTCCGCCTGCTCACGCACACGGCAGATGCGGCCGGCACCGCCAATGGTTCCGTGGAAAGCGTGGCGCACGATCTCCGGAGGCGCGAGGGCCTCGCGGACATCGTGCGTGGCGTCGATGCGGTCATTCACTGCGCCGCGCTCCTGAACGGCAGCGAGCACGACCAGCAGGCCGTCACGGTCGACGGGACGAAGAACCTTCTCGATGCGATGGCCGCCGCAGGCGTGGCGCACATCGTGCTGATAAGTACCTTCGCGCTGTACGACTACCGGCGCATTCCGGCCGGCTCGGCGTTGACGGAAGAATCGCCGCTCGATGAGACGCCGGGCGATCGCGCGCCGTACGTGCGCGTCAAGAAAGCCCAGGAGGAGTTCGTGCGCGAGTACGGCCGGCTCCACGGCTGGCGGGTCACGATCCTCAGGCCCGGACTGGTCTTCGGACCGGGGCGCACGTGGTTCCATCACCTCGGGATCGCGCCGTCGCCGCGCCTATGGATTGGCCTGGCCGGCCGATCGGCCTTGCCGCTGACGCATGTGGAGAACTGCGCCGACGCGATCGTACTTGCGGCTGAGACTCCGGCAGCAGCAGGCGCAACCCTGAACGTCGTGGACGACAATCCCCCGGAACGCCGCGACTACCTGCGCACGCTCGCGCAACACGCGGCGCCCCGGCCGCTGATTGGCTACATCCCGTGGGGCCTGATACACCTCTGCGCCTCAGTCGCGAGCGGCACGAATCGGGTGCTCCTCCGCGGCAAAGCACCGCTGCCGGATCTGCTGCGCCCGGCGAGCCTGGACCCGCGCTGCAAGCCACTGAGCTATCCCAACGACCGGGCGAAACAGGTACTCGGCTGGTCGCCGCGACTGGCCTGGCAGGATGCATTGACCAGGAGCGTCTAGGGCCATACCGGGGCTGAAGCCCCGGCCTACGCAGGCGCGATCCGTAGGCCGGGCCTTTAGGCGCGGCGAATCAGAGATTTCCGCGCGTAAGCTCGTCGGCGATGTACGCGGACGCGCGGGCCGAGAGCGCCATGATCGTGAGACCAGGGTTCTGGAACGGCGACGTCGTGAAGGAGGCCGAGTCGGTCACGAAGACGTTCTTCGCATCCCAGCATTGATTGAAACCGTTCAAGACCGACGTCCTGGGATCGGCGCCCATTCTCGCGCCTCCTGCTTCATGAATGGCCGAGCCGGGTACGAGAGCGCCGTCAGGCGTGTACACGAACCGGGCCCCGAACTGATACACCAGCTTGTTGAGAAGACTCTCGCGGCCGAGCATGTTCGCTTCAAGGCCGCAGTCCGAGGCCAGCTGTGCGATCGCTTCCTTCATGTCACGAACCATGGCGCGCTCGTTCTCGGAATGCACGCACGTGATGCGAGCCGCGGGTATTCCCCACCCGTCCTTCTTCGCCGAATCGATCTCGACGCGATTCTCGGCCCTCGGAAGCATTTCGCCGGTACCGATGAAGAACCAGCCCGGCGAAATCCGTCCCACGGAACCCAACAGCGAATACCCGCGGAGGAAGTCCTTCGTCGTCTGGCCGCCGACATTCCGGAAGCTCGGGATGTAGATGCCGGTCTGGCCCCCGAAGTCGTACGCGTCCTCCTTCACGCCGCCCTCGATCGGCTCGTGGATGCCGGCCTGAAAGACCATGACGTGGTCCGTGAGGTAACGGCCAAGCGTGCCGGAAGAGTTGCCGACGCCGCCGGGATGCCGAGCGCACGCGGAATTCAGCAGGATCCGGACCGACTCGATCGTCGATGCGCAGAGCACCACCACCCTGGCGCGCACTTCGTGTTCACGCCGCGCATCGTCGATGTACATGACGCCGCGGGCACCGCCCGACTGCGGATCGATCGAGATGCGGCTGACGGCGGCATCGCTTCTGATTTCGAGCCGGCCCGTCGACTCCGCGGCAAGAATGGGCAGCGGAATCCTCCCGGGATTGTGCTTGACGATGCGTGAAGTCGTGGCCGGACGATCGGCCCACTTCTTCTTCAGCGTCTCAAGCAGCGATGTTTCAGCGCGAGTTATGGAGTGCGGCCGGTCGTATCGCCCGTCAGGAAGATTCGGAATGCGCGCGGCCGTTCCGTGCACACCGAGAAAGGCTTCCACCCGTTCGTACCAGGGCGCGAGGTCCGAGTAGGAAATCGGCCAACGCTCGCCAAAGCCGTCGGCGTCCGCGGCGTGCAGATCGAGATCCGAGATGCGCAGCGCATTGCGGCCCCAGAGATGCAGCCGGCCGCCAACCTGCCGGCCCCGAAACCAATTGAAGCGTCCGCCGCCTGTCGAGTAGGGATTCTTCCGGTCGCTGACGAAGAGATGCTGCGTCAACGGAGAGAACGACATGCAGCGCGCCTGGACTGCCTGCCCGCCGAGCGTGGCGCGCACGCGGGCGGCAAGCTGGACGCGCGATCCAGATTGTCCCGATGGGTCGGGAAAATCCTTTGCTGGATCGAGGCGACGTCCCGCTTCGAGCAGAACGGTCCGCAGGCCGCGCTCCGTCAGTTCCTTGGCGGCCCAGCCGCCGGCCGCGCCCGAACCCACGACAACAGCATCGTAGATATCTGAGGTCGCCAATCTGATCTCAGGACCGGTTGGTCAGGTAGCCCCAGACCTCACCGGAGGTCCAGGCCACGAGGAGGATGGCGACAGCGGGCGCCGCGCGGACGAACCGGCCGAAGTTCCCTTTGCGAAACTGAGTACGAGCGTGCCGCACGAACAGCATGGGAGGCAGCAGCGGCCACATCGCGGATGCGGCAAGCCGCTTCGGCAGGCTCATGTGCATCGCGCGGATATGGCCGAAGAGGCGGCCCCAATGAAAGCGCTCAGGAAGGAGCACCGATAGCGGCGCGTGCGGCCGTCGATGCTCGACCACCAGCTCCGATGAAAGATGAAGCGTCTCTCCGCGTTCGATCAGCGCCCAATGGACGATGGGCTCGCGGAATCGTTCCTTCCAGAGATCCCGTGTGTCGTCGATCACGCGGCGCTTGTACGTGACGTTGACGTCGCTCACCCACTCCGCGGGGCCGCTCTCGAACGGCAGGCCGTAACGGCCGAAGTCGCAGACGTAAAAAGCCCAGTTGAGCACCGTGCCCCGTGCGCCATTGATCGCACCGCCGATGACGGCGAACGGCTGCTCGTGCAGGCGGACGGCCGTGCTCGCCCAATCGGCGCGGGGCACGCCGCGATCTTCAATGATTGCAATCAGATCGCCCTTCGCTGCGTGCAGGCCCGCCGAGCGGCGCCGGTCGTACAGCTCGTGCTGCCCCGCGGCGCTCTCGATCGGACGAACCGGCGTAATCTTCCCGAGAGGCAGAAATTCAATCTCAACGCCGCTGCTCGCGAACTGCTTCGCGACAGCTTCTGTGTCCGCGGCGATGCTCGCATCGTACGGAACGATGATCTGGAGCCGCGGCGAATTCCGCTGAGTCGTGAGCGACGCCAGCAAATCGCGCAGGACCGACCCACCGTCGATTACCGTGACGACAATGCTGAGAAGTGGAGCGCTCAACTGGCCCGGCCTCCGATAGCAGGCATCACGCCAAGCGGGGGCAAGCTCACGCTCGCGTGCGTCTCGGTGCTTTGTCTGATGGCGTGCGCGATCTCGACGGATCGAAGCCCGGCGAAGCCGTCGGCGATTCGCCGGCCAGTGTCACCCCTGGTCAATGCGACAAAGTCGTCCAACTCTTCGCAAAACGATTGGAGCGCGGTCGATTGCCACGTCTTCAATCGTTCGCGGATCTGAATCCCAAGGTACGTTTGCCGCGTGACGCGCTGCGGACCGCCAGGGCGGTCCTGCGTGATGAGCAAACCACGCATCGGAGCATATGCGCCTCGGACCATTCCCTTGTCGCCGTAGGCCTCGATCGCGATCCCGTACCCCTTCCACTCCGTCCAGGTCGCGTGATAGATCGCGGTGACTCCTTCCGGATTCCTGAACAGCGCCATCGCGTTGTCCTCAGAGCCCGGCACGCGCCAGATTGATTCAGTTGCGACGCCGGACACCTCGGTGATCTCGCCCAGGACGTATCGCGTCAGGTCGGTCATGTGAATGCCGACATCCATCAACGCGCCGCCGCCGGACATCGGTGCCTTGTATTCCCACTCGTGCGCGAACTTAGGCAGGCCCTCGTGGCCGCCGAAGACGCGCACGTGGTCGATCTTGCCGATCTCTCCGCGGGCGATGGTCTGCTTCAGGAAGTCGAACACCGGGTAGTAGCGCAGGTTGAAACCGACAGCGAGAGCGCGCTTCGCCGTCATCGCTGCATCGACGATGCGCCGGCAGGACTCCACCGTGTTTGACAGCGGCTTCTCACAAAGAACATGGAGGCCGCGGCTGAAGGCCAGAAGGCACGGCTCTTCGTGTGTGTGGCTCGGCGAGGAAATCACAACCGCGTCCAGCTCGTGTGCGAGGAACGGCTCGAGCTCGGTAGCTGCCGCGGCGCCTGCGGCCGCCGCGACGGCTCGCGCGGCGTCCACGGACGGATCCATCACAGCCACGAGCCGGGTGTTCGGATTCATGACGATCGATCGCGCCCGCAATCGTCCGATCTTTCCGGCGCCGATCAATCCAATTTGCAACGGTTGCATCAACGGGTTACCAGTCCTCCGAGCGTTCGCACCAGCTCATTGTTGTACCGCACCGCCGCCACCGCAAACACCACGCAGCCAGCAGCCGCGCCCGCGAGCGCGCCAGCGGCTGACGTCGTCGCGAAGCCGATGGCGAGCGACACAATCGTCACCACGACTACCGGAATGGCATTCGCGCCGACACCGACAGCGCCAATGAGGCGCGATGCCGCGAGGGTCGCGAGCAGGGCGTTGAGGACTCCGGCGCCTGCAAGTGCGGCCGCCGCGCCGACGCCGCCATGGGTCCGGCCGAGCACCAGAGCGCCGGCAACGCCGGCGACAGCCGAAATTGCCGAGATCACGACTTCGTTGCGCTGCCGGCCGGCCGCGATGAGGCTGAATCGGAAGTGTCCGCTGTACCAGGTAATCGGAATCATCCAGACAGCGATCTGTGCCGGCAGAATCGCCGCCGCGTACCCGCTGCCGAAAACCAGCGGCATCACCACCGGAGCGCCGAGGCTGCCTGCCACCGCGATGAGCAGGGCCGGCCAGAGCGCCGCACCAAGCGATCGCGATACGAGCCGGCGCCAAGCATCAACCCCCGTCGCCAGCTCCTTCGAGAGATTCGGCAGAAGATTGAAGAAATAGAGCCACACGAACGTGTGAAGGGCGACCACGACGCGCACGGATGCCGTGATCCAGGCCACCTCGTCGGGCAAGTCCATCCAGCGCAGGACGACGGCCGGCCCGTACCAGATGCACGCCCACGTCAGGTCGCCAAAACCCATGAACCAGATCCGTGAGAAGAGCTGACGCGCACCGGCAACGGAGCCACGCCAGTCCAGGGAGGCGTGGATGCGGGTGCGCAGCACCACCAGGTTGAACACCGCGAGCGCGGTAATGCCGCCGACTTCGGCCACGGCAGCCAGGCGGATGTCGGCACCGGGTCCGACGAGCAGGAGCACGAGCGCGACAAACGTCAGATTGCGGAGCGCGCTGCCGGCGGCCACCCACTGCATCTGCCGCAGACCCTGGAACACCCACTGCACGAGGAACGGTGTCAGCAGCACCGCCAGCCCGTTGACTGAGAGAATGCCCAGGAACGCCGGTGCGAAACGCCAGGCAACCGCGAGGAGGAGCGCAAACAGTGGCGCGCCCAGCAGTAGCCGCAGCACCATGACCTGCGGCACGAGCGTTGACAGGCGCGCCGGCGCTGCCGCCAGTTGGCTTGCGCCGTACAACCCCATTCCACTCTCGACGCTGAGCACGAAGAAGAGCGTGATCGACAGCGCCAGCTCGACCGTTCCGTACTCACCCGGCGTCAGCACGTGCGCGAGATAGGCAAAGGCCGCCATCACGCATAGCTTGCTCACCGCCTCGCCGCCGAACAGCGTCAAATAGCGAACGGTGAAGCTGCGGGCCGAGGGCGGCGTGGGCGCGGCGCTTGTCACCGGCCCGAACCCGAGACGGTGCGGCGGAACAGGTACAGCCGGCCGTGGGGAATCCACCGCGTGGAGGTCTCCCAGGACATCACGACGTTCTCGTCGACCTTCGCGTCTTTGGGAAGAGGCACGACGTAGTGCATGAGCGCATAGCCGGGCTCAGGAAGCTCCGGCTGAACGCTGCGCCAGAAGTAGTTGAGATCAATGACCAATCTGGCCAGGCGCGGCAGCGTAGGGTACCGCTCGACAATCGCTCCATACGTACGATTGGCGTCGCTGAATTCGTTGACGATCAGGCGGTCATCGGCGTAGAAGCCGACCGTGCCGATTTCGCTGTTCTCGTAGACGGGCACCGCGGCGGGAATCTGCGCATGGATCCACTCGCCTACCTCGCGGTATTGCTCGAACGTTCCCCAGTTGGTGTGGATCGGTGCTTCCTTCAGCGGAAATCCAAGGTGCGACATTGAGATGACCAGGCCGAGTGCGGGCGCGGCCGCGACCGCGCCCAGGACGACGCGCATCGACAACGCCGCGCGCTGCCAGTGCGAGGTCACCAGATTCGTGAGGCCGATTGCCCCGACGATGGCGATGGGAGTGACCTGGTTGACGTAGTACCAGTGATAGGGCGGAATCTTTGCCACCGAGTACGCCGCCATGTGCACGAGCGCGTAGAGTGCCGCGAGCGAGGCTACGGCTTTCACGGCGGTGTTCTTCGTCCACCACGCCGCCAGCGCGAACGGCGCGAGTGAGAACGCCGCGATCGTCTCGAGTGGATAGCGTTTGTAGTAGAAGCCCAGACCCGAGAAGAGCGTGAGGTTCCGCCCCCATCCTCGCTGTCCAAGCTTGATTTGCAGCGTGTCCGGCACGAGCGACCCGAGATGGATCCATGAGTAGAGGAGCCAGGGTGCGACCATCAGAGCAAACACACCTACGTGCTTCCACCGAAGTTGCCGCCGCCACACCAGCGCACCCGCGCAAATGAAGACGAAGAGCGCGCCGTCAGGACGCGCGAGCACGACGCCGGCGAGCGCGACCGCGAGCCACGTCCAATCCTCGGCCGCGAAACGGTCGAGCGCCCAGACGAAAAGCAACGTGAACAGGACGCCCTCGAGCCCGAACGTCGACACGAGGAGGCAGTTGGTCGCAAGCGTCACGAACGCCAGCCAGCCGAACCAGGCATGTCCGAAGAGCCGGCGCGAGAGTCGCAACAGGAGCGCCAGGATCAGCGTGAGCTCAACCGCCGTGAGCAGGACGATGGCGTCCACCATCGAGGGTGTGAACCGGACCACCGCGGCGTGCACGATGACGTTCAGGGGCGAGGTGGCGGTGTTGCTCGCCCTCTCGGGTAGGAACCCCCACTCGCCGCGCGAGGCGAGCATCGCCGAGTACTTCAGCGAAATGAATGCATCGTCCACGAACGTGCTGCGGAAGAGCCGGACGTAGCTCCAGACGGCGGCGAACAGAGCGACTGGACGGGCTACGGGCCAGAGAGCGGTCACGTCGGTCGTTATCGGCCGCTCGGGGCCAGCACTGGTGCAGGAGTGTGAAAACACACGCCGGGTTGACTTTAGGAGGCTAATCGAGCGACTTCGTTCGTCTAGGCGGCCCCCTCACAACGGTGTCCCGAGGCCCAGAAAGTCTGTCCGGACAATCACTTGGCACAACCTGTGCTTTCTAATGGAAGTCTGGTCCAGCCCGCGCTGACTTTGGCGTGGTTCCGGGCCGATATCAGGTGCGCGACGCATGCGTGTTTATCTAGCGGACCTCGGCCACAACCTGCTCACCAAGAGCTCCGACGTCTATCCCCTCGGGGTGGCCAACCTGGCGACGTACGCCATCGCGAACCTCAAGACCAGCAGCCGGCTCCAAATCGAGTTGTTCCGGGAGCCGCAGGATCTCAAGTCCGCGATCGACCGGGAGGCCCCGGACGTCATCGGGTTCTCGACCTACGCCTGGAACGAGGAACTCGCGGCCAACTTCGCCTCGTACGTCAAGACCACGTCGCCCGCCACGCTCACCGTGATGGGCGGCCCGAACTGGCCGCTGACCGAGCCGGTGCAGGCTGAGTTCCTTCGCGGGCTTCCCCAGGTCGATGTTTACGCTGACGGTCCAACCTACGAGGGTGAACGCGCCTTCCTCAACGTTCTGCAACGCTTCAACGACACGGGCTGCCGTATCGAGGGCGTGTTCGAAGCCCCGATTCCCGGCATCACGCGGTTCGATCACCGGACCGGCGAATTCGTGAAGGCCTCGAAGGTTGAACGCATCACGGAGCTCGACGAGATTCCGTCGCCGTATCTGCTGGGATGGATGGACCCGTTCCTCCAGACCGGCTACTTCCCGATGATGCAGATCGCGCGCGGCTGCCCGTTTTCCTGCGCCTTCTGCAACTCCGGCGTCAGCTCGAACAGCCGCATCTACGCGCACACGGTCGAGAACGTGAAGGCGGATCTGCTCTACCTCGCCGAACGCATCCGCCCGGAGATCACCCTGTGCCTCGCGGACGACAACTTCGGGATGTACGCCCGTGACGAAGAAATCGCCGATTACATCGGCTGGCTCCAGGACACGTACCGCTGGCCGAAGTACATCCGCACGACGACCGGTAAGAACAACGGCGAGCGCATCATTCGCGTGATGCGGAAGGCGAAGGGCGCGCTGCCGATGACGGCCGCCGTGCAGTCGATGAACCCGCAGGTTCTCAAGAACATCAAGCGCGACAACATCAAGCTCGAGACGTACAAGCTGATCCAGGAAGAGCTCGATCGCCAGGGAATGCAGAGTTACGGCGAGCTGATCCTCTGCCTGCCCGGCGAAAGCCGCGCGACGTTCATGAAGGCGGTGAGCGATCTGCTCGACGCCGGCGCGAAACGGATCTCAGCGCACCAGCTGATGCTGCTGCACGGCGCGGAGCTCGGCAACCCGGATCAACGCGCCAAGTTCGGATTCGACACGCGTTTTCGCGTGGTCGCGCGCAACATCGGCGAATACGGCACGGGCCGCGTCGTCGAGGTCGAGGAAATGGTCGTCTCGACGCCCGACTTCACGTTCCAGGACTACCTGGACACGCGCGTGTTCCACCTGCTCCTGACGATCTTCTATTACGAGGGCAACTACGAAGAGGCGTTCGCGCTTGCGTCAGAGCACGGCATCAAGCCGTTCGACCTGGTCGTGCGGCTGCAGAAGATGCTGCCGGATGCGCCCGCCGAATTCCGCGAGGTGATCGACGACTTTCTCGCCGAGAGTTTGGAAGAGATCTTCCCCACCCGCCAGGCCTGCCTGGACTGGGCGCACGCGAACTACGACGCGCTCGTCGACGGCACCAAGGGCGGCAACCTGCTCTCGAAGTACTCGATGATTGGCCGCTTCTACGCGACGCTGCCCTCCTTCGACTTCCTCGAGCGCTGTCTGACGACGGTACTTGCGGAACGAGGGGCGTCGACTCCGGCGATCGGCACGGTCATGTCGTACCTGCGCGCGGTCGCCCTGCACGTGCCGTTCGGCCCGGCGGTCGCGCGCGAAGTGAGCTGGACCACGACGTACGACGTCGAGTCCTGGACCCGGGACCGGTTCACGAAGCCGCTCGCTGCCTACGCCTTCCCGTCGGCGCGCACGCTTCGTGCGGCAACGACGCCCGAGACGCGGGCGCTCATCGAAACCAAAGTGGCGACGTTCGGTGAGCATCCGTCGGGACTCGGCAAATTCACGCGCACGATGTTCGCCCGCGATCTGCGCCGCAGCATTGCCGCAGTGACCGGGGATCGGGTCGCGGGATGAGGCCGCTGCCGGAAGTGTCGTTCATCATGCCCTGCTACAACGAGCAGGACGTGATCCCGTACACCATCCCGGAGTTCGTCCGGGCGTTTGAAGCGGCGGGGCATCGCCTCGAGCTCGTCGCCTGCGACAACGGCTCGAGCGATCGCACGGGTGAGATCATCAGGGAATTCGCCGCGAAGGGGATGCCCATCGTCTACCACCGTGTCGAGCCGAACGAGGGCTACGGCAACGGCGTGCTGAAGTCGATCCCCGTGTGCACGGCACCGTGGATCGGCATCATCCCCGCGGACGGGCAGGTCGACGCCGAGGACGTCGCGCGCTTGTTCCAGGTGGTCAAGCACTCGGACGGCAAGGTGCTCGGCAAGGTGCGGCGCCGCTTCCGGATGGACGGGATGCTCCGCAAGATCGTGTCGATTGCCTATAACGGATTCGTCCTCGTCCTGTGGCCGGGGCTCGGCTCGATCGACGTCAACGGCAGCCCGAAGATCATCCATCGTGACGCGATCGCAGCGATGAACCTGCAGTCGAAGCAGTGGTTCCTCGATCCGGAAATGATGGTCAAAGCCCACTACCTCGGCATTCGCGTGCTCGAAATGAACGTGTTCGCGCGCATGCGATCCAACGGCCTCAGCCACGTGCGCGCGTCCACGTGCCTCGAATTCTTCACGGGACTGGTCAAGTTCAAGTTCGGCCGCGCGCTGAGCGAATGGCGCCGCACGCACCCGCCGCTCGTCATCCGATCCGGCCCCGAGAACGCGGCCGTCTAGCCGATGTCCCTGCCTCTCGCCACGGCAGGCACACTTGCCGCGCTCGCGGGAATCGCCGCGGCCGTCTCGACCCCCTGGCGCCGCTCGGCTCTGTGGTTCGCGCTCGCGTCGCTCGGCCAGGGCGCCGCGCTCTCGATGATCGACGCCGGTACGGGGACGCACTATCAGCACTACGCGCCACTGCCCGTCCTCGCCGCCAATCATCCGGCGCTGCTGGCCGTGCTTGTCGTTCAAACCGCGATCGTCTTGTGGGCTTGGATCGACCGCCTCCGAACCGGGGCCGTGCCTTCGACGCACTGGAAGCGGATCGCCGTCGCTGCCGTGCTCTCGACGATCACCGCGGCGACCGTGTCGCCCGACGTGCGCCGCTACGTGACGGAACTTGCCGTCGCGATCGCCGTGCAACTCGTGTCGATTGCAACCGTCGCGCTCATCGCGCTCGACGCGCCACCCCTCAAGGAGCGCCGCGCCAGATCGCGTGAGCAACCCGAGGACGACCTTCCCGACGACCGGGTGCAAATCGATCGCCAGTCCTGGATCGCGGCGGGCACTGCGGTCGTACTCGCGGCGGTACTGAGTTTCTTCGCGTACGAGCGCCTGCCGCACGTTCCCGACGAGGTCGCGTACCTGCATCACGCCAAGTACCTTGCGGAGGGGATGCTGACGATGCCGGCGCCGCCCGTGCCGGCAGCTTTCGAACTGGACTTGATGGACAACCAGCCCGGGCGCTGGTTCTCGCCGGTGCCGCCGGGCTGGCCGTTCGCGCTCGCGGTGGGTGCCGCAGCCGGCGTGCCATGGCTGGTGAATCCGGTCCTCGCCGGCCTCAACGTTCTTCTCGCGCACGTGCTCATCGCGCAGATCTACTCGCGGCGCATCGCTCGGCGCACCGCGGTACTGCTCGCGCTCTCGCCCTGGTTTCTGTTCCTCGGCATGAGCTACATGCCGCATCAGATCACACTCTTCTTCACGCTCGTAGCCGCCGTCGGCATCGTGCTGGCGCGCCGCAGCGCGGATTCCGCGGCCTGGGCGTTTGTCGCGGGAGCAGGCGTCGGAGGCGTCAGTCTCGTCCGTCCCCTCGACGGCGTGATCGTCGGCGCCCTGATGGCCCTGTGGGCCCTTGGCTTCGGCGGACGCCGCCTCCGACTTGGACAGTTGGCCATGCTCGGCCTTGGGACGGCGCTCGTCGGCGCAGCCGTGTTCCCGTACAACCGCATGCTCACAGGCGACCCGCTGATCTTTCCGATCAACGGGTACCTCGACAAGCACCACCCGCCGGGCGCGAACGCGTACGGCTTCGGACCGGACCGCGGGATGGGATGGGCGACCGATCCGAATCCCGGACACTCGCCAGTTGACGGCGTCATCAACGCGAATCTGAACACGTTCGCGATCAACACCGACCTCTTCGGATGGATCACCGGCTCGCTTGTCTTCGTGGCATGGCTGCTCTGTTCACGCGCGTGGCGGCGGCAGGACTCGCTGATGGCGGCGGCCGTGGTGGCGTTCCCGCTTGCCTATTTTCCGTACTACTTCAGCGGCGGGCCCGACTTCGGCGCGCGCTACTGGTTCCCCGCGATTGTTCCCCTCGTCGCGCTGACCGTCCGGGGCATGCAGGCGGTCGCGGAATCCGCCGGCACTCGCGTTTGGCTCGCCGCGGCTGCGCTCACCGCGATGACGCTCGTGACGTACCTGCCGTGGCGCGCCGCCGACAAGTACCACAACTACCGTGGGATGCGGGCGGACCTGCGGGCGATTGCGGACAGCCGGGCCTTCGGCGCCGACCTCGTGCTCGTGCGCGGCCAGCGGTTTCCCGACTACGCATCGGCCTTCGAACGAAATCCCGTTGATCTCCACGCCCGAACGGCGATCTATGCCTGGGATCGCGACGCGGAAACGCGCGCGGCCGTTCTGCGGGAGTACCGCGATCGCCGCGTCTGGGTCGTGGACGGCCCCTCGATCACGGGTCGTGGCTTCGAAGTGTCATCCGGTCCCGTCGCCGCTCTCGACCTCCTCCGGGAGATCAAATGACCGGCGCATATGCAGGAGTGCGGGTACTGGTGCTGGGCGCCTCCGGGTTCATCGGCGCATGGACCGTGCGGTCGCTCGCTCGGGCGGGAGCGGCGACGCACGCGGTCGTGCGTGACACCGCGCAGACGGCGCGTCTCACCGCGTTTGGCGCCGCCTCCATCACCGTGGCGGATCTGACGTCGCCGGGCGCGATCGCCCACGTCGTCCACACAACTTCGCCTGCCATTACCGTCAATCTGGCAGGTTACGGCGTGGACCGGTCGGAACGCGATCCAGTTCGCATGCAGGCGATGAACGCAACGCTCGTCACTGACCTCTGCAGCGCGCTTGCCGCGACTCCTGGTGACGCCGCGTGGCGCGGCCTCCAGCTCGTCCATGTGGGATCGGCGCTGGAGTACGGACCCGTCACCGGCGCCATCACCGAGGAGGTCACGCCGGCGCCCGACACCGATTACGGCCGAACCAAGCTCGCCGCCACCAACGCCGTGCTCGATGCGACCGGCGAGTCGGGAATCCGCGCCGCGGTCGTGCGGCTGTTCACCGTCTACGGTCCTGGGGAGCACGCGACGAGATTGCTGCCCTCGCTCATGAATGCCGCGCGCCTCGGTGCGACCGTCAGCCTGACGACCGGCGATCAGCCGCGCGATTTCACCTATGTGGACGACGCCGTGGAAGGCCTGCTGCGAACGGGAGCGCGGCCGGAAGCGTCCGGACAGCTCCTGAATGTCGCCACCGGCCGGCTCACAACGGTGCGGCAGTTCGCGGAAGCCGCCGCGGCCGTCCTGGCGATTCCGCGCGACCGTCTCCGTTTCGGCGCGGTGCCGCAACAGCCTGGCGAGATGTATCACGGCGAAGTCAGCACCGCGCGCATCGATCGCGTGCTCGGCTGGCATCCGGCGGTGAGCATCACGGACGGAGTGCACAGAACCTGGGAACAGGACCGATCGAACCGATGACACGCCCGGAACTCGTCCACCGTCTCGACTGCCGCGGCTGCGGCGCCGCCGCGCTCGAAAAGATCATCGAGCTCGGGCCAACGCCGCTCGCGAATTCGTTCCTGCAATCGGAATCCGAATTCGCGGCGGAACGCGCCTATCCACTCGATCTCTATTTCTGCGACAACTGCAGCCTGCTGCAGTTGCTCGACGTCGTCGATCCCGAGGTCATGTTCCGCCACTACCTTTACGTGACGGGCACGTCGACGACCATCGCCGCGCACAATCGCGAATACTCGAGGACGCTGCGCGATCTGCTCGGCCTCACGCGGGCAGACCTCGTCGCTGAAGTTGCGAGCAATGACGGCAGCCTCCTGCGCTGCTTCCACGACCACGACATTCGCACACTCGGCATCGAGCCCGCGCGCAACCTCGCGGCATCCGCGCGCGCGTCCGGCATCGACACCATCAACGAATTCTTCTCATCGAAGCTGGGCGCGGACCTCGCCGCCCGCGGGCCCGCGCGGGTGGTCATCGGCAATAACGTGCTGGCCCACGTCGACGATCCCGCGGACTTTCTCGATGGCTGCCGGCAACTGGTGTCGGACAACGGACTCGTGACGATTGAGGTGCCGTACGTCGGTGAGCTCCTCGAGCGCGTGGAATACGACACGGTCTATCACGAACACCTCTCGTACTTCTCCGTCACGTCGTTGCTTCGCCTGTGCGAGCGCGTGGGCCTGTGGGCGGTGCGCATCGATCACGTGCCGGTGCACGGCGGCTCGCTGCGGCTGTATCTGTCTCGGAGCGCCGGAGCGCACGGCGAGGGCCCGCGCGCGATGGAAGCCGCGGAACGCCGGCCGGGTGGAGCGGCAGACGCCGCGCGGTACCGTCGATTCGCCGAGGACGTCAGGGCGCACAGGACGGCCATCGTCGGCCTCCTGACGGATCTCAAGGCCAGAGGCGCCAGGCTGGCCGCCTATGGGGCGCCGGCCAAAGGCAACACGCTCCTCAATTACTGCCGGATCGGTCGCGATCTGGTGCCGTTCACGGTGGACAAGAATCCGCTGAAGGTCGGCTTGTACACGCCTGGCATGCACATTCCGGTGCGGCCGGTCGGCGCCCTGATGGAGGGCGCCGACGCCCCCGACACCGTGCTGATTCTGGCGTGGAATTTTGCCGAAGAGATCATGCAGCAGCAGGCGGCGTTCCGGGCCCGCGGGGGCCGCTTTGTGGTGCCGATTCCGGCACCGCGGCTGATCTGAGGTGAGGTGACATGAAGGTCATTCTTCTGGCGGGCGGCCTGGGCACGCGATTGGCCGAAGAGACGTCGACGCGGCCGAAACCCATGGTCGAGATCGGCGGGCGGCCACTGCTCTGGCACCTCATGCAGCTCTACGCGTCGTACGGCTACAGCGAGTTTCTCGTGGCGTGCGGCTATCGCGGCGAAACGATCAAGGACTACTTCCGGAACCTCTCCCACCGGACGAGCGACTACATCGTCGATCTCGCCAGTGGCGCCGTGGAGATCCTGAGGAAGAGCGAGCTCGACTGGAAGGTTGGCGCGGTCGATACCGGCGTCGACACGCAGACGGCCGGCCGAATCAGGCGCCTGCGGAGAATCATCGGCGACGAACCGTTCATGGTCACGTACGGCGATGGGCTCGCCGACATCGACATCGGCGCGCTGGTGAGCTTTCACAAGGCCCACGGCAAGCTGGCGACGATCACCGCGGTGCGGCCCCCCGCGCGCTTCGGCGAGCTGGTGCTCGACGGTCAGGCCGTCCGGCATTTTGCCGAGAAGCCTCAAACGAGCCAGGGCTGGATCAACGGCGGTTTCTTCGTCTTCGAACCCGGAGTCTTCGATTATCTCGATGACGGCCCGCTCGAGCGGGGTCCGCTCGAACGGCTGGCGCTCGATGGCGAGTTGATGGCATTCACGCACGAAGGCTTCTGGCAACCGATGGACACCATCAGGGAGAAGCAACTCCTCGAAGAATTATGGCAAACGAAAAAAGCACCATGGCTGCGCCCAAGCCGGGATCCTGGCAGACGCGTCGCGTCTTCGTAACGGGCGCGAGCGGTCTGCTCGGGTCCGCGCTCGTGAACGAGCTCGCCGACCGCGGCGCGGATGTCACGTGCCTGATCAGGGACTGGGTGCCGTCGAGCCGGCTGCTCCAGTCAGGCACCGCCTCGCGCGCGAACATCGTCGGCGGCGATCTTCAGGACCGCGATCTGCTCGTGCGCGCGATCAATGAGTACGAAATCGATACCGTCTTTCACCTGGGCGCGCAGACCATCGTCGGCACCGCGCACCGGTCGCCGATCTCGACGTTCGAGTCGAACATCCGCGGCACCTGGAACGTGCTCGAGGCCTGCCGTCTGAACGCGAAACTCGTGAAACGCGTCCTCGTCGCGTCGAGTGACAAGGCCTACGGCGAGCACGAACAGCTGCCGTATCGCGAGGACGCGCCCTTGCAGGGCCGCTTCCCGTACGACGCGTCGAAGTCCTGCGCCGATCTGATCTCCCTGTCGTACTTCCACTCGTATCGCACGCCGGTAGCGGTCACGCGCTGCGGCAACCTCTGGGGCCCCGGCGACCTCAACTTCAACCGGCTCATTCCGGGGACGATTCGGTCGGCGCTGCTCGGCGAGTCCCCGATCATCCGCAGCGACGGCACGTTCCGGCGCGACTACTTCTACGTGCGCGACGCGGTGAACGCCTACCTCACGCTGGCCGAGCAGATGGTCGATGGCCGCTTCTCCGGCGAGGCGTTCAACTTCGGCAACGAGCAGCCGTACACCGTGCTGGAAGTCGTCGAGCTGATTCTGAAAACGATGGGCAGGACGGACCTGAAGCCGACGATTCTGAATGAGGCATCGGCAGAGATCCTCAATCAGTACCTGGATTGCACGAAGGCACGCACCGAGCTCGGCTGGAAACCGCGCTTCACGTTCGAGACGGGACTGGCCGAGACGCTGCCGTGGTACGGAGATCTCCTCAGTTGACCTCGCGCGCGCGGTTGCTTGACGTCGCGATCGTCTCGGTTTCACTCGCGACAGTCGCCGGGAGCCTTGAAGCGGGGATCGCCGCCTTCAAGCGCTACGCGCTCGGTCGAATTGTGTTCCTCAGTCCGGACTTCTGGTGGCAGACGCCCTTGGCGTTTCTCATCGTCGCTGTTCCGGTCGCCGTCCTTGGCGCATTCTTGCTCAAGTTGATCCGCAAACCGCCGAGTCTGGCGTTCGTCGTCGGCACTTCAGCCGGCCTGCTCGCCTTTGTGATGCTGCTGCCCTACACGGCGATCGGCTGGTGGGCCTATGCGATTCTCTCCGCGGGCTTCGGCCGGCAGGTATCGAAAGCGCTGGCGCGCTCGGACAACCAGCGCATTCTTGCGCTCGTCCGGCGAGCCGGAATGGTGGCCGCGTGTGTCATCGGCGTGGCGACCGCGGCAACGACGGGATCCAGGCTCGTGGCGGAGCGCCGGGCCACTTCGACGTTGCCAGCGCCCAGGCCCGAAGCACCGAACGTCGTAATCGTGGTGCTCGATACCGTGAGAGCCGCGAATCTGAGCCTGCAGGGCTACACGCGCCCGACCACGCCCCGGCTGGAATCACTCGCCTTGTCATCCACGGTGTTCGATCAGGCGTACTCGACGGCACCCTGGACCTTGCCGTCACACGCCAGCCTGTTCACCGGACTCGGCGCGGGATCGACCAGGACCAGCTGGCTTCGGCCGTTAAGGGACGACGTCCCGACGTTGGCGGAGGTCCTGGCGACGAATGGTTATGCGACCGGCGGCTTCGTCGCGAACCTGCTCTACACATCGTACGAATCCGGCGTGAACCGCGGCTTTGCCCACTACGACGACTATCGGTTTTCGTGGCCGATGGTGCTGGCGCATACTCCGCTTTGGAAACTCGACCTCAAGAGTAGCGTTCCCGAAGCACGGTCCTTCGGCGACGCTCTCGCGCGGCTTCACACGACGCGAATCGCGACCACCGGATTGAGTCCCGCCGACGATTTTCGCGCCGCGGATCGCATCGTCGGGTCCTTTCTCGACTGGCAATCCACGACGGGCGGCCGTCCGTTCTTCGCCTTCCTGAATCTGTTCGATGCGCACGGCCCCCATCGCGCCCCGACCGGATACCTCGAACGGTTTCCCGGCGGCCGGATCATCGACAAGTACGATGCGGCGATCGCGTGGATGGACGAGACGGTCGGCCGCCTGGTCGATGAGCTTGCGAGACGCCGCGTGCTCGATAAGACGATCCTGATCGTCACCTCGGACCACGGCGAGCTGTTCGGCGAGCACGGCCTGAAGGGGCACGCGAACAGCATGTACATTCCGTTGCTACACGTGCCGCTGCTCATCAGATTCCCGGCCGGCGTGCCCGCGGGCCAACGGGTGGCGACGGTCGTCTCACTGCGAGACGTGGCGGCGACGGTCGTCGAGTTGGCTGGCCTCCCGGGCTCCGCCCTCGAAGGCCAGTCGCTGGCCTCGACGTGGCGAGAGCCGGGCGTCGCGGTTCATGGCGACGTCATGGCGGAACTCGAGAAGGGCCGTAACGTGGATCCGGCGTTTCTGAATTCGAATGGCCCGATGCTCTCGCGGGTTGGGGCCCGACTGCACTACATCGTGAATGCCGACGGCAGCGAAGAAGTGTTCGACTACCGATCCGATCCGGCGGAAACGCGAAATCTCGTCGGCACAGGAGATCCCGGATTGCAAAAGGAGATCGCCTCGCTCAGGCAGGGACTGCCCCGCCGATGACACAACCGCTGAACACGCTGGTTGCCACCATAGCCACACTCGGTTTCACGGCGACCCTGGCGGCAGCGTTCACGATCGTTGGTCTGTCACTACGGCACGCGTTCCGGCTGAAACGCCACGACACCGAGGATCTGTTCCAGGCCTTCTGGGCCGGATTCGGCGCGGTCTTGACCGTCCTGCTGGCCGCCAATTTCCTGGTCCCCATCGGTCAGGTGGCGTACTGGATGCTGCTCGGCACCGCGGCCGTTCTCTGGTTTGTCCGGCTTCGCCTCGACGAATTCGCGATTCGGCCCGCTCCGCCCCGCTGGGTCATCGTCGCTGCCGCGGTCTTCTGTCTTTGGGTCTCGAACCTCTCGCTCGGCGCGATGACGTACTTCGATACCGCGCTGTACCACATGCAGGGCGTTCGATGGGCGCACGAGTACGCGGTCGTTCCCGGTCTCGCGAATTTGTTCGGGCCGCTCGGTTTCAACAACGGGTCGTTCGTCTATGACGCGATGCTGAATGTGGGTCCGTGGAACGGCGCAAGCTGGCACGTTTCCAACGGCGTCTTCGCGTGCATGCTCGGCGTCCAGCTTCTGTTCACAGCGAGCGGGAGACGCGGGTCGTCACCGCACGCGCTGTTCTGTCTCCTGCTGCTTCCGTTGGCGGTCAACAGCGCCCTCGATGGACGCGTCGCAAGCTACGGAACAGTGGTGCCGATGACGCTCCTGGTTGTTGCCGCGAGCGTCGCGATCTCACGCGCCGTCGACGCTGGCCGGACAGACGCCGAACGCGCTTTCGATTTCTTCGCGGCGACCGCGCTCGCCGCCACCGCCGTGGCGGTCAAGAGCAGCGCGGCCGTATTCGCGGCGGGAACGCTGGGCGTCGCCGTCTGGGGCCTCACAAGACGCGTCGCGTCCCGCGACGCCCGCGTCCGCGCCTTCACCTGGACAGCGGTATTCGTGACCGCGATCGCCGTCGCCTGGACCGGCCGCGGGATCGTGCTCAGCGGGTATCCCCTCTTCCCGAGCCCGGCGTTCGCCGTGCCCGTCGACTGGCGCGTGCCGTTCGAACATGCACGGGCGGAGTTCGACTTCGTCAGGCACTCGTCCCTCGGCACGGCCGAGAAGTATCCGTTCGTCGCCGGCGACATTCAGGGATTCTTCATCTGGATCCGACCGTGGGTGAAGAGCACGCTGTACGACCTCTACGACGTGATCATCCCCGGTCTCGTCGCGCTGGCGGCCGCGGCGAGTCTCGTGATTCGGCGAAGGGGTCTGTCAGCCAGCCGCGTCGCATGGGCGGTCCCCGTGGTCGCGCCCGCGGTGCCGGCGATTCTTGCGTGGTGGCTGGTCGCGCCGATGCCGCATTACGGTACGTCGTTCCTCTGGATTCTGGCTGCCGCCATCGCGAGCGTGGCCATCCATGCTCGATCTACACAGTGGATCGGATCCAGACGTTTCGCCTGGCTCTGGCTGATGGCTGTTTCACCGGCGATCGTCACGCCGGCCTGGCCGCAAGTGTTTCGCGGCGCGTCTCCGGTCGCGATCGCGTCGAGCGTGGCTGCGGCGAATCTCAAAGGGACAAGCCCGGGTGAGTGGTTCCAGGTGACGGAGGATCGGACGATCAGAACGCCATTCACGACGGAAAGCGGCCTCGTGCTGCAGGTGCCGCAGGGCAGGTTCGGCCGGTGCTGGTATTCCGACGTGCTGTGCACCCCGAATCCGGCGCCGAACCTCCGCCTGCGGGTGCCGGCGCATATCGAACGGGGCTTCGCGGTGGATGGCGACTGGCGGATGATCGGCTGGCCGGAACCGTGGCGCTCGGAGCTGCTGCCCGCGATGCGAAAATCGTGGAGCAAGGAAGATCGTTGACGTCGTTATCTGATCCGCGGCCGGCGGCGTGCCAGGTCCGCGTCCAGGCGCTGACGGAGCGTGCTCAGCACCGGCGAATTGGCCCCCACGAGGTCGTTCAGCTGCGCAGGATCGTCCCGAAGTGAATAGAGTTCCTCACGCTTCGTTCCCTCATTGCGGATGTACTGGAACCCTTCGCCGAAGATCGTCTTCATCGCCCCTTTGCGGGCCGGATAGGAATCAGGATACGCGGTGGTGACCCGAGCCGCATCGGCCATGACGACACCGTCCCCGTGACCGCCGCCCGTGGCCATCCGGAGGAGCGAGTGGCCGGGAAAACCCTGGCCGTTCGCGAGGCCGGCGATCTCCAGAAACGTGAGCGGCAGATCTCGCAGGCTGACGATGTCCGTCACACGCGACGCCGCCGGCACCGTTGGTGGATGTACGACAATCAGCGGCACGTGCAACAGCGGCAGATACAGGCTGGCGGAGTGCTCCAGCAGATCGTGTTCTCCAAAGTGCTCGCCGTGGTCGGCGGTGATCACGATGACGGTCTTATCGATCAGACCCCGCTCGGCGAGCTGCTCAAAGAGGCGGCCGAGTTGATCGTCCAGGTAAGCGATCGCGCCGTCGTACGCATTGTTCAGCTCTCGAATCTCGGCCGGTGACCACTCGTTGTACGGCCGTGACTCCAGGTTGCCTCGCGGAGTAGTAGGGCTGAATCTGGTGGCAAACTCCCCGGGCGGGAGATACGGGGCGTGCGCGTCGAACAGGTTCAAGAAGGCAAAGAACGGGCGCGACCCGTCATTACCGTCGATCCAGGCGATCAAGTCCTCCCGAATCTGCCGGGCGCTCTTCCGCCCGAAGTTGTCGTTCGTCTGCAGGCGATTCTGCAGCTTGGTATCCCGCAGGAGCATCGATCCTAAAGACGTCGACAGCAACGATGTTTCGAGATCCGTCTTCCGCTCTTCGTAGTGCTGGAACCCCCGCGCCAATCCGTACGCCTTGCTTCCGTACAGCGGATTCGCCACGAACCCCGCTGTCCTGTAGCCCCCGGCCGTCAGCGCCTCCCCGATCGTCGGATAGGTTCCATCAAGGGGAGTGGCAAAGCCCGCGGTCAGCTCACTCGGCATCCGGGCGGTGAACATGCTGGCGTGGGACGCCAGGGTCCATGGAGCCGGCGCGATCGCCGTTTCAAACACGGCGCCCTTCGTGCCAAAACGATCGAGGTTAGGACTCGTCGCACGCGCGTACCCGTAGGTGCCGAGACTGCTCGCCCGCAGCGTGTCCGCGACGATCAGCAGAATGTTCGGGCGATTCGCGGGTGCCGGCGGAAGATCGCGCGCCTTCCTCGACTCGAGCCACCCCGGACCGAAGCTGGCCACGAGAGCCGGTATCACGACCAGACCAGCAAGGAACGGAAGCGCGCGGCGGAAGACTTGCTGCGTGAGCCAGAGGTGCCGCCATGCGACGCGACCGAGCTGCGTTGCGACACCCAACGCGACGAACACGAGCGCCCAGTGGTGAATGCTCTTGACCGCGAGAAGCGCCCAGGCGAGGACGCCCATGAATAGAGTGGTGTTGAGCGACCATGGCGCAGAGCGCCTGAACGGCCGGCCGGCGAGGTAGGTGAGCACGCCGGCGACGCCGAACAACATCAGATCGCCGAGCGGCACTCGCAGGAAGTACTCGAACCCCGTCAAGGCCGAGCCAATGATCTCCTTGCGATAGGTCGTGCAACCGGTTTCGCCGGCAATCACGAGAAGTGCGATCGAAAGAATGGTCGGGGCCAGTCCGGCGGCGCGGGTGGCCAGAGCCTCACGCAGCGCCGGAGACTGTTCCGTAGAGCGAACGAGGATCCGCTTCCACCGGTGCCGAAAGGTGGCGCTCGAGAGGAGAATGCCGCACAGCCCGAGCGCAGCGACGACGGCATGCGGCTTGTCGAGTGGCCAGGCGGCGGAGAGCGCCGCCACGACCACCAGCGCGGAGAGTCCCGCCGCGATCCTTTCGAGCCATGTTGGAAACCAACGGATCACGAGCGCTCCATCAGTGCGGCGGCGGAGCTACCCGCCGGCTTCCGCCCTACTTCCGTTTGAGCCAGCCACCTGGGTTGAACGTCAGCACGAAGTTTTCGCGGAGCAGATCCTGTTCGAATTTGCCCGCGCCCTCGCCGGCGAGGTACTTGTTCACCGCGGCCATCGGCCCGCCGCCGTTTCCTTCCACGTACTTCAGGTCGGGCAGTGGCAGCGCATCCAGGTTGGTGTCCTCGACCACGATGTAGCTGTCCTTGCTGACCATCGGCGCGTAGGCCGTGAGCTCGTCGAACACGTGGGCGGCCGCGTGGTTCGAGTCGAGCACCACCAGGACCTTCTTGCCGGCCACGCGCTGCCGAATCTTCTCCACGATGGCAGGATCGGTCGAGCTGCCCAGGAAGAACTCGACGTGTTTCTTCCACAACGGCAGCTTCTCGGCCTCTTCCTCGTACCGCGTGATGTCGACTGTCAGCACTTTGGAGTCGTCGAGGCCCATGCCCTCGAGCATGTGCGCCCAGTAGATCGCCGACCCGCCGTACGCGGTGCCCGCTTCGATGATGTAGTCGGGACGAACGTCGAAGATGAGCTGCTGCATCATGTACAGGTCCATCGGATTCTTCTGAATCCTGATGCCCATGTAGTAGAGGTTCCCCCAGATGCCCAGCTCGTGCCAGAGCATCTGCAGCTCCTTCTGCTTCTCGGGGCCCAGTTTCTCGGTGCGCCTGGCGGCGATGCGCTCGCCGGCTTCGCGTGACGCCTTCAGTGTCGCGGGGTCGCGCAGGTCGCTCTGCGCCTGGAGCTTGCTGATTTGCCAGGGCGTGTAGACAAGCTTCCCGAACGCATAGCCTGCAACGACGGTCACCGCGGCGGTGAACAGGCAATAGAGGACGACACTACGGAATGAGTAGGACTTCATCTCTGGAGGGCTCCAATCCCCTACTATTTCGGCACTTCGGGCCGAAACCTTTGGTCTACATGTAGCCGTCGCGCCTGAGCGTCTCGAGTCCGCCGCCGTCTTCACTGTCCTGCGCGCGGCCGGACCGCTCGGCGATATTCGCGAACTTGCCCGTCTTGAGCTCCGCGATGATTTCGGCTGGCGTGCGGGCATCCGATTCGACCGCGTTCGTGCATGGATAGCAGCCGAGTGACCGGTAACGGCGGCCATCGCCCTGGTTGTAGTAGAGCGACACGGTCGGAATGTTCTCGCGCTCGATGTATTCCCAGATGTTGAGCTCCGTCCAGTCGAGCAACGGATGAATGCGCACGTGCGTGCCGGGCGCGAACTCGGTCTTGTACTGATTCCAGAATTCCGGCGGCTGGTCGGCGACGTCCCAGGTGTTCTCCACATTGCGCGGCGAGAAGTAACGCTCCTTCGAGCGGCTGCCCTCTTCGTCCGCGCGCACGCCGGCGATGATGCCGGTGAACGGCTCCGTGTTCGGATCGACCTCGTACTTCCTGGTCGCTCCATTGAAGCGATAGCGCGGCCACTCGCCTGACAGCGTTTTCTTCAGCGCCTCCGTCTTCAGCAACCCGCAGCAGGTGATGCGATCCACCGCGCCCGCGGGGAACGTGCGCTTGCTGTCGAGGGCGTCACGGTTCTCGCCGTAGATGAGGTTCAGGCGCCACTCGGCCGCCAGCCGATCGCGATACGCGATCATCTCCGGAATCTTGAACGACGTGTCGATGTGGATCAGGGGAAACGGCACGTGACCGAAGAAGGCCTTGCGCGCGAGCCACAGCAGCACCGTGCTGTCTTTCCCGATCGACCACAGCATGCCGAGCTGCCGGAAGCTGGCGTAAGCCTCCCGAAACAGGAAGACGCTGCGGGCTTCGAGCGAATCTAGATGATGCATGGCGCGGTCTACCCTGCTCCCAGCACGGTGTCGAGCACGCGGCGGCCGGCGTCCTCGACACTGAGATTCGACGTGTCAACCACGAGTTCCGGCGACAGCGGCGGCTCGTAGGGATCGCTCACGCCGGTGAATTCCGCGATCTCACCGCGCCTCGCGCGGGCATACAGCCCTTTCACATCGCGGCGCTCGCACGCGTCGATCGGCGTCGACACGTGGACTTCGATGAATCGCCGGCAGAGACTCCGCACGAAATCCCTCGATTCCCGGTAGGGAGAAATCAGCGCCACGATCACCACGACGCCGTGGTGCTCCAGCCGGCTGGCCATGTACCCCGCCCGCCTGACATGAGCGTCGCGCTCGGCCTTGCTGAACCCCGTCGCCGGAAACACGCCCCGCAGCGCGTCACCATCGAGCATCTCCACGCGCGCGCCGCGCGCCCGGAGCTCGCGGCCCACCCACTCGGCCAGCGTGCTCTTCCCGGAGCCCGACAGACCCGTGAACCAGATCACCGCGGGCGTCACCATGGCCGGAACACCGCACCCTGGTCGACGAGGAGCCGGTGAATGCGCGCGACACTTTCCTCGTCCGTCTCGCCCGCCAGGAGCATCAAATCGCACGCGAGATCCGATTCACCGCGGTCGCCGATCCAGACCGTCAGTATTCGCGACGGATCGACGCTCGTTCTGATGAAATTCATCTCCTCTTCCGTCAACGCCTGCGCCGAGACGATCAGAATCAGGCCGGCATCCAGCATCAGGTTGGCGACTTCGCCGAGTCGCCGCACATGCTCGTGCCGGTTCTCGCGGCCGCGCGCCAGGTCGGCATCGATGCCGTAGAGCACGTTGCCCATGCCGATGAAGTAGGCGATGCGGCCCTCGTCGAACAGCCGCGCCTCGATCTGCTTCGCCAGGGTCTTGCGATCTGTTTCCTTCGGCCCCGTGATCACCAGCATCGTCGGGCGCTGCGCGAACCTCGCGGCGCGCCGTTCGGGCGCGATGAAGCTGGGCTCCCACTTGTACTCGCGCAGGAGGACCTGCTCGCGGACCGCATCCTGCTTGTCGCCGAGCGGCTCGCGGATGATGCCACCGCCGCTGATCTCGTAGCGATCGATGATCACGAAGCGGCTGGTTCCCGCGAGCGCCTCGCCGACGTCGAAAGCGACGGCGCGATTGCAGGCAATCGTACACTCCGCGACTTCGTGGCGGGCCACTGCGGTCTTCGTTTCCGACGCAGAGAGGCTGGACGCGTCGATGACCCGGTGAATCTCCTCGACGCGCATCGTCGCACGCGTCGTGCCGATCTTGAGGCCGTAGTCGCGGCGCGGGACCAGCGGGTCGCGGCCGAGCCAGAAGAGGCTGACCTTGAAGCGGGAGCTGATCTCGGGGCGCGGCTCGCTGGCGAGCGCCGCCACTTCGCCCCGATTGACGAAGATCTGCTCCTTGAGGGTGAAGCCCACCGCTTCACCCGCGTGAATCGCAGTGGCCGGCTCGCGATTGAATGCCTCGAAACTCCTGATCGCCGAACGCTTGCCCGACGGGTAGAACACGACCTCGTCGCCGGCGCGGGCCGTGCCCGATGCAACGGTGCCGGCGATGATGCGACGATCGTCGCCGTCGTTCGTGAACTTGTAGACGCCCTGCACGGGCATGCGGAATGCGCGGTCGCGCTCGTCGGCGAGTGCCGGGAACGCGTCGAGCATCTCGAGCACCGTCGGCCCGGAGTACCAGGGGAACGCCTTCGATCGTGTGGCGATGTTCTCGCCGTCCCGGCCCACTACCGGAATCACCGCCACCGGCGTGACGCCGACTTGGCGGAGGAACGCGCGGTACTCCGCCTCGATTTTCTCGAAGTGGCTGCGATCGTGGCCGACGAGATCCATCTTGTTGACGAGGACGGCGACCTGCGCGACGCCCAGCATCGACATCATGTACCCGTGCCGCCGCGAGTTCTCCTGGACGCCCTCCTTGGCATCGATCACGAGCAGCGCGGCTTCCGCCCGCGCGGCGCCGGTGATGAGGTTCTTCAGAAACTCGATGTGCCCGGGCGCGTCGATGATGATGTAGTCACGCGCCGGTGTCTTGAAGAACACGCGTGCGGCGTCGATCGTAATCCCCTGCGCGCGCTCGTCCTTGAGCGCGTCCAGAAGAAACGCGTATTCGAACGGCTTCGCCGTGCGCTCGCACAACGCGCGCACCTGCTCGAGTTTGCCCTGCGGCAGCGATCCCGTGTCCGCGAGCAGCCGGCCGATGATCGTGCTCTTGCCGTGATCGACGTGGCCGCCGATCACGATGTTCATGCGCTGGCGCTGGGCCGCGGCCGGGACCGGCGTCATGCGAGATCTCCATAGAACCGCGCGGCCGGGTACGTGCCACGGGCGGCCGCGGCCCGGCAGTAGGCGAGGATGCGGTCGCGGACGGCCGGCGTCACGTCCTCGTGGCGCTTTTCGCTGCCGTTCGCCATGAACGCGCCGCCCGCCACCGAGAACATCGTCGGCGGCGCCATTTCGAACCATTCTTCCCGATCTTTCATGTACTTGAACGTGCACCGCTCGATGACGCGCGCGCGCTCATCCTGTGTCAGCGTACGGCCGAGGAACGCGGTGATGCGGTCCAGGACGCCGCCGAAGTCACGGTTCATCTCCTCGAAGTGCACGAACAGGACGTTCGACCGTTCCCGCGAGAGACGCCACCAGCCCTCGACATGTCGCGGCCAGGGCAGCCAGTACATCCGGTCGCTGCAGAACCAGTCCGCCATCGTGTCGACCGGCGGGAGAAAGGGCCCGAGCATGGTGCGGTTGAAGTCCATGATGCTCGCAAAGCAGCTCACCGGGTGGCGCGCAACATAGACATACCGGGCGTCCGGCGAATACGGGCACAGCTCCGCGGGGAGATGGGTCTTGACGATGCGAGCGGGCGGCGTGCCTGCGAGCGGCGCCGCGGCCATCGTCACGGTATTCGTCGCGTCGATCCAGGGACTGAGCGTGTTGAGATGACGGATGCCGGAATCAGTGAAGTCACCAGCGCCGTGCGTGATGATCTGGTAGACGATCTGCTGCATCCACGTCGTGCCGCATCGCATCTGCGTCGCGACGAAGATGTCCTCAGGCCGCGGCGTGTAGCCCTTCGCCTGCGCGAACACCTCCGGGCTGCTGGCCTTCATGGGACCGTGCACGCCCCCGTACTCGAACGACGGCAATCCCTTCTGCCGGCGGGCAAGCGGTGAGAGCAGGTGCGCCATGGGCAGTGCGGGCAGTGACATCAGCCTGATGCGCCGCTTGAGCGCGCGGCGTTCCTTGAGGGTCCGGCCGAAATAGGCCACGCCTTCGGTGTTCCGGCTTTCCCACCGGAAGTACCAGAACAGGTAGAACAGGCCGGCCAGGAACGTCGCGCCGGCCGTCAGGAGGAGGCTGGGCCAGCTCATTCCTTCGGTTTCGGCGGGCGCCCGAGCAGCCGGCCAACGAGGCCCAGGATCTTCTGCCAGAACATCAGCAGGACGCCGCCAACGGCGGCGAGCCCGGACGCGATCGGAAGGAAGACGTCGGGACCGATGTAGAGCGCCACCCAGGGCAGCAAGTGGCTCATGCAATCAGGGGCAATCAGAGCAAGCATAGTCATCCCTCCGGCCTCAGCGCTCCGCCGGCCCTATCTTGAGATTCTCCGACACCATCAGCATCTGACCGCCAAGCGGCTTGAACGGCAGGGCGAGGTACGCCCGGACGATGAGCGGCAGCATGGGCAGGTTGAGACGCAGGGTGGATTTCATGTTGACCGGCATGAACCGGGGGACCGAACGAATCACCTTGTACCCGTACGCCTCCAAGAAATCGAAGAGGCTCGCGTCCGTGAAGATCTGGATGTGCGTGTAGTCGTCGAAATACGTCGACGAGCAGTACTTGAAGTTCGGCTGCATCAGAATAAGCCGGCCGCCCTTGCGCAGGACCCGGCGAATCGAGTGGAGCGCCAGGATGAGCTCCTGTCGCGTCAGATGCTCGACGAGGTTGCTGGCAAACGCGACGTCGAACGAATCCTCCGGAAGGAAGGAGAGGTCGGTGGCCGAGTGCAGATGCGTCACGACGCCGGGCGCCGCGTACTTCGGACCCTCGGTGAACAGGTCTACCGTGTGACGCGCGGCAGCGCCGGTGACGTGGTTGATGAAATTGCAGTAGCCCGCGCCCAGGTCGAGCACGCGCGAACCGTCTGGAATGTAGCGCTCCTGAATCCAGCGCACGACCTCTTTCCAGACGAGGTCTCGCCGCGCATCGAAGGCAAAGCGCGTCTTGAAGTACGCGTCGTACAGCTCTCCGATCGCCTGGTCGCTCCGAACGCCAGAACCCGATCCGCCGCCGTCTTCCCGATTGAACTCCATCAAACTCCCCCGCCGATCGATCGGCGGCTACTTCCCCAGCGCCTTCGCGATGGCGTTCACATCCACACCCATGCGCGCCAGCCACGCCGGAATATCGAGAATCCATGGCCCGCCGTCGACAGGGGCACCACGGAACAGCATCCCTCGCGGCGTCCAGTACAGACGGCTTCCGGCAGGTGTGGGCGGGCGAAGCGCCCGGTGACGTTGCCACACGCCGGCGTCTTTCACGTACAGCGCACCCGCGCCGTTTGTCGCGAGCAGCCTGGCCCCATCCGGTGCCGGCGCACCGGGGTCAGTCAGGACGTAATTGATATCGGCCGGAACCGGCGCGTTCCGTCGAGAATAGATCGCCCAAGCCAGCGCAGATCCCCCGTAGGTTTCAGCGGGAACCCCTGGCTTGTAATCCTCTGGAAACAAATGATTTAGGAGCGATTGACGGTTGAAGGCCCGCGGATCGAGCTCGGCATATCCCGGCCCGCGGTCTTCAATCGCGTGCCCGACCGCGCGTGCTGCCGTAACGGGCCCTGCAACCGTGGGCCATGACATCCAAATCGCCGCCACAGCGGCGAAGCCGGCCACCACTCCCTGCCACGGCCGCCACGCCGCGTCCTGCCGCCGCCAGACCGCCGCCAGTGGCAGAAGCATGGCCGGCGCAAACTGGTGAATCATTACGTAGGCCTGGAGGAAGAAGAGGGCAAACTGCGCCGTCGTCACCAGGAGAAGCGCCCGCCCCGCCGCATCGAGCCGGCGCCACACGAGGTATGCGGCAAACGGAAAGATGCCGGACGGCACAACCACCCACAGCACGCGGTGCCAGTCCGTGAACTGAAGAAACGCGAAGCGCAGCAGGAGTCCGGTAATGCCGTGCTCCTTGCCCGGCCGCGGCAGTGACAACGCGCCGAGCACCGGCGGCGCCACGGCCATGGCAGCGATCACGCCAAAGAGCATCAGCGTCGCCCGGCGGATAGCGGGCCGCTCGCCGCGGCCCGCGCACAAGAACATCGCCGCCAGCATGAAGACGACGAGCACTAGACCTGACGGTGAGCTCATCAACGTCAACAGCAGGAACCCGGCGGTCCACCCCCACCGGCGCGAGAGATACGAATGCACGAAACCCAGGAACGTGAACACCTGCAGCGTATCGGGGACCCCGGGCATCGCAAGGTCCGCCGAGTACGGGTCATATGTGGCGCTGAATGCCTGCACGACGGTATAGGCAACGAGCGCGAGCCAGACAAGCACGTACGAACCGCGGCCGAACGCGTCCCGCCCCCGCTCCGCGACGGCCACAATGGCCGCCTGCGTTGAGACGAGCACCAGCAGATACGGCAACCTGACCGCGGCTTCGGTCTCACCGAACAGCCGCATGAACCACGACGCTGGATACGCGAACAGCACCGTCGACATGCCGGGGAATGTCGCCAGCGGCCCGGCCGCCGGATCCCAGAACGGCACGAACTGGCGCACCGCAAGCCGCGCGGTTTCGAAGGCATGCGCGCCGTCGCCGTTGAAGGTCTCCCAGAGGAACTTCGGCGCGAGTATCGCGACGAGTGCCGCCGGCACAAGGAGCGCGAGCGAGATGGCAACGCCGGAGCCGGACAGCGCGGTGTCGTGCTGCCACGAACGCCTCGTCACCACGGCCGCAACGATCGAAAGCAGACCGAGTACGGCGACGAAGGTCCGGCCCGTCACGGGCGCGCCAAGGACGAGCCCGGATAGCGAGGCGCCGATGCTCACAACGGCAAGCGACGCCGCACTCGCGCGCATCAACCACACCGCGAAACCCTCGCGACGGCTCGACCACGTGAGGAGCAGCCCCGGCGTCAGCAAGGCCAGGCCGGCACTTGCGGCTACCATCGGAACCACCAGATACAGCAGCCACGCGTGCTCCGGCACGAAGTACGGATTCGGCCCGGACGCGAAGGCAACAAGTCCGGCGGCGTCAGGAATCGCGCCTAGTCCGGCGATCAGGGGCACCCACGCCAGTGCCAGCAGTGCGAGCCGTTTCATCGAAACACCAGGGCTCTCACCGCGCGGCGAGCGCGGATCCAGGCAAGACGCCGCGCGAACGCCGGCGCGCCAAAGGGATCAAGGGCCCCCGGCGACTGGAAGTAGTACATGTCCAGTCGCGGCAGCCGCGCCGCGTCGTCACGGCCGCCGAGCGCGCTCATCTCCGTCGTATACGCGCAGGCAAATGCCGAACGGGCGCGCTCCGCAACGGCATGGTTGACGTCACCGTAGGGATAGGCGAAGTGCCCCGGCCGCTGGCCGAGCTGCCGTTCCAGATCGTCGCGGCTCCCATCGAGCTCGTCAGCAAGTTGCTCGGCTGAAACCCGCGTCAGGTGCGGATGTGTTCGTGTATGGGCTTCGATGCGAGCGCCGCGCTTCGCGAGCCGCTCCAGATCTGTCCAGCCGAGCAGGGGCATCGTCGGAATCCCTGCCTGATTCTTGCCACCCCACGCGTTCGTGCCGCCGACGTGTTTCGTCACGACAAAGATGGTCGGCACCACGCCGGCGTCGAGCAGGCGATCGGCGGCGGGGATGATGTTCAGAAAACCGTCATCAAACGTCACGCTGACAACGTCGCCCGAAGGCGCGCGGCCGGTCACGAGGTCGTCGAGTGGAATGGCGCGCACCGACCCGTGCGTGAGCCAGCGAAACTGGCGGTCGAAGGTTCCCGTATCGACCGAGATCGGCGAACCGCTCGGGTCGATCGAGTGATAGGTCAGGATCGCTTTCAACCTGCCGTCCTCGCGGACTCCACCATTTCGAGAAAGCGATCGATCACGACGCGCTCGGACCATCGCTCACGGCACGCCTCGTAGCCGCGCCGTGCCGCTTCGTCCCGGAACGCCCGATCCTGCTGGAGGCGCGTCATGGCGCCAATGAGCTCGTCCTCGGTGGAGAACAGGAGGCCGCCACCGGACACGTCCACGATCTCCGGGAACGGCCCGATCCGCCTCGCGATGACGGGAGCGCCAAACCGGAACGCTTCGATCAGCACGATGCCGAACGTCTCGTAGCCCTTCGACGGCATCAGGGCCGCGATCGCGTGCGCGTAGTACTGCGACAGTTGGTCGTTCGACACCCGGCCGGCGAAGCGCACATTGGGCATCCCGGACGCCAGCGATTTCAGCGCGGCCATCTCTTCGCCGTCGCCGACGATGAGCAGGTCCGCGCCGGGATAGCGCCGGAACGCAGGAATTACTTCGTGCAGGCCCTTGATGCTGGTGAGCCGGCCGACGAAAAGAAAATACGGCCGTGCGTGCGGCCGCGCACTCGCCTCAGGCTGCGGCCGTCCCGGGAATTCACCCGGCAGGAAGTACGGCAGCACCTGCATCGGATGCTCGAACGCGAACTCCGCATGCTTCCGGCGGCTGAACTCGCTTCGGGCGATGAAAAGATCGACGTTCGGCGTGTGCCGCTCGAGCGCACCCGTGTACCGCCACAACTGGGGCGGACGCCGGTAGCTCAGGACGCACGACGTGCAGTGACGCTCGTCGCACGGCTCGCGGTTGTACCGCCAGAGGACGTGGGTCGGACAGACGAGCCAGTGCTCATGCGCAACATAGACCTTCAGCGCACGCCCGCCCATCGCAAGCAAGCCCGGGCCGCCGACGAGTGACACGTTGTTGAAGATGACGACATCGAAGTTCCGTGCGGCGATGAGATCGCGGATGCGCCGGCCGTGCATCACGGGAAAGCCCAGCTGATGGGTCAGAAACGGCGACACGACACCGAGACGGCTGCGCAGGCCGATGACTTCAACGCCGTCCTGGTCGGCGGGCTGATCGGGAAGGCGCTTGCCGGCCAGCCATTCGTACGCGTCGACGTCGTGCACGACGGTGACGGAGTGCCCGCGTGACGCCAGTGCGCGCGCCGTGCGCTGCACGTCAATGCCGTCCCCGCCGAAGTTGAACGGGGGATAGAAGGTCGTCAGCGAGCAGAACCGGAGCGCCGTCATCAGAACGCCGCCTCGGCGATGCGCGTCGCGTTGGCCATCAGCGTGAACGTCAGGTTCTTGGCGGGAAGAAACGGGAACGTCACGCCGTCGACAAGATAGAGGTTGCGAATGTCACGGCTCTCCCCGGTGGGCGTGGTCGTGAGCGGTCGGGCGTCGGAGTCGGGCGTCATCGGCAGCATGCCCGCGTAGTGCACGCTCGCGCCCATGGGCCGGACGTGCACCATGCCGGGCGGCACCACGCAGGATAGCGTCCGCAGCGCGCGCTTCACGCGCGCGAGCGCCACGCGGATGCGATCGCGTTCGCCCGCATCCGGCCGGTAGTGGATGCGGATCTTCTGGTCGTCCGCGCGCGCGAGCTCGACGAAGCTGTCCGGCCGGCGCGTGTCGCGGAAGTTGACGTTGACGAGGCCGAGCGCCGCGTGGATGGCGCGAAACGCGCGCGTGGAGGCCGCCAGATCGAGCGGCACGCGCTGGATCAACGGGTGCGTCAGCGCGGTCTTGAGCGTGGTGATCTGGCCGTGCACGTAGTCCTTCGGTGACTCCGCGTCCAGTCCCATCCCGAGCAGATGGTACTGGTAGGTCTCCGACGAGAAGGCCCGCCCGATCATGCCCAGATTCACGAACGGGACGAGAACCTGCCGATTGTCCATCAGGCCGTCGAGACGAACACGCCTGCCCTGTTCGCGCGCAAGCGTCGTGAGGAAAATCCGCGCGGAGAGCAGCGCGCCGGCCGCGAGCGCCACGCGTAGCACCGGAAACTCGCGCTCCTCACCCGTCTCGACGGCGCGGCCAACGAGCGCGCGCACGGCGCCGTCCGCTCCCAGCTTCGCATGGCTCACGCTCACGCCGCCGATGTACTCGAAGTTCGGATAGGTCAGACACTCGCGCAGTGTCTGCGACGGTGTGTAGAGCGATTCGCGCGGGCATCCCCACAAACAGCGGCCGGTGTAGTCGCAGGGTTGCCGCGATCCGAGGGGCTGGCTGAGCGTCGCCACGCGCGTCCGGCCAAAGTAGGCGCCTGCGGCATTGAGAGCAGCCTTCTTCCGGGCGTAGGCCGCCATGAGCCGCTCGGAGTGCGCATCGAGTCGCAGCGGCGTCTGGAGATGGCCATGCACCGGCATGAAGCGGGCCAGATCGTCCGCCTCGCCGGTGACGCCGATACGACTGGCAACTTCGTCATACCCGCGCGCAAGCGCGGCGTGATCGAAGGGAAAGTCCTCGATTTCCTGCCTGGTAAGCGGATAGCAGCCGCCGGTCCAGGTTTCGGCGAGTCCACCGCGCGCGAACGAAAACAACGGGGAGAACCCCGCGCTCTGGTGGCCGAAACCGCGCGGATGATCGAACACGAAATCCTTGCTCGGCGGAATGCCGTAGTACTCGTCGCTCACGCCCGGCAGCAGCACGGCATCGAACGACGAACCGAGAAAATACTCGGCCGGATCGGGGAGCTGATCCTTCAGTCCGCGAAGCGTCGCCTCTGGAAGCACCGGACGCCGGCCTTCCCTGCCGACGTCGATCATCCGCACCGAACCGCCCTTCTTCAGCACGGTCAGCGCAAAGTGGACGCCGCTCGCACCGGAACCGACAACCGTGACCGACGGCGTCACGAACGGCCTCCCGACTTCGGAGATCCAATCACCCGCACCGGAATCAGAATCAACGAGCCGATGGCGAGGCTGGCCAGAGAGACGACGCCTGTAACAGCCAGCCGCAGGAACGCCGGCACCGGACTGCCTCCCACCGGCGAGTCCATCACGTTGTGGTACGGAGGGCACGTCTCGAGGATGGCGAGCAACAGCACGAGCTTCTTGCGCAAGAGCGAGGCCGGCGCAAGGAGCGCGGCGTGCGCGTCCGCGAGCTTCGCGGAAATCACTCCGCGACTCGCGTAGTCCACGAGCACGTGATCGGTCGAGCTCACGGCACGGAGCTGGCTGCTCACCTCATGCGCCGCCCGGTATTTCTGCAGTACGTAGTCCGTCGCATCCTGTCCGGTGAGATACCGCGTGAACACGCGGCACTCGGCATCGAGTTCGGCCGGAGGCTGCGGATCGCCGGCCATCGCCGGTGGCGGCGCGGGCGCTCGTTCGAACATGTCGGCGAGCGTCGCCATCGATTCCCCGGCCGGCTGCAGGCGGTTCATCTCGCCGAGTCCGTTGAACTTGAATGACGACAACTGCCCCGCCGTGATCGGCAGGAACCCACCGAGCCCAATCGCCTCCGCCAGGCGAAGTGGAATCTGGAGCAACGGCAGCGGGAAATGCAGGAGCGGTCCGTCCGCGCCCTTGCGCGCCGCGCGCAGCTCGCGCACGAGCTGTTCCATCGACACGCGATCCGCACCGCCGATCGCGATGGTCTCGTTCGAGAATGCGTCGGCTTCAACCGCGCGCACGAGAGCGGCGACGACGTCGTCCACGTGAACGGGTTGCACGAGCGCGCGCCCGTTTCCGGGAAGCACCGCCACCGGCAGGAGCGCGAGCTTCTCGAGAGACGCGAGCAGCGGCGCGCCGGCTCCCAAAATCATCGTCGGCCTGACGATCAGGAATGGCAGGCCCGACGCGCGCACCGTCGCTTCTGCCGCGGATTTCGCCTGTGCGTAGTGATACGCCGTGAGGTCGTCGAAGGTCACGGCGATCGAACTGACAAAGAGGAACTTCCTGACGCCGGCCCGCCGCGCCTCTTCGATGAGCACTTCCGTGCCGCGCGCGTTGGTGCGATGGTGTTCCGCTGCCGACGCGCGACCCGTGGCCGCTGCGAGGTGGAGGACCGTGTCGCAGGCGGCGAGCGCGGCGCGGTAGTCCTCAGGGTTCAGGAGGTCGCCGCGAACGCTCTCAGCATCCGGCACGGTACCGGCCAGCGTGCCGGACCGGTCCAGCGCGACGACACGCATGCCGGCGGCGACCAGGGCCGGCAGGAGCCGCTGACCCACGAACCCGGCCCCACCAGTGACGAAGACAACGCGCCGCATCAGCCCCGTGTTATCGGCTCGAGGCACCTGAATCTGCGGTCTCGCATTGCTCAAATCGACATCCGGGACTGTGAGAACATCGTCCCGCTTTGCTGACCCGGGCGGCTCATTGGCTGCGCGCAAACCGGACGCCGATGCTGCTGTTTCTCCTGGCGCTCGTCCTGTACACGCCGGGCATCTGGTGGGGACTCCCGGATGGCGTGCCCGGCCGCGATCGGCCGTGGGGCACGGACGAGAACGGACCGACCGGCTGCATCAACGAAGTCTACGGCGTCTTTCTCGCGAACAACCCGTCGTTCAATCCGAAGTACCCGCTGTTCCAGTACCTCGTGCAGCTCGCGTTCGTCGGACCGTACTACGGCGCACTGTGGCTGACCGGGCACATTTCGTATCCGGCTCCGCTGTTTCCATTCGGTCTCGATCACCCGGCACTCCAGCTCAAGGTGATGACGGTTCTCGCGCGTCTCCCAAGTCTGCTCATGGGCGCGGCCGTGATCGGCATCGCCTTCCGGACGGGCCTGCGGCTTCGGGATCGAATGACCGGTCTCATCGCGGCAATTCTCGTGCTCGTGCAGTACACGAGTTTCTATTACTCGCGCACCAGCAATGTGGATATGGGGGCACAGTTCTGGACGGCGCTTGGGCTCTATGTTTTCACGGCATGCCTCGTTGATGGCTCGACGCCGCGCCGATGGCTCGCCTTCGGGCTGTTCGGCGCGCTCGCGACGGCCACCAAGGATGCCTCCTACGCCGTCTTCCTCTCTGCCGGCGCCGTGATGCTCTTCCGTGACGCAGGCCGTGCGCGACGCGCCGGCGCAAGTCTTGGTTCGATTCTCCGTGCTCCGCTCGTGGCGACGATCGCCGCAGCGGCGCTGTACGTGACAGCAAGCGGCCTCGTCTTCCGGCCGAGCCGCTTTGAACAGCACCTGCAGTTCATCACCACGGGAACCAAAGGCCTCTTCTATCAGAGATATCCGGCAACAGCGGCGGGCTATCTGAGTTTTCTTCAGGAGTTCTGGCAACAGCTGGTGGACTCGATGGGACTGCCGATGCTCGCCGCAGCCATTGCCGGCGTGGGTTGGTGGGCCGCGCGCGATCGCCGCGCGCTGGCGCTGGTGATTCCCGCGGCCGCGCTTTTCGCCGGCGTGATCCTGCCGGTGCGCTTTGTCCTGCTGCGCTTCGTGATGGCGATCACGTACGTCGGCGCGCTGGCCGCTGCAGATTTATTTGCGGCCGGCTGGGCGCACCGTCTGCCGGCGGTGAAACTCACGGCGCGCCTCGCACTCGTCGTTGCCGTCGGCTGGGCGGCCGTGCACGGAGCCGATCTGACTTATCAGATGCTGTTCGACGGCCGCCACACCGTGGCACCGTGGCTCGAGAAGGCGGCGCGGCCAGGCGATCGTGTCGGGCATGTTCAGCCTGTTGCTCATCTGCCGGCGCTCCCGGGCATGGTGCGCGGCGAGAGGTTCACGAGCGAGGATGCGGCGCGGCTCAACGCCGCGACGGGGCCAGAATGGTTCCTGTCACTCCCCCTCGAGGACTACGAGAGAGTTCACGACCTCAATCTGCCGGACGACATCTACGCTCGATTGATCTCGGGCGGACTCGGCTATCGCACGGCGGCGGTGTTCCAGACGCCGTCGCTGTTTGCGCGGCGGCCCGCGACGTTCGTCAATCCACCTGTCCGGCTGTTCGTTCGGGAGGACGTCTGGCGGGACCGGAATCTCTCCGCGCTCTCAGGCTCTGTCGGCCGATGAGCGTTCGAGAAATCCTGCGGCGCCAACCAGCGTGTGCGTGACGAGCAGGATGACGACAGGCAATGACCAGTAGAAGGACCGGTACTCCCCGGGATTGCTGCCCGCAAAGTAGGCCAACCCATTCGGCACCAGCATCCACAGGCCAGTCCTGAGGAACTCCGGCTTCGTCCTCCACTTCCATGTCGTGAGACAGACGACCACGATCATGGCCACCGCGCTCTCGAAGCCGTAGGCGCCAAGCATGTGCGCCAGCTGCCTGCTGTGCGCGGTCGCCATGATTTCGCCGGGAACGTCGGCAAAGTGCAGCGTGATTGCGCCTTTGATCGCGGCGTACACCACCAGCTGCGCGGCACCCAGCTGGAGATACCGGCGCACCGGTAGCCGTCCCCACATCCACGCCAGATAGAAGACCAGCAGGAACAGGCTCGTTTCCTTATTCACAGTGGCGAGCCCGAATGTAACGAGATAAGCGAGCCACTGCCGGCGGTGGAGCAGGAAGATGCACGCGCACGAAAAGAACAGTTCAGCAAAGTCGTACGAGTAGGCCCAGTTCGCGCAGAAGACAGGCAGCCAGAACAACGCCACGAGCGGGGCCGTTGCGGCAAATGCAGGAGACCCAGGTATTACCTCCCGCGCCAGGCGATGCAACATCGCAATGAACGCCAGGAGGAACGCATAGATGATGACCGTGACGACCGCAGTCTCGACAATCCGCTCGTCCTGGAGGTTGGGTGGATGTCCCTCGCCCTTGTAACGCTGAGCCACGATGAGCCGGCCTGGCTCGCTGTCCCGGATGGAGATCAGGAGCGGCCTCATGCGCTCCTCAACTGAGCCGGGCACGAGCGCAATGCCGATTCGACTGAGGGTCGGGACCAGCATCCGATAAGGGACAGGGCGCGGCGCGCCGCCGTGCATGATCCGCTCGACCCGATCGATGCCCAGGCCGAAACCCTGGCCGATGGTGAAGACCGTCATCACATACAGCGAGAGAAAGAAGTACCCGGCAAGCAGGCCGTAGCGGCGAAGGTGCCGGGGATCCACGGTCACGATCTGCGGGCCTTCCTCTGCTTCGCCGCCCACATCACCACGCCTGTGATGCCCTCGACAACGAAGGCCAATGACCCGACCGCATAGGCGGCCTTGACGGGTTGCGGAAATCGCGCCGTGGTGTGGAAGCGGCTGATGACGTTCCGCGCCCGGCCCGGACCGAGATGCGCACGCAGAGCGCCGGTCGCCGCAATCACAAGCGTCAGCAGCAAGGTGAAGACGCCGAGCGAATAGTGAAGATCGATGACGAACGACCGCCAGCCCGACGCGGTGCGGATTCGAAACGTCTTCGTCTTCCACCACAGGTAGAGGCCGCCGAGGATCAGGACAACACCGATCCACGTGCACACGAGCACGATGATCTCGCCCGGGCCTCCCATGAACAGATTGACGTGCAGGTGCGCCATCCTGCTGCCCCACGGCTGGCCGATGGGCCAGATCAACAGGGCGCCGGTCAACCCCGCGATGACGAGGACGATGGAACTGGCGATGCCCATCCAGCGATGGGCGACCACGTTGAGATTCCTGAAGGTCATGACAGCCCTTTTCTTATCGGCCGGCCGCGCGAACGGCTTTCGGGGAAGGGCCGATACAGTATTGGCTGGAGGACGGCTTCGCACGTGTTCCGATTTCTGAAGGCAATTGGGGCGCCTGGCTCCACCGGGTTCTTCGTGACGTTCGCGGCACTGGGCCTGCTGGCCCTCGTCCGGCCTCGCACGCGGCGTGCGGGCAGGATCCTTCTTGTCACGCTTGTCGCGACGTACACCGTCCTCAGTCTGCCGTTCGTTGCCGCGTCGATCGTTCCCTGGTCCCCGACACCGAGTCTCGACGACGTGGCGCGGATGCAGCCGTTCGACGAGATCTTTGCACTCGACGGCGACAGTAACCTGGCGCGCGCCGAACTGACCATCGCTCTCGATCGGGCGATCAAAGCGCGGACCATCTGGATCGTCGGCCCCGGGGATCTCCGGGGCGATCTCTATAGTCGCGGGCTCCCACAGGATCGATCGCGGATGGCCTACGGCAGCACGACGTACGATCAGGTCTCCGAGATCCGCAAGCTCATCAAGTACTACAAAGTGCGGCGCGCGATCCTCGTCGTGTCGCGAGTTCAGGCGCGGCGGGTCGTGGCGCTGGCCGCTCGACAGGGCCTGGACGTAATCGTCGTCGCCTCACCGGCGAACCGGGAACCCGCGACGTCCGGTGCCGGGCGATTCTTGCCGAGCACGGCGGCGCTCAAGCTCAGCCGTGACGCGATCTATGAGCAGGCCGCCCTGGTCTACTACCGGTTCAAGGGCTGGATCTGATCGACGTCACCCGACGTCACTTCCTCAATCACGTACATCGGACGCGGCTTGACTTCGTTGAAGACGCGGCCCAGGTATTCGCCGAGAATGCCGAGACAGATGAGCTGCACGCTTCCGAGGAAGAGCACGGCGACCATGATCGTCGTCCAGCCCTGGATCGTGTAGCCCAGGAACTTCGCGACGAAGACACCAATGAGAAACAGCAGGCCGATGATGGCGGTGACCGTGCCCATCCAGGTCGCCAGCTTCAGCGGCACCGTCGAAAACGACGTGATGCCGTCGAACGAGAACTTCAGCATCTTCCTGAACGGATACTTCGTTTCGCCCGCATAGCGCGCGTCGCGCTTGTAGGTCACGCCGGTCTGCGGAAAGCCGACCCAGCTGACCAGGCCGCGGACGAACCGGTCCTTTTCCCGAAGGGTCTTCACCTGATCGACGACCCGCCGGCTCATCAGGCGGAAGTCGCCCACATTCGGGGGAATGTGGATGTTCGTCAACCGGCCGAGCATCCGGTAGAACACCGACGCGGTCCAGAGCTTGAAGCGTGTTTCGCCGGCGCGATCCGATCGCACGCCGTAGACGACGTCGAATCCCGCGCGCCACTGATCGACCATCTCCACGATGACCTCCGGCGGATCCTGGAGGTCGGCGTCGATGACGGCGACGCAGTCGCCTTTCGCGAGATCGATGCCCGCGGAAATCGCGATCTGATGCCCGAAGTTCCGGGAGAACTTGATCACCTTTACACGGGGGTTCTTCGCCGCGAACGCAAGCAGTTGTTTCAGTGACGTGTCACGGCTGCCGTCGTCGATGAAGATGAGCTCGTAGGACATGCCTGGAATCGCGGCGAGCGCGGTCGACGCGCGCTCGTAGAACACGCCGATCACCTCTTCCTCGTTGAACACGGGAACAACGAGGGAGACCAGGCCGGTCTTCACCTGCGGACTAGACGCCATGGGTCTGCTCCCACCTGTCACCAAGCCTCCAGAAGCCCGCCGCGATGGCGGCCGTCAGGGCCATCAGTAATGTCGGCACGAGCCACGTGCCGAGCCATGGGTTATCGGGGCTGGAGGTCAGGCCGAGCACCCTGTACCAGGGCAATTGCGGCCCTTCCGCAAGAAACATGCGCCAGGACTGCCCAACCGGCTCGCGAAAAACCGTCAGCACCCAGGCGTGCAGCATCGCCACCCCGGCAACCCCCGCCCGCCAGCCGCGCGGAAGCCTGACCCAGTGATCGGCCAGTGCAAGCATGAGAAACGGCACCAGCGGCACCAGGTAGCGAAACCCGCTGTTGAACTGAAGCCGCGAGTACTGGTTCGACGATGCAAAAACCAGGAATGCGACCCAGGTGACGGCGAGCCATCGCCGCTCCGGGCGCGGCAGGATCAGGGATTCGTCGCGATAGCGCCGAACCGGCACGAGCGCGAGCAGCAGAATCGGCGCCCACACGTACATACCGAACGACGGATCGAATAAGTTCATGAGAAAGAGCTGCGGATCCGGCAGCGTCCACCCGCGCGCGCCGACGTCGACGAACACGTTTTGATTCGGCATCCAGTACTGGCCGGGCAGGAACGGATTGCCGTACATCGACCACTGGCTGTAGAGAAGAAAAGCGATCGGCGGCAGCGTTCCGAGGACGATGGCCGTCGACTCGGACAGCGCGGTCCGCCACGAGGACGCTCTCGCGCGCGTGACGACAAAATAGATCCAGAGGAGCGGCAGAATGATCACGCCGACGTAGTCGGTCGCGAGCGTGATCCCTCCGAAGAAGCCCGCCCAGAATCGCCTGGAGCCCGGGGCCTTCGGCCTTCGCGCAAGGCTTCGGCCGACCACCGTAGCCTCGGCGAAGGTGGTCAGACCGCGGGAAGGCAGCCAGAGCAGCACGAACGCGATGAACATCGCGTACATCACAAACAGGTTGTGGTTGAGCGTCGATGTCCTGAAGAACAACGGCGTGCCGAAACCGAGCAGGAACGTGAGCCCTGTTGCCGTCCGCGCCTCGAGTCCGCGCGTCAAGAGGACGCCATAGAAGAACACCAGGAACGCCGCCGTGATGGGCGCCATGAAGAACACTGACGTCACGGCCGTCGCGGCTCCGAACCGCAGATCGAGCCCGCGTTCCTTCACCAGCTGGAAGAACTTCTGTCGATTGGGCTTGTCGATACGGTATCCACCGGCCGGGACGCCCTCGCTCGCAATCTTCGCCTTGCTGTAGGCCTCGATGCGATCCAGCACGGGGTTGAAGACGAACAGCGGCACGGCGGCGAGCATCGACACGAAGACCTGATTGCCGATGACCGCGTGCCCGTCCTTGTGCACGAAGATGTCGGCGTGGAAACCCTGATACTCGTCGACCCGGAAGGTTCCGTGCTGGGCGATGCTGAACGCCGGGTAATGCTCGCGCACGACGTTCGTCGCGAAGTGCAGCGAATAGAACATCCAGGCGACGACGAAGATGCGGCCGCGCCGCGACGCCAGCCACCTCATGGCCTGCACACCACCATGTCGCCGCCGCCCAGCGTGCCCGGCCAACGCCGAACCTCGCGGCATGCCGTCTTGATCCGATCGCGCAACGCGCCGTCGTCGATGTAGTCACCCAGGGTGTGCAGCACCAGCACAGGTCTGTTCGAGGCGGCGAGCGCGTCCAGGTCGGCTACCGACTTGAGACAGGGCCAGTCGGCCTTCGCGTAGTAACGCTCGACAGGAAAACAGGCGGGACCGGCGGCGCCAATCACCGCGCCCGCGGCGAACTCCCCTTCGAGGTAGTGAACGGACTCGTCGAAGTTCTGCTTGGGCACCAGATAGTTACGCGGCAGCGCGAACGCGGAGACGCCGATCACGACAAGAGTCAGCGCGGCGACTGTCGCCACCGTCGGCGTCGAACGTGGGTTTTCGATTCGCGCGAGGACACCAATGCCGCGTCCCGCGAAGATTGCAAGGGCACCGGCCATGAAGAAGAAGAAGCGGGGGCGGATCGGCTGCCCAAGCAGGACGATCGCGAGGCCGGCGACGATTGCGGGCACCACGAGCAGCGCAAACGTGAATCGATCGCGTCTGAGAAAGCTGAGAGCTCCGATTCCGGCAGTCATCGACGTAAGCAGCGCACCGGCAATCCCCGAGCCTGAGAAGAGATTCCTGAGGATCTCGGTGAGGGCCCACTTCCCCGTCGCCACCTGCGCGGCCTGCTTTGGAGCGTCGCTGCCCCCGAAGTGTTCGAGGAGCTCCGGGAAGTACGGCGCATACAGTCCCAGCGTCAGCAGCGCGGCGCCGGCCCACGCCGCGAGGAGCGGCGCGAGCGCCGGACGATCGGCCGCGCGCCAGCCGGCGAGCTTGCCGCCCACGAGGACGACCGCATGACCGGCCACGACGAAGGCCATCGTGAGATGCGTGTACACGCCCGCGGCGCAGGCGAGCGCGTAATAGACGAAATGAGCGCGCCGCTCGGTTTCGGCCAGGCGGACGAGAAAATAGGTGGAGACCAGCGCGAAGAAGCCCATCATCGTGTAGCCGCGCGCATTCTGGGAAAACCAGATGTGCTGATACGACACGGCAAGCACGCTGGCCCCCGCCCACGTCTCCACGCGGTCGGTCACCCTGCCTCCGAGGGCGAACACCATGGCGACGGAGGCAATCCCAAAAAGGCACGCGGGCAGCCGCAGGGCCCAGGCCGACTCGCCGAACGATTCGAGCGACGCGTGCGCGAGCACGCTGTAGAACGGATGGACGTTGACGTCGGGAAAATACGTGAGGACGTCGAGCAGCGGCCGGCGCGCCGACTCGACCAGCGTCACGATCTCGTCGAACCAGAGCTGCGACCCGAGACCGTAGAAGCGGAGCGCAGCCGCAACAGCCACGGTGATCGCGGCCGCTGCTCCCCACCCCGTCATCTTCATCGAGGATCCACCGGGTTCTGCGGCTGCCAGGCGGCGGCCGCGCGCTGCGGGAACACGATGTACCGCCGCGCCGTGAAGTTCAGGATCAGAATGACGCCGCTCGCCGCGAGCTTGGCGAAGATGGGCCGGAGGCCGGCTTCGAGGAATCGCACGGTCGCGTACAGATCGACCCAGCCGATACCGGCGGCCATGACGAGATAGAGCAGCACTTCGATCGCGACGGAATGACGCGCCTGATGCCGGAAGATCAGGGCGATCGACACCAAGTAGTTGAGGCCTGCCGCCAGGGCAAACGCCGTGAGCACGGACGTGGCCACCGGCGCGCCCGCCGAGATCATGACCAGGAACGTGACCAGATTCAGGGCCGCTGCGAGCCCGCCGACAAGGGAATAGAACGCGAGCTGGACGAACGCCGGCGCGTGCGGAAGGTTGTAGTGCAGGATGCAGTACAAAGCGCGCCACGCATCCTTCATTCCGATCTTCTTGCCCTCGGCGTAGGTGCGGCCCTTGTACGAGATTCCCATCTCGTAGATGCGCAGACCCTGATGCGAGATCTTCGCGACGACTTCCGGCTCGAAGCCGAAGCGATCCTCCTCGATGCGGATCGACTGAATCACCTCACGCTTGAAGACCTTGTAGCAGGTCTCCATGTCAGTCAGGTTCAGGTCCGTCAGCATGTTCGAGAGGAGCGTCAGGAACCGGTTGCCGAGCGAATGCCAGAAGTACAGAACCCGGTGATAGCCCTGCGAGAGGAATCGCGATCCCATGACGACGTCGGCAGTGCCGTCCCGGAGCACCGCTACAAGCCGCCGGAGATCCTGCGGGTCGTACTCGAGGTCGGCGTCCTGAATCGCGACGTAGTCGCCGGTCGCGCGCGCAATGCCGGTGCGAAGCGCCGCGCCTTTGCCCTGGTTCTCCTCGTGATGAAGGACCACCACCTCCGGATGCGCGCTCGCGATCCCCTGCGCGATCGCATGGCTGCGATCCGAGGATGCGTCGTCGACGATGATGAGCTGCAGGCGGAGCGAGTCGTCCTGGATCTTCAGCACGGCGTCGACGCAGGACTCGAGCGTCCGCGCTTCGTTGAAGCACGGGATCACGATACTCAGTGTTCGCACGGCGTCAGTCCTCAACAACGTGCTCCTCGAATGACTTGCGCGCCCGGGCCCAGGCGTCGCGGTCGAGCGAACCGTCGGGCCCCAGACTGCTCACCAGCGCGTAGGCCATCGCCATCGTGTGGTGGGTATTGTCGTGCGCAAACAGGCCCTGACGGCCGAAGGTCGTGAGCCCGTCGATACCGCCGATCCACCGGTCGAGCGCGTCGAACGACTCGCGATAACCCCGGGTGTAGAGGGGATAGGCGTGCGGCAGTCTCTTCGTCTGCACGTGCAGGACACGCGGCACGGGCGCGAGGCCCGCCGTCTCGAGGTCGCGCACGACCAGGGCGCCGAGGGCCTCGTCCGTCATGCCCCACACGTCGTCCGACTGCGCGCATGGCAGCTCGGCGCAGAGCACGGTGCGGCCCGGCCGTGACGTCAACGAATAGTTCTTCGGCTCGGACAGGCGGCTGATCCGGATCACCGTTTCCGGAAAGTAGTGCGCGTCGAATTCGGTGAATTGATCCGACTCGAGTGTCAGATAGATGAGCACCATCGCGCGCTGTGCCAGCGAATCGGTGGCGGCCTCGGGCGGCCCGCCGCCGGTCGTGCGCACGAGACGCGCGAGCACGGTCACTGGAATCGTCGACAGGACGTGTGTTGCGGCCAGGCGCCGGGACGCGCCGCCGACCGTCGCCTGCACGTGGCTGACGCGGCCGTTCTCGAGGACGACGTCGGTGACGTTCGTGTCGAGATGCACCGCGGCGCCGGACTCGACGGCGGCGCGATGGAGCGCGTCGCTGATCTGTCCGTAGCCATGTTTCGGGTAGAAGAAGCGGCCCGCGCCTGGTTTCTTGAGACCCGGTACAGCGCCGAGCACGCGCCGCACCATCTTGCCGATCGAGCCGCTCGAGACACGGCGCTTGGCCTGCTCCGGATCGAGCGCTTCGGGCGCGAGGCCCCAGATCTTGCGCGCGTAAGGAAAGTAGAAGTCCCGGCAGATCGTCCGGCCCAGCCCGCGCTCGAGGATCGACGCGAAGGTCTCGACCGCCGGCGCGCCGGTGAAGGGTTTGCGGATGGCGTCCGCCATGACGCCGGTCATGAATGCAGGCGGCAGCCGGGTCAGAAGATCGACGGGCTTCAGCGGGAAGTGCACCCACCTGCCCCGCAAACGGATGCGACCGTGACGCGGCCGATCGAGCAGATCTTGTCCAACGAGGCTTCGAATGTCCGCCATGACGTCCGGCGGACACACTGGATGAAGCCGATGGCTGCCGAAGTCCACCGGGATTCCCTCGATGACGAAGCTCCCTGCGTTGCCGCCCACCTTGCTGGCTCGCTCGAGGACGGTGACGTTGCGGAAGCCCCGCTGCGAAAGCTTGTAGGCCGCTGCGAGCCCGGCGGGTCCGCCGCCGAGGATCACGAATGATGGCGTGGGGGCACCGGCCATCTACGACACTCCCCTCGCCGCCGGCGCGGTCCCGGGCGCCTGCGGCAGGAGCTGCGTCACGGCCAGGCCGACGAAACCGGTGACGATCAGCACGGACTGCCAGAGGATGCCTGATGCGAGCACGGCGTCGTTCGATGCGCCGTACGGCGCCAGCAGCGACACGAGCGCGGCCTCGCGCACGCCGAGACCGCCGAGGCTGATCGGAAGAATCGCGATGAGCTTGGAAAGCGGCCACGCCACGAACCACGCCGCGAGCGCTGTCGTGACGCCGACTTCACGCGCCAGCCAGACGTTGGTCATCACGAACGCGGACTGCACTGCGAGCGAGATGGCGACGGCCCCGAGAATGGCGGGCACGCCGGCCCGGAATGCAGATCGCAGGCTGGCGAACTTCGCGGCAATCGCCGGCCTTCGGAGCACCAAGCGTACTGCCAGGAATGCGGCGACTGCGGCCGGTATCGCGACGGCAATCCAGAGACCCGCCTGACGGACGACATCTGCGACGGCCGGCGGCAGGCCCGCCAGCGGCAGGGCGATCGCAATAAGTACAAAGAGCGTCGCGGTGTCGATGATTCGGTCAGCGATGCTGGCCACCGTCACACGCGCCAGTCCCACGGTAGGCGCGAGATACGCGGCGCGCATCAGATCGCCACCGGCGATGCCCGGCAGCGCCAGGTTCGCGACGAGTCCAGCGTATTGGGCGCGAACGCAGAGGAAATGAGCCCGGGCGTCGTTTCCGCCAGCAGCTGAGGCGCTAACGCCCTGAGAAAAAGGCACTTCCTGGCCCTTTGTGGACCCGGAAACGACGCCCGGGCTCATTAGCAACCACAGTTTCACGGCGTTCAGGTAGTGGCCCGCGAAGAAGATGACGACTGCGGCAATCCAGGTCCAGGGGCGGACGCGTGAGAGCGCGCCGGCGACCGCGGCAACCGGAACGAACGCCAGCAGAATCGCGATGACTGCCGCCGACACGGCCGCGCGGATGAGCCAACGGGCCCAGGGAGCCCGGGAAGCTCCGACATGCATACGGCGACTACTCCTCGGGCCGCCAGGGTGGCTGCATCTGCAGCCGCGAGATCATGTCCGCGAGAAGACCCACGGCCCAGATCGTCATGGCCGAAAGAAACGCCATGACCGCCGTCTCAGACAGGTTCCAGAGATAGATGTCCTCGATGAGTTTCGCGACGCCGGCCAGGAACGCGAACGCTCCAATCGGCAGGAAGACCTTCAGCGGATTGAACAGCACCATCGATCGCACGACCAGCAGCACGAAGCTGGCGAAGTGCGACGCGCGGATCTTGGACTTGCCGGTCCGCTTGAGATACTCGATCGGCTCGTAGATCACGTTGAAGCCGTTCGCGATCATCGCGAGCGTGATCGTGCTCGTGAACGAGAAGCCGTTCGGACACAGGTGCATGTAGCGCAGGACGACGTCGCGCTTCATCACACGCTGGCCCGAGTTGAGATCGGGAATACGGCGGCCGACGAGATACGACGCGAATCGATTCAGGAACCACTTCGGAATGCGGCGGATCCACGACACGCCTTCCGAGCGAAGCCAGCGCGTGCCCACGACCATCGCGGCGCCATCGAGCCGCGCGTAGAGACGAGGGATCGCGTCCGGCTCGTAGGTCGCGTCCGCGTCCATGATCATCACCGCGGCGGCGCGCGTCGCGAGGATTCCCGTTTTCAGGGCCGCGCCGTAGCCGCGATTCCAGGCGTGCGTCACAACGCGCACGCCGGCCGCGCTGGCGCGCTGCCCCGTGCCATCGGTGGAACCGTCGTCCACCACGAGGATCTCGCTCGTGAAGGGGATGTCGGCGAGCACCTGGCGGACCCGTGCGAGGGTGCCCTCGATGCCTTGCGCCTCGTTGAACGCAGGGAGGATTACGGCAAGGTCCGGGACCGGCACGGGTGCCGGGACCGGGCCGGGCTGCACGGCCGCCTGCTCATGTCCGGGCGTGGGCATTCGACTCAACTTTCTCGGCCGCCCCGGCCACTTCCTCCAGCGCGGCCAGGGCCACCCGGCCCGCGCGGGGCCAGCTCAGGGCGGACGCCCGTTCCAGCGCCTTCGCGCCCATTGCTTTGCGCCCGGCCTCGTCAGCCCACATACGCTCAATCGCTTCCACGAGCGACCCGACGTCGCCCGGTTTGAGAAAGATGCCGCCGCCTTCGAGAATCTCCGGAAGCGGACTCTCCGTGGTCGCAATGACCGGCGTGCCGCATCGTGCGGCTTCCACGGCGGGCAGGCCGAACCCTTCGGAGGCCGAGGGCAGCACGAGCGCAAGCGCCCCGCTATGCAGATGGCGCACCTCGCCGTCGGGCAGAAACCCTACCCAACGAACGAGATGGTCGGTGCCGCAGTCCTTGATGACGGATCGGATGCCAGTTACGTCGGAATGGAACCCGTCCTGGTGATGGCCGACGAGCACGAGCATCAGCTTGCGATCGGGGTGGCGCTTCATGACTTCGGCGTGCGCCCGCACGACCAGGTCGACGTGCTTGTGCGGACCGAAGCCGCCGACATACATCAGCCACGACGCGCCCTCTGGCAGCCGAGCGCGGTCCGCGGCCGCGCGCACTTCGGCCGTTGACCGGCTCGGCCGGTACACCTCGGACACGCCCTCCAGCGTGACGCGCAGACGATCCGGCGAAACGCGAAGATACTTCGCGACTTCGCGCGCCGCGTATTCAGAAACGGTCAGGACGAGTTTCGCCTGCCGCAGCGCGAGCTTCACCTTGGCGCGCCACGCCAGCCGATCCTTCCAGGTCGGCAGCGTGAGCTCGGGAAAACGTTCGGGGATGGCGTCGTGGATTGTCACGACTGCCGGCAATCCTGGTGGAAGAGGAAAGTAGCCGTACACGGACGGCGAGAGAAAGGCGTCGAGGCCGTCCTTCCGTGCTTGCCGCACCGCGGCAGTGAGCCGCAGCATGTCCCGCACGCTGCGCCTGCTGCCGGACGAGGCGGCAATCGTCGGCGCCTTGACCTGATCGACAACGATCGTCGAGAGATTGGGCGCCTTCAGGCTGAATCCCGCGGACGACAACTCGTCGAGAAAGCACACGAACTCATGTCCGCGGCCCTCCGTCACCATGGCTTCCACGAGCTCGCGGGTGAAACGGCCGTAGCCGCGCGTGTTGGCCCAGCAGGTTGCGTCGATACCAATGCGCATGACTAGCTGGCCGCCTGCTCCTCGCTGGGCTGCTCGACCTTCTGCTCTTCGTGGTAGTCGAAGTCCGTGTTCACCGCCCAGACGTCGTGCGAACCGCCCACCATGTTCTCGACGGTCATCATCGCGGTGAGCATCGAGTGATCCTGGTTGTTGTACTTGTGCATGCCGTTGCGGCCGACGGTGTGGAGATTGGGAATCCCGTCGATGAACCCCCGAATGCTGTTGAGGTGATCGCGATAGACGCTGTCGTAGATCGGATAGGCCTTCGGCACCCGCACGACTTTGTAGTCGACCACGTCCTCAGCTTTGGCCAGTCCGAGGCTGGCGAGCTCGGCGGCCGCCTGCCGTCCCAGATCCGAGTCCGCGCTCGACCACAGGCCGTCGCCCTTGAAGCAGAAGTACTCCATGCCGATGCAGGTGATGCCCTTTGCCGGCACCATCGCCGCGCTCCAGTTGTTGAAGTTCTGGATGCGGCCGACCTTCACGCCGGGAGTATGGATGTAGATCCAGTTGTCCGGGAACAGTTTTTCGCGCTTGAGCATGAGCGCTACCACGAGAAAGTCCCGGTAGGAGAGGCCCTCCGCGCCTTCGCGCGCCGCGGCCGGCGCCGCCGGCGCCATGCTGCGCACCAGTGTCCTCAGCGGCATCGTCGAGATCACGTGGTCGCAGGCAATCGTCGTGGCGTCGTCAGGAGACTCGACGCGGACCGCCTTCACGGCGCCGTTCACCATCTCGATGCGCGTGACGCGATGGCTCATCAGGACGCGATGGCCCTTCTTCACGAGCTGGTCGGCGCATGTTTCCCACATCTGGCCCGGGCCGAGTCGCGGGTAGTCGAACTCGTTGATCAACGTCTTGATGTCGGTCGACCGCTTGTTCAGCGCCGTGGCATTGAGGACCGCCCGGGCGAGCGAGAGACCCTGAATGCGCTGCGCCGCCCACTCGGCTCGAATCTCGGTACACGGCAGGCCCCACACCTTTTCCGTGTAGGTCTTGAAGAACGCCATGTACAGCCGCCGCCCGAACCGGTTCGTGACCCACTGCTCGAAGTTCTCTTCGACGGGATACGGCCGGTAGTGCCACTTGATGTAGCTCGCGACGATCAGGGCGGCATTGAAGATACCGAGGCCGGTGAGTGCGTTCATCGGCCGGAGCGGATAGTCGAAGTACTTGCCGTTATAGAAGATGCGGGAAAGCCTGGGCACCTTGATGAATTCGGAGCCGAGAATCTCCTTCCACATCCGCTGCACGGGAGGGATCTTCGTGAAGAAGCGATGGCCCCCAAGGTCGAAGCGGTAGCCGTTGTATTGCACCGTCCGCGAGATGCCGCCGACCATGTCATCACCCTCGAGCACGGTGATGCGGACATTGGGTTTCTTCGCGAGTTCGTACGCGGCTGTGAGGCCAGCGGGACCGGCGCCGATCACGACAACGTGATCTCCTGGTCGAATCTGGCGGACCGTACGAGGCGCGGGCGACGGTTGTGTCATCGTTTCAGAACTGAATTCACACCGATTCACGGCCGGACAACACGCAGAAACACCAATCGCGGTACGGCACGGCCCAAAATGCAAGAGTCAGTCCGAAATAGGGCGGAAGGCAATTGATGCGATCGCTGCCAGTCAGCGCCTGGGGCGAACTCCTGCATTCTTGGCAGCGATGATTATCTGCCCAAGGGCAGACTTCTGTCTCGTTGTGCCGAACATAACCGGAGATAAAATGAGCCCGCTTGACTGCGACGGTCATCATTCCGTTTCATCGGAACCTGCGGCAGCTCGAGTTGAGCCTGCCTGCCGCGCGACGCGCACTCCCAGACGCTGAAATCATCATTCCCGCCGACGGGGCAATCGAGGACTGCCGGCCCCTCGCACGCGAGCACGGCGCCCGCGTGATCGACGTGCCCGGGCCGCAGGGTCCGGCGGTCGCGCGAAACCGCGCCGCCGCGCAAGCAAGCGGCGACGTCCTGGTTTTTGTCGATACCGACGTCATTGCCGCTGCAGACTCGCTCGGGGGCCTCTGCGGTGTGCTCGAACGGGAGTCCGACGTCGCGGGGGTTTTCGGCGCGTACGACCTGGACCCGGGCGAGCGCAACTTCATGTCGCAGTACAAGAACCTGTCGCACGCGTGCGTGCACGAACTGGGCAATCCCGAAGCCCGTACGTTCTGGGCCGGTTTGGGCGCAGTTCGCACCCGTGTGTTCCGGGAAGTGGGCGGATTCGACGAACGCTTCGCCAAACCCAGCGTGGAAGACATCGACCTCGGCTACCGTATCCGGATAGCCGGCCACAGACTCCGCTTGGATCCCCGTTTCCGCGGGAAACACCTCAAGAAGTGGACGATCTGGGGCAGCATCGTGATCGACGTCACCGCCCGCGGCATTCCGTGGACGCAGCTGATTCACCGGTACGGCGGCCTGGCGAATGACTTGAACACGCGGCACGAGTTGCGGTGGTCCGTGGTCCTCGCCTATCTCGCGGTAGCCGCGGCCGCTGCGGTACCGTTCTTGCCACTTGCGGGCGTGTTGGCTGTCGCCTGTATTGCCGCAATGGTGCTGCTGAATCTTCAGTACTACCGCTGGTTCGTTGACCGCCGCGGCTGGTGGTTTGCGGTGCGCGTGGTCCCAGCCCACCTCTTGTACCACCTGTGCAATGGTGTGTCGTTTGTCGCGGGGACTGCCGCGCACCTCGCAACACGTCTGGGAATCCGGCTGCCGGGCGCGCTGCCGGCCACCATCTGGCAGGGCGGTACGGGCGCACCTGGCGCCGTGGCCCGGCCACTCTGATGACGGTCCCGCCGCAGAACGACACGAGACGGCGGCGCCTCGTCCTCGCCGGCCTGCTCGCAGTGACCTGCCTGCTCGGCGCGCGCGGCATCGGGGACGAGTCGGCGGTCATGCTCGGCGGCGACATGGCGCGCTACATCATGGACGCCGTGTTCGTGCGCGACTTCATCGCCGATGGCGGCGCGACGAATTACGAGGATCTCGTCCGGTACGCCGAGCGTTACTACGCCAGATACCCCGCGCTCTCGCTCGGCCACCATCCGCCGGTGCCGTATCTCTCGGCGGTGCCCTTCTTCTGGCTGTTCGGCATCACGACGTTCGCGGCGCGCGCCGCGGCACTGGCCTGGTTCGTCGCCGCGGCCCTGGGCCTGTACGCCATCACGAAGAAACTCTTCAACTGGCAGGTCGCCGCCTGGGCGGCGGCCATGTTTGTCACGAATCTGGTCGTCCTGCGTGCGGGCCAGTACCTCCTCTCGGAAATGCCGATGACGGCGCTCGTGCTGTGGTCCGTGCACGCGCTGCTGGTGTTCTGCGAAAGGCGCCGGGCGCGTCAATTCATCTGGTTCGTGGGGCTGGTCGTGGCCAGTATCTATGCCAAGCAGCTCGCCGTCCTGATGTTCCCGGTCTACGTCGCGATTCTCGTGAACGCTCTGGGATGGCGGACGTTCGTCTCCAAGCGCGCGCTCCTCGCCTTCAGCGCCGGACTCGTCCTGCTCGTGCCGATGGCGATCATGACCGTCGGCCTGTCGCCGGCGAACTTCAGCATCGCGCTGTCGAACTCGACGAGGCTGCTGACCGGACATCGGGACTTCGCCATTCGCTCGCTCGTCGGCAGCATCATCTCGGCGCACCTGACGCTGCCAACGATCGTCGTGACGGCGGCAAGCATCGTGCTGCTTGTGATCCGGAGACGGCGGCAGGTCCTGATCGGGTTGGTCTGGGTGATCTCCGTCGTCGTCGGCAGCATCGTGTTCGCAGGCGCGACGGAGCCGGCGAGGTATGCCTTCGGCGCCATGCCGGCGTATGCCCTGCTCATCGCGGCACTCGCGGCCGAAGCACATTCACCGCGAACCAAGGCGATGGCCGCCGTGCTGCTCACGGCTACGCTCTGGTGGCAGCTGTGGGAAATCCGCGGTGTTCGCCCGTCCGGGGCAGGCGGCTACGAAGCCGCGGCGCAATACGTGCTCGAGCAGAATCACGAGCCCGCGGTGATGTACTCGAGCTACATCGATACGGGCTACTTCGTCTTCTTCACGCGCAAGCACGACCCGGCGCGACGCCAACTGGTGCTGCGTTCGGACAAGATTCTCCGATGGGGATCCGCGAATCCGGAGCAGGATCGCCTCGAAGTGCGCGACTGGCTCAAGCGCCTCGGCATACGCTGGATCGTGATGGAGTCGAGACCGAGGGCCTACGACGGCCGCTATGCGCTTTACGTCGAATTGCAGGGCCCCCGATTCGCGGAGCGTAGACGATTTCCGGTCACCAGCACGGCCGCACCCGGGCTGGAGCTCATCGTCTACGAATACCTGGACGCGCAACCCGCGGATCTCGATACACAAATCAAGATCGATCTGCCGCTCGGCTCACGTGACTTCGGCATCCGCCTGAGGGACCTCGTTGGCTCCGCCAGGTGAAACCATGGCAGCCTCATCCCCCAGCCGCTGGATCCTGCCGTATCGCTGGGTGCGTACGCGCGATCTCCTGCGCGAGCTGATCGGCCGCGACATCAAGCTCCGCTACCGCGGCTCCGTGCTCGGCGTCCTCTGGACGATGTTGAACCCGCTCGCGGAACTGCTGGTCCTGCTCTTCGTGTTCGGCATCGTCCTGCGCGTCGACATCCCCAACTACTCGGCGTTTCTGTTCATTGGCCTGATCGTGTACGGGTGGTTTCAGAACTCGGTGAATTTCGCGACAGGCGCCATCGTCGGCAACCGCGAGCTCGTCCGAAGACCGGGCGTGCCCACCATGATCCTGCCCATCGTCACGGTCGCGAGCAACATGGTGCACTTCGTGCTCTCGCTGCCGATCCTGCTCGGACTGCTCCTCGTCAGCCACGTCAGCTTCACGGCCGTTCTGCTTCTTCTGCCATCGCTGATCGTTCTCGAGTTCGTGATGATTCTGGCGTTCGCGTATCCGGTGGCGATCGTGCACGTCTGGTTCAGGGACACGCAGCACCTGCTCCGGATCGCCCTCCAGCTCCTGTTCTACCTGACGCCGGTGTTCTACGAAGTCCGCACCGTGCCGCCCAGCCTGTCCTGGATCTACAAGATCAACCCGCTGGCGCATCTGGTGGACGCATATCGCGCGGTGCTGCTGCGCGGCGAGCTGCCGCATCTGCATGGCATTGCGTACCTCACGATTGGATCCCTGATGATGCTCGCGGTCAGCCTGGCATGGTTCCGGCACGCGAGTCACCGTTTTGCGGACGAACTCTGATGATCCCCCCTGTTCGCGTCACCGGTGTCGGCAAGACGTTCCGCCGCTATCACCACGATCGGCCCGGCACGATCCAGGAGACGGTGGCGCGCGGCATCCGGGGACTCAGCAAAGTGGGGGCGATCGACCGCTTCTGGGCGTTGAAGAACATTACTTTCGATGTGCCGCCGGGCCGCACGGTCGGCATCGTCGGCGCAAACGGCTCGGGCAAATCCACGCTTCTCAGGTTGATCGGCGGCGTCGGCAAACCCGACGCCGGAAAGATCGAAGTGCGCGGGCGGCTGGGAGCGCTGCTGGATCTCGCGGCGGGCTTTCATCCCGAACTCAGCGGCCGTGAGAACGCCGTGCTCGCCGGGATCCTGAACGGACTGTCGCGCAGGCAGGTGCTCGAGCGGATGAAGGAGATCGTCGCGTTCGCCGAAATCCAGGACGCCCTCGACAATCCGATTCGCACGTACAGCACCGGCATGCAGATGCGGCTCGCCTTCTCGGTCGCCGTCCACACCGAACCGGACATCCTCCTCATTGACGAGGTCCTGGCGGTCGGCGACATCTCCTTCCAGCAGAAGTGCCTCGACCGCATCCGGCAGTTCCGTGCCGCGGGCTGTTCGATCCTGCTCGTCTCGCACGTGGGTTCGAAGATCGAAGAGATGTGTGACGACGCCGTCTGGCTGGATCACGGCCAGCTGAAAGCGGAGGGACCGGCCGGTGACGTCGTCCGGCAATACAGCGAGTACATGCGCTGACGCGATGGCCCTCCCACCCGCCGGCAGTTTCAACTCGCGATTGCTGTTCGTGGGCGCCGCACTCGCGGCGTTTCTGCTTCTCAATCACTCGGCGCGAGTCATCGGCAGCAGCGTCGGCCAGTTTCAGGACTCGCTCTGGGATTACAACCCAGCCGTGGGAATGGCGAACGGCATCTCGATCTACGAACCGCAGGAAATCAGCATCGGCGGGAGGCCCGTCCCGCTGACGACCGGGTCATACCAGGGCGCGACGCGCACGTGGACGCTCGTGCCTCTGCTCAAGATCTTCGGCACCTCGCCACGCACAATCACGACGCTCAACGCGGTCTATGCATTCGCCTACCTCCTCGCGCTCAGTTGGGCGCTTGTCCCCGCCGTCGGCAGACGCCTGGCGTGGCTGGCGTTTGTCGTGCCGTTCGTTGACACGAACCTGCTCGTCACGATGCCGCACGAGCCGGGTCCGTCACTGACGCAGTACATCTTCGGCGCGCTTTCGATCGGTGCGTTGTTGCGATACGTGGCCACCGGCTCCACCAGGCATCTGCTCCTCACGGCATTCTTCGAGGGCGCGCTGCTGGCTCAGAAACTCACTGCGATTCCCCTGGTGATCGGATTCGTGGTGGTGACGACGCTTGTGTCTCTGCCCGGCCTGCGCCGAGCGCGGCTCGAACGGGGTGCCGCGGACGCGATCTCGATGCGCCTGATTCTTCCGGTGTTCGTATTCCTGGTGCCGCTGTTCCCTCACCTCCTCTACCTGGCGCGCGCGGGCACGGCCGATCTGCTCTCGATGACCGATGCCACGCGCACGCCGTACTTCACGGCGCTGTTCCAGAACTTCGGCTATGGGATTGCACTCTTCGACGGCGTCGACTGGTACGGGCGGATGACGATCGATCCGGCTGCCGATTCGATGAAGCTGCCGCCGTTCCTGGCGTGGACGGCGTTCGCGCTCGCCGGCGGCTCGGTTCTCCTGGGCGGCTTTCGCCAGGGCTGGCGCGAACACGGCCGATTCGTGGCCGTGACCGCCGCCGTGCTGACCGCGTCGTTCCTGGCATACCCCGCGTTCGCCGGACTCAACCGGCCCTGGCACCTGTACATCATGATGCCGCTCGTCAACGCGATCGGACTCATGGGTCTCGTGCATGTGGCGCTTTCGGCCGGCGCCGCGATCGGCCGGCCGCGCGCCGCCGGGATTGTCGCAGCCGTTGCGCTGGCCGCCGCCAGCGGTCTCGGCCTGGTTCACGGGCTGACGATGGTGAGACGCTTCGACGCGATGAAGGGCATCGGCATGACCTCTCCAGCGCTGTACGAGATCTATCAGGCCACCGACGCGGCCCATCCCGATCGCGTGGTGACGCTCAACTATTCGCTGGGAAGCCCTCTGTTCGTGCTCTCGAACGCCCGCTTCAGAACGCACGACCTGGCGTGGACTGCGCTCACGGCCACGTACCAGGACGAGTTGCTCGACGACGTGGAGAAGAACGAGAGCACGGCGATCGTCTACCGGCTCTGCCGGGACACGCGCGGTGACGGCGACTGGATTCGCTGGCAGAACCGGGAGCCGGAGATCTTCGATTTCATCAAACGCGTCGAAGCCCGCGCGGAGAAGTTGTCCGTGACGCGGGTCACAGACAACAGGCAGACGGAGTTCGTGCTGATACGCAAGCGCCGGCCTGGCGACTCGCGCTGAGTCCCATGGCGCACGACGGCGGTATACTCTCGGCCAAATTCTGATGCGGATCCTGCGAGCCGGCGCGCTCTTCCTCGGCATCCTGATTCTCGTCATCGGTTTTCTTACCCACCAGATGTGGGCGCCGGTTCTCACGGCGCACGCGATCGGCGCCGCTGAGGGAATTGCGATCCTGCTTGCCGCCGCGCTGATCCTCTCGAGGGTCACGGGCTTCCTGCCGTGGATGCTCGCCGTCGCGATCGCGCTCGTTCCCCTGATCCAGTTTCAAGGACTGGCCGCGGTCCTGTCGGCCGTGTTGCTGCTCCTCGCGGCGATCGGCGTCGGTACCGCCGTCGTTCCGGACCGGCATCGCGAGCCGCTCGTCGCAACAATGGCAGGACTCGCGATCATCGCCGGCGCGGCCGGATGGCTCCTGCCCTTTCCTGTGTTCTCCGTCGCGACTGTGGGCGGTGCGCTCCTGCTGATCGTCGTCGTCCGGTGGCGGGCGATCGCCGCCGCGTTCAGGACCGGCCTGCACGGCGAGGCGATGGCGGCGGCGGGCGATCGCTGGGGAGCCCTCGGCCTTGCGGTGGCAATCGCGGCGTCCACGGCGCCCGCCTGGCTGCCGGTGCTCATGTCCGATGATCTGTCGACGCACCTGCAGATCCCGACGCAATTGTCCGAGGCCGGCGTCTACCGCCTCGACGTGGGCTCGCAGGTCTGGTCGCTGGCGCCATGGATGGTGGACGTCTGCCATGGTCTGGTCACTCTCGTCGGAGGCTCCGAATCCGTCGGGCCTCTCAACATCGCGTGGCTTGTGATTACCGCGCTTCTCGTGCGGCGCCTGGGCCGGATGGCCGGCCTGTCCAACGGCCTGGCGTGGCTGGGCGCCGTGCTCTACGTCACGATTCCCATGACGGGCGCGCTCACGATGAGCATGCAGACGGAAACAGCGACGGCGGCCGGACTGGCGGCGCTCGCCGCCGTCGTCATGGAGTCCGGAGCGCGCCCGGACACGCGCACAACGATTCTCGTTGCGGTGCTTTCAGCGTTCCTGCTGGGAACGAAGGTCATCAACCTCGTTTTTCTCGGGCCCGCGCTCCTGTGGCTCGCGTGGCAGTGGCGGACGGCGGTCCCATGGCGCCTGCTTCCGTTGATGGGTGCGGTCGTAGTGGCCGTCGGAGGCTCGAGCTTCGCGTACTCCGCAGTGCTCGCTCGCAATCCTGTGCTGCCGCTCTTCAACGATGTGTTTCGATCGCCGTGGTTCCCAACCGACCGCTGGGTGGACACCTCGTTCGTCAAGGGCTTCAACCCGTTGTTGCCGTACGACCTGACCTTCAAGTCCGGTGAGTATTTCGAAGGAGTACAGGGCGCCGGAGGCTTCGTGGTCCTCGCGCTCCTCGGCGGCCTCCTGCCTGCGCTCTGGAACGCACGGATCCGGCCTCTGATGCTCGTCGCCGCTGCGGCCTGGATCCTGCCGTTGAGCCAGCTTCAGTACTTGCGATACGCCCATCCCTCGATGGTGCTCGTGGTACCGGCCCTGCTCGCCGGCCTGGCCACTGTTTCCTCGAAAGCCTGGTTGTCAGCCGCGGCCCTCGCTGTGTCGGCCCTTCAGGTCGCCTTCCTTCCGTCGGCGAGCTGGATTCTCAACCACGACGCGCTGCCCCTCCTTCTCGACAGCGGCCGTGACGCGGTGATGAAACGCTTCGCTCCAGAACGGCTCGTGGCGAAGTACCAGCGTGAACACCTGACCGAGAGCGATCGGACGCTTATCGTGGCGACCGGGAACGCGTACATGGCCGAGTTCGGACGCCACGCGTTTGTCATGAACTGGTACGACACGGGGCTGCAGCACCATTACGAATCCGCACCGACCGAAGCAGATGGCTGGCAGCGAGTCATCGAGCAGTCGGGCGCCAATCACGTGCTGGTCCGGGACGGAGACGCGACGCCGGCTCTTCTGAAGTACTTGACCGATGCGAAAGCGCCGGTAGTCGCCTCGTTCGGTGGCGCCGATCTCTACCGGCTCCCGAACCAGGCTGCGCCGGGCGAGGTGGAAGCGCTTCCGGCAAACCACATCGGCGTGAAGTTCATCCTGACCCGGGATCATCCGATCCTGTTCGACGCCCGCGTGGAACTTGCCTGCAATCGGCCGTCGGCGCCCTACGCGTTCAGCTGGACGATGCCGGACGTACTTGGCGCGGACCGCAAGCCCGTCGCGAAATACGAGTGGCTGACGTGCGGGTTGGATGGCCGCGCGGTCGCCGAAGTCGCAGTGGCGGCGCCGCCGCGCTCAGGGCCCATCTACTTCAACGTCAGCCCCGTCGACGAGACGAAGGGGGACACGGTGACACTGGTGTCCCATTGGGGGCAGATCCGGCGGGACCTCGCTGCCGAACGTGATCTGAGCGCGCGCGTTCGTTCCGTGCTGTGCCGGTTGCGGTTTTGCCGGATCGACAGTCCTCGGGTGTTGTTCTCGCATCCGTGAGCCCGGCGTGAACACCATCGTCCGGGTGGCGGCGACTGTCGGCTTCGCCACGATCGCCATCGGTGGGTCTGCCCTGGCGAAAAAGGCGTCGTCTCAGACGCAGGCGCCGCCATTCATCACCGCGTCGCCGAATCCCGTTCCGCGGGCCGACGGACTCGGCGCCACGACAATCACCTGGGATGCCGGGAACGAGCCCGACGCGCGCGTGTTCGTATCAACGGACGGCGCCGCACCGAATCTTTTCGCGGCCGGCTCGCGTGGCAGCGAGATCGCTCCGTGGATCGCCGGCGGATCGACGTACGAGTTCCGGCTGCACCGTGGCGATCCGGCGGGCCCACCGCTCGCGGCGATACGCGTCACGCGCGTCCCCGATCCGTCTCCTCTCGAACTGATGCCGCGGCCGGCGGTGTTGAAGCCCTTCGCTGTTTCGTGGGCTCTCGCGCTTGTCGTGGCCGGCGTCTGCTGGATCGTCCGCAGACGTCTGCGCCGCCTGGCAGAAACGCCCCTGCCCATCGTCGTGGTGTGTGTGTTTGCCGCGATCGCGCCCTCGGTCCTCTGGGACCGAGGCGTCCTCGATGGCGAAGCGGTCTACTTCGTCACGCAGTACTCAGCCGATCGGCCGTTCTTTCCCAAGATCTTCGATCCCCACTTGAACGACTTCGACGCTTACCAGGCCCGCGAGCTGAGCTACGTCGTCGACTGGGCGGACGCGAGAGTGTACGGATCGCTGACACGCCGTATCGATCCGGGGTACTTCGTTCCCGCGAGCGGGATTGTCCTGACGCTGGGCCTTCTGCTGGTCTTCGTACGCGGCGCCAGGCGGACGTTTGCAAATACCGATCGCCTCACGCTCGCGCTGCTGCTCGGCCTGTTCGCCACTACATTCGTCGTGATGACCACCATGGGAATCTTCTATCGATCCGGCAAGGCAGGGTTGATGGTGGTCCTTGCGGCGTTCCTGTTTCACCTCCGCGAGGTCGCCCGCCGACGCGCCGATCAATCCGGCCGGCCGCCGGGTCTCGTGACGACGGACAGTCTCTTTGCGTTCCTGATGACGGTCGCGGCGGGAATGCTGGACCGTCAGGGATTGTTCTACGCGGTGATGGCGATGGCGCTTCTCGCCGTGCATTTCGCCATGACGCGAAGACTGCTCGATTTCATCATCGCGCTTGCCGCGGCCGTCGCAGTGTTGCAGGCGTACAACCTCTGGCTCGCGCCATGGATCATCCACGCGCTCAACGGCTATTGGCCGGATTTCTACTACCAGCACATTCCAGCCGAGGACCTGGCGAAACTGCCACAGCTTTCGGTGGCCGCAGCTCGTCTGCTGGCTGAGAACGCGTGGGCACTCGCGGGCGGGTTCTGGCCGATGAGCGCGTCGGCTCTCGTGGCCGTTCTGGCCCTCGCAATACGGGAACGTGTGTTCGCGCGGCCAGATGGCGTGGCGTCGCCCGGATCGCGGCGTGTGCTCGCGTACGCCGCGCTTCTCGCCCTCGGACACATCGCGATGTTCGCGATCATGATCGCGCGACACCACTACGTGAACGACTGGCCCGACCACCGCTATTGGTACTTCCCGCTGACGTACCTCGTCGTTGTCCTCTTTGGGCTCGCGGTGGGCCTGAACTGGCTGCTGGGCCGGCTCAGCGCCGGCGGGCGGCGTATCGTTCAGGTCGTCCTTCTGGCGCTTGTCATCGGCAACCTGACGAGCCTCGAGTACTACCGGCGCGTGATGCTCGGCGGACCGTGGTTCGGACCGTCGCACGCGCAGTCGCTGCTGCTCGAGTCGTCGCTGCGCAAGGGTGAGGCTGAGCCCGGCCTCGACGACAAACGGCGAATCTTCCTCGAGTTCTGGAACGGGCGTTGATCAGGCGGGATCGCGGCGGGCCGGCGCAAGCGGATGAACCGGGCGCTTCGGCACGCTCGCGATGTCGTGTCCGAAGAACGCCAGCAGAAACTGCAGCCCGCTCACGACGGCGACGGTCGCAATCATGATCGTCCCGACCGGTGTCGCAACTCCGGCTGCGAGCGACTGCCGCCAGTGCCAGCCGCCGAAAGTCATTCCGAACGCAAGCAGCCCGGTACCCGCCAGCAACTCGAGCGATGCCAGCGACACGTCGCGCAGGAAATAGTTGTAGCCGATGCGCCGCAGGAAGTTCGCGAAGTGCTTGCCGGCGAACTCGAAGACGATGCTGGAGATCCGGAGATTGCTGACTTCGTCGCCATAGCGCGCGTCCATCGGAACGTCCACGACCACCGCGCGAAAGGTGTTGAGGCGGAAGAGCATGTCGGTTTCGAAAAAGAACCGGCGGCTGATCCGTTCGAGCGGCAGCAGCGCGGCCATGCGCGCGTGAATCGCCGTGAAGCCGTTCGTCGGATCGAACAGGTCCCAGTATCCGGTGGACAGCTTGGCGAGCACCGACAGCACGCCATTCCCCACGACCCGCAGCCGCGGCATCCGCCCTATCTGCGCAAGGTCGTAAAAACGGTTGCCCTTGGTGTAATCCGCTTCCCTGCGGAGAATCGGCGCCACGAAGTACGGAATGAGCGCCGGATCCATCTGTCCGTCGCCATCCAGCTTGACGATGATGTCGGCGCCGTCGACGATGGCCGCTCGGTAGCCCGCCATCACGGCGCCGCCGACTCCGAGATTGACGGGGTTGTAGATGACGCGGACCCGGTCGTCGCCGGCTCGCTGCTCGACGTAACGGCCCGTCTCCTGAGGGCACTTGTCGTCGACGACATAAATGCGCCAGACATCTCTATCGATGGCGCCGATCACGCCAGGGACAAGGTCGCGGACCTTGTAGCAGGGAATTACAACTGCGACGCGGGCGCCGGGCGGCTGATTCATGGCCGAGTCCGTCGCTCCCAGGAAAGCATGAGCATGCCGAGGCGCCGGAATCGTATCACCGCGATTCGCGGTACCGCCGCCAGATCCGGAACAACTCCAGCGGCGTCCTCAGGAAATCCGAAGCCCGCAGCTTGCTGCCGGCTTGGTCGGTCCAGACCAGGAGCGGCACCTCGACGAACATGCCTGCGGCCGCGGCGTGACCGCGCGAGCGCAGCAGCCGAAAGATCAGCTCCACATCGAAGAACCACTTCGTAACGAACGGATCGCCGAACAACTCCGGAATCAGGCGCGCCCTGAACAGTTTCGCGCCGCACTGTGTGTCGTACACCGGCAGCCTCAGCATGAGGCTGACCACCGTCGCGAATACCCGGCCGGTGTAATGGCGCGAGGCATGCCGCCGGATATGGCGCCCGAGCAGCGCGACCCGGCTGCCGATGGCGAACTCGTGCGAGGGCTCGGCGTCCAGCGCCGCCTGGAGTTGACCGATCGTCGCGAGGGGCGCGGCCAGATCGGCGTCCAGAAAGCCGGCGTAGTCGAAGGCCTTCCAGCCCGCGATGGCATTGGCGGCGCTGCGAACGGCCTCCGCCTTTCCCTGGTTCTGTGGAAGGTTGAGCGCGTGTATCTGCGACGGACGCTCCTGTGAGAGCCGCGACAACACCTCAGCGGTTCCGTCGCGGCTGCCGTCGTTCACGAACAGGAAATGCACATCCGGCTGCGCCGAGGTGAATGCAAGAAACTCGGAGCTGTCGAGGCGGTTCGCCTCGTTGTAGCAGGGAACGATTACACAGGACGTCGGCATCGCGTCCCGGGTCCCGTCACGATCCCGACGATGCGCGCCGCTGCGCACGGCGGCGCCGGGCGACAGCAATCACAATGATCACGATCATCATCATGCCGCCGCCCGGGACCATCCAGGGCGGCGCGCTGTTACGCGTGACGGTCGCGGAAAGGATGAGCACCTTCGGCTCACCGCCGTACAAGCGCAGCTCGTACGTCGAACCCGCCCGAACGTCGGGCAGCGTCGTCGTTCCTGAGGCTCCGGCGCCGATTTCCACTTCGGGAGCACCATTCACGGCGACAGTCACACGTCCGTGGTCCAGCGAATCGAGATTCCACGACACCTTGGCGTTGCCGGCGCCCCATCCTCCCGGCACCGGATTCGGAGTGGCCGTCAGGAACGAGCGCGAGCGAACCGCCGCTGCCTTCTCAGGCGAGAGCGGTTCGAGGGGAGCGGCGGCCGAACCGGAGGCACTCGCCTTGACTGAGGCCGAGGCGAGAAGGGCCTTCGAAGCGGCTGAGTACAGGGTGAATTCGTACGTCCGCGTGTCCAGCAGCCAGTTGATGACCTCTGCCCCGACGGGTCCGCGTCCCAGGACGTCGGGCGGATTACCGTTGGCCGAGACATTGAGAATGCCGTCGGAACGGTCGCCCGTCGTCCACGTGATTCTGTAGCGCGGAGGCCCTGATGCGTTGGGTGTATCCACGCGGCTGATATCGATGCTGGGAGGTGTGCGTGGGATTGCGGTAGATGCCGCCCGCGAAACGCTGACCTTGGCGAGCAGCGTTGACGGAGCCGCAGCCGCGTACAGACGGAATTCGTAGACCGCGCTGCCGTTAATCCAGTTCACGGGCAGCGTCCCTGCCGGTCCCTGCGTCACCGTCCGCTCGAGTCCACCGTCAGTGGACACTCTCACACGTCCTTCGGCGCCGTTGCCCGTGGTCCAGGTGATCGTCGTCTCGCCGGGCCCGGCGCCTGCCGGCACGGGATTCGGCGAGGCGCTGATCACCGCCGCGCCCGGCAGCGCAGCCGCGCGGATGACCCGCACAGTGGCCACGGACGACGTGCCCTGCCCTGCGTACAACCTGAAGTCGTACGCGGCGCCGCCTTGGATCCAATCGACCGAAATCGTCCCGGTCTTCCCTTTGGCTACGGTTTTTTCCGGTCCCTGGTTGATTGAAACGCGAACCTCGCCATCCCTGCCATCGCCTGTGCTCCACGTCACGGTCGTCGAGCCCGGCTTGTCACTGGCCGGAACAATTCGCGGAGCAGCGTCGATCGACGGCCGTGTCTTCGGTTGCGGTGGCGTCGCGGGCTTCGGCGACGCGATGCGCACGACAGTTGTTCGAGCCAGGACGATCGGTGGAGACCCGGTCGTGTAGAGGCGGAATTCGTACGTCGTATCGTCCTGAATCCAGTCGGCAACCGTCGAGCCAGATTTGCCGCGGGCGAACAGGCGATCGGGAGCGCCAGCGATCGAGACGCGGACTTCGCCATCGGCGTCGCTGCCGGTCGTCCACGTGATCGTCGTCTTTCCGGCACCTGCGCCTGCCGCTACGGGATTCGGCGACGCGGTGATCGAGGCGGGCTTCTGTGCCGCGCCGCCCTGTTCAGTTGTCGCGAGTGCCGGCTCGATGAATGCCGGCGCCGCCGCGCATGCGAACGCCAGAATGACGGCGAACATGTTCCGACGCATCCTACAATTCTTTTCGGGATCGAGCCACCGCGATATGATTCACCGCGCTGAATGACAGCCGATCGCACCGGTCAGGCCGCGTCGAGGCGCACGGAATTGCTTCTTGCGGCCGTCGTGCTTGCGATTGTCTTCCGGATTGCGTTCGGTCAACTCTTCGCTCCCGACCGCAATCTTGCGACACAGCAGGACAACACGTACCAGCTCGTGCCGATCTTCAGCTTCCTCTCTCATGCGTTTGTCACCGGCGACTATCCGTACTGGATGAACACCGTGCTGTCGGGGATGTCGGTGTTCAACGATCCCGACTTTTCACCGGCGTATCCGTTCTATTTTCTGCGGTTCGACTGGTTCGGCACGCCGCTCGCGTCGATGTCGGCCATCCACTGGATTACGGTCCTTCACCTGTTCGTCCTCTACTTCAACTCGTACGTGATGCTGCGATGCATGCGGGCGAGGCCGCTCGCCGCGTTTCTGGGCGCATCGCTGTTCGCGCTGAGCCAGAACAGCATCAGCTACGCCGGCTGGGTGAACATCACGGCGTCGTATGCCTGGCTGCCGCTCGTGATCGGCGCCGTGGCGCTCGTTCTCGACGGACGTCACGAGCGGCGGCCCGTGCTCGTTGGCGCGATCACGCTCGCGCTCCTCACTCTGGCTTCGCCGTCGCAGCCGCTGATCCACGCGATCTTCATCGGCGGCGTGCTGTTCCTCGGGCGATCGCTCACCTGGCTGGCCGCGCGGGATGGACTGCCGATGCGCCGCGCGATCGGCGCCATCCTGGCGATGGGCACGCTGGCGCTTCTCCTTTCGGCGCCGAGCGTCGTGCCGTCGCTCCTCAATCTCGGCCACATGATTCGGTTCCTCGGTGATTTCCCGCCGATCACCGGCAACAGCCGGATGCCCTTCGAAGCCACGCTGATCGCCCAGATGGCCCCGGCGCAACTGGCGTCGGTGATCATGCCGCTGCAGGTGCCGTTGATTGTCGGCAGCTGGTTCATCGGTCTCGGCGGTGTGTTGTTCGCGCTCTTCGGCCTCGTCGACATCCGGCGGAACTGGCTCGTCGGGCCCCTCGCGCTCCTCACCCTGTACGGGTTGCTGTCAGCGATGGGCAGCCACAGCGGCCTCGCGCAGATCAACTACCACGTGCCGTTCCTGAACATGATTCGTGAGCCGCCGCGTCACATGGTGGTGTTCATGCTCGGCGCATCGGCTCTCGCGGCATTCGGTTTCGATGCCCTGACCGCGGCGATCGCGGAATCCGATCGCGCGCGAGCGCAGGGCTTGAAGCGATTCGCGATCCCCTCGGCCCTGTTCCTCGTCATCGTGGCGCTGGCTTCGCGCACATCGCTCGCATACGCGGGGACGGTACCCATGTGGGCCGTTCTTGCGGCCTTCGTTGCCTGCATCGCTATGCTGGCGTCCGCAATGTGGCTTCGGGCGCCAATCCGCGGCGCGGCCTTCGGCGCGGCAGCCATCCTGGCGTTTTCGGCAAACCTGGCTCATCCCCACGCGAACCTGCAGCTTCGCGTCAACGACTACCTGCGGCCGGCCAATCTGTCGTCCCATCGTGTGCTCGCCGAGGTCGGACGGATTCCGGACGCCCGCTGGTACCGCACCGTCTTCGAGTCGGGCGAGCTGCCATCCATGTTCTGGGCCATGAACGGCAGCTACTACGGGCTGCGTTCCTTCCAGGCGTTCAAGAATCCCGTGACCGACGCCCGCCAGTTCACGGAAGTCGGGCAGGCCCAGGGTATACGGCACTACTACGCGCTGCTCGGCGGCAAGTACTACGTCTGCGGCGCCTGCACGCAGGTGGACAAGACGACGTACCGACCTGTCCGGCAGATTGAGGGGTACAAGCTCTATCAGGCGGATTCAGCGCTTCCGCTCTACTTCGCTGTCGGCAGGGTCGCGGGCCTGTTTGAAACTCCGCACGAATTCATCGAACGCGTCGAGGCTGGTTTCGACGCCGCGCGTGAGGTTTTTCTCGATCGAACCGTTGGCATTCCACAGTTGAACCAGCTGCTGGCGACGCCCGCTGATGTGCTGCAGGCTGTCATCAAAGAAGAGCGGCGGACGCTGAACGTCCTCGAGCTCGGCGTGAACACCAACCGGCAGGCGATCGTGGTGCTCAACGAGTACTTCAGCGATTCGTGGATCGCGACGGTCAACGGAATTCCAGCACCGGCGCTCCGGATCAATCTCAATCAAATCGGAGTGCTGGTGGACCCGGGATCGAACCTGGTTCGTTTCGAGTATCGGCCGTGGGTCTTCGTGTGGCTGCTTCGACTTCAGGCTGTCGTTGCCGGCGTTCTGGCGTTATGGGGAGCGGCCCGGCTCTGGCGGACTTATCGTCCTTCGATCGCGATGACGACCCACGCGAGGTCCCGGTCGTCCTGAGACTCGCCGTGCCGGCTCGGACGCCACGAACGTGCAGCCGTAATCCGCATCCGGCCCGCGCCGCCGGGCTCCAGGGCAGCAGGCAGAAGTAATTCGAACGCTCCGGGATTGACGTGGTGCGAAGACCGGCCATTGTCCATTTCGATCTGGAGATCCTGCCCTTCGGCGAGTTCATAAGGCACCCGGCCGCGAAGGCGAATGGCCGCGACGGGGCGCGATGCGCTGAACTGAAAACCGATCTCCTGGCCGGCCCAGCCATCACCCCAGAATCCGGTGACGTCACTCGCGAGGCGGAGCCCGCCGCCGATCGGGAGGTTCGCCACCGCGAGACCGCGGCCCGTGGACTCGGAGGCCCGGCCGCGCATCCATCTGTCTGCCGCACGAAGCGGTGCGGTCATGCGCCAGCTCCGCGACGCGAGCATGTACTCGATGGTTGTGTTCCTCGCGGCGACTTCGCGGCTCACACGCGCGCGTTCGCCTTCGACGTCTGACAGTTCCCGGCGCACGCGATCGGCCTCGACGTCCTGAGCGAGCAGTTGCGCGCGCAGCGACTCGATCTCGCGGTGCAGCCGGTCCCGCTCTCGCCGCAACCGCTCGGCGGTGGCGGCCTGCGACTCCGCCTGACGGCGCGCGGTATCGACGTCCTGCAACAGCCGGTCGCGTTCGCCGCCCAGCGCGCCGATCTCACCGGTCAGTCGATCGCGCTCCGCAGTCAGCGTTTCGATCGCCTGCAGACGGCGCGCACCCTCCGCCTGGGCCGTTGTGAGATCGGCCTTCACCGTGGCCAGGGAATTCAGCACCACCTGATGTTCCCGGCGGCGCTGCTCCGCATCCGCGGTGACGGCGCGAAGCCGGCCGTCCAGGTCGGTGAGCCGCTGCATCGAAGCCGTGCGCTCGCTCCGAAGCCGGTCCAGCTCCGCATCCTGCCGCTGCAGGTGCGACTGAAGATCGGTCAGCGTCGTCTCGCGGCTGAGCCGCTCGGTACGAAGCCGCTCGAGCTCGGCGTTCTGCGTCTGGAGATGCGACTGAAGATCGGCCAGCGCGGTCTCGTGGCTGAGCCGCTCAGTACGAAGCCGCTCGAGCTCGACGTTCTGCGTCTGGAGATGCGACTGAAGATCGGCCAGCGCGGTCTCGTGACTGACCCGCTCGGCCCGGAGCCGCTCGAGCTCGGCGTTCTGCATCTGGAGATGCGACTGAAGATCGGCCACCGCGGTCTCGTGGCTGACCCGCTCGGCACGGAGGCGATCGATCTCGGCAGTTCGGGGGTCGCGTTCCGCCCGGAGCCGCGCGAGCTCCGCGTCCTGGTCCCGCAGGTGCTGTCCGAGTTCCGCGGCGCTCTTCGAATCGCTCTCGAGGCGCCGGCGCAGCGCCGCCATCTCCTCGTCCTGCACGCCGAGGTGCCGTCGCAGCTCCACGATGGAGTCCGTCAGGCGATCGGCTTCGCGCTGATTCGCCCCAAGGGTCTGCTCGAGGCGTTCGACCTCACGATGGCGCGTGAGCAAACGCAGCCGCACCGCGTCGGGATCGAACCGCTCGAGCGCAGCTCGGGGCCGGACGAACGAGGTGCCCTCCGAAAACGCGTCGTACTGTACGTGCCAGCCCCGGGCGCGCTCGCTCTGATCGAACGCCGTCTTGCGCTCGCGGAACACCTTTCGCTCGCCATGTGCCTGACTGCGGATGGGATAGTGGCGCAGCAGGAACCTGATCGGACAGACGCGCCGCCCCACGAATTCGACGCTGTGACCGCCCGACAGCGCCAGCGCGATGGGATGCCGCGTCTTCTTCCAGCACTTGATCTGGACGCGGTCCCAGGTACCGGCCGGCTCGTAGTACTGCAGCCGCTTCCTGACATCGCTGGCTCTCGGATCGTCCGCGGTCGGCCAGAAATTCAGCACCTCGAAATCGATCGCGTTGTAGCCGGCGGCATCCGCGCGCGCGATGCCGGCCGCGAGCGTCTCGTTCGGCCACGGACTCTCGCGGAACTCGTCGGCGTCGTGGTGAATGAACCAGTCGGCATCGATCGACAGGGCGAGCTCTTCCTTGCGCTGGAGAATCGCCTCCCACGTGAACTTGTGCCCGCCCCGGCCCGCAGGTCGCGCGGCCGGGAAGGACTCGATGCCAATCACACCCTTGCCCCGGAACGCTCGCACGGCCGCAAGCGTGCCGTCCGTGGATTGGTGATTGATGAAGTACACGCTGATCCCGTCGTCGATGAGCGCGCGCACGACCTGCCCGATGATGTCTTCCTCGTTGTAGGCCGCGACGAGTGCGACGATTCTGAGCGCCATGGGCCTTACACGCGCTCCAGCATGGCGGCGAGGGACTGCTTCACCGACTCGTAGCCCAAGTGTTCGTCGATGTGCGTGCGACCGCCGTGAGAGAGGCGCGTCCAGAGGGCCTCATCCCCGTAAACCTGAACGATCCTGCGCGCGAACGTCTCGGGATCGGAGGCCACCAACAGGTGCTGGCCGTCCACGAGGCCGAGGCCTTCGGCGGCGACCGGCGTGGCCACAGCCGGCACACCCCAGGCCAGACTCTGCGTCACCTTGCCCTTGACGCCGGCGCCATAGCGGAGCGGCGCCACCGTCAGCCGGCAGCTGTCGAACACCGGCTCCACGTTCGGCACGAATCCCCTGACAACGACGCGGTCAGACGAGAGCCGTTCGATCGACGGCGGTACGTGCGATCCAACGATGATGAAACGGGCCTCCGGCAGTGACTTCGTCACGCGAGGGAAAATGTCGTTCACGAAGAACAGCACGGCGTCTTCGTTCGGCGGGTGCCGGAATCCGCCGATGAACAGCATGTCGCGCCGCTGTTCGTAGCCGGGCACGTGCGGCCTGACCGAGTGGATGTTCGGCATGACCTCCACGGACGGCAGGGACGAGTCGCGGCGGAGCAGCTCGGCCTCGTGGGTGCTCGTGACCCAGACCATGTCGCTGTCCCGCATCACGCCGGTTTCGACGAGCCGGGTTTTCTCCGCCGCCTCGGCGAGCCGCTTGTCGTTCTCGAGCTCGGCACGGCGCTGTTCACGCAGGAAGTGGAGATCGACGGTGTCGAAAATGATGAAGGGCCGCGGCTTCGCGGACCGAAGGCCGGGCAGGTAGCTCTTCGCGAAGTGCGCTCGGCAGAGGATCGCGCAGTCGAACTCGTGACCGAACCGCTCGACGTATCCGAACTCCGACGGACCGTAGAGCACTTCGATGCCCATCTGCTGCAACTCGGTCGTGTATGGCTCGAGGCCCGCCAGATTGTCCGGCAGGAACGTCACGCGATGTCCGAGCTCGACCAGCATCGCGAGCAGGGCCATCATGCGAACGGAGCCCGAGTCCTGATCGTGATGCGGCACCATGTGATCCACCAGCAGGATGCGCAGCCCCTGCCGACGATCGCGCGCGCGCCGCAGAAGAGACGGATCGTGCGGGTGCTGCGCCGCGAGCGCACCGGCGTGCCGCTCCTTGAACTTCCTGTGATTGATGATCTGGTACGCCTTCGCCCCCGCTGACGTATCCGTGCCGGCCGTGGCGCCCTCCCGGTGCACGACACGCGAGGCCGGCTGATAGATGACGCGCAGTCCCTGCTCGCGCAGCCTGAACGCAAGATCGGTGTCCTCGTAGTAGGCGGGCGCATAGCGCGAGTCGAAGCCGCCCATGTCGCGGAAGACCTGCCGGCGGATCATGAGACACGCGCCCGAGCAGTAATCCACTTCGCGGACGAAGTTGTACTCGGGCCGATTGGGATCTTCCTTGTTGCCGTAGTTCCAGCCCTCGCCGTCACTCCAGATGATGCCGCCCGCTTCCTGCAGCCGTTCGTTGGGGTAGATCAGCTTCGCGCCGGCCGCGCCGACCGACGCGTCGCGCTCGAACGTCCGCACGAGCGCGTCGAGCCAGCCCGAGAGCACGATGGTGTCGTTGTTCAGAAAGACGACGAATTCACCGCGCGCGGTGTCCGCGCCCTGATTGCAGGCGCCGACGAAGCCGATGTTCTCCTCGTTCCGGACGATCCGGAGTCCCTTGATGCCGGCCAGCATCTCCTGCGTCGGCAGTTCCGACGCGTTGTCGATCACGATCACTTCGTAGCTGCCGGCGGGAGTTTCGGCGGCGATCGCGCGCAGACAGTCGCGCGTGATGTCGGGATTGTTCCAGACGGGAATGACGATCGAGCTTCGGGGTGACTGCGCTGCCGGAATCTCGAACTCTACAGACGGATCGATCGGGCGCCGGCTCAGAATCGACGGCGACGGCGCCAGGGGCATGCTCCGGCCGCTTACCCGCATTCGGGCGCGGGTGATGACTTCGCGAAAGCCATGGCTGAGCCAGAACTCGGCGACTTCGACGGCGGGAACCATCAGGCGCTGCGGAACGCCTCCGGACGCCAGGGTCATCTTCAGTTGTCGCAGCCGCCGGATCAGCTCTTCCTTTTTCAAGCCTGCACTACCCACTCCCGTATCGGACGTTCGGGTGGCGGTGTGTAACCTGCGGGCGGGGTGGTACTTTAGGGCGTCCGTGATTGCGCAAAGCCTCTGGATCGGTGATCGGCTCTCGACCATGGGCCGGCTTGGCGTGCAGTCCTTCCTGAACGCGGGCGCGGAATATCACCTGTACTGCTACGACGACGTGTCGGACGTCCCGACTGGCGCGGTCCTGAAGGACGCCGGGGAAATCCTGCCCCGCGATCAGGTGTTCCCCTACAAGGACGGCTTCGGCGCCGGCAGCTACTCCGCCGGCTCGAACTACTTCCGGTACAAACTGCTCCTCGATCGCGGCGGCTGGTGGGTCGACACCGACATTGTCTGCCTCCAGCCCTTTGACTTCGCTGCCGATTCCGTCATCGCCGCCGAGCAGCGCGATCGCCGCGAGCGTGGCGCGGACATCGGCGCCGCATCGAGCGTGATCAAGCAGCCGGCCGGCAGCGCCCTGATGCGCTGGGCCTGGCGCGCGTGCCGGGAACGCGAACGGGACTCGGTGCGATGGGGAGAAGTGGGACCGCGGCTGCTTGATGAGGGCGTGCGCGCGCTCGGATGGCAGGACGATCTCGCCCCGACGCAGGCGTTCAGCCCAGTGCCGTTCTACGACTGGCAGGTGTTGATCGAACCGGAGCGGGCGCCGTCATTCGGCGCGGAAACCTATGCCGTTCACCTGTGGCACCAGATGTGGCGCGCCGGCGGCGTCGATCCCGACGGTACGTTTCCGGAGTCGTGCCTCTACGAACAGTTGAAGCGCCACGCAGGCCTCCGCTGACAGATCACGCCGCGGAGCACGCCGCGGCCGGACAACAGGCTCAGGTGCCCTGGTCGGCAGCGCCGCGCATCCGTTTCACCTGCCGCCGGAACGCGTTGGCCCAGACAAGGTTCCCGGCGACGCACATCGGCAGAAGCATCAGGAACTTCGCGAGATACGACCAGCGCGACCGCGCGAGCTCGATGGCGATTTTCGGGAGGATGACGACCGGCGCCACGAACGCGAGTACCGGCACGCGAAGGAAGAGCCCGGCCCACCACGGACGAACGACAACGTGGTAAATGGCCGACGACGTCCCCATCTCGCCGTTGTAACGGAAAAACTCCTTCCAGCCGATGCGATTGAAGTGCCGCACCTCGATGGAGGGGTCGTAGATCACGTCGAACCCCGCCTTTCCCAGATGATGCGAGAAGATCACGTCCTCGCCGAGCGTCCGGTCTGGAAAGCTCACGACCCGGAGTGCTTCCGCGCGGTACACGCTGTTGCACCCCACCAGAAAGTTCTTGTCCCGAACGGCCGCGCTGCGTCTGGGAAAGTGACGGAGGAATTCGAGGAAGTACATCGCGCATCCGCTGTTGCTCTCCGGATTCTGGATGCCGACAGATCCTCCAACGGCGCCAACCGTTGGATCCTCGAGGTGCCGCTCCAATCGCTCGAGCCAGTCCGGGGGGACGATGCAGTCCTGATCGGTGAAGAAGACCAGCGCGCCGTGCGCGCGCCGGGCGCCCTCGTTGCGCGCGCCACCCGCGCTCAGGCGCGACGGCGCACACACGAGCTCGACGTCAGGAAACTCGGATCGGATGATGGACGCCGAGAGATCGCCCGAGCTTTCGACGACAACGATCTGGCACCGCCGGCCGGCGGTCGCCTTCTTCAGGGACGTCAGGCAGTCGGCAATGGTCCTGGCACCGGAATATGCTGGAATAACGACTGAGATGTCAGGACCTGTCTCGGCCACGCGCGTGATCCTAATACGCCGCACGATCACAGGTCTTTACCTGACGCTCTCGGGTGCCGTGCTCGCGCTTGCTCTCCTCAGCTCCGCCTGCGCTGGAAAAACGCCGCAGATCTCGATGGAGGAGGCCATCAAGCAGGGCGATGAGGCCATGAGCCAGAAGAAATTCGGCGCCGCGGTGAGCGCGTACGAGACGGCCGTCGCGCTCGGCGGCCGCGGCGAGGTTCGCGTCAAGCTGGCCTACGCGCTGCGCGGCGCGCAGCGCTGGGACCCGGCGGCGCGGCAGTTCATCACGGCTTCAGAAGAGGTCCCCGACAACTGGGACTATCAGGTCGAAGCCGTCGAATGGATGCTGTCGCTCCTCCGCTACTACGACGCGACCGTACGAGCCACCACGCTTCTTGCGCAGAAGCCGGACGACCCCCGACTCCTGATGTACGTGGGACTCGCGAAGGCCCAGCTCAAGTCCGCGGAGTTCGGCCTGTGGGAGCTCGAAGGCGAAATGCTCAAGGGCCGGCATTTCGAGGGGGCGCGAATCCGCCTCAGCCCGAGCCCGTTCTCGAAACCCGACCCCGACGCTGAAGCAAAGCTGCGCAAGGCGTACGAGCTCGCGCCCGATTCCTTCAACACGCGGCTGGCGCTCGCAGGATTCCTTTGGATCTACGGCCGGCACGAGGATGGCACCGCACTCCTCAAGATCACCGCGGACAAGGACCCGAAGTACGTCCAGGCGAATCGCGCGCTCGGCCTCTACTACGACTACCGTGAAAAGTTCGAAGACGCCGAGAAATACCTCCGTATCGCCGCGGCCGGCGGAGACCGCGTCTCGGCACTGGCGCTCGCGGATTTCTTCAGCCGGCGGAAGCGATTCGCCGACGCGCTGGCCGTGCTCGAACCCCTTGCCGCGACCGACGACCCCAGCAGCGGGGCGCTGGCCCGAGCCGCGGATGCGGAGTTGGCGCTCGGACGGAACGAGGCCGCGCTGAAGCGCGCGGACGACGTGCTCAAGAAGAAACAGTTCGATCCCACCGCGCTTCGAGTAAAAGCCAACGTGCTCCTGGCGTCCGGCGACAATATGCAGGCGCTCGCGCTGGCCAGAAGCGCCGTGGGCTCCGCGCCGGCGTCCCGCGAAGCGCATCTGACGCTCGCACGCGCGCTCGATATGAACGGCGACCTCAGCGCTGCTTTCACCGAGTACAGCGAAGTCTGGCGCGGCGACATGCGCGATGCCGCGGTCGCGAAGTCCCTGGCCGGTGTCGCGCTGGCGCTGGGCCGCGATGGTGTCGCGGAGGACCTGGGCAATCAAAGTCTGCGCCTCAGTCCCGGCGACAAGGAAGCCGCCGTCATTACGGCTCGGGCCAACGTGCGGCTGGGCGACCTGGCAGGCGCCGAACGCGCGCTGGCCCCGTTTGCGGCGGGCAAGTCGATGTCCGCCGACATGCTGGCGCTCGAGGGTACGATCGAAGCCGCACGCGGCAAGACGGACGCCGCCCGCAGCGCCTTCATGAAAGCGCTGCAGCTCGATCGCAATTCCATTGATGCCCTCACGGGCCTCGTGGATCTGGAGATCAATGGCGGACGGGTCTCGTCGCTGAAAGCCCAGGTGGACCAGGCGGCCGCGGCGCACGCGGGACACCCGGCCTACCTGCTGCTCACGGCCAGGATCGCCGCGGCGGAAAAGGACATGCCGCGGGCGGAAAAGTCGCTGCGCCAGATTCTCGACAAAGACGCGGCGCGTGAGGACGCCGCGCGCCTGTACGCGTCGATTCTCGCCGCGCAGGGCCGGCTCACGGACGCGCAGTCGGCGATCGAGAAGTCCCTGGAGAAGGTCCCGACGTCCGTGCTTCTGCGGCTCGAACTGGGCGACCTGCTCGAGCGGCAGGCGAAATTCCAGGAAGCACGCACCCAGTACGAGCGCATCATCCAGGACAACCAGATCGCAGGCGGCACCACGGAAACGTTGACCGCGCAGCTGACGGGATCTTCACGCCTGGCCCGCCTGTTCGCGAACCAGGGCACGAACCTCGACGAAGCGCTCCAGCTCGCCTCCTCTGCGATGAGGTACCGGCCGAAGAACGCGGCTTTCGTGGACACGCTCGGCTGGGTCCATGTGAGGAAGCAGCGCGCCCGCCTTGGGCTCCCCTACCTCGAGACGGCCCTCAAAGCCGAACCCGGTAATGCGTTGGTCCGATACCACCTGGGAGTGGCGTACGATCAGCTCGGGGAAGTCGCTAAAGCGCGCCAGGAGCTGGCCGAAGCCCTGCGCATCGATCCGGGCTTCAGCGGAGCGGATGCCGCCAGGACTTTGCTGAAGGCGCTCGGCAAGTAGACCGCCAGCCCCTGGCACCGCCGTTGCTCCATTGTCCGCGTGAGGAATCGCAGAAGAACCGCGAAAGTCTCGGGAATTCGGGTAGTCGTGGGCTAAACGCCGGGATACGGCAGACCATTGTCAACCAAGGAACGACATGTCTTGTAATTCCGCTTGCAGGGACGACTTGGACGCCGGAACGCAGATTGCTTTATATGGCCCTCGTGCGTATCGAGATCACCTCCACGCTGACCCAGGACGACGAAAACCATCTCGCGCCAGCGGTTCTCAAACTTCTTTCAGGCGTCCTCGACATGCTGCCGGTCGCCTACATGGTTCGAATCGAGACGACCGACGAACATGTCTTCCAGCATGTGACGCCCCAGATTGCCGGCTGGGATTCGGCCGCGCAGCAAACCGCCGCCGACCTGCCGCGCACGTTCGTCGAAAGCTAGCCGCCGCCGTCTTCGCCGCCTGGTGCGTCCTGCACCCGGCCGCTGCCGACGCCCAGTCTGCAGAGAACGTCCTCCTCGTCATCAACGAACAGAGCCCAGACTCCATCCGGGTCGGAGAGCACTACGCGCGCGCCCGCGCCCTGCCGGCCGCGAATGTCGTTCGAATCAAGGCGCCGGCGAGCGAGGGCATCAGCCGCTCGGACTACGAATCAACGATAGAAAGCCCGATCGGTCAGTGGGTCTCGAAGCATCTGTTGCAGGACCAAATCCTCTTCATCGTCCTCGCGAAGGGCGTTCCGCTTCGCGTGGATGGAACCGACGGACAGTCAGGCACGACCGCAAGCGTCGACTCCGAACTGACGCTGCTCTACCGCAAGATGACGGGCCGGGCGGTCCTGGCGCCCGGGCGAGTCGAGAATCCGTACTACCTCGGTGACAGGCTCCTGAGTGCGGCGCGACGGTTTTCCCGTATCGACAGCGACCTCTACCTCGTGACGCGCATCGATGCCTTCACCGCGGAGGAGGCAATCAAACTCATCGATCGCGGATTGCGCCCGTCACGCGGCGGCGCGATCGTGCTCGATCAAAAAGCGACGTCGATCGATCGCGGCGGCGATGCGTGGCTGGCTGACGCCGCCAAGCGGCTCACCGATGCGGATGCCAAGGTCACGTTCGAAACGACGAAGGCGCTTGCCGCCGCGGATGGCCCGGTGCTTGGATATTTTTCGTGGGGCTCGAACGATCCCTCGAACCAGTTGCGGACGCTGGGATTCAACTTTGCTCCCGGCGCCATCGGAGGCATGTACGTCAGCACGGACGGCCGCACGTTCCGCGAACCGCCGGCGGCGTGGAGGCCAGCGCCGGCCGGTGCCACCACCGGAGGCCAGTCGCTCGCGGCCGATTTCATCCGCGAAGGGATTACGGGCATCGCGGCCAATGTGTCCGAGCCGTACCTCGACGGCATCGTGCGGCCGCAGATTCTGTTTCCCGCCTACTTGGCAGGTTTCACGCTGGCGGAGTCCTATTACCTCGCGATGCCGTATCTCAGCTGGCAGACCACCGTGATCGGCGATCCGCTGTGCGCGCCGTTCCTCACAGCGGCGCTCCCTGCCGGCCAGATTCATCGTGGTGTCAACCGGGAGACTGAGCTGCCGGCGCTGTTCTCGGAGCGTCGTCTGGCCGCGATCCGTGCGGGGGATCTCAAGGTCGAGGGAATCAAGCTGCATCTCAAGGCGATGAGCATGCGGGCGCAGGGCCGGACCGCAGCCGACGTGGAAGCGACACTAACCCGCGCCACCGAAATCGAACCACGGCTGGTCGCGGCGCATCTGCTCCTGGCAGATTCCATGAGCTCCCGCAACGACCATGACGGCGCCGCCGCACGATACCGCGCAATTCTGGTCCACGATGCGGGAAACCTGGTCGCGTTGAACAACCTGGCGTACCTACTGGCCGACAAGAAGGGTGCGGCGGCTGAGGCTCTGCCGCTGGCCGAGAAGGCCTATCGGCTGTCGAACCAGGCGCCGATGATTGCGGACACGCTGGGCTGGGTTCAATTCAAGCTGGACCATGCGGATACCGCCATCGTGCTGATTGAACGGGCGGCCGCGATGCTGCCCACCGACATCGACGTTCTCGTGCACGCTGCAACGGTGAACCTGGCGCTCGGGAAGGCCGCGCGCGCGAAACTGTTTCTCGACGCAGCCTTGAAGGCGGATCCTAAGGCGCAGGCGCGAGCGGACGTCCAGACCATCATGGCGAAAATCAAAGGATGAACGGCAAGACCCTCGGGACAACGCTGGCGATCCTCGCCGGACTCGGCCTGGTCTTCTGGCAGGTCTTCGTACGGCTGGTTGACGCCTGGATCGTCGACGGCAACTACTCGCACGGTTTTCTCATTCTGCCCATCGCGCTGTACTTCGTCTGGGAACGTCGTCCGCAACTCGCGGCTGCGCCACTGAAGCCGTCCGTCCTCGGCCTGATCCTGCTCGTGGGCGGGCTCCTAATCCTGCTGGCCGGCTTGTGGGGATCGGAGCTCTTCCTCAGCCGGATCGCGCTGCTGCCCGTGATCGCCGGCCTGGTGCTGTTCCTGTTCGGATGGGCGCACCTGCGGATTCTCGCGTTCCCTATCGCGTTCCTGTTTCTGATGATTCCGATCCCGGCGATCATCTTCAATCAGATTGCATTTCCCCTGCAGTTGCTGGCCTCACGTACGGGCGAGTGGGCGATCTCCGCGGCCGGGATTCCCGTCCTGCGTGAAGGCAACCTGCTCGTGCTGGCGCACACGACACTCGAGGTCGCGGAGGCGTGCAGCGGCATCCGATCGCTCGTCTCGCTGATTACGCTCGGTATCGTGTACGGCTACTTCATGGATCCGCGTGGCTGGGTGCGGACGACCATCGTGCTCTCGGCAGTGCCGGTCGCGATTCTCGCGAATGGAGCGCGCGTGGCGGGCACGGGCATGGCCGCTCACTGGATCGGCCAGGAAGCCGCGGAAGGGTTCTTCCACGAGTTCTCCGGGTGGATCGTGTTTCTGTTCGCGTTCGTGATGATCCTGGTGCTGCAGCGGATCATCGCGAGGATCGCGCCGCGGCCGAAGGGCGCCGGACCGGCGGCCGGACTTGCGGCCGCGCCAAACGCCGGTTGAGGTTGAGAGTCATGCGCACCAGGGTACTCGTCGTGCTTGGCGTGCTGGCCGCGGCATCGGTTGCCGTCGCCCGCGCGGATCGTCAGGAAGAAACGCCGCTGCGGATGTCGTTCGCGCTGTTCCCGATGCAGCTCGGCGAATGGCAGGGCACGCAACGTCCGCCGTTCTCGGACCCGGTGCTCAAGGTGCTGGCGCTCGACGACTACCTGACGCGCTACTACCAGACGCCCGGCCGCGGGATCGTTGATCTCTACATCGGCTACTGGCGAAGCCAGGAGCAAGGCGGCGCGATTCACTCGCCGCAAAACTGCCTGCCAGGGGCGGGCTGGGAACCCGTGTCGCAGCGCCCGCTGACGTTCCCGGACCCGCGCAATCCATCTGGTCCGCCGCTGACGGTGAACCGTTATCTGATCCGCAAGGGGCTGGACCGGCAGCTGGTGCTGTACTGGTATCAAAGCCGCGGCCGCGTCGTCGGCAGTGAGTACTGGAGCAAGATCTATCTCGTGCTCGACGCCGCGAGGTATAACCGCACCGATGCGGCGCTCGTACGGCTCGTTGTGCCCGTCGCCAACGGATCTCCGGAAGCCGAAGCCCTCGCCGAACAGCAGGCGATCTCGTTCACGAACCTGATGCTGCCGAAACTCTCGTCCTTCTTGCCGGACTGACAACATGAACAGACAAAACGCCTCCTGGCTCGCCGCCGCGTTCGCGGCGGGAGTAATCCTGTCCGGGTGCTCGAAGCCGAATGCGGACGAGCATCTCGCCAAGGGCGACGACTACATGACGAAGTCGCTTCTGAATGAAGCGATTCTCGAGTATCGCGCCGCCGTGCAGGCCGATTCGATGCGTGGTGATGCGCACCTGAAGCTGGGTGACGCATTCATCCGCAAGGGCGAGTTCGGGCCCGCAATGCGGGAGTACGTCAAAGCGGCAGACCTGCTGCCCGGTGACGTGCTCGCACAGGTGAAGGCGGGCCAGATGCTGCTGCTCGCGCGTGCATTCGAGGACGCACAGACGCGCGCGCGCAAGGCGCTCGATCTTCAGGCCAATAACGTCGATGCGCTGGTGCTCATGGGCAATGCGCTGGCAGGCCTCAAGGATCTGGACGGCGCCATCGCGGAGTACCAGGAAGCCATCTCCCTCAACCCGAAAGAGGAGGCCGCCTACACGAACATGGGCGCGATCCAATTCGCGAGAGGCGACAAGGCGCAGGCGGAGGCGACCTTCCGCAAGGCCGTCGAAGCGGCGTCGGGATCGGTCGGGCCGAAGCTCGCGCTGGCCAACTTCCTCTGGGCGACGTCCCGGTTCAAGGACTCGGAGGAGGCGTTCAAGTCGGCGCTGGCCCTCGAGCCGACGAATGCGAGCGCCAACCGCGCTCTTGGCGTGTTCTACATGTCCACGGGCCGCGCTCCCGAAGCAGAACAGTTCTTCAAGACCATTGCAGAGACGGCGAAGACCGCCGACGCGTCGATCAGTCTTTCGGACTATTACGTCGCGACCGGGCGGTTGCCTGATGCGAAGAAGGTGCTCGAAGAACTCGCGAAGGATCCGAACGCCTTCGCATCGGCCACCGTTCGCCTGGCGGCGATCGAAGCGGCGGGAGACAACCGCGCGGGCGCGCACGTCCTCACGGACAAGGTTCTCGAAAAGCAGCCGAAATACATTCCGGCCCGGCTGCTGAGCCTCCGCCTGCTCCTCGCGGATCGCAAGCACGACGAGGCGATGGCCGCCGCTCAGGCACTGGTGAAGGACGAGCCCGGCTCGGCCGCGGCGGCCGAGGCGTTTCTGGCGATCGGCGCGGTCGAAGCAAGCCGGGACAGAACGGACGATGCCGCCAGAGCATTTCAGGAAACCCTAAAGATCGATCCGCGATCGGTACGCGCCGCAATCGACCTCGGCCGCGTGTACCTTGCGGCTGGTTTCATGGATCGCGCGGAGACCTACATCAAGCAGGCGACGGATCTCCAGCCGGCGAATCCCGTGGCGCGTTCGCTGATGGTGCGGCTGGCGATCGCGAAAGGCGACGTCGCGCGCGCGACGTCGGAGCTCGCGACCCTCGAGAAGGCGTACCCCAATTCCCTCGCCGTCCAGAATCTGTCGGCCACCCGGCATCTGGCAACCGGGCGTGTGGACGCAGCACGAGCGGCGTACGCGAAGGTCGCGGCAATCCAGCCGAACGATCTCGAGTCGCTTCAGGGCCTCATTGCCGTCGACCTCGCACAGAACCGGAAGAAGGAGGCGGTCGACCGCGTTGACGCTGCCCTGAAGCGCATGGCGCCGTCATCTGAACTCCTGATGATGGCCGCAAGGACGTACGGTGCCAGCGGCGACATGAAGCGCACGGAGGAGGCGCTGAAGAAGGCGATCGACGTGGATCCGCACCGGCTCGTCGCCTACGGACTCCTGGGTTCGTTCTACGTCAGCCAGAAGCGCTTGGCGGACGCGCGCGATCAGTTCACCGAGATCATCACGCGCAATCCCCGTTCGGTCTCAGCGAACACGATGCTCGGCATGATCATGGAAGCGCAAGGTGACGCGAAAGCCGCCGAGACGCAATACCAGAAGACGCTCGGCATCGATCCGGAATCGCCGGTCGCCGCGAACAACCTCGCGTGGATACTCGTGGCTTCGGACCGCAACCTGGACCAGGCGGCGCAGCTTGCAAAAGCCGCCTTGAAACAACTGCCGGACAGCCCCCAAGTCAACGACACCATGGGCTGGATTTACTACAAGACCGGCGTCTACGAACTGGCCGCGCGGCACCTCGAACAGAGCCTCCGTCGGGACCAGAGCGATCCCTCGGTCCACTTCCATCTTGGGATGACATATGTGAAACTCAACGACCCGGCGAAGGCGCGAACCTCGCTGGAGAAGGCGTTGTCCATCAATCCGCAGTTCGCCGGTGCGGCGGAGGCAAAGACAACCCTTTCGAGCCTGAAACGAGGATAGCGAGGCTAAAGTACTTCGCAGGGTTGACTTTCGGGTCAGTTTCAGTACTGTCACAACGTATTAAGATCTTTGTTTTCATATAGTTGACGTGCAAAACTGGTCGTTATTGGGAAGGGCATTCTTCTTGCTAAGAAATGGGCCGAGCTTAAGCTGCAGGACTTGAGGATGAGCCTCTGCAGCAGTTGATTGGATGAGGGGCTCCGGCCCGGAGGGTGATTCAGATGAAGCGTTTTGTTCTTGTGGCGATGGTGGCGGCGGCCTTGGCGTTCGCGCCAAAAGCCGAAGCCGCGGCAATCGTGGGCGGTGTTTCGTTCGGTGGTCAGGCGACACCGTCGGGCGGCGCCGATTGGGCTTCCGCGACCGGCGTGAACTTCGGTAACACGAGCCCGAATGCCGTCGTGACGTCCGGCTCGGGCAGCTACGCCGTCGTTCCGGCGTTCCTCACGGGTGTGGTGTTCACGGACTTCACCTTCAGTCCGTCGCTCTCTCCGAGCCCGGTGAACCCACTGTGGACGTTCGTCTCCGGCGGACTCACCTACTCGTTCCGGCTGAACACCGTCGGGCCGATCTCGCAGGGCTACAACGGCGGGTCGTTCCTGCTGCTTCACGGCACGGGCGTGCTGTCGATCACGGGCTTCACCGACACGCCTGGCGTATTCGACTTCAGCGGTCAGGACTCGAACCTGAACTTCAGCTTCTCGGCGTCCAACGCCGCGGTGCCGGAACCGGGTTCGATGGTGCTGCTCGGCAGCGGCCTGCTCGGTCTCGCGGCAATCGCGCGTCGTCGCCTGAAGAAGTCGTAAGCCGCGTTTCGCACGGAATTTCACGTAAGTTCACAGGGTTCCCGGTGGTGAAAAGCCGCCGGGAGCCCTGTGCTATTCTGGCCAGAAAATGCGGATAATCAGCGTTCCTGCAGCTGTACTCGCGATCGCTCTGTCGATCGCCTGCTCCAATCCCAAAGGCAGCAGTGATGAGCATCTCAGGCGAGGCGATGCATTCCTAGCGGAAGGCAAGCTGGCGGAGGCTACCCTCGAGTACAGGACTGCGGTCCAGATAGAGCCAACCTCCGGCGAGGCGCGCCGGAAGCTGGGAGAGGCCTTCCTCAAGGCCGACAACGTTGGCCGGGCCCTGGGTGAGCTCGTGCGGGCGGCCGACTACCTGCCGAACGATATGGACCTCCAGCTCAAGGCTGGCAAGGCGCTCCTGGCCGTGAAGCGGTTCGAGGACGCCCGTGGCAAGGCCGAGATCGTGCTCGCCAAGGACCCGATGAATGTCGATGCAAACATTCTGAAGGGCAACGCCCTGGCCGGCCTCCAGGATTTCGACGCCGCGATCTCCACGCTCCAGAAAGCGATCGACTCGAATCCAAGTTCCGGCGTCGGGTACTCGTTCCTCGGCGCGCTGCAGTTCTCCCGCGGAGACACGGAGGCGGCCGAGGCGGCGTTCAAGCGCGCGGTGGCGGCCGAGCCGAAGTCCACTCCGGCCCGACTCGCGCTGGCCAACCTCTACTGGACGACTCGGCGCGCTCAGGAGGCCGAGAAGGAGCTTAGGGAAGCCGTCGCCATCGAGCCTTCCAACGTCCTAGCCAATCGAGCGCTCGCGATGATGCTGCTCGAGACGAAACGGCCGGCGGAAGCGGAGCCGTTCCTCAAGGTTGTCGCGTCCAACTCGAAGGGTTCGGATGCCGAGCTCCAACTCGCCGACCTGTACGTCGCCCTGCAGCGCTTCGACGATGCAAAGGCGATCTATGTGCGGCTCGCGGCAGGCGGCGAACGAGTGACGGCATCCAAGCTGCGTCTCGCGGCACTGGGCCTGGTCCAGGGCGATCGCGCCGGTTCAGAAAAGCTGGTCGACGAGATTCTCTCGCGGGAACCGGACCACGCTGAGGCTCTCGTCGCAAAAGCGCGACTGCAGTACGACCAGGGCCAGATCGATCAAGCGATCGCCACAGCCAAGAAAGCGACCGAGTCCGCCCCCGGCCTGCCGATGGGTCACTTCCTGCTCGGCCGCCTGTACCAGGCGAAGTATCAGAACGTCGACGCCGAGGAAGCCTTCAAGGCTGCGCTGAGAGCCTCGCCGAAGTTCTCTCCGGCGAGCACCGAACTGGCCAGACTCGCCCTTTCGGGGGGCAAGTACGCGGAAGCGGTGTCGCTTGCGCAAGCGGCCCTCACTGCCGCACCTGGCAACGGCGAGGCGCATCTCCTTCTCGCGCGTGCGCAGATGGCGGTCGGTGACTCCGTGTCGGCCGAGCGTTCCATTCAATTGATGTCGACCAACTTCCCTGACTCTCCGCCGGTGCTTTCAGAAGCCGCCCGGCTGAGGCTGATCAGAGGCGACCGCGCCGGCGGCCGCCAGCTCCTCGAGCGCGCGCTCAAGCTGGATCCGACCCTGGTCAGTGCAATCGAAACGGTGGTTCTCCTCGACGTACAGGAAGGGAAGAAGGACGCGGGGCGCCGCCGTCTCGACAGCGCCGTGGCGGCATCACCGAAGTCCCGAGAGCTCCTGCTCGCCGCAGCCAAGCTCTACGCCGTGTCCTTCAACGACGCGGCGGCCGCCGAGCGCATGGCGAAGACCGTACTCAACGCGAACGGCGAGGACATCGAGGCATACGACACGCTCGCACGTGTTTACGTGAAACGCGGCGACCTGCCAGCCGCGACCGCCGAGTTCGAAAAACTCGTGAAGCGCCAGCCCATGTCTGTGGCAAACCACACCGCCGTCGGTGTGCTTTATGCGCTACAGGGCAACAACGACAAAGCCAAGGCGGCGTATGAGAGCGCGCTCGCCATCGATCCGAAGGCGCCGGTCGCCTCCAACAACCTGGCCCAACTCTACGCGGACCAGAACCAGAACCTGGACGTCGCCCTGACGCTGGCGAAAACCGCCAAGTCCACGATGCCACTGTCGCACGAGATCGACGACACGATCGGGTGGCTCTACTACAAGAAGAACATGGGCTCGCTCGCGGTCGGCTCGCTGCAGTCCGCTGTCGCCGCACAGCCCGACAATGCGGTGTACCTCTACCACCTCGGTGCGGCCTATGCGTTGAACAAGGATCGCCCGAACGCCCGGCTGGCACTCGAAAAGGCCCTGAAGATAGGCAACTTCGCAGGGGCGGATGACGCGAAGAAGATCCTCGATTCCCTGAAGTAACGCCGCGCCGGCCGGCTGGCAGCCCTCCTACGGGTCCTGCCTCTGGATGCCGATACCAATAGGGGTCCGTCTTTGGACGGAACACAGGCGAGGTTGATGGGACGGTTTGTTCAGGACGTGCGGGAAATGGTCTCGGAACAGGTCGAGTTCCGGGAACTGCTCTATCAAATGGTCCGGCGCGATCTGCTCGTGCGCTACAAGCAGTCGATCATGGGGTTCGGATGGGCGATCTTCATGCCCCTGCTCAACACCGTCATCTTTTCCGTGGTGTTCATGAAGGTGGCGCCGATCGACGTCGGCGTGCCCTACCCGCTATTCGCGTTTACCGGCCTGCTCGCATGGAACCTGACGGCGATGGCGTGCCGGTTCTCGACCGTGTCTTTGACGTCGAACCCGAATCTCGTCACCAAGGTCTATTTCCCGAGAGAAATCTTTCCGTTTTCAGCTGTGATTGTCGCGGCTGCCGACACGGCCGTCGGCGCCATTCTGCTCGCGGCGATGATGGTCTACTACAAAGTCGCCATCGGGCCCGCGCTGCTGATGCTTCCCGTCATCCTGCTCGTGCACGTGTCGTTCACGGCCGGCGTGTCCCTTTTGCTCTCGATGGGGAACCTGTTCTACCGCGACGTGAAATACCTGTTCGAAGTGGCGATCATGGCGTGGATGTTCGGCACGTCCGTGTTGTATCCGCTCAACAATGTCGGCGGCTGGACCGGCAGGCTGCTCCAACTCAACCCGATGACGCCGATCATCGACGCTTACCGTTCGATCCTGCTCCACGGTCAGTGGCCGCCCATGCAACCGTTTCTCATCACAGCCGGGGTCGCCGCCGTGGTGCTCGTCGCGGGCTGGGTCGCCTTCCACCGCTCGGAATTCGAATTCGCGGAGAACATCTGACGTGAGCGACGCGGCTGTAGTTTTCGACGGCGTGTGGAAAAAGTTCCGGCGTGGCGAGCGTCACGACACGCTGCGCGATCTCCTGCCCAGCATGATCAAGGGCCTGGCCAGCGCCGGCCAGCGCCGGCAGGAACTTCAAGGCGACCAGGAGTTCTGGGCCCTGAAGGACGTCTCATTCGAGGTGCGTCCCGGGCAGGCGCTCGGAGTCATCGGTCCCAACGGCGCGGGCAAATCCACGACCCTCAAACTGCTTACGCGCATCCTGCGCCCGAATCGCGGTTATTGCGCCGTGCGCGGACGCGTGGGCGCGCTGATCGAGGTTGCTGCCGGCTTCCATCCCGATCTGACAGGCCGCGAGAACATCTTCCTCCAGGGCGCCATCATGGGCATGGGCAAGGAGGGCGTGCGGCGGCGCATGGACGAGATCATCGACTTCGCCGGCGTCGGCGATTTCGTCGACACGCCCGTCAAGCGCTACTCCTCAGGCATGAACGCGCGGCTCGGCTTCTCGATCGCCGCGCATCTCGATCCCGACGTCCTCATCTGCGATGAAGTCCTGAGTGTCGGTGACGTGGGCTTTCAGGCGCGCTGCATCGAGCGCATGCACGCATTCCGCAAGGCCGGCGTCACGATCGTGTTCGTGTCGCACAACCTTCAGGCCATCAGCGACCTGTGCGACCGCACGCTGTTCATCAAGCGTGAGCTCAAGGCGATCGGCCCGACGGCCGAGGTGCTACAGCAATACGTGGACACGGCCACCGCGCACGGCCACGCGCCGAGCGACGACGTGAGCGTGGTCAGCGCTGAATTCACCGGCGAGGGATCGGCGGTCACCGTGTCACCAGGCGCGAAGCTCAGCCTGCGGGTGACCTATGAAGCGCACAAGGAGGTCGATGCCAACGACCTCACGATCGGATTCATGGTGCACCGGTCGACTGACCTGCTGGTGGTTTACGACGGGAACTTCACGAGCCGGGATCTTCAGATCCCGGCGCTTCGCCCGGGTGTCAGATTCTCGATCGACTATACGTTTGCGGCGAATCTCGTCCGCGGCCAATACCATGCAGACTGCTACGTCTACCACAACCCGACGCTGAGCTTTCTCGGGCGGTTGAGTCCGGCCGGTCTGATTACGGTTGCCGAGACGAGAACAAACGGCGGTATCGCCGATCTGCAACTGCGGGCGTCCATGGACAGCGCGCGCGATCTTGCCGGAAGCGGCAAGCCGGCCTGAACGGCGTCAGAGCGCGCGATTCTTCAGGTACCAGACGTCGGCGCCACGCCACGCGATCGTAAAGCCGAGCCTGTCAAAATCCCGTTCCAGTCCCGCGACCGCCTCCACGCCAACAAAGGCCGGATGCACTTCGATCACAATCGCCGCGACCTTCCGCTGAAGCAGCGTGCCTTCACGCCGCACCATTTCCATTTCAGCGCCTTCGATGTCGCACACGAGATTGCAGACGCTGAATCCCCGCGACTCCATCAAAGACGCGAGGGTTGCCGCAGGCACGCGGGCCGTCTTCCCTGACCCGGCCACCAGAGAGCTCGCAAGGTAGTCGTCGGCGACCGGGAACTCGATTGAATCTCCGTCGTACGCGACCGCGCAATTCACGACAGTGAACGCCCGTCCATTCGCAATTCGGTTGCGCTCCAGGATGGCCGCCATTCCCGGATTCGCCTCGACGACCACGTGCGCCTCCGGCTCGACAAGGAGGCTGTTCGTCATGCACGCCACGACGCCGGCGGATCCACCAAGCTCAACGACAGGCAGCGACCGGTTCAGGAACCTGGCCACGGCGTATCGCTCGGGTGTCTCGTAAACGCCGAGCCAGGCCAACCCGCGCGGGATTGTGACCATGGACAGCGGGAATTCAAACCGGTGCCCGTCAATGACGATCACGGGGCGCGACGCGGACGTGAATCGCGCTGCATACCAGCCGCGGTTCCTTCGCCACCAGGACGGAAGGACCGTTTCAAGGGCTCCATCCACCAGGGCGATCGCGATGCCACGAGGTGAACGGACCCGCCACGCGTGTCCCAGTCTGGATCCTGGCGTCAGTGCTGGATTCGATGCCATCAGGACCGCAGGACCTCGTCGTACGCGGAGAGTACGCCCGATACGAAATGCTGATTTGTGAAGTGGGCTTCGACCCTGGCGCGTCCACGCTCCCCGAGCGAACGGCGCGTGTCGCTGCTGCTCAGGAGCCTGCCGACCGCCGACGCCAGTGCCTCGGGCGCGTGAGGCGGAACGAGGATGCCGCTCGAGCCATTCTCGATAGCCTCAGGAATCCCATTCACGTTCGTGCTGACGACCGGCTTGCCCGAAGCCATGGCCTCGAGAATCGAGACAGGAAATGCCTCCTCGTGCGAGGCACAGACGACGACATCCAGGGCCGACAGCACATCCCGCACATCACTTACTTGTCCGTGGAATGTCACTCGGTCGAGGACATTGAGATCGCGAGCCAGCGCCGACAGTTTCGGCTGCCTGGGTTCCTGAAACAGATCGCCACCGATGATGTCGTAGCGGGCGTCGTGCCCCTGCGTCGTGAGAATCGCGGCCATTCGAAGGAAGTCCTCGTGCCCTTTGCGCTCCTGGAGGTTCGCGATGATTCCAACGCGCGGCGTGGAATTATTCGCCGCGGAGGTGCTGAATCTCGTGACGTCAATGCCGTTGTGGACCACCCATTGCTTCGAGCCGGGATAGCAGTCCTTCAGAATCGCACCCGACTCGCGGCGGAGGTCGTCGCTGCAGAACACAAAGCCGGCCGGCTTCGGAACTCCGCGAAACACCCAGTTGAGATAGTCCCTGCCGAACGGAAAGTGAACGTGACAGATGACCGGAACGCCGCCGAGCTTCGCGGCGGGAAGAACCGATCTCGCGCCGTGGAAGTTGTTCGCGTGGGCGATCACCCAGCGTCCGGCCCTCATGATTCCCGACCAGGCCTTCAGACCGCGAAGGGTCGCGACGGGCTCACGCCACGAGGGCTGAACGAGGTCCTGGAAGGTGACCGCAAAGCCTTGAGCAGTAAGAAGATCTGGAAACTTCCCCGGGCCTGGACAGGTGACGAATGGCGCGTGCCCGCGGGCGCGCACGCCGTTGACGAGGATCTCGAGCATCCGTTCCGCGCCGCCGATTTCGGAGACATTCTCCACGAACCCGATGTTCATCGCCCCGCCAGGATCTCCGCTTGAGCCTCGTCCACCTGCCTCGCTGCCCTCGACCACTCGAAGTCCGCGAGCACGCGTCGTCGGCCTTCTTCTCCCATTCGTATGCGAAGGTCCCTGGAGGATGCGAGCTGGCGAATTGCTTTCGCCAGCTCCGGCACCTCGTCACCCTTCACGAGAATGCCTGTTCGGCCATCGGCGACCGCTTCGCCCATGCCACCTGTCTTCCCGGCAATTGTCGGCCGCCCCGCTGCCGCGGCCTCCAGGAACACGATGCCGAAACCCTCGACATCGGCACCTTCCTGCCTCGATGCCATCACGAAGACATCGCACGCCGCGTACATCGCGGGCAGGTCCTGGTCAGACACGGGACCGAGGAAAGTCACCAGATCAGCAACGCCGCGTTCCGCGGCAAGCGCCTCCAGGCGCGGGCGCTCGGTACCGTCGCCGGCAATGAGATACCGGAGGCCTGGTAACTCTTTTCGCAACATACCGAGCGCGGCGATCGTCGTGTCGTGCCCCTTGCGCCGCTGAAGCCGGCCAACGGTGAGCAGCACGCAGTCGGCCCCCGGCGCGTAGCGCGCGCGAATCGCTGAGCCTTCGAGAGCAGTGTTGAACCGTGACGTGTCGACGCCGGGATGTATCACCCGAATTCGGTCGGAAGGCACGCCGACGCTCGCGACAACCGATGAGGCGAACCGGCTGCTGGTGAGCATCAGGGCGGCGCGGCGGCAGACGACGGTGGCCAGCGCACGATGCTCCTTGGAGGTGAGCGCGACCGTCAGCTCTTCTCCATGGGACCAGCAGACGTACGGGAGCCTGCGACCGATGAGGCGCAAACTACCGACCAGGCCTGGCAGGCCCTCCGGAAGGGGACGGCCGCAGTGAACGACTGTGTCGGGTGTCGAAGCTCTTCGAAGAGCACCAGAAAGCGCCAGGTGCTGACGCCACTCAGCGGGATGCCGGGCGCCGCGCAGGCGGCCGTTGATGTTGACCCAGCGCACATTGGGCGCGGCGGCGCGACCGTTCGACCCACCAGAGATGATCGGATCAGTGAAGATACTCACGGGTGTCTCCACCCGTGAGTAGACGTTTTCGAGAAGTACTGCGCTTCCGCCGATGGCAGGCGGATAGAGCTCGGTGAGGAGAAGAATGCGGCCGGCCGCGCGTTGAGTCGGTAGACGTTGATCCAGCGCGTCTACAAGATATCCCAAACGTGGATGAGCGGCAGCTGGTAGCTCTGTCCGAGCGTTGCATCGGCCTCGAGCGCCGTGACGTACAGCTTGCTGTCAACCGGGTCGAAGTAGGACCCGCCGAACGTGCCCAGCGAACCCTCGCGGCTTACCGGCGCAGTGATGCAGCCAAACTGCTGACCCGCATCGATGAGCGTCGGCTGGACCGTATAGTCCGTCAGGCGTCCGGCCGCGACGGCTTCGAGATCGTCCGCGTCGTAAATCGCAATGAATGGATGGGCACCTGTCGCGTTGGGGCCCGTGGTTCCCTGAGGAGCGACGATCCCATGGGTGCAGGTCAACGTGCCGACGCCGGCATTCGAGTACCAGACGTGCCCGTCGACCATGCGGCCCGTGAAGAGGACGCCGCGCTTGTTGCCCTTTTCAATCCAGGTCATGCCGTTGACCTGGTCCATGCTCGTCCAGCTGCCGACACCGTTGTTCTTCGTGGGATCGATCTCAGTCTTCTCGCCCACCGGGGTCGGCTCGAAGATGTAGGTTCCGGGACGACGGCAGGAGCGAATCGGGGTGGTGAAGTTGCCTGCGTTGTCAACGTACTGAAAGTAATACGTCAGGTACTTCGACAACTGGATGTCTGGAGAGCCTAGACCGGAAGGCGTCGAAGCCGTCGGGTACTGGCCGCGCCACATGTCCGGGCCCCACGGGGAAATCGAGTTGCCGCTCTGAATCTTGGAGCCGCACAACATCGATCCATCGACAGGATTCTCGGCGAGGTTGATCGTCCTCCATGGACCGTACTTGCCGGAAGCGAACGTCCGCCAGGGCCCGTAGGCAGTCGAGGTGCCGTCGGAATTGAGCCGCGAGCCGCCGAGTGAAAAGTCAGGGTGGTGCAGGACGTTATAGATGTCGTAGTACGTCCAATAGAGCATCTGATTGCGCTCGCTCCAGTGGATCGCCGCCGGCTCGAACAGGTTCTGCGCACGAGGGGCGCCGGTCGCGTCCCACGACAGGCGCTTGCCGCCGGTGACATCGCCCCAGTTGCGAACGAGGCGAAGTCGCGGCGCACTGAGTTGGTTCATGCTCGGCGCAACATCGACGGCCAGTTCGGCGACGGGCGCTCCCTGCAGCACGTGGCCGGTCGTGAACAGACGCAGCTCGTTGCCGACGCGACGGCCCGTCAGCGGGCCGCGTGAGTAGTCCAGCCGGCATCCACTGTCCGGAACGCGAAGCGCTCCGAGGTAGCGCATGTCACTGGGCGTAATGGGCGCGACGGTGCCGTAGCACAGGTCGTTGACGGCCTGGCCAACCGATGCGGTCGCCTTGCTGCCGAGCGCGGCAGCCAGCGGCGCGAGGCCAGCGCCGACGGCAACGGACGTCATGAACCGCCGGCGGTTGACGCGCTTGTCGTCGGCAGACAGTCCTGAAACTTGAGTCTTCTGTTCGATCTGCTTGCTCATAATTGCACTGGGCTCCTACGCCGGGCCCACGCGTTCAGCGCGGGCAAACACCTGTAAGGGCAAGGCATGTGCCAAGTCGCGCAATCGTGGACCCCGTAAGATTCAGGCCGAAATCTCGATCCCCAGCGAGAGGAGAGTCGATGGGCCGTCGGGCTGCGGACGAATCTGTCTCGATAATCCAGAGCGTGAATGCCTGTCGCTTCATTAAGGGACGAGTTAGAACCGAGCGGTCACCCAGAGAGCTTATCCGTAAATGAATGGCCTCACGAGTGACGCCGCCGGTTCAAATGATCTCGGACATTGTGCCAGGTGTCGAGCCAGGCACAGAGTCTTCGCTCAACCGACTTCGGATTGAGTCTCTTGCCAACGAAGAAAGTGATGATGTGGCTGAGAATGATCAGCCACGTAGTTGGATCGGGCATGGTGGCAGTGCTCTTGGTCGTGCGTTGATGCCACCGCGCTTGATGTCGCCACGGTATGACTGAGTCATACCCTCTTAGGGGCAAGGCATGTGCCAAGACGCGCAACCGTGGACTAGCCAGAAAACGGCCTGACTCAAGACAGGCAAAACCGAAAAACTGCCGAGACGTCAAGCCGATGACGGATCTGTACCCCTGATCCAGAGTGTGGAAATGCCGATGATATTGTTGGGCTCGCGGGAGCCGGATTGAGTCAGGGAAACGCATCTTGAGCTCGAAGATCAGGGTGGGTTTCGTCCTCCACCTGATGCAGGTGGCAGGCGCTGAAGTGCTCGTCGCCGACACCATCCGCCACCTCCAGGACCGGATCGATCCGGCCATCTTCTGTCTCGACGCTATCGGCAGCATCGGTGAACAGTTGCAGAAGCAGGGCGTTCCAGTCATCGCCTACGGTCGCAAGCCGGGGCTTGACCTGGGCGTTTCAAGACGCATGTCACGCGATCTGGCCTCGCATCGCATCGAGGTCGTCCACGCCCATCAATACACGCCGTTCTTCTATTCTGCGCTGGCATCGCGGCTTTGCAGCCCGCGTCCTCATGTGATTTTCACCGAGCACGGCCGGCACTATCCCGATGTCGTGCCGGCGAAGCGGCGGATCCTGAACCGGCTGGTCTTCGACCGGCTTGCCGATGAAGTGAACGCGGTGTGCCGATTCAGCGCCGACAGTCTGGCTGCGAAAGACGGGTTCAGGGCCGACCGGATCGAGGTGATTCCGAACGGCATCGTTCCGGAGAAGTACGGACCGGCGGCCAACGTCGGGGACGCGCGGCGCGCGCTCGGGCTCGACCCCGCGCGGAAGTACATCGCGTGCGTCGCCAGATTCCACCCTGTAAAGGACCACAAGACGCTCCTCGCGGCGTTTTCAGACGTCGCGAAGGCCATTCCGGACGCTGACCTCCTACTGGCAGGTGACGGCGCCCTCCGGGCCGACCTCGAACGGCAGACCAGCCAGCTCGGCCTCACGAATCGCATCCTCTTTATGGGGGTTCGCAGCGATGTGGCCGATATTCTGCGGGTAGTGGACGTCGTGACCCTGACCTCCGTGAGCGAGGCCGCCTCAATCACTCTCCTCGAGGCCATGGCCGCCGGGCGGCCGGTGGTGGTGACCGCCGTTGGCGGCAACCCGGAGCTCGTTCGTGATGGCATTGACGGCCTGCTTGCCCCCCGGGGCGACGCCGGGGCCATCGGGGCGGCCCTCATCCGGATGCTCGAGGACCCGTCGTTCGCCCGCGCCTGCGGTGACGCCGGCGCCGCGAAGGTCCGGTCCGATTTCCGCCTCGAGCGCACAATCGAGCGCTATTTCGATCTCTATGCCGCGCACCGCGCCGCGCAGTCAGTCGCCTGAGGACTTGCCATGCTGCGCATGATCTTCGTCGCGATCCTCATCGTCGCCGGTGCGGTCTTTTCGACGCAGGGCCCGTTCCAGGGACTGCTCTTCTACATCTGGAATGCGTACTTCCGGCCTGAGTACTGGGTCTTCGACCCGATCCTCTTCCAGTTCCACATTTCATTGATCGTCGCGATCTACATCATCGTCCGGACCGCGGCCAAGCTGCCCAACCCTCAGCTCAACCCGGGCACGATTCTGTTGTGGCTGTTCTTCGCGCAGGCGCTCGTCGGCACCGTCATGTCGGAGGCCCCCGCGCGCTCGTGGATCTTCTTCGACCAGCTCTGGCGCATTGTCGTGATCACGTACCTCATCGTCGTGCTCGTAGACGATCGGCACAAATACCGGCTCGTGCTGGTGACGATGGTGCTGTCCCTCGGATTCGAAGCAGCCAAACAGGGTTGGGCCAACTTCTTCCGCGCGCCTGGCCAGCCCAACACAAATCCCTACACATTTCTCGGTGACAACAACGGCGTCGCGATGGGCATGATGATGCTCCTGCCGATCATCGGCGCGTTGATACAAACGACCCCCCGCATGTGGGAAAAGAACATGTTCAGGTTCGTCGGCATCGGCGTCCTGCTGCGCGGCATCAGTACGTACTCGCGCGGCGGGTTTCTCGGGGCCGTGACCCTGGTCGGCGTGATGCTGCTGCGTTCGGAAAACAAGTTTCGAGCCGTGATCGTCGCTGCCATCCTGAGTGTTGGCATCTACAACCTGATGCCGCAGGAATTCTGGGATCGCATGGACACGATCACCATCGATGAAAACGGTATCCGCGAGGAGTCGGCAGACAGCCGGCTCTATTTCTGGCAGGTCGCGCAGAAGATGGCCGATGCCAAGCCGTTGACTGGCGTGGGATTGTTCGCGTTCAGCAGTTCTTTTTCCAACTACGACACCGAGGGACGGTTCAGGGATCAGGAACGTCAGACGCACAGCGCGTGGTACGGCATCCTCGCCGAGCTCGGATATCCCGGACTCGTGCTCCTCGCAGCCAACATGGGCTGGGCGTTCTGGTCCTGCTGGCGAACTCACCGGATGTCGCGCGGAAGACCGGAGCTGCGCGAGGTCAGGATTTACGGGAACGCGATGATTGGCGCACTGGCGGTCTACGCCGTGTGCGCGATCTTTCTGTCCGCGCAGTATCTCGAGATGACGTGGCATCTCTTCGGCATGGCGAATGCCCTGTCGATCATTGCCAAGAAGGAAGTCGCGGCGCTGGCGGCCACGTCGAATGGCGTCCAGGCTGCCTGATGTCGATCACGATCGTCATTCCAGTGAAGAACGACGCCGGGCGCTTGCGCTCGTGCCTCGCGTCAATCACACGAATCGCTGGAGCGAACGCCCCCGCCATCGTCGTCGCCGACAACGGATCGAGTGACGACTCACCGGCCGTCGCGGCAGCAGCCGGAGCACGCGTGCTGCGCGTGCCGGACGTGCCGGTCGGCGTGCTGAGAAACGAGGCGGCGCGTTCGGCGTCGAGCTCGCTCCTCGCCTTCATCGACGCCGACCATGAGATCGGACCCGGCTGGTTCGATGCCGCCGGGGAATCGTTCCAGGACCCGGCAGTGGCCGCGGCAGGCGCTCTCTACCTCTCGCCGCCCGGGGGCACCTGGGTGCAGAGCATGTATGGGGCCTTGCGCGGGCAGACGGTCGGCACGCACGAGACCGGATGGCTCGGATCGGGCAACATGCTGGTGAGGCGGGATGTCTTTGAGCGGCTCAACGGCTTCGACACCAGCCTCGAGGCGTGCGAGGACGTGGACCTGTGCCGGCGAATCCGGGCGGCCGGCATGAAGGTCATCGCCGACGAACGGTTCAGGAGCGTCCACCACGGCGATCCGCCGACGCTTGGCGCCCTGTTCCGTGCGGAGCGGTGGCGGGGACGCGACAATCTACGCGTCTCCCTGCGTGGACCGTTCGACTTTCGAGACCTCCCGAGCATCGTTACTCCCCTCCTCACGCTCGCCGGCATGGTTGCGCTCATTCCCGGCCTGCTGGGATTCGGTCCCGCGATGGTTTTCGCGGGAGCTACGGCGTTTCTGCTGCTCGGACTCATCGCGATCCGCACCGCGCGCATGGTGGCGCGGCTGAACGACGGGTCGCCCGTCACTCTGGCCCGTGCGTTCCTTGTCGGCGTCACCTACGAAGCCGCGCGCGCCATCGCGCTCGTGACCCGTGCGCCGCACCATCGCCAATGAGCGCGCCCATTCGTGTCCTGGAACTCAGAAGCGTCTGGGGGACTGGCGGGGGGCCGGACAAGACCATTCTCAACGGCACGAGACGGACGGACACGTCACGCTTCCGGATCACCGTCTGCTATATCCGAGACAAACGGGACACGATCTTCTCGATCGATCAACGCGCACGCGCGCTTGGCCTGGATTACGTCGAAGTCCTCGAGCGTCATTCTTTCGATCCGGGCATCTGGCCGCAGCTGCGACGGCTCATCCGCGAACGGAGCTTCGACATCGTCCACTCGCACGACCACAAGACCGACGCACTTGCGTGGGCGCTGGCAAAGGTTCATCCGATCATCCCGCTCGCGACGGCGCACGGCTTCGCGGGCCGCAGCCGCAACGAGCGCATCTACTACGCGATCGAGAAGCGACTGCTCGCGACGTTTCCCAGGGTGATCGCGGTCTCCAATCCGATCAAGGCCGAACTTGTACGAACCGGATCGGATCCGAATCGCGTGGCCGTAATCAACAACGGGATCGATCCGGAGATGTTCCAACGCGATCGATCGAAACGCGAGCCGGTGCGTGCCGGCCTTGGCATCGACCCTGGTGCGTTCGTCGTCGGAGCGGTTGGCCGACTCGAAGACGAGAAACGATTTGACCTGCTCATCAACGCCATCGCAGATCTCCGCACGAGGCACCCCAACATCGTCCTCGTCATCGTTGGCGAAGGCAGCCTGCGCCCCGCCCTCGAGGCGCAGATTGCCGCAATGGGACTCGCAGACGGCGTGCGGCTGGCTGGGCATCGTGCCGACGTCGCCGATCTGCACGCGACATTCGATGTGTTCGTGCAGTCCTCCGAGCGCGAAGGCACGCCGAACGCGGTGCTCGAGGCGATGGCCCTCGAGTCGCCGGTGGTGGCGACCGACGTCGGCGGCACAGGCGAGCTGATGAAGGACGGCGAGCACGGCTTCCTGGTGCCGAGGCACGACACCGCCGCCCTGATTTCTGGCATCGAACGCACGCTGCAGGATCCGGCAGGCAGCGCGGCCCGTGTGGCGGCTGCCAGGCGCCGCGTTGAGACCGACCTTTCATTTGCAGAACGGATGCGAAAGGTCGAGCGTGTCTATGACGAACTCGTCGCCGGGGGCGCGCGAAGATGACCTCTTCCACTCGAAGCCGGCTGACCGCAGCGCTGTGGCTGTCGGCGGCCGCCTGGGTCATCTTCCTGTTCTCGACCCACTCCGCATACGGAGTCACATGGGACGAGCCAGATTGGTTCCTGTATGGTGAAACACAGCGGCAATGGTTGCTGGACTGGAGCACCACGCGGCCGCTGAACGATCCTCGCGACTTCTTCCACTACGGCACCCTGCCTTCGCTCGCCGCAGCCACCGGCCGCTGGCTCTTTCACGACGCCACCGGCCTGCTCCCGGTGAATCAGGCATGGCACACGGCAAACCTGCTGTTCTCGCTCATTCTCACCGCGGGCCTGCTCGTCTGGTCGCGCTCGACGCTGGGCACGCGCGGGGCGATCTGGACGATGGTGATCTGGGCAGCGTGGCCGAGACTGTGGCCGGACTGGCACAACAACATCAGTGATCTTCCGGGCGCCGCCCTGTCTCTATGGGCCGCCTGGGCCGCGTGGCGTTGTGCCGAAGACCCGGAAGGCCGGTGGCGGGATTACATCAGGCTCGGCGTACTGTTCGGACTCGCCTACAGTTGCCGGGCGCCGAACGTGCCCGCACTCGCCGGCGCGATTGGCGTATGGCTTGGCTGCCTTCGGCTGCTGGGCCGGCAGTGGCCAAGACGCATGGCGCTCGGCGTCGTCGCGGCGGTGGCGGTGGCGCTCCTGACTGTCAAGGTCGCGAATCCCGCGTTCTGGCATCGGTCGGTTCTGCTTCAGGTGTTCTACCTGGACCCGAAAGCCATTGCCCGCAGCGGCATCGGGTACACGATCTTGTGGTTCGGCGGAGAGCTCTACCGCAGCCGCGCAGTCCCGTGGTTCTACGCGCCGTACGTGTTTCTGATCAGCACGCCCCCGGCGCTCCTTGTTGTTCTGTCGGCGTCTGCAATTCGCGCGGCCGCGTCAATTCGGCGTGTTCCGCCGTTTGTCCTTCTCTGGTTGATCCTCGGCGCCTGCTCGGTCGGCAAGCACGTGCTCGGCATGGGGAACTACGACGGCGTCCGGCATTTCCTGGAGGCCTTTGCGCCGCTGACGCTGTTTGCGGCCTGGGGTGTCGAGCAATGGTGGTCGCAGCAGACGGCGCGTGGATGGCGGCCGAGCGCGATCGCAACGGCGGCGGCTGTAATGATTGCCCTCGGCGTTTCACTCGTCTCCGCGGCCAGAATCCATCCCTACCAGACGGGTTACTTCAACGTGTTCGCCGGCAGGCTGGAGTCTGCCTGGAATCGCTTCGAGTTCGACTACTTCGGCCAGGGATTGCTCGACGCGTCCGAATGGATGAAGCGCGAAGTCGGCGACCGGCCGGCTACCGTCCACGTGCCGTTTGTCGGGCACGTCATGGATTGGTACCTGCCGTCGAACTTCACGATCCGTGGTGAGGGAACGCCTGAGATGATCGGCGCCGCGACCAGTGGCGACTGGATGGTGCTCGCGAACCGGAAGTCACGCCTGATTCGTTCGAACCTCGAATTCGCCTGCCCAACTGGCTGGACTCTCGTCCACGAAGCCCGGGCAGCCGAGGACCTTCCGCCGGCCGCGCTGATCTGCCGCCGCTAGCTCAGATACCAGATCAGGAGCGCGACCATCGCGCCAGCGCCAAGGACCGCCAGTTGTTTGGCACGGCGCTCGGCTCTCTTGCGTTGCGGAACGAAGATCTCACGGGGGCCAAAAGTCGTGGCGGTCACCGGTTCGGGCCGGGTCCTGCCTGCCTCCCACGTCCGGAACAGCCCCGATGACATGACAACCGCAACCGGCCGGCAGAACACGCGGGTCGGCATGGCCGCGAGCGTCTCCAACGAGTAATTGAAGAAGTACTCCCCTCGCTCGAGGAACGTCGCCCGCTCGGCAGCGTCCGATGCTTCGTGCGCCGCGGCGAAGAATACGTCGCTCTTGCGAATGTCCTGGGCAGCCCACGTCTCCGTCGGAAACTGGAGCTTCTCCGGCTTGTCCAGGTAGGGATAGGTGTTCGTCACCATCCAGCGCGCATAGGTCAGCAGGCTCGCGCGACTGTACTGGTAGATCTCGTCCCGTTCATTTCGTTCGCGCTTGAAGTGTATGAAACGCGCCAGCGCCTGCAGGAACATCGTGTAGAACCAGCGCTGTTCATGGTTGTCGAGGTCGAGGCGATCGAAGTTCTCTGCGGGATGAACGACCCGCCTGATGATCTGATTTGCCTTCTCCATCAGTCGCGGATCACCGGACAACCTGAACCCATCGACCAACGCGTTCAGTGAATTCGCCGGACCCCGACCAGGCCCGAAATAGCCGGACGCCGAACCTGACGCGCGCCCTGTGTCGCCGGCATCGAGCCACCGAAACGGCGTCTTCCGGCCATCATCAGTGTTGATGACAAAGTTCCCGAGGCCCACTACGGTCGCCCGCGAGGCCTCGTCACCTGTCAGGAAATGGTGCAGCATCAGGCCGGTCGTGTAGTTGTGGTCGGCCGACGGCCCGCCGCCGTGGCTGTGACCGCCGTTGTTGCGCGGATACGTGCGATGCCCCGCAGTGTCCGCGTCCCCGTAGTGATAGGTGTGCCAGAACAGCCCGCCGTTGTACGCCGACTTGTCGCGATCGGTGTGGTAGATGTCGATGTCGATGACGTGCGCGGCCATCTCGTCGGCCATCGCCCACCAACGGGGATCGGCCGTACGGAGGTATTGCATGACGAGGCCGCCCACGACGTCGTACTGATTGTTGTAGTGCGACACGAGCGGCGGACTCGGTTGCCTGACCGCCTCATGGTCGCCGTACACGTCTCCGAAATGGCGCCAGCCGTACTCGTCGATCACTTCCCGCTTGAGCTCGAAGCGCGCCGATCCTTCGACGGCGGACCCGATGAGTCCGGCATGCCGGTCGTCGAGCGGCGCAAGCAGCGATACGGCATTCGACGACAGGGTCCAGGCAGGATCGACACACGCAAGCGTCGGTTCCCTGCACCATTCGAGCGGCGTCGAGCTGACGCTGTCACGTCCAGCCGCAAGGAAGCAGACGTGGGTCTTCTGTTCGCCGCCCTGCAGCTCATGGAGATCGCCGAACTGCCCCGGAAAGAAGCGGATGTGCAGCGCGTTCGCGCCGGCATCGGCTTCAATCGCCCTCGGAAAGTTCTGCCAGAAATGCCTGAAGGCAACGCCAGCGTATCGATCGCCGCGCCGGACGGTCACAACAGGCGTAGCGCGCAGGCCGTTACGTGTCCCGGCCGCCGAACGGACGCGATATCCCCGAAACGTGACCGGAATCTGGCGCTTCCGATTGATGTGGTTGGACGACTGCCAGGCTTCCCCACCGCTCGAGTCCTGATAGATCTCGAAGGGCCCTTCCATGGCTTCGGCTGCCGACCCGGCCTCCGTCGAACAGGAGATTGCCGTTGCGCCGCTCGCCTCCCTGAGTGCCACGGAGAGGGACAGGTCCTTCAAAAGCACCGAGCCCGGATCCCCGAGGTCCCAGAAACCACCCTCGTGGCGGGCGCGAGCCGGGTTAGTGACGGTCAGACGCAGACGAACCGTGGACAGGCCCGCGTAGAACTCAACGCGGGTCGTCACCCTGAGAGAACGTCCGCCCAGGTCGAGACGACCCTGCAAGCGGACGACGGTGCGGACCGGACCGGTTGACTCGACCTCAACCTGCTCGATGACGGCTTCGTGCGGCTGTCCATGCTCATCGACCGCTATGAGCCGGCTTCGCGCACCATCGACCAGGCCTTCGGCCGAATCAAGTGCCGCAAACGGAAAGGCGCCACCGGGGCGAAGTTCGAACTTCGCCGCGCCCGTATCAACCTGAACGGCGCCGCCGGCGACGGTCGTCGCACGGATGGCGGACGCATGAGTAAGGCCGGGACGGCCGGTATCGAGATTGAGCTCCTGGCGTCCGCTAGCTCGGTTGATCCGGCTGTCGACCGCGGCGTCCACCAGCACCCAGCGTGCAGAGCCGTCGATCCAGCGGTCCAGCACGCGCGCTTGCACCGCGCGCCAGGCGCCATCACCCACGGAACCTGCGGGACCCACGGAACCTGTGGAACCCGTACTAATCGCCCAGTCTGTCGGCTCTCTGACGAGTCCCTGCGGTAGCGGTACGCCAAACGTGACCGGTTCGGCTGCTCTGGTGTCGTCCTGCCTGAAGTCCGGTACAGGCGCCGTCAGCACCCGAATCAGCATCGCGTAGTATCGTATCGGATTCGAACGCGTCTTCATGAGAGAGAGCCTGAAGTCCTTTGCGCGCGGAGTCGCTTTTGTCTTCGTGCTTCCGGCCCTGGCGTCGTATTTCATTCGCGCGGGCGTCATCGGCCGCGACCGGGCGCTGGAGGGTTCCTCACAGATGCTCGCGCTGGTGCCCGGCATCATCGGGCAGTACTTGCGACAGGCGTTTCTCGCGCAGACGATTGCCGGATGCGCGCCGAGCGCGACCGTCAGCTTTGGAACCATCCTTTCGAAGACAGGGGCGCGGATTGACGAGCGCGCGTACATCGGGCCTGGCTGCTCGCTGGGCCTGGTGCACATCGGCGAAGACGTCCTCATCGGCTCGGGCGTGCACATCACCAGCGGGCGCGACACGCACGGCACCGACGATCCCAACGTTCCGATTCGCGAGCAGGAGGGGCGGCTCGAATTGGTGCGGATCGGCGCCGGAAGCTGGATTGGCAGCGGCGCGATCGTGATGGCTGACGTCGGCGCGCGGTCGATCGTTGGCGCGGGGGCGGTCGTAGCGAAACCAATTCCTGACGCGGTTGTCGCTGTTGGCGTGCCGGCCGCAGTGGTTCGCGCGCGTTCGTGAACGTTCTATTCCTCTCGCATCGCGTTCCATATGCGCCCAATCGCGGCGATCGCGTACGGGCATTCCATATCCTGCATGAGCTCTCGCGCTGGGCCACGGTCGACGTTGCGGCGCTCGCGCATGACGATGACGAAGCGTCGCGCGGGCCGGACCTGTCGGTGGTTGCCAGGCGTGTCGCTATCGCCAGGGTTCCAGGCCTGAGGAACATGGCGCGCGCGGCACTCGCTTGGCCGACGTCGGTCCCGACAACCCACTCACTTCTGGATTCGCCGGACCTGGGATCAAAGATTGATGCGCTGACCGCAGAGGCGCGGCCGGACGTCGTGTTCTGCTTCTGCACCGGCATCGCGCCGTTCGTGTTCAGACCGTCACTCGCCGGCATCCCGCTCGTTCTCGACATGGTGGACGTGGATTCCGAAAAGTGGGCGTCCCTCGCAGCTTCGTCGCCGATTCCACGGTCCTGGGTCTATGCCAGGGAGGCGCGGGTGCTTCGCGCCTTCGAACAGCGCGTTGTCGGTATCGCCAGGGCCACACTCGTGGTGAATGAACGTGAGCGGACTGCCCTGCTGGCGGAGAATGCCGGAGCCCGGGTCCTCGTGGTCGAAAATGGCGTGGATGTCGAAGGCCTGCGGCCTGCTGAGGGCCCCTCGGAGCAGCCGGTCGTCGTCTTCTGCGGCGTCATGAATTACGAGCCGAATGCCGAAGCCGTGCTGTGGTTCGCGAACGATGTCTGGCCGGGGGTGCTGAAGCGTCATCCACAGGCACGCTTCAAGATCGTCGGCGCCAGCCCATCGAGCGCGGTCTTGGCCCTTGCCGAAGGGTCTCGCGGGATCGAGGTCACCGGCTCCGTGCCCGATGTGCGTCCGCATCTCTGGAGCGCGGCCGTCTCAGTCGCGCCGATCAAGACGTCGCGCGGGATTCAGAACAAAGTGCTCGAAGCGCTCGCGTCGGGCCTGCCAACGGTCGTCACGCCAGTGGTCATGGACGGCCTGCCGGCGGCGGTTGCACCGGCGTGTGCGGTTGCGGCCGGCGCAGGTGAATTCGCCGATGCCGTGAGCCGGTTGCTTGCGTTGCCGCCGGTCGAGAGGCGCCGGCGCGCCGGCGCCGCGGATCTCTCCTCGCTCTCGTGGCACGGTCAGCTTGCCGGCTTGCGGGAGATTCTGGCCGACTCGATACGATAAGCTCTGGCGGTTCGATGCTGTTCAGCGGCGTATACAAGCTCTGGGAAGATCCCCTCATCGTCAGTTGCATGGTCGGATCCGAGCAGCATGCCCTGGCGATCGACAAATCCGCAGACATCATTCTTCACGAATCCTGGCTGTCGACCTGGCGCTCGCTGGCGGGACTGATGCGTTACCGCTGGACGGCATCCCGCGCGGGCAAGCGGGTGCACTTCATGGGGTGCGCCGTGGAATCCGAGCGGCTGCGCAGGCGAAGCCTGATGCCGGGCGCGCTCATCAACATCAGCATCTACATCGATCACAAGCTGTACGACATCCGGCCGACGCCAAAGAAGTTCGACGCGATCTATCCGGCGCGGATGGAGTACTACAAACGGCTGCACCTTGCCTCCGACGTGAAGAGCCTCTACGTCCACACCTATGGCGCGCTGCTGAAGGAGGACGGCTCGTTTGATCTACACCGATACGAGCCGAAGATATCGCACGCCGCTTTCAACACTTTCCGCGTCTCGGTTGACGAACTGGTCACGAGCTACAACGCCGCCCGTGTCGTGCTGGCGCTGTCGGAAGTCGAGGGCGCAATGCTGGGGTCGGTCGAAGGCATGCTGTGCGGTCTGCCGCAGGTTTCGACCTACTGCAAAGGCGGACGCGAGCAGTTCTTCGACGACCGCTACGTACGCGTCGTCGCCCCGGAACCAGGGCGGATTGCAGCGGCGGTTGATGAATTGGTCAGGCTCGAGATAGACCCGCAGTTCGTGCGCGCGGAAACGCTCAAGAAGCTTCGGGTGCACCGCGATCGGCTGATCGACTACATCATCAAGATCATTCGATCGCGAAAAGGACGCGTGCCCTCGCAAGAGGCCGTCGAAGAACGCCTGTTCGGCGGGCCGGAGGCCCTCCTTTCCACTTACGTTCACCGCCGGAACTTCGAGAGCGCAGGGTTGGCCTAGTCCGGACCTAGAAGATCCGGATACTGTCGTCCGCCACTTCGAAGGACCGGCCCGGAAACAGATCGCTGACGAACTGCTTCAGCCAGGTGATGGTGGGATAGTCGTGTTCGCCGGTGAAGCACCTCGCGTCATCGATCAGGATTGCGTGGTCCTTGATGTGATGGCTCGCGATGGAACGCAGTTCTTCGATGATCGGCGTTTCCTTGTCGGCCCTGCCGGTGTTCTTGCCCTCCAGCACGCCGGAGAAATGTCCATCGAGCCAGAATACGGCGCCGGCCTTCAGTTGTGAGAGCACCTCGGGAAGCTTCACTGCACTGTCACCGAGCACGCACGTGATGTTCGGATATCTGGCGAACCGCCGTTTCGCCCGCCGGTACAGCGGCTCGAACAACTCGATCGTGATGATCTGGGCGAACGTGTCCTTCATCGCGTAGGCCATGTCCCCATCGTAGGTGCCGGTCTCGACCAGAACCTTCTTGCCGCTCCTGGCAGCCGCCGACCTGAGCGCCAGCTGTTTGACTATGTGTGGTGGCGGCGCGGGTTTGCCGCGGCGGATCCACTCTTCGAGATGCCTCCCGCGGTGCCACACTCGCAGGTGGTCATAGGGCAGCGTGTCTTGAAACAGCGCCTTGACGATCGTGGTAACCGGGGCGATCACAAACCCGCTCTAGACGGCAGTCTAGACGCGACCTATGTGGCGCCGATGTACCAAAACGCACACTTGCAACGACTGGCGTTTTCGTGGCCTGTGGGCTTCTAGAACAGGGTGTAGATGAACGGCGCGGCGGCCGTGCCGGACAGGAAGACAAGCACACCGAACACGACCAGAATCACGACGATCGGCAGAAGCCACCATTTCTTGCTGGTCTTCAGGAAATACAGGAACTCCGACACCATCCCGGTCGACTGTTTCTCGCTGGCGGCTGTCTTGAAATCCTTCATTTCCCTCTCCGCTCAGAACTGCCGCAGATATTCTTCACCAGAACGCGGCTGGGGTTTCGGCAGCCAATAGGTGTCGCGGCGCGATCGCCGTAGAAGCAAGGGGTCACGGCCCGACAGCCGGAACACCAGACCGACCGCGGTGAAGAGCACGAAGAACATCAGGCCCAGAGCGATTCTCGAGACCGCCCAGCCAATCGGGAACGCCACGATCATCCAGGCGGTGAACACCGGGCGCACGGCCGCCGGTGCAGTGAGTCCCGTCACACCGATGAGCACCGATGCCGCGGCCAGCACAATCGTGACTGTCCCGCTGTTGCCGTGCCACAGCCGCCAGGCCGCGAGGCCGCCAAACACGACAAGGCACAGGCCGCCGAACTGGCGCAGCGTGCTCGTCGAGGCAGGCTTGATCACGTCGGACCAGTTCATGCACTTTGCTCCGCCAACTCCGTCTGCTCCGTTGCCTCGGAGGCGTCAGTCCAACTGAAACTGCGCCAGGTACTTGGCGCGCGCGGCGGCATCCAGTGTACCTTCCACGTCCTCTTTCAGAAGAACCACGTCGTTGAGCACCAGCACGTCCATTTCCGTCCCGAGGAAGCACCGGTAAGCGTCTTCGGGCGTGCACACAATCGGCTCGCCCCGCACATTGAAGCTCGTATTGACGAGCACCGGACAACCGGTGCGCGCTTGAAACCCGCGCAGGAGCGCAGCCAGACGCGGGTTTCTCTGGTCGTCGACGGTCTGGAGGCGCGCGCTGTAGTCCACGTGCGTTACCGCCGGAATTGAGGAGCGAGGCACGTTGACCCGGTTGCGAAGGTCCGGGTCGTTCCGCATGGTTTCGCGCTGCGCGTCAGTCACTGGAATCCGATGCTCGTCGAGCACCGGCGCCACGAGCAGCATGTACGGGCTTTCGTGTCTCCGATCGATCCCGAACCACTTGTGGGCCTCATCGCGCAGCACAATCGGCGCGAAGGGCCGGAAGCTCTCCCTGAACTTGATCTTGAGGTTCATGGTCGCCTGCATTTTCGGCGACCTCGGATCACCGAGGATGCTGCGCGCGCCCAGGGCTCGCGGACCGAACTCCATGCGGCCCTGGAACCATCCGACGATCTTCTCCTGCTCCAAGAGGGTCACTACGCGCGCGACGAGATCGGCGTCGCTTGCAGCCTGCCGGTACTTCGCACCAACGCCGTCGAGGAACGATCGGATCCCGGCGGACTTGAACTCGGGGCCGAGATAACTGCCTTTCTGGCGATCGGTTGCGACCGGCGGGCGCTCGTTCTCGAGCAGTTGATACCAGGTGAAGAGCGCCGCGCCCAATGCGCCGCCGGCATCGCCCGCCGCGGGCTGAATCCAGATGTCGTCGAAGGGCCCTTCGCGAAGCAAGCGCCCGTTGGCGACGCAATTCAACGCGACGCCGCCGGCCATGACGAGATTCTTCAAGCCGGTCTCGCGATGGACTTCGCGTCCAATGGCCAGCATCGCGTCCTCGGTGACGCTCTGGATGCTCGCCGCGAGATCCATGTGCCGCTGCTCGATGTCGGACTCGGGATTCCTCGGTGCGCCCCCGAACAACTGATGGAACCGGCTGTTCGTCATCGTCAGGCCCTGGCAATAGTTGAAGTACTCCATGTCCAGCCAGAAGCTGCCGTCAGGACGAAGATCCAACAAGTGCTTCAGAATCAGATCTTTGTAGACAGGCCTGCCGTATGGCGCCAGGCCCATTAACTTGTACTCGCCGCTGTTCACCTTGAATCCGCAGTAGTACGTCACGGCGGAGTACAGGAGCCCGATCGAGTGCGGAAACTGGATCTGCTTGGCGAGCTCGATGCGGTTACCGCGGCCGGTTCCAAGTGTCGTCGTACTCCACTCACCCACGCCGTCGAGCGTCAGAATGGCGGCCTCGTCGAACGGACTCGGGAAGAACGCGCTCGCGGCGTGGCTCTCGTGGTGGTCGGTGAAGATGATCGGCGCCTTCACGCTCCGGTCGAGATTCTGCCGGATCAGTTTCGGAAGGTGGGTCTTCTCCTTCAACCACACGGGGATGGCCATCGCAAAGCTCTTGAAGCCCTGCGGAGCGAACGCCAGGTACGTCTCGAGCAGCCGCTCGAACTTGCGGAGCGGTTTCTCGTAGAACACGACGTAATCAAGATCGGACGCCTTGATGCCGGCGTCGTGCAGGCAGTACTCGATGGCCTTCGACGGAAAACCAGGATCGTGCTTCTTGCGGGTGAATCGCTCCTCCTGCGCGGCCGCTGCGATCGCGCCGTCCACGACGAGCGCGGCCGCGCTGTCGTGGTAGAAGGCTGAAATGCCGAGAATCCGCGCCATCCGATCCGCTAGGGAATGTTGCTCACTATATGCGGACCTGCGGCATTCGCAATCCAGAGCGGCAGCCTCTTCCACGTCTCGATCATCAGTCGGAACTTGGGATTCTTCGGACTCTGATCCGGCAACGCACCACCTGGCGCAAGCCAGTATTCCCAGTGCAGCGGCACCGGCTGGGCGCCCCACTGTTCCTTGAACTTGAACGTACCCTCACCTGGCGTCGAGCGTCCGAAGTCGAACGTCGCCACGCCTTCTGCCACTGCCGAATCGATGGCGTGCCAGTACAACAGGTGATTGGGGCACAGCGAGTTGTAGTCGCGAATCGATGACGCCCACGGAATCTCAATGAGGTCGCGCGTCCGAATCGTCAGGCCGGCCGCAACCGGCGTGTTCTGGAGTGACACGACGATGATGCGTGCGCGATCCGGCAAGGCGCGCATGACCTCGTCGAACAGCTTGCGCGAATAGACGGGCGTACCCAGGTCGCGCATGTTGCGCGCGAACACGCGGTAGAACGCCTCGACTAGCTCAGCTCCGCCCCGGGTCACGGTGAGGCCGGACTTCTCGGCCTTGCGCACCTGGTTTCGGGCTTTTCGATCGATGCGCTCGAACATCCCGGCCGAGAGCGGCAACCGCATCGTGACCTTGTGCTGGCGGCACGGAAGACTCTCGAAACGGCGGCCGATGTGCCGCAGTTCCACGTGCTTCACGCCATTGGCGGCAGCCAGGCGGCCCGCGTCGTCGAGCAGAGCCGCCGCGACGGTGTCCGACGGGGCAAGCACGCCACCGAAGTTGACGAACGGCAGCGAGGTGAAGCTGCGGCCGAAAATGATGCTCCGGATTTCGATGATCGGCAGGACGCCCGCGATGGCGCCGTCCGCGCCCCGCTCCATCAGGTAGTGAGCGCGATGGCCGAAGGCGCGTTCAATGACATCGCGCCAGACCCACTCGTGATAGCCGGCGGCGTCAGGTTGCGAGGAGACGAATCGATCCCATTCCTCGCGGTCTGACTGACTCGCAATCACTCCTGGCTCCTCAGCAGCCAGTAGTCTTTCATGAGCAGGAATCGTCCGAGGACCAGCGCATCGATCGCGGAGGAATACATCGTCCTCACTGCGTCGCGCGGAGTGCAGGCGGTCGGTTCCGCCGCGCCGGAGAGACCGATCTCAATCAGCCCGGGCGTGCCTGTGGACGCATAGTGATGCTCGAGAAGGTCGCGGAGTCTCGATTCGAATCGCGCGGACGGTCCATGAATGCGGGCGGCGTGGCGGCCGTCGAGCGCCGCGGCCACGAGCGGCCGCCAATCGGCCCGGACCTCGACATCACGGCTTCCAAACGCCGGCGCGTCCGAGGCGAGGCACGAGGCTGCCATCGTTGGCGCCACGACGAGCGGCAGGGGCGTATCGAGAGGCAGATCGCGCAGATACTCGTTCACGTTCTGGCGCGCGTAGCGGTTCGACGGGTCCGCCAGAATGCTGCGCGTACCGAGCGGCCGGGGCCCGAACGCCATCGGTCCCTGGAACCACCCGACGATCTTCCCCTGCGCCAGCATCTTCGAAACGCGGGCCAGCAATCGCGCCCAGTCGGGTTCGTAGACGTAGTCCAGCCTGCAGTTGTCGAGCGTGCGCTTGATTGCTTCTTCTGAAAACGCGGGGCCGATCGCGAGCGCGGCAGCGTGCCCGGCGCCGGCAACGGCACCGAGGGCGCGGCCCGAAGGCTCCGGCACCGCCGCAAGAGACAGCCGATCTCCCACTATCCCCTGCAACGCGCTGTTGAATCCCGCGTTGCCAAATGCGCCGCCGCCTGCGGCCACGGGACTCGACCCATTCCCCGTACCCGCGCATTCGGCGATCTTCGCGACGACGCCCGCCAGGCTGGCCGTGAAACTCGCGGCAAGCGCACGGCGCTTCTGCTGAACCCTCGCGTTGAGTGATCGAGGATCACCAAGCAAAGCCGCATGATCGCCGCCGATCGTTTTCGCGGCCGCCGCGATTGCCGCAGGATCGGCCGATACGCCTGCGGCGTTGCCGGCAACGACGATTGCCGCCGAGAATGCTTCGGCAAACTCAGGATCAGTGCCAGCTCCGAGCCGGTCGAGCTCCGCGAGCGAATCTGTGGTGCTGAGTCCAAGAGTCGAGGCCAGCGCGCTCGCGCCGGCGAAGATGGCCGGCGCACCGGCTACATCACGGCGCTCGGCTACACCATCTCCCTCGCGCCGGAACAGCGCCATCACCGGCGGATTCGCCCCGCAGACGATGACCGCACGTGACGCGGGAGTGGTCATCGCGGCGTGGCGAGCATCGGCTTCGACCGCATCCATGACTCGCGAAGATCTCGCGAGTTTCCCGGCGTCACCGACAACGTCGCCGACAACGACGACCTCGTCGACGGCGTCGGTAGCGACACCTGCGGCCGTAAGGCAGGCATCCACGGCATTTACGGGGACACCACCGGTCTGCGCGTAGCCGATGCCGGCCACGCGAGCGAAGCTTTCTTCGGTTACGGCCGCGACGATGCGGCCGTCGATGGACAGCGCGGCCGCCGCGTCACGGTCCCGGCCGCTGATCCCGAGCACTTTCACGCGATCACCAAATCTCCAATTCGCGTGGGGCCCCACCCCCACGCGCTTGTCTTCCGGACGCTCAGCGCCCTCGCTACGCTCGGGGCCTCGCGATGGCCATCGGGGCCCCACGCCCACGCGGCTGTTTTCGAGCGCTCAGCGCCCTCGCTGCGCTCGGGACCTCGCGGTGTCACCGCTACGCCCGCTTCGGATGTTCGACCAGGAACTCTCCGATCGCCAGAACGTCGAGGTTGCCCTGCAGGAACGCCCGGATTGCATCGTCCGGCGAGCAGACGATCGGCTCCTCGTGCATGTTGAAGCTGGTGTTGATCAGCGTCGGGATGCCCGTGAGCTTGTGGTACTCGGTCAGCAGCCGGTGGAAGCCGGGGCTGCCCGTCGCGGTGACGAGCTGCGGGCGCGCGGTGCCGTCCACATGGACGGCGGCCGGGCAGTCCCGGATCATCGACGGCGTGCAGTCGAACGTAATGGTCATGAATTCCGCGGCGTAGTCGGCGCCGTCGACGAGCTTGTAGTTGGCGTGACGATGCTCGTGGAGCGTCGCGGGCGCGAAGGGCATGAACTCCGTCCGGCCGAGCCGCTGGTTGAGCCACTGGTTCACGGACGGTTCTTTGGCGTGGTACAGAATCGAGCGGTGGCCGAGCGCGCGCGGCCCGTACTCCATGCGGCCGTCGAATCTGGCAACGACCTTCCCTGCCGCGAGCAGCATCGCGATCTTTGGTTCAATCGGCGTGTAGCGCGTGAACGGGAGGCCGGCGCGCTTCAACGCCTCGGCGATCTCGTCGCCCGTGTACGAGGGTCCGAGATAAACGTCGTTGATCCTCTTGCGCGTCGGCTCGCTGCCGGCGAACTCGGCGAGGGCGGCGCCCGTGCCGCAGCCGCCGTCACCCATGTTCGGATGGATGAAGATGCCGTCGACACCCTCGATCTCGCGCAGACGCTGGTTCAGCTTGACGTTGGCAACGACACCTCCGGACAGCACGAGATGCCTGAGTCCGGTCTTCTTCAGGTGCTGCGAGACGTAGGCGACCGCCACCTCTTCGAGCACGCGCTGATACGCCGCGGCGACGTCGATCTTCGGAAACTGGGCCGCCAGCAGGCGCGCGAAGTAGACGTTGTTGGTCTCGACGATGCGGAATCCGCCGTTGGCGTGCACGAACCGCCGTCGGAGGACGTCGCCGAGCACTTCGGGATCGCCGTAAGCAGCGAGGCCGACGATCTTGCCCTCGTGACGGCTGGGCGTGAAACCGAGCGCGGACGTGACTGATTCGTAGAACGTCCCGAGCGAATGCGGATACTCGAGGCCGTGGACGCGCTCGATCTTGCCGTCGCGGCCGACGCTGATGCTGCCCGCAAGGCCCGACCCGTAGCCATCGAGCGTCACAATGAGCGCCTCATCGTAGCCGCTGGTGTAGTACGCGTTCGCGGCGTGGCTCAGGTGATGCTCGACTCGCTTGAGCTTGCCGCTGAATCCAACTTCAGCCAGCCCGCTTTCGAGCTGCTGGTGCCACTGGAAGTGGTACTTCGACGCCTCGCGGCCCCACTGTTCGGATCCGCGCTTCGCGACATTGCGCGACACGACGCCCTCGCTCGCGAGCACGCGGTACGCGAGGTTCTTGAGCAGGCCTTTCTCCTGGCGCTCGTTCGGATCCGCGAGTCCCGGGACGGGCTCCCGGCGCGCTGGAATCCTGGCCTTCGCTTTCTGGATTTCCTCGCTCGTGGCCGCGGCCTCGGTTTCTTCGAGGAACTCGCGCTCCTTCTCCAGGTTGCGCTCGAACAGGCGCGTCTCTTCGTCGTACGGCAGGAAGGGATAGACCACGCGGTCGATCTCCTCGGCCTTCGTTCCCGTCCGATCGAGGGCATCCTCGAGCGCCTGCCACGGAAATCCGTTCTGCAGCTTGACGCGCGTGAATCGTTCCTCGGCGGCGGCGTACGTGATGACGCCGTCCTCGACGATCGTGACCGTCGAATCCTTGTCCAGTGGTGAGAGTCCCAATACCTTCATATGAGTCCGTGAATGTGTCAGTTCGCGAGCGCGTCGAAGATCTCGCTTGCGGCCGTCGGCTGTCCGCCGATCCCCGCAAAGAAGTAATCAAAGTATCGGTCGATGGTCGCCACAAAGGCATCCCGCTCGGCCGCATCCCTCACGTATCTCGTGCAGCCCGGCTTGAGGCTCGGACTGTGGAAAGTCAGTGCAAATGTGCGCACTCCATCGGCGACGAGCGCCCTCGTCAGGGCCGTCATCTCGTCGAGCGTGTTGCCTTCAGGAGAGAGCATGACCTTGTTCAGCATTCCCGTCCGGGCCAGGATGCCGACCGCACGGACGGGCTCCAGGAACCTCGCGGAGGCCGCCCGGTGAAGCGGCTCGCCGAACCGGCGAGCCGCGCCAATGTAGTCGAGCGTGCACGGCAACTCGAGCAGCCGGCGTCGGCTGCCGAACGACCCCGGCCTGACGCTGAAGCCGCTGAAATCCGGTCCCTTTTCCGGCGAGAAGTCCATGTGCGGAATCACGCTCGTGTCGACGTCGTATCCCAGGGACTCCAGAATCCGTGCGGTGCCAGGACCAAATCCATAGCGCCCGGCCTTGTAGACGCGCGGCCGCACGTGCATGCGGGTCTGGATCGCTTCGGTCAGCGCCTCGATCTTGGCGCGCTCCAGATCAGCCCCCAGATTGCACGCAAAACTCATCTCGCGAGTCAGCGGCTCCTCGAACGGCGGTGTGACCCACGGATGGAGATGCGCGCCGATGTAGCACTGCCCGTCGGCCGCAAATCCTGCGAGCGTCCCTGCCGATGAGGGCGTCGACGCCACCGGATAGTCGACAACGTACGTGGGCTTCAGTCCATAGCCCGCGGCAACCTTCTGCAGGCGCGCGGTCTCGGGAATCGCGGTGACGCTGACGTTCTCCCGCGCGAACGGCGCGGCCCAGTCGAACTCCTCCTCGGTATCGACGATGACGAAGAGCTCAGGTTTCTTGCCGGGCTGTTCGGTCAGCGGTGTGAAAAAGCCGGGCGTCAGCACCGCGCGGCCTCCGGCACCACATCGGTGAGCCTGCCAAATCGAAAATCCGTCAGGAGCCGGCGCAGCCGTCCCTCGGTCTTGTCGAGGTTTCGATAATGCCTGAACCGGCTGACCGTGCCGGCTTCGAGCCGCGGCTGATCGGGATCGATCTCCCACGGATGCAGATAGAAGATCGCCGGCCGGCGTTCGTGCGCGTTGATGCGGGCAATGCCCCAGCGCGTCCAGCCGTACGGCAGCAGGCGGAAGTAGCCGCCGCCCGCGACCGGCAGATTCATCGAGCCGATCCGAACGGTCGACGGCGGCACCTCAGTGAGCTCCCCCGCCGAGCGCTTCAGGCCATGTACGTGACGCGGCGCATCCGGAATGCCGTATCGATCGTGACGAATCGGGAAGATGCTGGCGTCGTAGGTGAATCCCTCTTCGACGAGCACGTCGAGCGCCCAGAGCGATTGCTTCGTAATCGAGTAACTTGGCGCGCGGTAGCCGAAGACGCGCTGTCCCGAGAGATCCTCCATGAAGCGTTTCGATCGTCGAATGTCCGCGCGGAATGCGTCAGGTGTCTGCTCGTAGATCAGCCGGTGGGCGTAGCCGTGAGACGCAAGCTCATGACCTCCGCCGGCGATGGACTTGACGAGGGACGGAAACTTCTCCGCGACCCAGCCGAGCACGAAGAATGTGGCTTTCACGCGGTGGTCATCGAACAGCCGCAGCAGCAGCTCGGTGTTCGCGACCACACGGCTGGGGAACGTATCCCACTGCTCGCGCGACACCACGGCGTCGAACGCGCTGACCTGGAAGTAGTCCTCGACGTCGATCGTCATGGCATTGACAATCGAATCGGCCGCGACCGGTGTCCGGCCGCTGGAGGCGGTGGGCTGTCCGGCCATGGTTACTGCGCGCCCCGGCGAAGGATGACCGTCTTCACCGTCGAAAAGAGCACGAACAGATCGAACGCCACGGCCATCCGTTTGATGTAGAAGAGATCGTACTGAAGCTTCTCGAGCGCGTCCTCGACCGAGGCGCCGTAGGTGTAGGACACCTGCGCCCAGCCCGTGACGCCCGGCCGAACCGTGTGGCGCAAGCCGTAGAACGGAATCTCCTCGGTCAGCTTCGCGACGAACTCGGGCCGCTCGGGCCGGGGACCGACCATGCTCATATCGCCCAGGAGCACGTTCCACAGCTGCGGCAGCTCATCGAGGCGCGCGCGCCGGAGAAAGCCGCCGATCGGCGTGATGCGCGGGTCGGAGGCCTGCGCCCAGACCGGCCCGGTCTTGGCCTCGGCATCCTGCCGCATCGACCGGAACTTGTGCACCGTGAACAGCTTGCCGTCCTTGCCGACGCGCGCCTGGTGGTAGAGAACCGGGCCGGGAGACGTGAGCTTCACCATGGCGGCGACGAGGGCCATCACCGGCGAGATCAGCGTCAGGCCGACCGCCGCGCAGACCAGATCGAGCACGCGCTTGGCGACGAGGAGCAGCCGGGTCTTCTTGAAGCCCTCGGAAAACAGGAGCCAGCTCGGGCGCAGGTTATCTACGGCAATCTTGCCGGTGAACTCCTCGTAGACCGACGGCAGATGATCGAACGTCACATTGCGATCGATCTTCATCCGCAGCAATTGATCCATCGGCAGCTTGCCGCGCGCATCCACGAGGCTGACCACCACGCGGTCGACGCCGCGCTGGCCGACAATCGTCGGAATGTCCGCGACGGTGCCGATGACGCCGGGATTGATGACCGGTTGGCCCACCCTCGCGGGATCGGCATCGACGAATCCGACGATCTCGACGCCGAGCTCGATGCGCCGATTGTGCAGCTCACCCGCGAGTGCGACAGCCGCGCTGTTCGTCCCCACGAGCAGCAGCCGCTCGCGCGGTCCGATGGTCCGGTTGAACAGCTCGTACAGAATCCGCGAAAACACGACGCTGATTATGACGATCAGCGGCAGCGCAATCGCGAAGATGCCGCGGCCGATCATGGCATCCGGGAACCAGTAGTACACGGCCGCCAGAATGAAGGATGCGGCCGCAAGCGACTGGATGATGCCGACGAACATCTGGCGTCGATCGGACGTGTGCTTCAGGTTGTACAGGTCGGCGAAGTACAGGCAGGTCTGCGTGACCACCGCCACGATCAACGTCCGCTCGACGCCATGCTGGAAGAGGAACAAGTCCCACGCACCGGAACCGAACCGGATCCACGCCGCAACCCCGACCGTCAGCAGAATCGCGACGGTCTCGAACAGGACGAGGGCGACGGTGCGGAGGGCGGAACGGTGCATGCGACGTTCGAGTTGCCGCTATTTCCTGACCAGAGCGCCGGGCTCGGCCTGGGCATAGTACTTGTAGTAGTCGTAGTTGGTCTGCGACGACTGCGCGCGCGCGCGATTCAACACGGTGCCGATCACACGCTCCTTGCCGATCGCCTGCACGGCACGGTTCACCATGTCGTGCGGTGTCGACTCGGCCTTGACCACGAGCACCACGCCGTCGGCCATCGACGAGAGCAGCGCGGCGTCCGTCAGCAGCCCGACCGGCGGCGTGTCGATCACGACCCAGTCGAAGACCTCGCGCGCTTCATCGATCAGGCGCCGCATCCGTTCCGACGTCAACGCGCCGATCGGATCCGACGTGGGCTTGCCCGCGGGCAGCACCGCCAGCCGTTCCGACACGCGGTGCAGCGGCAGTTTGGGTTCGTCGGCCGTCACGAGACCGTCTGACAATCCGGGCGCTCCCGGCACCTGAAAGACCAGATGCAGCGACGGACGGCGCAGGTCGGCGTCGACCAGCAGCACATCGCGGCGGTACGACTCGCTCAATGTCATCGCCAGGTTCGACGCCGTGAGCGTCTTGCCTTCGCCGGCAACAGCGCTCGCCACCATCACGACCTTGAAACCAGTCGTGCGCTGCGCCTGGTGCAGAGCCGCGGCCAGGCGGCGGTACTGCTCGCGCGACGCGGGCATCATCGAATCGTCGACGACTGTCTTCGTCGCGAGCTGGGAGTTGATCTGGCGCCTCAGCGCCATCTCGGTGATCAAGCCTTCGTCGCTCGGCCGGGCGGTGAGCTCTTCCGGCAGTCGCGATGGCGCGATCGCGGACGTTGAGGTCGAGAAGGACGCCGCGGGCGCCGCTGGCTCGGCCATCAACGGCTCGACAGCCAGAGGCACATCGACACCCTCGCTCGGCAATTCGTCGGCCGTCAATTCCGACGGCAACGGCAAATCGTCCGTCGGCCCGGACGCCAACGGCAGATCGGCCGTCGTACTCGACACTGCGGCCTGATCCTCCGCCGCGCGACGCATTGCCTTATCCAACCGGCCCATCAGTCAGCTCCTCAGCTCCAGAACGTGGAGAACAACTTCCGCCTGCTCGAAAACGCACTGAACAGGCCCTTCTCGGTGTTGCCGCCAGCCGGTTTATCGGCAGAAGGCTTGGCGGTCGGCGGTATCGCCGGCCGGGGCGCGACCTGCGCACCCGGCAGCACGCGCGCGGCGGGCTTCTGCCCGCCAAAATCGAAGTCCCGGCAAATCTCGGCCACGATCTCCATGCCGACCGGGCGCTGGCCAGCGGCGTACCCGCCCAGGAGGGCGTTGTCCGCGATGACACTGATCGTCCTCGGTATCCCGCCGGCGCGCTCGTGCATGAGCTGCACCGCCTGTCTGGTGAACACCTCCGAGGCTATGCCGTTCGCCGCACGGATGCGCCCGACGACGTACGCCGCGGTCTCCTGCGACGTCAGCGGCCGAAGCTCGCACCTGAGCGCGACACGCTGCTTGAACTGGCGGAGCGCCCGATCGTTGAGGCGATGCGCGAGTTCAGGCTGTCCGGCGATGATGACGGACAGGAGTTTCTCCTCGTTCGTCTCGATGTTCGCGAGCAGCCGTATCTCTTCGAGCAATTCGAGGGGCAGGCTCTGGGCCTCGTCGACGATCAGCACCGTCCGCTCGCCCGCGGCATTGCGCGCGAGCAGCAGTCTCTCGAGCTCCGTCAGCATCGCGGCCTTCGAGGCCATGGCCTCTCGCGACAGCCCGAAGTTCGTGGCGAGCATTTCGTTGAACTCGCTCTTGCTGAGCGTCGGGTTGTGCAGGTTGACGATGTGAACGCGCCCCGGCAACCGATCGATTGCCGTCCGAATCATCGTCGTCTTGCCGGAGCCCGCCTCGCCAATGAGCAGGGTGATGCCCTTGCGGCTGGCGATGCCGTACTCCAGATTCAGGAGCACCTCGCGGTGAGACTCCGTCATCACCACGTACTTCGGGTTCGGCGTCAGATCGAACGGGCGTTCGCGCAGTCCGAAAAACGATTCGTACATCAGTCCCTCACCGGAGGAAGACGAACGCGTACGCCACCACCGCGAAACAGACCGCGGCCGTGCTGCCAAAGCCGACATTCATGAAGAGCCGCCGCCTGAACTGCGAGCGGCGCTCGGCATCCGACTGCATCAGCGGCACGACAGCGAGCACCGGAAGACCGATGACGCCGGAGAGCTCCGTGTCGGACTTGAAGCTCGTGTCGCGGTACTCGAGCAGCACCACGAAACACACGCCGAGCGCGAGCCCGGCCGCCAGGCCGAAAACGTTGAAGACGAGGCGGTTCGGGCTGGACGGACGCTGCGGCAGGTTCGCCGGATCCAGCAGGTTGAACTGCTCGCCGATCTGCCGGCGCTCGAGGTTCACGGCCGACGAAGCCGTTTCGCGCTTGGTGATGTAGCTCTGATAGATGCCCGAGATGGTGCTGTAGTCGCGCTGCAATTCCACGAGTTCTGCCGCGCGCAGCGGCGAGCGGTCGATCTTGGCCTGGTAGTCGGCCATCTTCGCCTTGATCACCTTCTCGTTCGCCTCGCGCGCCGCGATCTGAGAGTTCAGCGTGTCGAGCTCGCGCCGATAGCTCTCGAGTTGCTGCTGCCGTTTGATCTCCAGCGGGGAAAGACCGGCGGTCGACGCGGCTGAACCAACCGGCGCACGCAGCGCCTCCGCGGCAGCTTCCTTCTGCGCCTGCTTCAGCTTGCGTTCGGTATCGATGTACTTCCAATGATCCGGCTTGAGGCCCTGCCCGAGGACCTGATCGAACGCCTGCTGCGCGAGCATGAGACGCTGGGCCGCCGGTCCCGCGGGAGTCGCTGGATCGGGAGCCGTGACCGGAAGGGTCGCCGTGGCCACGGACGTGTCGACTTTCTCGAGCTGGGCGATCAGGGCTTCGACGGTCTGCCGCCGGTTCATGTCCTGGGACTGCGACTGGGCGTTTCCGTTCAACTGATTCTGAAGACCTTGGATGGCGATCGTGTTCGAGTTCACCTGTTCCGGCAACTCGCCCGCGTACTGGATCTTGTATTTCGTGAGCTTGTCCTCGATGTCGTTCAACTGGCGCTTCTTGTCCTCGGCCTCGCCTTCCACGTAGGCACTCGTGCCTTCGGCCCGGCGAACGCTGTCCTTGAGGCTCTCTTCGATGAAGTAGCCCGCGATCTTCTCCGTCACATTCCTGACGGTGACCGGATTGTCACCGACGTACCTGACGGTGAAGACATCGCCCTTCTGAGGCGCCACGTTGATGTCGCGGCGCATGTCCGCGACGATGTCCTCCATGATGTCGGTCTTCTGCCTGTCGGGATAGAGATTGAATTCCTTGACCAGGCGCTCCAGCCGCGTGCGGCTGAGGATGACCTGCTCGGTCGCGCGGAGCCGGTCGTTCAGCGTCGCCACCGTCGGAGGCTTCATGATCGTGTCCGGCACCTTGGGAGGCACGACCTGAATCTTCGCGACGGACTCGTACTTGTCGGGCAGCAGCCGCGCAACACCTGCGGTCGTCGCCGCGACCACGCCCCATGGAATGATCACCAGCCACATCCGCTTGCGGAAGATCTGCAGAAAGTCTTCGGGCTTGTAGGTCTTACCGGGAAGCATTGGGTCTCCTCGCGCGCGTGATGAGCGGAACCCACAAGTCCAGTGAGGCCCGCACGGTGTGGCGATCCGCATTGGCACGCAGCCCGATCGGCAGCGCTGCAGGATCGCCGAATCTGTAGTGACGGTAGGCGTAGTGCACCGACACGCCCGTCGTGCGCGTCAGCGCCGTACGGACCGACGCGTTGCCGGTGGCGACCTTATAGGACGAGCCGCCGGCGCCGCTGAGGCCAGCACCGACGTTGCCGGAGACGAAACCGCCGCCTGCGCTCACCTGGACGCGCCGGCCGAGATCGCCGCTCACGCCTGCGCTGACGGAATCGATGATGACCGGCAGGCCCAGGCCCTGGCTGTAGTCGACGCCGCGATGGAAACTCAGGCTCGAGGTCCAGCTCCGGCCGATCTCGTAAGAAAGAGTGGAATGACCGGTCAGGACGTAGTGCAGGTCTCCGCCCTCAGTGCGGGCACCGGACACACCGGTTGAGAAACCGAATGTGAGACGGCGCGTCAGGGAAATCGCACGCCCCAGATCGAGTCCGCCGTCCGCCATCAAGCCGTCGTAGGTTGTTTTCGTTCCCGCGGCACCGTACCGCGACGACACCGTGCCATAGGCAACACGCAGTCGCGCACCGCGGAAGAGTGAATAGTAGATACCGGCGGACAGAGTGTCCGTGTAGGACTTTGTGGAGGTGCCGTACCAGCCGCCGTGCTGGTGGTGTCCGTAGGAGGCCGACAGCCCGATGCGCTGCGTGATGCTCTGGTTGAACGAGGCGCTTGTGTTGACCGACAGGCTGCTGCCCGTCCCGGTCGCGCCGCTCAAGTCCATCAACGGATCAATGGCCTCGCCGGCGGCATACCAGGAACCGTAGAGCATTCCCAGGTTGTGGGGCTGGCGCGACACCGAAGTCGACGCCGCAAGTGAAGTCTTGGTTGTCAGCTGCGATGACACGAAAGCCTGTGCGCCAGCCGATTGCGTGAAGTCGTCCGTCTGATTCCGGTAGCGGAAGTGCGATCCGAGTGTCGCGCCGGCCTGAATCTTCTCCCACAACAGGCCATAGCTGAGGCTCGCCGAGCCGTTCCCGTAGCTCCCCGAGCGATCGGGCTGGATGATAGGCGGCTGCCCCGGCCCACCGTTCGCGGGACCGCCCTTGTCCTTGTCATAGCCGGCGCCAAACGAGAGGTTCAGCACGAGTTGCTGGCCCGTGTCGCCACTGCCGTTGGCGAACAGGCCACGCACAGGCCGCCCCTGGCGCTGCTTGGGCTGCGCGAGCTGTGCGGATGCCGGCACGGCGACCGCAAGGGCCGCGAGGAGCATCGCGAACGTTGATACGCGCTTCATCACGTGTCTCTTCAAGACCTGATTCGATCCCGGCTTCTAGCCACCGCGCACGATGATCGTGTCGCCGGGATTGATCACGATGTCGTTCTTCCGCAGATTCTTGCCCTGCATCAACTCGTCGTAGTTGATGAACCAGGTCACCGGATCGCCGTTCGGCTTCTTCTGCGTGCTGCTAATGACCAGAATCTTTTTCTTGTCCGCGAATTCCTGCAGGCCGCCCGCGATAGTGATGAGCTGAGAAATCCTCATCTCCCCGATGATGGGATAGGCACCCACACGGTTGACGGCGCCCTGAACGAAAGCCATGCGGCTGTTGATCGCCTTCATCTCGACGAAGACCTCGGGAACCGGGTCCTCATAGAACCGCTTCAGCTCGGTCTTGACCTTCTTCTTGAGCTCCTCGGGCTTGAGGCCGGCCACGACGATCTCGTCGATCTGGAGCATCGTGATCTTGCCGTCGGGCCGGACGACGAAGTCACCCGACATTTCCGGCGAACCAACGACAACAATCCGGACGACGTCCGCAGCGCCGATCGCGTATTCCTCGACCTTCGGCGGTGGAGGAATCACAGGCGCGCCCGGCTTTGCCTGGACACCCGTCGTCGCCGGCTTTTGCCCGCCACCCTGCGCCGACACTGCGGCGACCGTAAATGCCGCGACGACCACTGCAGCCATCATTACCTTGAGGTGTCTCATCTCCGTGTCCTCTATCTGTTCGCGTCGTTCCCGTCGTTGACGTCGTTCGCGTCGTTATCTGTATTCCTTGAACGGCAGCTGGCAGTCGTGCTTTCTGAGGAAGTTGAGGAAGCGCTTGTAGTCGGTCGCATCCATGTTGAACAGCCTCAGCACGATCTTGTAGTTGCCCCTCGCTTCTTCCAGTCCCTTGTGCACGAGGTCCCGGACGTTCGCCCGGGTGATCTCGCGATTCATATAAAGGGGGTAAACCAGGTTCCAAAATGACTCGCGTTCTTCAACGAGCTTCTTGAACAGCTCGTCGGCCACCGTCCTCCGCCGCTCCCGCCCTGGGCGCCCCGGCCCGGAGGGATTGCGAATCTCCTGGGGCAGGTCCTCGAGCTGAACGATTTCGCGCCGGCCGGTCACGACCAGGCGTTCAACCACGTTCTCGACCTGCCGGACATTGCCCGGCCAGGAGTATTCACACAGCGCGTCCATTGCCATTTTTGAAATGGCTCTTACAGGACTGTGACTGTTGATGCCGTTTACGGAGCCATTCCCTATGGCCAGGCCGTTCGCGGCCAAGTTTGTATTGCGAATCCCGTTCCCAGTTTCAGCCGGGACCGCGGGGGCTGTGAAATTCCGTGCAGACACGTTACCGGTCCTGGACTCGAAGAGGTCGCGAGCCTCGCTGGCCAGGTCTTCCATCTCAGGGATCTCGCCGGTCTCGTCGAACCCGTCCGCCTTGGAATCGAGGCTTCGGGACCCGGTAAACCGAGCCAGGAAGTGGTCGATCAGCTGCGGGATGTCCTCGCGGCGCTCGCGGAGCGGCGTCACTTCAATGTGAATGACGTTGATGCGATAGAAGAGATCCTCGCGAAACTGGCCCAGGGTAATGAGCTCGCGCAGATTGCGGTTGGTCGCCGACATGACCCGCACATCTGTGGCGCGAACTACCCTTTCTGCGCCCACTTTCTGGATTTCGCCCGTTTCGAGGAATCGCAGCAGAAGCCCCTGCATGCGGAGCGTCATCTCTCCGATCTCGTCGAGGAAGATGGTGCCGTGATCGGCCATCTCGAGCTTGCCCGGCTTGTCGCGATAGGCACCCGTGAAACTGCCTTTGACGTGTCCGAAAAGCTCGGACTCGAGAAGGGTCTCGGGAATGCCGGCGCAGTTGACGGGTACGAACGTCTTGGCTCTGGTGCTGCTGTCGTTGATTGCCCGGGCCACGACTTCCTTGCCCGAGCCGCTTTCGCCGGTGATCAGCACCTTGGCATCCGAGCGAGCCACGCGCTCGACTTCGGCTTTCAGATCCGAAATCGCCTTGCTCTGTCCGATGAGTTGAACCGGGCCCTTTTGGCGCATCACAACTCCGAAGATAAAAGTCCGTTCACCGGGAGTGCAAAGCCTTGCCCATCGGGTAGTCTTTCGACCGATGCGGCTATCGCATTGCGGTACAGGCGATTAGGGCGTTGAGTGCAATCCCGGGCAGTGTCGCTGGGAGGCCGAGAATTACCTGCCAGTCCCTTCAGTGACGAAAAATGTCTGCTCTACGGGTGACTTTTACCTGCGCAGAATCGACTAACCAGTACCGATGGAGCCCCTCGCGAACGTCAAGAACACGACGATAAACTGCAGTGCGGCGGCTACTTGGCGTAACGAGAGTATTACATGTTCGTTCGTTGACGAAAGTCTCGCTGGAACAGTAGTATCGGTCTCCGCCGAAGTCTTACTTTTGCGGACAATCGGGGTCTAAGTCGGCATCCCGTCTGCTCGAGACAGTTCAGTCCTGGAGAACCCGTAATTGGCAATCGTCACGAACCGGCAGCCAGAAGTCAGACTGATCGGCCGGAGCGCCGCTATCCAGGCGCTCGAGGCCGAGATCGAGTCGGCTGCCCGCTCCGATGCCAAGGTCCTCATAACCGGTGAGACGGGCGTCGGTAAGGAAGTGGTCTCCCGGCTCATCCACCATCGGAGCGCGAGGGCCGCCGCCGGCCTCGTGACGCTCAACTGCGCCGGCCTTCCCGACTCGCTTCTTGAATCCGAGCTCTTCGGCCACGTCCGAGGCAGCTTCACTGGCGCCTACCGCGACAAGCCCGGCCTGCTGGAGATGGCGCCGAACGGCACCGTATTCCTTGATGAAGTCGGCGAAATGAGCATGCGGATGCAGGTGGTCCTGCTCCGCTTTCTCGAGTCTGGAGAGATCCAGCGCGTTGGCGCGGATCGGTCGCATACGCGCGTCAATGTCCGGCTCGTGACGGCGACCAACCGTGACCTGGAAAAGGAAATCGCGTCGGGTGCATTTCGCGAGGATCTGTATTTCCGCCTGAACGTGATCCGCTTCAGCATCCCGCCGCTTCGGGAGCGAACCGAGGACGTGCCGCTGCTCGTGCGGTACTACTCCGACTCGTTCAGCCAGACCCACAAAGTGCCGCCGTTGGAGTTGAGCGATGAGGCACTGGCCGCGCTGATGGCGTACCGCTGGCCCGGTAACATCCGCGAGCTCAAGAATGTGGTCGAGCGCGTCGTCCTCAAGGCCGGCGGCCGTCCCGTGAAGGTTTCAGACCTGCCGCCCGAGGTCCTGAAGGCCGGCACGGTGTCACCGCCAGCTACTGAAACAGCAGGCGCAGCGCCACTGCCTGGAGATTCATTGGACGGGGGCCCCGGCAGCACCGCACGTTCGGACGAACTCGCGGCCGCGATGATCAAGCAGGGCGAGTCATTCTGGTCTGCGGTGTACCCAATCTTCATGTCCCGCGACCTGACACGCACGGACCTGCGCCGCATCATCCAGATCGGACTCGAGACGACGAATGGGAACTACCGCCTGCTGGTGCAGCTCTTCAACATGGCGCCGCAGGATTACAAACGGTTCCTGAGTTTCCTGCGCAAACACGACTGCCATCTGCCGTTCCAGCGCTTCCGCGCGGTTCCGACGCGGCTGCAGCAGGGACAAGGCGTCCCACCGCGACCGTAGCCGGCGCGTCGAATGCCGGGCCTGAAGGCCCGGCCTACTTGCGACGATCGACTTTGGCGCCGCTGCGCTGCTCGAAGGTTTCGAGCACCTGCCTGAAGTTGCTGTCGTCGAGACGCAGGACCGCGTAGGACTCAGCTCCCTGCACCACGAGCCAGTGCCGCGTCTGACGCATGAAGGTGCCGACGTCGAGACCTGGCGGCGGACCCGGTAAGGTTTCGTCCCACTTCGGATCGCGGCCGAGCGAATAAGTCGCCTTGAGGATCTTCCGGTACGGCACGGTCACGATGGGCTGCCCGCCTTGTCTGGGCATCACACTGACCTGGCCGTTGAGGAAGTTGAGCGCGACATCGCGATCGTTGGTGCGCTTGCCGTTGACGACCGCGAAAAACTTCACGTTCGAGAACGTCGCCAGAACCGCGTCGGCGGCCGCATCACCGGCACGTCCGGTCGCGCCTGGGGTCGTCGCCGGAGTCGGCGTCGTGCCGGGCGCGCCGGCGCGCGCGGTTCCGGGCGACGGTGTTGGCTTGGCTGTTCCCGAAAGCGCCGGTCCGGGCGTCGGCACAGGCGACGAATTCGGCGTGCCTGCCGCAGGCAGCGGCGTCGCGGCAGGCTGTTCCGACGTTGACGGCGGAAGTGGGGGCGCCGGTGTCGTAAGGGCGGCTTGGTCACCAGCCGGCGGCGACGCAGGAGGCTGTGCGCCGGAGTTCCTGCCGAACATCGCGTAGCCGATTCCGGCCAGCGCCAGCGCAGCCACGCCGCCCACCAGCCACATCGTCGTGCCTGAACCACTCTTTGGAGACGGCGCTGGAGCTTGTGCGGCAAGGGGCTGCGTCGCAGCCGGAGGCGTCGTGCCGGCAAGGCGGCCAGTTGCCTGTCCCATTGCCGGTGTCAAGACAGTCGGATCGCTCGCCGCGGAGATGGCTCCAGGATTGGTGCCGGGCGCGAGCACGGTCATGTTCGACGCCGTCATCTGGCCCGTCATCTGATACGGCGTGGATGACGGCGTGGGCATCGGACGTGCGAACGATCCGGTGGGCATCGGGCGTGGCGGCGTCATGCCCGGTTCCATCATCCCTGCGTACATCGAGGCGAGTGGCAGGCCGGCGAGGCAGCGCGCGAAGCCCTCGTGGAATTCCGCGGCCGACTGGAATCGCTCCACCGGCGCCTTCGCGAGGCTGCGCGTGATGATGTCCTCGACCCACGACGGCAAGTCGTGTCTCACCGTCGACACTGGCGTCGGTGTGTCGTTCACCTGGGACTGGACCATGGCGAATGCGGTGTCACCCTTGAAGGGCAGCTTCGCCGTGCAGAGCCGGTAGAACACGACGCCCATCGCATAGAGATCGGTACGCGCGTCGATGTCGCCGCCGCGCACCTGTTCCGGCGCCATGTAGGAGGGCGTGCCCATCATGAATCCGGCATTGGTCAACTGCTCGCCGCCGGAAACGCGCGCGATCCCGAAGTCCATGACCTTCACCGCGCCGTTCTCGGTGACCATGAGATTCGCGGGTTTCAGATCGCGATGGACGACGCCCATGCTGTGGGCGTGGGCGAGCGCCGCGAGCGCCTGCATGCAGAATTCGGCGGCGCGCTGCGCTGACAGCGGGCCCATGCGCGCGACCATGTTCTCGAGCGTCTCGCCGCGCACGAATTCCATGACCATCAGCCACTGCCCTTCGTGCTCGAAGAGCTCGTAGATGGTGGCAATGCCGGGATGACTCAGCCGCGCGACCGTGATGGCTTCACTGCGGAAGCGCTTCGCGACCTCGGGATCGTTCAGTTCGGCGTTGAGGACCTTGATGGCGACTTCACGGTGGAGGGTCTCGTCAACGGCCTTGTAGACCGTGCCCATCCCTCCCTTGCCGATTCTGTCGAGGATCCGGTATTTGCCGACGTTCTGGCCAATCATCGCTCTAAAAAAAGGGAGTGTAGCAGGTTCCTCTCGTGCCTTGGATGCCTCAGGAACGGCGCGGGTGCTCGATCGGCAGATCCTCGCGATCGCCCCATTCCTTCCACGACCCCGTGTAGTTCCGGACGTTCGTGAATCCGGCCAGCTTCAGCGCCACATAAGAATGTGCGGCCCGGTAGCCCCCCTGGCAGTACGTCACGATTTCGTTACTGGGCTCCACGCCCGCGTCCGCATACATAGCGCGCAGTTCAGGGGCCGGCTTGAAGCGTCCGGTCTCGTCGAGATTCCGCTTCCATTCGAGGTGCGTGGCGCCAGGAACAGCGCCGCCGCGCTTCGCCCGTAGGGCCTCGCCGAAGTACTCCGCGGCGCTTCGAGTATCGACGATTGTCATGTCGGGCCGGCCTATCCGCTCGAGCACCTGCCGCCACGTCGCCAGCTTCGAATCGTCCGCTGTGCCGTGCCAGTCACTGGCCACCGGCGCGACAAGTTCAGTCGTCAGCTGCCGCCCCGAAAGCGTCCAGGCGCCAACGCCTCCGTCCAGGATGAAAGCGCTCGGATGACCGAGATACTCGAGGAACCAGTACGCGCGCGCGGCCCGCATCCCGGAATCCGATTCGTACACCACCACCGGACGTTCGGGCGTCACGCCGCGCTGGGAGAACAGATGCCCGATCATCCACATGAACGCACGAAGCGGTGCATCGCTCGTGTCGATCAGGCTGATTCCCCAGAGGTCGAGGTGGACGGCCCCGAGGATCCGGGAAACGGCGAAGACTTCGGCAGGGCGAAGATCGATGAAGAGCGGCGCTGGTGACAGCGCCGCTGCTTCATCCGGACAAACAACTGGAGACTTGCCGGCCGCCACCGGCAGCTACTTGATCACGACAAAGCGCCAGAGCCGATCCGTTTCCTTCTGGCCGACGTACTTGCTGATTTCCTTGTCGAACTGCTGCTTCGTCTTCCAGGGCCTGTATTCCTTGAACTCGTGCACCATCTTGGCGCCGGCGCCTGGAATGGACAGGATGTCGGGGTCGGTCGCCTTGTTCAGATCGACTGGGATGAACAAGTACTGCTTGAACTTGTCGAGCAGCGCCGTGTCATTCCGCGGCGTCGTGTACTTCCCGATCTCCTTGTCGAACTGCGCGAAGCTCGTCCACGGCCGGTACTCCTCGAACTCATGCGCCCACTTCTTCGACGAGCCGGGAACCAGGAGGAACTCTTCCGACGTCGCCGTGTTCAGATTCACGTGAATGAACGCACGACCATAGAACTCCGTGGCCTGCGCCTGCGTCAGGCCGGAAGCCAGCAGGTACTTGTTCAGGTCGACGATGCTGTTGAAATTGCGCTTCGCGATGAGCCCCTTCACGATCGTTGCCGTCATGTGCGGCATCTTGAGGAGGTCGGCCTCCGGCGCGAGGTTCGCGTCGACCACGCCGAGTGACTTGCCGACCTGGCCCTGAACGCCAGGACTCATCAACATCGCCAACGCGAGCGCTCCCGCGATTCCCACCAATGTCTTCCGCAAACTCATGCTGTCCTCCAGAAACTCGTGACTGCTGCCTCAGCTCAGATCGGCCCGCCGCGCGGGACGCTTATATGTGTAGATAAGCCCCAATAGCCCCAATTGTGCCATGACGCCCGGCGCCAATGCGGGCGGCGCGATCGAGTGGATCACACGTTTGATCAACTCCCATCCCCCCAGATCCGGGTAGGTATCGCGCTGAAAAGCGGCGTTGGCCTGATAGTGCAGAAAAATGCCCAACGCACCGGAAGCAATCATCAAAACCAGCAGTATCTGAAGGACGACAAGACCGCGGTCCCTTCCGGCGATCACGTGCACGAGAATTGTCAGCAGCGTAGTAGCGATGAGCCCGATCGGCACCAGTTGCCAGCCGTCCTCGTAGTGGCCGATCGCGATGAGCTCCGTACCGAGCGCAGCGAGCCCGAATGAAAGAAGCGCGAGAATCAGTCGCCTCAGGTTGAGCTCAGCAGTCACAGGGTTCTCCATCGGCGGGCCGGCATCATAGCCCCTCGTCTCGAATCTTCTCGATGTGCGCTTCGATGGTTGCCGCCGCGGCCTCGGCAAGCGCAGGGGGAAGATCCGGATACACGCGCGCGACGATCGCCGCGCCGTCGGCAAAGCCGTCTGCGAGGCAGTCCCGCACCTGAGCCTCGCGCATCCGCCGGTGCGCAAGGTACTGGGCGATGAGCTCGAGCGGATCATCGATCACCGGTCCATGACCAGGAAACACGCGAACCGGCGACAGACTCGCAAGCACCTCGAGTGATTCCATGTACGCGCGCATGCCGCCGCCGCGTCCGCCCGGAATCATGACGGTCGTACCGTGCGTGAGCATGTCGCCGGCGTAGAGCTCCCGCGATTCCGCATCCCAGAAGCAGACGTGATCGAGGGCGTGGCCGGGCGTGTAGATTACCTGCAGCATTCGATCACCGGCCCCAACCATCTGGCTCGCCGTGAACGCGTGCCAGTCGTTTCCATCGCACGGAGGCAGCTTCCACAGCTCCACGGCGGGCCAGCGCTGTTTCAGCGCTGGTGCACCGCTCGCATGATCGGCGTGGCCATGCGTGACAAGCACGCGCGCAAGCGCACGGCCGTCAAGGGCGCGTGCGATTGCATCGATGTGTTCGGCGGCGCCGACACCGGCATCGATCAGCGTGGGCTCGGCGCCGTCCAGGAACCACGTGTTGTTCCCGGCGCCGGTCATCGGTCCCGGGTTTCCTGCGGTCAACAGAACAGGTGTCAGAATCTCCACCGCACTCTCGTCAGCAGAAAGTCGCGCGTCTTGAACCGCGCGAGCGAGTCGTTGCCGTCACCGAGAAATGCCGCGGCGGAACCCTCGATGGCGACGTTGTCCGCGGCACGCCAGACAATCAGACCACGAACGAACCCGGACGCATCGGCGGGATTCACGACGGCGAATGCGCGCGCCAGCCAGCGGTCGCGGCCGAACTGCCGTTCGATGGAACCGACGAAATCCACATCCGTGCGATCGATCCCCGGATCCTGAGGCGACCACTCGCGATGCAGAATGGCCAGCGCGAATACGCGGTACTGCCCCGTGCGTCGATCGAAACCGGCTCCGGCGTCCAGCGCCTTGCCCTCGACGCTTCCGATGCCATTGCTGCGCGGAAGTTCTTTCTCGACGAAGAAGGCGGCCTCGCCGCGCAACGCCCATTCACCGACGACTGTCTCAAAGTCGGCCGAGACCATCGTGAATCGGGGAAACCGCTGGACGAGATGACCGGCGACAGCCGGTCCGAAGATGGGTTCGAACGTGGTAACGCCGAAGGCGTCAAAACCGCGAAAGACGCCGCCGGCGATGTCCACGCGTCCAATCGTGCCGCTGACGCGCCCGCCGCCTGACATGTTCCTGAGCAGCAACCCCGGCTCATCGCGAACGATGGTCTTCCCTCCGGGAACGGCGGCCGGCAAGACAGCATCGTTGACCAGATTGAACGGCGACGTGTCTTCCTTGAGTTCGTCGAACTTGCCGCGACTGAAGCCAGGCACCGCAACGCCTTCGATTGCGAAGTCATGGGACGCGAATACGCGTCCGCGCAGAAACGCGACCGGCAGCCGCGCGGCGCTGCGGCCATCAAAAAGGTACCGCGAAGTGTCGAGAGGATTGATCACGTCGGACGGCTGGATCTCGTCGAGGCGACCCCAGACGATCCGCCCGTAGCCGGCCCTGAAATCTCCCTTCGTGCCGGCAACCTCGAGCCAGGCCTCGCGGACGCCGGCAATGGCACCCAGGACTTGCCCCGATCGATCCGCGGCAAGGCCCTCGACAAATCCGTCGAACTTCAACCGAACCGTTCTCGATGGCCGTGCCGTCAACTCGACTGCCGCCTGAGGCCGCAACTCGGCGACGTCGCGGCGAGGAAGCGCGTCGGCCAGGACCGAGACCTGGCCGCTGACATCAACCCTCTTCTGGCCGGCGGCCTGCGACGGGGACTGCCCGGCGATCAGGGCCGCCAGCAGCCAGGCGCTCATCGTTGTTCCGCAGCACGACGGCGAGCGACGCCCATCGCCGTTCGCAAGCTCTCAGCAGAAAACAGCCGCGGCATCATCTTGATTGTCGCGGGCAGTACGGTGATTTCAGCGATGAACGCCACAATCATCGTGAGCGCAAGCATGCCGCCGAACCACGCGCTTGGTTTGTACTCCGAGAACCCCAGCACAGCAAACGCGCAGCTGTTGATGATCGCCGTCGTCAACGCCGCCCGGCCCTCGTGGGCTGTCGCGGTCGCGATCGCTTCGTCGGTTCCGGCGCCGCCCGCGATCTCCCTGCGGTACCGGCTCACGAAGTGAATCGTGTCATCGTCAACGACACCCAGGGCGACGCTGGCCAGCATCACGGTCGCGATGTTCAGGGAAATGTCGAGCCAGCCCATGATCCCGAAGACGGCGAGCACCGGAAAGAGATTGGGGACGATGGCCAGCAGTCCGAACCGCCACGATCGGAACACGAGGAAGATCACGGCAAAGACAGTGACGAACGCTGTCGAGAAGCTGCTGATCTGCGAGGTCACCAGATAGTGATCGAGTTTCGCGAACAGCCGGCCGGCGCCCGTGACAGTCGTCGTGATGCCGGTGCCGGCGAACTTGTCTGCCGCGAGCTTCTCCGCGAATTCGACCTGATCGAAAAGGACATCCGAACTCATCGAGGCCAGATTGATCGTGATCTGCGCCTTCGAGAAGTCACTCGCTGCCACCCGCGTGAGTTCAGTGCGGCCCTCGTCGCCCAGGCCGAACACGAACAACTCCTGAGCGACGGTCGCGGGCTCGGCGGGAATCTCCTCGACGCGCCCATCACCAAGCTCGCGATGGACGCGCTTCACGTAGTCGGCAAGACCCGTCACCTTCCGCACATGGTCCAGCTTCCGGAGCTCGGTCTCGAGCGCGTCCATCCGTTTCAGCGCGCCCGGCTGCTGCAGGGAGTCCGCCGGTCCTTCAAGGAATACTTGAAATGAGTAGATGCCCGACAGCTTTCCGTCGATCGTGTGCGCGGAGGCGCCAAGCGGATGCGTCCGGCTGAAGAAGCTCATGTGGTTCGTGTCCACGCGTAGACGCATGAGGCCGGCAACGGAAATAACCGTCAGCGCGATGGAGACCGCCATGACCAGCCGTGAACGCCGGCTCGTGAATGCGGCGACCGCGCGCATCGGCCGCTCGAACCACGCCTGCTGCGGAGGCGGCGCCTTGTCGGGCTTCATCCAGCCGAGAATCGTCGGCACGAGGATGATCGACAGCGCGAAGTCCACCATCACGCCGATCGCCGACCCAAGGCCGAACTCGCGCACCGCGACGACGTTGCTCGTGGCCAGGGACATCATCCCGAGCGCCGTCGTGCCGCTCGCGCCAAGAAGCGGTGCGAAGAGATGCGACACGGTCGATATGAATGCCTCTTCTGCTGAACCGTGCCGCCTGGCCTCCCCGTAGTGCTGCACGATGTGCACATCGTCCGAGATGGCCAGGACGATGACGAGCGGCACGATCATGCTGCTCAGCACGTTGTAGTTGAAGCCGACCAGATCGTACAGGCCGAGCGTCCAGACCACGCTCACGAGCACGGCGCCAAGCGTGAGCGCCGTGGACCGAATCGACCTGAACATCACATAGATCGCGAGGATCGTGAGCGCGAGGATCGGCGGCGTGAACTTCGTCTGGTTGTCGAGTGTGATGCGATTGTAGGTCTCGCTGATTTCGAGGCTGCCGTTGAAGTGAACGCGGAAGTCCTTCGGCGCGCCGTCGGTCACGATCTTGTGGATCCGCTCGAGGACGCCGGCGCGGATATCGTCGATCCGGCGCTCGTCAAAGAAGACGATGAGCGACGCGACCGTGCCGTCCTGGGAGATCAGATCGCCTCTGAGCAGGTTGTCATCGAGGGCGCGCTGCCCCACCTCGGCTGGCGTCTTTGACTCGAGATCCTTGAAGAGACGCCGGACGTCGAGGTCGTTCCCGCGTCCATCGACGATCGTGGCGGTCGCGAGGCTGTTCACGCGATCGACCGCGTCGACCCGCTCGATTTCCGCACTGGCGCGATCGATGAAGTCGAATGTTTCCCTTGAAATCAGGCGATCGCGGCTCGGCGCTTCGAGCGCGATGATGAGGTTGCGCGTGCCGCCGAACTCGTCACGGAAGCGCTCGTACTCGCGATAGACCGGGTCCTCGCGCGAGAACCACGCGGTCAGGTCGTTGTCGATCTTCGTGATGTTGGTACGCGGCGCCAGGACGACTGCGCCAACGAGAACGAGCGCCGTCAGCGGCACTCTGAAGCGGTAAAGGAACCTGGCGAGCCGCAGGCTCACGGACGGCCGCCGCTGCCACGTTCCAGCTCGCGGCGGCTGAAGTCATCGGGCTTGAGTCCGATGTTGTATTCAACCCTCTCCAGCACAAGCTCGGTGCGCGTGCGTTCCAGGCTGTCGGACATCCGCATCTCGAGCGTGGTCCAGTAGCCGGCGACCTTCTCGATACGAACCGCCTCGAACAGCTTCTGCAGCTCGTTGCGCTTGCTGAAAATCTCGGCGCGCACCACGACGAAGTTGTCCTTGCGTACGTATGACACGACGCGCGGGAAGCGGGCGTTCGCGTCGCGGCTCTTCGACTCGAGTTGATAAACGGGGTACTTGGTGCCGTCCGGCGCCGTCCAGCTGGGCGGCACGGGGCTGTCTGTCCGCTCGATCAACCGGTAGGTGTAGTTCTCGAATTCGCGGCCGCCGATGTCCTCGTACGTGAAGTCGCTGCCGGCAAAACTTTCCTGGGCCTCCGAGCCGGCGATTCTGCGGACGCGCCCGAGCGACGGCAAATATAGGAACCGCTCATCGTCTGCGCCGGGTTGTTCCCAGACCAGGAAGCTCGTGCCTTTGATGTCGTTCGGATAGGTGAAGCGAACGAGCGACCGGTCGCCTGCCACCGGACGTCCGGCGCCGCCGCGCATGCTCGTGACGGTCAGCGCGCGCTCGCGGACGCGGCCCTGGCGATCGAAGAGCTTCATGCGCATCGCGATGCGGGCGTCGCGGCCGGTGTCGCGGTCTTCGGCCTGGCGCGCGACCCACGCACCGCGCTCGGCGTCGGTGGCACCGACGGGACTTTGAGCCTGGAGGTCCGCGGGGCCGAAGCCCCCAAACAAAGCGAGCGAGCCGTGCGAGCGAGCCACGCGAACGAAGTGAGCCTTGCCTAAGTGTTTTTCAGAGGAGGCAAGGCGAACGAGCGAGCGCGTAGGGGGGTCCGCGGGGGCGAAGCCCCCCGGAAAAGAAAGCTCGTCCCCGGCCCCGGTATTCAGGAAGAGAGCTATTAGGAAGATCGAAGTAAGGCGTGACATCGACTTACGCTGACTGGCGGCCTCCGGGGAAAGGAAGCCGCGAGGGCCGTTAATCCGGTGATGGGGCCGGGAACGACTGGAGGAATTATGTGAAATGTTTCACAAACTGTCAAGTCGATTATTTCATCCATCGCTAACTCGTTTATTAATTGACACTTAGACAGCTACAGAGAGCCTGGACTTGATCTCGTCCGTGAGCGGAACTGGCGTCCCGGCATCGTAGTCATACCAGACCTGGACTGACTTCGCTTCGGCCACCAGACGGCCGGACTTCACGTCAACGATGGCGTAGGAATACCTGGCGCTTGTGCGGCCGAATCCCTCGAGCGACAGCTGCACCTCGAGCTCATCGCCGTCGTGCGCCTCGGATCGAAAGTCGATCTCGGTACGCGCGAGGATGAAGCCCTCGCCGCGGGGATGCCGTCCGCTCGCCGCCCGGCGCAGCTCGAAGCCCGCCTGCTTCCTCCACAGGACAATACGGGCCTGCTCCAGGAAGGTCGAATAGACCGCATTGTTGACGTGACCGAGCGGATCGCAATCGCTGAAGCGAACCGTGAGTCGATGCGCGATGAGCACTGATCCCCCGTGGCCTCCGTGTATCTACCTTCCCTGCTGACTGCGCTTCTGCTCGAGCCGTCTTTCTTCCTGAAGGCGTTCGAGCTCGACCTCGGAATGGTCGGCATACTGCATCGCCGCCGCAATCGCGCGATGACCGGCGTTGTTCTCGATGAGCTTGTGCATCTGCTGGCAAACGCGCCGGTACGCCGGATGCCCCTGCGGCGCCGTGCGAAGTTCAATGACGTGCATGGCCTCACGCGCGTTCATGTCCATGACGAACCGCACGCGATAGGCCATCGACACCGCGTACTGGGCGGCGTCGGCAAGGCCGGCCGCGCGCATCGCTTCGAACAATTCCCCCGAACGGTCCATGACCTCGCGCCATTCCGCGTCGCCCCCCGCCTCGATCACGGCCTCCGGCTGGATATAGCCATGACGCGACGAGAGCGCCTGCCAGTCGATCGTCAGCATCCGGTGACGCTGCAGATCCCGGAACGCGCCGTAGTCCGTAAGGATGTCGAAGCGGTAGCTGGTCCGTTCGAAGGCGCGGCCGGGACGGTGGCGCCGATTCGTGCGGTGCCCGTTGCAAGCGAGCAGGACCTCGGTCCGATCGGCGATGGACATCGCCCTCGCCAGCTCGAGCAGATCGCGATCTGGAAGGGTCGAGGACGCATAGAGCGCGGCCGCCACCACCTTTGCCTCGCCTTCGGGATCGAAATCAACCAGGGTGACTTCATCGACGGGTGACGACGCCGTTTCTGCAGTCATGCGCGCCGACAGATCAGCGAGCGCTGACCGCGTACCGGCAAGGTACGCGCTCCAGCGTCCACCGCGATCGGGCTGGTCCACGCGCGTCAGGAACGCCGGAATGACCTTGCGAAGCTCGACGAGCATCGCGTCGGCGACCGTGCGCGCCTCCGCCAGAGGATGGGCGCGCATCCTGAGCAGGAGTGCCTCGTAGGCCTGGCCTGTCCCGTACATCCCCACGTTCGACTGCGTCGCCGCCGGCAGCATGCCGCGAAGAGTGTCGAGCGCCTTCGCGCGAATCGCGGCGCGGTACACGCCGTCCGAGTCCGACGGTGACTTCGGGTACCGCGCCTCGAACCACTTCTGCATCGGCGCGATCCACTTCGCGTACGTCTCGAACGTCGCGTCGAGCGACGCCACGAACTTCTCGCGGAGCGGATGGCCGTCGAGCTCCGCCGGCACGAGGTACCGCCACGACGTGCCTCGTCGCTCCGTGTACGGGATGTAGCGCGTGGACTGCTCGAGGTACGCCATGAGGCGCCCGCGCTCGAGGATCTTCGTCAGGATGTTCGACGCGTCCTCCACGGCCAGGTGCACGCCGCCGAGCTGCGCCACCGAATCGTCTCCGTAGTCGTTGAAGACGCGCTGGTAAAGCTTATCCGCGCGCTCCGCGCCCACGCCCTGCGACGAAGAAGCCGCGAGGCCCGCGCCCTCGAAGAACTCGTCGAGAAACAGCCGGCGCAGCGACTTGGGCGATCGGGAATACCGCGCGAAGAGCGCGCCCTTCACCGTTTCCGGAAGATTGACGAGCGCAAAGACCGGGCGATCGGTGTTCGTGAAGTACGGCGCAACCGAAGCGGCTTCGGCATCCGTGAGGCTAGGGGCCGTACCCGGCACGCCGCTCACTCGTCGGCCTCGGTCCAGAAGCGGCGGTATTCCTCCATGAACGCCAGCGATTCGAGAGACCTCATGCGATCGAAGAACAGGACGCCATCGAGGTGATCGGTCTCGTGCTGGATCACGCGGGCTGGAAGACCGCTCGCCGTGAACGAGACTCGCTGGCCCTTGCGATCGAAGGCCTGCACACGAACGGACTGCGCTCGCGGCACAAGGCCTCGGATATCCGGGATCGACAGGCAGCCCTCCCAGCCCTCGTGCGCCGCCTCGCCTACCAGTGTGATCTCTGGGTTGATGAGCGCCATGAACGGCATTTCGCCGTCATCCGGTATCGCCTGGCCGACATCCCCCTCGCGGAGCCCGGCGACGAACACCCGGAGGCCCTCGTGCACTTGTGGGGCTGCAAGGCCAATTCCGGAATACTCTCGCATGGTCTCGAACATGTCGTCGATCAGGCGCTGGATGGGAGCCGTCAGGATCTGTTCCGCAGGTACCGGCAGGGCTTTTGCACGAAGGACGGGGTGGCCCATGCGGGCAACTTTCAAAATGGCCATCTGGACAAAATAGTAACTTGACCGATATCTACGGGCGAAACGGTATCTCGAAAGGTCAGACGAAAATGAAGCGTTATCTGTCAGTCATCTTCCTCGCGGCGCTCGCCAGCACGGCGTGCTTCAAGATCACCACGAGCCCGAGTCCCATCAACTCGACGTCGCAGCTTCTCGGCGGCACGTGGGTGACGGTCGAGTCCATCCCCGGCGCGACCCTCAACGAGTCCTGCACGAACTTCAAGTGGCAGGTGACCGAGTACACGGGCCAGACCGCGACGGGTACGTTCAGCGCCCGCTGCTACGGACAGGTGGACATCGCCGGAAGCGCTCAGGGCACTCTGAGCGGCGTGAACGTGAACTGGTCGGCCAACGCGACGGCGACGCTTCCCGGAAACCCCACATCGTGCGCGATCTCGTTGTCCGGCGTCGCAACGCTCGAAACGGACAAGATTCGCATTCCCTACAGCGGCACGACCTGCATGGGTCCTGTCAGCGGAACCGAGGTTGTGAGGCGGTAGGACACAAGAACAGCGCCCGCCTCTTGAAGGCTGGCTCCGGCATCCAACAGACCTCGCGTGGCATGCGGCCGCGCGAGGTCTTTTTTCGAGGCTACTGAACGCTAGACTCGCTTAGGCAACTTCGATCAAGAATAGGACCCGTTTGCGGGATTGATTGAGGGATTAACGGATGGCGACTGCTCGAACGAAAGAGATCCTGTCTTGGTACAACGGGAACAACGCAGGCAGCCTGACCAACTTGGCCAGGCTCTTGAACCACGGCAAGCTGGCCGGCACGGGCAGGCTGGTAGTGTTGCCTGTCGATCAGGGGTTTGAGCACGGTCCTGCCAGGAGCTTTGCACCCAACCCAGAGGGATACGATCCCCGGTATCACATCGAGCTCGCGATAGAGGCTGGCTGCAACGCCTATGCTGCTCCACTCGGGTTCATCGAGGCGGTGGCGGCTGACTATGCCGGAGACATCCCGCTGATCCTGAAGCTGAACAACCACGACGTTCTCCAGGATGAGAAAGATCCCATGGGTGCGTTGACGTCCTGCGTGGAAGATGCTGTTCACCTCGGATGTTGCGCTGTGGGTTTCACGATCTATCCGGGAACGGCCGAACGTCGCTTCCTATATGAACAATTGCAGGTCCTCACTCACCAGGCCAAGCAGGCCGGCTTGGCGGTAGTCGTTTGGGCGTACGCGCGAGGCGCAGGTATGACCAAGGCTGGCGAGACCGGAATTGATGTCACGGCCTACTCCGCCCAGATTGCAGCGCAGCTTGGTGCGCACATCATCAAGGTGAAGCTACCCACGGAGCACGTCGAACAGGTCGAAGCGAAGAAAGTTTACGAGAAATACAACATTCCGGTTGGAACGCTCACGGATCGTGTCCGGCACGTTGTGCAATCGGCGTTCAACGGCCGCCGTATCGTGATTTTCTCCGGCGGTCCCAAGAGCAGTACCGAAACTCTTCTCGACGAAGCGCGGGCGATCCGGGACGGTGGAGGATTCGGGTCCATCATCGGTCGAAATTCCTTTCAGCGGCCCAAGAAAGAAGCTCTTGACGTGCTCCGGACAATCATGTCGATCTACAAGGGCGAGCAGTAAGGAAGAAGAGTCAAGTGTCGCCCTCACCGCGCTCAGCGAGCAATCGGCCAGTCAGGGGTAGAGTGAGTTGTACGGCTGTTGGTGTGGGTTCTTGACATGGCTGGAAGACAACCAACGCTCGTCGTTTTTTGCGGCCCCCCCTGTGCGGGCAAGACCACATTGGGTACGGGCCTGTCATCGGAGCGCGACCTTACTCACCTGCAGATGGATCGCTTCCGTTCTGGTCTGCTGCCCTGGTCGAGCCACGGAAGGAACGCGATCGATCTTGCGTACTGGGCCATGCATCGAATGGCGGTGGTCCTCTTGCGCCTCGGCCGAAGCGTGTTACTGGACTCGACGTACGCCCGAACCGAGCAGCGCAAGGACGTGGAGGGGATTGCCTGCCACACCGGCGCGCGACTTTACGTTGTTGAATGCAGCGTAGGCCCGCAGGACGCGGTTTTCCGTTTCCGGCACAGACCAGCGGGACACGCGGCCCTCGACTTGACGACGCAGCGCGTAGATGCGCTTGCCCGCGGCTTTCCCTATTGCTTCGTGGGCCTCCACCTCGACACATCCAAGTCGCCAGTGTCGTGCCACAAAGACATCGACTCCTACCTGCTGGAATCGCCCGTTTCGACGAACGCGTGGTCAGTCGCACGAGCCAGGCTGGATCGGAAGCTGTCCGGATCGGCAGCTTCGGGCCAATCCACGTGTTCCAGGGCGTCGTCGAGCGCCTCCTGATGCCGTTGGAAGTCTCCGAAGGCTAGAAGACTGAGCAGCGTGTCGAGGGGGAGCTTGCGGGCAAGATCTCCGTTCAGGTCTGGCACTCTGTTTCGTCGCGCTTCCTGCCATTCGGTGACGCTCGGACTGTAGAACAAGTCGCCGAAACCTGATCGATCGAAAAGACGAAAGAGCTCGTCACCGCTACGGCATTCTGTCAACGGTCCGTCTTTCATCTCCAGCAGAAACTCGACGAGCTCGGCTTCAACTCGATACATTGCGGCGATTCGAGCAACTCCAAGCTGATGGACAACATCGCCGGGCACGAGGCCTATCGTGTCGAGATCCGAAGTTCCCAGCCGTACGACCGATCCCGGCGCCGCCCGCTCACCGAGGCTCTCGACGACATCGCAGGGAATCGTGAGTGCGTCACATTCCGCCGTCTCGAGAACGGCTTCCCGATCCGTAATCCCGGCCACGATCAAGCGGCTCCTGGAAGCATCGATCGAGCGGAACCGAGTCAGCGAACTCTGCGCCGAGACTGCCACGCCTTCGCCGAATCGTGTCGATCGGGTCGTTCGATTCGTACGACCGACGAAAATGCTGCACCACGTCGCGTTGGCCAGCAGTGCTGCAACTGCGCACTGACGGGCTGAAAACGTGCATGTGAGATTGACGGGAATGCCCTCCGATTCAAGCTGCCTGGCAATGAGCAACGCCCCGGGCTCATTCGGAGCGAACGGAATCTTCACGACTGCCGACGGGATCCGCCTTTTCAGCGAGCGGCATGCGCTCAACGCAGCGGCCGGATCCCGGCAGAGGCGAAGGTGCATCGGCAGGCACGACATCCATTCGATCGGGTTGCCCGCGGCCACCTTGATGTCAGAAGCAACGCGCGCGCAAAACTGTTCGTAGATCCAGAGCGGATTGCGGCCGACGTGTCGGCTCGAAGCAGAAATCGGACGCCGAACCAACGCCAGATCGTGCAGGAACTTCTGGTTGGACGTAAATCCAGCCAGTTCCACTGGCGGACGCTGACCCGCGGTGTGCGAGATTCGGTCGGCGTCTGCAGAATCGACAAAGATACGAGCTCCGTTGTCTTTCAGGACTTCAAGCAGGCTCTTCATGATGACGTCCGGCCTTCCCTCAACTGCAGCCAACGTCATCACGGCTCAGGAAAACCCAATTGGACGAGGTCACTGTCATCGCCTTCGATCTGGGGCAGGACATCCTTAGGGTAGTCCTTTTTCCACAGGTCCTCGCAGTTCTTCCAGTGAACCTCGCCGTCCTGAACATCCGTCAGGAGTGTCGCGAGCCTTCGTATCATTCTTGCCGGTTTGCGCGCGGGGTCGAGCGCCTGAAAGCATCTCAGGACGTACCGGCTGACATGCTTCACATCCGGATGGTACTTGTGAATCATTGACGCACCGAGGTAGACCTGTTCAAGTTGCGCCGCGGCTCTGAGGAGCGGCGTCCCGTCTTCGCCGTGGTGAACTCTCTCTTCATTGACCAAGAACTCGTAGGACAGGTTCTCCCTGATAGTCAGGCGATCCATGAAGTCCTGTTGCTTCGGACCTTGGTCGGTGCGCCCGTTCACCTTCTCGTCGGTGCCGGCAAAAACCCATACGCAGGGACGAAGCGGAAAAGTGTGGCGCCTGCGAACGTAGGTCCCTTCCTCCAGCGGACTCAAGAAGGTGCTGTAAGCGGCTCCCAAGTCGGGGAGCAGAGCGTTGATTTCATCGACGAAGACGAGGACGTTTTCCCCCTTCTCGATCTGCTTGGTCCCGATCGTGTCAAAGAAATCAAGCAGATCGTCACGTCCGCTCAGCTGCGTCAGATCGCAGGAGAGAAAGGAAAAGGCGAATGCATCCGCAAGCGCCCGGGCGAGCGATGTCTTGCCAGAGCCGGGATCGGCGCGGAGGAGAATGCTCAGTGCGCGGAGATTGTGGCCGCTGTTGATCTTGTACCGGTTCAGGTGCTCCGCGATTTGTCGCAGGATGTCGCACTTCTTCGGCATGCAGGCGATGTAACCCGGAATGTCAGTTGAACCTCGCCAGATATCCAGAACGGGTTTGCCGTCCTTCTTGATGACCCCCAGATCCTGGCGAGCCTGCTGCCACGCACTCTTCTCGTCGCTCCATGCCGTCTCGTGACACTTGACTCCCACGGCGTTGTGGGTCGATCCCTTGCTGTAGTTGTCGGCGCCACGAAGGGCTTCCTCAATGCATTCGGTCGTGATCTCTCCCTTTTCGTGAGCTCGAAAGGCCAACTCGGCAAAGAAGGCAGACGACCAACCCACTTCTGCGATCGGATTCGCTTCACGAGGTGCTTCGGCGGTTATGCAGGTCGTACCATTCAGCCGCCCGACGACCTTTCGCCCGGCGGAGAGCAGCACAGCAGACTCCCACTCCCGCTTCTCGTCGTCGAGAGTGTTGAACCCGGTGTACGTGATCCTGTGGTCGACAATCCAATTCTCCACAGGGCTGCGGACTGCCGCGACCTCAGGACCGAAGATCCTGAGTCGCACTTTTCCTCGTGGAATATCCTGGAGCCAGCTGGGAGCCTTGTCCTTGCTGCGGATGTACCAATCAGCGTGAGGCCACCGGTCGGCAAGCTGCTTGACCACCGCCCGAGAAATGGCGCCCTTTCGGAGATCGTACAAGACAATCGATACCCGTCCGGTCACCGAGAGAGTCTCAGGGAGTTTTCCGGCCAGTTCAGGAACTTTGCCCGGCTGTTCCCAATCGATTCGATTGAGTTGCTTGAGCTCTGCCGTGCTCGTGCTGTGTGCGGGTACGCCGACAGGGAACGTGCGCCTGTAGAGTCTGATTACACGCGTCGTGCCGTGGTCGGCATACAAGGGAATCAGCTCGATGTTCGGTCGCTTGTCGCAGGCACCCGCACCTATCCCAAACACAAACCCAGGTTTGCTGACCTCACAATCCTCGGGGTGGAGCAAATGGAGAAGCAGGTCGCTGTCACTCTTGTCCCAGTTGCCGAGTCCATAAAGCTTGTAATTCGGGTGTTTGGTCAGCAACCGAAGAAGGACGCGAGCGACATGGCCGGCGCCACAGAGGTCGCGAATGGGCGGCTCAGGTTCGTTCGACACGCGGAGGTGTTCAGCGCCCGTATGGGTGCTCAGAGTCGAATTGTGTCCAACCAGCGTCCAGTACTCATCGACCACCCAGTCTCCGACCACGAGAATCGTGTTCTGGTTTTCAGGGGTCGATCTCTCTCGTGACGTCTCCATCGACTTTCTCCCGCCAAATAGAACTGGCTAAATGGACGTAGCTAGATCTCCGGGACCGCGAGTTGTCGAACCCATATCCTCCCGGCAACGGATCGGCTGGCAGCCGACGTCGCCAATCGAAGCGCCGTGGAAATCGGCCGCCGCTTCAGGACTTCGGCGACCAGAACGGCGCCAAAGACATCGCCGGCTCCAATCGAATTCCTCGGTACCACTGAAGGCGCCGGGACTCGGCTCAACAAACTACCCTGCCACTTCGCAAGAACACCGGAAGCCCCGAGGGTAACGACACAGTTGCGCAGATCTGACAGTCTCAAGGCCTCGATCAACTGTCTCCTCGTGCCGACCCTGCGTTTGAGAAGACGCCCGAATTCGCGTGCCGTACCGATCACCAGGTCTCCGGTTGCTATCGCGTCCCGAACCAGCGCGCGATCGCAGCGCGAATCCGTCAGCCCGAAGCTCAACGTCAAACCATTGTCTCGACACCGTTGAATGATCTCGAAGGTCGCGCTCGGCGCCACGCGCAGCAGACCTTGCACACCGGCAACGTGAACGTGATGAAACCTCCGAAGCCCACCCTCGTCCTGGAGGTTGAGGTGGCTCACGTAGTGAAAGAAGTCCGGCTCGGCCGAGCGCCGGAACCATGTGCCGTCCTTCCGGACGCATATCGTGGCAACTTTTGTGCGACGGTTCCCGGCGACGATCAGCCGCGAGACGTCGACACCATTGCGCCGCAGGAACCGGCGGACCAGAGCGCCATTCGCATCCTCGCCGACACGGCCCAGAAGCGTCACACGTATCCCTCGGCGCGCCAATACGGCGCTTGCAATGACGGCATTGCCACCTGGACACAGAATCTCTTCGCTGTCGGCTTCGAATCGGATCCTGTCTACTAGAACGGGACCGACACACAAACATCGCGGGCGTGCAACTCGACTGGGTCGACCTGTCAGGATCTACCCTTCCACAGCGACAGTTTTCTGCCGTTCCACATCAACAGGAATTATGCGCTAAACCGTCGGTTGTGCCAGTCGATTGGTGGAAGCGGAATCGGAAGCGCTCCCGCTTGGAAAACTGTAGTCCTCGACAACTGTTTCCGCAACCGCGCGTTCCACGAGCGCCGTAACGTCGAGCTCCGTTTCGGCGGACTCCGCCGCCCCCGGCCGCGCCCCCGTCGTCGGATACCTCGGCGTGAACAGCGTGCAGCAGTCCTCGTCAGGAATAATCGATGTCTCGTACGTGCCCGCGCGCTGCGCGTTGAGCGTGATCTCCTCTTTGTCGAAGCCAACGAGCGGCCGGAGGATCGGCAGCTTCGTCACTTCGCCCACTGCCATGATGTTCTTGAGCGTCTGCGAAGCGACCTGGCCGACCGAGTCGCCGGTGACGAGCGCGTGCGCGCCGGTGACAAGCGCCAGCCGCTCGGCGATCCGCATCATCAGCCGGCGGTACACCACGACGCGCAGTGCCGGCGGAATCGTGACCACGACCTGCTGCTGAATCCCGCCGAACGGCACGAGGAACAGGCGCGACCGCAGCTGTGACCGCGTCAGGATGCGCACGAGCTCGCGGGCCTTTTCCTGCGATGTGTGCGACAGGATCGGATAGCTGTGAAAGTGGACGAAGTGAGATCGGCAGCCGCGCCGAATCATGCGCCAGGCCGCGACCGGCGAATCGATCCCGCCGGAAAGCAGCGTCATCACGCGGCCGCTCGAGCCGACCGGCAGGCCGCCGACGCCCGGCTCCTTCGCGAAATGGAAGAACGCGTCCGATGACAGAACCTCAATCCGAATGCTGAGGTCGGGATTCGAGAGATCGACCTTCCAGCCCGTCGCCTTTTGAACGGCAGCGCCCACTACGCGCTCGAGATCGGGCGACGGGGTCGCAAAACGCTTGTCGGCCCGGCGCGCCCTCACGCGAAAGCTCGCGGCCGTTCTTCCGGTAACCGCTGACGCGACCGCGGCTGCAATCGTGGATACGTCCGGCACCACGTGCGTGGCGCGCGAGAAGTTGCCGATGCCGGGCAGGCGCGACAGCCGCGTACGCACTTCCTCCCACTGCTCATCACCGCTGCCGCCGAGCCTGATGACGACCCGCCCGACCATCGGCCGTACGTCCTTGACGTCGAGCCCCTTCAGGCACGCGCGTATCGAGCGCACCAGCATCGACACGAACCACGGCCGGTTCCTGCCTTTGAGCGCGAGCTCGCCGTAGTGGACGATGACGGATGACACGATCGTTGATTATGCCGAAAGGGCGGCGTCCGCCGCGGCATGACCGCTTCTGACGGCGCCCTCGATCGTGCCCGGCAGCCCCGTATCGGTCCAGTCGCCTGCCAGGTAGAAGCCCGCCAGCCTGGTGACCGCGCCTGGCCGGGACGGCCCGCCGGGCGAGAGCGAGAACGTGGCGCGCGGCTCGCGCACCACCACGGATCGCTCGACAACGGTGTCCCGAAACGCGGGAAGGGCGCGGACGATCTGCGCGTGAGCCAGCGCCGTCAGCACGGCGTTGTCCTGCCTCAACAAATCGTCCGCGCCGCTTGCCACGATGGACAGATGCTGCATCCCTGGCGCAATCATGCGCTTGTCGAAAAGCCAATGCATCGGTCCATCGACGAATCCGATGAAGGGCGGCGTCCGAGGCGCGGCAGCGCCGTCCGCTCCACGAATCCACAGATTGACGGTCACTATCGGGGAACTCGACATCGCTGAGGCTGCGGCATTGATGGTGGCCAGCTCGGCGGGCACTTCGTCGCCCCAGAGCCTGCCGAGCGCATGCCACGGCACGCCGCTGACGACGACCGGCGCGGCGATCCGCGCATCATTTGCGTGAACGACGAACCCACCCGCAGTGTTCAGTGCAACGCGCGCCCGCGTCCGCAAGGCGACCTCGCCACCTCGCTCCCGAATGAACGTGGACGCCGGCCCCGCAAACAGATCGTCGAGCGGTACGGTCGCGAGTCCGATCGACGCAGCCGCCGGATCCGATCCGAACAATTCGCCGAGCACCCGCACGAAGGCCGGCGCCGCCGCAGACGCAGGCGACTGATTCAGCGCCGCAATCGCGAGCGGATGCCACAACCAGCGACAGAGCGCCGGCGACTGGCCTCGATCTCGAAGCCACTCCGCCACCGTGAGAGTCGCGGGCGTCTCCGCGGCCACGGCCTCCGCGCCGCGCGCGCGCACGGTCCGGAGGAAGGAAAAGAGCCGAAGTGCCGACAATCGATCGGCCGTATTGACCCCGCGCCAGCGCATGAGACCGCCGATGAGATGCCAGGGCGCGGGCAATGGCGGACAGGCAAGCGTCTCGACACGGCCCTCGCCGGCCATCGTGACGGAAAGCTGCGACTGGAGCGGCGCCAGATCCGCGGCGCCAATACGCTTCAGGAAGTCGTAGGTCTCGCGATAGCAGCCAAAGAGCGCGTGTTGCCCGTTGTCCACGCGCTCGCCGGAATCGCGATCGACAAACGAAGTCGAGCGCCCGCCGGGGCGTGGCGCTTCCTCGAGAACCACGACTCGCTTTCCGCGCTCCGCCAGCCGGACCGCGGCACTGAGGCCGGCGAATCCGCTGCCCACAACCACCGCATCCGCGGTTGGCGGCAGCGATGGAATCGTCACTTCTGGTTCCACCAGACTCCGGCAGCCAGGATGGCCTGGCGCGGCCGGGGCACGCGGATGACGCCGGAAAAAACGTCGAACTTCGCGGTCTCGATCCGCCGCAGCAGATCGAAATAGATCACGCGCATGATCTCGGCCGCGACGAAACGGCGTGCGTCGTCTGACGGCAGGGCTCGTACGGCACGCGAGAAGAAGACGTGCGCCCGGGCCGCCTGGTGCTCGAGGACGGAGCGGACCTTGGGATTCTGAATGCCGGCCCCAGCGTGCTCGACTTCGCTGCTGATGTCGGCTTCCGTGCAGCCGAACCGGCTAAGGTCCTCCAGCGGCAGATAGAAGCGGTTGCGCCTGTAGTCGACGGCGACGTCGCGAAGAATATTGGTCAACTGGAGCGCCACGCCCAGGTCGCGCGCGTAGTCGAGGACGCCCTGTTCGCGATACCCGAAGATCTCCGCGCACATGAGGCCGACGGCCGAGGCTACGCGATGGCAGTACGGCTCGAGTTCCTCGAAGGACTGGTAACGCCGCGGTGTCGCGTCCATGGCGACGCCGTCGACGAGCGCATCGAACTGGATCCGCGGGAGATGGAACGGCGCGACAAACGGCTGAAGCGCCTGGCCCTGCGGCGTTTTCGGCGGCCGGCCCTCGAATACGTCCGCCACCTCCTGACGCCACAGTGCGAGCGCCGCAGTCGCCCGGGTCTCATCCGGCTCGAGATCGATCGCGTCGTCCACCGCCCGGCAGAAGTCGAACACCGCGGTGATGGCGCGGCGCTGCGGGGCGGGCAGCACGAGGAACGAGTAGTAGAAGCTTGTCTTTCGAGTCACAGACGCCAGGCCACCATGCGGGCCGCAATCACCGCGGCATCCATCATCCCAAGCGTGGGCCGCGACTGGAACACGTCGTACCCTCCGGCAGCGAGCCGGTCCAGGATGCGGACGCCGCCCAGCCAAGTTGCGCGAAGCTCCCAGCGCAGGCGGCCGCGCACTCCGTCCGCGACGGGCCGGCCGCGCCCGAACAACCCGCGCGTCCGTTCTGCCGCGGCTTCGAGCGCTCGCCGCCACTCGGGGGTGAACCGGCGGCGCTTCAGGTCCTCGAGATTCGCGCCGGCCGCATCTGCTTCAGATAGCGGAACATACAGCCGGTCCTTTCGCAGGTCCACTTCGATGTCCTGCCAGAAATTCGTGAGCTGGAGCGCTGTGCACACGGCATCGGAGCACGCGTCGAGCTCGTCATCCCGGTAACCGTTCACTCGCAGCACGAGCCGGCCGACAGGATTTGCGGACCGCCGGCAGTAGTCGAAGAGATCGTCCCAGGTCCCGTAGCGTTTCACCGTCACGTCCTGCCTGAACGCGCTCAGCAGGTCTTCGAGGAGGGCCACGTCGAGACGGCAGACGCGGATCGACTCGCCGAGGGCCTGGAAGATCGCGGCGGCGTCGGAATCGTCGTCTGCGCGCTCACCGCGCGCCGCCCGATGGAGCCGATCCTGCCAGTCGTCGAGGAGCGCGAAGCGTGCCTCGTCGGTGCGCGTGCCCTCGTCCGCGAAGTCGTCCGCGATGCGGGCGAAGGCGTAGATGGCCGCGATGTGAGGCCGCGCCCGCCTGGGAAGGAGCCGTGAGGCTACGGGAAAGTTCTCGTAGTGACGCTGCGCGATGTCGAGACAGCGCGCGTAGGCGACGTCCGTCACCACTCGGTTTCCGTCGCGCCCGCCTGATGATTCGCCGCCCGCGCGAGCACGAACAGAAGATCGGACAACCTGTTGATGTAGACGACGGTCACGGGCGCCACTGCGTCGCGGCCCAGCGCGACGATGGACCGCTCGGCGCGGCGGCAGACGGCGCGGGAAAGATGGAGCAGGGCGCCCACCGGCACTCCACCCGCGAGGATGAAACGCCGAAGGGGCGGCAGCCCGGCCTCGAACTGATCGATCGCGCGCTCGAGCCGGATGACGTCGTCATCGCCGAGCTTCGCCTTGTCCACACGTGCGGCTATCTTGTGCGCCGGATCGGCCAGCATCGCGCCCAGCGCGAAGAGGTCGCGCTGAATCGCGGCCAGGAGCGCGTCGATGCTCGCGTCCGGTTTGTGCGAGCGCACGAGCCCGAGCCAGGCGTTGAGCTCGTCCACCTCGCCGTATGCCGAGACGCGCCGGTCCGTTTTCGACACGCGCGTGCCGTCGAACAGCGCGGTGTCACCCTCGTCGCCGGTCTTCGTGTAAATGCGCACGGGCGTTGTCCCCTATTATTACGCCGGTGGTTCGCCCTCGACGCCGTACGAAATCGCTGCCGATTCCAGATCCCGAGCTCCGCCAGTGGTTCCGCAGGCGCCTGCTCGCCTGGTACCGCCGCCACGGACGCGACCTGCCCTGGCGGCGCACCCGCGATCCTTACCGCGTCCTCGTGTCGGAGGTCATGCTGCAGCAGACGCAGGTCGATCGCGTCCTGCCCAAGTACGCGGAGTGGCTGTCACGGTACCCGAGCTTCGAGGCGCTGGCCGCGGCCGAGGAACGCGAGGTGATGAGTACCTGGTACCCGCTCGGCTACAACATCCGCCCCAAGCGCCTTCAGGCGATCGCGCGCGAGTCGGTCGAGCGCTTCGGCGGCACGCTGCCGGGCGACGAAACGACGCTACGCTCGTTCAAGGGCATCGGGGCCTACACCGCCGGCGCGGTAATGAGCTTCGCATTCGGCAAGCGCGCGGCGATTCTCGACACGAACGTCGCCCGCGTGCTCTTTCGCGTGTTCATCGGACGCGGCGAACCGCGGAGCCACGCGATGGAAATGCACCTCTGGGACGTGTCGCGCGCCGTGCTTCCCCATCGGCACTACTACGACTTCAATCAGGCGCTCATGGATTTCGGCGCCACGCTGTGCCCGGCGAGAAAGCCGCAATGCCGGCGCTGTCCGATGAAGGCCAGCTGCAAGTCGTATCCATTCACTGAAGCTGACCGGCAGCCACGTGGCCGCTGATTCCCCGACCATCGTCGTGCTCGCCGCGGTCATCGAACGCGGCGGCCTTCTGCTCGTGACGCGCCGGCTCGCGGGCACGCATCTCTCGGGACGATGGGAGTTTCCGGGCGGCAAGTGCGAGCCGGGCGAGGCGCCCGACGCGTGCCTCGCGCGGGAACTCAGCGAAGAACTTGGCGTGGAGTCGGAGATCGGCGAAGAGCTGCTGGTCACAGAGCACGCATATCCGGGGCGCACCGTGCGTCTGCACTTCCGCCTGTGCCGGATTCTCGGCGAGCCTCGCCCGATGATCGGGCAGGAAATGCGCTGGGTCAGTCGTGAGGATCTGGGCGGCCTGGAGTTCCCCGAAGCCGACCGCGATCTGATCGCGCTGCTGTCGAAGCCTACTTCCCCAGCATCAGATCGACGGTGACGGTCTCGCCGTCCTTCACGGTGACCTTCACCGGCGTCGCGAGCTTCAGTGCTTCGTGCCACACCTTCAGCGTGTAGGTGCCGGCAGGCACGCCATCGAGCCTGAACTTTCCGTCGACGCCGGATGAAGCCGAGAGCTCCTCTGAGACGTGCAGGTAAGCGCGCATCCATGTGTGCGTGCTGCACGACAGCGTGGCGATGCCCGCCTTGTCGATCGGACGCGACAGCGTCATGTTCGGCACCGGGACGCTGACGTTGAAGAACGCGCGCCCGTCCGCGCCGGCGGCGTGCATCGTATGCAGCGTCGCGTCCTTGCTCGTCATCTTGACGGTGCCATTCGGGCGCATGAACGTCACGCGCGGCACGAAGCGGCACTTGTCGTTCGTGAACGGTGCCTCCGCCTGATGCTGGCTCTTCACTCCGGGTACCGTGACCACGACGTTTGCGAGATGACCCGATCCATCGACGACGATTGATTCGTCGGGAACGGTCTGGCCGCACACGCCGGGATCGATGGTGACGCGGATGGGTTTCTGCGTCGCTTCCTTCGTCGAGGCGACGCCGACGATCGTGCCGCCGGCCCGGGTAGCGGCGACGCGGTTGGCCGATGCATCGAGCCCGGTGACGAATGTCAGCGCCGCGAGCGTACCGGTTCCAAGTATTCCCAGAGCAGATATCCGACCCATTTCACACCCTGTTCATCACGCTTGTTCACTGGAATACGAACGCCGAAGGCGCCGGCCAGCGCGCCGGATTTCGACAGCCCTTTGCGCAGCTGCGGCGTCAGCGCCACCTCGTCGTTCTCGCCGTTGAGCTCGATGCCGAATGTGAACGTCGACGGAAGCAGCTTGGCATCGTGCCCGAGATAAATGTTGTAGAGCGTCGCTCTGTCCGCCCACGGGTTGTGCCGCGGAAACTCGAGCTTGAATTGCGTCTGGAGGTACGTCTGCGTTCCGATCGTCGACGCGGTGGCGATGTACGGCTCGAAGCCAGCCTGGCCACCACCAAGGCCGCGCGACTCCCTGCCGGACGGCGCCACGAAGTCGAAGCCCACGGTGACGAGGTGATTCGAGGTCGTCGGATTCAGCGCGTATTTCAAGCCGAGCTCGATGTCGCCGATGCCCGTGTTGCGCCCGCCGCCTGGATTGACCGAGCCGACAGGAAACACGGCTTCGAGCTGGGCGCGCTTGCCCAGGCGGCGCTCGTAGATCGCCGCCATCTCGTACTCGTTCGGCTCGCCTTTCTTGTGCGACGCCACGGGCGCAAGAATGAACTCGTCCTCGAGAAACGCTTTTTCGGCGAACATCGGGCGCGGCAGATTCAGGTTGCCGGACGGCCAGCCGGGTTCCTTGCAGAACTTCTTGACGAAGCCGACGAACTCGCTGATCTGCGCCGGAGTGAGGAAATCGCCGAACGCCGGCATCTGAGCCGACAGGCCGGTAATGGGCCCGCCCTTCGAAATCACGGCCTCCCAGTCGGGATCGCCCTCAGGCGTCGTAAGGCTGCAGTCGGTGAAATCCATCGGCGTGACGGTGATTGTCGGCACGTCGACCTTGCCCGACCCGTCCTTGCCGTGGCAACGCGAGCACCACGCGTCCCACATCTCCGGAATCGTTTTGGGTGTCGGCGCGTCCTGCGCCATTGCGGGTGCGCCCGCGCCGAGGAACAGCGCCGCGAGGACAAACAGGCGCGCTTTCATGCCTTTCATGCGGCGCAACTATACACGACGGTCATTCAACGACGCCGACGATCGTTCCAGAGACGGGTCCGGTGCCCGCCAAGTGCTCACGCACCTGCAATTCGCCGCCTGCCTCGGCGATCTCCCGGCGGACGTAGCCGAGTGCGATCGCGCCGCTGTCATCCAGCGCCGGCGCCGAACTCGTGATCCTGCCGACTTCGATGCCGGAGGAGATCAGCGTTGCACCGGGGGCAATTCCCGAGGGGCCTGCTGTGTCGAAGTTGATACGCACCAGCCGGCGCGCCACACGCCCGCCACCGCGATGCAGAACGCGGATGATGACTTCCTGGCCGACGTAGCAGCCCTTCGACGTGCTGATCGCGCGATCGAGGAGTCCCGCCTCGAGCGGTATCGTTTCAGTGTCCATGTCGATGCCGAAAAGCGGACGGCCGGCGTCGATTCGGAGCGCGGTCGAAAGTTCGCTGGACATCTGCGTCGCACCCCCGGCCGTAAGGCGGGCCGCGGCATCGGTCTCATGTTCCACGGCCAGGCACAGCTCGTAGCACGGCAGGCGCGTGTCGTCCGTTCGCACGATGAAGCCGCCATCAACATCCACGTGCGACCACGTCACCAGGCGGTCGAGAGCAGCCGTGTCGGCGCTGCACGCGCGCGCAAGAACTGACGATGCCTCGCCGCCGGCGACGGCAATCGTGGTCATCCGGGCCGAGACGTCGGTGATGGTGACGTCCTCCGAAAAGATCAGGCGATCGAGCGACACGGCGAGCGCGGCCGCGCCGGAGGCCGGCACGCCGGCAAGGACGGTCTCGGGCCGCACATGCAGCCGAAGGTCGGAGATCATGCGGCCCTGCGGCGTGAGCCACGCCGCGTACGCGCCCTGGCCCGGCTGGAGCGAGCCGACGTCGTTGGTCACGAGCGCCTGGAGGAACGAGAGCCGATCGCGTCCGGCGACCTGCAAATAGCCGCGCTCCGGCACGTGCCGCCACCCGGCGGCGCCCGCGATAGTGCGATACTGAACGGCAATGCCGGGCATGAGGACGCTCCGACATCTTAACGTTGCTTCACTCGTCTTCATCGGCCCCGCGCTCGCGACCGTTGTCGCCGGCGCCGGACGCGCGCTTCCCGATCGCAGCCAGGACGTCCCGGTAACCTCCACGTTCGTACTGACGTTTGGCGGTGTCCGCATCGGCACCGAGAGCGTCACCGTCTCGCGGCCCGGCGGAGCATTCAAGATTGCGATGACGGGCCAGGTCGGGCCGCCGTTCGAACTCGTGACGACAAAGTTCGAAATGACGTACGCGGCGGACTGGCAACCGCAGCAACTCACCGTCGAGAGCGCCCTCCGCAACGAAACGCTCAACATCGGCACGTCGTTCGGCCTCACCACCGCGATCAACGAGGTCGTGCAGGGCCAGAAACGCGGCGGCGCAACGCACGCGATCTCGCCACGCACGCTCGTGATTCCTGTGAATTACTTCGGCGGCTACGAAGCCATCGCCACGCGGCTCGGGGGCATGAAGGCGGGCGCGCAGTTCCCGGTCTACATCGCGCCCGAAGGCGAGGTCACCGCCACCGTTGCGCGCGTCACCCCTAAACGCATCGAATCACCGGCTGGTGGAAGCGATCTGCAGGAGTACGACCTGACGCTGGCGCGGCCCAGCCTGCCGATGTCCGTGCAGGTGCTCGTCGATCGAAACGGCCGCCTCGCGCGCGTGATCTATCGAGACGCGGGATTCGCCGCGATCCGCGAGGAGTTCGCCACCGTCATGGCGCGCGAAGTACGCGTCAGGCGCGAAGGCGACGAGCAAGCCTACATTCCGGGCGCGGGCTTCAACATCGGCGCGACTATCAGCAAACCAAAGCCGGGCGCCACAGGTCGCGTTCCGGCCGTCGTGCTCGTGGGCAGTCCAGGCCGGCAGGATCGGGACGAAGCGTTGTACGGCGTGCCCGTGTTCGGCTACCTCTCGAGCGCGCTCGCGGATGCCGGGTACATGGTCGTGCGGTACGACAAGCGCGGTGTCGGCCAGAGCGGCGGCCGCGTCGAACACGCCGGCATTGAGGAGTACGCCGGTGACGTCCTCGCCATCGTGACGTGGCTCCGAGCCCGAAAGGATGTCGATCCGGACCGCATTGCAATCGTTTCCCACGGCGAGGGAGCCGCGGTTGGCCTGACGGCGGCCGCCAAGGAAAGGAAGATTCGCGCTCTGGGTATGCTTTCGGCGCCGGGCGCCACGGGACGGGAAGTCGTACTCGAGCAACAGCAACAGGCACTCGCGCGCCGGAACGAGCCGGAGGCTGATAAGCAGGCCAAGGTGGCGTTGCAGCGGCGCGTGATCGACGTCGTCACCTCGGGCAAGGGATGGGAGACGTTGCCGCCCGAGGTGAGGAGGCAGGCGGACACGCCGTGGTTCAAGTCGTGGCTGTTGTTCGATCCCGCACAGGCGATGAAGAAAGTCGCACAGCCGCTCTTGATTCTGCATGGCGCGCTGGATCTGCAGACGCCACCATCGAATGGCGAGAGGCTGGCGGCGCTTGGAACGGCACGCAAAGGCACGCCCTCGACCCACACCAGCCGGATTACCGTGCCGGGCGTGAACCACCTGCTCGTCGCGGGTGCCGGCGATCCGGAATCCTACGATCCGCCCGGTGCGACGGGCATCTCGGCGGACGTCACCGCCGCGCTCGTGACCTGGCTCAACGCGTCACTCAAATAACTCATGCCTGGATGGATCCTCGAAAGCACCGAACCGGCGATCGTTCTTCGCCTTCCTGAAGGCGCGGTCAAGACCCTTGGCCGCACCGCGCGCGCAGATTTCATCGTCGAGGCGCCGCTCGTCTCGCGCCTGCACTGCCGTGTGACAGCGTCGGCCTCCGATCAGCTTGTCGTCGAGGATCTCAAGAGTACGAACGGGACGCTGGTGAACGGCACGCGCGTCGACCGCGCCGTGCTCAAGACCGGTGACGTGCTGACGGTGGGCCGCGTGGAATTCCGGGTCCTGCCCGCGTAGTTAAGTTCGAAGTTCAAAGTTCGAAGTTCGATTACGTCAGGAACGGGTTCGTCCGCTTCTCCTCTCCAATCGTTGTCGCCGGGCCGTGGCCTGAGTAGACGACGGTCTCATCAGGAAACTGGAACAGAACGGTTCTGATCGACTCCAGCAACGTCTCGGTATCGCCGCCGGGGAGATCCGTGCGGCCGATCGATCCCGCGAAGAGCGTATCCCCGACGAAGAGATCGCGGGCGTCGCTGCCGGCCGGCCCAATCGCGAGGCAGACTCCACCCGGACAGTGACCGGGCGTGTGGAGCACGTCGACCACGAGATCGCCAAACGACAACTGCAGACCCGGCTCGTAGTACCGGTCGATTCGCGGCTGCGGCTCGACGCGGAGTCCGAACATCAGACCCTGCTCCACCACGCCGTTGTAAAGGAACTCGTCGTCGCGATGCAGCCAGACGTCGACGCCAAGCCGGCGTTTCGCGGCAGCCACGCCCGTGACGTGATCGAGGTGCGCGTGTGTCAGCAGGATCATCTTCACGTTCATGTGCTCCCGCTTGACCGTGTCGAGGAGCGTGCTGGCCTCGTCGCCTGGATCGATCACTACGGCATCGCGCGTGCGATCGCAGGCGACGAGATAGCCATTCTTGAGGAACGGCGGCGCGGCGGCGGTCCGGATCATCATGTCCGGTATCATCTTGCCATGGTCATCGCCGTCGTTGACGACCTGTTGTTCAGCTCGAAGATTCGCGCGGTGGCGCAGGCGGCGGGCGCGACGCTGACATTCGCCCGCGGGCGCGAGGCAGCAATCGCTGCCGCGCGCGACGCAGATGCGCGGCTTGTCATCGTCGATCTCGAGGGCCGGTCCGGCGAGGCGATCGACGTGATCCGATCGATCCGCGAAGCGGCCGGAACCGCGCTTCGCATCGTCGGGTACGGATCGCACGTGAACGTCGCCCTGCTCCAGTCGGCGCGCGATGCGGGATGCGACGATGCCATGGCGCGGTCGGCGTTCGTGGCGGCGCTGCCTGGGCTGCTCGCGCCGGCCGGCGCGCAGGCTGGATAGCCATGCCGGCACGCCCGACGATTGGTGACGTGGAGGCGGCGGCCGCCAGGCTGGCCGGTCGGGTCTGGCACACGCCATCGATGCCGTCGCCGTGGTTGTCAGCGATCACGGGCGGCGAAGTTTTTCTGAAGCTCGAGACCGTTCAGGTGACGGGATCGTTCAAGTACCGGGGCGCGTTCAACGCGCTCTCGCGACTGACGCGGACGCGACCTGAGGTCCGGACGGTGGTCACGGCGTCAGCCGGCAACCACGGACTCGCCATGGCGACGGCGGCCGCGCGCCTTGGGCTCAAGGTACGCGTGCACATGCCGTCGACGGCGCCGCACGCCAAGCGCGACGCGCTGATCGCCCTTGGTGCCGTGCTCGTCGAAGCGCCGACCTACGACCAGGCGGAGATCAACGTCCGCGAGGAGATCGCGCGGACGAAGGCAGTGTTCGTGTCGGCCTACAGCGACGGCGACGTGATTGCCGGCGCGGGCACGGCCGCGTTCGAAATGCTCCACGACGATCCGAAACTCGACGCGTTCGTCGTACCGCTGGGCGGAGGTGGACTCTTGTCGGGCACCGCGATCGTCGCGAGGGCGAAGGTGCCGAAGGCGCTGGTTTTCGGCGCTGAGGCTGAAGCGTCGCCGGTGTTCACCGGCGCGCTGGCGGCGGGGAAACCCGTCACTGTTCCTGTCGCTGAGACTGTCGCGGATGGTCTGGCGGGCAACATGGAGCCGGACAGTCAGACGTTCTCGCTCGTGCGCGACCTCGCCGACCGGGTGGTTACGGTGCCCGAGAAGTTGATCGTCCAGGCGATGAAGGACCTCCTGCATCGTGAACGGCTCGTGGCCGAAGGCGCGGGCGCCACCGGTGTGGCAGCGCTGCTCACGGGCGGCCTTCCGTTGGCGGGCAGGCGTGTGGGCGTGATCCTGTCCGGCAGGAACGTGGACGCCGGCAAGCTACTTCGTCTTTGACGGTCTGATTTCCACCTTGCTCGGCAGGCTGCGCGAGGGGTGGCGCAGGAGATCGATGACGACCTCGGCGACGTCGGCTGGCTTCAGTTTCCAGGAGTCGTCGGTGTGTTCGCGCGGGTGCGAGAAGTCGGTGGCGACCGATCCCGGCATCACCACGGATACGCGGATGCCCTGATCGCGCACTTCGAGCATCAGCGACTCGCTCAGCGCCACGAGTCCTGCCTTCGACGCGCAGTACGCGCCGGCCGTGGCGAAGTAATTCCGGCCGGCCAGGCTCGCGATGTTGATGATCCAGCCGCCGCCGGCGCGCTTCATCTCCGGAACGACCGCGCGGCAGCAGTAGAACACTCCGGTCAGATTCGTCCCGATGACGCGGTCCCATTCCTCGTCGGACATCGCGGCCACGTCCTTGAACACGCCGACGCCGGCGTTGTTGATAAGCGTGTCGATCGCGCCAAAGCGTTTCACGGTCTCAGCGACCGCCCGCTCGACGGCTGCGCGATCCCGCATATCCGCGACACATCCGGCGACACGGCGCTCGTCGCCGGCTTCGTGCCCAAGGGCGTGCACGGCCGCGTCCACTCGCGACCGATCCCGTCCGGTGATCATCACGTGCCCGCCCGCGCCGAGAATCGCCGACGCGATTGCTTGCCCTATGCCCTTTGTCCCGCCCGTCACCAGCGCTCGATACATACCCTTAGAATACGTGCGATGCGCTCGGCGGCGATCCTTGGAGCAGGCCCCATCGGCAGCGCGATCGCGCATCGCCTGGCCGAACGAGGACGGCTCAACGAGGTGCGGCTCGTCGATGAGGCCGGATCGATCGCGGCCGGCAAGGCACTCGACATCCGCCAGGCCGGTCCCGTCGATGGATACGACACGGCCGTCACAGGATCGACGGATCTCCTCTCCTCGGTCAGCGCCGACGTCGTCGTGTTCGCGGACACCCTCAACGACGGCGAGTGGGAGGGCGAGCGCGGCCTCGCGTTCGTTCAGCGCCTGATGCGCGCCGGTTCGACGGCGCCAATGGTCTTCGCGGGTCCCTCACAGACGTGGCTGATGGAAGCCGCGGCCCGCGAAGCACGGGTGCCGATCGATCGGATCATCGGCACCGCGGTCGCAACACTGCCGAACACTGTTGCGTCACTGCTCCACATCGAAACCGGCCTCGCAGGCGCGACCGTCGCGGTCAGCGGCCGGCCGACGTCGTTCATCGTGACCTGGAGCACGGCGACGGTCGGGGGAAGGCTGGTCAATGAACTCGTCCCGGCGCACCGGCTGCTCGCGATCTCACAGTCGCTGGTCAAACTCTGGCCGCCAGGGCCCCAGGCGATCGCCGCACCGACGGCGCTGGCAGTCGAAGGTCTGATCCTCGGCTCGAGGACGCCACTGATCGCCGCAGCGATCGCCGACGGCGAGTATGGCGCGCGCGGCGTGGCCGCGATGCTGCCGATCGAACTCGGTGACAAGCGGATTCTGAGACGGTCGCTTCCCTCACAGAGCCCGCAGGAACTTACAGAGACAGGGACGGCGCTGACGCGCCGATGAACCTGCCAGCGACAGAAACAAGGAGGCCCCATGCGCCGCATCGTCCCGAGTGTCGTCCTCGTTCTCGCGGTTGCCAGCGCTCTTTCGGCCCAGGCCACCAACATCCGCGCCGACCAGATCATGGTTTCGCACGGGAACCTGAACTTCGTCATGAAGATTACGCAGGACGCCTTTTATCTTGGCGAGCCAGCTATGAGTATTCCGGCGGAGGCCCTTCCTGGCGCGACGCTGCTAGTGTCGCGGTTCTTGGTGCGTGGCTGGCAGGAGGGCGACCACTCACGCGTCGTCATCTATGCCGTCGTCCCGGCGCCTCAGGCGTCCGGAAAGACCATCGAAACAGCCATTGCGACCTACGCCCTCAAGTTCGGAGGTTCTGGCGTCGTCCGAATGACGGAAACGGCCGAATGGGGGGCTGTCCCGATGGTCCTGCGGCCGGTTCGACCGCTGCGCTAGCTAGAAGACGCGGCCGAACGCACGCACGACCGCGTCCTCGACGCCATTCATCGGCACCGCGCGTCCCAGCACGCGATCGATCGACGTCACGCCGCGATCCGCGATTCCGCACGGCACGATGAGCTGAAAGTGCTCGAGGTTCGTCCCGACGTTGAGCGCGAAGCCGTGGCTCGTGATCCACCGGCTGATTCGCACGCCAATCGCCGCGATCTTCTCCTCGCGGCCGGCCGGACCGACCCACACACCGGTGCGGCCATCGAGACGGCCGCTCTCGATGCCAAGCTCGCGCAGCGCGATGATGAGCACTTCCTCGATGTCGCGCACGTACCGGTGTACATCGCATCGATCCGGACGCAAATCAAAAATCGGATAGCCGACGAGCTGTCCGGGGCCGTGATACGTGATGTCACCGCCGCGGCCGGTCTCGAAGACTGATACGCCCTCGGCCGCCAGCTTTTCCGGCGACGCGACGATGTTGACCTGCTTGCCGCGCGTCTTGACGCCGAGCGTGATGACCGGCGGGTGTTCGAGCAGCAGGAGCGTGTCGCCCAGCGCGCCGCTCCGCCGCTCTTCGACGAGTGTCGCCTGGAGCTCGAGGCCCGCGCCGTACTCCACGGCTCCGAGCCGGCGCACTCCTATTGCGCGCGAGCCCGACACCGTTGAGGCGACGGTGGCTACACCCACGATTCGTCGAAGTTCTGGAGACGATCCTTCAGCGCCTGCAGGAACCGGCCTGCATCAGCGCCGTCGATCAGCCGGTGGTCGTAACCGAGCGTCAGGTAGCACATCGGCCGCACGGCAATCATGTCGTCGACGACCACGACGCGCTTGTCGACGCTGCCGACGCCGAGAATCGCCACCTGCGGCTGGCTGATGATCGGCAGCCCGAACAGCGCACCGAAGATGCCGGGGTTGGTGATCGTGAACGTCCCGCCCTGCACTTCCTCGGGCTGGAGCTTCTTCGACCGCGCGCGCGCGGCCAGATCCTGAATCGCCCGCGACAATCCGAGCAGATTCCGTTCGTCCGCGCTCTTGATTACCGGAACGATGAGACCGGACTCGAGCGCGACGGCGATGCCCAGATTGATGTCGCGCTTGTAGACGATGTTCTCGCCGTCGATGGACGCGTTCGAGAACGGGAACTGACGGATCGTGTCGACGGTGGCCTTCGCAATGAATGCCGTGTACGTCAGCTTGGTGCCCGCTGCTTCGTAATCCGCCTTCTTCTTCTGACGCAGCGCGTCGATGCGGCTGAAGTCGACCTCGTACGCCGAGTACACGTGCGGTGATGTGTGAATGCTCATCACCATGTGCTCGGCGATCTTCTTCCGCATCACGCCCATCTTCTCGATGCGGACGCTCTCGCCGGGCTGGAACGCAGGCGGAGGCGGAGCCATCGGCGCACGGGCCACTGAGGCGGCCGGCGCCGGGGCGGCCTTGCCGCCGCCCGCGATGAACGCCTGAATGTCGTCTTTCGTCACGCGGCCGGATATCCCGGTGCCGTTCAGCTTCGAGATGTCGATGCCGTGTTCCTTCGCGATCTTGCGGACCAGCGGCGAAGAGCGCACCCGACGGAGATCTTCGAGAGTGGATGGCGCCGCTGGAGTGGAGGACCCGGAGGCAAGAGCCGGAGTTGACGGAGCGGAGGGCACGGAGGCTACCGAGGGCGCCGATGTCCCAGCCGTGGTCGCCGGTGCTGTGGCTGCTGGGGCCGGCGTCGACGCGGCCTTCTCACCCTGTGCGCCAATCAGTGCAACGACGCTGTTGACGGGCACCGTCTCGCCTTCCTTGACCCTGATCTCGAGAATGACACCCGCGCCAGGTGACGGGATCTCCGCGTCGACCTTGTCTGTCGAAATCTCGAACAGTGGCTCGTCCTTGTCGATGGGATCGCCGACCTTCTTGATCCAGCGAACGATCGTGCCTTCGGCGATCGACTCGCCCATCTGCGGCATCACTACGTCAGTTGCCAAGAACCCCTCCGTCAAACGACGCGAACAAATGGAAACGACGCGAACGGGAGTCCACGGAGTCTTGAATCACCAGATCACCAAATCACCAAATCACAAATGAATGGCCGCGCCATGAGCCGCGTGCGCGGCCTCCGCAACGGCCTCCGACATCGTCGGATGCGCGTGAATGGTGCGGATCAGCTCCTCGACCGTGCACTCCAGGCGAAGCGCGACGCCGGCTTCGGCGACGAGCTCCGTCGCCCGCAGGCCGATCATGTGCACGCCGAGCACCTCGTCGTACTTCTTCTCCGCCACGATCTTCACGAAGCCCTCGATCTCGCCGGCCATCTTCGCGCGGCCGAGGACGCCGAACGGGAACGTGCCGATCTTCACGTCGTACCCGCGATTCTTTGCTTCCTGCTCGGTGAGCCCAATGCTGCCGATCTCGGGATCGCAGTACGTGCAGCCCGGAACCTGATCGTAGTTGATCGGCCGGACTTCATGACCGGCGATGCGCTCGGCCAGAAGGATCCCTTCCGCGGAAGAAAGATGCGCGAGCTGCGGATGCGCGCCGCTGCCCATCGTGATGACGTCGCCGATGGCGGAGATGCCCGCCACGCCGGTGCGAAAGAGATTGTCGACCTTGACGTAGCCGCGATCGAGCGTGAGTCCTGCCTCGGCGGCGCCGAGTCCGTCGGTGACGGGGCCGCGGCCCGTCGCGACAAGCAGCTTCTCAACCGAGAGGACATCGGTCTTGCCGTCCGCCGACTGCATCTCGATCGTGACCACGCCGCCCTTCACGCCGGCCGACATGACCTTCGTACCGGTCTTCACCGCGATGCCGCGCTTCCTGAATGCCTTCAGGAGCTCCGCCGACACCGCTTCGTCTTCGTTGGGCACGAGCCTCGGGAGGAGCTCGATCACCGTCACTTCAGAACCGAAGCGCCGGTAGATGGACGCGAACTCGACGCCCACCGCGCCGCTGCCCATGATCGCGATCGACTTCGGCACCTCGGGCAGGTTGATCGCCTCGTCGCTCGTGATGATGTGCTTCTTGTCGATTTCGACGCCCGGAACACTTCGCGGCTGTGACCCAGTCGCGACGACGATCTCGCGCGCGGCCAGCGTACGTTTCGACCCGCCGTCGGTGACCTCGACCTTACCGCCGCCGGCAAGGCGCCCCGTGCCCTTCACCCACTCGATCTTGTTCTTCTTGAAGAGAAACTCGACGCCCTTGGTGAGACCGGTGACGATCTTCCCTTTCCGTTGGTGGACGCGCGCCATGTCGATTGAAGGCTTCACGTCGCCCTTGCCGAACGTGATGCCCCACTCGGACGCCTCCTGCGCGATCTTCAGCGCGTGCGCGTGTTCGAGCAGGGCTTTCGTGGGGATGCAGCCCCAGTTGAGGCAGGTACCGCCGAGTATCGGCTGGCGCTCGACAACGGCTGTGGTGAGACCGAGCTGCGCGGCCCTGATGGCGGCGACGTAGCCGCCGGTACCGGAGCCGATCACGACAACGTCGAATTTGTCAGACATAAAAAGCCAAGCCGGGCGGTTTATCTGGTGATTTGGCGATTTCGTGATCTGGCGATTTCAAATCACCAGATCACCAGATCACCAACTCACCAAATCAACTCACCCGGCCTGAGATCGTACCCGAAGTCCTACTTGCGCGGCAGGACGGCGTCCTTGAGCTGCTTGGCGATTCTCGCCTTCACAACGGTCTTTGCGGGAATCTTGATCGTCTCACCGGTGGCCGGGTTGCGGCCCTCGCGCGCCTTGCGCCGCTGAACGACGAGCTTGCACATGCCCGGCAGCACGAATTCGTTCGCGCGCTTGAGCTCCTTCTCGGACAGGTGCATCAACTCCTCGAACATGTCCCGGACAAGCGTGCGCTTCAAGTCGAACTTGTCCGCGAAGTGCGCGAACAGTTCCATCTTGCCCATGCGGCGGGCGTCAGCCATAGGACTACTCCCTGAACTCTGGCGCGCGTTAATGACTCTGTCGTCGAAACCAGGCGCGCCAGCGGTTCGACGGCAATTCGGGGAAAAACCGGCGGTATCGTAGTCCCCGTTCCGAAACGATGTCAATTTGCAACTGAACCCGTGACTACAATGGCGACGTGCCCCTCGAAACGTTTCCCAATCCTCGCCCGGAGCGCGACTATCAGATCGAGATCCGCGCGCCCGAGTTCACATCGGTCTGCCCGATCACGGGCTTGCCCGACTTCGGCGAGATTCAGGTCCGCTACACCCCCGACAAACTCTGCATCGAGCTGAAGTCGTTCAAGTATTACCTGTTCGAGTACCGGAACAAGGGAATCTTTTACGAAGCCGCGACAAATCAGATCCTCGACGACCTCGCCGCCGCCTGCCAGCCGAGGCGCATGACGGTCACCGGCGTCTTTGCCGCGCGCGGCGGAATCGCGACCACCGTCGTGGCTGAACACCTGAAGGAATAGGTTCGACGGTCGAAGTCCGCAGTTCGAAGTCCAGTCTGGCACCAGCCTTGCCCCCATCCGGCGCGAGCCTCGCGAGAACGCTGAAGTTCTCGCGCCATGATTGGAGTTTTTCCAATCTTCCTCGAGGCCATGGTGGGAAAAAGTGCGAGGTGCTCTTCCACTCCCGGGCGACACGGTCTGGATTCGGCGCCGGAGGTGGCGTGTCGATCGGGCTTCGCGCGACCGTGAGCTCGTCCGTCTTGACGTCTCCTGGCGGCGGAAACGCCGGACGTTTCTCGAGCCTTTCGACCGCGTCACGCCCGGCTGTACGGCTGGAGAAGTCCGTGTCCGGCGACAGCAGGCCTGGGCCCGGCTGGCAGGATCCCTCGCGCGAACCCGGGAATTCCGGCTGCCCCTTTGCCTTCTGGATGCCGATGTCGACATCCTGCCCCACCAGCTCGAGCCAGTCCTTGCCGTCATCGCCGGACACGCGCGCCTTCTGATCGCGGACGAAGTCGGCCTAGGTAAGACCGTCCAGGCCGGACTTGTCGTGGCCGAGCTCGTCCGCCGCATTGCGACGCCGCGAGTCCTGATCGTGGTGCCCGCATCACTCCGCGATCAGTGGCAGACGGAACTCGTGCGCCGGTTCGACATCGACTGCCTGATGGCCGGCCGCCGGCAGCTCGACACCCTGTCACTCGACGGAGCATTCGGCGCCAGTCCGTGGCAGCGTTCCGGCGTCTGGCTCGTCTCCACGGATTTCATCAAGCAGCCGGCTGTGCTGCGCTCGCTTCCGCGCGATCCGTGGGACCTCATCGTCATGGATGAGGCGCATGGCATCTGTGGTGATTCGGATCGTTACGACGCCTGCCACGGGCTTGCGCAGCGATCTCGGCGGGTGCTGCTGCTTACGGCCACGCCGCACTCCGGTGAGGACGCCAGATTCACGAGACTGATCTCCCTCGGCGCGCTGGGCGGTGCCGCGGATCGTCCTCTTGTATTTCGTCGCACCCGGCACGAGCTCGGACTCGCGCGGACAAGGCACGTGCGATGGCACTTCGTGAGACTCGCTGACCTGGAAAGCGCCACGCTCGAGGCCATCGACGGCTTCGAACGCGAGGCAACAACGGCATCGGCGCCGCCAGCGATCGAGGCGGCGCGGCTGCTGGTGTCCGTTCTCCGCAAGCGCGCGCTCTCGACGTTTGCCTCGTTGTCGATCTCACTCTCCCGGCGGTTGCGCTGGCTTGGTGATGAGGACTCTGGAAGAGAACACTGGACCCAGCCGCGACTGCTCTTCGACGACATTGATGTTGATGAGGATGGCGCGGCCGACCGTGCAGCTCTCACCGCGGAGATCGGCCTCGACGCGCATCGCGAGCGCTGGTGGCTTCACCAACTGAAGGACCTGGCGGATTCTGCCGCCCAGGTAGAGAGCAAGATCGAACGGCTGAAGGCGCTTCTCTCGCGCACCTCCGAACCAGTGATTGTCTTTACCGAGTTTCGCGATTCCCTCGACGCCATCGTCAGGCACCTTCAACAGGACCGAACGATCGCCGTGATTCACGGCGGCCAGGCGCGGCGCGAACAACAGGCGGAGTTGAAGCGGTACCTTTCAGGACCCGCGTCAGTTCTAATCGCCACCGACGTCGCGGGCCAGGGTCTGAACCTCCAGTCCCGCGGCCGCTGGGTCATCAGCCTCGAGCTCCCGTGGAATCCGGCACGGCTCGAGCAGCGCCTCGGGCGCGTGGATCGCATCGGCCAACGGCGGATACCCCACCTTACGATGCTGGTGGCCAGGCACACTGCGGAGTCGGGGCTGCTCGGGCATCTGACACGCCGGGTGAATTCAGCACAACGGTCGTTCGCTCGCGATCTTTTGAGTGCGGTTGTGCCGCCCGGTCTCCCCCCACGCGAGGGACCGGCTGCGACTCCAGCGACCGCGCTGTGCCGGCGCTGGCGGCGCGCAGCTTTCGTCGTGGCACGAGCCCTCGCGCAGCGGCGCAATCTCGCCGCGCAGTGGCAGGGACCGATCGAAGACCCGGGCCGAACGATTCGCGCGGGACGGCACGGCCGTCGCGGGTTCGTGATCGGCTCCGTCTCTGTCGTTGATCGGCTGGACGAATTCGTCGAGCGCTGCCGCTTTGCCCTGATTGCTCCGCCGGACTTCTGCGCGCTTTCCCCGAAAGTCATTGCCTCGCACGCGCGCCGAATCCTCGAGCAGCGACTGCGCCGCCGGCTTCACAGGCTCGTGCGCGAAGTCCGGCGCACTTCCCGGCGTCACCTTGAACGCGAACGCCTCATCCTGGCTGCCCTTCGGGTTGAACGCGCGTCATTCGAGAGCCAGGTAACGCTGTTCGACGCGAGCGCAGCTCTGGATCACCAACACCACGTGACGGACCACGAGCGTATCGCGGCAGCAATGCGAGATCGCGCCGTCCGGTTCGATGCGGCATCCGACCTGCGTGCCGGGGAGATCGAAGTGGACTTCGTGATCGTCGGCGGGATTGAGACTGAACGGGCGCGATGATCAGGCTGCCAGGCGTCGGGGGCGCGCTGTTTCCGTCGCACTTTCTCGCACAGTTCGTGCCGGCGTCATCGACCGCGGAGCTCGAAGCTTCGCGGCGTGGACTCGTCGCGTGGTGGCAGCGCACCGATGCAAGGTGTGGGCCGGCGACAGGCCTGCGCGCGTTGTTCGATCTCGCGGCGATGCCGCTGGCGGCGGCGCTCGGCTACCGCGCCTACGACGCGAGGTTCGCCGACGACCGTGTGATCGTGGAACTCGGTGGCGCCAGCCCAGGCGCGACGCGCATGCTCGTGCTGCTGTGGGCCACGCGCCCGTCACGGCGCTGGAACGAACTCGACGCCCACGGCGCGGCACCAGTGCACTGGGGCCTGGTGTTCGCGCCGCCGTTTCTGTCCGTCGTAAACACACGCGGCCACGCGTTCCGCCGCAGCGTCGACTTCCGATTCCCTGATGCGATCGATAGGCGGAGCTTCCCGGCGTTGTGGGCAATTGCTCGCGCGGACACGCTGCTCACGCCCGCTGGCGATCGTCTGCTGCAGGACGCCATGCGCTTTCAGGATGGTGTGCGCGCCGATCTCCAGGCAGGCGTCGTTCACGCCCTCGGTGCACTGACGCCCGCGATCGCTAGGCCGGGCGCATCCGCGACCGCCAGGACGTTCGACGAGGCGTTGACGATCGTGTATCGGATTCTCTTTCTGATGTTCGCCGAATCGCGGGCGCTGACGCCCTCGGTGTCGGGCCGCTATCGTCCCGCGTACTCGATCGCCGCGCTCTGCCGCGATGCGCTCGGTGCCGGCGATCGGAGGCTCGGTCTGTGGGACGGCCTCGCCGCAATCACGCGGCTCTCGCGCCATGGCGCGGTCTCGGTCGACTTCAACTGTCAGGCCTTCAACGGACAGTTGTTCTCGAAATCGTCAGCCCCGACGCTCGAGTCAGGCCACGGGTCCAGGCCGACACACCGATCCATCGCGCGCGACCACGCGCTGGCTGACGCGCTCGTCGCTCTCGGCACCAGGCCCGTTCCCGGCGGCCGACAGGACATTTCGTACGCGGATCTGGGTGTGGAACAACTCGGCGCCGTGTACGAACGCGTGCTCGATCTGGACCCCGCATCGATCTCCGCGGCGGCCGAAGTCGCGCCAATGACACGCGAACACAGCCGAAGGCGCAAGGAGACCGGCACCTTCTACACGCCCCAGGCGCTCGCGGAATTCGTCGTCCGGCGGACGCTCGCGCCGCTTGTGCATGGCGCGACGACGGACGACATCCTGGCGCTGCGGGTCGTCGATCCGTCGATGGGCAGCGGCGCCTTTCTGGTCGCGGCGTGCCGGTTTCTTTCCGACGCCTACGAGCGTGCACTCGTGGACGAGGGCCGCCTGGCCGAGACGGACCTCGATCCGGACGCGCGCGCGGAAATCCGCAGGCTTGTCGCGAGCCGCTGCCTGGCGGGCGTGGACGCAAACCCCGTCGCAGTGCAGCTCGCGAGACTGTCGCTGTGGCTGACGACGCTCGCGCGTGACAAGCCGCTCAGCTTCTTCGATCATCAGCTGCGTTGCGGCGACTCGCTCGTTGGCTGCTCTCCTGACGATCTCTGGCGTGTCAATGTCAGTGCTTCGGGCCGATCTATGCGCCCCTCGACGCCATTGTTTGACGCCGCCGGCCTCGAGACCGCGATCCAATCCATCGCGCAGCCGCTGCGGCGATTGACGCAGGGCAGCGACGACACCGTCAAGGACGTGCGCGAGCGCGAACGACTCTGGAATCAGATCGCCGGAGACGACTCACCCCTCAGCGCCTGGCGGCGAGCCTGCGATCTCTGGTGCGCGCGCTGGTTCGAAACGTCGTCACGGCCGTCGGCGCCGGAGTTCCGGGCGCTCGTCGATGCGATGGTTAGGGAAGGTCGATCTCTTGCCTCGAATGGGACGGGCGCGCTCACCGCATGGGCTAATGCCGCGCAGAGAGCGGCTCGTGCGCGCCATTTCTTCCACTGGCCGATCGAGTTCGCGGATCTCTTCTACGAAGAGGATGGCGCGCCGAGAACACGGGCGGGATTTGACGCCGTCATCGGCAATCCGCCGTGGGAGATGCTGAGGGGCGGCGATGCGGCGCGGCCCGATCTCGTGGCCTTCATTCGCGGATCTGGGCTCTATCCGTCGTGCGATCGCGGTCACGTCAATCTGTACCAGCCGTTTCTCGAACGCTCTCTCGCGCTCGTCCGGCCGGGCGGCCGTGTCGGGCTGATCCTCCCGTGGGGAGCGGCCGTGGACGATGGCGCTGCATCTCTACGACGCCGGCTCTTCGAACGTGGCCGCGTGGACACCATCGTCGGCCTGGACAACTCCGCGGGTCTGTTTCCTATTCATCGTGGATTGAGATTCATGGTGCTCGTCGCGTCTCCGGGAGCACCGCCACGAAAGAGCTCAGCGACGTTCGGCGTTCGGACACCGGAGGAGTTGGGGAGTCTGCCTGGCCGCGACGATCCGGAGGCGGGATCGGCCTTCGAGACGCGGCTCGACGCCGGCACGCTCCGTTGCGCCGGAGGCCCGGCCCTTCGCATTCCTGATGCGCGGTGTCCCGGCGATCTCGACTGGCTTCTCACCCAGTGCCGGCGGTTCCCTGCTCTCGGTCACGAACGCGGCTGGCACCTGAGCTTTGGCCGTGAGCTCAACGCGACGGAAGATCGCGAATCGTTCGGTCCGGCCGGCCTTCCCGTGATCGAGGGCAAGCACATCGGGCCATTCAGAGTCGATGCAGCCGCGGCGACAAAACGGATTTCCGCGTCGCGCGTCACCCGACTCCTGCCTGCAGCGCCTCACACACGGGCGCGACTCGCCTACCGCGATGTGTCAGGCGCCGGCAACCGGCGCACGCTGATCGCGGCGGTCGTGCCTCCGGGCGTCGTCACGACCCACACGCTGTTCTGCGTTCGCACGCCGCCGGATGACGCCAGGCAGCACTTTCTCTGCGCGCTGTTCAATTCGTCGCCACTCAACCGGATCGTCCGCATGCTCATGGGCAGCCACGTGACGACCGGACTCGTCGAGCATCTTCCGGTCCCGGTCTGGACCGGTGACGCGGCTCAGTTGGCGCTGGCGGACCTGGCTCGAGCGCTCGCCGACGCCGGTACAAGCGAAACCGACAGAACCGCAATCGAGCACGAGAGCGACGAACGCATCGCTCGCATGTACGCGTGAGGCCCGGCTTTGCTATATTCGCCCCGCGGTGCCCAACTACGGATTCGCGATCGATCTACGAAAGTGCATCGGGTGCCACGCGTGCACGATCGCCTGCAAGTCGGAACACGACATCCCCGTCGGCGTGAATCGCTGCTGGGTCAAGACGGTTGAGAAAGGCACGTTCCCTCAAACGCAGCGCCTATTCTTCCCCGTCCTCTGCAACCAGTGCGAGGACGCGCCCTGCATGAACATCTGCCCGACCGGCGCGCTCTTCAAGCGCCGCGACGGCATCGTCGATCTGAACGGTGACTCGTGCATCGGCTGCCGCGCGTGCATGGCCGCTTGCCCGTACGACCAGCTCTTCATCGACCCGAACACCCGCACCGCCGAGAAGTGCAACTTCTGCGCGAACCGCGTCGAAAACAAGCTCGAGCCCGCGTGCGTGAGCGTGTGCCCCACCGAGTGCCGCATCTTCGGCGACCTCGACGATCCGACCACCGAAGTCGCGCAGATCGTGCAGCGCGAGGCCTTCATGCTGCGCAAGCCCGAGAAAGGCACGGGCCCGAAGATCTTCTACCTCGGCGCGGACGAGGCCGCCATGCGCCCGGAAATCGCGGTGCGGCCGTTCATGTTCCGCGAGGGACAAGTCGCGCTGCGGCCGATCGGCTCGAAGGACCCGCAGGACAGCCTGCCCGGCGATCCGCGCGTGGACTACGACGTGCCGCACAAGCAGGCGTGGGGGTTCGATCTCGTCCTGTACCTGCTGTTCAAGGGCATCTCGACGGGATCGATGTTCCTGTCGGCGCTGCTGTGGTTCCTGGGCGATCGCTCGCCGCTCGTGGGCCTCGGCGGCCCGTTCATCTCCGTCATCTTTGCCATCGCAACCGCGATCGTGCTGGTGATCGATCTCGAGCGGCCCGAGCGCTTCTTCTACATCCTCACGAGACCCAACTGGTCGTCGTGGCTCGCGCGCGGCGCGTTCCTGCTGACCGCGCACAGCGGCCTCGCGACGCTCTGGCTTGCCGCGTACCTCATGGGCTGGGACGATCTCCTGGTCTGGATCGCGCCGGTGGCGATGGCCGGGGCTCTCGGCGCCACCGCCTACACCGGATTCCTGTTCGCGCAGGGCCTCGCGCGCGATCTCTGGCAGGGACCGCACGGCACGATCGACCTGATCGCGCAGGCGGCCGCTGAAGGTGCGGCGACGATGCTCGTGGCGGCAATCTGGATCGACGGCGAGGCGTCCACGATTCGCACGCTGGCGCTCACGCTCACGTTTGCCGCGCTCGCGCACGTCGGGCTGCTGATCCTCGAGCACGTCTTCACGCCGAGCCCGACGCTCGGCCATGAGCTCGCCGCGAACGCGATCCGCCGCGGCGCCTACGCGAAGCTGTTCTGGATCGGCGCGATCGGATTTGGCGGCGTCGCCCCACTGGCGCTCATCTGGTGGGCCTCCACCGCGGCGTTCTCCATCCCGCTCCTCGCCCTCGCCGCCGTCGTCGCGCTCATCGGCGGCTTCGCGTGGGAATACATCTGGGTTGAGGCTGGGCAGTCGGTACCTAATTCCTGACAGAACATGACAAGGGCAAAGGGCAGAGGGCAGAGGGCAGAGGTTCGGAACGACCTGACGCGCGCCAACATTCAAGAAATGTTGGCAGGCGAAGCAGGTTCATTGCCTTTGCCCTTTGCCCTTTGCCCTCTGCCCTTGTTGGAGTCCGCCCGTGTCTGAATTCAGGTCTCACCCGGATCCCTCGACCTGGGATGAGTTTGTCGACTTTGAGTCCAAGAGTTGGCCGAAGAAGGACCGGCGCCGCTACTGGATCATTCCGAGCATCTGCTTCAACTGCGAATCGGCGTGCGGCATCATCGCCTACGTCGACAAGGACACGCTCGACATCAGGAAGATCGAAGGCAATCCCGTGCACCCCGGCAGCCGCGGCCGCACGTGCGCGAAGGGCGTCGTCACGCCGAACCAGCTCGAGGATCCGGATCGCGTTCTCTATCCGTTGAGGCGCGTGGGCACGCGCGGCGGCGGCGAGTGGAAGCGCGTGACGTGGGACGAGGTGCTCGACGAGCTTGGCGCGCGCATCCGCAAGGCCATCGTCGAGGGAAGACGAAAAGAGCTGATGTACCACGTGGGCCGGCCCGGTGAGGACGGGTTCGCGAATCGCGTCGTGCAGTCGTGGGGGCTCGACGGGCATAACAGCCATACGAACGTCTGTTCGGCGTCGGCGCGCCTCGCGCATTTCCTGTGGACGGGCGCGGATCGGCCGTCGCCGGATCACGCGAATGCGAAGACGATCCTGCTGCTCTCGTCGCATCTCGAGTCCGGCCACTACTTCAATCCGCACGCGCAACGCATCATCGAGGGCAAGTCGAAGGGCGCGCGCCTGATCGTCATCGACCCGCGGTTGTCGAACACGTCCGCCAAAGCCGATCTGTGGCTGCCGGCCAATCCCGGCACTGAAGCAGCGCTCATCCTGGCGATCGCGCGGCATCTCCTCACCACCGGCAAGTACAACCGCGAGTTCGTCCGCCGCTGGGTGAATTGGGAGGATTACCTCAAGGTCTCGCGGCCCGATGGCCCGCGCACGTTCGAAGCATTCGAGGAGGCTCTGAAGGAAGAGTACGCGCAGTTCACGCCCGAGTACGCCGCGGAAGAGACCGGCGTCACCGCCGCGCAGATCATCGAAGCGGCTGAGGCGGTTGCGTCGGCGGGCACGGCGTTCTCGACACACAGTTGGCGCGCGGCCGCCGCGGGACATCTCTGGGGCTGGCAGATCACGCGCAGCCTCTACCTGCTCGTCGTCCTCATGGGCGCCATCGGCGAACCTGGCGGCGTCAATCTGCACGCGACGAACAAGTTCGTCCCGAAGCACCCGAATCCGCCGCCGGCGCCGGACTACTGGAACGAGTTGCTTTTCCCGAAGGAGTTCCCGCTCGCCTTCTTCGAGATGAGTTTCCTTCTGCCGCACTTCCTCAAGGAAGGTCGCGGACGTCTCGACACGTACTTCACGCGCGTCTACAACCCGCTCTGGACGAACCCCGACGGATTCACCTGGATGGAAGTGTTGCAGGACGAATCAAAGATCGGGATGCACGTCGCGCTCACGCCGATCTGGAGCGAGACCGCGTGGTTCGCCGATTACGTGCTGCCGATGGGCCTGGGCACCGAACGCCACGACACGATGAGCCAGGAAACGCACGCCGGCCGCTGGTTGGGATTCCGCCAGCCGGTGGCGCGCGTCGCCCGGGAGAAGCGAGGCGAGAAGGTCGAGCTCACGCGCGACTCGAATCCCGGCGAAGTCTGGGAGGAAACCGAGTTCTGGATCGCGCTCTCCTGGAAGATCGATCCCGACGGTTCGCTCGGCATCCGCAAGTTCTTCGAATCGCCGTACCGTTCGGGCGAGAAGATCACGATCGACGAGTACTACGGCTGGATCTTCGAGAACTCCGTCCCGGGTCTTCCGGAAGCCGCGAAGAATGAAGGACTTACGCCGCTGCAGTACATGCGGAAGTACGGCGCGTTCCAGGTCGACAAGGTCGCGTACAGCAAGGCGCACGAGCAGACCGTCGACGGTGAGACGCCGGGCGTGGACGTGGACGGCATCCGTCGCGCGGGTTTCAACACGCCGTCACGCAAGCTCGAGTTCTACTCGCCGACGCTCGCCGCATGGGGCTGGCCCGAGGACGCGATTCCGCGCTACAAACCCGGCCACGTCTACTGGCGCGATCTCGATCGCGGCGCGAATGAATTCGATCTGCTGCCGAACTTCCGGCTGCCGACGCTGATCCACACGCGCTCGCCCGTGAAGTGGCTGTACGAGATTTCGCACAACAACCCGCTGTGGATCGCCACCGGCGACGCTCAGAAGCTCGGGATTGAGCCTGGCGATCTCGTCAAGGTCAAAACGGGCATCGGCCACTTCGTCACTCGCGCCTGGGTGACCGAGGGCATCCGGCCCGGCGTGGTCGGCATGTCGCATCACCTGGGGCGCTGGCGCCTGGACGAGAAGCAGGGCGGCGCTCGCGTGGCGACGTCGCTCGTGAAGATCACGGCGAAGGACGGGCACTACGAGATGAAGCAGGTCCACGGCGCGCAGCCGTTCTCGAGCAACGATCCCGACAGCGCCCGCGTCTGGTGGAGTGAGATCGGCGTCCATCAGAACATCACGTTCCCCGTGCAGCCCGATCCGGTCAGCGGCATGCACTGCTGGCATCAGCGCGTGACGGTCGAAAAGGCCGCCGCCACCGACAGCTACGGCGACATCGTCGTGGATACGAACGAGTCGTTCCGCCTCTACAAGGAATGGATGGGAAAGACACGGCCCGCGCCCGGACCCGACGGCACGCGCCGGCCGTACTGGTTCGATCGGCCGCTCAGGCCGAAGCGCGAAGCGTACGAAATGTAAAGAAGGTTGTGCGTCGGCTCCGTGGATGTTGGTGAACAGTCTCAGCCAGCGCCGACATACGACTTGAGTTGCGCCACTGCCTCAAGAGTTGCCGTGAGGAATCCTTTGGCACCGAAATGAATTCGCTGCCAATCTCCTTGCAGGCCGCCAAAGTCAGTAACTCCCTCCTCGACCATAAGAACCAGGGGCTTTCCAAACGCCAGCGCAACACCCTTTTCTTCCAAAAGCCATGGGCTTGTTGTAAAGGTGCCGTCTGCCTTCGCGTCCGAGCATGTCATGAGTGAAAGGAAAAACGCGCATTGGCGAATACGGTCAATAACAGAGCGGCTGACGTACGTGTTCGAAGACTGACCGGTAACCACTTCGAATCCGTGCTGTCGAAGGAGTTCTGCCAAGCCCGCTACGTACTCCTTTTCAGCAAACCGGTATGAGAGGAAGACGCTTCTCGGATTCTTGACCTCGTTGGCGGCGGACCGAGGTGCCACGCGACTCATGCTCTCCCGAACTGCAGCTAAGAGGGCCCGACCCTCGGGTCCAGCTGAAGTTGCCAAGCGGCCGGCTTCGTCCCGGAGGCGCTGGAGGCTTGACGATGAGAGTCGCCAACTAAGGTCAGATTGACACTGGGAGATCGACGCCCTCAGTTCCTCGGAAAAGGCCGCAACGGGTGTCTGCTTATCCAGTGAGTAGTAGTGTGAGAAACGTTGGCGCTCACCTCGGAAGAACTCCGATCGGCGCCGCTCAGCTTCAGATCTGTCCACGAACAGTACGAAAACGATTTCGGGGAGGGTCTTGCGGACATCGAAGATGAACGCCGAGGCGTCGTCCAGCCCCAGCGACAACGGGTCGATGAAGATCGTGTTGCAGTCGGCCTTCTGGACAGACGACCGAGCGTCAGCGACCGAGCCAGCTGCCGAAACGGCGAGCACCTGGGAAGATACCGACAGACCGCGTTCAAGGGCGCCTGCGGCACTCGCGTCAGAATCACAGACCAACACCTTGAGCGGGATTCCGCTTTCGAGGACTTTCGGTTCACCCATTAGCTGTTCCCATGTCTGCCTAACTACCTATGAAGTAGACCGCGCTCATAGCTTCGGAGCTAACGCCGTCCCACTGCGTGCCAACAGCTTGCCTATGATCCACTGAGCAGGCGAATGCTAGCACGCGACTCGAACGCTGCTGCGTGTCGACGATGGATCGAATGAGAACTAGGCAGGCCGCACTGGTTCGATCGGCCGCTCAGACCAAAACGCGAAGCGTACGACATCTGATTCTAGAAGACCCCTCTACTTCGGCGGTACCCGCCGTTTCGTCAGCTGCTCGAATGCGTACGCGATCCCGATCAATTTCGGCTCGCTGCATGGCAGGCCGACGAATGCGGCGCTGTAGGGCGACGGTTTCGGATCAAAACCCTGCGGGAACGGGTTCGCGCCTCCTCCACCGCCGCTCGCTACCATGCCGATGGGCACGACGATCTCCGGGTAGCCCGGTCGCGAGGCGAGGTTCGAAACCGCCCAACCGGGAAACATGAGCGCATCGAGCTTGTTGTCCTCGATCGCGGCCTTGAAGCCGCGATCGCCGGCGAGCCGGACGTCTCTCGCGCGATCGGCGTCGTAGCGGGCCTTGTCGGCGACGACGTCCATCTCATCCGAGATGTCGAGATTCGCCTGGCCGTATTTGATGGCGCCGGCGCGCGCGTGCTCCGTGTTGAACGCGCGCAGCTCCGTCAGCGACTTGACCGGCGCCGCCGCACCGAGCCCGGTGAGGTACGCGTTGAAGTCGCGCTTCATTCCGTACTTGAGCACGACCGAGCAGCTCCCGTCCTTGCCTTTCGCGTTGTTGAGACCCGAGCAGATGCCGTAGGTCAGGATGTTCCTCGACGGATCGCTGTCAACGACGGTCGGCATGTTTGCTGGATCGACGATCTCGGCGCCGGCGCGTTTGAGGATGTCGATCGCCTCTGCCATCAGCTTTGTCTGCGCGTCGTTCAGGCCACCTCGCCCACCGCCTCGTCCACCGCGCCCAGCCGTCCCCGTCGTCCCCGTCGTAACAGTCGTCCCAGTCGTCCCTGCCAGAACCGGGAGGCTCTCGTAGTAGTACGCGCGCGGAATGCCGATGCGCGCACCCTTCAGCGCACCGGCTTTCAGGAACGCCGTGTAGTCGCGACGAGGCGGCACGGTGCAACGCGCCGTGGCTGAGTCCGCAGGATCTGGCGCGGCGCTGACGAGCGTGCCGAGCAGAATCGCGGCATCGGCCACCGTCCGCGCCATCGGCCCGGCCGTGTCCTGATCGGCCGTGATCGGCATGATCCCGTGCCGGCTGATCACGCCCGTCGTCGGCCTGATCCCCACGAGCATCGTGAGCATCGCGGGATTGACGATCGAGCCGGCGGTGTCCGTGCCGACGTTGGCGGCCCAGAAGTTGGCCGCGGTGCCAGCGCCGGAGCTCGAACCGCCGGTGCTCAGCACCGGTCCGCCGTCACTCGAAGCGCGCGGGTCGGCGCGCGGATCGTACGGGTTGAACGCGAAACCACCGACCGCGCTGTAGTTGCCCGGCATCGGCGTGGGCGCACCGGCGACCCAGTTGGCCAGTTCCGTGAGTACCGTCTTGGCGATGATCACGGCGCCGGCCTCGCGCAGGTTCTTCGTCAGCGTCGCGTCGTACGGGGGGATGAAGTTTGCGAACGCCAACGCCCCGCCGGTGGTCCGCATGTCGGTCGTGTGGATGTTGTCTTTGAGGGCGACCGGAATGCCGTGCAACGGGCCGCGCACCTTGCCGGCCGCGCGCTCGGCGTCGCGTGCGTCCGCATCCTCCAGAGCGTGCGGATTGATCGTAATCGCCGCATTGATCCGCTTGTCGTAGAGCGCGATTCGCGCGAGGTACTGCGTGACCAGCCCGCGCGATGTCACGCGGTGCTCTCTCATCGCGCGCTGCATCTCCGGAATGGTGGCTTCGACCACTGAGAACGATAACGGCGCGGGTTTTCCAGTCGATTGGGCCGTCACATTCACGACAGACGCCGCGAGCACGAGGAGGATGAGGTGGCGCATGCCGGGAGCCTACCATCGGCGCGCGCGGCCCGGCCAAGACAAGCCGGCGGGCCTAGAAGCCCGGCCTACGTTCTGACCTTATCGATCAGCCGGCTTCAGTTTTGCGTGGATGAGGTCGACGAGCTCCTGCGGCGCGTCTTCGGCTTCCGCCATCTCGAGCGCCGACATGCCCTGATCGCTCGTGATGTTCACATCCGCGCCGTGCTCGATGAGCACGCGCGCGGTCCTGAACTGTCCGTGGTGAAGCGCGACGATGAGCGGCGTCCAGCCGGAGGCACCGCCGGGAACGCGCGGGCGGCGATCGCGGGCGTTCACGTCCGCGCCGAGCGCGATCAGTGCTTCGACGAGCGCGGGCCGGTCGGCGTCTTCGGTACGGCAGCTGTGCGGACCGAGCGAATGACCGCCGCGCGCGGCCAGATGCAGCGGCGTGCCGCCGACGGCGTCCTCCTCGTTGATGTTCGCGCCTTCCTTGACGAGACGACGCACGCCGGCGATGTCGCCGCGCCATGCCGCGGAGGCGACGGGCGATGACGGCCGGTCGTAGAACATCGCACAGCCGCTCACCGCAGTCAGGAGTGCGAACAGCGCGGCCTGGCGCTCTGCATGCATGACGGTTTCCTCTTCAGGTTTCACGGCCCGGTGTCACGGCCTCGCCTTGCGGGCGGCCGAGATCAGGGCATCCATGTGATCGAGATACTTCTCGAACGCGCGCCGCCCCGACGGCGCCAGGCGAAAGTCGGTTCGCGGGGTCCGGCCCACGAACGTCTTGTCGCAAATGAGATAGCCGGCGTCCTCGAGCTTGCGCGCGTGGACGCTCAGATTGCCGTCGCTCACTTCGAGCGCGCTCTTCAGATCGGCGAACGACATCGATTCCACCGAGGCGAGCGCGCTCAGGATGCCGAGCCGCACGCGATCGTGGATGAGCCTGTCGAGGCGCTGCGCATCCTTCGGCGCGGCCTGTTGTACCGGGCGCGCGGGTGCCGCGCGTCTTGCTGCTTTAGCCGCCATTGTTCCTCGCGATGTAGAGTCCGCCCGCGATCTGCACGCCACCGAAGCCGATCCCGAGCCAGACATTGCCGAACGCCGGCGGCGTGAGTGCCGCGGCGAATCCAAGAATCATGAAGATGGCGCCGACGGCCCTGACCGCCGGCACGCTGAACGCACCGCCGGCGAGGATGCCCGCGCCGTAGAGCAGCAGCCACGCGGCCGGCATTGCCGCGTACGTGCGCGTGGACCACAGCACGAACGTGACGCCGGCGCCGGCGGCGATCGGCGCGACGACCGCGGTGGCGAACGACTGCGCGGTGCGGCCCTTGAGGTTCACGCCGGTCCGCCCGGCTTTCTTCCAGATGGCCACGACGCCGACGGCGAACGCCACGACCGCCGCGCCGAGCCACACGCCGAGCCAGCGTTCGGGGGATGGCTGCCAGGCCGCGGCGATCGCCGTCACCAGGCCGATCGCGCCCATGACCATGCCGCCCATGCCCGGCACGGACGTGAACGTCGCGCCGCGTTCCATGGTTTCGCGGATGAACTTCAGGTCGTCGGCGGCGCGGTCCTGGAGGGACGAGGGCTGCCTGGCAGGCTGGGCCATGCCGGCAAGTCTAGACCGGCCGTGAGGGTCTTGTCAAAGAACTTTGCAATGCAAAGCAATGGCTCACTTGAGGAACAGGTACTGGATCGAGACGACGGTCAGCAAGCCGGCCATCCCCAGCTTGAGCCACTTCACTGAGGCGTAGGGACCCACGCGCCGGCCGAGTTGGAACCCGATGACCGCCCCGAGACAGGTCGTCCCTGCGACAAGCGGGGCGCCGAGGTGCCCGCCCATCCATGCGCCAAGAATCGGCGGAATGGCGGTGATGCCAATCATGAGGACGCTCGTGGCGGCGGCGACCCGCATCGGCACGCCGCAGAGCGAATTCAACGTGGGCACGATCACGATGCCGCCGCCGATCCCGATGATGGACGCGAGCACGCCCGCAGCGAACGAGACGCCGGAAGCCACGGGCAGCCGCTTGACGCGATACGTCACATCCCTGCCGGTGTCGCAGTCGTGGATCAGACCGCCGAACGCGCCGAGGTCAGCGGTATCGGCCGGCAGCACATTGCGCGTATTGCGGCGCATCAGCATGAGCACCGCCACCACCCCGGTGGTCGCGCCGAAGATCAGCTCGTAGGTGCGATCCGGAAACCCCGTCAGGTATTTCGCGCCAATCCAGGCACCGCTGATGCTGAAGATCAGGAGAAAGAGCGCGAGCTTCACGTTGACGAGGCGCCGGCCCGCGGGCACCATCTCCGCGGACGCCGATGTCCCCAGGACGCCGATCAGGCTGAGGCCGCGCGCTTCCGCGAACGACATCCCGAGGATGCTGTTGAACATCGGCACGAGGAGCACGCCGCCGCCGACGCCGACCAGGGCGCCGAGAAACCCGGCAAGAAGCCCACCCCCCAGCGCGATGAGTTCGAGCGCGTGCATCCAGCGAATCCTATCCTGCTACCATCCGGTTGACCACTTTCCCTGGCGGAGGTTTCCATGCTGGAGCGCACGTTTGTACGCGTGATCGCGCTGTCGGCCATCGTCACGCTCCCCGCGTGCGGCCGTGAAGCGCCGAAGCAGGACGCAGCCGGGAGCCATCCGCACTATGCCGCGACCGGTCCCGACAAGCCGAACGCGGATGGCCAGATCGCGCCACGGCTTCAGAACCTCGGCGCGTACACGTTCCCGGTCTCGACGAAGAACGAGGACGCGCAGAAGTTCATCAACCAGGGCCTGAACCTTTCATACGCGTTCAACCATGCGGAGTCCGGCCGGGCGTTCCGCGAAGCAGCGCGGCTGGATCCGAATCTCGCAATCGCCTACTGGGGCCAGGCGCTCGTGCTCGGACCGAATATCAACGCGGCGATGGAGCCGACGGACGAACGGCCTGCGTTCGATGCGATCGCCAAAGCCGTCTCCTTGAAGGCCAATGCCTCGGAGCGGGAGTCCGCGCTCATCGACGCGCTTGCGGCCCGCTACTCGGGCAAGGCGGACGATCGGATCGCGCGCGATCGCGCGTACTCGGACGCCATGCAGAAGGTCGCGGCCAGCTTCCCGGACGATCTCGACGTGCAGGTCCTCTACGTCGAGTCGGTGATGGACCTGCGTCCCTGGGGCTACTGGATGCGTGATGGCCGTCCGCATGAAGGCATCGCCGACGCGGTCTCGAGAATCGAGCGTGTGATCGAGAAGAAGGCCGATCACCCCGGCGCGCTGCATCTGTACATCCATCTAATGGAAGCCGTGACGCCGGAGAAGGCCGAGGCCGCCGCCGATCGCCTGCAGCCCCTCCTGCCTGCCGCGGGCCACATGGTGCACATGCCGGCGCACATCTACCAGCGCGTGGGCCGGTACGCGGACGCGATGAAGAGCAACGAGCTCGCGATTGCCGCCGACGAGGACTACATCACCCAGTGCCGTGCCCAGGGTCTGTATCCCATGGGTTATTACCCGCACAACCTCCACTTCCTGTGGTTCGCCGCGACGTTCGACGGACAGAGCAGGAAAGCGATCGACGCGGCGCGCAAGACCGCCTCGAAGGTGGACAACGCGACGCTGAAACAGATGCCGCTGCTGGCGGCGTTCCGTGTCGTGCCGTACTACGCGCTCACGCGCTTCGGCAAATGGGATGACATGCTCGCGGAGGCCGCGCCGGCCGAGGGCAACGCGTTCCTGACGGGAATTTACCGGTACGCGCGCGGGGTCGCGCTCGCGAACAAGGGGCGGATTCCGGAGGCCGAGCGCGAGCTCACGGCCATCAACACGCTGCTCGCCGACAAGTCACTCGACGCGCCTCTCTTTTCGCCGAACACCGGGCGCAGCGTCCTGTCAATTGCGCCGGAGATGCTCGCCGGCGAGATCGCCATGGCGCGCCGGCAGTACGACAAAGCCATCGCGCACTTTGAACGCGGCGCCAGACTCGAGGATGGACTGGTCTACACGGAACCGTCCGAATGGCACTACCCGCCGAGACACGCGCTGGGTTCCGCGCTGCTCGCAGCCGGACGCCCGGACGAAGCGGAGACTGTCTACTGGGCCGATCTGAAACGGAATCCTGAAAACGGATGGGCGCTCTTCGGAGTCGTCGAGGCGCTCAAAGCGCAGAAGAAGAATGAGCTGGCGGCGATTGTCGAAGCGCGCTTCAAAGAACGCTGGGCCAGAGCCGACGTCCAGCTCGCGTCGTCACGCTTCGCCAGATAGTTGGACGGGGCCGCCAGCGTGCGGCTTCAGCACGGCATAGAGCGCCGACATGATCGGCGTGGGGACGCCGACTCTCGCGCCGCGACGGACGACGCTCCCCTGCAGCGCTTCGACTTCGATCCGCTTCCGGGACTGAAGGTCGATCAGAAGCGACGACCGCGTCGATGGCGGCAGCTTGATCGCGTACTTGAAGACGCGATCACGGTGATCGGCAGGCAGCTTGATCCCGTGCGCGCGCGCGACGTTCGCCACTTCGACCACCGCGTCCAGGAACATGCTGCGAATGAGGTCGTCGGACCACAGAGGCCCGATGGGCAGCCGCGCCGCGCCCGTAAATGCAGCAAACGGCGCGAGATACGTGAACTTCTCCCAGATCGTGTGGCGCGAGTCCACGACTGCCTCCACGACGATGTTTGCAGCCGCCATGGCGTCAGCCAGCTTCTGCACACGCGGCGTGATGCCTGCCGGTGGGTTGAAGTACTCGCCGAACACGATCCTCCTGTGCGTGCCCGTTTGCCGAATCAGGCCGGGGCCCTCGATCGCCGACGCGATGTACGCAGACCCGCCGAGTGTCGCCTTCTCTCCGGCGACCTCCGCAATCTGTTCCGCGCTGTCGACGCCGTTCTGCAGCGTGAGCACGAATGTGTTCGGCCCGAGAAGCGGCTTGATGAGAGGAATCGCGGTGTCGTTGTCGTACGTCTTCACGGTGTGCAGCACGACGTCGACCGGACCTATGAGCGACGGATCGCTCGCCGCTTGAGCCTGCACCGTGAAGTCGCCAAGCGGACCGACGACACGCAGGCCGTGGCTTCGAATCGCGTCGCGGTGCGCCCCGCGCGCCACGAAGCTGACCTCATGGCCCTGCCGCGCAAGCAGTGCCCCATAGAAACCGCCGACGGCGCCGGCGCCGATGACCGCAATCTTCACGGGAACGATTGTACTTGCGCGGGCTCACCTCAGACACACACAGAGATCACGAAGTGGGTTTGGGGCAAACCAAACCACCTCTGTGATCTTCGTACGTCTCAGTGATCTTCGTGTGTGTCTGGGGCTAATGCTCGCGACTATCCCCGCCGCGGATGACCTTGATGTCGCGGATGCGGGTCGTGCGGACGCCATTGTCGAACTCGAGGTACATCCCGATCGCGGCGACGAGCCGGGTGTGGATGATCGCGCCGCCCCAGGTGCAGCCGGCGATCCTGACGTCACGATCTTCTTCGCGGTTCGCGGCAAACCAGCCGCCGCTGACGCGATAGACACCGTCGCCCAGCGCGGCGATCGAATATGCGGAGTTCCTGGTCTTGACAACGATCCAGTCGCCCACGCGCACGTCTTCCGCGCGCACGCCGTGGATGTCGTCGGCGGTCTCGACGATGCGGTCGAGGGTGCGCGCCGGCTCGGCGGGCGGAACGTGCAGAATGGCGGTCGTCGTTGTCGCTGCCATTGGCGAATACTCTAAACCGATTACCTGATTTCCTGCTGCGCCGGAAACAGCCGGACAACGCGATACCCGTTGGCGGACTGTTCCAGCAGCATCAAGCCGGCCACGGTGCCGGTTTGAAGCGCGCCGGGAATCTGATCCAGGCTCACTTCGCTGCCGACGGCCGCGCCGCTGCTGGGTGCTGCAAGGACCTTGCCGGTACCATCGACCTCAAAAAGGCCTGAATACGTGCGCGGGTCTCCCAAATCGCCCACTGAAAGGGAGAGGAATATCCGACGCTGACCGTCGGGGGTCCGGACGCGCCACGCGCGGCAATGCCCGCATCAAAGGTCAATACGGACTGGCGTACCAGTACTTCGTCCGCTTCGCCCACTCCGTCGCCGGGTATTGACGATGGAGAACGGTGAAGGCCTGTCGTGAGAGCGCTCCGGTCTGCTTGTCGCTGCAGCCGTACTGCGTGCTGGTCACGGCGCGCGCAAGCGCCTCGGCCACGTCCGGATCCTTCGGCCGCGACTTCGCCCAAGTGATGGCTTCACGCGCGAGATAGTTCGGCGCCGTCCCGAACGCCGCGAGCGCTTCGAACTCACGAGTCGCACGAACGCGATCGGCCGGATCAATTACCGCTGGAGGCGGGATTCGCGACGCCTGATAGACGATCTCCGGCAATCTCGTCACCGGCGTCTCTTCGTACGGTCCCGCCACATTCCAGCTCTGCATGGGACCGAATCCGCACCACCAGAACTTCTTGATGTGAAGATCCAGCTTTTGCGACGGCCCGTTGAATCGAGGCGGAATGAAGCTGCCCTCGGCTCCCTCGGCGAGCGGAACGTAGTTGCGGAACGACGGCCAGCGGAGAATCGTCAGGATGCCCGAGTAGTGGCGGGCATCGGAATCGGCCGCGGCCAGGTAGCGATCCATCTCCGTTCGGATCGACGGCGCGAGGAATTTCAGGAGCTCCGCCGCCTTCTTGCCCTCATCGTCCCGCCGGAGCTGGACGGCGCGCGTGAACGCTTCGGTGGCGACCATCAGCCGCAGGCGCGCGGGAAGGACGGGCGACGCGGCCGCGTCGGCCAGGCGATCGACAGGAAAACTCTCGGTTAGAGCCAGCGCCGCATCGACGTCGAACGACGGCTGAGCGGCTGGCTTCTCGGATGACTCAGACGACGAGAAACTCGAGCCAGAGGACATCGGGAAGCGCGGCGCCGCGCGCAGCCATGTCGAAAGATCGGGCGCTAGCTGCAGGCGCAACGCGCGAAACAGGTTGATGACTTCAGATGGAGTCGTCGGCGAAGGAACATCAGGGAGGCCGGCCAGGAGCCGCGAAGCTTCCGCGCGATCGCCGCGAGCGATGAGCAGGCGCGCGCGCAGGAACGCCACCGTCGCGTATGCCGGTGAGGCCGTGTCGATCGCCGCCGCTGCGCGCAGGAGATCCGGCGCGGCCGCGGTATTCGCACTCGCCTTCCAGAGAGCGGCGATGAGCCAATGCGTCGCGCGCGTCTCCGTCCAGCGGGCACGGGCGCGGTCGGCCGCCGCCTGCCCTGTCCCCTGGAGAACAAGCAACCAGTCGGTCATATCGTCGCCAGCCGCGTACTCGTCGCGACGATCGATTCCTGCGTAGTCGTATTCCGTCTCGGGACTGAGACGCGCGTCGAATCCGCGCAGGTAATCCGTGAAGTCCTGCGAGGCAATCGCACCCGGACGTCGCAGGCGCGCCGACAAGTCGCGCATGCGCTGCACCGGCCGGGCTCTGAAGGCAACGAGCCCGCGCATGCGCGTCGCCGACGTCCTGAGCGAAGCCGGAATTGATCCGTCGGCCTCGACGGCGGCCAGCAGGCGATCCGCGCGCTCGAGCACGGCGTCACGTTCCGAGCGGGGCGCCTGCTCCATCGACAGCGACTCCCGGCGCACCAGGCTCCGCGCCGCGAGGTATCTGCCGTAGTGACGCCATGGGGACGCCGGGTCGTCTCCTATTGCGAGAAAGCGCGTCACCGCGTCGTCGTATTGCATTCCGTAAAAGCTGGCGGCCGCCGTCTGATAGCTCCGATCAGCGCGCACAGCGGCGTCGGCGCCGGCAGGCGCCGGTTCGGGCAGCACAACGGGCACGCCGCCCGATCCTCCGCAGTTCGCAAACACAGTGTCCTGGGCCCGGAGCCATGCAGCTACGATTGGAGACTGATCGCCATGCTGGCTGACGCGGGCCGCGAGCGTCTGTTCAGCCAGGTCGAAGGCTTCGGCGCCGCAGTTTTCGAACGACTGGTAGTTTGCGAGAGGCCGGTCCGTCTGGAAGCGCCACGGCTCGACTTTCTGTCCGGTCTTCAGCACGCGCTCGCGGGCATCGAACCAGCCACGTGGCTGTGGAACCGGATTGATCGGCGCGGGCGAAGTTTCAAGCACGGTGTCAAAGCCATGCAATCGCCGGTACGCGCGGATGAGGTACCGCCGCTCGTACGTCGGCTGAATCACGCCGAGCGCGCCACGCTCGAACGCGGCAATATCGCCCGGCCTGACGATGTTCACGAGGATCGCCGTTTCAAAGAACATGCAGGCCGACGTCCGGTCACCTGTCGCGGAAAATGACACGACGACCGCCACAGCAGCGAACAGAACACGCGTAGGCCGGGCCTTCAGCCGCGGCGACGGACTCAACGCCATTGCGGAACCTCCGCAAGCGCGCGCTTCGCAGACTCCGGCGTCCAGCCCTTTGAATTGAAGATGTAGAGGCGCCGGCCTCGGGCGATTCCTGGCGTCGGTTCAGCGAGGGAGACGCCGGCCGCGTCGAAACACGCTCGCGATCGCAGATCGCCCGCCGCGCCACGCTCCTTCAGATGCGCGGCGTTTGGCACGCCAAGCTGAAATAGCATCGGCACGACTTCATCGACCGGCGCGCGAAGCAACGGCTCGTCGCCCAGGCACCACGAAACGAGCGCCGTCATCGAGAGCGCCCGATCGCCAAGCGCCGCCCTGGTTTCCGTCAGCAACGCACGATAGAACCCGTGCTCCGACTCCTTCGCATCGAAATCAATCTGAAGGCCAGCCGCGCTCGATTGAGTCACGAGCTCCGCCAGTGACTGAGCCATGCCGCGAATTTGCGCGGGGTCGTACGAGGGCGGAGGCAACACGGGCGATTCGATTCGCACCACCGCCAGGAGCGGAGTGCTCTCGTCGACGAGCAGCGGATGCCGGCGGCGTTCGACCTGCGGGCCGTCGGTTTCGAGCGTCCATGTCGCAGCAAGAAACGCGACTCCGGCTCGATGAGGATCGAGACCGCGTAGATCCTCCGGCCGATGCCACGCCCACAACATGACAGCCGGCAACGCCGACAACCTGGGACTCCGGCTGCCGGCCGCGGCTCGCGCATCGCCACGCGCCAGCACACCGGCGGCCGCGACGGCCAGCGCCAACGCGGTCGCACGGACGACAAGCCGACTCTGCATGAATCCGGACCTAGTAGCGAATCACCATGATGGCGCCGGTCGATGGCGTGAAGATGTAAATGCCGGTGTACTCGTCGTCTGCGATCGTCAACGCCGGTCCGCCAAATGCCTTGATGGCTTCCGGAATCGTGTTCGAGTGCCCGACGACCAGCACGGTGTCGCGGGCGTGGGCGCCTTTGATCTTCGCGACCAGGGCGGCGTAGTCCTTGGACGGCACGACTTCGATCTTCAGCCCGAGCTTCGAGGCGAGCGGCGCGGCCGTTTCCTTCGTGCGCTTGAACTCGCTCGTGTATATGCCCTTGACGCCCGCGTCCGCGAGCATCGCCGCGAGCCGCGCTGCCCGCGCCTCACCCGCGGCTGACAACGACGGATCCGCGGGCGGACTGTTCGGTGACGCCGGCTGCATGCCCGCACCGCCGTCCGCGCGCTCGGCATGACGGACGAAGATCATCGTCTGCTGCGCCGCCGCCGGCGCGGCGACGACGAGCACCAGCAAGAGCGCATGAATGCAGCGCGCAAATACCTTTGACCTCATCTCCTCTAACTTCCCACTGCCCTTTGCCCTTTGCCCTTTGTCAGCGTCCGAATCTCGCTATCAGAAACAATACCGCGCCAGCCGCCAGCGCCCAGCCGCCCGCCTGGAGCTGCGCTGACGAAGCGAACACGAGGATCGCTACGCACACGATCAGCGCCAGGGCCGAAACTATCGGCCCGCCCGGGATTGTGAACGGCGCCCGGCCACTTCGTCTGAGCACCAGAACCGATACGCAGGTACCGGAATAGATCAGGAGACGCGCGACCGCGCTCACGGCCGCGAGCGACGCAAACGTACCGGAAATCGCGAGTACGAGCGTCGACAGGCACGTGAAGACGATCGCCACGTCCGGCGTCCGGTATTTCGGGTGGATGTGCGAGAACGCCTTCGGGACGTCCTGCTGCTCCGCCAGCGCAAACAGGCTGCGCGAACCCGACAGCGCGGCGCCAACGTTGTTGCCTGCCATGGAGATCGACGTGCCGACGGTCATCATGAGTGCGCCCCAGGCGCCCATCAGAATCAGCGACGCGTCGGCCAGCGGCGTCGTCGCCTTCGCGAGGCCCGGCAATGTGCCCAGCGCGACAACCTGCGCCACCGTCATCACGATGGCGACGATGAAGATCGTGGCGATCATCGCGAACGGCACGGCGCGCCTCGGATCGCGCGCCTCGCCGGCGGGAACGGGAACCACTTCGTAGCCACCGAACGCGAATATCAGCGGCAGCGCGGATGCGGACAACTGCTCGAAGCTGGGAAACGCGCCGAGTTGGACAGCCGCGAAAGAGATCTGCGGCAGACCCACGAGGATGAAGATCGCGAGCGGCGTCAGCTTCGCGATCGTGAGGATGTTCACGGCGATCGAGCTCTGCTTGATGCCGCGGATGTTGAGGCCCATGATGGCCACCACCACGAACGACATCAGCATCATCCGCGGCGCGCCGACCCTGATGCCGGGCCAGTAGTAGCCGAGCGCGTCGGCCAGCCCGTTCAGCACGGATGCCCAGCTGGTGACGCGCGTGAACCACGCCATCCATCCGACTTCGAATCCCACGAACCGCCCGAGGGCCGCGCGCGAGTAAAGGTACGGTCCGCCGGTGTTGTCGAACCGGCTTCCCGCTTCGGCGAAGTTGAGCGCGACGGCCATCGACAGCAGGCCGACGAGGCCCACCGCAACCCAGCTCCACGAGCCGAGCCGGAGCGCGAGCGCCGCCGGCACGAGAAACACCGCGCCGCCGATGACCTGATTGACGCCGATCGCCGTAAGGTCCCACTTGCCGAGTTCGCGGCGAAGGGACGGTGAGGACGTATTGGTAGCCTCGCTCATGCCGGAGGCGTCTGCGTCTTCCGTTTCGGGTTGAAGAACGGCGTCGGCACGACCGTCGCGCGCACCCGATGGCGCACGACGTCAACGGTGTGTTCGATCTCGACCTCGGTGGCGGGTCCGGTGAACGACGACTCGATCGTCGCAAGTCCAATCATCTGTTTCAGTACGGGTGACCAGGTCGACGACGTCATGCGTCCAACCTGACGGGTGCCGGCAAACACGGGCACGGCGACACGCGAGGCTGTGGCCACCGCGAGTGGCGGCAGGCCGACGGCGCAATACAGCGACTCGACGTCCGTCCATTCCACGGCCAGGCCGACGACGCGCCTCGGAACTCCCGCGCGCTTCTGCGAAACGAGCGCATCGCGGCCGATGAACTGCGGTTTGTGCAGATCGACGAGCCGATCGAATCCCAGCTCGAACGGCGTGTAGTACTGCGATGTCGTCAGCGCCTTTCGCGAGCTGAAGAAGTCCACGTCTGTGAGCAGCAGGCCGGCCTCGATTCGCGAAACGTCGAGCGCGAGAAGACCGGTCGGCCGGATGCCGAACGGCGTACCTCCGGAGATCAGGGTGTCCCAGATAAGGCCGGCATCCTCACGCGCCATCCAGACTTCGTAACCGAGGTCGCCGGTGTATCCGGTCCGTGTGATCTCGACCTCCTTGCCCGCGATGACGGCCGGCGTGAGGTGGAAGTACTTCAGCGCGTCGATGTCCGCCTCGGCGATGGCACGCAGGACACCGGCCGAGGTGGGGCCCTGGATCGACAGCGCCGCCACGCGCTCCGACACATCGTCTATCTGTACGTCGAGGCCCGCGGCGTTCTGCCGCAGCCAACGCAGGTTGGGATCGGCGGCGGTCCAGTGGAACGCCCGCTCGTCCGCGCGCATCACCAGGCCGTCGTCCAGGATCCGGCCGTGTTCGTCGCACCACGGCGCGTAGATCACCTGGCCGGGTCCCATCCGCCCGGCATCGCGCGTGATGACGCGGTTCACGAGCGTCACGACGTCGCGGCCGCTGAGGTCGTACTTGAACAGGGGCGACACGTCGATGAGGGCCGCCGCGTTCCGGATCGCGTTGTATTCGTGCTCGTGCAGCGGCTCGTACGAGCTCGGCGCGTAGAAGCCCGCCCAGTCGCGGTAGCTCAGGCTCTCGCAGAGAGGGAACGTGCGGTCATGGAACGGGGTGCCGACGGGCATGGACAGAGTATAGATTCGGATCTCCGGTCCCGATCTTGAAGTCCTGCCTTCGCTTCTCGCCCTCTGTGAGCGCGATGGGAATCCCCACGCGTGCAAGCTCCTCGAGGAATGTGGGATCCGTGAGCGAACCCGGCTCGATGTCCGTCACGACGCACAGGACGTAGTTGCCCGGCGGCAGTCCGGTCACCCGGTACCCGCCGTCCGATCCAACCTTGACGACGCCACTTGTGCGCCGTGGCGCGGTCCCCCAGTGCAACCGGTTCGCAGAGAAGACGATCACTGAGTACTCAGGGGCCGGACGGCCGAGTTGATCGATCAGCACGCCCGAAATCTCGGTCGGCTGATCGGTCATCGTCAACGTGACCGACGTGTCCTGGCCGGCCAGCACTTCGAGCGGAGTGTCGAGGGACTCGCGACCGCCGGCGACTGCAGACTGCAGCGACCAGTTGCCGGCTGCGGACATCGTGATCCGGTAGCGCCCGGACTGGACGGAGGGAATTGTGAACGTGCCGTCGGCCAGTGGCGTGGCGGCGCTCACACCCAATCCAGTGCCGGGAATCGCGGGCAACGGCGTCAACGTCACACGAAGGCGCGTCGCATCCAGCGGAGCCGACGATCCGTTGAACGTGATCCGCCCCTTGACCGCCGACCCAGGCGCAAACGCCAGGACGACACCCGAGAGGTCCTGGTCGCCCACGACGAACTCGGTCTGCGCCCACCATGGATATTCCCCGTCTGAAGGGGTCCCCGGAGGCGCAGCGCGACCGAAGAGCATCCATCTGCCCGGTGTCAGGGCCTGGACGAAAAAGCGCCCAGCAGCGTCGGCTTGTACGGCGCCAAGACTCGACCAGACTGAACCCGCCGAGACATTGGCCACACCGACGCTGATGTTCGACGCCGGCTGACCGTCGGGACCGATCGCCGTGCCGTCGATTCGGGCGACGCGGGCCAGGCGGCTGGTGATGGTGATGTCCCGTCGGTCGTCGCCGGCCGCGAGCACAACCGTCGGTGCGGCCGAGATTTCGGTGACGTTCGGGTAGTACGTTGGCGCTCGAGAGTACAGCGGTGCGGGAGCCGCGGGCGCCGGAGCGGCTCCGGCGACCGGCGGTCGAAGCGCGCGCTCGAGCTCATCAGCCGTCACCATGCGCGCGGTGCCGCCGGCCGAGAACCCTCCACCGCCCACCGCGCGAACGACGTACTCGCCCGGCGCCAGACCGTAGGCGCGGTACGCGCCACGATCGTCGGTCGTCACCTGCGACATGCCGTTGACCGGCGTGCTCGTCCGCCGTTCACCATTGACGATCGCGACCGCGAACACCTGGACCTGCGAACTCGCAACAGGAGTGCCCGCCTCGTCCAGTACGCGACCCGAAACCGCGGCGCCGCGAGCCATCGCAATCCGAACGTCCGGAATGCGCTGGCCCTCGCCAACTGCGATCGGCATGCCGGGCGGACGGCCGAGACGCGCGCTTCCGTAGTACGACTTCACGTACGCGGGCTTCTCCGCAGTCAGACTGAAGCGGCCCGCCGGAAGCCCCGCAAAGACGAATCGTCCCTGATCGTCAGTGACGGCCTGCACAAACGTCGAAATTCCGGTGCCCGTCACCGTGACCAGCGCTTTGCGAATCGGAGTCTGCGTCGTCTCGCCGGCGGCCACTACGATGCCGGTGATCGACGCAGTGCCTGCCGGCGATATCCGCGACGGTGTGTCGCGAACCGCATCCTGACCGCGCGCCGGGGATGCGGACGCGAACAACACAACGGCCGCCGCCGAGACGATTGGCGCGATTCGGTATTTGACGCTCATTTGAGCGTGCTCACTTTCAGTGTCACCGTCGCGGGCTGATTCGCCGGAATCTTCACGCTCGTCGCCACTGCAGCCAGCCGCGCGATGAACAGCGCGTCGGGCCAATCGCCCGCGTCTTCGTCGCGGATGGCAACGGCAAGGTAGTCGCCTGGCGGCATGTTCGGGAGCGTGAAGGCTCCGGTTGTCGAAGGGCGTGCCATGCGAAACGTCCGGGACCCAATCCGGCCGTCCTGCCATCTCGTCCCGCCGGCAGGAAAAACAAAGACCGTGGCCTCAGCGACGGCGCCCGTGACGCTGCCGCTGAGTGATGCGGGGCGATCGGTAAAGGTGATGACGAGATCGTTGATGTCGGATTCCCCGACCGCGAAACCTGCATCCATCACGTCCTGACCAGCCAGGGTGATGGATTCCAACGACCATGGCGCAGGCAGAGCCGGCGGACCGGCGAGATAGCGGCCAGGCGGCGACACGCCCGTCACGGAGATCCTGCCCGTGGCGGGATCGATGAAACTGCCCGCGCTCGGGCCAGGAGTACGGAACATCGTATTGACCCGGAAGATCGTCGTCATGAAACTCGTACGCAGCCGTTCGGCCGGCGGCCGCGCGCTGGCGCCCGAGAACTCGACCCGGCCAGTGACTCTCACGGGAGGCCGGACAATGACCTTCACGTCGTGCACGGGTTGGTTGGCGACGACGACCGACTGCATTGCCCAGGCGCCGGACTGCTCAGAGATGCGTGTCGGTTGAGCGTACGGTTGCTGCTGGTTCCCGGTCGGGACACCACCGACGCGCCAGGCAACGAGTGTGTAGCTGCCCGCCGGCACGATGGGAAACACGAATGCTCCTCGGGAATCGGTGGCGGTGTGCGCAGCCTCGAGTATCGATGCTTCCTCGCCTTGATCCGACGGCATCAGACGCAGGCCGAGGCCTGACACAGGACCGGCATCATCGACGACGACGCCGGCCAACGAACTTGCCGGCACCGGGCGGAGCTGAACATCGACGTTCTCGCGTTCGTCGCCAGCCGCGAGCCGAATCCTGGCGCCGTCCGCCAGACTGACGCTGGACGGATGAAACGTCGTCGGGTAAGCGAACAACGACGCATCCCGCAAGATCGGGGCGCTCGAATTCGAAAACGTCGTACCGGCCGGAAACCGCGCAGGATCCGGGGTGGTCGAGACGATCGAGCTGCCTACCCGCACTCCGCCAACTGACGGCGATGGCGCGGAGGTGCTGCTGAAACGCTGCCTGGCGGTTGGATCGGGCGGCGCCGCCGCGAGCTCGTCCCCGGTGGAGACGGGCATCGAGACCTGGGTTTGAGGAACGAAGACGACGTAGTTGCCTGGTACCAGGCCGCTGAACCTGTACGCCCCCAGATCGTCCGTCCGCATCGTCGGTCCGTTCAGCAACCGGCCTTCGCTGCTGACCTGAACCACGCCGACCACCTGTCCAACGAGCGGCTCGCCCGCTTCGTCCAGGACACGACCACTGACGACCGCTGACTTCCACAGGCCGATCTCCGCATCCACGACCCGCTGGCCCTCCGCGAGCTCGATCGGACGCAGCGGCCCGCTGGGACGCCTCTGGCCGAATCCTCCAGCGAGGTACGCGCCGATCGGGAAGCCCATTCCGGTGACGACGAAGCCATTTGGAGAGAATCCGTTACCGCCGACCGTGGCGGCGACGAAGTAACCGCCCCTGGCGAGACCCGAAAACACGAACCTTCCTCTGGCGTCGGTCACGACCCGGTTCTGCCGCGCCGCACCTGTCGCCGCATTCGCCGGTCCCAGTTGCAGGACGACACCGGCCAGCGGTTGCTTCGATTGCGCGTCCACCACGCGGCCCGCGATGACGCCGGTGCTGTCCGGCGCCGCGGCCTGCTGCGAGGCGGCGACGAGGCCCGCGGATACGAGGAAAAGGATCTGCCAGACAGCGAGGCGGCGCCCCATGGTCGACTCCCGATCGAGGTTGGAAATAGAGACTCATGGTAGCCGGTTCTGGTTTGGCAGACGCAGCGCCTGCAGAACCAACGGAATCCCATCAACCAGCGTCTTAGTCTGTGTAATATATGGCTATGACTGATATAGACCAGCGGATGCTCGACCGGGAGCTGAAGAAGGGATCGGCGGAGCTGTTGATCCTCTCGCTCGTCGAGGCACGGCCCAGGCATGGCTATGAGATCTGCAAGCTCATCGACGCGCGATCGAACGGCCGGCTGAAATTCCACGTCGCGTCGCTGTACCCGCTGCTCTATCGCCTCGAGGAGCGCGCCTGGATCCAGGGCAAGTGGCTGGAGAAGGCAGGCCAGCGCCGCCGGCGGTACTACCGCCTCACCCGCGAGGGCCGCCGGGTGCTCGCAAGCCAGCGCGCGACCTGGCGCGCGTTCGTCGACGCGGTCGGCCGCATCACGGAGCCTGACCATGCCTGATCATGAGAGGACCGACTGGAAGCACCTGCTCGCCCCGCGCCTGAATTCAGGAGCGTTGCGGTTCTCCCCCGCGCGTGAGGCCGAAATCATCGAGGAGCTCTCGCAACATCTCGACGATCGCGTCGAAGAGCTTGTCCGCGAGGGCGTCTCGCGGGCGGATGCGGAACGCACCGCCGTCACCGAGCTGACCGACGAGCAGCTCGTCCCAAGGCTGAATCAACTCAGACAGGCCCACGTCGCCGAGCCACCCGTTCCGGGCAGGCAGAAGCGCCGGCTGCTGGCGGATCTCTGGCAGGACATCCGGTACGGCTGGCGCGCACTTGCCTCGCAGCCGGCGTTCACCGCGGCGGCCGTGCTCACGCTCACGCTCGGCATTGGCGCCAACACCGCGGTGTTCAGCCTGGTAAATGCGCTCCTGCTCCGGCCGCTTCCCTACAGCGATCCGGCGGGCCTCGCCTGGATCGCAAACGGCCAGAGAGGCGGCGCGGTCTTTTCTTATCCGGAAATGGCCGATCTGCGCGATCACAACGACGTGTTCGCGGGCGTCGCCGCGTGGGGCCCAATCACCGCCAGTGTCAACGCCGACAACAACGCCGATCAGATTCCCGGCTTCATCGTCTCCGGCAACTACTTCGATCTGCTCGGCGTTCGCGCGGCCACGGGACGGCTGCTTGCACCGTCAGACGACGTCACGCCGGGCGCGCACCCGGTGATGGTGGTCAGCCACCGGTTCTGGCAGGAACGCTTCGCCGGAAACGAGAACGTCGTCGGCCGCGACATCCTGCTGAACGGCCAGCGCTTCACGATCGTCGGCGTCGTCGAGCGCGGATTCCGGACGCCCGATGGCTCGCGGCGCGACCTTTTCGTACCGATGATGATGCAGTCCGTCGCACGCCCGCCGCGCGCAGGGTACGCGGGCGAGATGAATCCTGACCTCCTCAACGTCCGCACGAACACCTGGGTATTCGCGATCGGCCGGCTCAAGACAGGCGTGCCCTTCGATCGTGCGCAGACGGCCCTCTCCGCGACGATGACGTCCATCGATCGGGCGCGGCAGGCGACCAGCCAGCCGCATGTCATCACGCTGTTCGCGCTCACCGACGGCGCGCCGGGACAGCGTGCGCAGATCGTGCCGGTGGCGACGCTGCTCTTCTGGACGGTGGCCGCGGTCCTGCTGATCGCTTCGGTCAATGTCGCGAACCTGCTGCTCTCTCGCGCAGCGACGAGACGCCGCGAGATCGCATTGCGGCTCGCGCTTGGCGCAAGCCGCTGGCGGCTCGTCAGGCAGTTCCTGACGGAGAGCGTGCTGCTCGCAACTCTCAGTGGAATCGGCGGTGTCGCCCTGGCGTGGGTCATCGCGGCCGGCTTCCGCGCGGCGCCGCCGCCGCCCGGCGCGCTTCCGGTCGGTCTGGAATTCGAGATCGACTACCGCGTACTTGGTTTCACGCTCGCACTCTCCATCGTGACGGGCATCGCGTTCGGGCTCGTCCCGGCGCTCGCCACCTCGCGTCCGAACCTCGTCCCTTCCCTCAAGGACGCCGAGGTCCAGCTGAGCAGGCGGCACCGGTTCAATCTCCGCCAGATCCTCGTTGTCACCGAAGTGGCGCTGTCGCTGATCCTCGTCGTCGCCTCCGGTCTCTTCGTCAGGAGTCTTCGCGAGACGCAGGCAATCGAACCGGGATTCGATGCGAATCGACTTGTCGTCGCGCCGCTGAACATCAACCTGTTGCGGTACACGACCGCACAGGGCAAGGACTTCTACCAGCGTGTCGTGGAACGCGTCGAGAGTATCGCCGGCGTCGAGGCCGCGGCCGTCGCGCGGGTGCAGGTGTTCGGACCATCCCGCGTAGCGAGCGTCCGCATCGAAGGCCAGACCGGCCCGGCGGACGTCTTCCAGAGCAGCGGCACTGGAATCGCCCCGGCGAACAGAAACGCCGTCAACACCAACGTCGTCGGACCGGGTTACTTCAAGGTGCTCGGATTACGATTCGTTGAAGGGCGCGACTTTTCTACCAGCGACGCCGCCGGCGCGCCATCGGTCGTCATCGTGAATCAGGCGTTTGCAGCCGGCCACCTTCCCGGCGAAGCCGTGCTCAACCGGCGCATCAGCTTCCGTGGCGACGCCGGCCCATGGCACACCATCGTCGGGGTTGTGTCGAACAGCAAGTACGCGTCGCTGGCTGAGCCGTTTGCGCCGATCGCCTACGTGCCCCTCGCGCAGAACCACGAGACCGGAGTCACGCTGCACGTTCGGGCGCGCGTGGCGCCGGATGCAGTCATCCCGGCGGTGAGGAACGAAATTCGATCGATCGAGCCGAACCTGCCGGTGCCCGACGTCCGCACGATGGACGACACAATCGGCGCCTCGCTCTACGCCGCACGCATGGGCGCCTGGTCGATCGGAGTGCTGGGCGGACTCGCGCTGCTCCTCGCGGCAATTGGAGTCTATGGTGTGCTCGCGTTTTCGGTCGCACGGCGAACCCGCGAGCTCGGTATCCGCGTCGCGCTGGGGGCGGATCGCGGCACACTGATGAGACTGGTACTCCGTGAGGGACTGATCCTTGCCGCGATCGGTATCACGATAGGACTTGCCGGCGCGGTCTACGTCGTCAAGCCGCTGGCGCGGTTCCTGTACGGTGTGCAATCACACGACGTCGCGACCTTCATCGCCGCCCCGGCGGTCCTGCTCCTCATCGCCGCGGTCGCGTGCCTCCTGCCGGCGCGCAAGGCAATGCGCGTGCAACCGACGATCGCGCTGAGGTCCTGATCTGGGGGCTTCGCCCCCAGACCCCCGACTCGCTCACTCGCTCGGCTCCCACAGCACCGTCACGTATTCCGCCTTACCGATTCGTAATCCTCGCGACGGCCGTCTGTCTCGAACACGCGTGTTTCCGTCAGTTTGCGACGCTTTTCGCCGCAGCCGCTGGCGTGAGAAATGCAATGTCGGCTGGTCCTGGGGTCCCTCTAATAATGAGCACGCACTCACCACTCCCGCAGGAAGGTTCGCCGGTCCAGGATGGTCGTCCGCTGCGGCCCATGCCGCACACGCCCGGCTTCGTCGACGCGTTCGGCTCGCGCCAGCTCGTCTTCGATCCCTCGACCTCCACGTCGCTCGAGGTGCTTCGCTTCAAGCGCGAGTTCAGCGAGTCACCGGAGTTCGAGGGCGCGTTGCTCGCTCGTGTCGAGGCATTGAGCCACGTCCGGCATGCCTCCCTCGGCAATGTGCTGTCGGTCGAACGGGTCTCGGATACGGAGCTCGCGCTCGTCTCGCGCCACACACCAGGACGCCGTGTCTCGGAGCTCCTGCCCAAGGCGCACGGTCCGGCCTTCGCGCTCGAGCTCATCCGGCTGGTGACGCCGGCACTGGCGACGCTTCACAAATCCGGCGAGGACGTCGCTCACGGCGCGCTCTCCGCGGAACGCATCGTCGTCACGCGTGACGGACGGCTGGTGGTCGTCGAGCACGTGCTCGGCTCCGCGCTCGATGCGATGGGCCTCTCCCGGCAGAAGCTGACGGAACTCGGACTGGTTGCGCCTGTCACTGGCGAAACGGTCCAGCTCACGGCCCGCACTGACATTGCACAACTTGGTTTCATCGCGCTCGCGCTGCTGCTCGGACGGAAGATCGATTCTTCCGCCTACCCCGGTCAGGTGCCTGGCCTGCTCGACGAGTTTTCGAGAACGAGTTCACCCGTGCTTGCGGCCAAACTGCGCTTGTGGCTGGAGAAGGCCCTGCAGCTCAGCCCGCGATCGTTTGCCACGGCCGACGAAGCGGTGGCCGCGATCAGCGACCTTCCCGACGAAGCCGACGTGCAGGCGGCGACGCTGGTGAACGGACTCGACGCATTTCCGCAGGAAGCGGTGCGAGCGCCCGCACCGGTGGCGGCAAGACCAGCCGTCATGGACGCGCCGCCGGAACGCCGTGGGCCTGTCGCCGATCGACGTGAGCCCGCGAAAGGCAAGAAGACAGGCGTCCTCGTCATGGCACTCCTCGCGGTTGTCGTAGTTGGCGGCGGCGCGGCGTACTTCATGTTGCCAAGCCTTCGCTCGGCAAACCAGCCGCCTCAGGCAACGCCGACAACTACTCCCGTAGCGGACTTGAAGGCGCCGGACCAGCCGCCATCGATCGTGCCGCTTCCGGTCAATGCGGGCACGACACCGGCAACCACTCCCGTCGCGACTCCTACACCGCTCGCATCACCGTTGGTTCACACGGCGGCAACCGCGGCCGCAGGCACGACGACGACAGCGCCTGTCGCGGCGTCCGTTGCGCCGGCACAGACGCCGGCGGCAACTCCGGCACCGGGCGCGCCGGTGGCTCCGGCAGCCACGACCACGGGCACGAGATTCGGCGGCCTGACTGTGAAATCAGGAATGGAGTTGCAGGTCTTCGAAAACGGCAGCTTGATTGGATCGACGGCCGGCCCGATCGCGATCGGTGAGGGCTCACGCGCTGTCGAGGTCGTGAACGAGACACTCGGCTTCCGGTACCGCCAGACCGTCGTCATCAAGGCCGGTCAGATGACGAACGTCAACATCGCCGTACCGAACGGCAAGGTCAGCATCAACGCCGCGCCGTGGGCGGAGGTGGATATCGACGGCAAGCCTGCCGGCGAGACGCCACTCGCCAATCTGACGCTGCCCATCGGCACGCATGAGATCACGTTCCGGCATCCGCAGCTCGGCACGAAGAAACAGACGATCGTCGTCAAGGTCGAGGGCCTGACGAAGGTCACGGAATTGTTCAAATCGGAGGCACGGTGATGAAAGCGCGCATCCTATTCGGAGTATTGGCAGCAGCGTTCCTGGTGGCGGCCGTGCCGGGCCGCGCGTACGCCCAGGATCCGCTCACGAGGGTCAAGGGCCTCTACGAATCGGCGGACTACGAGGAAGCGCTGCAGCTGCTCGAAACGCTGAAGGGCCGGACGTCGAACACCGAAGCCGCGGCGTACCGTGTGTTCTGCCTGGTTGCGCTCGGCCGCAAGGACGAAGCGAAGGCCGCGGTGGAATCCATCGTTCGTGAGGATCCGCTGTACCGGCCGGCTGACGGCCAGGTTTCTCCCCGGCTCAAGTCGTTCTTCGAAGACACGCGTAAGCCGCTGTTGCCGGAGGTCGCGCGCCAGTCCTACGCCGCGGCGAAGTCGGCGTACGACGGCAAATCATGGAAGCAGGCGGTCACGGAGTTCGATCGCGTGATTTCACTGCTTGGCGAAATCGGCGGCGCGGATGCGGGCGCAGCGGATCTGCGGACGCTCGCGACCGGCTTCCGCGATCTCGCGAAGGCCGCGGTCGAACCGCCACCGGCGCCGAAGCCCACGCCGACTCCGGCGCCGACGCCAACTCCCGCCCCGGCGCCGGTCAAGCCGGCTGAGCCGGAGATCTACGGTGTCGAGCACCCGACCGTAAAGCGCCCGACGTCAATCAGCAAGCCGATGCCGAACTGGGTGCCGGAAAACATCGCCGAAGAGCGCAGCACATTCACCGGTGCGCTGGAGCTCATCATCAGCGAAACCGGCAAGGTGCTCTCGGTCAAGATGATCGACGGCGTTCATCCTCGTTACGACAGCCAGCTGCTCAAGGCAGCCGCCGGCTGGACGTTCCGTCCCGCAACCAAGGACGGCACACCGGTGAAGTACCGCTACACGATGGCGGTCCAGCTCGGGAAGTAACGCACGCCGCCTCCGCGGCCTCCCGTTGGCGTCGTTGCCGTCGTTCGCGTCGCTGGCGTCGTTTTCAATAGAATCACTCGGTGCCAGCGAAGTACGACGCCATCATTATTGGTGGCGGCCACAACGGCCTGACCGCCGCTGCCTATCTCGCCCGCGCCGGGCGTAAAGTTCTGGTCCTCGAGCGCCGCCACCTCGTCGGCGGTGCTGCGGTCACTGAAGAAGTCTTCCCCGGATTCAAGTTCTCCGTCTGCTCGTACGTCGTCTCGCTGTTGCGGCCCGAGATTATCCGCGAGCTGCATCTGGCGAAGCACGGGCTCGAGATCCTTCCGCTCGACGGCACGTTCACCCCGATGCCGAGCGGCGACTACCTGTGGCGCGTGAACGATCATGCCCGCACGTTCCGCGAGATCTCGCGTCACTCGCGCGCCGACGCAGAGGTGTACGACGAGTACGGCCGCGCGATGGTGGAGATGGGCCGATTCGCAAAGGATATTCTCGCGATGACGCCTCCGGATCCGTTCTCGAAGCGGATCAAGGACATCACGCCGCTTATCGATCTGCTGAAGCGTTTCCGCGCTCTGCCGGAGCTCGACCGTCACAACCAGCTCCAGCTGCTCACGATGAGCGCCGTGGACTTCCTGGATCAGTGGTTCGAGACGGACGTACTCAAGGCCACGATGTCCGCGAGCGGCATCATCGGGACTTTCCTCGGCGTCCGGTCGCCCGGTACCGCGTACGTCCTGCTTCACCACTACATGGGCGACATCGACGGCGCCTTCAGATCGTGGGGACTGTCGAAGGGCGGCACCGGACGCGTTTCGGAAGCCATCGCATCGTCGGCGCGCGAGTTCGGCGCTGAGATCCGGCTGAACGCGCCCGTCAAGCACATCCTCGTCAAGGATGGGGAGGCGACGGGCGTCGTCCTCGAGAACGGCGACTACTTCATCGCAAACGCCGTGCTCTCGAGCGTCGACCCGCGCCTGACTTTCATGAAGATGGTCGGCGAGTCGCACCTCCCGTCCGAGTTCGCCGAGGACATTCGCAACTACAAGTTCCGCGGATCGTCGGGCAAGGTGAATCTCGCGCTCGACGGGCTCCCGGACTTCACGTGCAGGCCTGCGGGCCTGGGCCCCCGGGAGACGGCGCATATGCGCGGTGCGATCTCCATCTCGCCCGGCGTCGACTACATGGAGCGCGCCTACGACGATGCGAAGTACGGGCGGTTCTCACGGCGGCCGTACATGGACATCGTGATTCCGAGCCTCACGGATCCGTCGGTCGCGCCGCCGGGGAAGCACGTCATGTCGTGCTTCGTGCAGTACGCGCCGTACGATCTGCGCGGCGGCAACTGGGACGACCAGCGGGAGGCGTTCGGCGACACGGTCATCGACACGATCTCCGAGTACGCGCCGAATCTGCGCGATCGCATCCTCCACCGGCAGGTCCTTACGCCGCTCGATATCGAACGGGACTTCGGGTTGAGCGAAGGCAACATCTTCCAGGGCGAGCTGACGCTCGAACAGCTGTTCTTCCTCCGGCCGGCGCCTGGATGGGCCAGCTACCGCACGCCGGTCCGCCGCCTGTATCTCTGCGGATCGGCGACACATCCCGGCGGCGGCATCATGGCCGCGCCGGGAAGAAACGCCGCAATGCGCGTCCTCAAGGATCGAACGGCGTGACCGACGTGATCGTGATCGGCGGGGGCCTGAACGGCCTGGTAGCGGCGGCGACGCTGGCAAAGGCGAAGCTGTCCGTGATCCTGCTCGACGAGCGTCCCGCTGTAGGTGGCGCCTGTTCGACACGGGAGCTCGCGCCCGGTTTCAGGATTCCCGAGCTGAGCCATGCGCTGGGCCCGATCAGCCGCGACGTCGTCAAGGCGCTGCGACTCGATCGCGCGGCCGGGCTCGAATTCATCACGCCCGATCCATCTTTGAGTTCGATCGGAGACGACGGACGCGCGATCAGTTTTCATCGCGACGCCGTCCTCACCGCCGGGTCGATCAACAGACACTCGACCGCCGATGCCGGCCGGTGGAGCGACTTCGTCCGGACGTCGCAGCGGATCGCCGGCGTCATCGGCCAGCTCGATCGCCTCTCGCCGCCGCCGGTAGACGACGCCGGCTTGAGGGAAGTGTGGCGGTTGATGGACGCCGGGCGGGCGGCTCGTAAACTTTCGAGGCGCGACCTCGCGCGCATGGCGCGATGGCTGCCGATGTCGATCGCCGATGTCGTGTCGGAGTGGTTCGAGTCGGATCTACTTCGCGCGGCGATCGCGGCGCATGCGATTACCGGGCATCCAGCCGGTCCGCGATCGGCCGGCACCGGCGCCATGTGGCTGCAGCGCGTCGCCGCCGATCCCGTGCCTGTGGGCAGCGGTGTCACCGCACGCGGAGGCCCCGGCGCGGTCGCGGATGCCATCGCGAAGATCGCCACGGCCTTCGGGGCCGAAATCCGCTCCAACGCGCGCGTGGCCCATATCGCTACGACAAACGGGCGGGCCGCCGGCGTGACGCTCGCAAATGGCGATGAGGTCAAGGCGCGGGCCGTGATTGCCGCGGTGAATCCGAAGGCGGCGCTGCTCGGCCTCGCCAATCCGGGCGAGCTGCCGCCGACGTTCGCCGCGCGAATCCGGAATCTCCGGTCGAGGGGCGTGACGGCAAAAATCAACGTCGCACTTTCGGCCGCGCCGGTCTTCACGGCGCTCGCGGGCGACGCGGTTCCGCTGGGCGGCCGCCTGCTGATTGCGCCGGGACTCGACTACCTCGAGCGCGCGTTCGACGCGACGAAGTATGGCGAGATGTCCGCCGAGCCGTGGCTGGAGCTTTCGATCCCGAGCGTCCGCGACGATTCGCTCGCCCCGGCGGGAGCGCACGTCTGTTCCATCTACGCGCACTTCGCGCCGCGGAACCTGCGCCACTCGTCATGGGACGGCGCCCGCGACACCCTATGGTCGCGCGTCGCGCAAGTGCTCGAGTCACGCGCTCCAGGCTTCATGCGCCTCGTCGTCGCGCGCGAAGTGATGAGCCCGGCCGATCTCGAGTCAGGCCTCGGAAATCCAGGCGGCGGCATCTTCCACGCGGAGTGCACGATCGATCAAATGTGGGCCGCGCGCCCGCTTCTCGGCTGGTCGCAGTACCGCACACCTATAGAAGGCATGTATCTCGCGAGCGCCGGAGCACACCCCGGCGGGGGCCTTACCGGCCTGCCGGGGCTGCTGGCGTCAAGAACGGTTTGGGAGGACTCGAAGAAACGGCGGGTCTGAAGACCCGCCGCTCCATTACTTGATTGGAACTTTGACGTCGAGCGGATTCGCGAGCTTGACGCTGATCTCGGACCCGTTCGCGAGCGCCACCGGCTTGCCTTCGGACGTCAGCACCATCGCGGTGCCGGCACCGCCGCCGACCGCCGCACCCGTCGCCGCACCCTTCTTGCCGCCGATGATGCCGCCGATGATTGCGCCGGCGCCCGCGCCGATGCCGATCTTCTTCGCATCGTCCTTCTTGGTGCTCGCTGCTTCGGCCGCCCATCGCGCGGAAATCTGGTGACGCTCGCCCCACGCGGTGATTGACGAGAACATCAGGCCGAGACTCGACCGGCCCTTGATCTTGCCTGCGTCTTCCACCGCGGACACATTGCCGCGGACCGCCGCGCCGGCCGGGAGCACTTCGGCACCATCCACGGACACTGCGTCGGCCAGCTTCGCTTCGACCGTGTCCTCGACCTTTGCGGTCTCGCTGCTGACGGCGGATTCGATCGTGAGCTTCAGCGTGGTTCCGGCGGGCACCGTGTACTCGCGGAACTTCGCAATGGCCGGCAACTCGACGGGCTTCGACGCGTCGACGACGCGCACGTCGGCGATGTTCTCGCGAGCCACGGTCTTCGTCGTCTTCTCAGACTTGCCGGTCAGGACCTTGACGTTCGTCGCGTCCTTCTCGGTCAGCTTGCCTTGCACGACGCCGCCGTCCTTGCTCGTGAGCTGCACGTCCGTCCCTACCGGGACCTTTTCGACATCGGCCTTTGCCTCGGAGCACGCGACCGCGCCACCGAGAGCGAGAACTGAAATCAGAAGAAAGGTGTTCCTGGTCATAGTGGGATTCCTCCTGCACTGTTAGTGCCATCGCGAGGCCCGGTCCGCCAATGGCCCGTAAGTCACTGACATAGAGTGAGATACGCCAGTGTCCGATACTCAGAGTGGCGCTCCCGCGATCGCCACTTAAGTGTCATTGTTACCTTCTTTTGCCTTTCCCGGTGGTACGGGTCTAATTGGTTATGACGCCGAGACATTCACATTCCCGCCGCGTTGTTCTCCAGACGGCCGCCGTTCTCGCAGGCGTCCTGGCCTTCACAACGGATTTCGCCAGCGCCCAGCGGTCCGGCGTGCCCTCGAAGCCGGACGATCGGACGATCGCGCACGTGCTGAATCGCATTGGGTTCGGGGCGCGTCCGGGCGATGTCGAGCGCGTGAAGCAGGTCGGCCTCGCGAACTACATCGAACAGCAGCTGCATCCGGAGAAGATCTCGGATGGCGCGCTCGCGGCGCGGTTGAGTGAGTTCCCGACGCTGGGCATGAGCACCGAGCAGCTCGGCGCGGAGTACTTCAATCCCGCTGACCAGGCGCGGCGCCAGGCGCAGCAACAGCAGGCGCGCCAGCAGGGGAACGACCCTGCGATGATGGCCGGCAATCCCCCACCGCCGCCGCAGCCGACACCCGAGCAGCGGATGCTGCAGCAGGCCGCGCAACAGCCCATCAACGATCTAATGCAGGCGAAGATCATCCGCGCCACGTTGTCCGAGCGTCAGCTCGAGGAGGTGCTCGTCGATTTCTGGTTCAACCACTTCAACGTGTTCGTCGGCAAGGGCCAGGTCCGCCAGTACCTGACGGAATACGAACGCGATGCGATCCGTCCGAATGTGCTCGGGAACTTCCGGACGATGCTGGGCGCGACGGCGCACAGCCCGGCGATGCTCTTCTACCTCGACAACTTCCAGAGCCGCACGGCCGACGCACCGGGCGGGCGCGGAGGCGGCAACCTGCCGCTGGTGCGGCCGGGACAGCGCCTGAACCCAGGGCAACAGCGCCAGCTTCAGCAGCGCCTCCAGCAGATGCAGCAACAGCAGAAGCGTCCGCAGGGCGGCCTGAACGAGAACTACGGGCGCGAGTTGATGGAGCTGCACACGCTCGGCGTCGATGGCGGCTACACGCAGCAGGATGTCATCGAAGCCGCGAAGATCCTGACCGGCTGGACGATCGACCGGCCGCAGCAGGGCGGCGGCTACATCTTCCGCCCGCAGTGGCACGAGGGCGGCTCCAAGACGGTCATGGGCAAGAAGTTCGGCGAAGCTGGCGAGCAAGAGGGCGAGCGCCTGCTCGACATGCTTGCACTGCATCCGAGCACGGCGAAGCACATCTCGTTCAAGCTGGCGCAGCGCTTCATCGCGGATGAACCGCCGGCGGCGCTCGTCGATCGCGCGGCGAAGAAGTTCCTCGATACGAAGGGTGACCTGCGCGAGGTGACGCGTGTCATCATCACGTCGCCGGAATTCTTCGACAAGCAGTACTACGCGGCAAAGGTGAAGACGCCGCTCGAGTTCGTCGTATCCGCCGCGCGCGCGACCAACGCCAACATCGTCAACGCGCAGCCGATCGTGCAGGCGCTGCGCACCGATCTCGGGATGCCGCTCTACGGCGCGCAGCCGCCGACCGGCTACAGCATGACTGCCGATGCGTGGGTGAACACCGGCGCGCTGCTCAACCGGATGAACTTCGCGGTGCAGATGCTCAACGGCGGCATGCCGCAGCGTGCGGCCGGTACCGGCCCCGACGGGCGCCCGGGTGATCCGCAGAACCGGCCGAACCGGCAGGGCGGCGCGGGACAGCCGCCGCAGCGCCCGGGACCCGGACAGCGCGGTCAGGGCGGCGGACGCGCGATGCAGCTGCTCGCGCAGACGGGACGCGGCCCGATCCAGGTCGACATCCGATCGCTCGCACCCGACACCAGTGCGGCGACTATCGAACAGGTAATCGCCGCCATGCTCGCCGGTGAGGCGTCAGCGGCCACGCGCGAAACGATCGGCAAGGCGACGAATCCGCAGCAGGTGCTCGCGCTGGCGCTGGGATCGCCGGAGTTTCAGAAACGCTGACCAACCTGCAACCTACGACCTGCAACCTGCAATTGGGTTTCAGGTTCCTGGGGCGAGGGTTTGAATTGTTGGTTGCAGGTTGTTGGTTGTAGGTTGAGACAAGGATCAACGTCATGATGACCAGGCGCGTCTTTCTCAGAAACGGTTCAGCGGCCCTAGTCAGCCTCGGTTTCACGCCCGCGTTCATCGCGCGAGCGGCGCAGGTGGCCCGGGCGCGGCAGAAGATCCTCGTCGCCGTCTTCCAGCGCGGCGCCGTCGATGGGCTCAACATGGTCGTGCCGTTCGGTGAGCGGGCCTACTACCAGAACCGCCCGTCGATCGCGATTCCAAAACCCGGCGCCCAGGGAGGCGCGCTCGACCTCGACGGGTTCTTCGGCCTCCATCCGCGAATGGCGCCGCTCGTGCCGTACTTCAAGGACGGCAATCTGGCGATCGTGCACGCGTCCGGGTCGCCCGACGACACGCGCTCGCACTTCGACGCGCAGGACTATATGGAGAGCGGCACGCCCGGCCTCAAGAGCACGCGCGATGGCTGGATGAACCGCTACCTGCACGCGAAGGATCACGCGGAGCGCTCGACGCCGTTCCGCGCCGTCGCGCTGACGCAGGCACTGCCCCGCTCCATGCAGGGATCCGCTCCGGCGCTCGCGATCGGACAGCTCGGCCAGTTCGGCATCCGCGCCGGTCAGGACAACGACGTCATGATGTCCGGCTTCGAAGCGCAGTACTCGAAGGCCGCGGACGCCGTGCTGGGCAACACGGGCAAGGAGGCGTTCGACGCCGTCAAGATGCTGAAGGACGCGAATCCCGCCGGCTACACGCCCGCCAACGGCGCCGAGTATCCACGCGCCGGCTTCGGCGATGCCATGCGGCAAATTGCGCAGATCATCAAAGCCGACCTCGGCCTGGAAGTCGCGTTCGCCGAGCTCGGGCAGTGGGACCACCACGCCAACGAAGGCGCGTCGACGGGCCAGATCGCCAATCGTCTCGGCGAGTTCGCCGAAGGCATCGCCGCGTTCGCACGCGATCTCGGCGACCGGATGCAGGACGTGATGCTCATCACCATGTCCGAGTTCGGCCGCACCGTCCGCGAGAACGGCAATCGCGGCACCGATCACGGCCACGGCAACGCGATGCTGATCCTCGGCGGCAACGTCAAGGGCGGCAAGGTCTACGGCAAGTGGCCGGGCCTCGAGCGCGAACAGCTCTACGCCGGCCGCGACCTCGCGATCACGACCGACTTCCGCGACGTCTTCGCGGAAGCCCTCTCGGGCCACATGGGCGCCACGGACGTGTCGAAGGTATTCCCGGGATTCAAGTACGGACAGAGGCTCGGGTTTGTGAAGGGCTGAGTCAGCTCCTGATCGCCTGCACCGGCGAAATCTTCGTCGCCCGCCGCGCCGGAACGAGCGCGGCGGCGAGCGCGACCATGAGCAGGCCGAGCGGGACACCCACGAACGTCACCACATCGGTCGGCTGAATCCCGAAGAGCAGGCTCTTGGCCGCCTGGGCAAGGATCAGGCTCAACGCGGTGCCGATCGCGAGGCCCGTCACGCCGAGTCGCGCTGCGTGTCCGATCATCATCGAGAGAATCCGTGACGGCGTGGCGCCGAGGGCCACGCGAACACCCACCTCATCCGTGCGTTCTGCGACGACAAGCGCCATCACGCCGTAGACGCCGGCGGCGGCAAGGAGCAGCGCGAGCGCGCCGAAAATCCCTGCGAGTAGCACCGTGAACCGCCGCAGCGCAGTGGACTCTGACCTGAGCTGCGCCATCGTGCTGACATTGAACGGCGGATCGGCGCCGAGTTCCTTGACGATGTTCCTGACCGATGCCGCAACCGCAGTCGCGTCGCCACTCGCTCGAACGACCATGAACGGCGACGTCGGCGGCCCCTGCAGGTACGAGATGTAGATCTCCGGCCGCGGCGCGTCCTCGAGACTGCTGTGGCGTATGTCGCCGACGATGCCGATGATCGTGAGCCAGGCAGCATTCGGATTAGGTCCCATCCGCACTCGCCGGCCAACTACCGCTTCGCCTGGAAAGACTTTCGCCGCGAGCGCTGCGTTGACGACGGCAAGGCCGCTGGCCGCGGTGCGGTCCTCGGACGTGAAGACACGTCCCTGCACAACAGGCATACCCATCGCCGAGAAGTAGTCGCCGACGGCACGCCGCATGTCGACCTCGGGAAGTTTTCCGTCCGGGACCGCCCGTCCATCCACCGCAAGCATCGTCGTCACCTGCGTACTTCCGAGAGGAATGCGGGTCGTTCCGCCAACCGACTGGACTCCCGGCGCGGCCTGGAGGCGAGTGAGCAGCTGATCGAGAAACGCGATGTTCGCGGCGGGCGACTGCTGCGCCGTCTGCGGCACAGACTGCTGGAACGTGAGGAGGTTCGACGCGTTGAATCCAGGATCGACGTTCATGACGGCGAGGAAGCTCCTCAGCATCAGACCGGCGCCGGCGGTGAGCATGACGGCAAGTGCGAGCTCGGCGACGACGAGCGACGCCCGGGTGCGCTGTCGTGACTTCGACGCGGTCGTCCGGTGCGAATCGGCGAGGCCGGCTTTGCGCAATCTAGTGGAGGCCAGTGCGGGAATCACACCGACAAGCAGGCCCGTCACGACCGAGAGCGTCAGGCCGAACCCAAGGACCGTCGCGTCGAATCGCGTCTCCGACAGCCGCGGCAGATCCGCCGGAGCCAGCGCAACGATCAGAGGGGTCGCGACGAACACGACGATGAGACCGGCGGCGCCGCCGAGAGCGCCAAGCATCGCGCTTTCGACGAGCGAGAGCTGAACGAGCCGGCCGAATGAAGCGCCGAGCGCGGAACGCACCGCGATGTCGCGCTGGGCGCCGCTCGCCCGCGCGAGCAGAACGTTCGCGATGTTGAGGCACATCATCAGGAGCAACGTCGCCACGCCGCCCGCCAGGAGCAGCACAACCGGACGAATCTGGCCCGTGACCTGCGCGTGGAGCGGCAGCGCCGTCACCTGCCAGCCGTCGTTCGTGTCCGTGAATTCCGTGGCGCGGCGGGCCGCAATCGCGTCGAGCTCGGCACGCGCGTTGTCCAGAGACGCGCTCGGCTTCAGGCGGCCGATGACGGCGAGGAAATGCACCGGACGAACGGGCTGGCCTGCGGCATCCACCATGCGGTTGGACCGCATCGGCAGCATCACCCAGGCATCGGGCAGAGAGGCCCGCGTGAAACCACTTGGACCGAGCATGGCCTTGTACGGAAACAGAAAATCCTCGGGCGCGACACCAATGACCGTGAATGGCGGTGCACCGGTAACCCGAACGGTCTTGCCGACGATCTCCGGATCCGAGCCGAACAGCCGGATCCAGGAGCCGTGGCTGATCACGACGCCGGTGTCGTCGCCCTCACGCAGGCCGCGGCCGCGCAGCATCTGGCGCCCGATGAGATCGAACATACCCGGCGTGACGGTAGCAACCGTCATCATGTCCTTGCTGCCGTCGCGTTCGAGCTGAGAGTTCGTGAAGAACGCGTACATCGCCTCGACGCCGGCGAAGCTCGGCGCCTCCTTCTTGAACGCCTGGAAATTCGCGGGCGAGACCGGGTTCTTCGTCTCGTGCTGGTGCGTGTTGTTGCTCCAGATGGCGACGAGCCGATCCGGATCCGAGTACGGCAACGGCCGGAACAGGACGGCATGGGCCACAGCAAAGATCGCCGTGCTGGCGCCGATACCGAGCCCGAGAGTCAACACCGTGATGCCGGCGAACAGAGGCGCGCGCAGCAGACGCCGCATCGACAGGCGCGCGTCGGCCAGCAGGGATTCCCAGGTCATCGTCTGACTCCTTCCGATCGGAAGTGATTCGTGAATCACGAGCTGCGGTTTGGGCCGACGGAGCACGCTGAAGCGCTCGGCGAAGCCACTTGCGACGGCGTCCGCGATCAACCATGCGCCAAGGCCCAGCGCGCGCCCGCGGCCGCGGGGGGCAGCGTCCTGGACGCGTCTATCGAAGGCCTCGACGATCTCGGCGCCGAAATGCCCGCGGAACGCGCGCGGGTACGCGAAGAGCGCGATCGAGTGAAGGATCGAAAGCAGGCGCGGCATTCCGGCTAGTGACGGAATCCGGGAGCGAGCTTGCGGCTCCGGGCGGCGGCAACCTGCTCCGACATCCGCTCGGTCTCGGCCCTGGCCACACTGCGGCCGTGCCGGGTGATGCGATAGGTCCGCCGGCGGCTGTCCGTGCCGGGCGGCGAGTCCAGTTCCTCGATCAGTCCATCCTCGACCAGGCGCGCGAGCGCGCGGTACAGCGTGCCTGTCCGCATCGGGAGTTTTCCACGCAATCTGCTCTCGACGGCCTGCAGGATGGCGTAGCCGTGGCGATCCTCCTCGGCGAGCGCCAGGAGGATTTCGAAGGCAATCGGCGTCAGCGGCAGCAGCGACTCAGAGGAGCGGAAAGGCATGGGCCCCGTCTACGTTCATGATGAACGTAATAGACGTAACCGGCCCGAAATTGGTTGGTCAGAGCCTGACGGTGACTGTGCGCCCGTCAAAGACCTGGGTCTTCGCGTCCGTCGAACCCGCCAGCCGAACAGCGAACGTCCGCTTCTCCGGCGGACGCATCCGGGTGCCGGGGGTGAGGCTCAACTCGAGCGTTCGCTGTGCATTGCGCCAGTTCATGACGATGCGCATGCCGGGGGACTTCTGGTAGTCGAGCGTCCGTCCGTCATCCTCGTAGATCGACGCGGTCCCGTCGGCGCCGGGGTACACAACCAACTCCGTCGGTGCAGTGACTGGCTCATCCACGTACTGGCGCACGGGCGCCAGCGGAATGATCGAACCCGCGCGCACGTAGATCGGCATCGTCGCGAGATCGACGTCGCGGGTGATCTCCTGGGATCCAGTCAGCCGCTCGTTCGTCCAGAAGTCGTACCAGGTTCCCTTCGGCAGATAGACGCGGCGCCGTGTCGCGGCCTTTTCGACGACGGGCGCGACGAGAATGTCCCGGCCCCAGAGGTACTGATCGCCGAGCGCCGCGGCGCGCGGATCATCGGCGTAGTGCAGCCACATCGCTCGAAGGATCGGCATGCCGGTGTCGCGGCACTCCCTCACGGCCGTGTACGTGTATGGAAGCAGCCGGTAGCGGAGCTCGAGGTACTTGCGGATGATTGGCTCGACGGTTTCGTTGTGGAGCTCGCTTTCGGGCGGGTCCTGTGCGCCGCCCGTGTAGCCGGCCACTTCACTGACGCCGACTTTGCCCGTATTCCAGCCCCACGGGAGGCGCAGCCGCCACGTGCGGCCGTGCGCTCTGAAGAGCGTGTTGAACGTGCCGAACTGGAACCACCGCACGTGCAGCTCGCCCGTGTAGTCCGCGGTCGGCACAAAGCCGCCGATGTCCGTGCCCCAGTACGGAATCCCTGAGAGAGACGTGTTCACCGCATTGGGGACGTGATTCTTCAACGTCTCCCAGAGTGAATAAATGTCGCCCGACCACAGGAAGGATCCCGTGCGCTGCATGCCCGGACTTCCGTTGCGATGCAACGCGTACACACGCTCGTTCGGCCGGTACATCTGCGATCCATCCCAGTACATCCGGTTGCGCGCCAGCCGCGACGGTGCATCGAGGCCGTCACCCTGATCCGGCCACCAGCCATCAACTCCGACGTCAAAGAGCGGTTTGTGCGCAGGCCAGTAACAACTGATCTGCCGGTCCTGCGGCCACTGGCCGTCCGGCGTCCGTCCCGGCGGAAGCGGCGCCGCGGTGCATGGGTCATTGACGGAGCCCATCACGCGTCTCGACTCGACGACGATGTGCAGCACGACCTTGTAGTGGAGCGCGTGCAAGTCGTCGATGTTCTTTTTCGGCTCGGGGAAGTTCTCCGGCTTGAACGTGAACTCGCCGTTGTGGGTGTTCCAGCCGGATGGGCAGAAGTCCGTGCCGAGATAGATAAGCGCGTCGCAGGGCAGCTTCTTCTCGCGGAATGTCTTCGCCACCGACATCACGTCGTCGATGCCTGCGAGCGTCCGATGCGATTGCTGATAACCGAACGACCAGAGCGGCGGCATTTCCGGATAGCCGGTGATGTCGGCCCACGACCTCATGATGACGGCAGGATCGGTGGACCCCACCACGAAGATGTCGATCGGGAGCGGCGCGTTCGCCGGCGGCTCGAACGCGCCGGTCTCGCCGGTGAGATCGACCGTGCCGAGGGGCTGGTGAATGAAGATCGCGCCGCGGTTCGTGATCATCCACTGCACCGGGACGCGGCCGCCGTGCGTGCGCAGCATGTACGCGCCCTGACCGCTCCGGTTTGGCATCGACACGCCGCGCCGGTTGAACTGCGGGCCGCCCTGTCCGAGCCCAAGGACGGGTCCGTCGCCGATCTCGAACGTCACTTTGCCGGTCGCTCGGTCGAATTGCAGGCGCTGAAACATCGGCGATGGCCCGCGGCCGTTGGCCGGCGCGCTCGAGAAGCTGACCGCGACATTCTGAAGCGGCCCTGGCCCCAGCGGCCGCACTGCCGCGCGGTTATTCCCTGCATTGACGATGACGGCGGTACTGGCTCGGGCCGGTGCGGCGAATGGCGCCAGGCCGGCTTTCCACGCATCCTGCCGAAGCGCACCGTCCGCCAGCGCGGCCGCTGTCTGGCCCACGGGCCGGATCGTCAGCCTCGTGGTGTGGGGATTCACGATCTCGAAGGCCAGCTCGACCGCCTGTCCGCCAACGACGTATCCCTCGCCCTGGGCGGTGATGACGACGGGTGCGACGAGCAGGCCCGCGCCGGCGGCGCCAATCTGCTTCAGCGCCTCACGGCGGTTTGGTTGTTTCATGCGGTGCAACTTACAACTATCGATGGGCAACCACAACAATAGGGTTATAAGTTGTGCCTGTGAATCTCACCGACCTGCCGACGCCCTTCTTGACGGTTGATCACACGCGGCTGCGCGCCAACATCAATGCGATGCAGGCGCTTGCTTCCAGCGCCGGAGTCCGGCTGCGGCCGCACACGAAGACACACAAGAGCGTGGCGATAGCGCGCTGGCAGCTCGAAGCCGGCGCCTCCGGCATCTGCTGCGCGAAGCTCGGCGAAGTCGAGCTCTTCGCGGACGCCGGAATCACTGACATACGGCTTCCCTATCCTGTGAATCCCGCGAACGCCCCGCGGGTGCGGGCGCTTCTCGATCGCGGCGTCAAGCTCTCGTTCATCGTTGACGACATCGAGGTCGCGCGTGGCTGGTCGCAGGCGATGACCTCATCAGGGCACGAGCTCGACGTTCTCGTGAAGGTCGACGTCGGCTTTCATCGATGCGGCGTCGATCCCGAGTCAGCCGCGGCGCTCGATACGATTCGGGGCGTGGCCGATCTCAGCGGCTTGTCCTTTCGCGGCCTGCTGAGCCACGCCGGCCAGGCCTACGAGGCAAAGACGATTCAGGAGCTGGGTGACGTCGCGACGAAGGAGATCGGAATCCTGCGAATCCTCGCATCGCGCGCGAAGGAGGCCGGCGTCGAGATACACGAAGTGAGCGTGGGATCCACGCCGACGGCGCGGTTCATCACGATTCAACAGGGCGCCACTGAGATGCGTCCCGGCAACTACGTGTTTTTCGATCGCACGCAGGTCGGTGTGCGCGCCGCCGAGGTCGGCGCGTGCGCGCTCTCGATCGTCTCGATGGTCGTCAGCCGTCCGGCCCCTGGCCGCATCGTGTTCGACGCCGGCAGCAAGACGCTGACTTCCGACGGTGTTCGGGGATTCGGGGCGCCCACGGGTCACGGACTCGTGTTCACGAATCTCGAAACCGCCGAGCCGGATGGATCGATCGCGATCGAGCGGCTGTCCGAGGAACACGCGGTTGCGCGCGTGCAGTCGTCCTGCCGGCTCAAACCCGGCGATCGTGTCCGCATCATTCCAAATCACGCCTGCACGGCGACGAACCTCGCCAACGAGATCGTCCTGGCGGACGGAATGACGGTGATGGATCGCCTGCCGGTCACCGCTCGCGGGCGGAACTTCTAGCGGGATCTAGCGGGGTCAGACCGGGGTCAGACCACTTTGGAGTTTTTCCCACATTGAATGTGGCCGGAACAGCGAGCCTTCTGTTGTGCTGGCGCAGGATGAGTGAGTTTGCGAGATCGTCAGGAATTGCTAGGAGTTTTGTGTTGGAGTTTTTCCAAAGTGGTCTGACCCCGGTCTGACCCCGTCAGTGCTCTGAAGCCCGCCGCCTCCGGATGATTAAGTGCTACAGTCTCTCCCGATGTCGCCGTCCAAGACGCCACTCCCCGGTGAAGCCCTCGGTATGGTCGAGACCCGCGGATTCGTGGGCATGATCGAAGCCACCGACGCCATGGTGAAGACCGCAAACGTGGTGTTCGTGGGATGGCAGAAGGTGGATGCGGGCCTGGTCACGGCCATCGTGCGCGGTGACGTCGCGTCCGTGAAGGCCGCGACCGACGCCGGCGCCGCGGCCGCGCGCAAGGTCGGCGAACTCGTCGGCGTGCACGTCATCCCAAGGCCCGTCGACGGCCTTGAAGACATCTTCCCGATTACGTAGTTCCGGGCGGAACTCCCAGCAGCTCCTTCAGAACGTCTTTCTGCTCGTCGGTGAGCGGATCGAACTGGATCGCGAAGCCGATCGACGCCATCGTGTAGACCACCGAGCCGGAGAGCCTTGCCTCACGGCCGGCAATCATGACGTCGATCAAAGTTGATTCACCGACCGCGGGCATCGCCACTGTCTGGACAAAACAGCCGCCCCAGCTGATATCACCGACGAAACACTGCGTGCCTCCAGAGGCGCCTTGCCAGCGTGCCTCGAGAGGCTTCGCGAATCTCGGGTATTTGCGCTTGTCGGGCGTCATCGACGAGTCGGGGTGGAGGCATCAAAAGAGTAGCACGCACTGGTACTACTGGCCCACGACTGAGAAATCGGCAACCGGCCTGAATTGCTTGAATTGCAGCCAGGCGCGAATCGCATCTCGCGGGGCCTCCTCCCTTCGTCCAACCCACGCGATTTCCCGCACATCCACCGCGATCGCGACTCCCTGCTTGAGGGCGCTGTCGAGTGCCCCGGCGACGTCCGGGGGCCAGTCCCAGCCCGGACACACGAAGCGAAGATCCGGACGCTTCGCAATCGCTGCCGCGAGCCGCGCCTGGGGACAGAAGTGTCCCGGCACGACGACCGCGTTCTCAGGCAACGCGGGAATCCGTTCGTTGAGCGTCGCGCCCTGAGCTGCCACCGCGTTCGCACGCGCCGCGGGAAGCGCGGCCGCCACGAGCGGAACGACGAGAACAGCCGCTGCAATCGTGAAGCGGCTCGCCAACCACGGTGCGGCGGCGATGAAGAACGCCACCGGCACCGTCGCCAGCACATAACGAGGGCTGAAAGATCCATCGGGATAGAAGAGAAGGAGCAGAGTCCCGACTGCCGCAGGAATCACCACGATGCGGACGCGCCGGCTGATCTCTCCGCGCATCAGGATCCAGGCGCCGATCGCAACTGGCGCAGGCCCCGCGGCAAAAACCCAGGCGAGCGCCGTCAGAAGATCGACTGCCGACCATGGATGCGCGCGAGCGGACTGTGACATCGCGCCGAGCCATTGACCCATGCCTGCAGGCGGCGCTGCGACGATGATCAAACCGAGCCCAATCGCGCAGGCAGCAAGCGATCTCAGCGCGTCCGTAGGCCGGGGCTTCAGCCCCGGCTGCTGGCGGCCCTGAAGGGCCGCCCTACGACCAGCCAACAACATCACCATGGCCACGAGATGAATGGCCGCGGTCTCCCTTGTCGCGATCGCGGCCGCCATGAGCGCCCCTGCACGCACTGGCTGACGGCCGGCCGCGCACGCCAACGCCGCGATCGAGAGCGCCAGCGCGGGAGCATCCGTGAGCACCTGATGCGAGGTGTGCGCGAATGACGGCGACAGCGCGAGCGCCGCGCCGGCAACCAGTGCGCTCCGTCCATCAAGACCGAGCCTCGTCGCAAGGACCGTGAGGAGAGGCGCAGACGTCGCGCCTACACCCGACCAGAACCAGCGCAGCACCGTCTCGGCGTTCTCCGGATCGACACCGGCTGCGAGTACGGCCCGCGACACCCAAAGGAAGAGCGGACGGCCGAGCAGCAAGCCGCTCTTCCCGCCCGTGATCGCGAGAAGCGTGTAGTCGCCGGCGTCCCAGTACGCGATGCCGTGCGTGCCGATGACGGCCGACGCAACGAACGCCAGGAACCAGAGCGCGAGTTTCTGCACGCTACCGGTTCACGACTTCACGGCGTTCGAGGTTGCGCTCCACGTCGGCGCGCGCGAGCCACGCTGTCTTCAGCTGCTTCTTCGCGAAGAGCTCGAGCTGATCGCCCGCGTGCGGCGATCCGGGCTGCGACGCATTGCCGTAGGACATCAACGTCCGCGCGCGCACGGGCTGACCGAACTCGATCGTGGCGACATAGCTGTCTCCGCCGGCGGCCCGCCACTTTCCGTCCTTGTCCTCGGTGAAGCCCACCACGCGAAAGATTCCGAGCTCGCCCGGTCCGCCATTGGCGGGCAGGTCGCGGCCACCCACGCGTAGGCGGTACACCTGACCCCACGGCACGTCCATCGCGCCGTGCGTCTTCTTCACCTGATCCGCCGCCTGCACGAGCGCGCGAACGGCCGCCGCCGGATCGCGAAGTCCATCCGGCGTCGTGCGCGGCGACGCTTCGCTCCATGGCGTCGCGAACACGGCGCCACCGCGGGAGAGCAGGCGGAACCACGCCTCGAACAGCACCGCGCCCCGGCTGTCCGCATCCGCGCACCGATCCCAGGACTCGAGAACCGCCGCCGCTTCCGCAGCCGGGCCACCGGCCGCCTTTGCCGGCGGAAGCAGATCGTCGAGAACGCGATCGGCAAGCGCCATCCGCGTCGACTGCTTGTACTCACCGAATTCGTCGAGCGTGATCGATGTATCACTTTCCACCAGCTCGGCCGATCGCTGCGCGCGGAACGACATCGCCCGCGGCGCCATATAGCGCGGGAACTTGTTTGGATCGATTGCGAGCGGGAACGTTGTCGTCCATGGCGGATCGTTCGCGTTCTGCAGCCAGCCCGACGGCGGATCCGCAACGCGCGGCAACTCCGCATACGGATGCGTCGCAGTCCAGAGCGTGGACGATGAGGTGCCGGGAACGATGCCGGACCACTGATAGTCGCCGGCAGGCCGCATGGGAGTGCGTCCGCCGAAGAGATGCATGATGTGGCCCTCCCGATCGGCGTACATCACCGTGAAGAACGGCATCTGCAACGGACGCAGCGCGGCCTCGAACTCGGCGAGATTCTTCGCACGCGACATCTGCAGGTACTGATTGAGGATGTTGGGCTGATCGATGCCCGCGACGCGGAGCGCCAGCGCCTTGCCGGCAGCGGCGCGCACGACGGGCCCATGCACTGACTCGCGAATCGTCAGCGTTTCATCTCTTACGGTCCCGTCGGGTTGCTTGATCTTCAGGGTTTCAGTACGCGTGACGAAGGGCCTGACCTCTCCGTCCCAGCGGTAGCCGCCGTCAGCAGTCGAGAGTTCGTAGAGGTCGGCGCCATCGATCGTGTTGTTGGTGTGGCTCCACCCGATCCGATCGTTGAATGCGATGCCGAAGAACGGCATGCCCACGAGCGCCGCGCCGTACGCGGAGTACGACGGCGTGCCGATCTGCGCCTCGTACCACGTGAAGAAGTCCCCCCACGGCAGATGCGGATTCACGAGCAGCAGGGATTTGCCGGACGCGGACCGCTTCGGCGCGATCGCCCACGTGTTGCTGCCGCCGTCGGCCCAGCGGCGCATCTGCGGCTCGAGCGACTGCGGATTCGCGAGGAACGTGAAATGAACGACACGCTGCACGTGCGCGAGGACGTCGGTGATCGTCACGGGCAGCACCACGCGCATCGTGGCGTTGACGCGATCCGGGTGGGCCGTCGCGAAGGCGTTCACGCCGTCGACAAACGCCTTGAGGGCGTCCAACGCCTCCGGCGTCTGCTGTTTCTCCCACGCCGCCGCGCGCGCAGGCACGCCCATCGTCCTCACCCATCGATCGACGTCGGCGAGATCGGCGCCCCAGTACTCCGCGCCACGGCCACGCGCCTGGCCGTAGAGGCGCAGGATCAGATCGCCGTGACTCTGCATCTGCGCCTGGCCGAACGCGAACATGGCGTGGTTGAGATCGGGGGCGTAGATGTGCGGCACTCCCCAGCGGTCCCAGAGGATTTCGGTCGGCGCCTGCGCGGCGCCGTTCGAGAGCGAAACGAACAGCGCGCAGAACACCGGAAGCAGCAGGCTCTTGATGGCTCTCACAGCGGCGTAGGATGGCACAGCGGCGAGTCGCATAGAAGTCAGCCCTGAGGCAGACAGATCTCCGGTACCACCGGGGATCAGTCTCATTCCCTCGCCCGGGCGCCGCCGGAATCCGGAGAAAGACACTGAAAACTGGTGGCGTGCGCTTTGCCTTTGGATCACTGTGTGACGACTGCCCGTTCGCTCCGCACCGTGCTCGTTGCGCTGCTGTTTCTGGCTGCCGCCCGGCCTGCGCACGCTTCAGGGATTTCAATCCTCGTCGGTGACAAGGACGGCTTCGGCCTGGGCCTTCTGCCCGGTCAGCAACTGCCGTGCGTGAATCCCGCCGTCACCCCGTGCCTTTCGCCGATCCAGGACTGGCGCAGCGCGGCGGAGCAGATCGCGGTCAACGGCGCGCAGCTCACCGACACGTACTCGGCGCTTTACGACGGCGTTGAATTCGACTGCCCCACAGGCTGTTCGCTCAACGGCCCGACAGGCACAGTTGTGTTCGCGCTGCCGGCCAAGATCAACGCCGCGACAATCAACATGTTCATCGGCGACTTCGAGTCGTTCGAGTTCAACGCGATGTTCGCGTACATCAACGGCATCCCGATCAGTTTCTTCTTCAACGACGGATACAGAAACACGTCGCTGCGATCGATCGCGCTGACGCAGCCGATGATCGACGTGGCCAATGCAACTGGCCAGATCACGCTCTTCCTGGATCATCGCGTGGTGCCCGGTCAGATCGGGCCGAACGCCGGTTCGTTCGACTACGTGGCGTTCGACTACTTCGAGGTGATCGCGGATCCGATCCCGGAGCCCAGCACCTGGCTGCTGCTCGGTACGGGTCTGGCGCTCGGCGCGGCGCGGCTGCGTAATCGCCACGCTCGCCGGCCCTGAAGGGCCGGTCTACGAACGGCCTCCGTAGGCCGGGGCTTCAGCCCCGGCAATCCGTCATCGTCATGACGCTGACGCGATCGCGTTGAAGATCACGCGGAACGTGGCGAACGGCTGACCGCGCCACTGCGGTCTGAATCCCAGCAACACGACATGTCCGTCGCCGACTTCGACGTCGAGCGCGGCGGCCTTACCCGCGATCAGCGGCTCACCCTGCAGGAAACCCGATGCGAGCACGTCCTTCGCGGCGTACTTCGCGAGCACCGTGCCTTTGAAGCCCTCCAGCGTCTCGAACACCGGCCCGCTGTCGTAGAACACCTGCGCGCGGTCGGGCATGCCGGCCATCACTTTGTGCGACGCCGTGACGTCCACGTTCAGCAGCGATCCACCGACGAAAAACTGCTGGCGGCCGACGCCGGCGACGACGTTCTTCACGGGCAGTTTGAATTGATCGACGGCGAACATGCTGCTGCGATTGAAGCAGACGAGCGTGCCGCCGCCGCGCAGGAACGCATCGACCGCGCGCGTGCGCTGCTCGTTGGCAGCCTGCGAATCTACTAAGACCGGCGCAGCTCCGGCGCCTCCGCTCGCCGCCGCTCCGGCCGCAGGCGGGCCTCCGGCCCTTCCGCCGCGTCCTCCACCCCCTTCGAGGAATCCCCGCGCCTCATCACTGATCACCAGCACGTCGATCTTGTCGCGCAGACTACCGGCCTGGATGTCGGCGCCTGAGATGCGCACGTACTCGAACTCGTAGGAGTCGAGCACCCAGCGCGTCCAGCCCTCGTCCATGCTCGTGTTCGCGAGCAGCAGGCCGACGCGGGGCTTCGGCGTCTTCATCGCCGGCGCCGCGACGCGCTCAGCACGTATCGCGAGCGACGATACAAGCTCGTCCTGCGCGGCAGGCGCAAGACCTGAGATTACGTAGCGGCCCGACTCGAATCGCACCGACGCCTTCGCGCGCCACGCGCGATTCACGGCCTTGAACGCATTGTTCTCGGCCGGATTCACGGAGAGCGCCGCCCCGGCGCCGGTGATCCTGCCCGCGGGCGGGACGATTGCCTTCGCTACCGGATCCGAGTCGAAGCCCACGCCGGGTGCGGAGTCGAACGGCGCGGCATCGCCCGCGGTGCTCATGTTGTACGGCACCGGCTTGATCGCCGCCGCGGGCGCAGCCGCCAAGGGCCGCAGCTTCGCCCGCACGTCGTCGGCGATCGCCGTGTTCACGACGATCGTACGCACGCCCATCTGCATCGGCAGCGTCCAGCCGGCGGCGTCGTACGGCGTTTCGAGCGGGCCGCCGGGCGATTCACGGATGTCCGGGTACTTCTGCGGATCGAGCACCTCGCGCGCGAGCGCCGCGAACTCCTGGTCGGCCGGAATCACCCACGTCCCTTCGGGAAACGACTCGCCCTCGAACGTCGCCGGGGCCGTGAGTTGATAGACGCGCAGGCCCGAGAACGCGAGCCGGCGCAGCATCTCGACCGCCGTGGCCGGATCGCGCTGCGCCTGAGGCACGACGTACGCGAATGGCGCGTCACGGCGGCCGCGGGCGATCTGATCGCGGCCGGACTGATAGCGGCCGAACATGAGCGCTTCCTTGAACTTCGACGCGTACTCGATCGTCGCCATCGACGCGGTCGTCATGTACTCGACGGCATCGCGCATCCGCCAAGTGCCGCCGAGCCACGGGCTCACGTAGAGCGCCTGCGGCCGCCGCATGTTCACGGGCACATCATTCGGCTGCGAGGTCCGGGGCGAAGGACCGGTCCCCTGCGTCTCCGTCCAGAACGCCGGGATGTTCTTGAAGACCGGGTTGTAGTCGATGTAACCCGGATACCACGCGTCGAAGCCGTCACCCATGTGCGTCGCGCCGACCTTGCCTTCGAGATTCAATCGCTGCGCGATCGCCATTCCGATCATGTTGAGCTGGCTCGACACGATGCCTGGCGCGTGCGCCGCGATGGGCTCGGCGAAGGGCGGCAGCCAGATACGCGTCGGGAACGGCGACGACTGGTGGTGCACGTAGATGATGTTCGGCTCCCACTGCCGCCACGTGTGTTCCATCACGCGCGACTCGACCATGTTCAGCATGTACGCGTCGCGGTTGTTGTCGTGGCCGACGTATTCCTGGTACAGCCCGGCGAGCTGCATGCCCTGGGCTTCCTGCGGCGTGCCGAGGCGCGACATGTACGTATTCGCGACCATCGACTGGCCGTCGGGATTGATTGTCGGCCACAGCATCAGGATCACGTTGTCGAGCCAACTGGCGATCTCAGGGTCGTTGGAAGTCGCGCGCGAGACGATCTCGTAGAGCAGCTGCGGCATGTGCTGCCCGCCGGCGACTTCCGTCGAGTGCAGTCCACCGTCGATGTGCACGAACGCCTTGCCTTCTTTCACGAGCGCGCGGGCTTCGGCGTCCGACAATCCCTCCGGATGCGCCAGCCGCCGCGCAATCTCGCGGTACCGATCGATGCGCTTCAGGTTCTCGGGCGTGGACACGAGCGCGAAGTAATACGTCCGGCCCTGCGTGCTCTTCCCGGCCTGCGAAAGCATCACGCGATCGCTCGCCTCGTCCATCCGCTGGAAGTACGCGACCACCTGTTCGTAACTCGCGAGCCTCGAATCGGCACCTGCCTGGAATCCCAAAACGGACTCGGGCGTGGGAATCGCGGCCTGCTGAGCAGGGAGACCGACGGACACGAAGGACAGGAGGAGAGCTGAGACGAGCCGGTTCCTGGGGTTCATTGGGTTCATTAGGTTCGGGTCTTTTTCCGGCGTGTTCGGGCGCGGCCGTGCACGACCTTCAACGGAAGTCCGTCGCCCGTGATGAGCGGCTGTGTGGGATCAGCCAGCAGATCGAAGAGGTGTCCCTGCCGCGTGCGCACGAACAGGCCCTTCCCATCCGTCAGTAACCGCATCTCTCCGGCGTCGTCGAGTGTTTCGGACAGCCGCCGCCGGAAACACTCGCGCAGCGTGTCCATCATCTGTTTGAGCACGGCCGGCGCAAAGCCCCGCCGCCTGAGGTCGGCCAGCGCGAGAAGCTCGAGAACATCAACGGGCGTGTACCGGCGTTCCGTGAACCCGCCGGCGCTGGTCTTCCGCGGCGCGATGGCCGACAGAAACACACGAGTGCTGTCCCAGCCCTGCAGCTGTCGGGCGGAGAGACCCGTCAGGGCGGCGACTTCTCTAGCGGTGTAACTCGTCTTGAGGCGCATCAATTGTCAGTGGCCGAACCGCGCCGCAATCATGTCCGATTGCTTCGCCCCGGCAAAGTCCTTCTGCGTGAGTCCTCCGGCCGAGTGCGTCGACCACGAGACCGTGACGTTCTTGTAGCTGATCTGCAGATCAGGATGGTGGTCCGCAGCCTCGGCGTCGAAGGCCAGGCGCGTCACGAACGCAATGGCTTCCGGAAATGAGCGCAGTGCGTAGGTTTTCACGATGGCCTCGCCCTTCTGTTTCCAGCCGGGATGCGCGACCAGCTCCGCAGCAACTTCAACGTCCGATAGTTTCATCGGCCACCTCCAACAAGAATTCGGTCCGGGGATGTCATGGCGAGCATCTCATTATCAGTATCAACCTCGCCGCGCCCGCCCAGCAGCGCGGCCTCGGCGAGCGCCGCCGTCAACGGCGCGAGCAGAATGCCGTTGCGGTAGTGACCGGTCGCAACAAACACATTCGGCGCGGCCTCGAGAGTACCGATGAACGGCAGCCCGTCGGCGGTCGCCGGACGAAGGCCGGCACGCGCTTCGAGAAGCGTGGCGCCGGATGCAGCCGGCAGCATCGACGTCACCGCCGACAGCAGTGATGCGACGCCCCCTGCGGTCGTGGACTCGTCGAAACCAACCTCCTCAACCGTCGCGCCGACCAGCAGAGTCCCGTTCGACCACGGCACGGTGTAGCACGCCGATCCCCACACGGGACGCAGCGGCCTCGCGCCCTTCTGCCAGCCGAGGTGCAGCAGCTGCCCGCGGACCGGCCGCACGGGCAACGCCGCCACGTTTGCAACCCGCACGCGCTTCGACCAGCTGCCCGCCGCGACGACAGCGCGATCCGCGGCGTACTTTCGTTCGCCGGCGCGCACGACGACGCCCGTCTTGGAGGATGTGATGTCGATCGCCTCAACTGCCGATTCGAACACCACGCCGGAGAATCGTGCACTGTTCACCAGCGCGGTGACGAGACTCCCGACGCCCACGAATCCATGCACGCTGATGAAGAGGCCGCCGATCGCGGCCGGCGCCAGCGCCGGCTCGAATGCGCGCGCGGCCGTGCCGTCCATCCACTCGCCGTGCACTCGGGCTGCATCGAGCCACGATTTCACCGCTCCGAGTCGTGTGACATCGCCGTCATCCAGCGCGACTTCGAGTGTGCCCGTGCGCGCGTACTCGATTTCAACCGCCCGCCCGCTCCGCTCACCGACGCCGCGAATCCAGTCGTCGTACATCTCCAGGCTGCGCACACCCATGCGCAGCAGCGGCGTCTCACCGTGCGCTTCCGTGTACGGCGCGAGCAGCCCGGCCGACGCCCACGATGCGCCGCGTCCGTACGCGCGCATATCGAGCACGGTCACATCGGCACCGCGCCTGGCCAGCGCTTCGGCGATGGAGGCGCCGATGATTCCGGCGCCGACAACCAGGATATTCACAGCGCTATCGTACCCGTCAGATGACTCCTGTCCTCTGTCGCGGCACCTGTTTCCGGCCGAAACTGCCCGGGTATAGAGTGCCCTGTACGGCATGGGCCTTGCTGGGTAACAGAGTGTGGCGATGGGCAAGACGGCATTAATCGTGACGGTGGGAGCGGTTTCGGCGCTGTCGGTGGGCGCTGGGACGTTCCTGGCGTTTCGCGCCAATCAGACGCCGGCGCCCGCGATCCAGGACTTTGAGTCGGCGAGGCCCGTAATGCGTCCGCCGGAACCGGCGCCACCCGCCGAGCCCGATCGCACCACACCCACTCGCGTCGTCACCGAGCATCCGCAGCCGGTCACTACGGCCCGTCTGGCGGCGCCGCGCGAATCCGGCGCGGTCGAGCCGGCGGCCCGGCCGCCCGCCACGCCACCGGCGTCCGATCCGCTCGCCACCCCGGCAGTGACGGCTCCGCCACCGGTACAGAACGTTGAACCTCCGCCGGTCACTGCCGCGGCCGGCAACGCGGCGGCAACTGCAGCAATCGAACCGCCGCCCGTTCCGGAGCGGCCGAAGCCGCGCTTCGAGGAAGTCACCGTCAAGGCGGATTCGGTTGTGGGGATCAGGATCGACCAGAGCATTTCATCGGAAACCGCGCGCGTCGAGGACCGCATAACCGCCAAGGTGACGCGCGATGTCACGGTCGAGGGCCGCACCGCAATCGCCGCGGGCACGAAACTCGAGGGCGTCGTGACGATGGTGGAGCGTGGAGGCAAGTTCAAGGAGCGCGCGCGCCTCGCGATCCGGTTCAACACATTCATACTCGCCGACGGCTTGCGCGTCCCGATTCAGACCGAGGCGATTCTGCGCGAGGGCGACTCGCCCTCGAGCGAAGCAGGATCGAAGATCGGCGGGGCGGCCGTCGCCGGCGCCATCATCGGCGGACTGATCGGCGGCAAGCGCGGCGCGGTGATTGGATCGACCGCAGGGGCGGCCGGCGGCACGGCCGTGGTCGCGTCCGGCGGACGCAACGAGGCGACGATTCAGAGCGGCGCGCCGCTGACCGTCCGTCTCACGGCGCCCGTCGCGATCACGATTGAGCGGGAGTACGAGATTCGCTGAAGACCCGCCAGGCGCCGTTCTCTTCCCGTTCGAGTCCCACCATTCCATGAAGCGGCATCGACGCGGCACCTGCCGTCAGCAGCGCCATCAAGCGGGCAATGTGCGGCATGTGACCCACGAGAAGAACGTCGCGGGTCTCCGCCGCCAGCTCGTCGCGCAGCCACTCGGGCGGATCATCCGGCCGCAGACCACGAATCATTCTGAAGTCCGCGAACGGCGCGCAGGAGCGAAAGAACGCCTCGGCGGTCTCCCGCGACCGGAGTTTGCCGCTGTGCCAGATCGCCGCGGGCTTGAACCCGGTGGCCGCCACCGCATCCGCGAGCTCCGCCGCCTGCGCACGGCCGCGCGAAGAAAGAGGACGCTGCGGATCCACGTCAGGACCCACGGCGTCGGCGTGATGCACGAGAACAACTCGCATAGGTGTCGCGGCGGGCTTTAGCCCGCCGGACCGATGATAGTGTAGGCGCGCCCATGCGGCGTCCGATCTCCCGCCTCTCGGTCGCGTCGTGGGTCGTCTACGACCTGGCCAACACGATCTACTCGATGGGCGTCGTCTCGCTCTTCTATCCGAACTTCGTCGAGCACGTCGTCGGCGAAAAGAGCGTGGGCCGCGTGTTCGGAACGATTCAGGGTATTTCCTACGCGCTCATCTTCGTACTCTCACCGACGCTCGGCGCGATGACGGATCGTGCACGCCGGCGCATGCCGTTTCTCGTCTGGACGACGTTCCTCTGCGTGGCGGCGAGCGTGTTCATCGGGCGAGGATCGTTCTGGATGTCAGCGGTTCTCTTCATCTTTTCGAATGCGGCATACCAGGCCGGCATTCAGTTCTACGACTCGCTGCTCGTGGATGTCACGACCGAGGAAAACCGCGGCCGCGTCAGCGGCGTCGGCGTCGGGATCGGCTACATCGGATCGTTCGTCGCTGTCGGAATCGGCCAGTTGCTCGGTGAGGGCAGCTTCACCACGCCCGAAGAGTACTGGCCGCTGTTCATGTGGCTCGGCGCGGGCTTCGTCGCGCTCTCGATTCCCTGCTTCCTTTTCGTGCGCGAGCGGGGCAATCCGAATCCGCAGCCGGTGTTCCAGTGGAGTGCGATCCGGTCGTCGGCACAGCAGACGATCGACACGTTCAGATCGGGGCGCCGCTATCCGGGACTTACCCGCTTTCTCGTCGGACGTGTGTTCTATACCGACGCCATCAACACGACGATAGGCTTCATGGCGCTGTACGTGGTGCACGTCGCTTCGGCCGCCGGACTGGGCAAACCCGAAGCCGCCGATCTCCGGAACAACGTGATGATGGTGGCGATTGGTATCGCGGTGCTGGCAGGACTCGTCTGGGGCCGATTGACGGATCGTCTCGGACCGAAGCGCACGCTGAACATCGTGTTGTACCTGTGGATGGGTACGCTCGGACTCCTCATCGCACTGGGATCGCTCGGGCTGTCACTCAACCTCCTGTACGTCGGCGGATCTCTCATCGGCATTGCGATGGCCGGCATCTGGGCGTCCGACCGGCCGTACATGCTTCGGCTCACGCCGCCGGATCGCGTCGGTGAGTTCTACGGGCTCTACGGCATGGTGGGCCGCTTTTCCGCCATCACCGGACCGTTGCTGTGGGCCGCGGCGACGTGGATCTTCGTCGAGACGCTCAGGCTCGATGTCGTGATCGGCGACGCCATTGGAGTGGCGCTGATGCTCGGCATGATTCTCGTCAGCTATCGCATCCTCCAACCCGTCACCGACGAGCGCCGGGACTGGTCCACGCTGTAAGCTGAACGGCTGGACATGGAGCCGACATCCGCGGCGGGCAAGCCGCCTATCTCCGCCAAGGCTACGGTGGGCGAGCCCACCCGCGCGGCCGTCACGTTTATTTTCGTCACCGTTCTGCTCGACATCGTCGCGCTCGGAATGATCATTCCCGTGCTGCCAAAGCTCATCGAGGTGTTCGAGGGCGGCAACACCGCGCGAGCCGCGGAGACGATCGCCATCTTCGGCACTGTGTGGGCCACCGCGCAGTTTTTCGCCTCGCCGATCCTGGGCGCGCTCTCCGATCGATTCGGCAGACGGCCCGTCATCCTGCTTTCGAACCTGGGCCTTGGCCTCGACTACATCGTGATGGCGCTTGCACCGACGCTCGGCTGGCTCGTGGCCGGCCGCATTTTCTCCGGCGTCACCTCCGCGAGCATCGCTACCGCGTTTGCCTACGTGGCGGACGTGACGACGCCGGAGAAACGCGCGCGGACGTACGGAATGATGGGCGCCGCGTTCGGCATCGGCTTCGTCATCGGGCCCGCCCTTGGCGGAGTGCTGAGCACCGTCAGTCCGAGAATGCCGTTCTGGTTCGCCGCGGGCTTCAGCTTGACCAACTTCCTCTACGGCACGTTCATCCTGCCGGAATCGCTGCCGCCCGAACGGCGCGGGCTGTTTTCATGGAAGCGCGCGAATCCAGTGGGATCGCTACAGCTCCTGCGCAAGTATCCGCAGCTCGTCGGGTTCGCGAGCCTGCATTTTCTCTATCATCTGGCGCATCAGACGCTCGCTTCCGTCTTCGTCCTGTACGCGGGATTCCGTTACGGCTGGTCCGCCATGGACGTCGGCCTGGCGATGACGGGCGTCGGTCTCACCGTCGCAATCGTGCAGGGCGGACTCGTCGGAAGGCTCTCTGCAAGATTCGGCGAGCGACGCACGCTCGTCGCCGGTCTGCTCTTCGGCGCGGCGGGCTTCGCGATTTACGGCCTCGCGCCGACCGGCTTCATGTTCGCGATCGGTATCCCGGTCATGTCGCTGTGGGGACTCTACGGACCGTCCAATCAGGCACTGATGACGCGCCGCGTCGGCCCGGCCGAGCAAGGCAGACTCCAGGGGGCGCTCAGCAGCATCATGGGCATCACCGGCATCTTCGGCCCCGCGCTCTTCAGCCTGATCTTCGCCGGCGTCATCGGCCGGTACGGCTATCTCGGAATCCCTGGCGCGCCCTTTCTGCTGGCGTCCGCGTTGCTGCTGACGGCGGCGGTGATCGCGGAGAGGCTGACGCGGGTTCCTTAGGAACTGTTAATGTTTCCCTCTCTGCCGCGTCTCTAACAAGATGACCTTCCTCCAGGATCTGAAGTTCGGTCTGCGCCTTCTCCGCCGTACCCCCTGGTTCACGCTGGCCGGAGTCCTGTCTCTTGCCGTGGGACTCGGCGCGGGGTTGGCGCTGTTCATCTTCATGAACGGGCTTCTGTACCGTCCCATCCAGGGCCGGGACACGGCCGAAGTGCAGCGGCTGTTCACATCCACCTCGCGGGGGTCCAGGTACGGCTCCTCGTCGCTCGCGGACTTCCGGGCCTTCGAAGCGGCGCCTGGTGTGTTTCGAACAGCCTGTGCGACCGCTCGCACACGCGCGAACGTTACCGTCGATGGCCAGACGACGCCCGTGCCGGGCGCGATCATGACCGGAGGTTGCTTTGCAACGCTCGGTCTCCGTGCGCACGCTGGCCGGTTGCTGGTCCCAACGGACGATGCGATATCCGGCGACACGCCGGCAATCGTCATCAGCTACTCGACATTCGTTCAGAGATTCGGCGGAGACAACGCGATCATCGGCAAGAGCGCCACGCTGAATGGCCAAGCCGTCACGATGGTGGGAGTCACCGAGCCGGGATTCAGCGGCCTCAGCCTGGACAACGGCGCCGCCTTCTTTGCGCCAGCGTCGCTGGCGACTGCCCTGCTCTCACCAAAGGTCCTCACCGATCGCAGCCATCGTTTTTTCGTCGTCTACGCCAGGCTCGCCGATGGCGTCACGTCCGAGGCGGCCACGGAGCGCCTCACAGCGGTTGCGGCGCAGCTCCGGACGGAGGATCCCATCTCGTGGACGCAGCAGGATGGCAGCAGCCGATCGGTCACGGTCGCGCGGGAGATCGACTCCCGCTTCGCGAACGGGGGTGGTGAAACCGAAATGGCCGCGATGACGCTGGCCGGCATCGTCGGACTCGCGGCCATGGCGTGCATGAACCTGGCGACGATGGTGATGGCGCGGGGCGCGGGGCGCACGCGCGAGCTCAACATCCGGCTGTCGCTAGGCGCCTCGCGCGGCCGCATCATCCGGCAGCTCGCGACGGAGAGCCTGCTCGTGAGCGTCGGGGGCATTGTCATCGCCGGGGCGGTCATCGCCGCGGCGCTGCACCTCTTCAACGTGTACCGCCCGGTGGAGGTGCCCGCGTTCAACGTGGGAATGGACTGGCGGGTCGCCGCAGTGGCGACGCTGCTGGCATTACTGGCGCCGATGTTCTTCGGCCTGGCACCGGGTGCGCACGCGCTTCGTCTTGCGATTGCGGAAGGCCTGCGCGCGCGGGCGCCAATCGTTCGACGCCGTCGAATCCGCCTGGGCGCGCGCGAAATCCTGATCGCCGCTCAGGTCACCGTGTCTTTTGCCCTGCTCGTCTCGGCCACGCTGTTCCTCAAGTCGCTGGCTGAACCGCCGCCCGGCGCGAGCAATCCGATCACCAGAAACCTGACGATCGTGCCCGTCGAACTGAATACGATCACGAACTCGATCGACGAGACCCATCGGGTGACGGCAAGCCTGCTCGAGGCTGCCGCGCGTACCCCGGACGTGGACGGCGCGACGCTCGCCGGCGTCGTCCCGATGACGGGCTCCTCGATAGGTTTCTCCGGTCGCGATGGCGATCGGCCTGGCGATCCGGAGCAAGTGTTCGACGCCAACGTCATCGGGCCCGGGTACTTCCGCACCACCGGCGTGAACCTGATCGCCGGACGCGACTTCAGCGTCGGCGATACAGACCGCTCCGCCCAGGTAGCGATCGTCAGCGAGTCTCTCGCACGCGAGTTATGGCAGACCACAGCTGCGGTGGGCCGGACCCTTCAGCTGGATGAGAAGCGCCACGAAGTCATTGGCGTCGTCGCCGACGTACCGTACCGGTCGTTCACGGCGACCTCTCATCCCGTTCTCTACATTCCGGCGGCACAGAGCTCGCCGTATCGCTTCCTCATCCATGCCCACACCAGGAATGCGCAGGCGATTGCCAGGCTGACCGACGCGCTCCGATCGGTCGATGCCCGCGTCGAAATCGGATCGCCGCGCTCGATGAACGACTACGTGAACTATTCTCGAATCGAAGCGCGGCTCGTACAGTGGGCGAGCGGCACGGCCGGCGTCCTGCAGCTTGGCTTGGCGCTCATGGCAACGTGGGGCCTCGTCGCGTATGCCGTTCAGCGGCGAACCGCGGAAATCGCCGTGCGCCGCGCCCTCGGGGCGACCGACTCCGGAATCCTGAAACTGGTCATGAAACCGAGTCTCTGGCTGCTGGCCATTGGCGGCATCGCCGGCTCCGGGATCGGCATACTCGCCGCGCAAGTGCTGATTTCCGAGTTCAGCGGCCTGGCGCCGCTCGATCCAGTAATGATCGTCCCGGCGGCCGGGCTGCTCACGGCGGTGGTTGTCATCGCGGCCTGGATCCCGGCGAGGCGCGCGATCGCAATTCAGCCGGCGGCGGCGCTGAGGGCCGGAGACAACTAACGCTTGATGACCACTACGGCGTCTTGGCCGGAATGAAATCGTTCGGCCCGTGCTGGTGCACGAAGACGATGCACTCACCCGGGCCCTTGCAGATGTCGTTGTGCACCTGCTTGCCCGGCTGGTAGACGTACGACCCGACCGGGTACTCGCGTCCCTTGTTCGTCGCATCGTTAGTGTGAATCCAGGCGCCCTGAATCCCGATGGCATGGTAGGCCGCCGTGTGCGTGTGGCCGCCCGCCTCAAAGCCTCCTGGGATCTTCAGCAGAAATCCGTGGTCCGTTGATTTCGCGCGGTCGCCCCACAGCGGTGCCGCCATCAGTGGACTTCCCGGCCCCATGGGCTCCCACTTCAGCGATGCAAACGGCATGTTCACGGCCTTCGCACCCTGCACCGCGCCGACCGTGTATGACACTCCGGCCACCGTCACGATCACCAGGATCAACAACGAGGTTTTCAGCAGACGTGACTTCATCGCTTTCCTCCTTTTAAACCGACGAGTTACATTTCCCTACGTGTCAGCGCGCAAGTCTCAGCAACAGCACCGCCGCGCGCTTGGTCTGGATCGGCAGCGCGGCAAGATCCCCGGTTTCCTTCGGCGAATGATCGTCCGTGCCCTTCATCCCTACCGCATCGATGATCATCGTCGCGTGGCCGGCGACGAATGATACGTCGGCGGCGCCGGCGCGATCGGGACTGACTGCCGTCACGGGACCAGTCCCAAGATCGCGGCTCGCGCGGTCGTACATCACGAGCAGGCGCTCGTTGCCGGCCGTCGGCGCGAGCGGCGGATAGCCCTCGTCGAACGTGAGTGTTGCCGTCGTCTTTGACAGCGACGTCTTCACGATCGCGCGCATTGTTTCCATCGCCTTCTCGAACTGGCCTGGCGTGAGCGCGCGCAAGTCCCCCGACACGACGGTCTTCGCGGCGACGACGTTGGTTTTGCCGGCCGCGGTGCCGCTGGAGAGCGCGCCATCGAATTCCACGGATGTGCCGCCGAGGAACACACCGGGGTTGAACGTGAGATGCGGTTGGCCTGCGAGCCGCACGCGGAAGCTGTTGACGATGCGGGCGGCTTCGTAGATCGCGCCCGCGCCGAGGTCGGCGCCGAAGACCTGCGACGAGTGACCCGTCACACCGGTCGTTTCGAGGCGCCACGACGTCGTGCCGCGCCGGGCGGTGACGGCGTGCGCGGGATTGCCGTCGCCGTTCTCGAATCCAATCGCCACGGCGGCGCCCTTCGCGGCCGCGACGAGCGGCGCGCGCGCTTTCGCGAGCGGCCGGCCGGTCGATTCCTCGTCGCCGGTCATCACGACCGTCACGTTCATGCGGTCGAGCGCGCCCGTCGATTTCAGCGCCTTGAGCGCGTACAGCATGATGACGTCCCCGCCCTTCATGTCGCAGATGCCCGGGCCTTTGGCGTGCGTCGCGTCGACTTTCTCGAACTTCTGGAAGGGGCTGTCCTTCTCGAACACCGTGTCGAGGTGGCCGATGAGCAGGATCTTCTGTCCGGGCCCGGCATGCGTCGCGACAAGATGGCCGGCGCGATTCCACGCCGCGCCGTCGATCCACTCGGTCTTGAATCCGAGCGCGTCGAATTCCCTGCGGAACAGCGCGCCCACTTCGCGGACGCCGGCGAAGTTCATCGACCCACTATTGATGTTGACGGCACGCTCGAGCAGCGCCAGCGCCTCGGCGTTGTTCGCATCGACGAACGCCGCCAGCTTCTTCTCCTCAGCCGACAGTGTCCCCTGGGCGGGAAGGCTGGCACCGAGCAACAGGAGTGCGGCGGAGGCAATCGACAGTCGGCGTCGGATTCTCATGCCCTTCAAGATACCCGAGGCCGAAACTCAACGGGACCGGTCTAACATCTCGAAGCAGACGGAAGATGAAACGGCTACTCTGGCTCGTGATTGGTGCCTCTATGACAGCGGTGGCGGTCCATGCGCAGTCCGCCGCGCTGGCGCAGGCCGGCAAGCTCACGCCGGCCGAGCAGTTGATGGTCGATGCGCAGTTGGGCACGCCGAAGCTCGACCCGCGTGCTGTCGTCACCGCCGTTTACTTCGCAGCATCACCCCTCCGCGACAGCGTGGCGGCTATCGCAAGATCGGGCGGCATCACGGTGCGGTACCACTCGGGCGTTACGAACCTCGACGAAGTCTCCGCAGTGAAACTGGTTGATTCGACGGTCGAGGATGCCCTGCGGACGGTGCTGAACCCGAGAGGCCTGGCCTTCAAGGCGACCGGTTCGAAGGCCGTCTTCGTCTATCCGGACACGCCGGAGAATCGTGAGAAGTACACCGAGTCCATGCGCACGTTCGCTATTGCCAAGGCCGATATCGGCGCACTCTCGGTGATTCTCAATCGATCGATTGCTCCCCTCGGTGCCGATGAGCTGCGGCCCACGATTGTCAGCCTCAGGGATTCCAAGGTGATCGCCGCTCGAGCGACGCCGGACATGATGGCGAAAATCGCCAGGCTGATCGCTGACAACGACAAGTAACGATGGAACGCGCTATCGACCGGGCCGCCAGCGGCTGAGCCAGCGCAGGACTTCACTCAGCGCACTCGCGACGGCCTCGGGGTTGGTCGACTGCGGCGTCCGGCGCGCGGCGACCGCGGCCTCGGGTGTGACCGCCGTGAGCACGCCGGCGTCAAAGAGCTCGTGATAGCCGCGCCAATCGTCCAGTGACAACGAGCGAAAGTCCTTGCCCGTTTCGTAAAGATTCCGGACGATGCGGCCCGTGACCTCGTGCGCGGTCCGGAATGGCATGCCGCGGCCGACGAGATAATCCGCGACCTCGGTCGCTAGCAGGAGGCCCGACGCGGCCGCGCGCGCGACCTCGGGCTTCAGCCGCAGCGTGCGAACGACGGTCGCCGACGTCAGCGCGCACATCGTCACCATGTCCTCGGCTTCGAACGCGATCGCTTTGTCTTCCTGCAGGTCCTTGTTGTACCCGAGCGGCAATCCCTTCATCGTCGTCAGCCAGCCGGTGAGCAGGCCGATCGCTTTGCCGGACTTTCCTCGGACGAGCTCGAGCGGATCGGGATTCTTCTTCTGCGGCATCAGGCTCGAGCCGGTGGCGACCGAGTCGTCGATTTCGACGAAGCCGAACTCCTCCCCGGAGAACAGGATCAGGTCCTCGGCCAGACGGCTCAGGTGCACCATCGTCATCGAACACGCGTACAGGAACGTGGCGACGAAGTCGCGGTCACCCGATGTGTCGATGCTGTTGGCGGTAACACGCGTGAAGCCGAGACGATCGGCCAGGAACTTCACGTCGATGTCGTACGCCGTGCCGGCGATGGCGCCGGATCCCAGCGGCATCAGATCGGCTTCGACGCGCGCAACCTCGAGCCTGTCGACGTCACGCCGGAACGCCGCCGCGTGCGACAGCCACGCATGCGCGACGAGCACCGGCTGCGCCCGTCGCATGTGCGTGTACGACGGCATCGTCGCCAGACCTGCAGACGAGGCCTGATGCGCGAGCGCGCCGACCAGCGTCGCAATGGCGCGCTGGATCTCGGGAATCCTGCGTCGAAGGTACAGGCGGAAGTCGACCGAGACCTGCTCGTTGCGCGACCGGCCCGTGTGAAGGCGCTTGCCGGCGTCGCCGATGCGCTCGATCAGCTCGCGCTCCACGAAGCTGTGGATGTCCTCGTCGGCGGCCGCGTCGAACACCGCCGGATTCGCGCGCACGGCCGCGCGGATCGCCTCGAGCCCTCCAACGATGGCGGATACGTCAGCGGCGGACAGCACGCCCGCCTTGCCGAGCGCCTCGGCCCACGCCTGGCTGCCCGTGATGTCATCCTCGGCGAGGCGCTTGTCCACGGACAGCGACTTGCCGTAGTCGAAGACTTCTTTGTCGGGAGCGGAATCGAAGCGGCCGGACCACAGGGACGACATGGGTGACGAATTATAGGTCGGGTACGTCAGGTACGTCTGGTACGTCGGGTACGTCTGGTACTCGGAACGAACTGGCGCTCGTCAGCTTTTTCAAGAAAACCAGATGACAGGCGTCAGTACGTTCCTCGTACCTGACGTACCCGACGGACCTGACGTACCTGACGTGCCATCAAGATCTAGCTACGCGCAGGTATTCCGTCCATGGCCCGATATCGTCCTTGAACTGCTTCCCCATCACGCGCGAGATCTGCATGAGGTGATCGAAGTCGTGCGCGACCCAGGTGGAGAGGAGCTGGCGCAACGTAACGGTGCCGAACTTCGGGTGCGTGCCGGTCTTGTCGAGGTCGGCTTCGGTGAGCCCGAGCGACCGCAGGCGGGTGACGTTCGCGCCACGGAGAGATTCGAACTCGTCGAGCAGTTGCGCCAGCGATTTGCCTTCGCTCTCGCGGAACTGCGCGAACCGGTCGAAGACCGCGAACGTTCCGCCGCCGCCAAGAATGATGTCCGCACGCGCCATCCAGTCGGTCCGCTCGCCGTGAACAAGGTGGCCGACGACGTCATAGGGATTCCAAGTGTCCGGCCCTTCGTTCGCCGCCAGCCATTCCGGCGACAACCCGCCCAGCCAGACGCGCAACACCGCCGGCGTCCGCTCCAGAATCTCCAGCCCGAGGTCGAGTGTGAACATTTTGGCCAGCCTCTCGTCTGATCGTATTCAGAATCCAGCCTGATGACACCCTAAGCAACCGCGCCCCGCGTCTGCTTCCAATCTGTCAAGATAGTCCGTCAACTTTGCGACGTGCGAGTTAGTGAAACGCACGAGCCGCGCGAACGGCGCGGGGCGTTGGGGCCCCCGCAAGTGAGCGCGTAAGGGGGTCCGCGGGGGCGAAGCCCCCCGGATCAAAAAAGGGAGGCCCCTGTGGGAATTGCCGACTTCATTCGTAGCCAGTTCATCGAGATCATCGAGTGGACCGATGACTCGCGCGACACCTTGTCGTACCGGTTCCCTGACGAGGACAAGGAAATCAAGCGCGGCGCGCAGCTCATCGTGCGCGAGTCGCAGAACGTCCAGTTCGTCTATCTCGGCGAGTTCGGTGACCTGTTCGGTCCCGGCAAGCACTCGCTGACGACAGACAACATCCCGGTGCTGTCGCGGCTCAAGGGCTGGAAGTACGGATTCGAGTCGCCGTTCAAGGCGGACGTCTACTACGTCGTCACGCGCGTGTTCACGGGCAACAAGTGGGGTACGTCGAATCCCGTGATGATGCGCGACCAGGACTTCGGCATCGTTCGCGTGCGCGCGTTCGGCACGTACGACTTCCGCATCATCGACCCGAAGAAGTTCCTGAAGGAAGTCGCGGGCACCGATCAGCATTTCCGGCTCGAAGAGTTCGCGGACACGATGCGATCGCGCCTCGTGAGCGTCTTCAGCGAGGCGCTCGCGGCGAGCAAGGTGCCGGTGCTCGACGTGGCGACACGTTACAGCGAGCTTGGCGGCGCGCTGCTGCCGCTCATCAACCCCGCGATCGCCGAGAAGTACGGCCTCGAGATGACGACGTTCATCATCGAGAACGTGTCGGTGCCGCCGGAGGTCGAACAGGCGATCGACAAGCGATCGAGCATGGCCGCCGTCGGCAACCTCAACGACTACGTGAAGTACCAGATGGCGCAGGGCATGGCCGCCGGTGGCGGCCCTGGCATCGGCGGCGCGGGCGCGGAACTCGCGATGGGCATGGCGATGGCGCAGCAGATGATGAACCAGCCGGGCGGCATCATGTCGCAGACGACACCGGCGGCCGGTGGCGCGCCGGCAGCCGGGCTCCCGGAGTTGCTCGGACCCGCGGATGCTGCCAGGGCGCTCGGCGTGTCCGAGGCCGATGTGATCGCCTCGCTCGACGCGGGCGATCTCAAGGGCAAGAAGATCGGAACGCAGTGGCGGATCACGCGCGCCGCCCTGAACGAGTTCCTGAAGTAAGAAAAGGGGCCCCGTTTAGGCCAGAGAGTCTCTGACCATGAACGAAAACAGGCCGGATCAAGCGACCGTTCCCGAGGAAATTGCGCCCGGCCCCATTTCCGCACGCGAGGAGTTTCACTGCCCCGCGTGCGGTGCGGAAGCGCACTGGAATCCAGGCAAGCAGGCGCTCGTCTGTCCGTTCTGCGGGACCGTCTCGCCCGCGAAGCTGGAAACCGTCGGCGGCGCTCAGGTCATCAAGGAACACGATCTCGTCGTCGCCCTGCGCGGTATTCCGGATTCCGCTCGCGGCTGGCAGGCGCCGAAGACTTCGGTCCGCTGCCAGAGCTGCCAGGCCATTTCCGTCTTCTCTCCCGACAAAGTAGGACAGCGATGCGAGTTCTGCGGCTCGTCGTCGCTCGTACCGTACGAGCAGGTGAAGGATGCGTTCCGTCCGGAATCACTGCTGCCGCTCAAGGTCACCGAGACCAACGCGCGCGAACTGATTCGGTCGTGGTACGGACGCCAGTGGTTCGCACCAAACAACTTCATGCGCCTCGCGCTGACCGATACAGTCAAGGCCGTTTACCTTCCCTACTGGACATTCGACGCGTCCGTCCACGCCGACTGGACGGCGGAAGCCGGCGACTACTACTGGGTTCAGGTCGGCAAGAATCGCGTCCGCCGCGTTCGTTGGTACCCCGCCGCTGGACAAATCGACCACGTGTTCGACGATGAGCTGGTCTGCGGATCGACAGGGGTGCGTGACGGCATGATCCGGAAGGTCGAGCCCTTTCCCACGGCCGAGCTCATTCCCTACGATGCGGGCTACGTATCAGGCTGGACGGTCGAGCGCTATCAAATCGATCTCGTGGCCGCCGCACAGGCCGCAAAGCACCGCATGGACGTGCAGGTCCGCTCGATGTGCGCCTCCGAGGTGCCGGGCGACACGCATCGCAACCTCGAAGTGGATGCGAAGTACGAGAACCTCACGTTCAAGCACATCCTCGCGCCGATCTGGCTGCTCAGCTACACGTACGGCGCGACCTCATATCAGGTCCTCGTCAACGGCGTGACCGGCAAGATGACCGGCACGCGGCCGTGGAGCTGGATCAAGATCACGCTGCTCGTGCTGGCGGTGCTGATGATTGGGCTGCTGATCGCGGTAGCGTCTCAGGAATAAGGAGAGATCCGTGATCACCGGCGCGCACGTAATGATCTACAGCCGCAAGCCTGAAGCCGATCGCGCGTTTCTCAAGGACGTGCTGAAGCTTCCTCACGTCGACGTGGGCCACGGCTGGCTGATCTTTGGACTTCCGCCGTCGGAGGTCGCCGTGCATCCGGGCCGGAAAAACAGCGTGCACGAGCTTTATCTCATCTGTCATGACGTCCGGACGTTCGTCACCGCGATGAAGCGCCGCCGCCTCAAGTGCGCGCCGGTCAAGGACCAGGGCTACGGCCTCGTCACCGAAATCACGATCCCCGGCGGCGGCAAGCTCGGCGTGTACCAAGCGCGCCACGCGCGGCCGAAACAACCAAAGGCGCGGAAGCCGAGATGACTGCGAAGGGCACGCTCGACAAAGCCTTCGGCTACCAGGGCGACACATGAACCTGCCCGTCGCAGGACGGCTGCGCGTTCCACTGCACGAACCTCGACGCGCTGTTTGCTGAATTCAAGCGTAGAGGGCTCGAGAAGGAGCTTTCAGAGTTCGACGTCGAAGACCACGGCGACGCCAAGTGGCGCGTCTTCTACGTCGTCGCCCCGGACGGGCTCTGCTACTGGTTCGGGGAGCGACAGTGAGCCAGTTCTAAAGACTCGGCCTCCGAAACTCTCGACCTTCGAACTTACTCGGAGAACCAGTCCACGAACGCTCCGATCGCGGCGCCGACGAGCCCCGCCGTCGCGACCGAGTCGTACCAGACGGGATCGCGCTCGAACGCCGCAAACGCCGCGTTGACCTCCTGCCGCGCCTTCATGAGGTCGAGACCGACAGCGACGCGACTCACGGGTTGAGGGCCGAGACCGGCTTCGCGGAGTTTCGCGACGAGCTCCCCTGCCTGCGCGACGTCGATCATCGACAAAGGCGAGCCGCAGTGCGCGCAGAACGATCCGCGCGCGAGATCGATGGGCGCTCCGCAGTTCGAGCAGTTCACCATCTTGACGTTGCGCTTCAGATCCTCGATCTGCGCTGGCGTCAGCGGCCTGATGAAGTCCTTCTCGCGCAGGAAATTGAAGAAGGTGATGAAGCGGCCGTGATTGTCGGGGCACGCGCGGTACTCGAAACGCGTCGCCCGCTGCATGTCCTTGACGGTCTGCAGCCTGCGCGGGCAGCGCGTGCACGTCATGTCGCGCGAAAGCCCGGCCTTGACGCCGCCCGCCTTGCCGATGATCCGGAACAGCTGCAGCACCGCGGCCGCCGAGAGCTGCAGGCTCTCGTACTTGTCGAACCAGAACGCCTGGCAGCCGTGGCAGACGTCGAGGGACACCTTGCGGCCAAGGTGCCCATCGAGTTCCAGCGGCTCCATGCCGCCGCGACAATTAGGACAGTTCAACTACTTGGGTTGGGGAACGATGCGAATGTAGGGCTTCGGTTCTTTCCAGCCGTCCGGGTACGTTTTCTTTGCATCCTCGTTGGACACCGACCCCGCGACGATCACGTCGTCGCCCTGCTTCCAGTTCGCCGGCGTCGCCACCTTATGCTTCGCGGTCAGCTGGAGCGAGTCGACGACCCGCAGCACCTCGTCGAAGTTGCGGCCGGTCGTCATCGGATACGCGAGGAGGAGCTTCAGCTTCTTGTCGGGACCGATGACGAGGACGTTGCGTACCGTCTGGTTGTCCGCGGCGGTGCGGCCGTCGGACGAGTCGGGCGCGGTTGCCGGCAGCATGTTGTACAGCTTCGAGATCGCGAGCGTCGGGTCGCCGATCATCGGATAGTTCGGCGCGTGCCCCTGCGTTTCGCGGATGTCATCGGCCCACTTCGAGTGCTGACCGACCGGGTCCACGCTGATCGCGATGACCTTCGTGTTGCGCTTGTCGAACTCCGGCTTCATGCGCGCCATCGTGCCGAGCTCGGTGGTGCACACCGGTGTGAAGTCCTTCGGGTGCGAGAACAGGATGGCCCACGACTCGCCGATCCAGTCGTGAAACTTGATGGGACCCTGCGTGGTTTCCGCGTCGAAATCAGGAACAACCTGGCCCAGCTGCAGCGACATATCCAAACCTCCGGGGAAATCTTGTTCGTCGGAAAACGCTAATTCTACACCCGGGTCTGAAGACCCGGGGCTCCGTGCGATATCCTCGCCTGCGCAGAATGCCGTCGCCCTCCCGCCCGGTATCCGGGCCCGCACCGTCGTGGGTCAGGTGGCTCTGGAACACGCCCTGGCTCTGGCTGGCCCTGATCGTTCCGCTCTTCTGCGTCCCGCTGTTTCTCGGCCTGGGCCACACCGATCTCGACAACGACGAAGCCATCTATTCGTTCGCCGTCGAGACGATGCTGAAGGACGGCGACTGGCTGACGCCGAAGTACATCCCGAGTGAAACGACGGCGTTTCTCGAAAAACCGCCGCTGAAGTTCTGGATCACGTACGTGCCGATGCGCCTCGGCCTCTGGTCACCGGACGAGGCGGGATTGCGATACATGGACGCCGCGATGAGCGCGATCGCGCTTCTCTACGTCTTCGGCATCGGGCGGCGGCTGGCCGGGCCGGTGTGCGGCCTGGTCGCCGTCTTGTTGCTCTTCAGCCAGAACGCCCTGCTCTTTCAGCATGGTCTCCGCAGCAACAACATGGAGTCAGCGATGGTGCTGAGCTACGCGGCTGGGGTGTATCACTTTCTCGCGTGGCGCTCGCTCAACCCCGACGTGAAGCGCCATATCTTCGCGATGGCGTTCTGGTTTGCGGTTGGCTTCATGTGCAAGTTCGTGGCGGCGCTCTTTCTCCCGGTGATCCTTGGACTGGCAGCGCTCATCAAACGTGAGGATCGTGGGCGCCTGTACCGCGACTGGCCGTCGTTCGCGCTGGCCGCGCTCTTCGCGGTCGCGCTCATCGCGCCGTGGTTCATGTACCAGTCCGTCCAACGCGGTCCGCGCCTCTGGGACATCATGTTCGGCGCGCACGTGATGAAGCGTTTCACGGCGTACCTCGACATCCAGCACCTGCAGCCCTGGCACTACTACGTCACGCAGTTCTGGGCCGAGCTGGAAGGCGAAGGTACGCGGCTGCTCGTCCTCATCGCCGCGCCTCTGTTTCTGCTGCAGATCTGGCGGAGACGCTGGATAGAGGGCGCGGTTCTCGCGCTCTGGTTCGTAATTCCGATGGCGGCCATCTCGGCCGGTACGTCGAAGCTGTACCACTACGCCTTTCCGTACCTCGCGCCGGTCGCGCTCGCCGGCGGCTGGCTCGTCGCGGTCGTCGCGTCGCGGCTCTATGCGTGGACCGCGACGCCCTTCGCCGCGATCGTGCGCCGTCGCGATGCCGTCCTGCCCGGATGGCTGACGAGCACTCGAGTGCAGCTCATGCTGACGCTGGCCGGAGCCGCCGGGGTGATCGTCGCGCTCACAACCATGGCTTTCGATCGACTCTCCGTGACGATCGGCGGCGCGACGATCCGGAACTCGAGCAGCGCGCGTCCGGCAATCTTCGCGGCGGTTGCCTGGATCGGCGCTGCACCGGCGGAAGTCCTTCGCGCAGCCGTCGTCGCGGGTCTGCTGGCCGTCGCGCTGCCTCTCGCGGCCTACAAGGCCAACGTTCACGAAACGAGGATCGGAGCCCGGCCGGTCGGCCTGATGCGCGACTGCATGGCCGCGATCTCCACGCAGCGCAAGTCGGCGGGCGACGCGACCGGCGGCACGTTCACCAGTGTCAGCACGTCATTGCAGTCCTGGCTGCCGTTCTACTATCTGCACGATCTGGGCGACTTCAACCAGGGTCCGCCCGACTCGACGCCTGCGCTCCTGGCGCGGCTCTTCCATCCTCGCGCACCGCAGATGGTGCTCATCTCACCGGCGCACTACGACACGTTTCTCAGGGATCTGTCCGCGGATCGTGCCGGCGTGATCGAGGAGGCCGCGGGACGGACCGGGCTCGACACCCCCGCCCTTTCCGGTGAGATCGATCAGCGTGCCATCGGCATCGTCCGAATCAGAGGGAACATCCTGGTTCTTCCCGCCATCTTCTCCCGTTGCGGTCAGGAGATCTTCAGGCTCGGCACCGGAGGATAGACTGCACCACGGTGCACGTCCTTCACGCCATCCACGACTTTCTCCCGCGCCATCAGGCGGGATCCGAGTTGTACGCGCTGCGTCTGGCGCAGGCGCAGCTGGCAGCGAACCACGTGACCGTGTTGTGCGCGGAGTACGATCCCGCGCGCGATCACGGGCACGTCACCTGGCGGCTCTTCGAGGGGCTGCCGGTCGTCGAGATCGTCAACAACTGGCGGTGCGCGTCGTTCGAAGAGACGTACCGGCCGCCGCTCATCGGCGATCGAATCCGCCAGTTGCTGCAGGTACTCGGGCCGGACGTCGTCCACGTCCACAACCTGCTGAATCTGTCGTTCGATCTCCCGGCGATAGCCGCGGGTCTCGGCATTCCCGTCGTGGCCACGCTGCACGACTACACGATGCTCTGCGCCTCGGGCGGGCAGCGCGTCCACAAGCGCGACGAGCACGTCTGCGTCGAGATCGACACCGCCCGATGCGCCCGGTGTTTCATGGAGTCGCCGTTCCACTCACAGATGGGATTTGCGAGATTCGCGTCGAACGGCCACGCGATGAGCGCGCTCGCGCGCGGTTACTCGGTGGTGCGCAGGCACATGCCGGCGCTTGGAGCGCGCGCCGCCCGTTCGTTGACCGCTGCCGCCGGCCTGCCGGTCACGCCGCAGGACCTGGATCGGCGCCTTGCTGCGGCCCGCGCCGTCTTCCCGCAGGTCGATCTGTTCGTCGCCCCATCCGCGGCGCTCGCGCGCGAGTACCAGCGATTCGGCATGGATCCCGGCCGGATCGAAGTGTCGGATTACGGCTGTGTCACTCGCCGGCCCGCGCCGGCCCGCGCACCGCGGACGCCGATCCGCATCGGCCTCGTCGGCACGCTCGTGTGGCACAAGGGTGTCCACGTACTGGTCGATGCGTTGAAGACCCTGCCGGCGGAGTCGTACCGCGCCACGATCTTCGGATCGCTTGATACGTTTCCGGACTACGTCGCGACACTTCGCGCAAGCGCCGCCGGCCTGCCGATCGAATTCGCAGGCGGATTCGAAGCCGGGCGCGCCAGCGACATCTACGACGCGATCGACGTCCTCGTCGTGCCGTCTCTCTGGCCCGAGAACTCGCCGCTCGTCATCCACGAGGCGTTTCAGGCGGGCGTGCCTGTCGTGGGCTCGAACATCGGCGGCATTCCGGACCTGGTCGAGGACGGCGTGTCGGGTCTGGTTTTCGAAACCGGATCGGCAGCGGATTTGGCGCGCGCGCTTCGCGCTCTCGTCACCGATCCGCCGCGAGTGGGCCGGATGTCGGCCGCGACCCCACGCGTGAAGGCAATCGCCGAGGACGCGAAAGAATGGGCGGCGAGGTACGCGCGCGTGACGCGCACGCGCGTGAAGGAGGCCGGGGCTTCAGACCCGGCGGGGGCGACATGACGCCGCGACTCTCGGTCGTCGTGCCGGTCCTGAACGGCGCGAGCACGCTGCCGGCTCTCTTCTCGAGCCTGAATGCGCAGCGCGTCGACGGACCAATCGAAATCATCGCGGTCGACTCGGGCTCGACCGACGGATCGCTGGATCTCCTTCATCGATGGGCGGATACAGTCATCAGGATTCGCCCGGACGAGTTCAATCACGGCACCACGCGCAACCTCGCGCTCTCCCGAGCGCGCGCGGAGCTGGTCGTCCTGCTCGTCCAGGATGTCCGGCTTTCACACGACGACTGCCTGGAGCGGCTCACCAGGCCGCTTCTCGAGGACTCGACACTCGCCGGTACCTTCGCACGACAGCAGGCGCGGCCGGACGCGAGCGCGCTGACCCGGCACTATCTGGATCGCTGGATCGCCAGCTCACCCGCTGGATGGCGATCCGCGCTTCGCGGCGGCGCGGCCGAGTTCGAGACGATGTCCCCGCTGGCGCGCATGAGTCGATGCACGTTCGATCACGTCGCGGCGTGCATAAGGAAGGCCGTCTGGGAACAGCATCCCTTCAAGGCGACGCCCATCGCGGAGGATCTCGAGTGGGCGCGAGAGGTTCTCGTCGCCGGCCACGAACTGGCATTCGTCCCGGAAGCAATCGTCGAGCACTCGCACGATCGGCCGGCGAGCTACGAGTATCAACGCACGCGCCTGCTCCATGCGCGGCTTTACGATCTCTTCGGAGTGGAGACGATTCCCGACGCGGCGTCACTGGCGCGGGCGGTGCTGACATCGATGGCGCTGCACCTTCGCGTCGAACTGCCCCGCCTGGATCTCTGGACTCGCGCCGTCGCGCTCGCCGTCGCGTGGCCCCTGGGCCAGTACCACGGCGCTCGAGATGCACGCCAGGGACGCGGCCGTCCGGCGGCCCGGCCGGGGAGCGTCTGACGTGCGCGTCCTCATGGTTGCGCACGGATTCCCTCCCCGAGCCACCGGTGGTGCGGAGCTCTATGCAGAGACGCACGCAAGGACGCTCGCTGCCCGTGGCGATCGAGTCTTGGTCCTGACACGCGAGTCTGACTCGACGCGCGAGGAGTTCGCCGTCCGCCGCGAGCAGCGCGACGGCCTCGACGTCGTCTGGGTCAACAACACGTTCGCGGCGACGCGAACATTTGCGGACACGTGGACGGACGACCGCGTGGACGCGATCGCCGCGGGCGTCATCGACGAGTTCAAACCGGACGTCGCGCACGTGCATCACCTGACGTGCCTCTCGACGTCGATCGTGTTCGAGCTGTCGTCGCGGGGTATTCCAATCTTCTGCACGCTGCACGACTACTGGCTGCTCTGCCACCGCGGCCAACTGCTCGACCGCGACCTGAAGCCATGCGCGGGTCCTTCTCACTGCGACAACTGTCTCGGTCCCGAGGCGTCACTGCCGGCGATAGCATATGCCGCGCGGCAGATCGCAGGAGGCAGGAGGCCGGGTCTTCCGCCTTCGCGCAAGGCTACGGCCGACCGGACCCCAGCCGACGCGCGCCGCACTCACATGCGGCGCGTCATGGCCGCGGTGACCCTTTTTTTCGCGCCATCCACCTACTTGCGCGACCGCTTCATCGCCGCCGGCGTCGATCCTGCCTGCATCACCGTCTCCGAGTACGGCTGGCGCCTGCCAGAAAAGGACCTCGGTGGTGCGTGGGGTCAGACCCCGAAGTTCAGGGGTCTGACCCCACCGCACCCAGGAGGTCCTTTGCGTTTCGGCTTCATCGGCAGCGTGATGGTCTCGAAGGCGCTGCACCTACTCGTCGAGGCGGCCGCCGAACTGCCGCCTGGGACGGCTGAAGTTCACATTTTTGGGGGACACGCGGACTACCACGGTGACCGGAGTTACCGGCAGCAGTTGGGCCCCCTGCTGAGACGCGAGTACGTGCGGTATCACGGACCGATCGACCGCGCTCACCTGCAGGCGACGCTCGCCGGCGTTGATGTGCTCGTCGTGCCGTCCATCTGGCCGGAGAACAGTCCGCTCGTAATTCGGGAAGCGTTCCTCGCAGGAGTGCCGGTCGTTGCGTCGCGCATCGGCGGCATCCCGGAGACCGTGACCGACGGGGTCAATGGCCTGCTGTTCGAACCGGGCTCCGCCAGAGATCTCGCACGTGCGCTGCGCCAGCTCATTGATGATCCTGGACTTCTCGCCAGGCTCGCCCGCGCCTCACCGCAGATCCGCACGGTGGACGACGACGTGACTTCCATGCGGAGCGTGTACGCGGCCGCGCTCGCGGCGCCACAGCCGCCGCGAAGACGCATCGCCGCAGTCGTGCTCAACTACAGGACGCCGGCGGACACATTTCTCGCGACGCGCTCCCTGTTCATCTCGCGGCGTCCTCTCGAACGCATCTTTGTCGTCGACAATAGCGAAGACGACGAGTGCCGCACTACACTCGCTCAATTCGACGGCCGCATCACGTACATTCGTACCGGCAGCAACCTTGGCTTCTCGGGAGGCATGAATGCCGGCATCGAGCAGGCGCTCGGCGCCGGCGCGGACGCCGTGCTTCTCGTCAACAGCGACGTCGTCGTGCCGGTCGAAAGCATCGGCGCGATCGAACGCGCGCTGTACTCGACGCCGGGCGCCGGCATCGCGGGACCAGCGGTCGTTGGACGCACGGCACCGGACAGGGTCGCCTCGCTCGGCATCGACTACAACGACACAACAGGCCGCATGCGCCATCGCGGAGTGTCCGCACCGGTGGCGACTGTCGCACCGGGCGCCTCGCACGTCGCCGCGGTCAGCGGCTGCCTGATGCTCGTCAAGCGCGAGGTCTTCGCGGCGGCAGGAATGCTGGATCCACGTTTCTTCTTCAGCTTCGAGGACGTGGATTTCTGTCTGCGCGCGCGCGACGCGGGCTTCTCCTCAATCGTCGCGGCCGGTGCCATCGTCCTGCACGAGGGCGGCCGGACGATGGGCACGCGGACGCCGAGGCGTTTCTACTTCGGTGCGAGAAACCAGCTGCTCGTAGCGAGTCGGCGCGGAGGCCGCGGCGCAGCGGCGTTTCGATCGATGTTCATCGTCGCGCTGAACGTCGCGCACGCACTACGCGCGCCCGGCGGCTCTCTGGGCGGCCGGCTCCGGGCGGTCGCCAGGGGCACGCGCGATTTCCTCGCCGGGCGATTCGGCGAGGACTGAGCGCTCCCGCGATCGCACGTCGTTGACGACCACCAGGCGATGGATCGAACCGTGCGGTTCGGCACCGAATCGCTGGGTGAACGCCGGTCTTGGAACCATCGAGTGTGAAGGGGACGGCGCAAGTCCCGCGAGCCTGCGCGCGGCAAACAGGACGATCGCCGCGACCCACGCCAGATCGCGCGCAAGGTGCACGATCGGGAACAGCAGCGACGCGGCGTGGCCGAATCTGAAGAACGCGCGCACGCCGGCCCAGGTCCGCTCGAGCGTGAGTGCGCCTATGGCGGAGAAGCCCACCGCCATCGGCAGAGTGTCACTGACCCCGAGCCAGCGGCAGACGCCGGCCACCGTCAGCAGCGCGAGACTCAGCGAGAGCACGAGCGGGTGCGCCATCATCGCCGTCGGCGCGACACAATCGCCGGAGACTTTGCCCAGTCCGCGCCGGACGACCTCGAGCCTGCCGTAGCCAAAGCCGTACTGCTGGCGGAGGTACCCGGCGTAATCCGACTTCCACTGGTGCCGGCTTCTCGCCTGCCGGCAGTGCGCGAGGCGCCAGCCTGCTGCGACCAGCCGGCCGCTCACGTCCACATCGTTGCCGTACCCGAGCGATTCGTCGAAGCCGCCGGCCGCGCGCAGTGCTTCGATCCGGAACGCGGTGTTACCCGTGCACACGTGATCGGTCCCGCTCGCGATTGACTCGTACCGCTGTTCGAGATCGATCGCCATCAGCCGGGCAAGCCAGGGCGCCGCGGGATCGATCGTGTACTGCGCTTCGACTGCGCCGAGACTCCGATCGCGCTCCAGCGCCTCGACAAGGCGGGCGGTCCAACCCGGCAGGATCTCCACGTCCTGATCGACCTGACAGACGATCGGATGCGCCGCCAGCCGCAGACCCAGATTCAGCGCGGCTGAGACACCGCGACCCTCACCGTGGACGAGCCGAATGCGGCCGTCGCCCGCGCGCTCCGCCAGCAAGCCCGCCGATCCGTCGGTGCTCCGATCGTCAATAACCAGTATTTCGAAGGGACGGCCGACCGCCTGGGCTTCGATCGCGTCGAGCGTTCGTGTCAGTGCTGGAAGGCCGTTCTTGACGGGCACGAGGAAGGTCACGCCGCTGGGATCCGGCGCAGCAGCCGGCGATCGAACGACTCTTTCGTACACGCGCTCGAGTTGACTCGCGACTTGACTCGCGCCGTAGTCCAGCCGGATCCGCTCGGCCGCCGCGGCCACAGCAGTGCGCATCCTATCGCCCGTGCCGAGAACTTCTTCAATCGCCTGCGCCAACGCGACGTCATCACCGCCCGTGACCAGCAGGCCGCCGCCGGCGCGCTGGACGATCTCTCCGCATCCCGAGTCGTCGCAGACAACAACGGGCGTGCCGGCAAGAAGCGACTCGAGCGCCACGAGACCGAAAACTTCGTCTTCGGACGGATAAACGACGACGTCGGCGCCTGCGAGGAATGCGAGGCGCTCCGGCCCGGCGAGAAGACCCAGGAAGTGCGTTCGGTCCCCGACGCCGAGTTCCTCCGCGAGCGCGCGGGCTGCACCAAGTCCGCCCATGTCGCTTCCCGCTACGACGAACCTCGCGCCAGGCGGCATCCGCGCGAAGGCACGCACGGCGACGTCAAGCCGCTTTCGCGGCGTGACCTTGCCCAGGAACGCGACAATGGGCCCGGGAGTCTCAATGGGCTCATCCGTGAGTCCAAGCCTGGCGCGCAGCCAGCCTCGCTCGATCGGCGCCTTGAACTCGTCGAGGTCGATCGGATTCGGGATGACGTGAATTCGATCCGCCGTCACGCCGATTTCCAGAAGCTGCCGGCGCTCTGCGTCGGAAACGGCTACGACACCAGCAGCGCGTCGCATGATGCGGCTTCCGGCAAGCCGATCGAACACGCGCTTTGCCGCAAGACGCCGCTCGATCGCCGGCGCGGTCCCGTTCGGCTGGATCACGTACGGTACGCCGTACCGGTCCAGATGGTGCGCGGCAATCGCGCCTGGAAGATTCCGGCAGGCGTGGAGATGCGCGACGTCGAATTCGCGGGCGTGATCCCGCAGATACCGGCTGAGACCCACCGGCGTGAAGCACTGCCAGTCGTACGCAAGCCGGTTCGATCGATTCGGGAAGACGCGAAGCTCGATCCCGCCGCTCTCACGTTCCGGGATCGACGGCCGGCGCGACGCGCGGGAGTGCGCGTCGGTCGTGCACACGGTCACGTGGTGGCCGGCGGCGGCGAGCCTGCGCACGAGCGCACCGGCGACGCGCGGGATGCCGCCGTAGGCCCACGCATCGGCCCAGTACGGCGTTACGTGCAGGATTCGCATGTGACAGATCGTTCGGATTGCGCAACATAGACTATACCGGTCCGCGCCGCCGCGAACTCACATGGTGAACGGTTCGAGCGACAACCTTGGCACCAATCCCGCTCCGGGCCGTCGCGGGCTGATGGCGTGCGCGCTCGCGGTCGCGCTGGCCGGCCTCGTCTACGCGAACGCCCTCCACAATCCGTTCATCTACGACGACTTCAGGCTCATCGTCGAGAATCCGGCGATCGCGAGCCTCGGCGACATCCGCGGGATCGTCCTGCACGATGTCACACGGCCGATCGTGGCCATCTCCTACGCGGTCGATCGGCACTTCTGGGGCCCGGCGCCCTTCGGCTTCCGTCTCACGAACGTCGCCCTGCACATGCTGAACGTCGCGCTGTTCGCTCGCTTCACGTGGCGCGCGGTGGATGACAGAAGGCGCCGGCGCGGAGGACCCTGCGCGGTGCTGCGGCCGGGTGTCGCGGCGCCGGTGGCCGCGTTGTTGTTCGCGGTCCATCCGATGATGACGGAGGCCGTGGGCTACATCAGCGGCCGCTCCGAGTTGCTGTCGACGACGTTCATGCTGGCGGCCCTGCTCGCAGCGCGCGCCTGGCTCCTTTCCGGCCGTGCGCTGTGGATTTGTGCCACTGCCGTCGCATGGATCGCCGCGCTCGGATCAAAAGAAACCGCGGTGCTCCTGCCCGCGATCGTGTTTCTCTACGACCGGCTGCTGCTCCACGAGGACGGCGGCGCCGGCCGGAGGCTCCGGCGCGTGCACCTGCCGCTTTTCGCGGCCGCCGCGCTGATGGCGGCGGCGCGGATTCTCGTGTTCGTCCGGATCGAGCACGCACGCGACGTGACATTCAATCCCGGGTTGCTGTGGGTCGAGGTGGACGCGGCGCGTCAGTACCTCGCCATGCTCATCGCGCCCGGGGGCCAGGCGATCTTTCACGCGGTTTCGCCACCCGCCTTCGCGGACTGGCGGGGCTGGTTGGCGCTTGCGTTGGTCCTGGCCGTGATCGCGATGACGGTGGCGTGGTGGAGAGGGCGCCGGCACGGGCTTGCGACCTTCGGCATCGCGTGGTTCTTTCTGCTCCTGGTGCCCTCGGCGGTGCTCGTGGCGATGGACCGCGGCGAGCTCGTGGCCGAACATCGCGTGTATCTCGCGAGTCTCGGATTCTTCCTGGCGATTGGCGTCCTCGCCGATCTTGGCTCGACCTGGTTCTCGAGCCGGTCCCGCGGCGCCTTCGCGACGGCCCTTCTGACGGTCGCGATGGCCGCTCTGGTGCTGTCGTTCGGGGGCCGGACGGTGCTTCGCAACCAGCTGTGGTCGAATCCGGTGCTCGTCTGGCTGGAGGCGGCGGAGCGCGCGCCGGATCACTGGTTCCCCGCATTGATGCTCGCCGAGGAGCTCCATCGCGCGGGGCAGCACGATCAGGCCATCGCCGCGTACCGCCGGGCGATCGCGGCGCGACCGTCGGAGCCGGAACCGCATGGCAAACTGGGCCTGTGCCTCGCGGAATTACGCGATCTCGACGGCGCGGAGGCCGCGTTCGCGAAACAGCGCGCGCTCGATGCCGGATCGGCGGAAGCCACGAACGGCCTTGCCACGGTGTCGTTGCTTCGCGGCGATTTTCGGATGGCGCGGCAGCGATATCTGGAGACGCTCGCGATCGATCCCGCGAACATCGCGGCGCGGCGAGGACTTGCGGCAATCGAAGAGGCGCCGGGCGGGAATCCGGCGGAAGCGCTGCGGTGGTGCGAAGATATCAGACGCCTCGCGCCGGGGACGCCGGGCACCGATGAGTGCATCCGCAGAAACCAGGACCGCATCGCCGGCCGAACCAGCGGCAGCCGCTGACGTGGCGCGGGGAGAGGCCGCCGTAGGCCGGGGCTTCAGCCCCGGCAAACCAGCGGGCTACGCCGGCCTCGTGTGGACGCTCGTCCGCACGGACTTCAAGGTCCGGTACCATGGCACGGCCGGAGGGTTCGTGTGGGCGCTGCTCAGGCCGCTCACGATGTTCGCGCTGCTGATGGGCGTGTTCTCGTTCCTGTTCGCGTCGGATCCGAACTACAAGCTCAACCTCATCATCGGGCTCTTTCTCTGGGACTTTTTCGCGGAGGGCACCAAGGCCGGGCTCATGTCGCTCGACGCGCGCGGCTTCCTGCTCACCAAGGCCCGCTGCCCCGCGTGGGTCCTTGTCGTCACGTCGATGTCGAACGCGCTCATCACGCTCGTCGTGTTCACGGTCATCATCATCACGTTCCTCGTGGGCGCGGGCCGGCCGCCGTCGCCGGCCGCCATTGTTCTGTTTCTTGGGTACGCCGCCGCGCTCGTGCTCATCGTGGCGGGATTCTCGCTGGCCGCGAGCGTGCTGTTCCTGCGATACCGGGATCTGAATCAGGTGTGGGATCTCGCGGCGCAGGCGGGCTTTTTCGTGGCGCCGATCATTTATCCCATCGCGATCCTCCCCGAGCGGTACCACATCTATCTGTACTTCTGGCCGCCGACACCGATCATCCAATTCGCGCGCAGCGTGCTCGTCGACGGACGGGTCCCGACGATGACGGCGCATGCGTATCTGGCGGCGGCGGTGGTGCTATCGCTGACGGCCGGCGCGCTCGTGTACCGCCGGCTTGCGCCGCGGGCGGCGGAGTATCTGTGATGACTCAGCACGGCCGTAGTCGGCGGGCTTCAGCCCGCCGTGGGCGTACGCCATGAACGTCATCGAAGTCGCGGGCGTCTCGAAGGCGTTCCGGATTCCGTCGGTGCGCCGGAACACGCTCCGCGAGCACGTGCTCGGCGCCTTCGAACCGCGGCGCTTCGAGCGGTTGCGGGTGCTGGACGACGTGAGTTTCAGCGTGAAGCAGGGCGAAGCGCTCGGCATCATGGGCCGGAATGGCGGAGGCAAGAGCACGCTGCTCAAGATCATCTGCGGGGTCTATCAGCCGGACAGCGGCCGCGTCGTCCGCCGCGGATCGATCACGCCGATCCTGGAGCTTGGTGTCGGCTGGAATCCGGAACTGGACGCGGTCGACAATGTCTGTCTGATCGGATCGGTGATGGGCTTGTCGCTTCCGGAGATCCGGCGGCGGATGGACGCGATCCTGGCGTTCGCCGAACTCGAGCAGTTTGCGAATCTCAAGGTGAAGCACTACTCCAGCGGCATGGCGGCCCGGCTCGGGTACGCGATTGCGTTCGAGGCGGTGCGGGAAGTGCTCATTCTCGATGAGGTGTTTGCGGTTGGGGATGCAGGGTTCAAGGCGAAGTGCGAAGCAAGGTATCGCGCCCTGTACGCGGATGGATACACGATGGTTCTTGTGAGCCATGACGCAAGGGCCGTGCGGGAGTTCTGCAGCCGCGCCATGTTGATCGAGGGAGGGAGGATACGCCTCGTCGGAACGGGACTGCAGGTAGCGGATGCATATCGGACGCTGCTGACCGAACCGAGCGAGAAATCGGCCTACCTGCCAGTTGGAGCATCATGAGCAATCTGCGGGTGATCGCGATCATTGCGGCTCGCAACGAAGCAGACATCCTTCATCAGGTGTTGGAAGATCTGACAACTCAGAACGTTCACGCCTACGTAATCGACGATGGGTCTACCGACGGCACCGCCGAGGTCGTTGGGCGATTGCTCGACCGCGGGGTGATCGGCTTCGAGAAACGCCCGGACACCGGCATCTTCGAGTGGGCCGACATCCTCAAGCGTAAGGAGCAACTCGCGCTTGAACTGGATGCGGACTGGTTCCTCCACCAGGATGCCGACGAGTTTCATGAGAGCCCGTTTCCCGGCCTCGATCTCCGGAGCGCGATCGAGCATGTCGACCGGATGGGTTACAGCGCAATCGACTTCAAACTCCTCAATTTCCGACCCACGAGCTCTCAGCCCGATTCTTCGGCAGACGTTCGTCGGGCGCTTCGCTTCTACGAACTCCCTGACTACTGGGATGTGACACAGGTCAAGGCGTGGAAGAAATCCGATGTCCGGGTGGACCTTCGCACATCGGGGGGTCATTCAGCCGACTTTCCAACGCGGCTTGTCTATCCCATTCAGTTTCTCAAACGCCACTATCCAATCCGAAGTCAAGATCATGGCGAACAGAAGGTCTTCGCCGATCGCAAGCCACGGTTCGCTACGGACGAGCGAAACCACGGGTGGCACGTTCAGTACGACCAGTACGCGCCAGGTGCTTCTTTTGTTCGGGATCCATCGACGCTGACGGAATACGACGGCCGGGCCATGGCCGTTGAGCTCATGACGACGACTCGCGACGCTTCGCGCCTGGCCTCTGCTGAATTGACCATCCAGCGTTTGAGCGAAGAACAAGAAAGAGCGTACGCAACGCAAGCCCGGACAGACGCCGCCCTTGCGAGCGCTTCGCTAGAACTGGAAGAAGAACGACGCCTGCGGGCTGCCGATGCAATCGGCGCCGCGGCTGAGTTCGAGACGCGGCGCCGCGAGCATGCCGGTGCGATGGCCGGCCTTTCGGAGCGCCTTGAGTCTCAGCGGCGCGAGCAAGCCGAAACGACCGGGAGGCTGACGGAGGAGCTCGAGGCGACCAGGGCGGATCGGGCTACTGCGACTGACGCGCGCCGCTTGGCGGAATCCGAGCAGCGGCGGCTCGAATTGGGGCTGGAAGTACTCGCTGCCGAACTCCAAGCCGTATACCGGTCGCGAAGCTGGAAACTGACGGGACCTCTGCGAGTGATTCTCGGCTGGCTACAGAGAATCACTAGACCCTGACTGCCCGGGCGCACACCTCGACTGCGAAGTGCGGATCGCAATGATCGATTTCTTGAGCCGAGAACTCCTCGGTTGTTAGTCCTCTGATCTCCGCGGCGGCGGTGAGGGAATTGCCGAAAGACTGAACGGTGACATTGGTCTGCCGGAACGAACGGCAGAGGATCCAATTCAGCCCTGCTGTCGTAAAGCGCCACAACTCATGGTTGTCCACTCCGTCCATGCTGACAGCTGGAACCGCCGCCAGCAGAACTCCGCCCGGTCTCAGCATCCGATACAACCCGTCGACCGCAGCCGCCAGATCGCCGATGTGATGAAGCACATGAGTGCAGACGATGCAGTCGAAGTGCCCAGGCGGTAGCGTGGTCGCCTTCGTCAGATCCCCGACAATCGTCGCCACTGGGTTCGAATGATCCAGATGGAGAATCTCAAGCTGGACGTTCCTGTCCGGCGACAGTCGTGGAACGTACTCGGGATCCTGAAACTCCAGAACGGTACCTCTGATGTCATTCCGGTGTTGAGTCAGGAAGCGGTCGATGTAGTAACGATGAAAGGGCCGGCCACGATCCAGGCCCCATCTCCAGCTGAATGGCTCGATGCCGTCTGACATCTTGCTACGCATTTTCAGGCCTTCTCAACTGTGAACCCGAGTACTCGGGCCGCGTTGTCGCGGTAAAGCCGGTGGAGAACCTCTTCTGGAAGACTAAGAGCGTGCACGGGCCAGCGGCCCTGCATCGGCTGGTCGGTAACGCAGTAGTTGAAACACTCATCGGCGGTTTCGAGGAACCGGTACCACAGCCGATAGCCCGCGACATCTATGCCCGTATCGAGGCCAAAAAGGATTCGCGTGGAATACTTGATCAGAAAGTCGCGGGCCGAGTAGGGCTGCCGGCCGAGCTCCCCCATTCGGCCTGATAGATCGATGAAATAGTTCGGGCAGGAATCGAGCATCCCTGCAACCCACGCCAGGTTCTCGGCGTAGCACCCGACGTGGGCACCGACGAACACGGTCGATGGATGCCGGGCGACCAACCTCTTGAACGCCTCAAGAATGGCGAGGAATGACGGGTACGGTGGCGAAGCAAACGCAAACTCTGGATGCCTGCTGAGCTCGTCCCATCGCTCGTTCGTCTCGTCAATCGGGTCGAAGAACGCGACCGGATCGGCGACGTGGATCAGCACCGGCCATCCAAGACGGCCAGCGGTCTCCCACACAATCGCCAGCCTTGCGTCGTCCACGGCGACCAAGCTGCCCCTTTCATCGCGTACCTGGAGACCGAACGGTTTCCATACTTTCAGTCCACTGGCGCCCCACGATCGTTGCGTTTCAAGGCGACGGCAGGCGTACTCCGGAAAACCGTCGCCGAGTTCGGGCCAGCGATTCCAGTCGATTCCGCCGAAGACTCTGAAGCGGGACGAACCAGCAAGTTTTTCGAGGTGGCGTCGAAGGACGGCCTCTCCCCAGCCGCCATCCAGATCAATGAGGTGAGTAACACCCGCTGCGTCCATCGCTTCGTGCATTTGGTTCAGCGGACGGTCGATCCATCCGCCGCCGAAGTCGGTATCGAGGTGGTTGTGACAGTCAATCACCGGATACCTCGGCCGAGTCACGGAGGTCTCCGTCGTGACAAGGCGCACGCGCGGACGCCAGTCCCTAAGAAGCATCGACGTATCCGCGATGCAAGCGAACCTGCGGAAGCTCATTCACTATGCACGACGCAAACGCCGGATACGCAAGGGATTGAGCATTCACCAGTAGGGACAGGATCGATTGGTCGTGTCGATGATCGATGTAGCGCGATTCGGCACCAGGACGGACGACGTCATCAAAGAACCAGGGAGACGTACTGTCGAGGAGGTCGCAGAGAAGCTGACCGCCGGCGGGTGCCTTCAGATACCCCTGAAATCCCCCACACACCTGCTCGCTCTCCATTAGGGTTTGGTCAACCGCCGGAGCCGGGGCCTTCTGCCTCAACCGGCGAACGACTGCTTGGGGCAAACCAAGGGGATTGTCTTCGGCAGGCGGGAATGGCTTCGTCCAGAGCTTGGACGAAAAACCGATTCCTCCTATGTCCGCAATCCGCTCCCTGAACTGCATCTGATCACCGAGCCACCCACGCACCTTCGCAGGACACTCGAAGGCAGATACCTTGACGAATAGAGACCCGTGAGCCTGGATGTGCGCCCAGATCGTTGAAAACGACGCAGTCGGACAGGCACCACTGTCCATGTAGAAGACGATGTCGCCATCGCCAGCGATGTCGCTGAAGACGTGATAGGTCAGGACACTTTTCCAAGCCCACAAACCGTCGCCGCGCGGAACGGCCAGTGTGTTCGCGATCTCGCTCTCATTCGGTAGGTTCAGCCCCCGCAGAATCGGAAGGACGTCCGGCCGACTGAACGAGTGAATTCGGATCGTCTCCTCGCCTTCCAGCTCGCGCCACTGCCGGTTCTGCATCTCCTGAGCCCCAAGGAAGCGGCCGGTCGCATAGTTGACGATGTGAATCATGATTCACACACTGCTCCCGAAGGCCCTGGAGAAAAAATAGGCCCCGGTCCGCAGCCTCCGAACTGATTCGCGGTGCGAAGCGGCATTTCTTTGTCGGATTCGCCATGCCTGGTCGTCATCCGCAAAGGCCTCCCGAATACTACTCGCCGAAAAGTCGACGAGTCGATACGAGTCCGGCGCATGAGTCCCTACGAACCTCGCGAGAGCGGTGCCGTGCGTTGCCACAGTCGCTTTTCCAGACAATGCCGCCTCCATCACAACACCCGACATCTGGCATGCATACGCGGACGGATCGTAGGCGCACAACACGACGTCGACCGAGGCCATATCGGCGAAATATCGATCGTTGCTTCGGAACACCGAACTCGCCTGGACTCCAGGAAACCGCTCCCGCAATTCATCCGCGACCGCCACGTAGCCCTCCGGAAGAAAGAACTGAATGTCCGGATTCACTGTGACGCCACACAGAGCGTCAACGATCACGTCAAAACCCTTTGGGCCATACGGACGGCCGAAGTATCCGAACCTGGGCCGGGCGGTGGACTGCATACGTTCGGTTGCCGTCCACCGATCGATCTTGGCAAGCGTCCCTGACGACAAGGGCAGGAAGATGGCGTCATCGCCGAAAGGTCCAGGCACTTCGGCAAAGGACACGCCGCCGCCTTCTCGCAGCCGCCTCAAGGCGTTCGTTGCCATGTCATTGAGCCGGCATTGCACACTGGAGTCCGTCGACCAGAAACTCGTCGGGAGCATCAGACAGACAGCGCTCCTGACCTGGGCGCTTTCCAGCCGGTCCGCGAGCGCCTGCAGGTGCCATGGACTTGGGGTATGCATGAGGACACACGCCCCGTCCGGAATGTCGAGCCCCCAGTACTGCTCCACCACTTCTTGCTGCTGGTGAAGCAGTGCGTCGAGCGCAGCTACGTTCTCAATGCGGCGATAAGGGCCATTCGTGAAAACCGCTTGGACCGGCCAACCCAGGAGGTCGGGATAGCGAGAGTCCACGTCGGCCCCGGCCGCAAACGTGCAAGTGAATCCCAACTCGCGCGCCGTTCGTGCCAGCTCCACATTCGCCGACAGGTGATGGCCTACCAGCGCGTCCATCCCTGGATCAAGAACGATCAGGTGCCGCATTGCCGCATCCGAACACCGAAAGGGTCGTTGCGCGACCCGTCTCTGAGCGCTTTCTGGCAGAATCGGCCCACCAGTGCTCGATGCTAGCGCATTCAGCGCGGCGTATCGGCGAAGGATCCATGCGGCCAGCGCAGTTGACCGTCGTCATTCCCGTCTTCAACAAGGCGGCGCATCTCGAGGCATGCCTGGAGTCGGTCCTGTCACAAGCAGACACGGACCTTGACGTGGTATGTGTAGACGATGGCTCGACTGATGGGTCTTGGCAACTGCTTGATGGCTTCGCAAGGCGCGACAATCGCATTCTGCTGATCAGAAATGAGCGGAATCTCGGCCCCGGCGGCGCAAGGAACACCGGCCTTCGAGCAGCGACGGGCGCCTGGGTCCAGTTCGTGGATGCCGATGACATCGCCGCGCCGGATGCCTACTCGACGCTGATCAGGCAGGCTGCGGCCAGCATCGATGCCGTCCGTGGCATGGTCGAGACATTCGCGATCACACCGGGAGACCAATCTCGAGTCGTCAACCCTATCGTCGACCACACCGGCATCCGCCCTCTGGATCACAAGGAGTTCTGGACGCCGTGGTGGCAGCAATGCTTTCTGTTTTCACGTGAATTCCTGCTGACTCATGGGATTCAATTTCCAGACCTGACGGTCGGCGAGGACGCGGTCTTTCTTGCCACCGTGCTGGCAAAAGCGCGGCTGGTCTCGAGCGTAGGCCGCGTCACATACTTCCATCGCGAACGGCCGCTCACGGCGAAGTCCCGCAACTCCTGCAAACACGCGGAGGACTACGTAGAGCACGCCTCACAAGTGAAGGACCTCTGGATGGCCGTCAAGCCAGAGAGCTGGATGGAAGGGTACCGGCGTCCGATCGAAGACGACATGCTCGCGTTTATCGACCTCTGCGATTGCCAACCCGAGGCGCGCGCCCAATTGATCGAGGACGTCCGCATTGTCTGCGCAGGTCCTGAAGGCCTGGCCGAGGTCGACATCGTCATTCCCATCCACAACGCAGCCACGGAGTTGGAAGCGTGTATTGCTTCGGTTGCGAGCCGGACCCGTCGTCCCTTCCGCTTGATCGCTATTGACGACGGCAGCACAGACCCGGGCATTGGCCACATCCTTCAAGCTCTATCGGAAACATCAGCGATTGTTATCAGGAGAGTGCAGCGGCGCGGATTCACAACGACAGTCAATGAAGGCCTTGCGCTGTCGTCCGCGCCATACGTCGTGTTGCTGAATTCCGACACCGTCGTGACTGATGGATGGCTCGACGGCCTTATTGCGGCCGCCGAGTCCAGGCCGGCCGTAGCCACGGTGACTCCGCTGACGAACAACGGCACGGTGTGTTCCGTTCCCGATCTGAACGCGCCCGGAGAACTTCCGGCGGGCCTGGATCCTCAGTCAATGGCGGCGCTGGTGAAGGCGAGAAGCCATCGACGGTTTCCTGAGACGCCGACCGGTGTGGGCTTCTGCATGCTCGTCACGCGAATCGCACTCGACACAATTGGCGCCTTCGATGCGGCGACCTTTGGGGAGGGTTACGGCGAGGAGAACGACTTCTGCCAACGAGCTATTCAGGCGGGCTTTGTCAATCTGGTCGATGACAACTCGTTCGTGTACCACGCGGGCCGAGCGTCGTTCGGAGGGTCGGCCGAAAATCGCATCGCGACGAATCTGGAAGTGATCCGCGGCAGGTTTCCGAACTACTCGACCGACGTGGCGCGTTTCTATGCGGAGGATCCGTTGGGAGCCTTCCGCGCCGACCTTCGCCGTCAAATCTGGACCGAGGCCACAGACAGCCGAACCGGGCTGACGCGAATCCTCCACGTCCTGCACCAGGGCGGCGGAACCGAGACACACGTCAGGGACCTGGCTCGACAGCCGGATCCGGATTTCATCAATTACGTCTCGACAAGCGACGCGGTAAGGCTGCAGATCGAGGAGTACTGGCAGGGAGAGCGGACTCGTACGTGGTTGTTTCCGTTCGAACGGCCTCTCTTGCCAAGCGGAGAGCTCACGAACGAGGGCTACCGCCAAGCCATGCTCGCGGCGTGCGTGGCACTCGGAGTCGATCTGATTCACGCACATCACCTGATCAACAACACCACCGACCTCGCGGATGTCGCCTCTGCGCTCCGGATCAAGTACGTCGTCACGCTCCACGACTACTATTTTCTGTGCCCGTCTTACACCCTGCTCAATCCAGCTTCTGAACCGTGCGGCGCCTGCATTGGCCGAGCCAGTCCCGAGTCCGCCGGACCTTGCCTGCGACATGCCGGTCATGAACCTGGCTATCTACAGACGCACCAGGACGCGATGGAATCCTTCCTCAGCGATGCAACCTGCGTTTTTGCGCCTCACGATCGCGTCCGGGAGGTCTTCGCAGAACACCTGCCATGGCTGCAGGAACGGATCTTGATCGTTCCACACGGACACGAGTGGACTGACACACAGCAGGCGGACAAGCCGCCGGAGCCGCAACCGCTGGTGGACAGCGCGACGCTGAACATTGCGGTCATCGGTGGACTGGAGCCTCACAAAGGCCTGTCGGCATTCAAGCGTCTGCTTCACGCCAACTCCGAAGCTCGATTCGTTTTTCATCTCTACGGTTGGACGCCGGACGCCGATCTGCGATCGCAAATCGGGCAACCGCATCGAGTCGGCGGCTCAACCATGGTCTATCACGGCCCCTACGAGGCATCCGACATCGTCTCTCGCATGCGTCGCGACGGCATTCAGATCGGATTGCTGCTCGCGGTCTGGGAAGAGACCTTCAGTTTTGCTCTCAGTGAATTCGTTGCCGCTGGCACTCCGGTCGTTGCCGGTAATCTCGGCGCACAGGGCGAGCGCGTGCGCCGATGCCGGCTCGGATGGACTGTTGAAAGCACGGCGAACAGCGAAGAGATTCTGACGATACTTCGACGAGTCGTCGCAGAACCCGCTCTGCTTCGCGATGTGTCGCAGGCCATGCGGCGTAACGAAGCATTGCCGGGCCTCAGAGACATGTGGCACACCTATGCTGAGCACTATCGGCTCGCGACCAAATTCGAGGAGTCGGCTGTGAACAATGCGCGTAGAAGAACCATCAGGCCAAGCCCTGAGTACGTCGAGTTTCTGGCGCGTAGGGGGCAGACTCCAGAACATGATTCACGGCTGATAAATGCCCTAACCATCGCCCGCGAGGAGAACGCGGCGCTTCGAGAGCGTCTTCAGTCGCCTCGACATCGCCTGGCCGACACGGCTGCGAACTTCCTCCACAGGATCCCGATCCTCTGGCCGCTCGTCGCGAAGGTGACGGACGCCCTCATTCGACGGAACCGGACGAAAAGAAATACCTAGGACGTAAGACCGCGGGCAACCCGCTGCCCCTTCGTCGCCGTCTTCTCAGAAACTCGCACCCAAGCGCTAACGGCCACTTCACCGGCGTTGGAGTTTTTCCCACACCCAAGCCACCAGCCATTGGAATTCTTCCAACATGGGTCTCGTCATAGGACCTGATATTTCTTGACCCATTCGGCACGCCGATTGCCTGAAGCACTGCGTCAGACGATGGTATCGTCGTCGGAAAGGTCAGGCATGTCGGACGAACGATTTGTCGCAATTGAGCAGCGGCTGGATTCCGTGGACCGCAGCATCAACAACCTGAGCAATCGCGTGGGCCACGTGGAGGTCAACCTCACCAGCCGGATGGACCGCCTGGAGAGCGAACTCGGCGGACGAATGGACCGCCTTGAAGGTGAGCTCGGCGAACGGATCGACTGTCTCGACCGCCAACTCGGCGGACGGATGGACCGCCTCGAAGGCGATCTCGGCGGACTCGGCGGACAGATAGAGCGACTCGCGACTCACATGCACGTGCTTCACGAGGACCTGGTCGACAGAATCAAGGCGCTCGCGCCGGACTTCCAACCGCTTCGTCGGGAATTCATGCGCGCCGACGATAAGTTGCGCGATGAACTAGATATCCGCCTCGTACCGCTCGAAGCGGACCTTCGACTGCGCTCGAAGAAGCGCCGGGGTACCAGCTAGCTTCTACCGCCTTCACTTCACCTTCGTCACCGTCTTCTCGGACAGCACCCAGCTCCCCGGATCCAGCTCCACCTTCTTCGGCATCGCCGGAAGCTTGAGCTCGAAGGGTGTGCTCGGGCCCTGGGCGCGTACGGTCGTCCGCGCGACCTGATTGCCGTCGAAGCTGAACACCACCGGCAGCACCATGAAGAAATCCTTCGACGTGTTCTCCTGTTTCACGGTACCGCTCACGAGCACGCCACCGCCGTCCTGCGGCTTCAGCTCGTACTCGAGCGTGTACGACGGCAGCTCGGTGCCGTAGACCCACTGCCGGAAGAACCAGTCGAGATCCTGCAGGCGGAACTTCTGCGCCGTCGGCGTCCGCGCGAAGTGCTGGCTCGCGACGTTCCAGAAATCCTCGGTGGACGCCGCGCCGTTCCGGTGCTTCGTCACGAAGTCCGTCATCATCGTGGTGAATGCCGTGTCGTCGAGCGTGGACGGATTGCTCAGGAGAAAGTGCAGCATCCGGAGCACCAGCGCGCCCTTGTTGTAGATGAGCGTCTGGTAGGCACCGAGACTCTTCGACGTGTTGAGACGCGAACCCAGAACGATCGGCCCGATGTCGTTGAGCCGGCCGCTGCCGAGGCCGAGAGTGGTTCTGGGGGGATTGCGCAGCGTCTCCCGCAATTCCCTGATCAGATCGGCCGCGGCCTTCTGGCCTTCACGATCGCGCTTGCCCGCGTACAGCAGGCCCGAATATTCCGCGAAGCCCTCGCTCAGCCACTGATCGCGGTACGAGCGCCAGGCCACGATGTTGCCCCACCACTGATGCGCCGTTTCATGCGAGATGAACTTGTACGCGTACTTGTCCTCGGAGTCGGTGGGAAACAGCATCATCAGCGTGGGAAAGCCCTGGCCGAACGGGAACGGATGGAACGCCGCGCCGAACGATTGATACGGGTACCGCCCGAACATCGCGGCAAAGTACCGCACGGCGTTGTCGAGCTCCGCCAGGATGAACTCGTGCTTGATGGGTCTCCGGGCGTTCACCATCGTCCCCGCAGGCACGGAGTTGAACTCGAGCGGAATCGGCGGGCTGCCCGACTCCCACGTCACCGTCTGCGTCTTCCTCTCGAAGGGACCGATCGCAATCGCCACGAGCGCAACCGGCTGGTCCATCTTGTAGTGCGTGACGAACAGGTCCTTGTCCTCGGCGTCCGCCTGCTCGCTGACCCGCGTGCCGACGGTCGCGACGCGATCGGATTTCTTGTGCCGGAACGTCATGTCGAAGGTCGCGCGATCGAGGTAACCGTGCCGCGGCAACCACGTGTCGTTGCTCAACAGATAGAAGCAGCCGGGAATGAGCGGATGCGACGTCATGAAGTTGCCCTCGGCGGCGACTTCAACGGCCACGATGTTCCCCGCCGAAACGGCCTGCGGAAGCAGCACGGTGAAGCCGCCTTCCCAGTCCTCCTGGACGAACGGCACCGCCTGAGCGCCGACCCGCGCCGACTTCACTTTCATCTGGTTGTCGAGCCGCATGTTCCGGGTCACCGGCAGGTTTTCGCCGATCTTGAAAGTAATCGCGCGCACCGACGGGCCAAGAACTTTTGCGTCGATGCGCGCGACGAACGCCAGCTGCTTCCTGACGTCGCGGAGGTCGACGTTGATCTGGTAATTCGTGATGTCGACGACATCGTTCACATCCGAATACTCGACAGCCTTCCGCGCGTAGTCGGCCTCCGAATAGAACGCCATCCAGACGTCCTTGGAGCTTTCAGCCGACTGCCATTGATAGATAAGGCCTTTCTCGCCGCCGTTGATGTTGAAGCTCGTGACCGGAATGCGGCCCTGCTGATCCAGCAGATACGTGAACCGCCCGCGGCGGCCGCCGTCGAACGTCGCCGCGAAGACTCCCGGCGACTCGTTGTTCAGGATGGACGTCGCAAGGCGCGCGGCCAGGTTCGCGCCGGTCTCCTGCAGGAACTTCCCCTCGGATTCAGCCGCCAGCTTCGTCGCGTTCGCGGGCGCGGTTGCGCCGTCCTTCTTTGCGGCGCCGATGACGCTGAACGTGTCGTCGCTCCACCGCAGCACGACCGACTTGAAGTCGGACTCGACGAGCTCGGCGTTGATCATCCGACGCAGGTTTTCGCGCTCGAACTCGCTCGGCGGCACGTTCGCCGTGATGCGCCCGTCGCCCACGAACACCGCGCCGGTGACTTTGCCGTTCACCGGCGCCGCGAAGAAGAACGTGCCGGTGAACATCATCTCCACGCGGTCGCGTTTCAACGCGAGGTTCGTGACCTCGGCCGATCCGCCCGACAGCGCGAACGCGCGAATCTGGTCGTAGGCGGCTTTGGCTTCTGGGACCTGCGCCACGCCTGCAGGCGCAGCGATGAGGATTGCACCAACCGTGGCTAGAACAGGGATCGACAACCAGAGTCGAATACGACGCATCAGGATCTCCCGGGGAAAGTTGCGAAATCATCGCACAGAAACACTGGGACCTTATGTCTTCCTTAGGCGGGCCGACGGCACACTGCTCGCATGGAGAGCCTGGAGATTGAATACGAGAGCGCGCGAATCTTTCGTCAGTTGCTGATACCGCGACTCCTTGGCTTCACTGCCGCGATCGGCGCCGCTGTGATCCTGGCGCACCTGCCGTGGTCACCCATCGTGGCCGCGATTGGACTCGAATGCCTGCTGATCGTGTTCACGCTCCGTCATGAACACCGTGCGCGGCGGCGCTGGCTGCGTGCGACCAGCGGTCTCACTGATTCGCCTGGGATTCTTCAGCAAAACGGTATCCGACCCACGGCTCAGTCACGATGTAGCGTGGATGGGCCGGATCCGGCTCGACCTTCTTCCGCAGCTGACCGACGAGGACACGCAGAGGCTCCTGCTGTCCACCAGCGTTGATGCCCCAGAGACGCTTGAAGATCGTCCGATGGGTCAGCACCCGGCCGGCCTGAGAAGCCAGCAGGATCAGCAGATCGAATTCCTTGGGCGTCAGCCGGATCTCGGTGTCTTCGCGGAATACGCGCCGGCGGTCGAAATCTATGATCAGGTCCCCACGCTCAACACGGCCACGCAGCTCCTGCTGCTGGCCGCCGGACCGTCGAAGGCCGGCGCGAACGCGCGCGAGCAGCTCCTCCGGGCCGAATGGCTTCATAACGTAGTCGTCCGCGCCGGCGTCAAGGGCGCGGACCTTGCTGCGCTCGTCATTGCGGACAGACAGCACAAGGATCGGTACGTCCGTGCGCGTACGAAGCCGCTCGCACACCGTCGCCCCGTCAAGGTCGGGCAGACCGAGGTCGAGAATGACGAGGCTGGGCCGGTCGCGTTCGAAGTACTCCAGGGCTTCCGTCCCTGTGCCCGCAATCGTGATGGCGTACCCGCGAGTGCGCAGCAGTGTCGACGTCGCCTGCTGGATGGACGGCTCGTCGTCGACGAGAAGAACCAGCGGCGTACTCATGCGGGAACCGGTGGCTCAGAAATGACGCGAGACGCCGCGGGAATCTCGATTGTGAACAGGGCCCCGCCTTCGGGGTGGTTCGACGCGCGGACCTGGCCTCCTTGAATGGCGATGAGTCCCCGGGTGATCGCCAGACCCATTCCGCTTCTGAACTGACCAGGCGCGGCTGCGACGCCCCGGTAAGACCGCTCGAAGATCCGCTCGAGTTCGCCCAGCTGCAAACCGGGTCCGTGATCTCGAACAACGACGACCAGACGATCGGCCGTGACAGTGACGTGGATCGATATCGGTGACGGCGCCGCCGAATACATCGCTGCATTCTCCAGAACGTGCGCCAGGGCGGCCGACGTGATGCGGGGATCGAGATGGATGATACGACCGGCAGACTCATCCTGGACATCAACGGTCCGGGCAACGAGTGCGGTCTCGGCGTGCCGGCACGCCGCTTCGACGATGTCCGAGGGATGCACCCATTCGAGCTCAGCCGTGATCGCGCGCGTGTCAACGCTCGCCATGTCGATCATCGAATCGAACAGGCGTCTCAGACGGGCCAACTCGGTCTGAACGACCCGCAGTTGATCCCGGCGTTCCTCTTCGGAGAGCCCGGGCATGCCGAGATTTCCGGCGGAGACCGTGAGGGCGGTCAAGGGCGACTTCAAGTCGTGGCTGAGCGAGGCGACCAGCGCGGCCTTCGCATCGGCATTCCGCCTGGCCAGGTCCGCCTCGTTCCGTTCCTGCGCGAGCGTCAGCGCCGCCTGCGCACGCTGGCGGGCCAGATGCGACAGATGGCTGCCGATCACGCTCACGGCCAGAAGCACGACGAGCGTGACAAGGTCTTCGCCCTTCGAGATCGCGAACGTTCCGACCGGCGGAAGGAAGAAATAGTTGAAACAGACGAATGCAACGAGCGACGCGACAATCGCCACCGCACGCGTTGACACGGCCGCGACGACGAGCACGACGAGCAGGAACAGCAACGCTACCGTCGTCGTGTTCATCTCGGGAATCATAGAGCCGCCATGGGCTGTGGGCGTCCTTACGAAATCCTTATGCCATCGGGGGTATAACGGTAGAAGCCTAATCCGCGCTGAAGCGCGGTACGGGGGACCCATCGGGACACAACGTCCCAAGGGGCGAATTTGGCTCTGCCAATAGAGGACTCCAACCTCGAGCCCGCCAGCTAACCCCGTCGGCTCTTGGAGGCCTCGTGGCCGACGAAACGTTTCTGTCTCAGGTCAAGCGCCTGTTCGTGGGCGCCCCTATTCCTTCACATCTCGCCCACCGCGAGCGTTTCTCCAAAGTCACTGGTCTGGCGGTGCTGTCATCCGACGCGTTGTCGTCGGTGGCGTACGCGACCGAGGAGGTGCTCCGCGTCCTGGCCGTCGGAGGTGTGGCGGCGCTCAGCCTCGTCACGCCAATCGGTGGCGTGATCGCGGCCATGCTCGCGGTCGTCGTCTTCTCGTACCGCCAGACCATCGCGGCGTATCCGAGCGGCGGCGGCGCGTACATCGTGGCCAAGGACAATCTCGGCCGAATACCGAGTCTCGTCGCCGCGGCGGCGCTCTTGATCGACTACGTGCTCACCGTCTCCGTCAGCATCGCCGCCGGTGTTGCCGCGATCACGTCGGCGATTCCGGCATGGCACCTCAACAGGGTCGAAGTGTCGCTGGCCTTCGTCGCGATCATCATGATCGGCAATCTACGCGGCGTCCGCGAGTCCGGCCGGCTGTTTGCGGTCCCAACGTACTTCTTCATCGTCAGCATCTTCGCTCTGCTCGCTGTCGGCGCCTGGCGTTATGCCACCGGGACGCTGGAAGCCGTGCCGCTGCCGGCCTCGCCCGTCCCCTTCGGTTCAGGCGGTCTCACTGCCCTCGGTACCTTCACGATCCTTCGCGCGTTCTCGAACGGCTGCACAGCGATGACCGGAGTAGAGGCCGTCTCAAACGGCGTGCCCGCCTTTCGACCGCCGGAAAGCCGAAATGCCGCGTCCACACTCGTCACGATGGCCGTGATGTCGATTGTGATGTTCATGGGCATAACGCTTCTCGCGCATGCCTACGGCGTCGTTGCCAGCGAGTCCGAGACCGTGGTGTCGCAGATCGCCCGCGGGACATTCGGCAGCGGCAGCGTCCTGTACTACGCGGTACAGGCGGCGACGATGCTGATCCTCGTCCTGGCGGCGAATACGGCGTACGCCGATTTCCCGCGGCTGGCGTCGATCGTTGCGCGCGACCGGTTTCTGCCGCGTCAGTTCATGAACCAGGGCGACAGGCTGGCGTTTTCGAACGGCATCATCATCCTGAGCGTTCTTGCGGGGCTGCTGCTCGTGGTCTTCGGCGGCGACACGCATGCGTTGATGCCCCTCTACATGATCGGCGTCTTCGTGTCGTTCACCCTGTCGCAGGCAGGGATGATCGTTCACTGGCGCCGTCTGCGGACGGCCGGATGGCGATCGAGCGCGGTCATCAACGGCATTGGCGCTGTCGTCACGGGCATCGTCCTCGTGATCGTCGCCATGACCAAGGCCACCGAGGGCGCATGGATTGTCCTCGTGATGATCCCGATGCTCGTCGTGATCTTCGAGGTCACGAGACGGCACTACGATCAGGTGGCCGCCGAGTTGAGCCTTCGCGATTGGCAGCCGGAAGCACCAGGACATCACACCGTGCTGGTTCCAATCGGCGGCCTCCAACGCGCGGTTGTGAAGGCTCTTCAATACGGCCGGACGCTCTCGCCGGATGTGCGGGCGGTGTATGTGGACATCGATCCGGCGTCTACCGAGGCGATCCGCCAGCAGTGGCACGTGTGGGGGCAGGGCGTGGATCTGGTGGTCTTGCCGTCGCCGTATCGATCGCTGATGGAACCGCTGCTCGAGTACATCGAGGACGTTCAGAAAGAGGCGCCAACCGGGCACGTCACGGTGATCCTGCCCGAGTTCGTTCCCCGGCGGCTCTGGCACCACCTGCTGCACAACCAGCACGCACTGCTGATCAAGGGCGCGTTGTTGTTCAAGCCGAACGTCATCGTGACCAGCGTGCCCTTCCATCTCGGGCGCATCGCCGCAACGATCACCTGCGCGGCGTTCATTCTGCTGCCGATTTCGGCTGCGGCGCAGGCGGCTCCGCAGGTGTCAAAGAAGCCCGAACCGTTTGTCTTCGCGGATTTCACCTGGCAGACCGGTAGTCCGCGCACCAAGGACAGCCCGTGGAAGATGGGACCGTTCACCGGGGAGTTCCGGGCCGACACGAACTTCACCTACAGCTTCAATCGGCCCACGGACGACACGATCAGTGGATCGAGCGAGGTCTTTCGTCATGGAGAGGTACAACTCACACAGCTCGGCATCGGCGGCGACTTCAATCATGAGAATGTGCGTGCGCGGCTGATGACGCAGTTCGGCATGTACTCGTCCACGACGCCCCGCAACGACGCCAGCGCCGCACGTGGTCAATGGAATCTCGATGGCGCGTACCGGTACATCTCCGAGGCGTCCGCCGGTTACCACTGGGACAAGCTGAACGGGATCAATTTCGATGCCGGCGTTTTCATGTCGTACATCGGCCTCTGGAGCTTTTACCAGTTCGACAACTGGACGTATCAGCCGTCGTACGTCTCGTCGAACACGCCGTGGTATTTCAACGGCCTTCGCATCCAGATCTTCCCGAGTGAGAAGCTCAAGATCGAACCGTGGATCGTCAACGGCTGGCAGTCCTACGGCCGCTTCACCAATTCGCCCGGCATCGGCGGGCAGGTGCGATACACGCCGAACGGCAGTGTGATCATCATCGCGAACAATTATTTCGGGAAGGACACGCTGGGCAATCCGGACCGAAAGCGGTTCCATACGGACAACAGCATCCAGGTGAAGTACTACGATCGCCCGGGCGCGGGAATCTCCAAAGCGGCGTTCACTCTGACGGTCGATGCGGGTTGCGAATCCGGCGGCGGCGTGACGTGCCGCGGGGGCGACGCCGCGACGCCGTCCCAGTTCTTTCTGGGTTTCATGGCATATCACCGCCTCTGGTTCGATCGCGACACGTACGCCGTGACGATCGGAGGCGGCGCGATCAAGAACCCCGGGCGCTACCTGGTGCTCATGCCGCCGATCAACGGCGCGACGACGTTCTCAGGCACGCCGTATTTCACCTACAACCCCGCCGACCAATTCACGGCCTGGGACATGCAGACGACGGTCGATTACCTGCCGAGGCAGTTCATCACTTTTCGTGGCGAGTTCAACTTTCGGCACGCGAGCGTGCCGTACTTCGGCGGTCCCGGCGGCGTGACGCCTCCGGGCGGCAACACCGGTGCGCCGGGCTCGCTCGTGGCAGGCTGGGCCCCGGACTTGCGGAAGTCGGAGAAGCGGCTGACCTTCGCCTTGCTGGTCAAGTTCTGAACGCGCGATCGGCGGGCCCGCCGACTACGGCTTCTTCGTTGGTTGTGTTGACACCTTGGCGGACGGGTTGGCCTTGCGCACATCTGCATACGGCGATTGCCGCCCGATGACGCGCGCCTCGCCCTTGTAGAACCGCATGCGGATGGACCCCGTCACGCGCTTCTGCACGTGCTTCACGAGCGCGTCGATCGCCTCGCGCGCGGCGGTGTACCACAGACCCTGGTACACGAGATCGGCGTATTTCACGCCGAGTTCCGCCGTGATGCGCTCGAGATCGCGCGATGTCACGAACGCCTGCAGCTCGCGATGCGCCGTGTGCAGCACGACGGCGGCCGGCGCCTCGTGGATCTCACGCGATTTGTCGCCGCCCGACCGGTTTTCGACCATGTCGATGCGGCCGATGCCGTGCGTGCCGGCGATCGTCTCCAGGCTCTGGATAATCTCGGTCATCGACATCGGCACGCCGCTGAGCTTCGTCGGCACGCCCTTCTCGAAGCCGACTTCGACGATCGCGGGCACGTCAGGCGCGTCGGACGGTGACTTCGTCAGCGTGAAGATGTCCTCCGGCGGCTCCGCCCACGGATCGTCGAGGACGCCGCCGGCGATCGAGCGGCCCCACAGATTCACGTCGATGTTGTAGGGCCCTTCCATCGTCGCGGGCACTGGGATGCCCCGCTCGCGCGCGAAGCCGACCTCGTCGGCCTTGCTCAGTCCCCACTCGCGCGCGGGGCCGATGATCGTGAGGCTGGGATCGAGCGCGTGGGCGCACTCGTCCATGCGCACCTGATCGTTGCCCTGCCCTGTCGATCCATGCGCGATCGCGGTCGCGCCCTCGATTTTCGCGATGTGCACGAGGTGCTTCGCGATGAGCGGCCGGCCGAGCGCGGTCGCGAGCGGATAGCGGCCCTCATAGACGGCGCCGGCCTGGAGCGCAGGCAGGATGAAGTCACGCGCGAACTCTTCGCGCAGATCGAGCACGTGCGCGCGCAGGGCTCCGCTCGCCAGCGCGCGATCGCGCACGTCGTCGAGCTCCTTGCCCTGGCCGAGATCCATCGTCACGGTGATGATCTCGGCGCCGTATTTTTCAGCGAGCCATGGAATGGCGACCGAAGTCTCGAGGCCGCCGGAGTACGCGAGAACGATCTTCGTCATATTTTGCGGGGGGACTTCGTCCCCGCCGCACCCCCCTTACGAGCTCTCTCGCGGGGCCCCATTGCCCCACTCCGTTCGCTCGGGCGCACGTCGCTTCGCTCGTGCGCTCACTTGTCTTGGCTCTTCGCGATCGACGTGAGCATCTTCTCGATCGACTCTGCGGCCGCCACGCCGCGGCACACGAGGAGAATCGTGTCGTCGCCGCCGAGCGTGCCGGCGACCTCCTGAAACTGCGCGCGGTCGATCCACTCCGCGAGGCCCTGGGCCTGGCCGCGATCGGTACGTACGACGAGCATCGCATCCACGCGCTCGAGGCCGCGCATCACCGACTTCACGGCGCGCTTGAGGTTGTCGTTGGTGCCGGACTGCGCGGCGCCGGGCCGGACGTAGGCGCCGTCACCCGCGCGCTTGACCAGCCCTAACTCCTTGAGATCACGGGAGATAGTGGCCTGGGTCGCGCCAATGCCCCGCTCCTTGAGCTTCGCCCGCAGCGCTTCCTGCGACGCGATGGCGTCATGGTCGATGACGTCAAGGATTTGGGACTGTCGCCAACTCTTCATATCTATTCAGTGCGTGAATTGATTATACATCGACTGCATAGCTGCGCAAGCCGCGAATAGTACGTACTGGCCGAGCTTGTTCGATGAAGTCAGCCTGTTGACGAACAAGTCTATACAGTGTATATCTACACGCATTGATGAATACTTATTCATCCCAGGTGCGAGTCGGGATTGCGGGTGCGACGGGTTACGCCGGCCAGGAACTGGTGGCGCTACTCGCCCGGCATCCGGGGGTCCGGCTCACGACGGCCATGTCTTCGAGCGCGGATTCAGCCGCCCGGCCGCTGCCGCGGCTCAATCGCCTTTGGGACGGGCAGGTCGAACCTCTCAATAAGGAGCGACTCGCTGCTGAGACGGATCTCACGTTTCTTGCAGTGCCAGAGAATGCCGCGGCCGAGCTCGCGCCACCGCTCGTCGACAAGGGCGTGCGCGTGATCGATCTCTCCGGCGCGTTTCGCATCAAGAGCGACGTGGCGCGCCACAAGTGGTATCCCGCAACGAAGGAATTGCCGGACGGCTCGGCGTACGGCCTCACGGAGTTCTTCAAGAGCGAGGTGAAGGACGCGCGCCTCGTGGCGAACCCCGGCTGCTATCCGACCGCGGCGCTGCTCTCGCTGATGCCGCTCGGACGGCACGGGCTTCTGCTGCCGAACGCGGACATCATCATCGACGCGAAGTCCGGCATTTCGGGCGCCGGCCGCGCGCCGAGCGATCGCACGCACTTTTCAGAGAATCACGGCTCCGTGGCGGCGTACGGCGTGCTCAATCATCGCCACGTCGCGGAAATGGAGCAGGCGCTCGCCTCGACGGTGACGTTCGTGCCGCACCTCGTGCCGCTCGACCGCGGCATTCTGGAAACCATCTACGTGAAGACCGCCGCGGGCACGACGAACGAGAAGATCCTGGACGCGTTCCAGCAGGCCTACGCGAATGAACCCTTCGTCCGGCTGACCGGCGACGCGCTGCCGGAAATCAAGCACGTCGCGCATACGAACTTCTGCGACATCGGATGGCGCTTCGAACCATCGACGAACAGGCTGGTCATGGTTTCCGTCATCGATAACCTCGTGAAGGGCGCGGCCGGCCAGGCACTCCAGAACTTCAACGTGGCGTTCGGCTTCGACGAACGGACGGGCCTGCTGTGAGCGGCTCGCTGGTCCTGAAACTCGGCGGTGAGCTCCTCGAAACAGCCGCGGATCGCAACAGAATCGCGCGCCTGGCCTCATCGGTGGCCTCGCATCGGCCGCTCGTGCTCGTGCACGGCGGCGGACGCGCGATCGACGCGGAGCTCGATCGCCGGGCGATCGCGCCGAAGAAAGTCGACGGTCTCCGCATCACCGACAAGGCCACGCTCGACGTGGTCGTGTCCGTGCTCGCGGGCACGTCGAACACCGAGCTCGTCGCCGCGCTCGTGGGCGCGGGCGTGCCGGCCGTCGGCCTGACCGGTGTCGATGCAGGGGTCTGCCGGGCGACCCGAGCAGCGGCGCATCGGTCGACGTCGGGGACGATCGTGGATCTCGGCGAAGTCGGCGACCCCGCGGATCCGGATCCGTCGCTCATCGAGCTGATGCTCGTGCACGGGTACGTGCCGGTGATCGCCAGCCTCGGAATCGCCGAGACCGCGTCGGCCGACGATTCCGGGATCCTCAACGTGAACGCGGACGTCATGGCCTGCCGAATCGCGTCGGCGATCGGCGCGGGTGATCTCGTCATCGCGGGCGGCACGGCCGGCGTGCTCGATGACAAGGGCGAGTCGATCGCCGCGCTCGACGCCGCGGGCATCGATCAGCTGATCGCGAGCGGCACGGCGACGGCCGGCATGATTGCCAAGCTCTCGGCGTGCCGCACCGCGCTCCTCGAAGGAGTGTCGAGCGTGCGCATCGTCGACGGCAAGAGTCTCGACGCCGTCCATGGCGTGGACGAGGCAGTCGGAACGACATTGGTTTTGACTGGGGTGGCAAGCCGGGGCTGAAGCCCTAGCCTACGAGAGAACGGTATGTAGGCCGGCCCTTCAGGGCCGGCAAGGAACAGAGATGAGCACTTCGACACCGGCAGACATCAAGATTCTCGAATCGCTGCACGTGCTGCAGACCTACAAGCGGCAGCCCGTGGTATTCGAGCGCGGCTCGGGCATGCACCTCATCGACGACAAGGGCCGCAAGTACCTGGACTTTCTGTCGGGCATCGGCGTGGCGTCGCTCGGGCACGCGCATCCGGCGCTGGCGAAGGCGATCGGCGATCAGGCGGCGACGCTCGCGCACACGTCGAACCTGTTCTTTCATCCGCTGCAGGGCGAGCTGGCGGCGCGGCTGACCGCGCTCACCGGTCTCGAGCGCGCGTTCTTCTGCAACAGCGGCGCCGAAGCCAACGAGGCGTGCCTCAAGTTCGCGCGCCGCTACTGGCACACGAAGGGCGAGACGGCGCGCACGAAGTACGTCGCGTTTACGCACTCGTTCCATGGCCGGACGATGGGAGCCCTGTCGGTGACGTGGGACGAGCACTATCGCGGGCCGTTTCAGCCGCTGATTCCAGGCGTGTCGTTCGCCGATGCGAAGGACCCGGCGTCGGTGGCCGCGCTCGTCGACAACCAAACGGCCGCGATCATCGTGGAGCCCGTCCAGGGCGAGGGCGGCGTGCGTCCGATTCCGGCCGCGACGATTCAGGCGATCAAGGACGCATGCGCGAAGACGGGCACGCTGCTGATCGCCGACGAAGTACAGAGCGGCTGCGGCCGTACCGGACAGTTTCTTGGATCGCAGACGCTCGGCCTCACACCGGATCTGGTGGCGCTCGGCAAGGCGCTGGGCGGCGGCTTCCCGATCGGCGCCGCCATGGTCTCCGGAAGAATCGCAGAGACGATCTTCCCCGGCGATCACGGCACGACGTACGGCGGCAACCTCGTCGCGTGCAGGGCGGGGCTCGTGTTCCTCGGGGAGCTCGATCGCACGCTTCAGGCGAACGTGCGTGAGATGTCGGTGCATTTGTTCGCCGGCCTGCGCGCGCTCCAGGCGAAGCATCCGGTCATCACCGACGTGCGCGGCCTGGGCCTCATCGCCGGCCTCGACTTCTCGAAGGATCCGGCGGCGGTCGTGACGGCCGCGCTCGAGCGCGGACTCATCGTCAACCGCACGTCGAACACGGTCATCCGCCTGCTTCCGCCGTACATCGTCACGAAGCGGGACATCGACGAGGCGATTGGGATTCTGGACGCCGCGATTGCCGCGGCGAGTTTGTAGGGCGTTTTCGTAGGGCGGGCCTTTAGGCCCGCCAGCCGGCCCTGAAGGGCCGGCCTACGTTTGGAGGACAAGGACATTGACCGATCTCGTGCTTAGAACGGGCGCTCCGGAGGACGCGGAGCGGCTCCACCAACTCATCACCTCGCACGCGCAGGAGGGACACCTGCTGCCGCGCGAGCTCGAAGAGCTGCGTCGCCACGCGCATCGCTTTGTCGTGGTCGAAGTCGCGGGCGAAATCAAGGCGTGCGCCGAGTTGGCGCCGCTCTCGAAGCGCGTCGCCGAGGTCCGGTCGCTCGTCGTGAAGGAGGATTTCCGGCGCGTCGGGCTGGCCGCCCGTCTCGTGGGCGAGCTGCGCCGCCGTGCGCAGGCCGCGGAGTTCGAGATGCTGTGCGCGTTCACGCACGATGCGCGCTTTTTCGTGCGCCAGAATTTCTCCATCGTCCCGCACCTCTGGCTACCGGAGAAGATCAGCACGGACTGCGTCACCTGCCCGCTGTTCCGCACCTGCCAGCAGTACGCAATGGTGATGTCGCTCAGCGACGTCGCCCGATTCTCCGCGCCGGCCAGGGTCCGCCGCTTCTCCGTCGCATGAGCGCCGTAAGTACCGTCAAGATCCAGGAAGTCGCCGGCGGCGTCACGGCGCCGAAGGGATTTCGAGCCGCCGGTGTCGCGTGCGGCATCAAGCGCCGCAATCCGTCGTTACCCGCGCCGCTCGACCTGGCGTTGATCGTGGCTGACGGGCCCGTGCCTGCGGCCGCCGTTTTCACCACCAACAAAGCCGTCGCGGCGCCGGTCGTCGTATCGCGAGATCATCTGTCGCGCACAGGCGGACGCGCCGCCGCGGTCGTCGTAAACGCAGGCTGCGCAAACGCATGCACGGGCGAGGCGGGCCTCGAGGTCGCGCGTCAGATGGCCGCGGCCGCGGCCGGCGCCGCTGGATGCGCGCCCGACCAGGTGCTGGTCGCTTCGACCGGCGTGATCGGCGTGCCGCTCAGCATCGAGAAGGTTCGCACGGGCGTCATGGCCGCCGCGGCGACGCTCGGCACCGCCGGCAGCGATGCCGCCATGCGCGCCATCATGACGACCGATCCGTTCCCGAAGAGCCGGTCGGTGTCCGTACAGACCGCGGGCGGCAAGACGTTCACTGTCGGCGGGATCGCGAAGGGCTCCGGGATGATCGAGCCGCGTATGGCGACGATGCTCGGATTCATGACCACGGACGCCGCGGTGGAGCCGGCGATCCTGCAAACCGCGCTCGCGCGCGTCTGCGACGAAACGTTCAACGCGATCACCGTCGATGGCGAGTGCTCCACCAACGACTGCGTTTTCCTGCTCGCCTCGGGCGCGTCTGGAGTCGCGATCGATCGAGACGACGACCCGGCGTTGATCGAGGGATTGCGCGCGGTCGCGGGGCACCTCGCTCGCGAGATCGTGCGCGGCGGCGAGGGCGCCACCAAGCTCGTGACCGTACAGATCACAGGCGCGGCGACGCGCGGCGATGCCTGGCTCGCGGCCAGGACGATTGCGAACTCGCCGCTGGTGAAGACCGCGCTGCACGGCGGCGATCCGAACTGGGGCCGGCTCGTCGCGGCCGCGGGTCGCTCCGGAGCCGCCTTCGTGCTCGACAAGGCGTCGGTGGCCATCGGGCCGGTACAGGTGTTCGTCGCGGGCGTCCCGCACGACGATCGCGCCGACCAGGCCGCGGAAGTGCTGAAGGACACAGAGATCACGGTGTCGGTCGATCTCGGCGCCGGCGGCAGCCACAGCGCGCGCATGTGGACGTGCGATTTCAGCGAAGAATACGTGAAGATCAACGCGGAGTACCGCACGTGATCGAGTCACCAACATGGAGACTTAACGCGGAGTACCGGACATGAGCCCCCAGGCACGCAAGGCCAAGGCAGACGCGTTTCCGGTCCCGGCCGCAGAACGGACCCACGTGCCTGTCGCGGCCAAGGACTTCCTCTCGATCCTCGATCTCACACACGAGGAGCTCGAGCGCGTGCTCGCGCTCGCGGCGGAGCTCAAGCTCGACCGCCGCGAGGGGCGCAAGTCGATTCAGCCGCTCAGCGGCAAGCACGTCGGCCTCATCTTCGAGAAGCCGTCGCTGCGTACGAGGACGACGTTCACGATCGCGATTCGCGAGCTCGGCGGCGAGGTCATCGAGCCGCGATCGAGTGTCGTATTCGAGGGCCGCGAAACCCTCGAGGACGTAGCCCGCAACTTCGAACGATGGCTCGCCGGCCTCGTGGTCCGTACGTTCGGGCAGGATCGACTGGTGCGGCTCGCCGCGGCCGCTCCGCGCCTGCACATCGTCAATGCGCTGACCGACGAGGAGCATCCGTGCCAGGCGCTGGCCGACATGCTGACGTTGCGCGAGCATCTCGGATCGGTCGCGGGCCGCACGTTGACGTTCGTCGGCGACGGCAACAACGTCGCCGTGTCGCTCGCGCATGCCGGCGTCATGCTCGGGATGAACGTGCGCGTCTCGTCACCGAAGGGCTACGAACTGCCGCAGCCCGTGATCGACGCGGCTCACCGCGTCGCGCTTCACGGCGCCACGGTCGAGCGCGTCGCGGATCCGCACGCCGCCGTCACGGGCGCCGACGCGGTCTACACCGACACGTGGGCGTCGATGGGCCAGGAGGATCAGGCCGACGATCGAGCGCGCATCTTCGCGCCGTACCAGGTCAACGAGTCGCTCATGGCCTCAGCCGGCCCGGATGCCCTGTTCATGCACTGCCTCCCCGCGCATCGCGGCCTCGAGGTCACCGACGGCGTCATGGACTCGCCCGCCTCCGTCGTCTTCGATCAGGCCGAGAACAGACTGCACGGGCAGAAAGCCCTCCTGGCGCTGCTCGTGGGACGGTAGACAAGGACAAAGGGCGACCTAAGACCTTCGACCTCCCTTTGACCTCTGCCCTTTGCCCCCTGCCCTGTCACAATCTCCCCCATGCGCTGCCCCGTCTGCGGCACTGAATACGCGTTCTTCGAGCGGAAGTGCACGCGCTGCGACGCGGATCTGATCGACCCTGACGCCGAGGCTGATGGCGCGGCTGACGAGGCCGCGCACGGCGCTCCAGACACGCATCTGGTTTCTGTCTTCAAGACATCCGATCCCGCGGTGCTGCCGCTCGCGACGATGGCGCTCGAAGCTGAAGGAATCGAGTACCTCCTGCGGAATGCCGGGAAGAGCGACTCGCTGCAGTGGATGATGTCGCAGGATCCGACGAACCGGCCGATGGCGATCGAGATTCACGTCGCCTCCGACGTCGCGGCGAAGGCGCGCGATCTGCTCGTCGATCTCGAGAACCCCGGGCAGCCGATCGTGACGCCGGACGCCGCGGACTCGCCTGCCCTCACGACGCCTGAACCTCCGGCCGCGATGCTCGAAGACGCCGTGACCGGCGAAGCGCTCGGGACCATCACCGAGTACGACCTCCAGGAGATCACGAGCCGCCTCGAAGAAGAACAGCCCCACCAGTACTTCATCACCGGTGAAACCGTCGACATGCTGAAGGACGCCCGCGCCAGCGCGGCTCTCGTCGATCTGCTACGACGCGCGGTCGGAGCCGACGGCAGTGGCCGCGTGATTCGCTGGGTGGTGAAGTAGCCGATGTAAGATCCGCACCTCTGGAGGATTCGTGAAATCAGGCTATCTCCGTCCGATTCTGCTTGGTGTGCTTCTCGTGGCCGCCGCGCTCGTTCCCGTCTCGGCTGTACCGCTGAGGAGTTCCGAGGCTGCCCCTCCGCAGGCGCAGACCGCCGGCGTGGTCGCGATCCGTAACGCGACGCTGGTCACGGTCTCGCGCGGCACGATCAACAACGGCACCATCGTCATGAGCGGCGGCAAGATCACCGCGATCGGCGCCAACGTCAACATCCCCGCCGGCGCGCAGATCATCGAGGGCAAAGGGAAGTTCGTCTCGCCCGGCATCATCGACGCCCACTCGCACATAGCAAATGATGCGATCAACGAGGGCGCGACCGCGGTGAGCTCGATGACCGGCATGGGCGACGTGTTGAATCCGCTCGACATCGCGATCCAGCGCGACCTCGCGGGCGGCGTCACCACCGCCAACATCCTCCACGGCAGCGCGAACCCAATCGGCGGCAAGACGGTCGTCATCAAGCTCAAGTGGGGCGTGACCAAGGCGTCCGACCTGCTGTTTCCCGGCGCGCTGCCGGGCATCAAGTTCGCCCTCGGCGAAAACCCGAAACGCCCGGCCTCCGGCATCAATCAGCAGGGACCGCGCCGGTACCCGACGACGAGGCAGGGCGTGGAGTTCGTAATTCGTGACGCGTTCACGCGCGCGCACGCGTACCAGAACCAGTGGCAGGCCTACAACAAGGCGAAGGCCGCCGGCCAGGACGTGATGGCGCCGCGGCGCGATTTGCAGATGGACGCGCTCGTCGAGATCCTCGAGGGCAAGCGGCTGGTGCACGTGCACTGCTACCGCGCGGACGAGATCCTCATGATGATCCGCCTCGCCGAGGAGATGGGCTTCAAGGTCGCCACGTTCCAGCACGTGCTCGAAGGCTACAAGGTCGCGAAGGAAATCGCCGCGCATGGCTCCGGCGCCTCGACGTTCTCCGATTGGTGGGGCTACAAGATTGAAGCGGAAGACGCGATCCCCGGCAACGCGGGCGTGATGACCCACAAGGGCGTCAGCGTCTCGATCAATTCCGACAGCGCCGAGCACGCGCGCCGGCTGAATACGGAAGCCGCCAAGTCCGTGCGCTGGGGTGACGTGAGTGACGACCAGGCGGTGGCGATGGTGACGCTGAATCCGGCGCGTCAGCTTCGGATCGATCAGCGCGTCGGATCGCTCGACGTCGGCAAGGACGCGGACGTTGTCGTCTGGAACGCGCATCCGCTCAGCACCTACGCGACGGTAGACAAGACGTTCATCGACGGCATCGCCTATTACGACCGCGATGCCGAGCTGGCGCGGGTCGACCAGGTCGAGAAGGAAAAAACTTCGATGAACGGAGGACGCGGCGGAAGGACCGGAGGCGCCGGAGCCGAGGGGCGCGGAGGCGCGATCACGCCGGGCAACCTCTTCAACATCGAGAGCCAGGCGATCGACGTCAAGCTCAACGCGGCGGGCGCGACGTGGTCGATCACGAACGCGCGCATCGTGCCGGTGAGCGGCCCCGTCATCGAGAAGGGCACGATCGTCATTCGCGGCAACAAGATCCAGGCGATCGGCGCGAACGTCGCGGCGACAGGAACGAAGATTATCGACGCCCGCGGCGCCAGCGTGTACCCCGGCTTCATCGACGCGTCAACGGATCTCGGCATCAACGAGCCGGGCGTCCGCGGCTACGAGGACGTGAGCGAGATGCTCGAGTTCAACCAGATGCTCCGGACGCGTGTCGCGTATCAGTCCGACAGCGACTCGGTTCCGATCGCCCGTGTCGAGGGCATCACGAGCGCGGCCATCTTCATGGGCGGCGGCACCATTACCGGTGAAGTGCCGCTCATGAATCTCGACGGCTGGACGTGGGAAGAGAACCTGGTGCGGCCCGTCGCGGGGCTCGCGCTCACTTTCCCCGGCGGCGGGGGTGGAGGTCGCGGCGGTGGAGGTGGAGGACGCGGAGGCGGAGCCGGAGGAACCGGAGGCGTGCCCGAACTCGAGCGTCTCCTCACGGCCGCGCGCGCGTACGGCGCCAACGCGAATCGCACGATGGACTGGAACCTCGAGCCGCTCGTGCCGATCGTGCAGAGAAAGCAGCCGTTCTACGTCGGCGCCGGCAGCGAACAGGCCATCCGCGACTCGATCGCGTGGGCCGAACGCCAGGGCATCAACATCGTCATCCGCACGGCCCCGATGGCCGCGGTTGCGACAGCCGATCTCCTCAAGGCCAAGAATGTGCCCGTGATTCTCAACAACGTGCTTGCGATGCCGCAGGGCGAGGATACGTTCCACGCCGCGAACTATCAGGCGGCCGGCCAGTTGCAGAAAGCGGGCGTCATGTTCGCGTTCTCGAGCGGCGGTTACGACAACGTGCGACTGATTCCGTTCCAAGCGGCGATGTCCGTCGCATGGGGCCTCGACCGCGATGAAGCGATCAAGGCGCTCACGATCAATGCCGCGAAGATCTTCGGCGCGGACAAGGCAATCGGCACGCTCGAAGCCGGCAAGGTCGCCAACCTCGTCGTCGTCTCAGGCGATCCGCTGGAGATCCGGTCGCAGATCCGGCACGTCGTGATCGGCGGGCGCGAGATTCCGCTGGAGAGCAAGCATACGGAATTGTTCAAGCGATACATGGGACGCTAGCGATGACTCTCACAACGACGCGAACGACGCGAACAATTGGGAACGACGCGAACAGAAGGCACGGAGGCCCGGAGATGCGTGGCGTGAGACTCATTGTTGTTAGCAGTGCCGCGGCGCTGGCGGCCGCGCTCGGGTTCAGTCCTGTCGGCGCGACAACACCAGCCGGCCCGCTCTACGCGATCAAGGGCGCGCGGATTCACACGGCGACGGGCGCGCCGATCGCCGGCGGCACGATCGTGATGCGCAACGGCGTCATCGAAGACGTCGGCGCCAACGTGACGGCGCCGGCCGATGCCATCGTCATCGACGGCTCGAACATGAACGTGTACCCGGGCCTCATCGACATGGACAACGACGCGCCGATCGACAGCGGGGATGCGCCGGCCGCAGCCGCGGGCGGTGCCGGCGGCCGTGGTGGTGGCGGCGCAACGACCTTCGCAACGCTCGAGGAAGCGGAGCGCGCGAAGCACGCGGTGATCATGCGGCCGCACTTCCTCGCAGCCGGCAACCTGCGCGCGGGCACGCCGGAGCTGCAGCAGCTGGCGAGCGCCGGCGTCACGACCGTGCTGGCGGCGCCATCGACGGGCATCTTCAAGGGACAGAGCGCGCTCGTGAACGTCGCCATCCCGCCGGACGATCCGCAGATCAGCACGATCGCCGACTACCGCAACGGCCTGGCCGTCGTGAAGTCACCAGTCGCGATGCACGTGAACATGGCGGGACGCGGCGGCGGCCAGGGCTACCCAGGCGCGCTGCTGGGCACGATCGCGTTCACGAAGCAGGGGTTCCTCGACGCGCAGTGGCAGCGCGATGCGGAGGCGCAGTACCAGCGCACCGGCGCGAAGGGCCCGCGTCCGATCGTCGAGCCGGCGCTCGATGCGCTCAAGCCTGCGCTCGCGAAGCAGATGCCGGTGGCCTTCGACGTCAACGAAGCGCGCGAGATCGACCGCGCGCTTGCGATGGCCGCCGAGTTCGGCCTCGACCCGATCGTCGTCGGCGCCGGCAGCGCCGGTGAGCGCCGCGCGGAGCTGGCGGCCGCGAAAGCGCGTGTGATTCTCAGCATCAACTTCCCCGGTGCGGGTGGTGGCGGCGCGGGCGGCGGTGGTGGTGCGGGCGGTGGTGGCGGCCGCGGCGGTGGCGCCGGTCAGTCGCTCCGTCAGATGAAGGCCGCGGCCGATGCGCCCAAGGTACCCGCGCAGCTCGCGCAGAGCGGCGTCGGATTCGCGTTCTCCTCGGGCGGCGCGACGGCCGCGAACTTCGTTCGCAACGCCGGCCGCGTGGTCAAGGAAGGCGGCCTTGCCGCCGACGCGGTCCTGCGCGCGCTGACGCTCGGCTCCGCGCAACTCGCCGGCGCCGCCGATCGCGTGGGCTCGCTCGAGAAGGGCAAGATCGCCAACGTGATCGTCGTCGACGGTGACTTGTTCGATGGCGGACGGGTGCGGCACGTGTTCATTGATGGACGGCCGGTTGAGGTGACGGAGGCCGCGACGCAGGCGAATACAGGACGGGGACGCGGCGGGAACAGATAAACGACGCAAACGACGCCAATGACACGAACGACGCCAAGTTAGAGCATTCCGCACGCGGACAGCGTGCTTGAGAGACAAGTGCCTTAATTCTGCGTCGTTGGTGTCATTCGCGCTCGTTGGCGTCGTTGCCCTGTCTATTTCAAGTAAAAGTGAAACGCCAACAGATAATTGAATCCATCAACGACCTGTGAGTTCACAATCCGCACCGGCAGTCGGTAGTAGATGCCCTCGGCGCTGATCGTCATCCAGTCGGCTTCCTTGAACGTCAGCTCCACGCCGCCGAACGCCTGGCCACCGGTGCCGTTGGCGCGCTGATACTCGTAGATGCCGCTGTTGTTGATCACGCGCTGCGATCCTGAGATGTAGCTCATGCCGCCCCCGATGTATGGCCGCACGTCGATGTCGCGCGTCCCATCGGGCTTCCTCAGCATCAGAATGAATGACGGGAACGCGCCGAACGTCGAGCCTGGCCGGCCAGTGGTGCCCGCCACCGTGTAGCGCGGGTTGTACCAGCCGACGTTGATGTTGAGGCCGAGACGCTCGCCGAACCAGAAGCGTCCGCCGCCGCCGGCGCCGCGGTTGCTGACCGACACCTGGCTGCCGAGGCCGACGGTGTGCGGCCGCTCGCCTGATTTCGGGTCGCGGTTTTCGACCTGTTGTCCGCGCTGATCGGCGCCCACGTCAAATCGTGCGCTGAGTGCTGGAGATGGTTGCGTCGCAACCGGTGTCACTGGTTGCTGCGTCTGCTGCGAAGCCGTGAGAAGTGCGACGACGGCCAGAACCGGAACGGTCATGGGGTCCCCCTATGGGCGTGGCGTTCACTACTATACGCCCGCAGAGGATGGACGGGCGGAGCTCAAGTTCGAAGTGCGAAGTTCAAAGTTCGAAAAAGTAGACTCCCCTTCGAACCCCGCCTTCGAACTTCGAACTTCGCACTTCGAACTTAACTTACCGTCCCCCGCCGCCTCGTCCGGTCGTGGCCGGCGCCGGGTTGTTCACCTTTTCGCGATCCGCCCGTTCCTTCAGGCGCTGGTCGATGTGCTCCTGCATCTTGAGACGCGGCACGCCGTATTCCAGCCACTCAGGCGCCTTCGAGCCCATGAGGTAGTGATCGAAGAACTCCTTCATGCGCTCGGTGTAGTCCTGCTGATTCGCCGGGCGCGCGAGGCCATGGTTCTCGCCCGGGTACTCGAGCAGGATGACAGGCTTATCGAGCCGGCGCAGCGTGTTGTAGTACTCGATGCCCTGGGTGAAGTCGACGGCGCCGTCCTGATCGTTGTGCAGGATGATCAGCGGCGTCTTCACGTTCTTCGCGTGCGCGACCGGCGAGTTGCGCGTGTAGGCGGCCCAGTTGTCCCACGGGCCCGTGGTGAACCGGCCCTGGCTCGCCTCGAAGATCGCGCCGTTCGTGCCGCCGCTGTTCTTGTAGATGATCGAATACATGCTGATCATGTCCGTCAGCGGCGCGCCCGCGATCGCCGCGGCGAAGATGTCCGTCTGCGTGATCGTGAACGCCGTCTGGTAGCCGCCCCACGAGTGGCCGTGCAGGCCCACGCGCTTCGGATCGACGACGCCGGTTTTCACCGCGGCCTGGACGGCGGGGACGAGCGCCCACACCGCGGACATGCCGGGATCGTTCACGTAGTAGCGGATGTCAGGCATCAGCACGGCGTAGCCGTTGCTCGTGTAGGCCTGGCGGCTGAAGCCGTTCGCGCTCGGACGTCCGTAGCCGTTGTGCCCGGCCGTCTGCAGTTCGTAGATATAAACGATCATCGGATACGTCTTGCCCTTCTCGTAATTCGCGGGCAGGTAGAGCGACGCCTGGAGCTGCTTGCGCTGCTTCGGATCCGGATGGTTGTTCATATAGGTCAGGAGCTGCGCGCCTGACGACCAGTTGTACTTCGACGACTCCGGAGCGGTGTCGACGATGACTTTGCTGTTCGAGAGCGAAGCGTCGGTCACGAACACCTGCGGCGGCTGCGTCGGCGTCTCCTTGCGGTAGAGCCACACGTCCGCCTTCTCGGCCTTCTGCAGCGCGCCAATCAGCGCGTCCTCGAAGAGGAGCATCTTGAGTCCGGTCGTGCCCGGCTCGAGCACGCCGTAGCCGGACTTCTTGGTCATCTCGGCGAAGACGTTGAAGACCTGGCGCTTCGAAAGATCCGCGCCGCGTTCCTGCGGGTCGGTCACCACGCGGTTGCGGTAGCGGATCTTGTCCTTCTTGCCGTTCACGGTCAGGTTGACGGCCGGCTGGCCCGCGGCGACAGGCACCTTCCAGATGTCCCAGCCGTCCGAAATCATCACGTTCGCGCTGTCCGACGTCCAGCCCATCGGACTCGTCGGTGGATTCTCGACGTTGTGGTCATCCTCGATGTCGATGAAACTCGTCGGCATGCCGAGCGTGATGTTGCGCGTCGTGCCGGCTTCGGCGTCGAACACCCAGAAGTGCGTGTTCTCGTAGTAGAGATACTTCGCGCCGTCCGGCGACGCGCCGTTGCCCCAGCGCAGCTTCTTTTTCACGACTTTGCGCTGCCCCGTCTTCGTGTCCACCGCGTAGATGTCGCGGAACTGCTGGCCGTCGAGGTTGCCCTGGCGCTCGTAGGCGCTGTTGCTCGTCCCCACCGCCCAGCGCGTGCGCGCATTCACGGTGACGGTCGGCACTTCTTCGTCGGCGAGCCGGATCAGCTTCTTGTCGCCAATCCAGTAGATTGCCGCGTCGTTGCGCGCGCGGTCGGCGGTTTCCTGCACCTGCTGCTGCGACTGCAGGCGCGGATCCTTGTAGTGCCAGATCACCAGATTCGGCTTCTCCTGCGTCGTGTCGTCAGCCGCGGCGGCGCCCGGCGCGCCCGTGGCGCCTGCTGCTCCCGCGCCGCCCGCTCGTCCCGCCGGCGGCGGAACTTTCGTCAGCTTCTGGATGCCGAAGATGAACGCATCGCGCGCTTCGGTCCACTGCGGCGCGCGGTTCGTGCTGATGCCGTGCTCGGCCGGGAACGTCTTGTCCTCAGACGGCTCGTAGGCCACGCGCTTCGGCGCGCCCGACGCGTTGAAGCCCGTGTAGCCGACGATCGAAAACAAGCGCTCGCGGTAGAGGCGATCGTCCTTGCCCTTGAACGCGATCAGCGCGTCGCCGTCATCGGTCCAGGCCATGCGCTCGTAGAACAGCGGATTGCTCTCGAGCTGCGTGATCGCGCCCGACTGCATGTCGCGGATCTGGATGCCGTTGCCGATCTGCTCCGCCGCGTCGATGACCATCGCGAGGTAGCGGCCGCTCTTGTTGAAATTGAATTCGCTGACGTTGCCGATGGTGAGCTCGGTGCCGTCCTTGAGATTGCGCAGGATCAGGTCGGTTCCGCGCGGCGCGGTGTCGCGCGGCGGCGTGGCGCCACCAGGTGCTGCCGCCGGCGGCGGACCCGCGGGGGCCGCTGGCCCACCACCCGTGGCCGCGGTCGCGCCGTAGCGATGCAGTGCGACCCAGCCGCCCGCTTCGCCGGCGAACGCAAAGCGCCGAATCTTCGCAACCGTCGTCTTCTCGCCGTTCGCGAGGTTCACGAGCGTGACGCTGTTTTGATTCGGTCGCCGCGCGCGTGTGTTGGCCTGCGCCTCGGTGCGCTTCGGCGCAATCGTCACGCCGGCCCAGGCCGCGTCGGTCGAGAACGTCGCCGCGCCGCCGCCGGCCTCGCCGACTGGGAACTTGTACTCGCTCGTGCCGGACGTGGATTTGATGACGACGTCGCTGTCACCCTGGAGCGGCGACAGGCGGTACGAGTACCACTGGCCGTTCGGTGAAAGTGACGTGACGCCGATCGCCCGGAAGCTGAGGATGTCCTGCAGCTCGATGGATTTCTTCGCGGCGTTCTGGGCCGCAACCGGAACGAAGGCTATCAGCGCGGCCGCGAGGGCCAGGACGGACGCCAGACGGAGACGCTTCATAACTGCTCCTTCAATGGGAATGGTCGACCGGGGATCGTAACAGAGGTGCACGGTCATCGGCGGGCTGAAGCCCGCCGGCTACATCCCGATCTTCTGGCAGGTGTCGATGAGCTCCTTCTTCACCATGGCGGGGCTCTCGAAGACGCGGAAACCGGACTCCAGATAGTTCTTCGCCGTGCGTTTGTAGGATGGCGTCAGACCCTCTTCCGCGTCGAACTCCGCCAGAATCTTGGGTTTGGCGGCGCGGAACTTCTCGAAGACCGGCTGCCATTCCGCAAGCGTCCGGCACGGCCCGCGATAGAGGCGATCCCGGACGTCGGTGATGGGCAGGCCCCTCGCCGGCACCGCATACCCGGCGCCGACGACGCCCGAATAGTCCCAGTCGTACGGCACCGGATAGCGCACCGTGTCCTGCGTCTGCACCAGGCGCATGTTGTGCTGGACCATGAGCGACAGATCGGTATTGCCGATCAGGTACTCGAACAGCATGACGAGCGCCAGCGTGTCCCGCTCGACTCTCGGAAACGTCGCGTTCTCGAGCGCGATGATTCGGCCCTCCATCCGCTTCGCCACATCGTCGTCGTCTTCGATGAACAGCCCGGCTTCCTCGGCCGTGACCTTGCCGGTGGAGGCATCGACGTACGTCATCTTTGCGACGCGCGTGCGGAACGATCGCGGTGTGAGCAGATTGAACGCGCGGTACAGCACGTGCTCGCGGAGGACGACGTCCTCCGATCCCTTGCGGCAGTGCGTGCCGAGCTTGATCGGACCGTGCCCGTCGAAGACCGTGTTTCGCACGGTTGCCTTGTCGAACTCGAGGAGCAGCGGCGCGAACGAGCAGGTGCCGGCATTCCGGCGGGAATGCCCGCGCGTCCGGATCTTGAGCGGCACGGAAACGGTCGAGCCGTCATTGGCTGAAAACTCAATCGTCGCCGGGAACATCACCTCGCTCTTGGGGTCCCGGTCCCGATTGACGGCGCGGAAGTCGGCTTTGAGTCTCACCGGCAGGGGATCGTTCGATCGGAACAGGCGCCGGCGTTCGGCTTCGCGTTTGCGATCCGCCATCACTGCCGGCTCGGGCCATGGCTTGTCGGTGGGCGGCGATTGCGGCGGCTTCTGCGTCGCCTGCCTGGCCGACGGCGCGGCAGCCAGCAGAACCGTCGCGGTGAGTACGACACGCCACACGGTTCGCCGGAACATCATTTCCCGCCTCCGCGAAGCACCTGCTGGCCGTCCGCGTAAATGGCCGTAACGACATCGCCGCGGATCTCGAGCGCCGACGCGCGGCCCGTAGGAAGGTACGCGGGCTGCATTCCGGTATCAATCAGGAAGACTCGTTTGTTGAACCGGGTCCGGATGGGACCAGGCTCCGCCGTGTGCCCGAGCACGAACATCCGCGCGCCCTGCGCCGCCAGTATCTTTTCGAATTCCGGAGCGAAGGAATCCTCAGGCTCGAGCGCGAGGCCGCGGTACCACATCGGTCCGTCCTCTCGCGTCGAGAGCGCCTTGGTCAACTCCGCCCTTGTCTTCTCCAGGTCTCGCCCCAGTTCGCGTCGAACTGTGTCGTTGATCGCGGTGCACGACATCAATGCCACAGCCGGACTGATGCCGCCATGCATGAACACGATGCCGTTGATTCTGATGACGGGATCCAGCGTACGGAGGTAGATGCCAAGATCCTGATCCGGCCTGAAGGCCCTCAGCATTTCGACCATGCCAAGCGGCGTTGTCTCCGCGGCTGCGGCGCGCTGATTGGCGGGAACGCTCTCGAGCGCCTGTCGGCGGATCTCCTCGGAATCTCTCGTAACAAAGGCCTCGTATTCGCCGGGATCGACGTACCGGTAATCGCGCACGAGGCGCATCGCCTCGTGATTACCCATGAGCGAATGCACGGCGCCACCAGCCGAGCTGGCTTCCTTCGCGAGGCGGCGCAGGAATTCGAGCACCTTCCTGGAATCCGGCCCGCGGTCGAGCACATCGCCGGTCTGCACGAGATGTGTCTTGCCGCCGCTCCACTTGTTGCCGGCGTCGATGACCTGCGCCGTCTTGAGGATGCCGAGGAAGCGGTCGTATGCGCCGTGGACGTCGCCAACGGCGACGATGCGCTCGACATTGTCGAGTTCGCAGGGAGCAGCCGGGACAAAAGGTTCGGTGCGGCCTGTCGCCGCTGCACAGGCGGCGGCGAGAAGGGCGGCCGCGAGTGCGGTGCGCTGTCGTCCGGTCAGAAGCATGGAGAGTGGTGCTATGTTACCCGCACTCATGAGGGGATTCGATTCCAGGGAGACCCGTGACTTCGCGCGTGAGACGAAGTTCCTCGTGGACGCGAAGCGGCTGGAGGATGTCCGGGCCTGGGCGCGGGAACACCTGGGCCGCGACCCCCATGGCACGGGCGAACACGGCGACCTCTATGCGACAACGAGCCTGTATTTCGACACGGCTGCATTCGACGTCTACCGCCGCAACAGCTCTCACGCACGCGGCAAATTCAGGATCCGTCGGTACGGGCTCCTGGACTTTATCTTCCTCGAGCGCAAGATGCGGACCGACCGGATCCTGGCCAAACGCCGCACCACGGTTCCACTCGAGGCATTGCAGAAGATCGCGGATCCGCAACCGGATCCAACCTGGCCGGGCTTCTGGTTCCATCGGAGGCTCCTGATCAGGGGCCTGCTGCCGATGGTGCAGATTTCGTACGATCGAACGGCCCGCCTGAGCATCGTGGAAGGCGATCCCGTGCGGTTCACGATCGACACCAATCTCCGAGTACTGCCGATGCCGGACCGGGCCTTCATTCCCGGCGCGGGTTTCCCGGTCATCGAGGACAAGGCCATCGTCGAAATGAAGTACCGCCGGGAGCCGCCGGCCTTGCTCCGCCGCGCTATCGAAACGTTCAAGCTCACTCCTGTGGCGATCTCCAAGTACCGGCTCGGCTCCGACGCACTTGGCCAGGTGACACAGCAGCAGAACGCGATGGAGTCCTAGTGCCGTCGGAGCTGGTGCTCAGATCCGTCCTGTTCGTCCCGGCGACGCGACCGGATAGATTCGAGAAAGCTCTGGCTTCAGGTGCGGACGCGATCGTCATCGACCTCGAAGACGCGGTGGAGCCCGGCCGGAAAGCCGAGGCGCGGGACCTCGCGGGCACGTTTCTGGCTGGGTTGGGTGACACGACCGCGGCCGTTCTGATCCGGGTCAACGCCGCGGGCTCCGAATGGATCGACGACGACTGTGACTGGGTCCGCGGTTTTCACATCGACGGTGTCGTCGTTCCAAAAGCAGAGAATCCTGAATCGATTGAAGCCGTCGCGAACGTCGTCCACAACCACACCGTGCTGCCGCTGCTCGAGACGGCCCGCGGCATCCTCGGCGCGCCGGAGATTCTCACCGCCAACGCCGACGTTCCTGCGGTGCTTTTCGGCGCTGAAGACCTGACAGCGGAGCTCGGGATTCCACGCACGCTCGAAGCCGGCGAATTGCTCTACGCGCGATCGCGGGTGGTGCTTGCGGCCGCAGCGATCGGCGCCGATCCCATCGACGCAGTGTGGGTGAAGATCGCCGATTCAGAATCACTGAGGACGGACGCCCATCGCGCGAAGTCTCTTGGCTTCCGCGGCAAGATGGCGATCCATCCCGATCAAGTGTCGATCATCAATGAAGTCTTCAGTCCTTCGGCCAACGAGATTGCCGCCGCGCGGAAGCTCATCGAAGCCGACGAGCGCGCGCGTGCCGATGGCGACGGTGTATTCAGACTCGGCGACGAGATGGTCGATGCGCCAGTGATCAAGCGGGCGCGGCGAGTCGTTGAACTTGCGGATCGGCTCACTTAGCTCCGACCGCGAAGATTCTGTCGTCGCTCCGCAGGAAGATCCTTCCCTTCGAAGCGGCCGGTGACGCCACCAGCCTCGCGTCGAGGTCGTTCTCAGCCAGTACTTCAGCCGTGCGGCTCGCGCGCATGACGAGCGTACGGCCGCCTTCGCTCACGAAGTAGACGCGGTCGCTCGTCGCGATGGGCGAGGCGGAAAATACGCCGGGCACGCGATGCTGCCAGACACGCTCCCCCGTCTTCGCATCCACGGCCGTGACGATGCCCGTGTCGTTCGCCATGAACAGCAGACCGTTCGCGTACACGAGCGACGACACGTACGGTGCGCCGGTCTCCACGTTCCAGATCACGTGAGAGCTGGTCACGTCGCCTTTGCCGCCCGGCTTCACGCCAGGTACGGCCCGCTCCGGTAGCCGCGCGACATGTAGACGATGCCGTCGTGAACGACCGGCACCGGGATCGGAAACCGGTTCGGCCCGCCGGTGTTCCACAGATGCCGGCCCGACAACGCGTCGTAGGCGTCCACGCGTTCGCTCGAATTCACCAGCACTTCGGCTCTGGCTTCGCCGGCTGGGCCGGCCGGTCCTGTGACGACGAACGGTGTGCTGTAGGACGAAAGACCCTTACCGCGATCGGCCTTCCACCGCTCCTTGCCCGTGCGCTTGTCCAGCGCGAGCAGGTACGACGCCGGAGCGTGATCGCACAGCAGGAACAACAGATCGCCGTGCACCGTGGGCGAGCTCGCGTGTCCCCACTGAATGTCGAATGGCGAGATCTCGGCGCCAAGATGCCGCTGCCACGCCACCTTGCCGTCCAGCGTCAGCGCAACGAGTTGTCCGGTTCCGAACCACGCATAGATCAGCGACCCGTCGCTCGCTGGACTCGGCGTCGCCAGGTTGTGCTTGTCGTGCACGCCAGTCAGGACGCCGGTGGCCTCGAGCCTGTGCTGCCACAGCTCGCGCCCGTCGGCGAACGAGAACGCCTGCACCAGGAAGAACGTCTTGCCGTCCGGATTCGCGGCCGATCCGATCGCACGTTCTCCGGCCGCAGTGGGATCGCCGCCTTGTGTGAGGCGCGGATGATTCCCAGGCCGGCGCACGCCCGATCCGATTTGAGACGTGACGATCACTCGATCACCGATGACGATCGGTGTCGACACACCCTCACCGCCGAGCCTGGCTGTCCACGCGATGTTCTCGCTCGCGCTCCACTTCAGCGGCAGATTCGCATCGGTGGACACGCCGGTCGCAAGCGGGCCGCGCCACTGCGGCCAGTCTTCCTTGATCGGCGGGGACCCCTGCACCCCGCCTGGCTCGGTTGCTCGCGGGGCCCCGTCGCCCCGCTCCGCAACCTGCGCGCTGACCGCAACGGATGCGATGACGGCGGCAATGAAAATGAACCTAGGCATGCGCCTATTATGCCGGCGACCTCCTAGCCCTCCCGCAGAATCGTCGCCGGGTCGATCCTGACCGCCCTTCGAGCCGGCAGGTAACCAGCCACGACCGCGACCAGAATCACTCCGGCGCAGACGGCGGCCAGTGTCAGTGGATCGCTCGGTTCGACGCCGAAGAGCTGCGCGCGAAGAACTCCGCCGATTGCGAGTGCCCCGATGAGGCCGACCGCGGCGCCGATTGCCGCCAGGAGCAGTCCCTGACGAAGCACGAGGCTCAGCACCGAGGCGGACTCGGCGCCGAGCGCGAGCCGGATGCCGAACTCGCGCGTCCGCTGCTCGGTCGCGTGGCTGACCACGCCATAGATGCCCGTCGCCGCGAGCAGCAGCCCGATCAACGCGAAACCGCCGACGAGGTTGAGTGACAGCCGGCGTCCACCCACGGATTCTGAGAGCAATGACGTCATTGTGTGGACGTTCGTCATCGGCCGGTCCGGATCGATGGCCTTCAGCTCCGCGCGCACGGCCGTAATCAGCGTTTCCGGCGGCACGGTCGATTTCACGGCGACGTCGAACGAACTGTCCGGGCGCTGTTTGAAGCTCACGTAGACGGCCGGATTGTCCGGATCATCGAGCCCGTTGTGCTTCACGTCGGCAACGACACCGATGACGGTCTGAAACCCGTCCATGTCCCAGTTGAAGCCCACGCGTTTGCCGACGGCGCTTTCGTTCGGAAACCACCGGCGCGCGAATGCTTCGCTCACAACCATCACTGCCTGCGCCTTGCCGTCATCGGAATCAGCGAACGTTCTGCCTTCGCGGACCTGGATTCCAAGTGTCTCGAAGTACGCGGGCGAGACGATGCGCTTCTGGCTCATTGGCGCCTCGCCCGGCGCGAAGGTACGGCCTTCAATCGTGAGGCCGCCGTTCGTGTCACTGCCCGCCATCGGCAGCTCGCTGGCGAGTCCGGCGGACGCAACGCCGGGCACGCGGGCGAGGCGATCGAGCACCTGCTCGAAGTAGCGCGTCTGCTCTGTGGAATTCGGGTACTTCGCCTGTGATGTCGACAGGCGGAACGTGAGTACGGAGTCGCCCGTAAACCCCTTGTCAACGGCGAGCAAGCTGGCCATGCTACGGCCGAGCAGGCCTGCCCCCGCCAGCAGCATCAGGGTGAGAGCGATTTCGAGAACCACGAAGGAGCTGCGCAGCCGATCGCGGCCAAAGGCGACGCGCGCGCCGTCGCGCAGGTCGCGTGTGACAGACGCACGGCCCGCACGCAAGGCCGGCATGATGCCGAAGACGATGCCGACGACGAACGAGAGCGTGAAGCCGAAGCCGAGGACGGTCCAGTTGACGGACAGGTCGTAGATGCCGGCTTCGGCCAGGACCGGCAACGTGGAGACGCCTCGGATGACGAGCCAGGCGACGAGTACGCCCGCGAGGCCGCCGGCGGCGGAAAGAATCACGCTCTCGGTCAGCAACTGGCTCACGATGCGGCGGCGGCCGGCGCCTACTGCGAGCCGGACGGCTATTTCCCGTCTGCGGCCGACGCCTCTCGCGAGAAGGAGGTTTGCCAGATTGGCGCAGGTGATCAGCAGGAGGAAGCCGACTGCCACCATCAGGCTCAGCAGTACGGCTCGCGAGTCCCGTACGAGCCTGTCGCGAAAGGGGAAGACAACGACACGCGGACGCGGCTGAACATCCGGATTCGCACGAAGGACCGCCGCCTGGAGCTGTTCCTGCGCCATTACGTTCGACTGCCCGGGCTTCAGGCGGGCTACGGTGCCGAGAAAGTTCAGGCTGGCGGGCGCATTCTGCTCGGTGAGCCGCAATGGACCAAATACGTCCACTGGATCGGTGGTCGGCCCCACGCCTCTGAACCAGGCGGGCAGAACACCAACGATCGTGAATGTCTGGTCATTGAGAATGATCCGCCGGCCGGGAATACTTCGATCAGCCGCGTACTTCCGTTTCCACAGCGCCTCGCTGATCAGGACAATCGGCTCGGCGGAGCGGGCTTCATCGGCCCTCGTGAAGAGCGATCCGACGACGGGCTGAACGCCGAGCACCGAGAACAACGACGCGGTGCTCCTGATACCCGCCAGGCGCTCGGCATCGCCGGAATCGCGGAGTGTCGCGCTCCAATTGAAGTAGCCGGCGACCTCGTCGAATACGCCGAAGTCGTCTCGCCACTGGAGGAGCTGCGGATAGTTCAATGGCATGGAGTCCGCGACGCTCGATCCATTCGTGGGCACGACGAGCCCCTGCGGATCTTTGAACGGCAGCGGTTTCAGAAGCGCCGCATGCACGACGCTGAAGATCGCCGTGGTCGCGCCGATGCCGAGCGCAAGCGTCGTGATGATCACGGCGGTGAACCCCGGCGCGCGTTTCAGCAAGCGGAGCGAGAACCTGGCGTCCTGAAGAAGATGTGTCATGGGGCGAGTCCTCGAGGGGCGCGCGACTTGTCCGTACCGGCGCGGACGGCGTGTGAACGACGAACGAATCGCCTGCCGCCAGTACCAGCGGCGGGCGCGGGTGTAGCCATCGTGCGTCGCGCGATCCGCGAATTCCTCGGCGAGATCACCAAGCGCGAACTCGCGCTCATCGGCAGGAAGCGCCTGTGCGAGCAGCCAGATGGCCAGGCGGGGCGGCATCAGATGAGCCCCAGCCCCTCGACCATCAGTCCGAACGCCCGGCACGCCTGCGCGATCGCGCGCCGGCCCGCGGGGAGCAGGACGAAGTGTTTGCGCCGGCGCCCGCCCCGCTGGGGCGTGGGATCGCCGACGCGGGATCGCACGAGTCCCTTGGTTTCGAGCCGGTCGAGCGTCACGTACACGGCGCTGATGGCCAGATCGCGGCCGGTCCGGGCCTCGATCTCCCGCCGGATCGTCGCGCCGTACGCCTCCGGCCCGAGCCGTACCAGCGCCAGCAGTACGAGTTGTTCGAATTCACCGAGAACCGGCTCGAGCTTCCCCATATAGTTCACATTGTGAACCATATAGACGGTGCCGTGCCGGCGGCGGTTAGCCTTGTTGCTTGCGGGTTGTGGGTTGCAGGTCGGCTACGGCGCCGTGTACGCCGTCTTCATCACCGTGTAGAAGTCCTTCGCGTAACTGCCCTGCTCCCGCGGGCCGTAGCTGCTCTTCTTCCGGCCGCCGAACGGCACGTGATAGTCGAGGCCGGCCGTCGGCTGGTTCACCATCACGAGGCCGCTCGTCGAGTTCCGCTTGAAGTCGCTCGCCAGCTTCAGCGACGTCGTCGCGATGCCTGACGAGAGCCCGTACTGCGTATCGTTCGCGACCGCGAGCGCTTCGTCATAGTCCTTCACGCGGATGACCGCAGCGACGGGACCGAAGACTTCCTCGCGATTGAGCCGCATGTCGTTGGTCGTCTCCGTGAAGAGCGCCGGAGCCATGTAGAAGCCCTCGGTCTCGCGCCTCAGCGGTTCGCCGCCCGTGACGAGCTTCGCGCCCTCTTTCAGGCCGATCGAGACGTAGCTCAGATTCTTCGCGAGCTGGCGCCCGTCCACGCACGGGCCGATATCGATGCCCGGCTTGAGCGCATCATCGATCACGAGCCTCTGCATCCGATCGACCATCGCCGCAACGAACCGGTCGTGAATGCCCTGCGTGACGATCAAGCGGCTCGACGACGTGCATCGCTGCCCGGCCTGAAAGAACGCGCCGTTGACCGCGATGCTGACTGCGACGTTCAAATCCGCATCGTCCACGACGATGAGAGGATTCTTACCGCCCATTTCGAGCTGGACGCGGGAGCCGGCGGCGACCGCGGCGGCCGCCACGGACGGGCCGACGTCCTGCGATCCCGTGAACGTCACCGCGTCGACGTACGGCGAGGATGCGAGCACCGGACCGAGCTGCGCTCCGGGTCCGAGCACAAGATTCAGGACTCCCGGCGGAAGGCCGGCACGATTGACGATGTCCGCGATCGCCCAGGGCGAGGCGGGCACGAGCTCTGCGGGCTTGAAGACGACCGTGTTGCCGCACGCGAGCGCCGGCGCGATCTTCCACGCCGAGATCGCAAGCGGGAAATTCCAGGGCGTGATCGCCGCGATGACGCCGAGGGGCTCGCGCGTCACTTCGCAGTCCACGTTCGGCCGGACTGAATCGACCTTGTCGCCGGTGATGCGGACGGCCTCGCCCGCGAAGAACTTGAAGATCATCCCCGCGCGAGTGGCCTCGCCGATGCCGTCCGCGACCGGCTTCCCCTGCTCGCGCGCGAGCATCCGGCCGAGCTCTTCCCTGCGGGCCAAGATCTCGGTACCGGCCTTGTCGAGGATGTCGAACCGCTGCTGGGGATTCGAGCGCGACCAGGTCTTGAACGCCTCGCGGGCGGCGGCGATCGCCTCCTCGAGGTCCTTGCGCGACGCGCGCGCGAACTCGCCGATGACGTCGGCGGTATTCGACGGGTTGACGTCGGTGTTGCGGTCGCTCGATTCAACGTGGCGGCCGGCGATCAGATTCGGGAAAGTTGCTGTAGGCATGACACTACATTCTGTACCGAGTTGGTTCAGGGCGCAGGGTTCCTGGTTCCAGGTTCGGGCGTCTGGTTCAGGGTTCGGCGTAGACTCGCATGATGGACATGCTCATCACCACGACATCCGTAATTGAAGGCCGTCCGGTCAGCCGCTACCTCGGTATCGTCACCGGCGAAGCCATCATCGGCGCCAATATCTTCCGCGACATGTTCGCCTCGGTCCGGGACATCGTCGGCGGCCGCTCGGCCACCTATGAGAGAGGCCTAGCCGAAGCTCGCGAGCTCGCGCTCAGCGAGATGCAGCAGCGGGCCTCCGCCCTCGGTGCGAATGGAGTGATCGGGGTCGATCTCGACTACGAGGTGCTCGGCAGCAACAACGGGATGCTCATGGTGTCCGCGAGCGGCACCGCCGTGGTCTGCTGACCCGCGCTGGCCTCAGCCCGCCGCCGGCTTGATGTTCTGGTTCACGCGGAAGAGGTTCGCCGGATCGTATTTCGCCTTGATCTTCGCGAGCCTCGCGTAGTTTGCCCCGTACGTGGCTTCGAGCCGGCCCTCGGCCTCATCGTCCATCATGAAGTTGACGTACACGCCGCCCTGGTTGAACGGGTGCACGGCCTTCCAGTACGCCCGTCCCCACGCCTTGAGCTGGTCGGCGTTCTTCGGATCCGGATCGATCGCCGCGATGACCATGTTGAACATCGCGTCTCGCGCCTGCCACGCCGTCGCGTCCTTGGCGACGCGATGGACCGCGCCGTCGATCGGGTACAGATGCATGAGGCAGAAGTCACTCGCCGGCGCGCCGGACTGCGCGATGTGAATCTTGATCGCCTCGTCCGGCAGCGACGTGACGAAGTCGCCCTTCCAGTACCACTGGAGGCCCTTGGGGAAGAACGGATCGAAGAGTCCGTTGATGGCCGGCATCGGCATCGTCCCCATCCAGTTGAAGAGAGGCGCCGGCAGTTTGCTGAGGAGCGGAGCCAGCACCTTCTGCCCAGCCTCCGCTGAACCATTGTAGGCGCCGATGAGCGCGCACGCCCGTTTGCCCCAGTGCTCCTTCGGGAACGGATCCGTGCCCGGCACGGTCTTGAGACCGACGAAGACGCCCAGGTCTTCGGGCGCTGTCTTGATGAAATCGCGGTACGCGCGCATCACCTCAAACGCATCCTTGGCGTCCCAGAAGATCGGACCGGCGAAGACGTCCTTCACCGGATGCGCCTGGAACAGAAAGCTGGTGACGACGCCGAAGTTGCCGCCGCCACCCCGAATGGCCCAGAAGAGATCGGGATGGCTGGTCGCGCTGGTCGTGACGAGCTTGCCGTCCGCGAGCACGACGTCGGCCTCGAGCAGGTTGTCGATCGTGAGGCCGTGCTTGCGCGTGAGGTAGCCGGTGCCTCCGCCGAGCGTGAGGCCCGCGACGCCGGTATTCGCGACTATGCCGAAGGGAACGGCGAGGCCGAAAACGTGCGTCGCATGATCGACGTCCCCGGATGTGCAACCGGGCTCGACACGCACGCTGCGCCTCTCCTGGTCGACTCGAACGCCCTTCAACATGCCGAGGTCGAGCACGAGGCCGCCGTCGCAGGTCCCGAGGCCCGGGCCGTTGTGGCCGCCGCCGCGGATCGCGAGCAGCATGCCGGTCTCGCGGGCGAAGTTCACGCCGCGGATGACGTCAGCAACGTCCGCGCAGCGCGCGATCAGCGCGGGCCGCTTGTCGATCATGCCGTTGTATACGGCACGGGCCGTGTCGTAGTCGGCGTCCGACGGCCGAACCAGTCGTCCGCGCAGGCTGCCTGCGAATGCCGCAATCTTCTCGTCGCTCATGAGTTCCTCCGGCTGAAATGAAACCCCAATAATACGTCGTGTCACAAAACGCGGCACTCGGACGTTAATAAAGCGTGGACGCCCACGGTGATGTGCTTGCGGCCGAAGCCGCGGCCGGTCAGGCCTGCGATTTTGACGCCGTGTTTACCGCACACTACACCCGCATCGCCAGAGTGGTCGCGCGCGTCGTCCGCGATCGGAGCCGCGCCGAGGATCTCGCGGTCGATGCCTTCGTGAAATGGTGGCGTCACAAGGACAGTCGTGGTGAACGTACCGTCGGATGGCTGTACCGCGTCGCGGTGCGGCTGGCCCTGGACGAGCTCCGCGCCGCCGCAAGGCGCAGCCGGTTCGAGCGCCTCATCGGCGCGTTAAGGATCTCGACACCGACGCCGGAAGCTCTGCATGCCGCGAACGACGAGCAACAACGTGTGCGGACGGTACTCGCCAGCCTGCGCCGGCGCGACGCCGCCCTGCTGGTGCTGCGGAGCGACGGACTCGCCTACGGCGAGCTCGCAGATGCACTTGGACTCAATCGCAATTCGATCGGCACGTTGATCAGCCGCGCTCAAAGCGCGTTTCGAGCGGAGTATGTGAGGCGCTATGGAAACCACTGAAGATGTCGACCGTCGACTGGCTCTTCTGACCCCAGACCCGAACTGGCAGCCAATCGCCTCAACGCGGCGGGCCGCCGTCGATGAACGCCGTGCGGCAGGCCGGGCCGCGCGGCTCCGCTGGTCCGGGGCCGCAATCGCCACGGCGGGGATCATTGCGTTCGTCCCCGTCACCCGTACGTTCGCGGCGCGCTGCATCGAAGCGTGCGTCAACGCGACGACGAGCGTCAGTCAGCTTTGGCGTGCGGACGAACCCGAGGCGAACACCCCGAAAGCCATCGGCCTGACTGTCGGCGACATCGCACCGGATCTGGCGGGCCTCACGAGCACCGGCGAGGCGGCGCGACTCTCGTCGCTGCTGGGCCGTGTGGTCGTGCTGAATTTCTGGGCCACGTGGTGCGGCCCGTGCAAAGCCGAAATCCCGATGCTCCGGGCATTGCAGGCACGCTTCCGCGCGAGTGGCCTTGAAGTCATCGGCGTCTCGATTGACGACGATGGGTGGAAGGCCGTGAATGCATTCGTGGCCGAGCAGGTCATCGACTACAGAATCACGCTGGCGGACGAAGACACACTTCAAGCCTTCGGAGGTGTTTCGGAGGTGCCGTTGACGCTCGTCATCGATCGCGACGGCCGCATCATCATCAAACGCGTCGGCGTGCTGACCGAGGGCACAGACTACGATCAGATCGTGCGGCTGTTGGAACGGTAACGCCCGTTCGGCCGGACCACCTACAGCCTCGGCTTCCGAATTCCCGCGCCGTCACATAGGACGTCGACGATCGACGAAAAATCCTGACTCCCCTTGCCTGCCGCGCGTGCGGAACTGAAGGCCTCTCGGGCAACCGCGGCCACCGGCATCGGCACTTTGACCGCGTTCGCGGCCTCGACGATGAGGGTCAAATCCTTGTGCGCAAGATCGATCGTGAAGCCAGGTGTCGTGTCTCCGGCCAGGACCTTCGCCGGCCACGCGATCTTGAGCTGGCCGTTCGTCGCCGTCGTGCCGTGGATGACTTCGAGCGTCTTCGACAGATCGAGACCGAACCGCTGCGACAGCGCGACCGCCTCGGCGTTGAGTTGGCAGGAAATGATTGCTAGATAGTTGTTTACGAGCTTCGTCCGCATGCCCGTGCCCACGCCGCCGCAGTGATGGATGGTCGTCCCCATCTTCTCGAGCAGCGGACGGATGTCGTAGAAAGTGCCGTCCGACGCGCCGACCATGAAGAGGCATTCGCCGCGCTCCGCATGGCTCGCGAGCCGGCCGACGGGAGCGTCCGCGAACGCGATGCCGCGCGCGGCCGCATCGGCGGCGATCCGGTCCGTCACCAGCGGGTCGATCGTGCTCATATCAACGACGATGCTGCCCTTTTTCGCGCGGTTGATGACGCCATCGTGCCCGCCGATGACTTCCGCCACGGCCGCCGTCGTCGGCAGCATCGTGAAGATCACGTCGCTTGTCGCTGCGACCTCGGCTGCTCCTGCTGCCATTTCAGCGCCGAGGCCGACGAGCGCGCGTACGGCCTCGCCGTTGACGTCGTGGACGAGCAGTGTCTCGCCCTTGCGAACAAGGTTGGAGGCCATCGGCCTCCCCATGTTTCCCAGTCCGATGAACCCAACTTTCATTCTTTACCGGGGGACTGCGTCCCGCCGGACCCCCTCGCGTCGTCGCTTGCGGGGGCCCGATCGCCCCGCGCCGCTCCGGCGGCTCTCTCGCTCTCGCTCGTTCGCTCTACTTGCATACTTTGTCTGTCTTCGTGATCTTGACGGCGTAGAACGTCCGGCCCATGCCGTCCGCGGTCTCTTCCTTGATCATGTTGCCGTTCTCGTCATAGGTGTCGACCTCGATTCCCGCCGGGCCCGTGATCGTCATCGTCCTGAGGGCGTCGTCGTACTTGTACTGAAGGTTGAAACTCGAAGCCTGGCTGCTGATGGTGGCGATCGTCGGCCGTCCCTTGGGATCCCAGGAGGTGTACGTCGTCACGAGCAGATTACCGCCCATATTGCTCGTCAGGCGGGTCTGCCGGCGGTCGCCGTCGTACTCGTACTTGATCTGGCCGTTGGTGCCGCGGCCGCTGGTGTACTGCCGCGCCTGCGTTTGAATGCGCGCTATTGGCGGCACGATTCGAACCTCGTCGACGAAGTCCGCGACGGAGTTGTACTTGTCCGTGAATGTCACCTCGAAGTTCGTCGCGGTCGTTTGCGTGCGCACGGAACAGATGCGCGACATCGTCGCCAGATCGAAACGGCAGGCCTGCCAGATCGTGCCGCCTGATGCTCCGGTAATGGTGCGGATCTCCTCAGCGGAGAACGTCCGGCAGGCTCCGGCCTGCTGCAATGCTGGATTGCCGGCCAGGCTCAAGATAGCCGGGACAAGGACAAGAGCAGGAAGACGAATCATGTGTAATCGCGCTCCTTCAGCGCTTCGCCGGGACCAGGTCGACGAGTCCGGCGTCGATGTACTGACCGCCGCCGGTCTGGCGACAGTGAATCGCGAACACGTTTCGGCCGGGACGCAGCGCGGCGCGGCCCTCGGGCGTCAGCATCGCCAACTCGTAGTCCGTCGAGTACCCACCGATCTTCAACGCCAGGACACCGTTGATGTAGACCTCGGCGTCCTCGTCATGGTGGAGGAACAGCTGCGGATTCCGAGCCGCGAAGCCCGCGGGAAGATCGAACGCCCGGCGGATCCAGATGTCCGGCGTGTTCCACAGTGTGCCCACGATGGCCCCCGGAGTATTCGGCGTTCCGAAACCGCCTCGACCGGCCGTCCACCCACGGTCGTCGAAGGCCGGCGACATCCATTCCCCGGCCGGCGCGCTCGTCGCGTATCGCCAATCGGTCGCGGCCGCCTCGTCGCGGGCGGCCGGCACCAGCGTCACCATCGAAGGCGGCGGAGTGTACAGGGTCATGGCCGCGGCGCGGGCGCGCACCTCATCAGGTTTGATCAGCGCGCGGTCGTACGTCATCAAGCCGTTGACTTCGATCTCGACGTCCGTGGTCTGCGTGTACACCGCAGCCGACAGTCCCGGCGTGCCGATAAGCGGGTGCACCCGCCCGAACAGCTCGACGTATGCGTCCGTCAACGACTCGCGCGTCGTGAAACCGCGATAGCTCCAGTTCGCCTGGCTCTGCCACGTGCGGCCCTGCAGCGGCAGCCCCAACCCGCCGAACTCGCCCAGCACGACCGCGCGCGTGGCCTCAACGCGAGGCACGCCCGGCCCTAGATACCGATGAACGTCGTTCACGTCGCCGACCCTCATGTCGGTCCATCCGCTCGCGTTGTTCACGAGCCGGCTCGGGTCGTATTGCTTGATCCACTCTGTAATGCGCGGCGTGTCGTACTGGCCCCAGCCTTCGTTGAAGGGAACCCACATGACGATGCTCGGGTGATTGCGGCGTCCGTCGATGAGAGCCTTCAGTTCGGCCTCGAACTGCTGCGCGGACTCCGGCGCACGCACGCCGCGTAGCGTCGTGCTCGGCATGTCCTGCCACACGAGCAAGCCGAGCGTGTCCGCCCAGTAGTACCAGCGATCGGGCTCGACCTTCACATGCTTCCGCGCCATGTTGAAACCGAGACGTTTCGTGACTTCGATGTCGTACCGCAGCGCCTCATCCGTCGGCGCGGTGTACAGCCCGTCCGGCCACCAGCCCTGATCGAGCGGCCCGGCCTGGAAGAGCGGAGCGTTATTGAGACATAGCCGTAGCGTGCCTGCGGAGTCTTTGCAGAGGGACGTCTTCCTCATACCGAAGTACGAAGTCACTTCGTCGACCGCGGTCGGGCCCCGCACGAGCGCGACCTTCAGGTTGTAGAGCTTCGGCGAGTCCGGCGACCAGCGTGCGGCGTTCGGCAGCGCAATGGTGAGCGGCTCGCCCGGCCGTCCGGACGAGCGCGCGATCTCGCGCGTCCCGTCGAATGCGATCGCACGCACGATTGCTGGTGCCGCCTTGAATTGGACCGCCGTGGAGAGCGTGACCGCTGCGGTCACGCGCAAGACGCCCGCATCTATGTCGGGCACGAGCGTCAGGCCATCAATCGAGTTGTGTGGCACAGGCTCGATCCATACGGTCTGCCAAATGCCCGTCACCGACGTGTACCAGATGCCGCGAGGGTTGTTCACCTGCTTCCCGCGTGGCTGGGTGCCGGTGTCCGTCGGATCCCACACCGAGACAAGGAGTTCGTGACGTCCGCCCCGGGCCACCGCACCACTGATGTCGATCGAAAACCCGTCGTATCCGCCGCGATGCGTTCCGGCTTCACGGCCGTCGATGTACACAGTGGCGTCCCAATCGACCGCGCCGAAGTGCAGCCGTGTGCGTCGCCCTCGCCACGCGGCTGGCACCTCGAACGTTCGCCGGTACCACAGCCGGTTTGGCTCGGCGACTTTCTTCATCACGCCGGAGAGCGCCGACTCGATCGGGAACGGCACGAGGATCCGCCCGTCGAATGACTGGGGCGCGCTCTCGGCGCGCGGACGGATGGCGTAGTCCCACAGGCCGTTGAGACTGAGCCAGTCACGGCGCACGAGTTGAGGGCGCGGGTATTCAGGCAGCACGCGATCGGGCATAACGGCCGCGGCCCATCGCGTCATCAGCGGGCCCGCGGCGGGCTGCCACTGCGAGCGATCCGATGCGGCGATGGACGACGTGAGAATCAGAGCGAGGATCGAGCAGCGCGCCGAGGTCATCTACACCTCGGCGGCTACTATAGACCTGCTGCGGGCAATCGGCTCGGGTTCATCCTCAGTCACGCAGTTGCAGCACCACGACCCGATCGATGGTGGCAGGCGCCGACGCGGGCAATTTGATGATGATCCCCGCCTCGGTCTCCGCCATGACCACGGACTCGCCCGATCCCAGCAGCGTCGCCGTACCAATCCTCCGGCCGAGCGATGGCAGAGCAATCTCACGCGTCGCCGCATCGAGCACATGGACGTACACCACGTCGCCCTTGCGCGTGGTCACGCCCCACAATTGCGGCGGTACGGGACCCCGGCGTGTGCCGTAAATCGACACGCCGTACGTCTGCAGCCATCGACCGACCTCCTGCAACCGCTCGATGGCTTCGGGCTGAATCGTGCCGTCCGGCCGCGGACCGACGTTGAGCAGCAGGTTCGCACCGAACCCGGCCGCTCGAACGAGATAACCGATGAGCTCACGCGTCGATTTGAAGTTCCGGTCCGTGATGTTGAATCCCCACGAACGATTCATCGTCAGCGACGTTTCGAGCGGCAGCGCACCGATTTCCTTCGTATTGAAGCCGGCGGTGTTCGCGCCCGGCAGATCCTGCTCAAAGGTCTGCACGTCCTCGCCCGGGAGTGGCGCCTTGTGATGATTGGGGACGATGAGCGCCGATGGCTGGAGACGATGAATCAGAGCGTACGTGCGGTCGAGCCGCCAGTCGGCGCCTGGTTTGTCCCACATGCCGTCAAACCAGATGCCGCCGATCGGCCCGTAGTTGGTCAGCAGCTCGGTGAGCTGCTCGTCCATGAAGTCCAGATACCGCGTCCACTCGCCGGTCTCGGGACGGCCGGAGAACTTCCCTGTGTCGCCCCGTGGAAAGAAGTCCGGATGGTGCCAGTCGAGCTGCGAGTAATAGAAGAAGAGCTTGAGCCCTTGCCGGCGGCACTCCTCCGCAAGTTCCTTCATCGGATCCCGCTTGAAGGGCGACCACGTCACAATGTTGTACGGCGTCGCCCTGGTGGCGAACATCGAGAAACCGTCGTGGTGGCGGGCGGTGATCGTGATGTACCGCATGCCTGCGGCTTTGGCGGTGCTCACCCACTCGCGGGCGTCGAACTTCACGGGATTGAACGTGGACGCCAGCCATTCGTAGGTCGTCGCGGTGAGCCGCTGATTCTGCATGACCCATTCGCCCTGGCCGAGCACGCTGTACGCGCCCCAGTGCACGAACAAGCCGAACTTCGCATCTTCGTACCAGGCGCGCGCAGCCAGGCGCTCGGCCGGTATGGCTGCGGCCTGCGACTCGATCGCAACCGCGCGGCTTGGCGTCGTCGCGGCCAGCGCGACGCTCAAAAGGGCGGCGACGAAGCTACACGTACTTGATGCAGACATTCTTGACCTGGGTATAGCTGGCCAGCGACTCGAGTCCTTTTTCCCGCCCGTAGCCGCTCTTCTTGTACCCGCCGAACGGAAGCTCGACTCCCCCGCCCGCGCCATATGTATTGATGTAGACCTGGCCGGCCTTGATTCGCGACGCCAGCGACATGGCCTTGTTGATGTCCCGCGTCCATATGCCCGAGACGAGGCCGTACTGGCTGCGATTCGCGATGGCCGCGGCCTCCTCGATGTTATCGAACGCGATCATCGCGAGGACCGGCCCGAAGATTTCTTCCTGAGCCACGCGCATGTCCGGCGTGACGCGATCGAGCAGGGTCGGCCGGAAGTAGTAGCCCTGGCCGAGCGACGGATCGGACGGCCGCTTGCCGCCCGCCGCGACTGACGCGCCCTCGCCAGCGCCGACACCGACGTAGCGTTCGACGGTCTCGAGCTGCTTCTTCGAAATGATCGGCCCCATGTCCGGGTCGCTCACACCGGGACCGACGCGCATCGCATCGGCACGATCGACCAGCTTCTGCACGAGCGCGTCGTGCGCCTTGCGCTCGACGAGCAGCCGCGATCCCGCGGAGCACGTCTGGCCGGCGTTCTGGAAGATCGCGTTCGCGACGCCTGCTGCCGCAAGATCGAGGTCCGCATCGGCAAAGACGATGTTCGGCGACTTGCCGCCGAGCTCCATCACGACGGGAACGACGTTGTCGGCGGCCATTTTCGCGACGGCAATACCAACATCGACCGACCCGGTGAACGTGAGCTGATTGATACCCGGGTGGCTCGCGAGCGCCGTGCCGGCCTCCGACCCGGTACCGGGAATCACGTTGAGCGCCCCAGGCGGCAAACCGCACTCGATCGCGATCTCGCCGAGTCTCAGCGCGGTCATGGGTGCTTCGCTCGACGGCTTCAGCACCACGGCGCACCCGGCCGCGAGCGCCGGGGCAACCCCGCGCGCGCCAATCTGGATCGGATAGTTCCAGGGAACGATTTGCGCGGAAACGCCGATCGGCTCACGGACGGTGAAGTCGAGGAAGCCGGGACCCAACGGGATCGTGTTACCCATGATCTTGTCGGCGATGCCCGCGAAGAACTCGAAGTACCGCGCAGCCACCTGCACGTCGGTGCGGGCCTGGCGCAGCGGCTTGCCGTTGTCCAGACTTTCGAGCTTCGCGAGCTCTTCGACACGCTCGCGCAACACGCCGGCGATGCGATTCATGATGCGACCGCGCTCGGCCGGCGCCAGTCCACCCCACGTCTTCGACTCCATTGCCGCGTGCGCTGCGGCCACGGCGCGATCGACGTCGAACTTCGTCGCCTTCGCCACCGTCGCCAGCGTCTCGCCGGTGGACGGGTCGAAGACGTCGAACGTACCGCCGTCGGAGGCGGACACGCGCTCGCCGTTGACGATAAGAAGCTCAGTCATCTCTAACCTCGGATCGCTTTCATGATCTGCGTGTAGCTCGATCGGTCAATTCTCGCCTCAATCAGGCTCGGGCCATCGACCGCAGCCGCCTGGCCGAGCGCTGCGATCAGTTCGCGCTCATTCGCAGCGGACCACGAAGGTATCCCGAATCCCTCGGCGATCCGGGTCCACAGCACATCACCCAGCCCGACGCCGGCTGGTGCCAGCTTCCTGGCGTGCTGCTTGAGCTCTATCAGCGTCAGCGACGCGTCGTTGAAGACGATGATGACGATCTTCAAACGCTCGCGGACCGCAGTGGCGAGCTCGCCCAGGCAAATCATCAGGCCGCCGTCTCCTGTCAGCACCACGGTCGGCCGCATCCGATCGAGCAAGCCCGCGCCAATCGCCGCCGGCAAAGCGAATCCCATCGTCGACAGACCGTTGGAAATCAGCATGCCGTTCGGTTCGTTCACGGGCCACAGCACCGCTGCCGGAAGCATGTGCGCGCCGGCATCGACGGTCACGCGAGAGGCGCCGGCAAAATGTCCGGCGGTCAGCTGCACGACGCGTGATGGCGTCAGCGGCAGGGTTCCGTTCGAGACCGAGGCCGGATCACTGGACCCGGCATATCCCGCGACCGCATCGCGCATGGCCTCCACCGCCTGCCGTACGGCGGCGAGATTCCAGGCTGATGGCGGAAGCAGGTCGGAGACTTTGGCGACGAGCTCGACGATGTCGCCGACCGCCTGCGCCTTGAACGGGACGTGAGCCTTCGTCATCTCCCACGCGGCCAGCGACACGATGGGCTGCGAGTACGACCACGGCCGCGGCAGGATTTCGACAGGATCGAAACCGACACCAATCAAGAGGTCGCTCTGCTCGACGATCGCCCGCTCGGCGGCCGCATTCGTGAAGACGCCGGCAAAACACGGATGGCCATCCGGAACAACGCCTTTGGCCTTGTAGGTGACGAGTGCCGGGATGTTGCGCTTCTCGCAGAGATTGCGGATCGCCTCCGCGGCATCGGCGCGTCTGGCTCCAAGACCGACAATCAGCAGCGGCTTGAACGCCCGCGACAGGTAGTCGGCGGCCTTCAGGCCGCCGAGCGATCCGGCGGGCTGAAGCCCGCCGGCCACGGCTGCCGAGCCTGGGCCGGATCGCGGGTCGTCGAAATCGGCGGGACAGTCCAGATGAACTGGCCCCGGCGGCAGAGATCCGAGCGTGATCAAGGCTTCATCGATGTTCTGATGCGAGTCCAGCGGCGCGAGGCTCCCCGACCATTTCACGATCGGCGTAAGCAGCGCGCGATGATCGAGCCGCTGATGTTCGAAGCCGGCGCCGCTTGCCGCGTAGCTGTCGGTGACGACGAGAACCCGCGCGCGCTCGAGCTTCGCGCAGGCAACGCCATTCACGACGGACGCCGCTCCGGGACCGAGCGTCGTGATGCACGCGCCTACGCCGTCCGTGATTTCGGACTGCGCAAGCGCAGCGATCGCCGAGCCTGTTTCGGTGGCAGTCAGAACAAACGGCAGACCCGCGCGGCCTGCCGCTTGTATCAGGTCGAGATTCCCGCCACCGCCGGGAAGGCCGAATATCGCACGGACACCGGACGCGCGCATCCGTTCGATGAGATAGTCGGCGACGCCCGGCATTGAGGCGGTGATGGTATCGAACTTTGCAGGAGGTAGTCGGCGGGCTTGAGCCCGCCGACCATCCGGCGGCCTAAAGGCCGCCGGCTACGCCTGCAGTACTTTCGCCAGCGCGGTGAGCCTACCGTCCCAGTAGTGCTTGCGGCGATCCGCGTCGTCCTTGTCGACGAGCTTGCGGTGCTGGATCTGCGCGGCGGTCTTCTTCGTACCCTTCGGCACGATCCACACCTCGACCGGCGTGCCGTCGTCCCAGCGCATCCGGATGGAACGATTCGGCGTCGCCCTCTTCACGGTGACGTTGACGCCCGGCAGCCAGTGCTTGCGCACGCGCGCGTGCGCGAACGCCTTGAACACCGCCGCCGCCGACGCGTTGAGCGTCCTGCTCTTGTTCGCTTCGAAGCCACCGTCACGCCGCTGGCCCTTCGCGCGCAGGCCCTTGATGCGCTCGTAGCCCACCGTCAGCATCTGCGTCCACCAGTCTTTGACCTTCCAGGTGGTGTGGACGTAGTCCGTGATCGCGCGGTGCGACCACTCGTGCGCGCCGACGTGGTCGAGGCAGAACACCCACTTCTCCCAGTCGCAGCCGGTGGCCTTCTTGATCGCGGCGTCGCTCATGCCGGCGATCTTCGCGTAGTCGGGCTTTTCGGCCACCGGAGCGCCGGGGCTAAAGCCCCGGCCTACGGGCTCATCAACGACAGCTGGCGCGGTGATGCTCGGTGCTGGTGATCGTTTCAGGAGATTCGCGCGGGCCGCGGTGTAGGCCTCGCCGGTTTTTTCCATCCGGGCGCGAACGAGACGCTTGAAATCCTTGTTGGTCGGCATCGTCAATCCCTTTCCGTCAAAGCCACGGACGAACGCCCCCCAGCAGCATCGCCCTGGCGACGCAAAGGTACTGATGCCAATCCGGGAGTGTGCCCCCCTTTGCCCTCGCCTCTTTTGAAGGGGGACCCAAGCTGGGGCCGGGTCACGAGGGTTTGGCGGGGATCGCCGCCAAGGAAAGAATAAGATCCTCGACGCCTCATGGCAATAGAAACTCATCAGGACCTGCGCGCGGCCGTTCGCGATCTTTGTAAGGACTTTCCCGACGCCTACTGGCGCGATCTCGACGCAAAACGGGCCTATCCGGAGGGGTTCGTCAAGGCGCTGACGGGGGCCGGATACCTGGCGGCGCTGATTCCCGAGGAGTTCGGCGGCTCGGGCCTCGGTATCGAAGAGGCGTCCGTCATCCTCGAGGAAATCAATCACAGCGGGGCCAACTCGGGCGCCTGCCATGCGCAGATGTACACGATGGGCACGCTGTTGCGGCACGGCTCCGACGCGCAGAAGCGCGAGTACCTGCCGCAAATCGCCAACGGCGACCTGCGCCTCCAGGCGTTCGGCGTCAGCGAGCCGACGACGGGATCCGACACGACGCAGCTGAAAACCACGGCGACGCGCCAGGGTGACACGTATGTCGTGCGCGGGCAGAAGGTCTGGATTTCTCGCGCGGAACATTCCGACCTTCTCCTGCTCATCGCACGCACGACAGCCATCGATCAGGTCAAGAAGCGGACGGAAGGCCTTTCGGTCTTTCTCGTCGATCTCCGCAAGGCGCTCGGCAACGGCCTGACGATTCGGCCGATTCGCACGATGATGAACCACGCCACGACCGAGCTGTTCTTTGACGACCTCGAGATTCCAGCGTCGGCGCTGGTCGGCGAGGAGGGCAAGGGTTTCCGGTACTTGATCGACGGACTCAACGCCGAGCGCATCCTCATCGCGGCGGAGTGCGTCGGTGACGGACGTTGGTTCATTGAACGAGCGGCGAAGTACGCGAAGGAGCGGATCGTCTTCGCGCGGCCGATCGGCCAGAACCAGGGCGTGCAGTTTCCGATCGCGCGAGCGCACGTGAACGTGGAAGCGGCGAATCTGATGCGCATCCGGGCAGCCGAGCTGTTCGACAAAGGCGAGGCCTGCGGCGCGGAAGCCAACATGGCGAAGCTCCTCGCCGCCGATGCGTCATGGGAAGCCGCGAACGTCTGCGTGCAGACGCACGGCGGGTTCGGTTTTGCCGAGGATTACGACATCGAGCGGAAGTTCAGAGAGACACGGCTATACCAAGTCGCGCCGATCTCGACGAATCTGATCCTCGCGTACGTCGCCGAGCACGTGCTCGGCCTCCCCCGTTCGTACTAGATCACCGAGACGGCTTCGCGAGTCTCGAACAGACAATCAGTGCCAGGCCGTAGGCGCCGAACGCGACGAACATGCCGGCCGGCGGTGACACCGCGAAATCCTCCGCGACGAGCTTGATGCCACCGAGAACCAGCGCGCCGTGGCTGAGCCAGCCGAACACGTGATCCCGCCTCGATTGCCCAACGAAGGAAAGCGCCACTGCCGAGATCGCCAGTACGACGCTGCGCTCTGTCGCCAAGGCGCCAGGGCTCGACGAGAGCCCGTCGACATGACCAGCCAGCACAAGAACTCCGGCTGCTGCGCTGGAGAGGGCGATTGCGATCTGAATGAACGATGCGGCCAGAGGCCAGCGCATCGTCTCGGTGACGTCGGGTCGCATGATTCCGACGTAGAACACGACGGCGGCGGCTCCGAGCGCGGGCGGGACGGACTCGACGCCCTGGCCGGTCCATGCGTCGAATGTGAATGCCACCAGACCTGAGCTGAAAGCGTAGACTATCGCAACAACGGTAGCCTCGGCGTAGAGCCACGGGCGAGCCGAGGCCCGCGCCGATCGCACGAGCTCCCACGCGGCGACGACAAACGCGAGATCGCGCACGGCACCCGGGATCGCTGCCAATCCACCGGCACAGAACGCGGCCACAGCGACGCTCGAAAGAAACACCGACGCCGGTTCCTTGAGCACTCCGAGGAAGCGCAGGTGGATTGCGTACATCACGACTGCGGCAGCGATCAGGCCCGCGCCTAGCGCTTTGAATGCCGGGCCTCCAAGATCGTTCGCTACGAGGAGCGCGGCGCCGATTCCGCCGGTGAGACTGATCGCCGCCCTCACCAGATCTCCGAGCCGCGGTGAAACGGACCTTGGCGTGAGCGATGGACAGGCGAGGCCAAGGTAGACGGCCGCCAAACCGATGGCCGCGGTGAGCGACGCACCCTTCCTTTCGAGACCCGCTGGTGCCAGGGAGCGAATGGCGGCCGCGATAACAAGCAGGTTGCCGGCCAGCATCGGCGGCCAAGCCGGCAGATGCCAGTCGCGGCCGATGCAGACGATGGACGCGGCGGCGCCTGTGCCGATCGCGGCTGCCGCAAAGGGCACCAGGTGGCCCGTCGTGATCGCTCCAACGACCGCGGTCAGAGAAGCGGCAAATGCGGTGACGGCCGCAAGCGACTGCAGCCGTCGATGCCACGAGACGATCAGAATCGCGACGGCCAATCCCAGGAGGAGCGCCGCCGCGCTCGTTGCCGACAGGGCGCCAAATCTGGTCGCGCCTTCGATCAGCAGTGGAAAACCGATGACGATCCCCGCGAGTCCGTGGAAGAAGCCGCTCGCTGGACGCCGAATTGCCGCGAGGTCCGCCGCGCCGATCCACGTGGACGCGTACGCAAAACCGAGCAGGACGCCTCCGAACGGAGGGACGCGTCCGGAATCGGTGAACGCCCGCAGCAGGAAGGCGCCGCCGAGGACGACCACCGTCCGTCCCACTAGTGTCACGACGCCGGTCGCGTCAGCGGCACGGCTGATGGCGCGGGCGCCATCCACACCCTCGCCATGGCTTGCGTCGATTGACGCACGGGGCTCGGGCCTGGCCGTGACGTGATCGCCTCGCTCGAGGGCCGACACTCGCGCGCATAGCCTCTCCAGCGCCTCGTCTATTTCGCTGAGGTGTTCGTCGACTCCCTCTAGGCTTCCACGTCTCGGTGGTCGGTCCATGGCGGAAGAACCCGCAGGAGCACAGCCAGAATCAGGAGCGGGAGAATCATGATGACGATGGCCGGAAGAAGACCCTCGCGCGTGGCGAACTGCATCTTGTAAGTGGTGTAGCCCAGGAAGCTCTTCGAGAAAAGCTGCCCGCCGATGACGACGTTCCACCGCATCGCGAGAATGCCGACGAGGGTGAGGACGCCGCTCACCGCATAAATCCACTGCCTGGCACGGGAGGAGACCCGTCTGAGCTGGGCCGCGCCAAGCAGGGCAATGGGCAGCAGCGTCCCCAAGAAGATCTGCATCACGATCTGCGACACGAACAGCTTCGTCTTGACCATGAAGTCGAGCGCCCGCAGCGACTCATCGGCCTCGTACAGCCGGTGGATCAAGTCGAGCATTTCGAGCGAGAAATCGATGAGGAATGCGAAAAACAGATAGCGCGCAATGGTGTCGAGGCAGCGCATGTCCAGCTCGGCGCGCCGCAACCGGGTCAGCACCATGTAGATGAGCATCACGGCCGCAATGCCGGAGACCATCGCGGAAAACAGGAAGACCACTGGCATCAACGGCGTCGACCACCACGGGTTGGCCTTGATCGAGCCGAAGATGAACCCCACGTACCCGTGGAGCAGGAACGCCGATGGAATGCCGACGATCGTGATGAGCCGGCCCGCCCGATCGTCGACCCTGAGCGACGCCTCGTCGATGTTGTCGGACCAGAGCGTGAGCGCGCCGTAGATCTTCTTCTTCAGGCCCGTGCTGGCCCGCGAGGTGAGCACCAGATCTTTCCGGTAGTCGAACCAGATCTCGAGCACGAGCACCGCCATCAGGTACCAGAGGTAGACGAAGCCGAACATCGCCATCGCGGATTCCCGGTGCGGCGTGAGGTACATCGAAAACGACCGCTCGGGATGACCGAGGTGCATCTGTAACGGCAGCGGCGCCACGATCAGGAACGCGAGCGCCGTCAGCAGCGCCAGCCGATACGTGGGCCGCACGGCCACGACGTTGAAGACCCGCTCGAGCGACGCCAGGATGAACGCCCCGGCGACGAGGCCGGTCAGGAACGGGTACAGGACGATCAACACGCTCCACTGCAGCTCGACTTCATTCGGATAGATGAACCCTTCAACGCCGTGCATGTCGCGGTCTCCTACCGGACGGCGCCATCAAGGCCGTTGTAGAAGGCCTTGGCGCCGGTGGCGAGCTGGGGTTTGAGCACGTGCACCTTGTGGGTGCGGATGAATTCGTGAACCGGATCCTTGGGATTCTTGAGGTCGACGAGCTGCCGCGCGCCGGTCGGACACGCTTCACAACAGGCGGTCGTCAGCCCCTTCGTGATGCGGTGATAGCAGAGCGTGCACTTGTCAGCGGTGTGCGTGCGCGGATCGATGTAGCGGCACCCGTACGGGCACGCCTGCACGCAGTACCGGCAGCCGAGGCAGCGGCTCTTGTCCACCAGCACGACGCCGTCCGGGCTTTCGAACGTCGCGCCGACCGGACACACCTGCACGCAGGGCGAGTGCGCGCAGTGATTGCACAGCTTCGGCACGAAGAAGACTTTGATGCCGTCGCCCGGCTTGTCGATCTCGGTGAATCCGTCGTACGCCCCGTTCGGCGAATCGACGACGGGGTGATCCATGTCGGCGGAATCCACCTGGTAGCGCTCGACCCAGGTCCGGAAGCATCCGGGCTCGTTCAGAACGTCGTTCTCGGCCTTGCACGCGCGGACGCAGTTGCCGCAGCCGATGCACTTCTCGATGTCGATGATCATGCCCCACCAGTGCGCGTGCACGTCGTACTCGGGGGCGTTCTGAGGCGTGCCGGCGACCACGTGATCCCAGGCCAGCGCGGCGGCGCCGGTGAGGACGATGAACTTGCCGGCCTCGGTTAGAAACGTTCGGCGGTCCTGGTCCATTTTCAATCGCTCCGCTTGCTCACAACGCCTCCACTACGGCCGCTCGATTTTCGGGCGATGCGGCTTGTGGCATTCGGTGCACGGCCCGTCTCCGCCGTGGTCGGCCGCAAGAACCTGCGGAATGACGGCCGTGGGCTTGCCCTTCAACTCCGTGTGGCACGACAGGCAGAGGAGCCGCGGATTCAGGGCCCTGGGCTTGCTGTTCTCGTCGGTTCTCGCGTGATGCGCGAGCGGCCCGTGGCAGGACTCGCACTTGAGTTTCTCGTGCCGCACGCCTTTCCGCTCATCGACGACGCTGGTATGGCAATCGACGCACGCCTGCTCGCCCGCGTATTTGACCGGGATGGCACGCGCATCGGCCAGCGCGCCGCCGCGATAGAACCCGTAGACGCCGAAGTCGGCCGGCACCAGCGCCCAGCGGACGATGAGAAAAACAACGAAGCCCGCGGCGAAGAGCCCGGCCACGCGGTACACGTGCTGATGTTGGGACGGTCGACCGGTCATGCACCCCCCGCCGTCCGCGCCACACTGGAAGCGCGTGGTCCGCGTGTGTGCAAGACACGCACCATGAGTGCAATAAATAACTTGTCGCTCACATGGTGAACGCACTTTACTGCCGCTGTCGATCCGTGGGGCAATTCCCGCACGCTCGCGGGATTCTCCGCGGTTGCGATAGAGTCGACTCCCGCCGGACGTGGTCCAGAACCGATGCAGCCATTCGACCAGTTGACCGTTGTCTCGCTCGAACAGGCCGTCGCTGCGCCGTTCGCGACGCGCCAGCTGGCGGACCTGGGCGCCCGGGTGATCAAGATCGAGCGGCCGGGGCGCGGGGACTTCGCGCGCGGGTACGACGCAACGGTGAAGGGGCTGTCGAGCTACTTCGTGTGGCTGAACCGATCGAAAGAGTCGCTGACGCTCGATCTGAAGAAACCGGGCGGAGCGGAGATCCTCGATCGGCTGCTCGCGCGCGCGGACGTGTTCGTCCAGAACGTCGCGCCCGGCGCATCCGACCGGCTCGGTACGAGCCCGGATGAGCTTCGCGCACGCTATCCGAAACTCATCGTCTGCACCGTGTCCGGCTATGGGACCTCGGGTCCGTACGCGGATCGCAAGGCCTACGATCTGCTCGTGCAGGGAGAGACAGGATTGCTGTCGCTGACGGGCACCGATGCCACGCCGTCGAAGGTCGGCATTTCGGTCGCCGACATCGCGGCGGGAATGTACGCGTACTCCGGCATTCTCACGGCGCTGGTCGCGCGCGCGTCGCACGGACGCGGGGCATCCGTGGACGTCTCGCTCTTCGATGCGCTCGCGGAGTGGATGGGCGCGCCGGCGGCGTACACGGAGTACGGCGGCGCCGCGCCTGCGCGGACCGGCGCGCATCACGCGTCGATTGCGCCGTACGGACCGGTGCGGACGCGCGATGGCGCCGATGTATTCATCGCGATTCAGAATGCGGACGAGTGGCGGCGGCTGTGCGAGGACGTATTGGGGCGTCCGGATCTTGTTGCGGATTCGAGATTTGCGACCAACCCGTTGCGCGTCGCGAATCGAGACGCCCTTCAGAGGGTCATTGGCCCCTTGATCGAGGGGTCAATGACCCGGCAGGCGCTCGTCGACAAGCTCGACAACGCCCGCATCGCCCACGCACGAATGAACTCGATCCCCGACTTCCTGGCGCATCCGCAGCTCGAGGCCCGCGATCGCTGGCATACCGTCGAGACGCCGGCGGGCCCAATCCGCGCCCTCGCGCCGCCCGTGACAATCGACAACGCTCCACCGAGAATGGACGCCGTGCCGGCGCTCGGCGAGCACACCGACAACGTACTGACCGAACTCGGCTTCAGCCGCGACGCCATCGACACCTGGCGCGCGGGAGGAACGATCTGATGACTGTGAAATCAGGATGGACGGGCCGCGTGTTCGAGGACTTCACCGTCGGCGACGTCTACGAACATCCGCTCGGGCGCACCGTGACGCAGGCCGACAACATCTGGTTCACGTGCCTCACGATGAACACGAACCCGATTCACTTCGACGCGGCCTACGCGGCCGAAACCGAATTCAAGCGGCCGCTCGTGAACTCCTGCTTCACGCTCGCGCTTGTTACCGGCCAGTCCGTCATCGACCTGACCATGAACGGGGTCGCCAACCTGGGCTGGGAAGACGTCAAGCTGCCCAACCCGCTCTTCGAGGGCGACACGGTCTACTCACGCAGCGAAGTCCTCGAAACACGCGAATCGAAATCCCGTCCCACAGTCGGCATCGTCCGTGTGAAGACGATCGGCGCGAACCAGAACGGTACGACCGTGATCGAGTTTCACCGCACGTTCATGATTTGGAAGCGCGGCCACGTCCCGAAGGCGAAGCGCTGACTCAGCGCAGAACGACCTTCCCCCAGATCGCAACAGCGCGGTCGCCGTTGTTCAACGCGGGCGCCATCGCGTCGCCCTCGACGTTGACGCCAGACATGCTGCATGCGGCGAATCCGAACAGCAACAATGTGAGCGGGATCTTCGGGACGCCGGGTTGACACCTGGTCGCCATCGTCACCCCTCCGCCGGAAGCGTGAAATGCGGATTCTCGATGAGCCCGATCAGATTGCCGAAAGGATCGGCGACCGTCGCGACCTTGATCGCGCCACCGACGTCCTGCACCGGCGACACGACGGTCGCATCACTTGCGACGAAGTGCGCGAGCGCCGTCTCAATACTCTCGACGCGCCAATACGGCACGCTGCCACCCGGCCCGGTGCCGCCGCCGGATGGATCCGGATCCAGGCCCAGCTCGTAGCCGCCGATGTTGAAGCCGACATAGAACGGCTCGTCGAAGTACGGCGCCGTGTCGAACGCCTTCGCGTACCACGCCTTGGCCTTGTCCAGATCCGGGACCTTGTAGATCGCCGTCGCGAGTCCTTTCACCATAAGGGGCGGCGAGGATAGCATGGACCGAGCGTGCCGGAACCGAAGCAGCGTCTCTCGATGATCCGCTCGTACACATGGGCGGATCTCCTCACCCTCGGCAACGCGAGCTGCGGCACTGTGACGATCTTCGCGTGCCTGAGCTACATCGCGGGCGATCAGTCGCGGTGGCTGTGGACGGCGTTCGTCCTGCCGATCGCCGCGTTCGTGTTCGACGGATTCGACGGCTACGTCGCGCGCCTCAACGCCGCCAGGCAGTCGCGCCTCGGCGCCGACCTTGATTCCCTCGCGGACATCGTGTCGTTCGGCGTCGCGCCGGCGGTCCTGGGCTACACACTCGGCCTGCGCGGCCTCTGGGACTCGATCTTCCTCACCTATTTCGTCTGCTGCGGTATCAGCCGCCTCGCACGCTACAACGTCACCGCCGTGACGCTCACGAACATCGAGACCGGCAAGGTGAAGTACTTCGAAGGCCTGCCGATTCCGACCAGCATCTTCATCGTGATGCTGCTCGCGGTGCTCTACTGGTTCGACCTGACCGGCGCGCACCCGGGCACGGCGTTCTGGGGCGGCCACTACAAGCTCATCGGCCGCGATTTCCATCCGTTCTCGGTGCTATACGCCGTCAGCGGCAGCCTCATGATCAGTACGATCAAAGTGCCGAAACCATAGGACCAAGTTCGAAGTTCGAAAGCCAGGGAGGCTGAAGATGACCAAGGTTGGTGCAGCTCTTATTGGATTCGCAGTGGGCGTCTCGATGATCGCGACTTCCGCCCAGGCGACACGCAAGTTCATCACGCCACGTTCGGCCTCGAACCCCGCGGACGCCGCGCAGCCTCCGTTCAGCGGCGCGGTCGTCGTCGGTAACACCGCGTACCTGTCAGGCGTACTCGGTACCGGCGACACGGCCGAGGCCGCGGCGAAGACCGGCCTCGCCGCGCTCGAGACCAGCCTCAAGGGCGCAGGCATGACGATGGACGATCTGGTGTCGGTGCAGATCTTCTGCCCGGACGTCGCCGACTACGATGCGTTCAACAAGGTCTACCGTGCCATGTTCAAGGGCGAGTTCCCCGCGCGCGCGTTCGTGGGCTCGGGCCCGCTGCTGCGCGGTGCGAAGTTCGAGATTCTGGGGATCGCGGTCAAGCGCTGAGTAGGCCGGGGCTTTAGCCCCGGCAGAGCCGGCCCTGAAGGGCCGGCCTACGGGCCGGGTCTAAGGACCCGGCCTCCATCGGATCAACTCGGCGCGCGCGTCGGACTCGGACATCACGCGCGTCGCGCACGACAGGAACTTCGCCTCGAGCTCGGCGGCGCTCGCGGGATTCGTGGGATAGCCGCGGGCGCCGTGCGCTTCCTTCGTAAGAATGCGGCCGTCCTTCAGACCCACGCGGACACGCGCCTCGGTCAAGGCCGGCTTACTGCCACCAATCTCCGGGTCGACCCGCATCGTGACGCGGGGCATCAATGCTCCGACGCGGCGATCGCTGAGACCGGCGTCATCGAACGTATCGATCGAGACGCGGCCATGGACGACAGCCGACGCTACGCAGAACGGCATGCTGAACTTGCCTTCGAGCGGGCTCGACGGCCTCTCGTAAATCAGAATCGTCGGCACGATCGGATCCACGTCGATCTCGATCTTCTCGACATCGCCGGCCGTGAAGGCGTGCTCGGATCGCAGATCGAGCACGGCATCGAGCGATGGATGCGTACCCGCGCAGGACGGGTACAGCTTCACCGTAATGCCGGTATCCAGAATCTCCCATCGGGATCCGAGGTCGGCGGTAACACTCGCCAGATCCTCGGACTCGGCGTCGAGCGCGTGCAGATAGCCCTGCGGGCCGTCAATCGCCTTGTCGCTCGCGGTCAGTCCGCTCTTCGCAAACAGCGCCGCGAGCACGCCGTCGCGCGCCGCCATCCCCGCATGCAGCGGCTTCACCATCGTCCCGAAGTTCTCTTTGAGGCCCGAGGTGGACGACGCGGCGATGGCGAGCGCGTGCCCTGCGGCCCCTGCATCGAGACCGAGAAGCCGCGCGGCGCCGGCCGCCGCGCTCATCACGCCAAGCGTGGACGTGCAGTGCCATCCGCGCTGGTAGTGCCGCGGATTCATCAATTTGCCGAGACGCGCCTGGACCTCGAACCCCACGACGTAGGCGTCCAGAATCGCGTCCAGTGACGCGCGGGTGAACTCTCCGATCGCGACGATGGCCGGAACGAGCGGAGCGCTCGGGTGCGCGAGCGAAATGAAGCACATGTCGTCGAAGTCGAGCGCGTGGGCGGCCGTGCCGTTCGCGAGAACGGCCACCGGCGCCGGCGCCGTCATCGGTGTGCCCCAGATCGAGCACCCCCCGGGCTGCGCCGGCGGAGGCGGCGCGGTTGTTGCAGCCCCGCCCGATCCGGCGAGCCGGATTGATTCGCGAACGATCCGCGCGGCGGGCTCGGCCGAGCCCGCCAGTGCGACGCCGATCGTGTCGATGACCGCCCGTTGCGCGTTCGCGCGCGCTTCCGCGGATGGCGTCGTGTCGACGACAAACCGAGCGAGCTGTTCCAGGGACGTCACAGCGAGAGTCTATACGCGCTTAGAATGCCCGCGTGACCCGCTCGGCTCACCTCGGAGCGATCGCCACGATGGCCGCGCTGACCGTCGCCCTCGTGGCGACACAGCAGCAGCCGGTCTTTCGCAGCGCCACGCACTACGTGCGAGTCGACGTCATCGTGACCGATCGCGACGACAAGCCAATCACCGATCTCACGAAAGACGACTTCGAAATCAACGCGGGCGGCCGGCCTCAGAAAGTCGCGGACTTCACGTTCGTTTCGATCCCGCTGGCAAATCGCACCGTGAATGTGGACGTGCCACCGGGACCACCGTCAGACGTTGGCTCGAACTCACCAGCACTGCGCTCGAGCCGTGCGATCGTGATCTTTGTGGACGACTCGTCGTTGAGCACCGTGCTCAATTGCCCAGAGTGCCCCGAGGTCATCGTCGCGACCAAGAACGTCCTGACGAGATTCCTGCAGTCGTTGTCCGCCGATGATCAGGTGGCGCTCGTCTGGCAGAGCCGGTCGGACGTCAGCCAGGACTTCACGAACGATATTCCGCGCCTGATCGCGGCGGTCAACAGCCGGAAGGCAGTCATCGGGCTCACACCGATCGGACCGCCGTGGCGCGCGCGCGTGAACTCGCTGAAGTTCGCGGTCGGGGCCCTGGCCGGGAGCCAGTACGCGCGGAGGGCAATTGTGTTTGTCGGCGTCCGCGCGTGCAATCCGGTTCCAGGGGCGCCGAACAGCGCCCCTGGCGCCATCTTCGATACCGAGCCAGAAGAGTGCCGCGATCTGTACAAGAAAGCCCGCGAGGCAAACGTGCCGATCTATGCGATCGACCCCCGCGTCCTGCCCATGCACGGTGATGACACGCTTGCGGAGCTGGCGGTTAACACCGGCGGCCGGCACTTCATGCAGCAATCCAACCCACAGTGGGCCGTCGATCAGATAGTCATCGACAACGGCAGCTTCTACACACTTGGCTTCTATCCCGATCCGATCGTCAGTGACGGCAAGTACCACGAGTTCAAGGTGACGGTGAAGCGACCAGGACTGCGCGTGCGCTCACGCGATCGATATCTGGCCGACACAGCGACAACGAAACCGTCGAGTCCGCAGCGTGACATGACGAAGGCGCTGGCCGCAGGCCTCGACGATCCGAGTCTGCCCATCCGCGCGTTCGTCGCGCCGCTGGTGCCCGGACTCCGCGCTTATACAAAGACGCTCGTCACGGTCGAGGTCGGCTATCAGCGGCCGGATTCGGGAGACATGGCGCTCAAGGACGAACTCCGTGTCGGCATCCTGGCGCTCTCACCCGACGCGAAGATCAAGTCTTCGTTCCAGCGCCCGATCAAGTTCACCGGCAAATGGAAACCGACGGCACGCGGCACGCTCGTCCTGAATGAAGTGATCGACCTGCCGCAGGAAGAGTTGACGGTGCGCGTGGGCGTGACCAGCCAGGCGCTCGGGAAGACCGGCACCACGCACGTACCTCTCGACGTCCCGAACTTCCGCAAGACCGATCTTCAGCTCAGCTCCGTCGTCATCGGATCGGCGGTGCAGACCATTGACGCGGCGATTGGACTCGACATCCTCCGCACGGTCGTGCCGTTCCAGCCGACGACCGCCCGCGCGTTCGTGCGCGCCGACAAGCTTCGAGTTCTTGCGTTCGCCTACTGGGGCTCCAACGACACGCGCCTCGCCTCAGACGTGCGGATTGACGGCCAATCATTGCGTCGCGAAACACCAATCGTCCGGACTCCCGTCCTGGGACGACGTGAGGCAACGATCGACGCTGCCCTCTCACTCGAACAGCTTTCGCCGGGCCCCCACGTTCTGTCGGTTGTGGCGGAATTACCGAACGGCAAGCGAGCGATCAAGTCGGTACCGTTCAGCATCCAGCAGTAGCCGGCGGCCCGAAGGCCGCCGGACGCGCGGCGGGTTAAAGCCCGCCGTCTACGCGTTAGGTCCAGGGCGTGTCGGGCAACGGAGTGGGCCACCGCTGCTTTCGTTCGTAGGCATCCAGCTGCAGGAAGAACGTACCGACGCCGGCCGCGCCCTGCATGAATCCTGTTTGAGCGACGACGTTCTCTGGTGAGACGCGGTTCTCCGCCTGCACCCATCTCAATCCGCTTGCGTCATCGGTCGCGCGGGACATTGTGTTCTTCACGACACGGGCGCCGAGGCCGGCGGCCCAGGGCAGCCGGTGCCGCGCGAGATCGATCGCGTACTGACCGATGCCGACGTTTCCGCAGCACTGCGAGATGTTGTTCCAGTAGCCGGCCGACTGTTGTTCAGGAGCGCCGGACGACATCAGCCACGACGTGAGCTCGCCGATCGAGCGGTGATGCCGCTGGTCGCCGGTGATACTGAGCAGCCGGTAGAACAGCCGCGCCGTCCCCACGGGCCCGTGGCACCAGCTGAGATAGAAGCGATTCTCTCCTCCGCCCGTGACGTGGAAAATCGCGCGTGCGTTGTCGCGGCGTGTCGACACCGCATCGAAGTACTTCACGCCGGCGAGCGCCGCATCGAGGTATGCGCGTTCGTGGGTCGCCTCGTGCAACGTCGCCAGGAAGTACGCGACGCCGGCGGTTCCGTGCGAGAAGTTCGGATAGTTCGCGCCTCGCTGGCCCGCCGGGAACCACATGAGCCCGCCCTCGGCGGGAACGCCCTGCGCAATCAGCCGGCGGCCCGCACGGGCGGCGAGATCGCGGAGCGAGCGATCTTTCCAGGCACTCGCCGCGTCCAGCAGGAACAAGCCAGTCCCGGCCGTGCCGCTGACGATATCGTTGGAATCGGACCAGTCAGCGCCGTCGCCGGCAGTTCGCGCGCGGGCTGTCAGTGTCGCGGCCGCCTTCTTCGCGTGGTCGGTCCACGACGCGCCGACTTTGGTCTTCGCGAGCGCCATGTACGTCGTGCCGAGGCCGGCGGTGCCGGTGTAGAGACCGGTGTTCAACTTCTCTCCGGCGCGCGCAGATTCTGCGACGAGGTACGCGCCGCCGCGATCGGCACGCTCCCGCCAGCGCGCGTCGCCGGTCGCGGCGTACAGATTCGCGAAGAAATACACGACACCGGGCGTGCCGTTGTAGAAGTCCAGACCAATGGCTGCGGGCTTCAGCGGATCGGCGGGCCACGCAAGTCCGCCGTCGCGATCCTGCGCCGCCTTGTCGATCCACTGGCCGCAGCGAATCGCAACGTCGAGCCAGGGACGAGGCGAGGAGCGCTCGGCAGCAAGAAGAGAGACAATGCCGGGCCCGAGGCCGACGGCCGCCGCGGCGAGCGCGGTTTCCGAAAGAAACGTTCGACGAGAGGGTCCGGTGACGCTCATGGCACGACGATCGTGCCGATCCTAGACGAGAATGGGTTGTCCCATGCGGGCGATTCCTGTTCTCGCGCTCGGCGCGATCCTCTCGGCTCTCACTACCGGTCCGGCACAGCAATCGCGCCAGCCGGCGTCGCGTGCGGCAGTCGTACTCACCTGGGACCAGGCTCAGCGCGAGGCCGGATTCGCGTCGATGGAGGCGATCTTTCTCACCCGCACGGTGCGGGCGGGAGGAAAACCGCATCGATTGGCGCCGGGCAGGCCACTTGCTGCGTTCGGCGCCGGAGGCCCGCGTAGCGGCGACTTCGATCGGTTCGTGACCGACCAGAAGATTGCTGGCGTGCTCGTGCTCCACGACGGAGTCGTACGGCTCGAGCGGTACGCGCTCACCGGCGGCGCCCAGGTCAGGTGGCACTCCTTCTCCATCGCCAAGTCGATCACCTCGACACTCGTCGGCGCCGCTATGAAGGACGGCTTCATCAAAAGCCTCAACGATCCCGTCACGAAGTACATCGCGGATCTCCGCGGAAGCGCGTACGACGACGTGACCGTCCGGCAGTTGCTGACGATGACGTCTGGCGTCCGGTGGAATGAGGACTACGCGGATCTCAATTCCGACGTGGCCAGGATGTACGCAACCCCGCCCGATCCTGGGTTCGACATGACCGTGAGCTACGTGCGCAAGCTTCCGCGTGAAGCGCCGCCGGGCACGAAGTGGGTCTACAAGACATCGGAGACGAACCTCGTCGGCGTGCTCGTGATGGAGGCAACGAAGAAACGCCTGGCGGATTACCTCTCGGAAAAGATCTGGCGGCCGTACGGCATGGAGCGCGACGCCGAGTGGATGATCGACGACGCCGGCCACGAACAGGGCGGATGCTGCCTGGCCATGACGCTTCGCGACCTGGGCCGCTTCGGCCAGTTCATCCTCGAGGGCGCGAGGATCGGACGCACGTCAATCGTCCCGGACACGTGGCTCGCCGAAGCCACGCGCGCGCAAGTCGAAACGGGCGGCGGCGGATCCGGCTACGGTTATCAGTGGTGGCCGCGCCCGGACGGTACGTTCGAGGGCCGAGGGATCTACGGTCAGACACTGCACATCGATCCTGCGAGGCGCCTCGTGATCGTGATCGACAGCGCCGCGACGCAACCGACGGACCGGGCTCAGGGCGATGCGCGGCAGGCCTTCATCGCCGCAGTCAAAGCTGAGATGTTAAGTGTCAAGGGGTCAGACCGGGGTCAGACCACTTTGGAGTTTTTCCCACATGGAATCTGGCCGGTAAGAGGGTCGTCTGCCAACGTTGCCGGGACAAGATGAGCGAACCCCCGAGGGCGTCAGAACTTGCTGGGTTTCTTGTGTTGGAGTTTTTCCAAAGTGGTCTGACCCCGGTCTGACCCCGTACTACCCCCAGAAGCCGGTGACGGATTTGATCTTGCCGTCGGCCCCCAGCGAGAACACGTTCGAGCCCTGACCGCGCGCGGCGCCATCTGGTCCGACCGCTGTCCAGTCAGCGAGCACGGTGCCCTGGCAGTGGCGGACAGAACCTCGGCGCTCGAGTTTCATGCCCGGCATGAACTGGAGCGCAGCCTGAATGTGCGCCGACACATCGTCGATGCCGTCCAAAAGGCTGTAGCGATCGCGGAACGATACGGTTGGAGAGGCAATCGCTCGAAGTCCGGCGTCGCGTCGCGCCGGATCGGCTTCCGCCCAGAGCGAGAACCACTGATCCACGCGCGGCTCGACGCCCTCGTGCAGAACATTCAGTACCGCATTGCTGAACAGCGACAGCTGGAAGCGCCAGCCCTGGACGTGATGGTCGCGCGAGAAGCCTTCCGGGAATTCGTGGTGCAGGTGCAGGCGCGTGCCGGTCTCGACCGTGTCCAGCGAAATCCTGACGCGCGATCCACCGGCCGGAAACGGCTGGCCGGAATCGTAGCCGTAGGTGAACAGCAGATGCTGCGGAGCGCGCAGTTCCAGCACCTCCCCGCTCACGTGCACGTTGCCCGGATGGCAGATGTACACCCTGCCGCCCACGCGCGGCTCGATGGTCGAGCCGGCGCCCCACCAGGACGCCCACCGTGCGTTGTCGGTGAAGAACGAGAACACGACTTCGGGCGGTGCCTCAATCATGATGATGCGGTCGAGCTCGAACGGCAGATCCATAAGCACCTCTAACGTGTCCGTTTTGGTTTCGAAGGCGTGCGTCCAGCGCGTTTCCGCCGGCGTTGCGGCCGCGGGCCACGGCGCGACGCCTCGAGCTCGGCGGCGAGTTTCAAGCGCCCGAGCGCGTCTCTCCACATGTGTTCGAGCATGTCCGCGACGCTCGAGAGCCGGGAACGATTCGCCCGGTAGAACCTGCGGCGTCCGTCTTGTCCGTCGATCCGCGCATTGAGCAGCCCGGCTTCGACGAGCGACTTGAGCTGCAGGGAGACCGCGCCCCAGCTGACATCCGGCATTTCCCGCCGAATCTCGCCGGCACCGCACTCGGCGTTCCAGGTCAGCCGGAGGATTTCCCGCCGGCGCGGGGACGCGATGGCCGCCAGCACGGCGGGGTCGGGCATGGAGTTAATTTAGTTGTAACTAAACTAAATGTCAAGGCCGCCCTACGTAGGCCGGGCCTTCAGGCCCGGCGTTCAGCGGCGACGGACTGTGAACATGACGGCGCCGTGGGCCGGCACCCTCGTCGTGAACGCGCGATCGAACGTGCCGAGATCGCGTTGCTGCCAGAGATCGCGCACGACCCGCGAGCCGGAGACGCCGAGCTCCGTCCACGTCGCGGTCATGTCGGCCGCCTGAAGTCCGCGGTTGAAGAGCCCGGCGGCAACCGATCCATCCGCAAGCGGCTTCACCCAGAGCTCCAGGCGCTCGCGCTGATAGACGCGCGACGCCGCCTTGCCCAGCGCGTCCTGATTCACGCCGAGCACCTCGTGATTCGTCATGAGGTCCGTCGTGAACTTGTCGAACTGCGTCATGTCCGCGCCAATCAGGAGCGGCGCGGCCTGCAGCGACCAGAGCGAGATGTGCGTGATCTGCTCGTTCGGCGTGAGCCGCGTGTCGTGAATGTTCGGTCCCCAGCCCACTTTGCCGATCACGAGCATGTCCGGATCGGTCCAGTGCCCCGGCTTCGACCAGCGCACCTTGTCGTCCTGCCGGAAACCGACGGCGGCCATGTTCGACCACACGTCCGTCAGGTCACCGGTCGTGCGCCAGAGATTCCCGCCAACGTCCGCGCCCCACTCCCAGACCTTCCCCATCCCGTACTGACAGAGGCTGTAAATGATGTCGCGATTCACTTTGGCGAGAGCGTCCCGCATCACGATGTACGGCTTCTGCAGATCGGCGACGGCCTGCTTCGGATCGGTCGATCCGTACGAGCACCAGTCGTGCTTCAGCAGATCGAATCCCCACTCCGCCCACGTCTTTGCGTCGATCTCTTCGTGGCCCGCACTGCCCGCCAGTCCCTGGCACGTGCGTGGCCCCGGTGACGAATAGATCCCGATCTTGAGGCCCTTGCTGTGCACGTACGCGGTCAGCGCCTTCATGTCGGGGAACTTGTTGTTTGGCTGGAGCACGCCGGCGGCATCGCGCGTGCCCTCCCAGCCGTCATCGATATTGATGTACTGATACCCGTGCGCGGCAAGGCCTGACGCCACCATCGCGTCCGCCGCGGCCCGCACCTTCCCATCATCGACGCTTCCGCCCCAGACATTCCACGAGTTCCATCCGATCGGCGGCGTCAGCGCGAGCGCGTCCTTGCCACCGACGATCGTCAGCGTGCTCGTAGCGCGGCCCTTCGCGTTTGTCGCGGTGATCGTCACGGCCGTACGGCCTTCGCGCGCGATTGCACCGGTGATGATGCCGGTGGCGGGATCGAGTGCGAGTCCCTGCGGCAGATTCTTCGCGGCAAACGTCAGCGGTGCCTCGCCTGTCGCGGGAATCCGGAAAAGGAACGGTCTGCCGGGCGTGCCGCCAGTGATTCGCGGCGCATTGATCCGCGGCGCCGCGGGCCATCCGGACGCAAGGGGCGGCGCCGGCTCCGATGGAAACGTCCAGCTCTCCGGCTTAGCGGTGGCGCCAGTCTTCAGATAGATCAGACCGCCGCCCCAGTCCGCGTAGTCGCCGTTGCTCGTATCACCGCCATCGTCGATGAATAGCTCAAGGAAGCGCGCGCCAGTGAGATCGATATCGACCAGCTTCGGGGCGTCGCCCACGTGCAGCACACCGCTCTCGAACCTCTTCTTGTTGTCGACCCAGACTTCGACGGCGACAGAAGCTTCACCGGCGGCCAGATCATCGAGACCGACCATCGATACAAACCGGGTCGCCTGTCCCTTGAGATCGATGATGAGCTCGTTGATCGACAGCGTGCCGATGCCATGCGGGTAGGTAATGCCGCCGAGCACGATGGGCGTCGGAACTGGAGCGGTACCGCGCCCCGCTGGCTGTGCCGCCGGCGCCGCGGTGCCACGACCGCCTCGTCCGCGCGCGAGTGTTCCTCCAGCACGCGGTGTCTGGCGCCGCTGCACCATCTTCGAAAGATCGAGACTGTCGAGCCAGATCGCGTTCGGTGGTGGATCGTTCGCGGTCATTACCGCGCGAAGCTGATCCTGTTGGGACGACGCAAGCAACGAGGCCGCAAGGACTGCGACGCAGACGAAACTCCAGATGTAGGCCGGGCCTTTAGGCCCGGCATTCATTGAAAGCATTGGCGAATGCTACCGCAGCGGCGATTGCGCCGACCTTATTGCGACATAAGAAGCCGGGCCTGAAGGCCCGGCCTCCATCAATCGAACAGTCCCCTCTGGGGTCCGGGCGGATGACGGAAAGCATCGGTCGAGAGCTCCATCTTCCTGGTGTAGCCCAGTCGACGGCAGTGAAGATTGAACACCTGATGAATGGCCTCGGCGAACGGCCCGTCGCCGGCCATGCGCGCGCCGAAGTTCGGATCGTTCAACTTGCCGTGGCGCATTGCTCGGAGGCGATTCAGTACCTTCTCTTTGCGGTCAGGAAAATGCGCTTCGAGCCAGTCGGCAAACAGATCCTTCACACCGTGCGGAAGACGAACAACAATGCGGCCCGCCGTCTTCGCACCGGCTTCTGCCGCTGCTTTCAGAATCGCCGGCAGCTCGTGGTCGGTGAGACCAGGTACGATCGGCGCGACCATCACGCCGACGGGAATTCCCGCAGCAGCCATCGCGCGGACCGCCTCGAGTCTGCGGGCCGGACGTGACGCTCGCGGTTCCATCACGGCGGCCACATCATCGTCGAGCGTCGTAATCGACAGCATCACCTGAGCGGCGCGATGCTTCGCAAGCTCTGCAAGTACATCGATGTCGCGCGTCACGGTGTGACTCTTCGTGACGATACCGACTGGATTCCTGAACTCCGCCATCACCTCGAGGCAAGCGCGCGTCAGCTTCAGACGCCGCTCGATCGGTTGATACGGATCGGTGACGCCGCTGAAACCGATGCCCTGCGGCGTCCATGACTTCGCAGCGAGCTCCTTGCCCAGCAGCGCGGCCGCGTTCTCCTTCACGAAGATCTTGCTTTCGAAGTCCACACCGGCCGAGAGTCCGAGGTACTCGTGGTACGGGCGCGCGTAGCAATAGATGCAGCCGTGCTCGCAGCCGCGGTACGCGTTGAGGTACACGGCCATCCCGACGTCGGGGCTGTCGTTGTAGCTCAGAATGGACTTCGACGTGTCCCGATAGATCTCCGTCGCCGTCGGCGGTCGCTCGTCGTCATCATCGATACGCTCGGTGATGACGGCGAGGCGTTCGAAGCGTCCGGCTGGATTGCCGGTTGCGCCGCGCCCACGCTCAACCTGGGGATCGGACATGGCCTTCAGTGTACGGTCCGGCCTGTGACGGAGTAGGTCATAATCCCCGCGCATGCCGCTCAGCGCGGGAACTCGCATCGGGGCCTATGAAGTCACGGGCGCAATCGGCGCCGGCGGAATGGGCGAGGTCTACCGGGCCCGCGACCACAAGCTGAATCGCGACGTCGCCATCAAGGTTCTGCCCGATCTCGTGGCGAACGACCCCGATCGCGTCGCCAGATTCACGCGCGAGGCGCAGCTGCTCGCGGCGCTCAACCACCCCAACATCGCGCAGATTCATGGGCTCGAACAGATCAAGGAAGGCCACGCGCTCGTCATGGAGCTCGTCGAGGGCGAGGATCTGTCCGCGCAGATTTCGCGTGGCGGGCTGTCACCGGCCGATGCTCTGGCCATTGCGCGGCAGATTGCCAGCGCGCTCGAGGCCGCGCACGAACAAGGCATCATTCACCGCGATCTGAAACCGGGCAACGTCAAGGTTCGCGCCGACGGCGCCGTGAAGGTCCTGGACTTCGGACTCGCGAAGGCGCTGACAGCCGACACGACGAGCGGCGCATCGGAGGCAATGAACTCGCCGACGCTCACGGCTCGCGCCACGCAACTGGGCGTGATTCTCGGCACCGCCGCCTACATGTCGCCGGAGCAGGCGAAAGGCAAACCCGTCGACAAGCGCGCGGACATCTGGGCGTTCGGCGCCGTGCTCTACGAAATGCTTGCCGGCCGGCGCGCGTTCGCCGGCGAAGACATCTCCGAGACGCTAGCGGCGGTCCTGACACGCGAGCCGGATCTCGCCTCGCTGCCGAAGACAACGCCGCCGGCGCTGACCACGTTGATTCGCCGCTGCCTTGAACGCGACACCAAACGCCGTCTGCGCGACATCGGCGAAGCGCGTCTGGTACTCGAGGACCCCGCCGTACTCGCGCCACCGGTCGCTGGACCGGTAACCGTGGCCGCCGGCCGGGCTCCGGTCGCGTGGCGAGTTGCGACCGCTGGACTTGCGCTCGCTCTTATCGCGGTCGGTCTGCTGTGGTGGACCTCAAATCGGCAGGACGCGACACCTGTTCGCATGAGCATCGTCCCGGCAAAGACCGTGACTTTCGACCTGACAATCCATCCATCGGTGGCCGTTTCCAGGGACGGATCCATGGTGGCGTTCGTCGGCCTTGACGGAGGTATCCGGCGACTGTACGTCCGGCGGATGGACGACTTCGAGGCGCGCCCGCTCGAGGGCACGGTGGGCGCGGCTGCCCCTTTCTTCCGGCCGGATGGCTCCTGGATTGGGTTCTTCGCAGCAGGAAAACTGATGAAGATCCAGACCGCCGGCGGACCGGCGATTCCGCTCGCGGATGTTGTAGACAACCGTGGTGGCGTATGGACGGACGCCGACACCATCGTCTACGCGCCGAACGCAGCCACTCCCATCTTTGAGGTCCCTGCCGCCGGCGGTACGCCAAGACAGGTCTCGAAACTCAACGCCGACGGCAAGGAACGCACGCACCGCTGGCCGGCCATGTTGCCTGACGGCAAGACCGCGCTCGTTACCGTCGGCAGCGTCGAGCGTCCGGATGACTACGACGAAGCCAGGATCGAGGCCGTCAATCTCAGTACGGGCGACCGGAAGGTCGTCATCAAGGCGGGAAGGACGGCGCGCTACGCGCGTACCGGTCACCTGCTCTTCGTGCGCGGCAAGATCCTGTACGCCGTTCCATTCAATCCCACCACGCTGATAGCCGGTGAGTCCCCGACGCCTGTCGTTGACGGTATTTCCGGCGATGTGACGACTGGATCCGCGAACTATGCGGTCGCCGATTGGGGCGCCCTGGTGACGATCCCGGGCGATCCGAGCGGCAGCGACAAGCGCCTTTCGTGGGCCGACAAGCAGAAAAAGCTGACGCCGGTTGACGTCCCGGCCGCCATCTATACGGATCCGCATCTCGCGCCGGACGGCAGGCGCGTCGCCGTCGCGATCAGCTCCGGCGCAAGCAACCTTGACCTTCATGTGATCGACACGCTGCGAGGAACCTCAACCAAGCTCACGTCGGGTGGCTCAAACCGGACGCCGTTGTGGAGCGCAGATGGGCTGCGGCTGATTTATGTTTCGTACGACCGCATCCGGAATGTCTCGAAGGTCATGAAACGGCTGGCTGACGGCACCGGGGAGCCTGAAACGATCAATGAGATCGCCGGTCAGGCGTACGCCGACGATTTGACGAAGGACGGCGGCACGCTGATTTTTACCGTCAACGCGTCAATAGCGGGCGCCCGGGCGGAAGTTTTCAGCATTGCTCTGCAGAAGGGATCGAAGCCGGTGCTTGTCGCAAACTCGCCGGCGGGCGACGTGAGTGTCAGCTCGCTGTCTCCGGACGGTAACTGGATCGCCTACGGCAGCTTTGCCGTCGGCCAGCCTCAGGTGTTCGTGCAGGCGTACCCGGGCGGGGGCGGTAGAACCCAGGTCTCGAGCGCCGGTGGGCAGGAGCCCAGGTGGTCGCCAGACGGCCGCGCGCTGTACTACGTAGACACCGCAGGAACACTGATGGAGGTTCCGCTCGAGCCGGGTAAGGTGTTCAGCCCCGGCAAGCCGCAGCCGATCCTCAACAACATGGCGTTCTCGAGCACGGACAGCGGGCAGACCTATTCCGTGTCGAAGGATGGCCGCTTCCTCATGCTGCGCGCGTCGCGCGAAGGCGGCCTGCAGCCCGAGATTCGCGTCATCCAGAATGTCTTCAGTCAGCTGAAGAGCATTCGCTGAGCCGGGCGCGATGCCGCCGCCGAATCGCACCTTCAGTCTCGACTGGCTGCGTCTCGCGCTGGCATCCCAGGTCGTCGGCCTGCACATCGTCGGTCTCCATCCCTTCGTCGTGGTCTATCCCGTCGGCGCGTTCGTCTGCATCAGCGGCTATCTGATTCCTGATTCGTTCGCGCGGTCGCGGGGCTGGCCGCACTTCGCGTGGAAACGCGCGCTGCGTGTGATGCCGGTGTTCCTGTTGTCGCTGGCGCTGGTCGCCGTCGTCGAGCCGTCGAAGCTGTGGCTGACCGTCCTCGCTTATCTGACGATGAATGTGATGGGCGCCGGCAACGCGAACAACGCGTTGTGGTCGCTGATGGCCGAGGAGATCCTGTACGCAACGCACGCGCTTACGCGGCCGTGGTATGGCCGCGCGCTCGCGTGGACCGGTCTCGCGATCTCGATGGTGGGTCTCTGGCTGACGGTGCGGTATTCGTATCTGCCGGTGGTCTCAGGTTGTTTCTTCGCCGGCAACCTGATTGCGCTCCACCCGGGCTGGCGGCGCGTTGGCGTGGTCTGGATTGCCGCGGTGTTGCTCGCAGTCGCCGGCGTGCAGACGCGGCTCGCGATGCACGAGGAGATCGGCACGATCGGCCGTCTTGGCCTGCCGATCATCGGCGCCACCGCGCTGCTCATGCTCACGTTGCGAATCCGTCTACCCGAGCTCCGGGCCGACTATTCGTACAGCCTGTACGCACTCCACCTGCCGGTGCTCCACCTTTTCCCTGGTTCCCGCCTCAGGATGGCGATTGCCGCCGTGACGGTGTTGCCCGTCGTGTGCGCGCTGGTCTGGCGGTTCGTCGAAGTGCCGGCGCTGCGATTGAAGGATTGGCGGCCGTTCAGCCCTGAACGCCCAAAGCCGACATGAACCTCGTCTTGATCTGCACGTAGTCGAGTGTCGGCTTGGCGCCGGGAGCGTTCTCAGTCACCTTCGCGACGATGACATGCGGGCCGGACTGTGCGTCCGCTCGATTCGCCGCCGTTCGCAGCTCATCGATCGTCGTCACCGTGACCACCGAAAAGATGCTCATCGCTCTGGCGGCGGCCGCGAGATCGGCGCCGTGCGCCGTCGCCGTATCCTGACCGCCGGTCGTGCCGTACAGCGCGTTGTCCCAGACGATGAGGACGAGGTTTTTCGGCCGTACCCACCCGATCGTGGCGAGGGATCCAAGATTCATGAGCAGCGAGCCGTCGCCGTCAAGCACCACGACTCTTCGATCCGGCTGCGCCATTGCCAGCCCTACGCCAATAGACGACGCGAGGCCCATGCTGCCCCACGTGTAGAAGTAAGTGTCGCGGTCGCCGGTCGCGAACAGGTCGTATGCCGGATGACCGAGGCTCGCGATGACAGGATTACTGCCGAACCACTCCGTCAGTGCCTTTGTTGCTTCGAGTCGCGTCATGAGGATTTGGTGACTGGGTGATTTGGTGACTTGGCGATTTCAGGTTCGGGGCACGGTGATCCGGCGCGGTAACAGACAAGCACGCGACTGATTCGCAGCGAAGGCTTCCATGCCGAGGCGTTCAATCGTCTGTGCCGCCGCCATGGGCGACGACAGGGTCTCGTGGGGAATGCGAATCGCGTCCAGAATCGGCCCTACGGCCTTGCCCATCGGAATCTGGGCCGGGTTCCACTCCGTGGCGTCTTCATCGCCGCGCATGCTGATCACGATGAGCGCTGGGATCTGATACGGGACGAACAGCGACGTCAGGCCGTTGATCGAATTGCCGAGGCCGGACGATTGCAGCATCACCGTCGGCCGCTTGCCTCCGAGATACAGGCCCGCCGCGATCCCGAACGCTTCCTCTTCACGCGTCGCAATTGTCGTCGTCACGTCGGGATACCGTTCGCGCAGTACCCGCAACACGTGCGAGAGCGGATTGTCGGGAACGTAGACCACGTGGCGGCTGCCGGAGGCATGGAGGCCGGCGCACACGCCTTCTGCCCAGACGGGAGATGAAGTCACCGCCGAGAGTTTATTTCACCTGCGCGAGCAAGTCGCGCGCGGCCTGATGGTTTGGCGCGAGTCGAACCGCGTCCCGCAGATGGGCGACGCCCTCGGGGACACGATTCAGCCGCAACAACACTACGGCCGCCTCATAGTGCCACTGCCCTTCATCCGGTGAGAGCTTCAACGCGTCGAGCAGTTCGCGCGCGCCGCCCTCGAGATTTCCGGCATTCGCATAGGCAAGGCCTAGATTCCGTCTCGCAAGCGCATACGCCGGTCTCAGCTCGAGCGCTCGGAGGTAGTGCGAAACCGCTTCACCGGACTGCCCAACCAGCGCGAGAGTCGCGCCCAGGTTGTTCTCGGTCTCCGCATCGTCCGGGCGCACGGCAAGCGCGTGTCTGAAGGACGCGATCGCGTCTGCCTGCTGGCCCCCCTGCGACTGGAGGAGGCCGAGATTCACGTGGTAGTCCGCGGCGTCAGGAGCGAGCCGCACCGCTTCCTTGTAGTAGCCAATCGCCCGCGCCGTATCTCCTCTGGCGGCTACGACCTCCGCCAAGCCCGCGTACGCGCGGAAGTTGTCAGGCGTGACGCCGAGCGCATGGCTCCAGAGTGTTTCGCTGTTGCGCCACACCTCGACCTGGGCTCGAGCCGGCGCTCCCAGAACCACAACCACAGCCCACAGACTGGCTGCCACCAGTGGCTCCAGCCGGCGCTTCACAACGGCCACCTCCGCGAGACCCCACACAGTCGCAATGAACACGCCGATGAGCGGCACATATGTGAACCGATCGGCCATCGAGTGGCTGCCGACCTGCACGATCCCGATCATCGGAGTCAGCGTAACGAGGAACCACAACCAGCCGATGGTGACGAACGGGCGCGTACGAGCGAACCGCCAGGCGATGAATGACAAGCCGAACAGCGCTCCACCACTAGCAGCCAGCTTCCACGCCGGAACCATGTGCGGAAACGGATAGAAGACTGCGAGCCCTGCCGGCCAAATCGTCTTGAAAAGATACGTAGCGTACGAAACGACGATGCTCTGGAGGCGAAGGGTCCAGGAAATCGCATCTGCGGCCGAGACCGCACCGATGGCCGTCTGCGCCGACAGGATGAAATAGATCGTCGCGACAACCGGAACGAGCAACGGCAACTTCTCGACGACGAGCCACCGCCAACGCGGCAGATCCGATACCGTGAATGACGCGCTGCGAAGCGGCCAGGCGTCGAGCAGCAAAAGGACGATTGGCAGTGTGACCAGCGTCGCCTTCGACAGGAGACCCAGCGTAAGCAGCGCGAAGACCGCGCTGTAACGCGCGACGCCCGGTTTCCGCGCGTAACTGACGTACGCGTGCATCGTCAGCATCCAGAACAAACCGCTCAAGACGTCTTTGCGTTCGGTGATCCAGGCGACAGACTCGACGTGGAGCGGATGCACCGCGAAAAGAGCTGCCACCACCGTACTGCGGCCGAATGCGCCGGTCATCCGCCAAAGCACCAGCAGTAGAAGGACGGCGTTCAGGGTGTGGAGGCCGAGGTTTACGAGGTGTTGTGGTCCCGGACGCATGCCGAACAATTCAACGTCCAGCATGTGGGAGAGAAAGGTCACGGGCCCGCCCGCCGTCGAATAGCCGTTGACCGGATTGATGAGCCAGCCCACTGCCGAAGCCGCCAGACCCTTCAAGACGATCGGGTGCTCGGATACGAAGGCGGGGTCGTCGTACGAAACGAACTCGAAATCGCGCACAGGCGCGAAGACCCCCAGCGTCAGGAGGACGACGGCCACGATTGCTGCAGCAATCCGCACCGGCCGAGTGTACCCACCTTCGCGCCAGGCGCTTCGGTGGGCACGCCTGTTATAAGCTCCCGCGAAGGGAGACCAGCATGAGGCTTCGAACACTCGCTCTCGTGGCAGCGCTGTGCGTACCAGCCGTCACATCCACGGCTCCGGCTCTTCAGCCGCAGGACTACGGCGTCAGCTCGCGGACCGGCTTGGTCGTGTCCGCATCCGGCGAGGCGTCGGACATCGGCGCGGCGATTCTCGCGCGCGGCGGCAACGCCGTGGACGCCGCCGTCGCCACGGCGTTCGCGCTCGCGGTCACGCATCCGACCGCCGGCAACCTCGGCGGCGGCGGCTTCATGATCGTGCGCACGCCCACCGGGCAGGCCACGTCGTTCGACTACCGCGAGAAAGCGCCCGGCAAGGCGACACCGACGATGTACGTCGGCGCGGACGGAAACATCAACCGGAGCCTCACCGCGGCCGGATACCTGGCGCCAGGAGTGCCAGGCACCGTCCGCGGCATGGCGATGGCGCACAAGAAATTCGGGAAGCTGCCGTGGAAGGACGTCGTCATGCCGGCGTCCGAGCTGGCAGCGCGCGGCTTCGCGATGCCGCCGTCACTCGTCCGCGGGCTGAACTCTGAAGTCGCGGGCCGCATGAGCGCGTTCCCGGCATCCGTGGCCGCCTATGGCAAACCCGGCGGCGGCCAGTGGGTGGACGGCGACCGTCTCGTCCTGCCGGATCTTTCGAAGAGTCTCGCGGCGATCGCCGGGAGTCCCGATGCGTTCTACACGGGATGGATCGCCGATCGCATCGCCGAAGACATGGCGGCCAATGGCGGCCTCATTTCAAAAGCCGATCTCGCGGCGTACCAGGCGGCGGAGCGAGTGCCCGTTCGCGGCACGTTCCTCGGCCACGAAATCATTTCGATGCCGCCGCCGAGCTCCGGTGGCGTGGCGCTGATCGAAATCCTCAACATGCTCGAAGCCCTGGGCATCGAGAAGACCAAGCCCGGCTCCGCGGAAGCGCTGCACCTGGTCACCGAAGCGATGCGGCGTGCGTTTCTCGATCGCGCGCGCTTCCTCGGCGATCCCGATTTCGTGCAGGTGCCGGTACAGAAGCTCACGAGCAAGGAGCACGCCAAGGATCTCGCCAAGGGCATCTCGCTGACGAAGGCCTCGAGCAGCGTCGAGCTCGGCAAAGACATCATCACCGTGCAGCTTCCGGCGGAGTCCGAAGAGACGACGCATTTCTCCGTCATCGACAAGGACGGCATGGGCGTCACGAACACTTACACGCTCGAAGGCGGTTACGGCTCGCACGTCGTCATCAAAGGCACCGGCATCCTGCTCAACAACGAGATGGGTGACTTCAACAAGAAGCCGGGTACGACGAACCTCACGGGCGACATCGGCACGCCGCCGAACCTGATCGCGCCGGGGAAGCGCATGCTGAGCTCGATGACACCGGCGATCGTTCTCAAGGACGGCAAGGTGCTCATGCTCACCGGATCGCCGGGCGGTCGTACCATTATCAACACTGTCGCGAACGTGGTGCTCAACGTCACCGCCTGGGGCATGATCGGCCGCAAGGCCGTCGACGCACCGCGGACCGATCACGAGTGGCTGCCCGATCGCCTCACGATCGAAACCAACGGTGCACCGGAAGAAGTCATCAACAAGCTGAAGGCGATGGGCCACGAGGTGCGCAGCACCGGCCGCCAGGGCGCCGCGAACTCGATCTGGGTACGGCCGGAGACCGGCACCGCGTACGGACTTGCGGATCCAAGGGACTCGGCCGCCAAAGCCAGCAAGGCGGGCGGCTAGTGGGGTCAGACGGGGGTCAGACCACTTTGGAGTTTTTCCAATCTGTCTAATTCCTTCCGATTGTTGTAGGATCTCGTCAATGTTTTCGTCGCTGCACCACCATCAGCATCATCACTGTCATGTGACGGGCCGGTGGAGTTGCGCGTAAATAACGACTGACACGAGTCAGGTTTTCGCAGCCCCGCCGGAAATGGCGGGGTTTCGTGTTTCTGGCCCCTCCTGTTTCCCGCCCGGCTGCAGTTTCGAACACGGACGGACCTGGAATTAGAGCACCTTGGAATTTTTCCAAAGTGGTCTGACCCCGGTCTGACCCCAACGCAGGTGCGGATACCACGTCATGTCAAGCGGTCGCTTCGGAGGATGCCCATGGACTTCTCGAAACTGAACGGCCTCGTGCCCGCCGTCATCCAGGACGACGGGACGAATGAAGTGCTGATGGTCGGCTTCATGAACGATGCCGCCCTGCAGCTCACGAAAGAGACCGGGTATGTCACGTTCTACTCGCGCACGCGCGAGCGGCTGTGGACCAAGGGCGAGTCCTCCGGCAACCGGCTCCGCGTGAAAACGATCGCAACGGACTGTGACGCGGACACGGTTCTGGTGCGGGTCGCGCGCGAGGGCGAGGGACTCGTGTGCCACCTCGGGACGGTCACCTGCTTCAACACGACGGAGGCCGGGCCGTGGGGCTCGGCGTGCTGATGACGCCCCTGAAACTCGGTCTGCCGAAGGGATCGCTGCAGGACGCGACGGTACAGTTGTTTGCGCGCGCCGGCTTCAACGTCTATGTGAGCTCGCGCTCGTACTACCCGGCCGTGGACGATCCCGAGCTCGAATGCCTACTGATCAGGGCGCAGGAGATGGCGCGGTACGTCGCTGACGGCGTGCTCGATGCCGGGCTCACCGGACAGGACTGGATCGCCGAACACGAATCGCAGCGTCCGCGTGAGCGATGCAACTCGACCGTGACGCCCATCGCCGATCTGATATACGCCAAGCAGAGCTTCGGCCGCGTCCGCTGGGTACTCGCCGTACCGGAGGACTCGCCGTTCCTGCGGCCTCAGGACCTCGAAGGGCGCACCGTCGCCACGGAGCTCGTCGCGGTCACGCGCGCGTACTTCGCGAGGCTCAACGTTCCGGTCCATGTCGAGTTCTCCTGGGGCGCGACCGAGGTCAAGCCTCCCGTCCTCGCCGACGCCATCGTCGAGGTGACGGAGACCGGATCGTCGCTCAAGGCGAACCGGCTTCGCGTGATCGACACCGTAATGACGTCGAACACGCAGCTCATCGCGAACACGGCGGCACTCGACGATCCGTGGAAGCGCCAAAAGATCGAGAACCTTGCGACGCTGCTCCGCGCCGCCATCGAGGCGCACGGGCGGGTCGGGCTGATGCTGAACGTCAGGCGTAGCGATCTCGATTCGGTGCTCGGACTGCTGCCGGCCCTCCAGCGGCCGACCGTATCGCCACTGAGCGACGAAGCATGGGTCGCGGTCAACACCATCATCGACGAGCCGACAGTCCGTGAACTCATCCCACGGCTGAAATCCGCCCGGGCCGAAGGAATTGTTGAGTACCCACTCAACAAGATCGTTCTATGAGGCTTGTCGCACGCATCATCCGTGACGTCCGGAAGCGAGGGGACGCGGCCGTGCGGGACTGGTCGAAACGCTTCGGCGATGCGGCTGCGACCGAGGCGTTCGAGATTCCGAGGCGCGAGTGGCGTGCAGCCGCTCGTTCGGTACCGCGCGAGGTTCGCAATGCGATTCGCATGGCGGCGGCGAATGTCCGCCGCGTGTCGATGCGCCAGTTGCCGCGGCCGTTCTCGCTCGAAGTTCGGCGAGGCGTGCGGATCGATCAGCGCGTCCAGCCGTTCGAACGCGTCGGCTGCTACGTTCCCGGCGGCCGCTATCCCCTTCCATCGTCGCTGCTTATGACAGTGATTCCCGCGCTGATTGCCGGAGTCAGAGACGTGACGGTGGCGTGCCCGAATCCCACGCCGGAAGTACTGTTCGCCGCGATCGAAGCCGGCGCGACTCGGGTCCTTCGGATCGGCGGCGCCCAGGGGATCGCCGCGCTGGCCTACGGCACGTCAACGATCGCACGTGTCGACAAGATCGCCGGTCCGGGCAACGCCTGGGTGGCCGCCGCCAAAGACCTCGTCGCCGTAGACTGCGCCATCGACATGCACGCGGGCCCGAGCGAGATCGTCGTGTGGGCGGAGCGTGGCAACGCGTCCTGGATCGCGGCCGACCTCGTCGCGCAGGCCGAACACGATCCGGCCGCGCGCGCGATCTTTGTCACGACCAGCGCGCGGCTCGCGCGCCTGGTCAAACGCGAGCTGCAGGGCGTCGGACAGGTCGTACGGGTCAGGAATCGTCAGGCGGCGATCGACGAGATCGATCGCATCGCTCCGGAGCATCTCGTGTGCATGAGCGCGAAAGACGCCGCGGCGATCCGCAACGCTGGAACAATCTTCGTCGGGCCCTGGAGCGCGCAGGCCGGCGGCGACTACACGACCGGATCGAATCACGTTCTGCCGACCTCCGGCGCCGCACGATGGCGCGGCGGGCTCAGTCCTGCAGACTTCGTCCGCGTCTTTACCGTGCAGACGCTCACGCGCCAAGGGCTTCGCGCCATCGGGCCCGCAGCCGCAGTACTCGCGGACGCGGAGGGCCTCTCACGCCACGCCCGATCCATCAGGATTCGCCTATGACCTACATTGTCGAGCCGCCGCGCAACGGACTGCGCCTGCACCTCAATGAGAACACTGCCGGCTGCTCGCCGGCGGTGCTCGCGGCGCTGCGCGCTCTCGAACGCAGCGACACGTCGTTCTATCCGGATTACGGCCGGATCACGACGATCGTCGAAGGGTGGCTCGGTGTGCCGGCGGGATGGGTACAGCTGACGAACGGACTCGACGAGGGCCTGCACGTTGCCGCACAGGCCGCTGCGCGTCGAGCGCCAGGCGCCGCGACCGTCATCATCGAGCCTGCGTTCGAGATGTACGCAGCATGCGCCGACGCGGCCGATCTCCGGCAGATTCACATTGCGCCGCCGGAGGACCTGTCGTTTCCAGTCGATGAAGTCCTTCGAGCGGTCTCACCGGACGTCCGCCTGGTCAGCGTGACCGATCCCGGCAACCCCACCGGCCTCGGTGTACCGTCCGGGATAATCGAGCGGCTGGCCGCGGCAGCACCTCACGCGGTTGTCTTCGTCGACGAGGCGTACGCGGATTTCAGCGGGCGAACCGCGATCGGACCTCTCCTCGATCGCCATCGCAACGTCGTCGTGGGCCGGACGTTCGCGAAGGGTCATGGCCTTGCCGCACTGCGTGCAGGTGCGCTCGTCGCGCATCCTGATTCGCTCGCCATCTATCGCCGTCTGCTGCCGCCGTACAGCCTGAACATCTGCGCCGTTCGCGCGCTGGAGGCGGCGCTTGCGGATCGGCCGTACCTGGACTGGTACGTGGCCGAGTCGGTGACGTCTCGGCGCCTGCTCTATGACTTCTGCGAACGTCACGCGTTCCACTACTGGCCGAGTGAAGCGAACTTCGTCCTGATTCGAATCGGCGGCCGGGCCACCGAGCTCGTGAAAGCGGTTGCGGACCGCGGCGTCTTCATTCGCGATCGGACAAAGTCGCCTGGATGCGCGGGCTGTGTGCGCATCACGGCCGGCGTGGTGGCCGATACGCGCGCGTGCGTCACTGCGATGGAGGAAGCACTTGCGTCATTCTCGAATTGATCGCCGAACGAAGGAAACACACGTGCGCGTCCGGCTGAATCTCGACGGCCGCGGCCGCTACCGGATCTCGACGGGCCTGCGTTTTCTCGATCACATGCTCGAGTCCGTCGCGCGGCATGGCGCGTTCGACCTCGAGATCACGGCGCAAGGTGACCTCGACGTGGACGCGCACCACACCGTCGAAGACACAGGCATTGCGTTCGGCGACGCGGTCCGGCAGGCGATCGGATCGAAGCGCGGCATCAACCGCGCCGGCTACTTCGTGATGCCGATGGACGAGACGCTCGCGGTTGCTGCGTGCGACCTGTCCGGGCGGCCCTACTGCGTCCTTGACCTCCGGATGCGGGCGGCACGAGTCGGCGACGTACCGTCCGAGCTGTTTCACGATTTCTTCGAAGGCTTCGCGTCGGCCGCGCGGGCGAACGTCCATCTCAAGGTCCTGTACGGAAGATCGAGTCACCATCAGATCGAGGCCGTCTTCAAAGCTTTCGCGCGGGCGCTGCGCACGGCATGCTCGCGCGATCGGCGGCTCTTACGGACGCTGCCATCCACGAAGGGACTGCTGTGATGGCGGGCCTCGAGGTTGCCATCCTAGATTACGGCGCCGGCAACGTCGCGTCGGTCGCGAAGGCGTTCAATCACCTGGGCGCCGATGCGCGGCTGACTTCGAGTGCCGCGGAGCTTGCGGCAGCGCGGGCGATTGTCGTGCCCGGTGTCGGTCACTTCAGCAGGACCGCATCAATCGGTCCCGATCTGCGTACCGCGATCCGGGCTGCCATCGATCGGCGCGTGCCCGTACTCGGCATCTGCCTCGGTCTTCACTGGCTGAGTGCGGGCAGCTCGGAAGCGCCGGACGTTCGCGGCATCGGAGTGTTCCGGGGCGCTTGCGAACCACTTCACGCAGCGGGCTCCATCAAGGTTCCGCACGTCGGCTGGAATTCGCTCGAGCACACCGGGCGCGCGTCGCGCCTGCTCGGTGGCATCGACAACGCGTCGTTCGCGTACTTCTGTCACTCGTACGCGCTGGCCGAGGCTCCCGACACCACGGCAATCAGTCGTCACGGCCAGGCTGTCTCGGCGGTCGTGGAGCGACACAACGTGTTCGGCGCGCAGTTCCATCCGGAGAAGTCGGGGGCCGTCGGCCTCAGGTTGCTCCAGAACTTCCTCGGTATCGTCGCGGAGACACGCTGATGCTCACGCGCCGTCTCATCGCCTGCCTCGACGTCAGCCATGGTCACGTCATGAAGGGCGTCAACTTCGTGGACCTGAAACATGCCGGCGATCCTGTCGAGCTGGCCCGGCGCTACAACGACGAGGGCATCGATGAGCTCGTTGTGCTCGACATCTCGGCGACGCTCGAGGGACGGCTGGCATTCGTCGACACCGTTGCCGCGATTGCGCGGGAGCTCTTCATTCCGCTCACTGTCGGCGGGGGCATCCGATCGATCGATGACGCCCGCGCTGTTATCGAGGCGGGCGCCGACAAGGTATCCATCAACAGCGCTGCGTTGCAGAATCCGTCACTGATCACGGAGATCGCGGGGCGCTACGGCAGTCAGGCCGTTGTCGTCGCCATCGACACGCATCACACCGCGGCGGGCGCCGAGGTCGTCAGCCGGGCAGGCACGGCACCGACTCGTCTCGATCCTGTTACATGGGCGCGAGAGGCTGAGGCTCGTGGCGCCGGAGAAATCCTCCTCACATCCATCGACCGCGATGGCACGCGATCCGGTTTCGACTGCGAGATCACGGCCGCGGTGAGCCGGGCCGTACGGATCCCGGTGATCGCGTCCGGTGGGGCCGGCTCGTACGACCACTTCGAAGAAGTCTTCACCGCCGGATGTGCGGACGCCGCGCTGGGCGCGTCAGTCTTCCATTTCCAGGACCACAGCGTGCCCGATCTCAAGCGCTGGCTCTCATCGCGCGACATCGGGGTCAGACCACATTGGAATTTTTCCAAAGTGGTCTGACCCCGGTCTGACCCCAATATGCTGATTCCATCAATTGATCTCATGAACGGCCGCATCGTCCAGCTCGAGCAGGGCGAGCGCCCCGTGTTCGCCACGGACGATGTCGAGGTTTGGATCGAGCGGTTCTCGGCGTATCCCATCGTCCAGGTCATCGACCTCGACGCGGCCATGAATCGCGGAAACAACAGCGCGATGGTGCTGCAGCTCTGCGCGCGCCTGCCCTGCCAGGTCGGGGGAGGGGTTCGCAACCCGGCGCGGGCTCAGGCGCTTCTCGAGGCCGGGGCCGTACGGGTCATCGCCGGCTCGTCACTGTTCACCAGTCACGGCGTCAACGTCCCGATGGCCGATGACCTGGCACGCGCCGTCGGCTCCGATCAGCTCATCGCCGCCGTCGACTGCCGGGCGGGACGCGTCGTCATCGACGGCTGGCGGACACGTCTCGCGATCTCGCCCGAACAAGCCGTCCGTGCCCTTGAACCGTTCGCCGGTACATTCCTCTGCACCATCGTCGACGGCGAGGGCCTGCTTGGCGGCATAGACATGGCAGCCGTGGGCTCGGTGGCGAGGGCGACGACGCGCCGGATCATCGCCGCGGGAGGGATCCGGAATCAGGACGAAGTCGACGAGCTGCACGCCGATGGCATCGACGCCGTGGTGGGAATGGCGCTCTACCGGACTACGGCCTTCGAGCGTGCATGTTCAGGCGCCAGTAGTCGAGCGTGAAGCGCTTCCGTTTCGGGAGCCTGACGACGATCTCGTCCAGAAACGGCATGCGGAGTTCCTCGGGCAGTCTCGCGAGATGCAGCCGGAACACGACCGTGGACACGAATGCGCGGTACTGCGCCTCGTCATCGAACGTGACCGGCGCTGCTTCGAGACTCGTGGCGATGTCCGTGAATCCCGTACGCGCCAGCCGATCCGCCGTGACGCGGTGATCGGCGAATTCCCAGATCGGCTGCCAGTCAGTGAACCATTCCGAGAAGCGAGGCAGCTGCATCGCCGCCTCCGCCGGCGCCCGTGCCTGCGCCAGGTTCTGGCCGCCGCCGCACTGCGCGTGCAGCATCCCGCCGCGCTTCAGTGCGCGAAAGACATTGGTGAAGAGTTCAGGATGGTTGCGCACCCAGTGGAACGTCGCGGTACTGAATGCGACATCGGCCACGCCGGCAAAAGGCAGCGCCGGCAGCAGGGCCTCGACGAACCTCACCGCGGGCCGCACGTCCGCGAGATGCAGACGCGCCTGCTCGAGCATCTGTCGTGACGCATCGAGCGCGACGATCTCGCCGCCGGGCAACCGCGCGGCCAACTCGGCTGTCAGCCGGCCGGTGCCGCAACCCAGGTCGATGACACGCTCATCGCCGCGGAGGTCCATTGCCGCAAGCACGGCGCGACCCCAGTTGAATTGCGGATCGGAGACGCGGTGGTACGACTCCGCATCCCACGCGCGGGTCACGATCTACTTCGCGCGAGCGATGTCGACCTTACCATTCAGCTTGAGACCATCTCTTTCGGCAGTGACGCTGCCCTTCAGATGGCCTTCGGCCAAAGCGAGCGTGAACTTGAGCGCCGGACCGCCGCCGTCACCCTGAACTTCAAACGCGACGTTGTTACCCTCGACCTTGCCCTTCTGGATCGCCCACTGCTGCGCGGCCGACGGCCCGGCCGTCCCGGTGAGGTCAGCGCCCTTGTGCACAAACGTCACCATCATCGATTCGGTGCGCTCGGTGCCATCCGGTCCAACACCGGTGAACGATCCCGTCCACTTGCCTGAAAAATCTTCAGCGGCCAGGACCGGAAGCGCGTACAATGCGAAAGCGATTGCGAGTGCCAGTCTTTTCATGGAGTCCTCCAGATCACAATACTCGAAACGCCGAGGGCGGGTTCCTACTTCGGAGGGAATTCGAGCGCCACGACGATCTTTGAACCCGCGGCCGCACCTGCGCGCCAGGTGACGTACACCGGCAGCGCGGGTGTCACCGGTCCGCACTGAATACTGCCCGTCAGATCCTTCCGGTAGGTGATGAAATCGACCGACGAAAGGTCCGGCGAGGTGACCGCCGTCGTCTCTGTCGCGGTCTTCACCCGGAAGGTGACGCCTTTGCCGACGACGCATTCGATCTGCTCGAGTATGCCTTCGAAGCGCTGCTCACCCGGTTTCAGCTCGCGCAGAAAGAGCCGCGCGGGAGGTTCGGCGGGATCGACGCCCAGCGAGCCCAGCGTGGTGCCGCCTGCCGGTCCGGTTGGCGCCGGCGACCCTCGATCACGCGCGGCCTCGATGGTGACGACTGTCGCCATGAAGCTCCGCGCGGCCGATCGCACGTGCTCTGGATTCAACGGGCTCATCAGCGGACCGAGAATGGCGCGGGCGCCGGCGAAATCGGACTGCCGGGCAAGTGCGTGAGCGAGAAGCAGTCCGTACTCATGACGGCCGGGCGAGATCGCACGCGCGCGTTCGAGGGCGGCCCGCGTTTCGGCGCTCGGCACCGGTCCCGCTGCGACTTCGAGTGCGGCCATCCGCGCGAGCGCGTTGGCGAACTCATGACCGCCCGATTTGGCGCGATCGAAATACCGCCGGGCCGCCGTCACATCGTCCGGCGTCACCGTCGCGCGTGTGCCTTCCAGCGCATCCACGAACTCAATGCCCGCGCGATAGTTCAGATACCAGTCACTGACCTCGCCGATCGAACGCGAGAGTGTTTCAGCCGCGCCGAAATCGTCCTTTGCGGACGCCAGCGCGGCGCTCGAGACCTTCGCGCGCGCGGTGCCGGGATCGGCTTTCGATGCGGCGGCCAGCCGCTTGGCGGCCGCGTCGAGGTCGCCTTCCTGAACCAGAAAATCGGCGAGGTACGCATCGAGATCGGCCTGTGAAATTGGCACCGCTTCGGACTCGAATGTCGCGAGTCTGTCCGCGAACTTGTAGAGCGTGGCGGTGAACGCCTGCCGGCGAATGTAGTTATCGAGCTCCTTCCCAAGGTCGGCGCCGGCGAAGGCGCTCTGCACCGCCTCCATCGGCGCCTGCCCGTTGGCCAGAGCCGCGAGGTAGTTGCTGAGCTGAGGGACGCGGGTGTCGTTGCGCAGAATCATGTGCGTCAGCGCCCACGCCTGCGCGTAGAACACCGACCGGCGGCTGCCCTCGTTGTATAGCGGCGACTGGTGGTCCACTGCGAGCAGCTCGGGAATCTTCAGCAGCGACATCTGGTTCAACAAAAGGATGTGATCCGCAATCACGCGGCCAATCACGGCGTCGCGACCGCCCCGTTGAAGCTCGAACGTGCTGTAGTACTCGGCGATTCCCTCGCCAAGCCAGGCCGGAATCCGCTGACCGGTGTTAGACACCAGCAGGTGCGCGTACTCGTGAAAGATCACGCGCAACCGCTCCTCATTGCCGTCGCTCACCATCGCGATGTGATTGACGTCTCGCCTCGGCACGAATAGCCCGGCCACGTCGACGCGCTTGCCCTGATAGACGGGCATGAACGGCCGGAACGTGGCGTCACCGCGGAAGACGATGACGACTGTCGGGACGGCCGTGGATGTGACTCGTTCGTTCAGGAGCCTGCCGAGGACTTCACGGAACGCTTCGAACTTCACCGCAATGTCGCGGAGCGCGCTGCCGCCGACCTCACCGATGATGATGAAGTTCGGGCTGTCGAGCCGCCGCCAATTCGTTTGCTGGGGCGCCGCGGTGAGTGTGGTGACGGCGGCGAACGCCGCCAGGCGGCCGGTAACGCGCGCGATCATTGGGCGAAAAGTATCGCACGGCTCCTCTGGCCGACCCCCTGATATGCGAGCGCAATCAGGCCTGTCGCATTCGCGACGGCAAAACTCTGACCTTTCAGATTCCGCTCCGGAGGTACCCCCGGTATCGGCCGTGGAAATCCTGACGCGCGAACGCGCACCTCGCCGTCAACGCGCCTCGTCACGACGCACTCCTCGCGAGGGCAGGTCCAGTCGAGCTCGACACCGATCACGCCAGGCAGCGCGCCGGGCAGCCATTCGTTCGCGGCATCTGGCGCCGCGGCGACGACGGCGACATCGGCCGAGGTCGCCTGGGCCACCACGGCTTCGAGGTGTTGGCGGTGCTCGGGATTTGACGTGCCCAGACTGAGATTGATGATGTCGGCGCGCGCGCCGATGGCGAACTGAATCGCGGCCGCAAGCGCCGCGCCGGTCGTCGTCAGCGATCGGCCGAAGATCTTGATCGCCACGAGCGCCGCCTCAGGCGCCTTCTCATGTATGGCAGCCGCGACGGCCGTACCGTGCCCCAGCCGATCGACGACGTCGCCATGCTGCTGGCCGTGCTCGTCGAACGCCACGGCGCCGGTGATGGATCCGACGTGCGGATGGCCATCGTGTACTCCGCTATCAATCACGGCGATCCGGACGCCTTGGCCCGTGCGTCCCGTGAGCGACGAGATCGAAAGGACCTGCGAGGCGCGAGTCATTTCACCGGCACGTTTACGCCACCGGCACCAAAGAGCGCCGTGAATTCTCCGGCCCGGCCCTCGAGCTCGGCCGGCGTGCCGCGCTGAACGATACGCGCGCCATCGAGCACGACGGCGTTGTCCGCTGACCTGACGAGATCGAGCCGGTGAGAAATCAGGATCGTCGTCCGTCCATGCATCACGCCGCGGATGCCTTCGATGATCTGGCGCTCCGCGACCGGATCGAGCGCCGAGCTTGGCTCATCGAGCACGAGCACGGCGGGGTCCGCGAGAAACGCGCGCGAAAGCGCGAGGCGCTGCCTCTCTCCCGCCGAGACCGCCATCCCGCGATCGCCCACGACGGTGCGTACTCCTTCAGGCAATCGCGCGACGAAGTCCGTGAGGCCGGCGTGGCCGAGGGCCCGCTCGACGTCGGCGCCGGCCGCGTCCGGCCGCGCGTAGCGGACGTTCTCATCGATCGTCGTGTGAAACAGCACCGGCGACTGTTCGACCGACTGCACGCGTCTCCTCAAATCGCTGAGTGCGAGAGTACGGACGTCCCGTCCATCCAGTCGGATGACACCGGCATCCGGATCCAGCAGCCGGACCATCAGATCCGCGATCGTGGACTTGCCGCCGCCACTCGGCCCGACAATGGCGAAGGTGGTGCCGGCCGGGACACGGAACGAGACATCGTCCAGCAGCAATCCCCCGCGTGGATGCGCGAGGGTCACGCCATCGAACTCGATGTCGCCGCGTACGGCCGCCAACGGTACCGCGTCCGCTGGTGAGATCACTTCGGGCGGCGTATCCAGGAGCTCGGCCACGCGCCGCCATGAGACCCGAGCCGTGGCGAGTGCACCGTACAGGCCCATCAGCGCCTGCACCGGCGCGACGATGCGGGCCTGGTACGCCATGAATGCCGCGAGTGTTCCGAGCGTCATCGAACCTTCGACGACGCGCCAGCCGCCGTACGCGAAGACCGCCGCCACGCCAGCGGAGATCAGCAAGGACGGCACACCGCCCGCGACGTAGTGCGTCCGCTGCAGGCCCATGAGCGTCGCGACGAACGCATCGTTCAGTCGCGAGAATCTCGTGACCTCGCGCCGTTCGGCCGCGGACGTCACCACCGTCCGCATCCCCTGGAGCGTGTCGATCAGAAAGCTGCCGATCTCCGCGCTCTGCGTCCGAAGCTCGGTCGTTCGTGCCTCGAGCATGCGGCGGTATCGTCCGAGTGCCCAGGCCGAGGGAGGCAAAGCCGCGACGCCGACGAGAAACAGCTTCCAGTCGAGCCAGACGAGGATGCCGGCGCTGCCCGCCAGATACAGGATGTTCCCGAACCACGCGAGCGCCGTCTCCGCGGCCACGCGCTGGATCTCGCTGATGTCGTTGTTGATGCGGGAGATGATGTCGCCGATGCGGGCGGTCGCGTAGAACCTGGGCGAGAGCCGCTGCAGGTGTTCGTACAGATCGCGCCGCATGTCGAACAGGATCGCCGCCGACACGCGCGTGTAGGTGAGGCCGCTGATGACATTCAGCACGAACCCCAGGCCGCCGGACAGCAGGAACAGCAGAACGATCTGGCGAAGCGACTGTGCGTTTTTCGCGACCAGCGCATCGTCCACCAGCAGCTTGGTCAGGTACGGCAGCCAGAGCGAGAGCGACGTGCTGATCAGGCTGATCGCGAGGACGCCCGTGAGGCGCCGCCAGTAGGGAAAGACGTAGTTGAGGGCGCGGCGCATTATTCATCCGGGGGGCTTCGCCCCCGCGGACCCCCTTACGCGCTCGCTCGCGGAGCCCCGAATGCCCCGCTCCGCTCACGCGGCTCGCTCGCACAGCTCACTCGCCTGGTCATCTACTTGGCTGGTTTGGCAGGTGGTGGTACCAGCAAGAATCCTGTCATATCGCCGTCAAGCGTGATCGTGCGTTGCTTGGTAAACGTCGCAGGATCGTGGAGGTCGATGGTGTTGCCGGCCGTGTGCACGTAGACGTAGTTGCCGTTGCTGCTGACGCGCATGCCCATGCGCGGCCGCCCCTTGAAGGGAATGCGGCTGATGACGCGGTAGTTCTCGAGATCGAAGGTCCAGAATTCGTAGTCCTCGATGCTTTGGAGCATGCCGTAGCCGCGTTTGCGATCCGGAGATACGGCAAAGCCCAGGCCGCGCGACGGCCCGATCGGATGGAAGTCGATCTTCTTCTTCGCGAGCTCGATGCGGGCGAGGCCCATGACGCGGCGGCCCTGCACGGGATCCTGCTGGGTGAAGAACCCGGTGTAGAAACCGGGCTCGTCGCTGAACGGCGTGAGGCCGCCGATCGGCACGCTGCCGGCGCCGGGCTCGAGCGGGCGGGAGACCTCCCAGCGATCGACCTCGGTGAAATTGGTGGTCTCGTAGATCAGGATGTCCTCGCTGAACATGTAGAGGAGCTTCCCGTCGGGCGAGAACAGCACGCCCACACCCTCGCGTTCCTCGCCCTTCGGCCACGGGATCGTGCGCACGATCTTCCGCTGCGCGATGTCGTACTGCACGAGCGTCAGCGGACCAATCACCCAGCGATCGGCCTCGAGCGTGTACTTCTTGATCGTCAGAATCAGCGTCTTGTTCTGGGGATCCGGCCGCATCGCCCAGATGCGCGTCTTCGACTTCCCTTCCGTGAGGGTGAACGTCCCCAGCGACGTGCCCTTGAGGCGATCGATGATCTCGATCTTTTCGTACGTCGTGTCGCGCACGTAGAGGCGTGACATGTCGTCGGACAGCGTCAGGCCGATCGGGATGCCGACGCTGACGGGAATCTCGCTCGTGACTTTCTCGGTCGCCTCGTCGATGACGAAGATCACGCCCTTGTACGAGCCGCAGTAGATCGTCCCGTTGCCCGCGGACACGACGGACGCCGCGGGCTTCGAGCCGGGTTTCGTCTGGGCCTGAAGCGCCGGGATGACCAGCGCCAGGGCGATCACGACCGCAACGCCGGGGCTAAAGCCCCGGCCTACGGACGCGTAGGCCGGCCCTTCAGGGCCGGCAATTGGCTTACGGGAAGATGACATCGATCTTCCGCCAGTCCTTCTGCGCCGCGGCGCACTTCTTCGTCCAGTCGGGCGCGTGATTCAACTGGTCCGGCACCTGCGCCGGCCAGAAGCACCCGAGGTGACAGTCGAACAGATCGCGTTCAACCGGCTGACACAGGCCCGCCGTACCGCCGCTGCGATCCACTTCCCAGCCGGGCGCAAACACCGTGGAGCATCCCGTGGGAATGTGCGGACCCGCTGGCTGCTGCGGCGCCTGCATGCAGAGCGCAACAACATCACCCTCGCTCTTTCCCGTGGCTTCTGCCAGCGCGCGCGAAAGGCGCCTGGCTTTTCCGTTAACTGGGCTGAGGTGCTTCATCGTCGTCTCCCTCGAACTGTTGCAGGAACGCAGGATTCACCCGCGAGATTTCCGCGTAGATGGCGAGGCACGTGTCCATCCAGCCGCGAATCCAGTCGCAGTAGTGCAGGTTCGGCCGATTCGTCGAACCGTATCGCGTGTGTGCTTCGTGGTAGCAACCGCCCGCGCAGACCGGCCGTGCCCAGCACGACTGGCAGTCGGTCTTGTTGGCCACGTGATGCGTGTCGAGAAACGCGCGCTGCATGTCGCGATTGATGCCGTCGCGCACGGTGCCGAGCTTGTGGTCGTCCGATCCGGCGAAGCGGTGACAGAGCGCCACGTCGCCGGAAGTCGAGACACCGAGCAGGCCGAATCCAGCTCCGCAGGGCCACGCCTTGCTGGCGCCGCGGTGGATCTCACCGAGGTTCTCCCGGACGTTGCTGAAGCCGTGATGCCGGCCCGCAACGGCAGCGTCGCGGTAGTCGCAGGAAAGATCCCTGAACTGCTCCAGCACGCTTTCGAACCCTTCATCGCCAAAAGCGTGCGGCCGGCCCGGCGCAGCGGTGACCGGCGCAAATCCCACTTCATAGAACCCGATTTCCTTCGTCAGGTGGTCGTAGATGCGCCGCACCTGGAGCGTCTCGCGCGTGAGCGTCACGCGCGCGCCGATCGGCCGCGATCGGTGCCGGGCCAGCAGTGCCTTGATGTTCGGCGCGACGAGGTCGTAGCTCCCGGCCCCACCGTGGAACACGCGGAACTTGTTCTGGAGATCGGCCGGACCGTCGATGGAGATCGTGACGCCGAAGTCGTTCTCCGCGAGAAACTCGATGGCCTCCGGCTTCAGCAGCGTCGCGTTCGTTGTGAGGCTGAAGTCCACTTTCTTGCCGAGCTCGGCCGCGCGCTCCCGTGCATACGCCACCGTCGGCCGCAGCACCCGGAAATTGAGCAGCGTCTCGCCGCCGAAGAACGTGAGGTGCGCGGTCCGGCCGGATTCGCGCAGCATGAAGTCCACGCTCGCCCGGGCCGTCTCTTCACTCATCATCTTCGGCTGACTGCCGTTCTCCGTCTGGACGATCTTGTCTTCGCCGTACTCGTAGCAGTAGCTGCAGCTCAGGTTGCACTGGTTGGTGACGTTCATCACCATCGTACTGAGCGGCACGGGTGTGAGCGGCACGATCTTTGGCACACGTTTCAGCGGCGCGTCAATCGTCCGCACGGCTCTGATCTGCGACAGCTCCTCGAGGGACTCCCTGATTTCGGCCGGAGTAAACCTCGCGCCCAGCTTGATCGCGAGGTCGTCGGTCGAGAGCGGACCGTGCGCGAGCTCGTCGAGGACCGCCGCCGACGTCTCATCGATGGCCATGACCGCCGCGCTCGGCGCCAGATACACGTGATGTACTCCGCCGGCCTGGAAGACGTGGCAATCGCCGGGGTTGATCGCGTTCATCGCTGATTGATCGTGGAAAAGTCCCACCGCATGTACAGCGGAACGGTGACCACGAGATGCGCCCGTGAGCGCAGGGGCTCGGCGCCCTGGGGCTGATACACGGCGACGACCCACACGTCACCGACGTTGTTGCGATTGCCCGATCGCTTCGGATTCGGGCCGTCCACGGCCGGTGTGAACACGCCGCGCGTCCGATCGATCTCGCCGACGAACTTCACGTCGTCATCATCGAACGTCGCGGTGTACTCCTCGATCGACCACACGGCGTCCACCGGACCCAGATCGATGTCGTCCTTCGTGTCGGGCTTTCCGTCGGCGCCGTTGCTCCACGCCATGGCGTCAAAGCGCCCGAGCATTTTCGGGAACATCACGCCGCCGACGCGCGTCAAGCCCCAGTTCGGCGTCACCTTCAGGTAGTCGATCTTGTCGTAGACGGCGATCGCTGATTTTGTGACGGTGCCCGACAGAAACAGGTCGCGCAGTCCGATTGGCGCGTCCGCGGCGACGTCCACGGTGAGCGTAATGACGCCGGTCGCCGCGACCGACGCGCTCGTGACTTTCACGCCCGGCCCAAGATCGACATCCGCGGCACTCACATTCGCCGGCAGGTTCTCCCCAATCACGCGAACGGGCTGGGCTGAAGCGCCGCGCTTGATCCCCTTGCGATCCAGGCCAACGATCATCGGATCCCTGCCGATGCGCGTCAGCGTCACGTCGAGTCCGAGCTCGTCGTATGCGCCGGTGAACCACCGGCCGGCGATCGACTGCCAGCCGCGGTCGACGAACATCACTTCGCGCAGCGACGTGTTGTCGTCGCCGCCGACGGTTGTTCGTCCGCGCCACTGGAAACCCGTGTAGATCACGGCGCGGCCCGTGCGCGAGACCGTGCGGCCGCTCCTCATGTAGGTGAAGGAGGTCGTCGTCGTGAACTCGTCCGGCGATGCGCCCGCGGCGATCGTCACGCGACCGAGGAACGGTCCTTCGCTGGTTTCGTAGCCGGAGAGCGCCCAGGCGCCCTCGATGCGCGGACGACGGACGCTCGCCGACCACGCCGTCCATTCGGGCGTTTTCAGCGGAAACGCCGACTTGAGGTGCGCCAGCGCCTTGTCCATCGGATGGCGGTTATCGGGCGGACGGCCGTCCGGGCCCGGCGTCGTGCTCGGCGGACCGAACCGGCGGAAGACCTGGTTGTCGACGAGCGGATACCACCCGCGGTGCATCGCGACGAGCAAGTCCCAGTCCTCTCCGGTACGCCGCTGCAGCAGCACGCGGCCCATCGAGTGACAGCTGTTGCAGACATTCGCAGTGTCGGCATTCGCGGTGTAGGTGTAGTCGATGAATCGCCGCTCGGATTCGAACGCGCCCGGCTTCGCTTCCTCCGGCGCCAGGCCGAGATTGTCGGCGAGGTACTTCACGATCACGCGCGCGTCGTTGGGATCGATCTGCGCCTTGTTCAGCGTGACCATCCGGCGGATCGTTTCCTGCCAGCCTTCCGGCGTCGTGCGGCGGTACGAGATGCGCGACATCCGGAACTTGCCGTCGATCTTGTGACACTCGCCGCACACGTTCACGACGGTGTTGTTCTCGATCGGAATGCCCTCGTCGGTGTCTTTTGCAGGGGCTTGCGGAGTCTGCGCGGGGACCTGAATCGTTGCGGTGGCCGCAGTCGCGCGAAGGACGAGCGCGAGACTGAGCGTCAGCAGTGCCACAGCGAACGCGCGCTTCATACGATTGCCCGAGTTTGTATCACACTAATGCGGGGGGACTTCGTCCCCGCCGCACCTCCCTTACGCGCTCACTCGCGGGGACCCCTGATTCCCCGCTCCGTTCGCGCGGAGCGCTCGCTGACCGCTCGCGCTGAAGCCCCTCTCCATGACCACAAAACCTTCAATCCTTCATTCTTCATGTGAACTAAACCGCAGGGTCCCTGCGGAGATAAGCAACGAGAGCGCCCCAAGAAAATCCGGAAGCTGAATGTCTGGTGTGACCGACTGGGAGGCGGCGAAAAGCTCGCCGACGTCGCGGTGCTCCGGGGCCAGGCGGACCAGCGATACGAGGTCGACGCCCCGGAGGTATCTGAGGCCATCCGGCCACGAGGGGCTGATGAGCTGATCCTCCATCACGATTTCCCTGCCGTGTACCGCCGCACGTGGTTCGATGCGCAGAAGCGGGCCCGCTGCAAGAATGAGGGAAGGACGCGCGCGCAGGTCGGCGAAGGCCTGGAGCACGGCGGGATCGCGGCCCAATTCAACTGCGTCCGGTTCGGAATCATCGATGGAACTCGACGTCGATCCGGCCCGCGCGATCCAGAACGGCTGGCCGGTACGCGCGGCGTCGTTGGCGAAACGAGAGGCCTGACGCGTCGCAGCGGCGGCCACCGCGCGTTCGCGTCGATCGAAGAACGCGAACGCCTCGTCCGCCATTGACGGATTGACGAGCGCGGTGTGCGCCGCGATCGCGGCCAGCCATCCGGACGCGAGCGCCTTTTTCACGCCGAATGATGACAGCGGGTTGATGGCGGAGCCGGCGTCGCCGGCGAGCAGGAAGCCCGGACCGGCGTACTGCCGTGCGGTGTACTCGGATGCGTCCGCACCCCAGGGAGCGTCGGCGAGTTGCGCACGCTCAAGGATCTTCGTGAAGGGCCGGACCTTGGCGACTTCGGCCAGATACACCTCGCGCGAGGGCGCCCCGCGCGTGAGCTCGCTCCGCGACGGATCCACCATCACCGTGAATTGCCGAACTTCGCGATCGACCGGGACCGACCACGCCCAACCGCCGTCGTACGAGGCCACCAGCGTGTGGGTCTCGTCTTCGATTGGCCACGCCCGGTCATTCCGCCACGTTCCGGCCAACGCCACCGTGCGTCGATCCGGATCCATTACACGCAAGCCGTGCTCGCGCGCCAGGACGCCTGATCGGCCGGAGGCGTCGATGACGATAGGACCTCGGGAGTCGTTTTCGTGCAGAACGGGAAACTCGGGGTTCCCTTTTGATAAGGGAAACTCGAGTTTCCCATTCGGCACGAAAACGACTCCCGAGGTCCTAATCGCCAGATCGCGAAGCCGGCGATCGAAGTCGCTGCGAAGAACCTGATATCCGGGCGTGTCGTCGGGGAACGTCTCGATGCGAGCCGGCTCGCCGGCCCACCAGACGGTGTTACCACGCCAGGGCAGGAAGCCGGCGCTTTGAATGTCATCGATCGCGCCGATGGCGCGAAGCACCTTGTTGGCGCTCGGCGGAATCGATTCAGCAATCCGTCCGGCATCGCTTCCTGGACGATCGACCAGGACCACCGCATGACCCCAGAACGCCAGCAGCCGCGCGGCAGCCGATCCCGCGGGACCTCCGCCGATGACTGCTACATCAACCTGCAACCCACAACCTGCAACCTGCAATGGCCATGAAGCGTCACCATCGCGAGATCGTCACTTTCTGATCCGTGTAGAACGCGAACGCATCGCGCCCGTGGACTTTGAGATCGCCGAAGAAACTGTCGCGGGCGCCGCCGAACGGGAAGTACGCCATCGGCGCCGCGACACCGATGTTCACGCCGACCATCGAGGCCGTCGCGCGATGCGCGAACTCGCGGGCGAGCTTCCCGCTCTGTGTGAAGATCGATGTCGCGTTCGCGTTCGGATGCGCGTCCATGATGCGGAACGCCTCGTCCAGATTGCGCACCGGACAGACGGTCGCAACCGGCCCGAAGATTTCCTCGCGGCCGATTCGCGTCTCCGGCGAAACGCCGTCGAAGACCGTCGGTCCGACGAAGAACCCGGCATCAGGAAGCTTTCGCGCGCGGCCATCGAGAGCCAGTGCGGCGCCCTCGCTGATACCGAGCTCGACGTACTCACCGACACGTTCACGATGACGGGCGCTGATGACCGGGCCCATGTCGATTCCCGGCTCGAGTCCATCCCCAATCCTGAGGGCGCGGGCAGCTTCGATCAGCCGATCGCGCGCCGGTACGTGCGCCGCGCCCACTGGCAGCAGCACGCTTCCCGCCAGACAACGCTCACCCGCACAGCCGTAGAACGACTCGGAGATCGCCGGGATGGCGCGGTCCAGATCCGCGTCTGGCATGACGACGATGAAGTTCTTGGCGCCGCCGAGTGCCTGTACGCGCTTGCCGGCATGCGTGGCACGCTGATAAACGGCCCGCGCGACGGACGTGGATCCCACAAACGATACCGCGCGGATGCCCGGATGATCGCAGATCGCTTCCGCCACTCCGCGATCTCCGTGAATGAGATTGACGACCCCGGGTGGAAGGTCGCACTTCTCGAGCAACTCGAAGATCCGCTGCATCGAGAGCGGCACCTGCTCCGACGGCTTGAGCACGAACGTGTTGCCGCAAACGACCGCGAACGGAAGAAACCACAGCGGCACCATCGCCGGGAAATTGAACGGCGCGATTGCGGCGCACACGCCAAGAGGCTGGCGCATCACCTGACAGTCAATGGCGGGCGCGACATTCTCGAGCCCGTAACCCATTAATAAGGAAGGGGCTCCGCATGCGACCTCGACGCACTCGATGCCGCGCCGCACGCTGCCCCGCGCCTCATCCAGGGTCTTGCCATGTTCGGTGGTGACGATTCGCGCCAGTTCCTCGACGTGATCGTCGAGAAGCGCGCGGAACCTGAACATCGCGCGCGCGCGCACGACCGGAGGCGTCTCGCTCCATTCAGGAAACGCCTTCGAAGCCGCCGCGACTGCGGTATCGAGATCTGGTCCAGTCGACAGCGGCGTCTTCGCGATGACGACGCCTCGCGCCGGATTGTGGACGTCAACGTGCGCGCCACCGCGCGACGGGACCCAGCGACCGCCAACAAAGTTCTCGAGCACCCGGATGCCGGACATCCGGGTCATTCTAGTGCCGGTTCAGCTCACTTCCGCCGGACCCACCCTTCGCTCTTCAGGCGATACAGCTGATACCAGGCGATGAGACTCGTCGCGAGGAAGGCCATGGCGATGAACCAGGGTCCGCCAAGGCCGCCGCTCGGCAAGGCTCGTCCACGAAAGAACGCGAACAGGAACACGAACAGCGCGGCCAGGCCGAACGCGATGACGTAACCGCGGAGCTCGCTGCGCTTCTGCATCAACGAGCGCGTGTGCTCGAAGACCACGGCGCCCGATTCCTGGGCGGTCCCGGACGGGCGCGGTTCGTGGAAGACCTGACGGAATCGCTCCATCATCTGGCGGAATTCCGGATCCTCACGCAGGAACTCATCCACGATCGCCCGCGTGTCGGCGCTGACCTCGCCCGAGAAGTAGCCGGGCAGGAGGTCGTAGATCACGTCGCGTGTCACTTTCATGTGGACTCTCCGAATATCTCGATCAGCGCTTCGCGCGCGCGGAAGATGCGGGACTTCACGGCCCCGACACTCACACCGAGCGCATGGGCTATTTCTCGATGCGACATCCCGCGCGCCACGAACATCAACAGCGCCTGCCGATCGCCCCGGGAAACCTGTCGCAACCGTGCCCGCACCGACGCCAGCGTCAAGGCGTGTTGCACCTGCACGTCAGGCGCCGGACCCGGGTCCGCGAGTGTTTCCTCGAGCGTCGACACCGGCCGGCTCGTACGGAGCTGATCGCGGTACAGGTTCTTCGCGATCGTCAGCAGATACGCGCGTACCGTGGCGAACTCGATCCGGTCCCGTGCGATCCACGCCCGTACGAAGGTATCCGAGGCCAGATCCTCGGCCCGGCTGCGGTCCCCGGTCAGAAACAGGGCGAACCGGTAGACGTCCGGGTAGTGCCGTTCGTACAGGGCCTGAAACTCCTGCATCGCGCGTAGAGCCTCCGCGCTCTCCGTGTATGAAGAATACGGCGATACGGCACGAAGGTTACGATGACCGCCGTGGCTTCTCAGGAATCCTGGCGTAACGTAGCCATTCTCAGCGCCGCACAGGCGCTGGCGGCGTCCGCGGGCCCGTTCGTGGTGTTGTCCGGGGGCATCGTCGGACAGGCGCTCGCGCCGTCGCCACTGCTGGCAACGCTGCCAATCACCGCGCTCGTGGTCGGCCTGGCGTGTGCGGCTGTTCCGGTGGCGGCCCTGATCCGGCGCATCGGACGCCGATCGGCCTTTGTCCTTGGCGCGGCAGTGAGTTCGGCGGCCGCCCTGGTCGCCGCTCGTGCGGTCACCGTGGACGGTTTCGCGATGTTCTGCGCGGCAACGTTCGTCATGGGCGGGGCGAGCGCGTGCGTGCAGCAGTACCGGTTCGCAGCCGCCGACAGCGTCGATGCGCGGCACACAGGCCGCGCGGTGTCCTGGGTGCTCGTCGGCGGCATCATCGCGGGTGCACTCGGTCCGGAAATCGCACGCCGGGGACGGCTCTGGTTCGGCACCGAATTCAGCGGCGCGTTCGTGATCGTCGCGATCATCCAGCTCGTCGCAATGGCGGTACTCGCGGGGCTGCGGATTCCCCCTGCCGCGGCAACTGCCAATCGCGGCGAACACCTGACTGTTGGCGCCCTCTTCGCTGAAAGGTCATTTGTGCTCGCGGTGGCCGCCGCCGGCAGTGCCTCCGCAACCATGAGCTTCCTCATGACCGCGACACCGATCAGCATGCACGTCCACGATTCGTTGTCGATAGACGATGCGGCGTTCGTGATCCAGAGTCACGTCGTTGCGATGTACGCGCCGTCACTCGTCACCGGCTGGCTCGTGGATCGACTCGGCGTGGCGCGGATGATGGCCGCCGGCGCGGTCGTCATTGGCGGAGCGATCGCGGCCGCGACGACGGGTCACAGCGTGACTGCATACTGGCTGGGCCTCGTTCTGCTCGGATTGGGTTGGAACCTGCTCTTCATCGGCGCCACCGTCCTTCTGACGCAGAGCTTCGCGCTGCCCGAACGAATCCGGGCGCAGGGCCTGAATGACCTGATCGTGTTCAGCAGTCAGGCCGTTGCGTCATTGGCCGCCGGTGCCGTGCTGCATCGATTCGGCTGGCTCACGATGAATCTGATGGCCGTACCGCTTCTGGTGCTGGTGCTCGTGCTTGTCGCGAAGCGGGGACTTGGTACGCCGAAGTAGGCGGCTAACCCGCCTCAGGCCACCCGCATGCCCTCGGCGATCCGCGCATGATCGCGGAGAATTCTCGCCGTGGTTCCGGCATCGGCCGCGAGGTGCGACGCGCCGCGCTCGAACGTCCCGCCGAGCAGAATGCCGTCCGGCCGCGGAAACATGAACAGAGTGCCCTCGCCTCCGCCGATCGTGAGGTAGTCGAGGCGATCGTCCGGCGGCATGAACACGAGCTGCCCGCGCACGGGAACGAGCTCGGTGTCGCCAAAAAGCGCGCCCGCGCCAAGTCCCGTGCAGTTGAAGATGGCGGGTTCCTCGAGCGCGAGCACCTCGGAGACATCTCGAAACTCACGCACTTCGACCCGGCCGCCCGCCTCGCGTATGTCGGTCAGTGTCCGCCGCAGAAACACGCTCGGCTCGACGAGCATCGTCACGAACCTGTAGACGAACGGTGATGGGAACGGGTGCTCGTCAGGACCCAGCTCCTTCAGCGATGGGAACAGCTCGGGCAGTTCGCGCAGGTAATAGTCCGCCCTGGGCTCGACGCGGCGGGCGTTCAGGAAATAGTTCTCCTTCCACGACACGCCGTACCCGGACCCGACCAGGTTGCCGAATGCGTGATGCGCGAGCCGCGCCGCTTCCTTGTACTGAGTCTGGAAGGCGGCGGTCGCGCGGCTCTCCTCGAACACGCTCGTCGGCGCCCACTGGCCGCCGGCGATGTTCGAGGTGGTGTGGGGCGGCAGGGCTTTCGCGTAGATCGTGACTGACCAGCCGCGGTCCTGCAGCAGGCGCGCGGTCGTGAGTCCCATGATCCCCGCGCCGATCACCGCGGCACGGCGGCCGCCCACGGCGGGCGGCGCTTCGCGCACCGCCAGCGCGGACGAACCCCAAGACAGCGTGATGCCGCCTCCGCCGTGGCCGTAGTTGTGAACGACGAGCTTTTCGCCCATGCGCTCGCCGCGGACAACGAAACCCGACGGCCGGTACGGGCGCAGGCCAACAACGGTCCGAATGACTTGATCGGCAAGAATCCGCGGCCGAACGAAAGGCGATCGCGAGAGCGCGCGATCGTACGCGGAAAACGCGCTAGCGGGCCGCCGAGTCGCGCAACCGCCGAGCGCAAGTCCCGCCGTCGCGAGACCTGTCTTGACGATCCATTCGCGCCGGCCGATCGCGCCCATGCGCGAACATCATAGGCTCAGGCCCGGCAGCGGGAGTACTATTTCGAAATGCAACTGACGATCGAATACTGCGGTCGTTGAAATTATCTGCCTGAGGCCTCCAGGCTGGAGGCTGCGCTGAAATCGACGAGCGAAGGGACGGCTCTGACGATCGAGCTCGTCAAGGGCGACCGCGGCGTGTTCGACGTCCGCCTCGACGGTGCGATGCTGTTTTCGAAAAAGATCGAGGGCCGCTTCCCGACCGTGGACGAGATCCGCGCGCGCCTACCGTCCGCGTGACATCCGCGCCAGATTGTCTTTCGCGGGGACGAAATCAGGATCGATCGCGAGCGCGCGTTTCACGTGCTCGAGTGCTTCGGCGTGACGCCCGGCCTGCGCAAGTGAGACTGCGAGTCCGTTTTCCGCGGCCGCCGAGTCTGGCTGAAGCGCCGCCGCCCGGCGGAATGCCTCGATTGCGTCGGCGAACCGGCCCATCCTCAGGAACGCCACGCCGAGACCCTCGTGCCCCTGGCCGTACTGCGGGTTGATCGCGACCGCTCGCTGAAACGATTTCACCGCGTCGGCAAACTGGCCGAGATCTGCAAGCACTTTTCCCAGATCGAGGTGATGCAGTTCGTCGTCTGGCTCGAGCGCCACGGCCGCTCGAAACTGCCGCAGAGCCTCATCCGAGCGCCGGACCGAGAACAGGGCGCGGCCGAGGAAGTCATGCGCGCGCGCGAACTTCGGATCCGCCTGCACGGCGATCTGGAGTGGCGCGATCGCGTCCGCCATGCGGCCGGCCTCGACGAGGCTCCGGCCCAGTTCCCACTGGTTCTGCGGATTGCGCGCATCCGCGCGCACTTTGAGCTCGGCGCCGGCGACGTTCTCGCGGGTCTGCATCTCGATCATCGATCGCATCAGCCGGCGTCCGTCGACGGGTGTCTTGGTCAGTACCTGCAAAGACAGGTTCGCCATCTCATCAGTCGATTGCAGCCCGTACATCACGCGCTTCGGCGGCGACGAAGGGTTGTCTTCATTCCCCGGCGAGTTGTCGTACACGTACTCCATCGTCAACGTCGTGCCCGCAGGCAGCGCGAGGGGTGACGTCAGCCGGTACTCCTGCTGCCAATGGAAGTCCCAGTGCGGGATCCTCAGCAGGCGCTTCACGGCTCCGCCTGGCAACGCCGCGGAAATGTCCATGCTCCTGCCGAGATAGTGCGCGTGCGGGAACAATGCGAGCAGCGTGACGTCGACCGGCAACTGGAACATCGACTTCACCTGGTGCGCGGACGCACCGGGGGGAATGTCGATCGTCATCGAACCCATCGTGAGCTCCACCGGCGTCTGTGCCGGCTGAGAGTCCGTGAAGAACAGGCCGATGGTTGGCTGCACCTCGACCGGCGTCGCGCCCGGCACCAGATGCAGCTCGACGACCACGTCCGCGCCTGCGTCGAGCCGCCACGGCATGCCCTCCGGCGCCACGATCGGTCCACGACCGGGTGACCAGCCGACGAAGTGTCCGTCCGGATTCCGCGCATCGGCCACCATCACGCCGTCGAATCCGGGCTCCTTGTCCGCGGCATCGCGACGCCGCGAGGCATGCGTGCGATCGATGCGCAGGACCGCGTGATGGATCGGGGCCGCGCCGGTCCGGAATTCGACGGCGCGGACGAACCGGCCGGCTGACACCGGCGCCTGAAACACGATCTGCCTGTAGCGATCGCCCTCGCCGGCGTCGAGATCGAAGGGCCTGGTCATCGTCAGAACGGCATCCGGCTGGCCGAACTGCCAACCGTCCGGAAACACGGGCGCTTTCGGTACATCTGCCTGATTCCCCAAGGGCGCGCCTGTCTCGCTCCAACGGCGCAGTATGGAGATCTGCTCGTCCTTGAGGCGTCGTTCACCCGCGAACGTAAGCTCGCCGGCGGCTGCCGGCCACGGTGGCATTTCGCGCGCGCCGGTCACATCCGCGATCGTTTGCGCACGTTTCCTCGCGTCCTCGTACTCAATGAGCGAGAACGGCGCGACCTGTCCCGGCCGATGACAAGTGACGCAGTTGGCGTGGAGGATGGGCGCGACGTCCTTGCTGAAGGTAACCGGACCGGTGACGGAAACCGGCGGGGCCATCGGCGGTGGCGAAGGCGGAGCTTCGCGGCACGCCGCGATCAAAAGCGCGACGGCGAAACACCAGACGCGTCGGTCCATCAGGTCTAGCCGAACGCCAGCACCGCAAAGACGATGATCGCGAGGACCGTGACGAACGCCGCCCTTCCCGCCCGCTGCATTCGCGCCATTGCCGAGGCGTCTCCGTTCTTCAACTTCTTCTGCTGCGCGTGGATGTAGCCGACGATCCCGATGAGAATCACCACCAGCGTGAGCTTGATGTGAAACTCACGCGGCATCGCCGTCATGCCTCCCCATTTTCGGAACAACAGCCACAGGCCGGAAACGATCAGCAGCGTGAGGCCGACGTCGCCGATCCGGCTCATCGCCATCGGGAAGCGACCGAGCACGGGCTTCTCCGCCGGCGCGGCCTTCGCGATGAGACCGGCCATCACCATGTTCGAGAACGACACAGACAGGCCCATGGCCAGGCCGAGAAAGTGAAGGATGAGCGCTACCTGATTGATCGTTTCCATGGCGGGAGATCCTGTCTCCTAGTTCTTCTTGTAAGTCGCCTTCGTCGTTGTCGGCGTACCACCGAAGTTCGACGTCGTCTCCACGACGAGATTGCCCGATGCATCGAGCGACCACGTCTGGGTAGACTCGGCGTTGTTGCCGTTGAAGTTGGTGGTCGTCGTAATCACGAATTTCGCGCCGTTCCACTTTGCCTTCGACACGCGTTCAACGGTCTGGCCGCCGAACGACAGCGGGTTCTTCGTTTCAGAGCCGTCAAGGTTGTAGACAGCTTTTATCTCGCCCATCTGCGGATTGTTCGTGATGACGGTGAGGACCTTCTCGTCCTGCGTTGCCGTGAACTCCTGGCCAAGCCCGCCACCGCGCCCGCCACGCCCGCCACCAGCCGCCGCTGCATTCGGGTCGGGCACCAACGTCCACTTCCCTGCAAAGCTCGACTTCGACTGCGCGAACGCCGTCGCACACGCCGCCACGAACAACGCAATTACTGAAATCGAGATTGTCTTTTTCATTACGCGCCTCCTCACCTCTAGGCCTTCTTGTAGGTGTTCTTGATCGTTATCGGACCGCCGTAGGCCGACGGCGAATAGTACTCTCTGAGATCGTCGGACGGAACTGGCGCCCACTTCTGCGTGGATTCGATCGTGAGCGCACCCGACGCGTCGAGCGACCACGTCTGCCTGGATTCCACCACGGTCCTTCCCAGGCTGGACGTCGTCGTGACGACGAGCCTGTCGCCGTCCCACGTGACCTTCGACACCCGATACGCGGCCTGGTCGGTCGACACCAGACCGTCATGCCTGCCGCCGGAATTTACGATCGGGTTGCTGGTCTTCGAACCGTCGAGTTTGTACACCGACTTGATCTCACCGCCCTTCGGGAGCTTCTGGACGACGGCGAGAGTCTTCTCGTCCTGGGTCGCCGTGAACTCCTGGCCCAGAGCCATGCCGCCGCCGCCGAGCCGCCCGCCGCCGCCTCCATCGCCAGTGATGATCGGACCAGTCGCTCTCGTCCAGCTTCCCGAAAAGTTCGGCTTCGTCTGCGCGGCGACCGTCGTCATTGCCGCCACGATCAAGGCAAGTGCTGAAGTCCAAATGGCCTTCGTCATTGCGAGCCTCCAATGGCGCTGGCAACGCCTTGTCGTCACTCGTCGCTACCTGTCGTTACCCGTCGTCGCCTGTCGTGACCAGTACCAATACGCCGGCAATCCCAACACCAGCAGTCCCAGGCCGGCGATGGATTGAACGGGCCGGGACACGAGCGTGTTGATCACCATGAACAGGGCGCCCAGGATGAACACCGCAGGCACTACAGGATAGCCCCACACACGGTAAGGCCGCTCGGCATCCGGTCTCAACTGCCGCAGCCGAAAGAATGCGAGGCCGCCGAGCAGGCTGAAGAGCACCGAGACGAAGACCACGTAGGTAAAGAGGTCCTCATAGGTTCCGGAGACCGCGAGCACCGACGACCAGATCGTGAGGCCGATGATCGCGATGTGCGGCGTGTTGTACTTCGGGTGAACCGCCGCCGCAGCCGGAAACAGGACGCCGTCCTTCGCCATCGCGTAGAAGAGACGCGATGCACTCAGAATGACCGCGGCGTCCGATCCGAGCGTGGACACCAGCACCGTCGCGGCGATCAACGTTGCGCCCCACGAACCGACCATCGCGGTCGCGGCCGTCTCGGCGACGCGTGGCGTGCCGCGGAGCGCCTCCATCGGCAACGCATAGAGGTACGACACGTTCACGATGACGTAGATCGCCATCACCACCAGCATGCCGGCCGCCAGTGCGCGCGGCAGATTGCGCGCGGGATCCCGGACTTCGCCGGCGGCGTACGTCACGAAGTAGTAACCCTCGACCGCCCAGAGCACTGAAATAAGCGCGACACCAAAAGCGGCGAGGACGCCGGTGTCCGCGGCGACCGGCACGATCGGCGTCCATTCAGGCGACACCTGCGGCGAGACGATGGCGAATACGGGCAACAGCACGAGACCCGTCACCTTGGCGATCGTGAGCACGGCATTCGTGCGGCTTCCGGATCGAACGCCGACGTAGTTGATGGCCCCAAGAAAGGCGATCGCGGCGACGGCGACGAGTTGACTGCGCGCAATGTGCAGGGTCGTAAATCCCAGCGGCAGATCCGCGACCACGTGCGCCGACGACAGCGACGGAAAGAAGTAGCTGAAGTAATTGGCGAAGCCGATCGCGACGGCGGCGGTGCCGCCGGCCAGCACGACGAGCAGCGTCGCCCATCCGTACAGAAACCCGGTCAGCGGCCCGAACGCTTCGCGCAGAAACACATAGACGCCGCCCGATCTCGGAAACATCGTCGCCATCTCGGCGTACGTGAGCGCACCGAACAACGCGAACAGTGAGCCCAGTGTCCAGGCGAGGATCAGGAGGCTCGCCGACGGCAGCGCCGCCGCCATCGGGCCCGTGGTGAGAAAGATGCCGGACCCGACGATGCCGCCGACGACGAGCAGCGTCGCGGAAAACGGGCCGATCGCGCGTTCGAGCGTGGCCATGCCCTACCGGCGGTACTTGATCTGTCCGCCGACGATGGTCATCAGGATCCTTCCGTCGAGCAGTCGCGCCGGGTTCTTCTCGCCCACCTCGAACGGATCGATGTCCATGACGGTGAGGCTGGCCAGATGGCCGGGCAGGAGGACGCCGAGATCGAGCTCACGGAATTCCGCGTAGGCGGCCCAGTTCGTCCAGCCGCGCACGGCTTCCTCGATCGTCAGAGCCTGTTCCTTACGCCAGCCGCCGGCCGGCTTTCCGTTCTTGTCCGTCCGCGTTACCGCCGAGTGCAGGCCGTAGAAAATGCTGTAGTCGGTCGCCGGAAGGTCCGAATTGAGCGCCATTCGCGCGCCGGCCATCCGCATCGATCGCCACGCGTAGGCCCCGCCAAGGCGCTCGAGCCCGATGCGATCTTGCGCCCACGCCATGTCCTCGACGGCATGCGAAGGCTGCATCGAGGCGATGACGCCGATCGAACCAAAACGCGCGATGTCACCCTGCGACACGACCTGCGCGTGCTCGATACGAGGACGTGTGTCGCGAGCCGCAGGCGAATCGCGCATGACTTCCTCGAACAGGTCCAACGCCTCGCGATTCGCACGGTCACCGATGGCGTGAATCGACGCCTGAAATCCGGCCTTCATCATGGACGCGATCAGTTTCGCGTCGAATCCGTACGCCGCGCCGCCCACTCCCACGTGCCCGGGCCGGTCGCTGTACGGCGCCACGAAGAACGCGCCTCGGGAGCCCATCGCGCCGTCGTAGAACGCCTTCACGCTTCGCACTGCCATGCTGCCGGATGCGAACATGGGCCCGCGCGCCTGCCACGCGTCTACGAGCGGCCGGTCGCGCGCCGCCAGCATCACGTCGACGGCAATCGGCAGCGCCTGCCTGCCGTTGAGATCCTCGATCGCGGCCAGCAGACTTGCGTCGGCGCCGGCTTCGTGGACGGACGTGTAGCCGGCCTGAACCATCGCATTCAGCCCTTGGAGCACTCGATCGGCGAGCTGGGCCTTTGTCGGAGGCGGCACGGCTGCAGTGAGCAGCGCGGAGGCGTTGTTGACCAGCACGCCGGTCGGATTGCCGGCCGCGTCCTTCTTGATTTCACCGCCGGCAGGTGACCTGGTCGCACTCGTAATGCCCGCGCGTTCGAACGCCAGCCGATTGCCCCAGACCGCGAACGTGTGCAGGCCGTGCAGGATCACGGGATGATCCGGCACGCGTTCACTCAAGAGCTTCATCGTGGGAAGGCGCGTTGTCCAGGCACCCTCGTCCCATCCCCAACCAGCGATCCATTCGCCCTTCGGAACCTTGGCGGCCCGCGCTACCACGCGATCGACGGCTTCCGCCTCGGTCTGGACACCGACGAGGTTCACGCGATCGAGCGACGCTCCGAGATTGGCCAGATGAACGTGCGAGTCGATCAATCCCGGAATCAGCGTCGCACCCTTCAGATCGATGACCTGGGTCTTCGGACCCTTTCGCTTCTCGATTTCGTCTCGCCGGCCGGTCTCCACGATGCGATCGCCGAGGATGGCGATGGCCTCGAGATCGGGTACCCATCCGTCAGGTCCGCGAGGCGCCTGAGCGGATGGTTGTCCGGTGGGCTCGGGATCCGGCCACTTCAGGGAATAGATCCGGCCGCCGGTCACGATGAGGTCGACCGGCGGCAAGCCGGCGGTACCGCACGCGACCACGGCCCCGGCGAGTCCAACGAGGAGCAGCTGTCTCACGCGACGTCATTGTAGGCGGCGGACCGCCAGACGGCTGTAGACTTTTCGCGGAGTTCCAAAATGCCCCGACCTGCACGTGCGCTGCCCCGGTTCCACTTCGTCGTGCTTGCTCTGATCGTCCCCCTTTGGCTCAGCGCCCAGGCCGGAGGTTCGACAGGCTCACCACAAACGGGCCGTGGAGGCGGCGCGCAGTTCCCAGGCGGAACCAATCCTGACGGGTCTCTGCGTCCGTCTGGGCCAAACACGCGGTTGTTCACCCAGGACGCCTATACGGAATACGCCCTGCTCGAGCCGGGCAGCGCGCAGTTCCGAATCCGGTTCCTGCCCGAAGAAACGCGTGTCGGTGCCACAGTACTGGTGAACGCCACGCGCGGCGGGAGCGAAGGCGGTGACGTCGAGGTGTACGACCCGCGTACGGGAAAGCCCCTCGAGTTCACGTACGAAGCCGCGACCAACGACCCGACGACACATGAGATTAGAGCCAAGCTGCCCCAGCCAGTACCGGAGGGTGGCATTGGCCGCGTGCTCATCTACAAGACCTACAAGGACGAGCGCACGTACATGATGAACGGCGACGACATCGTGTGGGTGCGAAGCCTCAGCGGGTACCGGCTCGGAGTGCTCCTGCCGAAGGGTTATGCGTTCATCTCGTCGAATGTCGCGGCGCAGCTGGCGACGACGAATGATGGACGGCTGAAGCTGGCGTTCGCGAATCCAAGCGGCCAGTCGAATCCGGTGACGATTCACGCGCGCAAGACGCAGGCGGTGTTCGAGCCGCGTCCGTACGAAGACATGTTCTTCGATGACATCAAGACGTTGTACGACCTCGACCAGCCGAATACCGGACGCATCAACATCGACCAGACGTACTCGGACTACCGCAAAGGAAAAGTCGCCGTGCTGGACACGCTGCGGTACCTCGTGATGGCGAAGCCCAAGGTCGTGGACCTCGACACGGGCAAGGAACTGCCCGTGACACGCACTGGAGCCGGCGGCACCGTGCCGCTCGAAGTGCCGATCGCCAACGACAAGCAGAGCGCACACCTGCGGCTAACCGGAACGATGGTCGACCAGGGATACCGCCTCTTGAACGGCGAGCTGCTGTTCGATCAGACGCTGCGCGGCCTCCGCAACACCGTACTTCTTCCTGAAGGATGGGAGATTTCCGGTGCCAGTCAGTCGGGCACCATCGGCACGTACCGCGGGCGCACATTCATCGCGTTCATCAACCTGAATTCCGAGAACAGCTATCGCGTGACGATCCGCGCACGGAAGCAGAAGTAGTCGGCGGGCGTCAGCCCGCCGAAACCACCATGCGCATCGTCATCGCCGGCGGGACCGGATTCCTGGGGAGCGCGCTCTCGCGCCGCCTCGCGAAGGACGGTCACACAGTCGTGGTGCTCACGCGCGATTCGCTCGCGCCGCGTGAGCCGGGCCTCGTGAGATATGCGTCCTGGACGCCGGACGGCAACGCGGGCGCATGGGCGCGCGAACTCGACGGCGCCGACGCCATCGTCAACCTCGCCGGCGCGGGCATCGCGGACAAACGCTGGAGTGCGTCGCGGAAACAACTGCTCCGCCAGAGCCGGATTCTGAGCACGCGCAGCCTCGTCAATGCCATCCGCGTAATGACAAAGCGCCCCACCGTGATGATTCAGGGATCTGCCGAGGGCTATTACGGCGCGTTCGAGACCGGCCCCACGATCGACGAGTCATTTCCGCCGGGATCGGATTTTCTTGCGAATCTATGCGCCGCATGGGAAGCGGAAGCGCAGCCTGTTGCGGCGCTTGGCGTGCGGCTCGTGCTGGCACGGACGTCCGTGGTGCTGTCGAGGAACGGCGGCGCGCTGAAGAAGATGATTCCGCCTTTCAAGGCATTCGTCGGCGGCCCTCTCGGTACGGGCAAGCAGTTCTTCTCCTGGATTCATCTCGACGACTGGGTGGGGCTGAATGCCTGGGCAATCGGCAATCCAGAGGCGAGCGGACCGATCAATTTCACGGCACCAGGACCGGTCACCAACGGCGAGTTTTCACATGCCCTCGCACGCGCGCTCGGCCGGCCCTGCTGGCTTCCCGTCCCGCCCTTCGCGCTTCGCATCATCGTCGGTGAGATGGCCGGAGCCGCGCTCCTGCTCGGCCACCGCATCCTCCCCACGCGCGCGATCACGCTCGGATATAAGTTTCAGTACGAGCGGATTGATGAGGCGATGGCCGCAGCGGTGAAGTGAGCCAGACCGTTACGTCGACAACCCCAGACGCACACAGCGACCATCTAGGAAACGGAGACCACCAAGTAGTAACTAGATCGCCACCGTCAACGCCGCCGTGAATCCTGCCGAAACGCTGCCGGTCATCGTCGCGATCTCGAGCGCTGACCCGTCGCTGAAGACGTTGTCCGAGGCGAGCGAAACCTGCGAAAGATTCTGCGTGCTGCCGGCGTAGCCGCTCTGGGCGTAGACAAGCTCCGAGGCGTCCCTGGTGAGCGCGATCTGCGAGGTCGCGGTCTTGTTGGCGACGTTGGTCGCACTCGCCAGGCTGGGATACACCTCGAAGTGGATGTGCGGCCAGCGGCCGGAGTAGCAGCCTGGATAGATCGACGTGAACGTGACCTTCCCGCTCGAGTCCGCCTCCTGCACTCCACGCAGGTAGTTCTGATTCGTGACGCCCAGCGCGTAGAGCGAATAGCGGCCGAGCGCGTCACAGTGCCAGAGATACACGGCGCGGCCGGCGAGCACGGCGCAGGTCGAGGCCGAGACGATGGTGAGCTGGATCGTGAGCGGAACACCGGCCGCGGTGCCGCTGAGCCCGGCGAAGCTGGCGGTGATGTCACGACGATTGACTCCGCTCAAACTCAGCACGGTTGGCCCATTCGATCCATCGCCGGGATAGGGCCCGGCCGTCTCTTCAGGAACGCGACTGCATGTGCTCGCCGAGCCGCCACCGGAACTTGAACTCGATCCGCTCGGCGACGCGGCGGTAGTTCCGCCGCAGCCGAAGACGGACAACGCACTCACCCCGACGCCGAGTCTCGCGGCAATGCGGAACAGCTCGCGACGGTCCATGATGGCGCCCGTCGCTTTCAGATCCCGCTCGAGCCCGCCGAAATCATCGTGATGTAGATGGCTGCTCATGGTGTTGTCACTCTCCTGAATAGACGCTGGCCGGCGCCGGGAGATGTGACGAACGCGTGGCAGTTCTATGGAACGGTGATGACGGTCAGATGCTCGGCGCGGGCGCCGTTGGCGGCCGCGAGCGGGATGGACCGATCGAACGTGGCGAGCGTGCCATTCATGTCCTTCGCGAGCGCCAGCAGGTAAACGTCCGCGATCTGCGAGTGCCCGCGCGCATGCCCGAGGGAAAACCTTGCTTCGTCCTTGATGGAGAGCGCCGCGGGCCAGAACTTGTGATGACGGCTGCCGCAGAACATACGCAGCTGATCGGCGGCGACGGCAGGTCGAACGGCGTCCGTCTGGTATTTCGGATTCGAGACGACGCGAATGAAGCCGGCCTCGGTCATCGGACAGGTCGCCCATCCCTGTTCGTGATGGTCGGCGAACCAGTCGTGCGCAAGGTCGTGATGCACGTGATCCGCGTCGAAGAGCGCCACCAGAACGTTGATGTCGAGGAGCGCCACCCGGCTCATTTCAGGATCCCCCGTCCTCCCGCAAATCGTTCACGAGCTTCATCGTGGGTTTGGGCGATCCGGGCGAACGCCGAGGCAACAGGGGAACGCCGTTCCTGACGCGGGCTGACCGCGGCGATTCGAGCGACTTCCGGACCAGTTCGGAGACCACTTTCCCGAGCGTTGACCCCCTCGCCGCCGCAAGTTCTTTGGCGGCTTGGAGGATGTCGAGGTCGAGGTCCAAGGTAGTTCTCATGACGAGTGCATCATACATCTGATGCGTGATGTCATTGATCCATGGCGCATGGTTCCAGGTACCGGGTTGGCCAGGCGTTCAGGGTTCGCGGACCGATGTCACCGACAGGCCGTTGCCCTGTCTATAAGATGTGCAGCGTCATGCTCCCGAAGGCATCAAGAAAGAGGCACTCATGAAGAAGGTAGCGGTGGTCATTGCGGCGGCAGCCATGTGCGGCGCCTTGTCGCTCGACGTGTTGGCTCAGTCGCGGGGCCGCCAGGGGGGCGGGGGCGCGGGCCAGGGATCAGGCCAGGGCCGAGGCGGCGCTGGGCAGGGTCAAGGCCAGGGCCGCGGCCGTCAGGGTGAGCAAGGCAACGACGAGCGCAATCGTCTCCGCCAGGAACTGCAGCAGCTGCAGCGCGAGTTGAAGCTGCACGAAGAGGCGCTGAAGAAGGCGCGTCAGGCCAAGGACGAAGCGGCCGCCCGGAACGAGCAGCAGGAAATCAAGAACATCCGCGAGCGAATCAAGCAGCTTCAGGAGCGCGCCAAGAACGGCAACGGGCGCGGCGGCAGCGGACGTGGCGGTGGCACCGGCACCGGGCGCAGCGGCGGACGAGGACGCGGAGGCAACTAACAACCTGCAACCTGCACTGCTTTCAGGTGCCGGGCTGTGAGTCAGCACGCGCCGTCGACTCGAAGGATTAGATCGCGGCCGATTCGTTCTGCCTGCTCAACCATCTGGCGATAGGCAGCGACACCACAGCCGAGATCGCGCAGACGGCTGACATAGAACCAGCGAGGACGACAGGCAAGACCCACAGCGGCCGGTCGCCTGGTGCGTGCTGGTCTCCAATCACGAACGGCAGCAGTGCGACCACCGCGCCCACGAGCGCGCCATAGGCACCGGCTCGCAATGGAGAGAGATCCGCGAGCCTGCGCCGGCCCGACGCCAGTCCAGCAATCGCTGAGAAAAGCGTACCTGCGATGAAGCCTGCGTACAGCGGTCCGCCGATGTGTTCAGGCTCAAGCTCACCGGCGTACAGCGGCCCAAGGACCAGCCCGGCCGCAAGCCAGACGGCTGCCCACGCAAGACCCATCGACGCTGCCCGGCCGAATCGTGTCGTCAACGTCTGCATATGCCCGTGCCCCATTGTGACAAGTACTTTGTATCACAAAGGTTTGGCGTACTCCAGTTCGCACCTACTCTGACTTCAGCGCATTCACGGGATTGATGCGCACGGCCGCACGCGCTGGAAAGTAGATCGCGACCAGCGACACGACGAGCGTCATGGCCGCCGATCCCGCGAACGTCCGGAGATCGAGCGGCGTGACACCGTAGATCCAGCCCGAAAGATACTTCGTGAGGACAGCGGCGCCGGCGCAGCCTACGGCAATGCCGATCGCGGCAATCGTGAGACCTTGACTGAGCACCAGCGACGTCACGCCGCGGGCGGTCGCGCCGAGCGCCATCCGGACACCCAACTCGCGTGTGCGCTGGCGTACCCACCAGCCAATCGTCGCCATCAGTCCAATCGCCGACAGACCCACGGCGATCGCCGCGATCGCGCCGAGCAGAAGCGCGCCAAACGGCGCTGTCCCCATGCGCTGGTAGATCAAGCCTCCATACGATCGCGGCTGCGTGACAACGAGTTCGGGACGGAGCGCATGGACGGCCTCGCGCATCTGCAGCGCCGCCTCCGCGTCGCGCCCGGCGCGGACGGCAGCAACCATCCACAAAGCGATGGTCGGATTCTGCGCGTACGGAACGTACGCTTCTGGAACGACGCGGGTGGAAACGCCACTCGAGCGCATGTCCTCGACGACTCCGACTATCGTCCTCACCACTGGAGTCGCGCCGGCGGGTTTGATCAGGAGCGTACGGCCGAGTACCAGACCCTCAGGGTGAAGCCGCTGTGCCAACTGCCGATTCACAACGACGACTGGCGGCGAGGATCTCGTATCGCCAGCGCTGAACAGCCGGCCCGCAGCCAATTGCACTTTCAGCAGGGAGAAGAATCCGGGTGTCGCGTAGTTCGTGGCGATAGAGCGCGTCTGCCCATTGATCTCGATCTCTGAGGTCGTCAGTGTGCCGCCCATCGGCACGTACGAGCCGCCCTCGACCGCCGCGATCGCCGGCGCCAGGCTCATCCGGTCGCGCAGTTCCGCGAAAAACGCCGCGCTCGCCTCGGGCGTCGCGCCACGCAGACGGACCGACATCAGGAGCTTGCCAGCGGGATCGAAGCCCGGCGCCGACGGGCGGAGTGTCAGAAACGTCTGCACCATCAGCGACGCGGAGATCAGCACGACGATCGACACGGCGATCTCGGTGACGACAAGAGCTCGACGAGCCCAACTCCCCTGCCTGCCGGTCGCACGTGACGATTCCTTCAAATCGCGCGCGGGCGCGAAGCGTCCCAGCTCGAATACGGGCAAGAGGCCTGCGACTATGCCGGCGAGGCCCGCCGTAAGTGCCGCCATCGCCAGAACTCGTCCGTTCACGGCGATCTCGCCGATATACGGAAGGTTCGCGGGCAACGCCGCAATCATGATCTTGAGTCCGGCGCTGGCGGCGAGCACGCCCGCGATCGCGCCCGTGCCGGCCAGAATGACATTCTCCGTCAGCGTCTGGCGAACAAGACGGCCGAGGCCCGCGCCGAGCGCCAGCCGGACGGCCATTTCGCGCCGGCGCGCCAGCGTCCGCTCCATCTGCAGGCCACCGACGTTGAAGCATGCGATCAAGAGGACGCTCGAGACGGCGACCATGAGCACCGTGAACGGCGTGCTCACATCGCGGACGATGGATCGATCGATGGGTTCGAGCTGGAATCCCGGCAGAGCCTGACGCGCGGCGTCAATCGACGTCCCCGGGCGCAACCTTCCGATGACGCTGCCGGCCCCGCCACGGCAACCGGCATTCTCCGGACTCGCAACCGGCCGGTTTCGCGGCATCCAGCCCTGCACGTCGGCACGTGCCAGCGGACCGGCGAATCCTTTCGGCATCACGCCGATCACCGTGACCGGCGTTGCATTAATCGTCAGTGCGCTGTGCAAGATTGCTGGCGATCCGCCCAACTCGCGCCAGAACTCGTGACTGAGCACAATCACCGGCGCCGCGCCCGGCTGGTCGTCACCGGCCTCAATCACGCGGCCGATCCAGGGACGAGTCTCGAAGACGCCGAACATTGCCGGCGTCACGCACTCGACGTCGTCGATGCTGATGGGATAGCCCTGTCCGGTGAGGACGTGCGATCCGCTGCCGTACGCGCCGACACTCGACAGCGGACCGGGATTCTCGACAAGCTGACGGTACTTGTCAGGCGTCACCGCTGACGTCGCACGGTCGCCCTCGAGCACTCTCAAGGCGACGATCTCTTCCGGCCGTTCGAACGGCGACGTCAGCAAAACGGCGTCAACGATGCTGAACATGGCGGCATTGAGGCCGGTGCCGCAGGCCAGCATCAGCACGGCCATGAGCGTGAAGCCCGGCGTACGCCGCATCATCCGGAATGCGTACTTCGTGTCCTGCCGCAGAGCGGCCGCGTGTTCACGGATGACGGCGGCCACAAGTCCCGGAACCTCGCGGCTGACGAGACCGGTGCGGTCGCCGGAGCGGCGCCGCTCGGCAAGATCGGACTCGATCGCCTGTCCGAAGTCGGAACGGAACTCCGCCGGCAGCATTCGGACGAGCCGGCGCAGCAATCGGTCGAGCATCGTCACGCCTTCTTGAACGTCCGCGTCGTCCGCGCCGCCAGCACCATCTTCTCGAGGCGCGCCATTTCCGCCGCGACAACCCTGCGGCCGAACGGCGTCAAACGGTAATAGATGCGGCGGTCATCGTCATTGTCCGGACTCGGACGCCGAGGTGATTCCACCGCGAGGCCCTCGGCAAGCAGGCGTTTGATGATGCCGTAAAGCGTGCCGGTGCCGAGCTCGACCGCGCCGGCGGTGAGGGCCGAAACATCCTTGATGATGGCGTAACCGTGCCGATCGCCGTCGGCAAGCGCGACCAGTACATGGAACATGGCCGGTGTCAGCGGCAGCAGCGTCTCGGGATCGCGGTCGGGTGTCTTGGGTGACATGAGTCGCGACCAACTATATCGTGACGCGACATATCAACGCAAGGCGTATTTATCCATTTGGACATCGATCCAACGTGCATTTGATTGGCAACTCCAATGAACCGATGGATCGACGACGGAATGGATCGATACATATTTGTGATCCGCTCTTGATGTCACTTCAGACCAACTCTCTCGGTCTATATGAATTGCCGGCGCCCGCCTCAGTAATCGCGGAGGATGAAATGAGACGGGTCATCGCAACACTCGGTGCGTTGGTAATCGTGAGTGCCTTGACGGTCGATGTCGCAGGTCAGGCGCGCACACGGTCGGGACAGGGACAGACGGCTCGCAGTGGGCAGACGGCCCGCGGCGGACAGACAGCACGGCCCGGCGATCCGCGTCAGCGGCCGCCAGACAATCGCAACTGCGGCGAGATCGCGCAGCTTCGCCAGGAACTGGCGCGGCTCCAGCAGGAGCTGCATCAGCTCCAGCGGGCGCTGGAGCAGGCGAAACAAGCGGGCAACCACGAGCGCGCGCAGCAGATCGCGCACGAAATCCGGCGCGTGCAGTCGCAGATCCAGGACGTGCAGCAGAAGATCCGAAGGCTGCAGAACAATTGCACTGGACGCTAGTTCAACCGACAACCAACAACCGACAACCTGCAATTGGTTCGGGGTTCCGGGCCCGTTCTCCGCGCCTTACTGCAGGTTGTAGGTTGTGGGTCGCAGGTTACTTCAAGGGGTCTGCACGTACCGTCAGCGTCGTTGTCAATGTCTTGCCGCCCGTGGTGATTTTGACGCGATAGGTTCCGGGCGCCGCGACAGCGCCGCCGCCGGCCGCCGGTGCAGGTGCATCCGCCGCGTCTGGATCTCCCGCGCCCGCTGCGCGGCCTGCTCCGCCGGCGCGCTGACCACCGCCGGCTGCACCAGCAGCCCCCGCGGCACCTGCATCACCTCCGCGGCCGCCACCTCCGCGGCCGCCGCCGCGACCGCCGCCAGCACCACCAGCTGCCGCAAAGCGCATGTCCCAGAAGTAACGGTTGATCCCGGCGGTTGCCGGGACATTGAGCGTGACCGTGCGCGCGCCATCGAGGGACGCGATTTCCATCTGCACGGGCTCGGCCGGGGCGGCCTTCAGATAGAACGTGATCGTCGCTGAATTCGCGAGCTCCGTCGGTGAATTGAGCGGAGCGCGCGCGGCAATCGTCAGCGGATTGCGGCCCTGGAACATCAGGTGGCCGCGCGTGGCGCCACGGCTGACCGCGTTCCAGATCGTTGCGACTTTATTCTGGAAGAGATACGCGTCCGACTCGAGCACCGCCGGCGTGAGCTGCTGAAGCGGCGTGATGTCATCGAGCACCCACAGACTGCGTCCGTGCGTGGCCGCGATGAGGTCGTGCTGGCGCGGATGGATCACGAGGTCGTGCACCGGAACGATCGGCAGGCCGTTCAGCCGCCGCCAGCTCGTGCCGCCGTCGATGGACGCGTACGCGCCAATCTCATTGCCAGCGAAGAGCAGATTCGGATTCTTCAGATCCTCTTTGACGACGTAGACCGGCGACTTCGCGGGCAGATTGTTCACAAGCGAAGCCCACGTACGGCCGTAATCCGTGGACTTCAGCACGTACGGCTTCATGTCGTCCCGGCGATGCCCGTCGAATGACACGAACACCGTGCCCGGATCGAAATGGGACGGCTCGACGCGGCTCACCCACGTGCCCGGCGGCACGAGGTTTCTCGGAATGTTCGGGCGCACGTTGGTCCACGTCTTTCCCGCATCCCTGGTGACCTGCACGTTGCCATCATCGGTGCCGGCCCAGATCAGCCCGCGAACCAGAGCGGATTCGACGATGGAGATGATCGTCGCGTGCGTTTCGGCGCCGCCGCGCTCGCCCATCGCGGGCCCCGGCCCACTGATGAGCTCGGCGTCCTTCGTCGACAGGTCCGGGCTGATGATTTCCCACGATTCGCCGCGATTCGTGCTGCGCATCAGGTAGTTGCCGCCGAGGTACAGCGTTTTCGAATCGTGCGGCGAGAGAATCAGCGGCGAGCTCCAGTTATACCGGAACCGCGGATTTCCGCCCTCGCTCTTCGACACGTCTTCGTAGTTCATGATCGTAGCCGGACGGGGACTCACGCCCTCGCCCTGCTGCCGGAACGTCGCGTCGAGCCGGCGCACGCTGCCGTTCTGCGTTTCTGTATAGACGATGCGCCAGTCCTCGGGGTCGACGGTGGTGTGAAAACCATCGCCGGAGTGGAACTTGAACCAGTGGTCACCGAGGATGCCGTTGTAGTCGCGGCTGTTCGACGGCCCGCCCCAGTTGCCGCTATCCTGCAGCCCGCCGTAGAGCCAGTACGGATCGCGATTGTCCGCGGTCACCGCGTAGAACTGGCCGATGTCCATGTTGTCGAACATGATGAAGTTACGGCCGCCGTCGTACGTCACGGACGCGCCCTTGTCGTTCGACACGTAGAAGCGATCGCTGTTCGACGGGTCGATCCACATCGCGTGGAAGTCGCCCTCGATGCCGGGCAGCGTGCGTCCAAACGTCTTCCCGCCGTCCTCCGACACACGCGCCGGCACCTGCAGGACGAACAGCCGGTTCGCGTTGTTGGGATCGAGATAGATGTGGTTGTAGTAGAACGGCCGGTCTGCGGAAGCGTTCATGAACGTCCACGTGGCGCCCGCGTCCTCCGATCGATAGATGCCGGGGCCGGGCGTCTTGGCGTCAGTGCCGCGTGGCGACTCGACGATCGCCGTCAGGATCTTCCCGTTACGCCGATAGACGGTGAGTCCGATCTTCCCCACCGAGCCTGCCGGCAATCCGCCGCCGAGCTTCGTCCACGTGTCTCCGCCGTTCGTCGACTTGTACAGGCCGCCATTCGGGCCGCCGCTCTCGAACACGTACGGCTTTCTGATGCGCTCCCACATGCTCGCGTAGAGCACGTTGGGATTCGCCGGGTCCATGATCAGATCGCCGGCGCCGGTCTTGTCGTCCTGCGGCAATCCACCGGCGAGCTTCTTCCACGTCTTGCCGCCGTCGGTCGTCTTGTAGACGCCGCGTTCGTGGTTGTAGCCCCAGAGGTGTCCCTGCGCCGCGACATAGACGATGTCCGGATTCGTCGGATGCGTGATGATGCGCGGAATGTGATGCGTCTCCGCGAGGCCCATGTTGGTGAACGTCTTGCCGCCGTCCGTGGACTTGTACACGCCGTCGCCCCACGACGCGCTGTTCCGGACGCAGCCCTCGCCCGATCCCACCCAGACGATATTCGGGTCCTTCTGGAAGATCGTCACGTCGCCGATGCTCGACGTCCCGTAGTTCGTGAAGATCGGCTCCCACGTCGTACCCGCGTTCACCGACTTCCACACGCCACCCGACGCCGCGGCGACGTAGACGATCGCCGGATTCGACTCGACGGCGTCGATGTCCGTCACTCGTCCCGCCATATTCGCGGGACCGAGATTGCGCCACTTCAGATCCTTCAACAGCGCGTCGGTCGGGGCCGCCGTGGGCGCCTGCGCCTGAGGAGTCGTCACAACGAGTCCGACGGTACCGACACACAGCAGGGAGACGAGCAGCGTACGTGCGGTCATTCCATTTCTCCTGGGCCTGCAACAGTAGCAGATCGTTCCGCACGGAGACACGGATGGAAACGGAGACACGGAAAGAGCTTTCCAAGCTCTTCTTGATCGATAATCCACACGCCCCGGAGGAATTCCATGACTGTCCGCCGCTTGACGCTTCTCGCCGCCGCTCTCACTCTGACGGCCGTCACCGCCCAGCAGATCATCTCCAGTGCCGCGCAGGCACAGGCGGCGGCGCAGGCGCCAGGATTCGTCCAGAACGCCGGCGGTCTGCAGGCAGCCTCCGCACGGGGCGCCAACGACGGACTGGGTCCGTTCAAGACACTCACGATCCGCGGCGTCATGCTGATCGACGGAACCGGCGCGCCACCGACCGGCCCGGTCAACATCGTCATCGAAGGCAACCGGATTGCGCGGATCACAAGCGCCGGAACTCCGGGAGTGCAGACACCGGGCCGTCAGGGTGGAGGTGGCGCGGGACGCGGGCAGCAGGCGCCCGCAGCTTCTTCGACAGGCTCAGGGCAAGCGGGCGATTTTGTGGTCGACGCGCCGGGCATGTACGTGATGCCCGGCTTCATCGACATGCACGTGCACGCGGGCGGCGCGCCGAAGAACGCCGAGGCCGAGTACGCGTACAAGCTCTGGCTCGCGCATGGCGTGACGACTGTGCGCGGTGTGCCGCTGGGCAATCACAACATCACGGTCAGCGAGAAAGCGCGCAGCGAGAAGAACGAGATTGTCGCGCCCCGCATCATCAACTACCAGCGTCCCGGCCAGGGGTGGAGCGGCGGCGCAGTCAACACGCCGGAGAAGGCGCGCGAGTGGGTGCGCTGGGGCGCGGCGAACGGCGTCGACGGCCTCAAGCTCGGCGCCGAAGAACCGTCCATCATGGCCGCGCTTCTCGACGAAGCGAAGAAGCTCAACATGGGCTCGACGGCACACCTGCAACAAGGCGGCGTGGCGCAGATGAACGCGATCAAGGCCGCGCGCCTCGGCCTCCAGACCGTGACGCACTTCTACGGTCACTTCGAGTCACTGCTCAAGGACTACGTCGTCCAGCCGTGGCCGGTGGACATGAACGCCAACGACGAGCAGTGGCGATTCGGCCAGGTGGCGCGGCTGTGGAACAAGATCCACGAGCCCGGCTCACCAGAGTGGAAGGCCTACCTCAACGAGCATCTGAAGCTCGGCACGGTCTTCGATCCGACACTGACGATCTATTCCGCCGGCCGCGACGTCATGCGCTTCCGCGCCGCCGAGTGGCACGACAAATACACGCTGCCGTCGCTCATGGACTACTACGCCCCGAGCCGCACGAATCACGGCTCGTACTGGTACTACTGGACGACCGAGGACGAGATCGAGTGGCGCAACTTCTACCAGGTCTGGTTCAAGCTGATCAACGACTACAAGAAGATGGGCGGCCGCGTCACGACCGGCTCTGACTCGGGCTTCATCTACCAGACCTACGGCTTCGGCTACATCAACGAGTTCGAGATGCTTCAGGAAGCAGGCTTCCATCCGCTCGAAGTGATCCAGGCCGCGACGATGAACGGCGCGCTGACATTGTCAGAAGCCGCCAAGAAGCCGCTCGATCGCGGCATCGTGCGCTCCGGCCTCCTCGCCGACCTCGTCATCGTCGATCAGAACCCGTTGCAGAACTTCAAGGTGCTCTACGGCAACGGCGCCGTCCGTCTGAATGATGAAACCGGCCGTCCCGAGCGCGTGGGCGGCATCCGGTACACCGTCAAGGACGGCATCGTCTACGACGCAAGAAAGCTGATGGACGACGTCGCGGCGATGGTGGTCAAACAGAAGGCGGCCAAAAAGTAGCTCTCTCCGTGTCCCGTTAGCTCCGGGTGACAAGGAGTGTCAGGAATAGCGCTCTTTCGTAATCTCGGCCATGACGCTTAGCGCGATCTCAGCCGGCGTGCGGCCGCCGAGATCCAGGCCGACGGGCGTGCGGATCGACTGAATGCGCTCCTCGGTCACGCCCTGCTCCCGCAGCATCTCCGCGATGAGTACGGCCTTGCGGCGGCTGCCCAGCAGGCCGATGTATCGAGCCTTCGTCTTCACGGCTTCGAGGATGCAGTCGGCGTCGAGCTTATGGCCGCGCGTGGCCACGACGATGTAGCTGGACCAGCCGTAGTCGATTGAGGCAAGCGTATCCGGAATGTGACCGGCGAGAATGCGAGCGCCACCGAAGCGCGCCGGATCCGAAAACTCCGGCCGGTCCTCGAGAATCGTGACGTCGAAGTCGAGCAGCTGCGCCTGCCGCGCGATGGCTTGCGCGACATGACCGCCTCCCGCGACCACGAGTCGAGGCTTTCCAGTGACGGGCTCGATCAGAAGATCGTGCGAGTCGCCGAGATGAACAAGACGCGGCGTGCCGTGCGGGAGCTGCCGCAGCGCCTGGCGCGCGGCTTCGCCGGCGCGATCCGCATCGCCGATCGATCCCATCCCGCGCCCGTCTGCGCGCACGATCATCCGTCCGGCGAAGGACAGATCCGCGCCGCCGTTGCGCTCGAGCAGCGTCGCGACCGCAAGGGGCGGGCCGGAATCGACGGCCTTCACGAAATCAGGCAGATACTCGGTACCGCCAATCCCCGTCGCGTCGTCGCCGGCCTCCGCCAGAATCCACATCGTGCCGCCGCACACGAGCCCGGTGTTCCAGGCGAGATCCTCCGCAAGCGAGTAGGCGCGCAGCGATCGCCGTCCGCCCGCCAGGATGTCGCGGCACGCCAAAATCGCGTCGGCTTCGACGCAACCGCCGCCGAGCGTGCCCTTCGGCCGCTCATTCTCATCGTCGCTGACGACGAGCTTCGCGCCGACGACCTGCGGAGTACTCCCCTGCGTACGCACGACGGTGGCCACGGCGAACTTCCGCCCGGCCTCGGCGAGAGCAGACATGCGGTGGTAGAGCGACGACACGAAGGGATCTTATCGAAACGACGCCAACGACGTTAACGACGACAACGACGCCAACAAAGGGCGCTTGCCAGCTGAGCAGGTGCATTTGATTGGCGTGGCTATCGTCGTTGGCGTCGTTTTCGTCGTTAGCCGTCCAGGTCCTGCGGCGTATCAACGTCCTTGAGAATGCCCGCGTCGCCCACCGGCAGCTCGATCGGGTCGGCGCCGGCGGCCGCGAGCGCGTGCTTCAGCGTCGTCTCGGATGGCGCGAGCAGGAGCGCCTTCCTGAATGACGAAGGAATCGCGATCGGATGCCCGCGCAGTTCCTGGTGGATCGGGATGATGACGCGACCCCTGCGTATGCAGGCCAGCACGATCTCGGTCACCGTACCGCTCGCCACGAATGGCATGTCGGCCGGAAGGATCACGAACGGATCCCCGCTCGTGACCGACAGACCGGCCTGAATCGTCGAGAACATCCCGCGCTCGGGGTACTCGTTGACGGTCACGCGTACGCGCTCGTCAGCTATCAACGGCGCTTCCGACAAGTCGGCGCCCGGGGCCGTGACGACAATCACACGGCTGACGCCGCCATCGAGTAGTGACCAGATCGTCCAGTTGATGAGGGGCTCGCCTTTGACGCGCGCCATCAGCTTGGCGCCCCCAAAGCGCTCGCCTTTACCGGCGGCTGGCACGATCGCGACTGCTGACATGAGGTGTTAGACCAACGACGGGAACAAATGGGAACGTCGTTCGCGTCGTTTCATTTCTTGACCTTCAGCTCTTCCGCAACCCAACTCTGAATCTTCTCCCTCAGCACCCACAGCGGGAGACTGCCGTCTTCGAGCACGAGGTCGTGAAAATCCTTGATGTTGAACTTCGAGCCCAGCTTCTCCTTCGCGTCCTCGCGCAGCCGGCGAATCTCGAGATTGCCAATCATGTAGGCCGTAGCCTGTCCCGGGACGGCGATGTAACGATCGATCTCGGCCTCGGCGCCGGACTGCGTCGACGTCGTGTGCGCCAGCAGGTAGTCGATGGCCTGCTGCCGCGTCCACCCGAGCGCGTGCATCCCGGAATCAACGACGAGGCGCGCGGCGCGCAACGCCTCGTTCGAGAGCAGTCCCAGCCGGTCGACGTCCGAGGAGAACAATCCCATCTCATCAGCCAGACGCTCCGAGTACAGTCCCCAGCCCTCGCCGAATCCTGAAAGAAAGAAATACCGCTGAACGGGGTGCAGGTTCTCCTGCTCGAGCGCTATCGCGCCCTGCATGTGATGGCCGGGATAGGCCTCATGGAATGCAGTGGACTCGAGGCCGGCACGGCTCTGTTTCGTGGCCTCGTACGCGTTGATGAGGTACTTGCCCGGCTTGCCGTCCGCGGACGGCGGGACCGCCTGACCTCCCGGCGCTGTCTTCTCGAGATACGGCGGATACGGCTCGACGATGACCGGCGCGCCGGGAACGTGGCCGAACCACTTGGGGACTTCAGCCTTCGCCCGCGCGACGGCCGACTCCGCGAACTTGATCAGTTCCTCCCTGCTCTTGAAGCGGTACTTCGGATCCGTCTTCGCGAGCTTCAGCACGGCCTGGGGATCGTCCGTTCCAAACGCGCGCTTGCCGATCTCGCGCATCTCGGTCTGGATTCTTTCCATCTGCGTTTTGCCGAGCTCGTGGATCTGCTCCGGCGTCATGTCCACCGTCGCGTGGTACTTCACAGCGGCGGCATAGCAGGCCAGCCCGTTCGGGTTTGACCTGACGCCGATTTCCGTCCGCGCGGCCGGCAGGTACGTCGTCTTCAGGAAGTCACGGTACTTGACGATCGCAGGACGGATCTTCGTACGCTCGAGGTTCTCGAGCTCGGCTCTGAAATTAGACTTCGGCGCGGCCCCCTTCGCCATCTGGACGAATGGCGAGCCGCTCAGCGGTTCGGCCAGCATCGCCTCGACCTGGTTGATGACGGACTGCACGTTGCCCTTCGACGCCGTATAGCCGAGCTTGATCCCTTCCCTCAGGTTGTCGATCTCGTCGTCCAGATACTTCGGAACCTGTGACCAGCGCGCGAGGGCGTCCTGTTGCTTCGCGGGAGTGTCCGTGCTCTGCATGCCGGCCGTGACCGGCAGCGATGCCTGCCACCCGGTCCACGTGGGACTCACGTTCCAGATCTCGACGCGGCACGCACGCCACCCGACGGACGACTCGAGCAGGTGCTGCATGAACTTGAACGTGATTGCTTCCATCTGGCCGTCGATCGGCTTGATGTCGATCTTCTTCAGCTGGGCGAGGAGCTCGTCCTCGCGCTGCTCCCATCGCTTCATCGCCGGCAGGCTGTGATCGCCGAGTTGGCCAGGATGCGGATCGCGCGCGCCGATGGAAAGTGCCGCTTCCGGAAACGCCTCCAGGTAGCTCCGCACATAGGCATCCGCGACGTCGGTGACGCTTCTCGCGACGACGACGGGATCGGGTGGCGCGGGCTTACTGGCGCAGCCAGCCGCCAGAACCACGAACAGCAGTACAACCCTCCTCATCGTCACGCCTCCGGGCGCTCCGTAGTTCGCGTTCGTTCGCGTCGTTCCCGTCGTTGCGGTTATCACATGTACTTCCAATTGCGGTGTTTGCCCACCGCGATCCATTCCATGGCCTGCGCGAGCCGCCGGTCCCGCGTCTCGGCTGTCTTCGCTTCCGTCAGCCACTCCACGTACTCGCGCTTGTGGCTCGGCGGGAACGTATCGTAGTTCGCTGCAGCCTTGGCGTTCTTCTTGAGCGCCGCCGCGAGAAAGGCGGGCGTCTTCACGGGCGGCTTCTTCGCGCGCGCCGTCCGCGGGACCTTCACGTCATCGTCGTTCAGTTTTCTTGCGGCCTTGACGAGCTTCACGATCGCAGTCCGGCTCGGCACGTCGTCCATCGACTGGATGCGGCCGTACTGTCCGAACGCGCGGTGCTCACCTTTCGGAATCAGATCCAACATGAGCTGGTGCTTCCAAAAGCCGAACATCACGTGCTTCTTGAAGGCCGCCATCCCGCAGAACGGGCCTTTGTATTCGAATGCCGGCACGCCCCACTTGATGGTCTCTTCGACCTCGGGACATCCCGCATGTACAGCCTCGCGGACGTGCTTCAGGATCGGCTGCGCGAATGGAGCAACTTTAGCGATGTAGGCGTCAACGCGCGGGTCGCGGGACATGGACGGATTGTAGGGCAAAGGGCACGCTCTGCCCTTTGCCCTTGCGAAGTCACTTCACTATGACCGCTGTCTTCATAACGTCGTCATTCTTCAGGGGCGCGGGACCGTCCGGGTAGCCGTTGAGTTGAAGGATGTGCGCGACGGCGTCGAGCGCCTGGTCGGCGGTGAGCGTCGTAGCGCCGTCGGACGGCATGGTGCTGAAGATGGTGCCGAAGAGCTCGCCGAGCGGGCGATCGACCCAGGCTTCAAGGAACTTCGGGCCCTGAACCGGGGGTCCGGGTTTCTTGCCTGCCGCCACTTTCTCCGGCGTGTGGCACTTCTCGCAGAACTTCACGTACTGTTCCGCGCCGCGGGTCGCCTGCTCTTTCGTGTAGAGCCTGTCTTTCGTCGTCTTCTGATAGTTCTGCGGGGTCAGACCGGGGTCAGACCACTTTGGAAAAACTCCCAAGTGGTCTGACCCTGGTCTGACCCCGATCGTTACGAGCAACAAGAGGGCCGCGGCCCCGATTCTTACGCCCATGAGTAGCCGTGCTTCGAGAGCGGCAGCGAGCGGACACGGACGCCGGTTGCCGAGAAGATGGCGTTGGCGACGGCCGGCAGAATCGGCGGCAGCGCCGGCTCACCGAGACCGGTCGGCGCGTTGTTCGACTGCACCCAGTGCACTTCGATCTCGCGCGGCGCCTGGCGCATGCGAATCGGCACGGTTTCGTCGAGGCTCTTCTGCTGGATGCGGCCGTTCTCGACCGTGACCTGGAAGCTCATCAGATGGCTGAGGCCGTCGATGACCGATCCGTACACCTGAGACTCGGCGTGCAGCGGGTTGATGATTGGCGAACCGATATCGCCGGCCACCCACACCTTGTTGACCTTGACGCGCTTCGACGCGTTGACGCTGACTTCGGCAACCTCCGCGAAGTACCCGCGGTGGCTGAAGTAGAAGCCCACGCCAAGCGCGGTACCTGCCGGCAGCTTGCGAGTGCCCCAGCCCGACTTATCGCGCACGAGCTCGAGCACAGCACGCATGCGCGCCGGATCGAACTCACGTCCCGGTGCGCCACCGCGCCCTTGTCCAGGGGCACCTGCAGCGCCCGCCGCTCCAGCAGCACCGGCCGGCGGCGCGGCCGGAGTCACCGTTGGATAGTCGAGCATGTCGAGCCGGAACTGGATCGGATCCTTCTTCGCCGCAGCCGCGAGCTCGTCGATGAACGACTGGACGACGAACGCGACGGCGTTGCTGCCGGGCGCGCGCATCGCACCCGTCGGCATGCCGAACGGAATCAGCGACGTGTAGAGCCCAAAGTTCGCGACCCATCCCGCCGGGAACTGAGCGGCGCCCATGCCGCCGGACCCGATCGGGCTCGTGCCGTTGCTCGAGAACGTCACAAAGTGATTGCGCCAGCCGACGACCTTGCCTGCCGCGTCCACGCCGGCCTTGAGGTTGTGATACCCGGCCGGACGGAACTGGTCGTGACCGAGGTCTTCTTCGCGCGTCCAGCGCAGTTGCACCGGCGCGCCGTTCACCTGCTTGGCGATCGCCGCGACTTCAGCGATCTGTTCGTTGTAGAGCCGGCGTCCCATGCTGCCGCCGATCCTGAACATGTGCAGGCTGATGTCCGTCTGCTGCAGGCCGAGCGCCTGTGCCACCGTGCCCCGCGCGCCGCCGGGCGTCTGCGTCCCGGCCCAGATCTCCATCTTGCCGTTCGAGAACTGCGCGGTCGCGTTCATCGGTTCGATCTGCACGTGGTTCAGGAATGGATACGCGTACGCGGCCTCGACGACATGGGCCGCGCCCTTGATGGCCGCCTCATGATCACCGTCCGCGCGCGTCGCCTGCGCCGGAATCGTCGGCGCGAGCTCGGCCGCCTTCTTGTCGAACGCGGTCGTCGAATCGACTGCCGCCTTGCCTTCATTCCACTGAACCTTCAGCTGCTCGCGCGCCGTTTTCGCGGTCCACCATGAATCAGCCACGATGGCGACACCGCCGACGAGACCGCTCAGCACGTCCGTCCCTTCGAGAATAAAGGCGTGCTTCACACCGGGGATCGCCTTGATCTGATCGAGATTCGCGCTGACGGCCTTGCCGCCGAACACCGGGCACTTCTCGTACACGGCGTACAGCATTCCCGGCAGGTTCACGTCGATACCGTAAAGGGGTTTGCCCGTGACGATGGCGTCCACGTCCACGGCCTTCGTGCGCTGGCCGATGATCTTGAAGTCCTTCGGATCCTTGAGCTTCACCGACGCGAGATCGGGCGGCGTCAACGCGGCGGCCTTTGCCGCGAACTGGCCGTAGCCACCGGACTTCTTCGACGCGGCATGCATCACGCGGCCGGACGCCGTCGTGATCTCAGCTTCGGGCACGCCCCACTCCGCGGCTGCGGCAGCGACTAACATTTGTCTGGCGGACGCGCCGATCTGGCGCATCGGCGTGTAGTTGCCGGGGATGGCCGTGCTGCCGCCAGCGTTCTGTCCGCCGTACTTCGCGTCGAGATCGCCCTGCTCGACAGTGACGTCCTTCCAGTCCACGTCCAGTTCTTCCGCGATCAGCATCGGCAGCGTCGTCTTGATGCCCTGACCGATCTCGGGGTTCTTGCCGATGATGGTGACCTTGCCGTCCGCGCCGATCCTGATGAACGAGTTCGGCACGAGCGCCGGAGCGGGTGGCCCGCCCTGGCGGCCCTGGCCGAGCAGCTCGGCCGGATCGAGATACGCGGCGATCATCATGCCGCCGCCGGCGATCGCGGTGACGCGAAGGAAGGAACGTCGATCGATGGCTGCCAGTGTCATGACGGTTCCCCTATTGGCCTGACGACGGCGCGGTGATCTTCGCCGCGCGCCTGATACCTTCGCGAATGCGCATGTACGTGCCGCACCGGCAGATGTTGCCGTTCATCGCGGAGTCGATGTCGGAATCACTCGGCTTGTCGTTCGTGTTCAGCAGCGCTGCGGCAGCCATGATCTGGCCGGCCTGGCAGTAGCCGCACTCGGGCACGTCGAGCTCCTTCCAGGCCACCTGCAACGGGTGATTCCCGTTCGGCGACAACCCTTCGATGGTCGTCACGGCCGCGCCACCGACGGTCTTCGCGACCACCTGGCACGACTTCACCGCGCGCCCGCGCAGATGCACCGTGCACGCGCCGCACACGCCTTCGCCACAGCCAAACTTGGTGCCCTTCATGTTGAGTGCGTCCCGCAAGACCCACAGCAGGGGCATGTCCGGCGCTACGTCAACAGATACGGCTTTGCCGTTGAGGGTGAAATCAACCTTCATGGGAATCTCCGACAGTAAGAATAGACCGGTTACCTCAACGACGCCAACGATGAAAACGACGCCAACGACGCCAGCCCCGCCGGGCGACTAGCGGCTGGTTTCCCTGAGTGCCACGAGGTGGGTGGCGGTTCGCACGTAAAGCACGCCGCCGGCGATGGCGGGGGTGGCTTTGACGGGGCCGCCCATGGAGGCGTGGCCGATCACCTCGAGCGAGGGCGAAGTGCGGAGGATTGTCGCCTCGCCGTCGCCGCCGAAGACGTAGATCCGGCCGTCGGCCGACACGGGAGATGCGCAGAACTCCCCTGATGTGGTCCGGACCTGCGTCAGCTTCCTGCCGGTCTGGAGATCGAAAGCCGACAGCACGCCGTTGTCATTGAGCACATAGATTATGTTCCCGAGGACAAGGGGGCTCGGAATGTAGGCGCCGCCGCCGGGCGTACTCCAGGCAGCCGTCGCCACGCCCGTCGCGTTCAGTCGTACGGCGTGGATGTCATCGCCGCCGGTAGAGACAGCAAGGCCGTTGGCAATCGCCGCGGTCGCTGCGCCGTACGCGATCTTCGCGCCAAACCGCCACACCTCGGCGCCAGTCGCCGCGTCGTGCGCGCGCAAACCGCGCTCGGCGACCGTCACGAGCAGCCGCCGTCCATCGGGACGCGTCCAGACGGCTGGAGTCGCCTGCGACGGACCGTCGTTCCGCGCAACTCGCCACACTTCGCTCCCATCCTTCAGACGATATGCGACGATCGACGAATCGCGATCGCGATCATCCTGCACGATCACGAGATCCTGCACGATGACCGGCGAGCTCCCCGACTCAAACGCATTGCGTGCGGACCGCACCTGAAATGGCTTCTGCCAAAGCGGTGTGCCCGCCATGTCGAAGGCGGCCAGGAGCTCCGTACCAAACACAGCCACGACCACGGTTCCGTTGGTTACCGGGGTGGAGTTGGCGTAGGACCCATTCGGGTGGCGTTGCATATAGGGAACACCGTCGTGTGCGGTCCGTTCCCAGAGAACCTTGCCACTGGCGCGGTCGAGACTCAGCAGTTTCCAGACGTGGCGCTGCCGGAAGTTCTGTCCGTTTGGCTGCGCCATTGGAATCGCCGTCGTGAGGAACACCCGGTCGTTCCACACGATAGGACTCGAAATCGCCAGGCCTGCGATCGGCACGCGCCACTGCACGTTTCTCGATCGGGCGATGTCCCACGTCACCGGCACCGGTCCCGATCCGGTGCCTTCGGCGCCCGCGCCGCGAAAACCTGGCCAGTTGGCCGGACCCTGGAGGGCATGCGTGTAGATCGGGCCGGCAAGAGCAAGAACCAAAATGACGAGGCTGCGCATGTCTGGGGATTAGACGATGGGCGGCGATAATACGGTCGTCTTCCCGGGGAGGCCCTGCCGTTCTATTGGTGGCTGAACAAACGCGGACAACTTACCTGACGGTGAGGTCCTGAGTCTTCCGCTCCGCGTCGGCGATGCGCACGCGTGCCGCCGTTCTGACGAGGCGATCGAGTGACGTCACCTCGTTCCAGAATTCGGGGACACCATCGCCGGCGACGACGAAGTAGTCACCAGCGGCCACCGTGGTGTCGTACACGCCGTAGCGGTCCGGACGAAGCACGTTTCCTGATCCTCCACGCGTCCACAGCGACCGGTCGGTAGGAACAATGAACACCGACGCGTCAGGGCGCGGCCGGCCGGACGAGTCGCGGATCGTGCCCGTGATGCGCGCGGGCTTGTCGGTCATCGACAACGTCACCGTGACATCGCTGCCGCTGACTTCGATCAGACCTTCCGGTAGTGTCTTTCCGTCCTGGGTAACGCGTTGCGCAAACCACGAAAAAGCCCACCGTGGGGGCAACGCTCCACGCGCCGGCGCGCGTTGAAGCATCAGCGAATACATGCCGGGAGGCAGCCCCGAGGTTGCAAAAGAACCGTCGGCTTCGAGACGCGCGACAGGGAAATACTGCTCGACCCGGCCTGAAGGTCTCTTGAGCACGACAATCGCGGACTGCAGATCGTCACCGGCCGGACGAGTCGCGAGGGCTTCGAACGACACCGTTCCCACGATGCGGCCGGCGGGCTGCAGCGTGAGTGTCACTTTCTCGACCGGCTCACCACCGACATCCACCGGCAGCTCTGCAAACAGGTTGGGTTCGGGCGGAACGGCCGCCAGCGGTAGCGATTGCGCCAGCTCCGGCCCTCCCATCATGGACCAGCTGCTGGAACCGAGCGTCTGCATCATGAGGCGCGTTTCTGGATCGAACTTCCACTTTGGAACATGCAGGCTGCTCAGGCGGTATCGCCCGGGCGGCACGCGCGGAAAGCTGAAAGAACCATCCGGGGCCGTCGTGACTGTCAGAGCACTGAGGTTTTCCAGTACTCCGGTGGGGTTTGATTCGCGTGTCAACTCGACGTTCACAAACGTGTTGGGTGGCGCACCCTGCACCCGCCCGGACACGCGCGTGCTGACCGAGGCGCGTTGCGCGAGATCTATGTTTGTTCTCGAATCGCCGGATCCCAACTCGAGAATGGATGCGTCACCGGCGAGGAAACTCCCCGGGTAGAACACGCGCGGATAGTCGAGCGTCGTCTGCTGCGCTCCGGATCCACCGATCCGGCCGGTGCCACCGGCGGGACTCGCCAGGAACGACGCACTCACTACGTAGCTGGAGGGAAACAGTCCCGGGATCAGATAGCGGCCATCCGGATCTGTCCTGGCTTTCTTTCCGATCCCCAGCGCGTAACGTCCTGTGACGACTTCGATTCTATGCACGGTGATTTCGGCGCCTGCGACGGGCCGGCCTTCCTGATCGGTCACGCGTCCCGACACAGACGCGTGCTGCCACAGCCGGAGATCGATGCCTGTGACTTTCTCGCCGGCGGCGAGGTCGAACCACTGAGTAGGTCCGAAGAGGCGCGCTTGCCCGTACGTCCCGCCAACGAACCCCGCCTTTGTCGCTGTGATGAAGAGGTGTCCGCCCGGAACATTGGAAAGGACGAATCGTCCCGAGTTGTCGGACTGGACCGACACTCTCGTGCGATTGCCGTCGAGGCTGTAGGACACAGTGGCGTCCGCGACTGGCGCGCCTGTGCCCACGTCAACCACGCGGCCGGAGATCGAACCCGTTGGCGCCTGCGCATTCTGCGCCGCGACCAGGAGGACAAGGGCGAGCAGATACCTCATCAGTGGATTGGCGTGATGCGGCCCGGATTATTACACTGTTCCCATGTCATTGATCGACCCAAGCAAGAAGGCACCGGCATTCCGTCTGAAGGATCAGGAAGGCACCGAGCACTCCCTCGCGGATTACGCGGGCAAGCCCGTCGTCCTCTACTTCTATCCGAAGGACGACACGCCGGGCTGCACGACCGAATCATGCGACTTCCAGTCGCGGCTGCCAGCCTTCAAAAAGTCAAAAGCCGTGGTGCTCGGCGCGAGCATCCTCGACGAGAAGAGCAAGGCGAAGTTTGCCGCGAAGCACGGACTTACGTTCCCGCTCCTGGCGGATGCCGACCACGAGGTCGCCGAGAAATATGGCGTGTGGCAGGAGAAGATGCGCTACGGACGCAAGTACATGGGCATCGTCCGCACGACCTACCTCATCGACCGGGATGGCAAGGTGGCCCGTCGCTGGGACAAAGTCCAGGTCGAGGGACACGCCGAGGAAGTGCAGAAGGCAGTCGAAGAACTCTGATAGGGCAAAGGTCACAGGGCAGAGGGCAAAGGTGAGGAACGCGCTGACGCCGATCATCTACTTCGTTTCCGCGATCATGGCCGGCTTGCTGGCGCATCCGTCCGCGCAGCCGCAGAACGCGGATCGCTACTGGCCGCAGTGGCGCGGCCCGCAGGGCACGGGCGTGTCGCGAACCGCCACGCCGCCGACTGAATGGAGTGAATCGAAGAACGTCCGGTGGAAGATCGAGATTCCAGGACGCGGTTCCGGGACGCCGGTGATCTGGGGCGATCGGCTGTACGTCACGAGCGCCGTGCCGGTCGGCGTCGAAGGCGCCGCCCAGCACGCACCACGCGGCGCGCAGCCCCGGATCGCGCACAAGTACGTGGTGCTCGCGATCGATCGCAAGACCGGCAAGACGGTCTGGGAGCGCACGGCGCGCGAGGAAGCGCCGCACGAAGCCTCGCACGCTGAAAACGGCACTTGGGCGTCATCATCGGCCATCGTGGACGGCGAGCACGTGATCGCGTCCTTCGAATCACGCGGGTACTACGCGTTCGATCTCAGCGGCAATCCCGTCTGGCAGACCGATCTCGGCGACAAACGCATGCGCAGCCAGTTCGGTGAAGGCAGCACGCCCGCGCTCCACGGCAACACGCTCGTCATCGTTTGGGATCACCAGGGCGAATCGGTGGTCGTCGCGCTCGACAAGCGCACCGGCAAGGAGCTGTGGCGCAAGACCCGCACCGAAATCGATACGTGGGCGACGCCGCTCATCACGCCCGTCGACGGCAAACCGCAGGTCGTCGTGCCGGCGATGAACAAGATCACGAGCTACGACCTCGCCACGGGTGAAGTCGTGTGGGAATCGGCCGGCCTCACGATGAATCCGATTCCGTCACCGGTGACGGACGGGGCCATGGCGTACCTCATGAGCGGATTCCGCGGGAACAGCCTGAAGGCGATCCGTCTTGCGGACGCGAAAGGCGATATTACCGGAACGCCCGCGGTCGCGTGGTCGCTCGATCGCGACACGCCGTACGTCCCGTCGCCGCTGCTTTACGACGGCATCCTCTATTTCCTGAAGACGAACAACGGACTGCTGACGGCGCTCGACGCGAAGACGGGACAACCGCATTACCAGGCGGTGCGCATCGACGCCGTGCCGAATGTTTTCTCGTCGCCGGTCGGCGCGGCCGGCCGCGTGTACATCGCGGGCCGCGAGGGCGCGACTGTCGTGCTCCGGCACGGGACGAAACTGGATGTGATCGCGGTGAACGAACTCACTGACGGCTTCGATGCGTCACCGGCGCTGGTGGACGGAGAGCTGTACCTGCGCGGCTATCGCTACCTCTACTGCATAGCCACCAACTAAAAACGGCGGGCTGTAGAAGCCCGCCGTGTCTTTTTCAAGCGGCGGGTGATGCCCGCCGCCACGAAGAAAATCCCGTCCTAGGCCAGGCGAACGTTTTCGCCACGCGGCCCTTTTGGCCCCTGGCCTGCGTCGAACGTCACGTTCTGACCCTCACGCAGATCCTGAAATGACATGCCGGAACAGGCGGACTGATGGAAGAAGTATTCGTTTCCGTCCTCAGCCGCGATGAATCCGAACCCCTTGTCACTGACGAGCCGCTTCACTGTGCCCTTCATTTAGTCATCCCCTTGTCTGAACCTTGCAAATAACGTCGCCGTCGGTCGCGTGATCTCGGGCAACGCCTGAGCGAAGGTCCTGAGGGGGCGAAGCGCGCGGTAACGTGTGCCGCACAGTATAAGGTCCAAAGGTCCACGGGTCCAAGGGTCCCGAGGGTCCTTTTATTCGATCATTTGAGGGACACGTTCAATGTGAGCGTCGCACCCTGCCGGATGAGGACGTCCTCCGTATAAGTACCGAGGCCCTGCTTCTTTACCTGGATACTATGGCGCCCCGTAGATAGCCGGATGGTCAGGCGTTCGCCGGTCGCAGGCCCTGTCCACCGCTCGCCGTCTACGTAGATCTCCGTATCCGCGGGCACGACCCGAAGCGACAAGGTGCCAAACTGCGCAGGTCTCTGTTCGGGTTCGCGTCGCTCGACCGGGGGAGGCGGTGGTGTGCGCGGCTCCGGCACACGGCGCTCCGGCCTCGCGCGCTCGCGAGGATCGTTCGGCGGCGCCTCGGCCGCCGGCTGCGGCCGCGGTTCCTGCGACTCACCCGCGCCGAGCTTCTCGAGATCGAATCGAAGCTTCCTGGTCTGATACGGCTCGATATAGATCGAGTCGCGATAGCTGCGGAAGCCCTGCTTGTACACCACGATCTCGTGGTTGCCGGGGCGCAATCTCAGGCTCTGGAAGATGCCGTCATAGTCATCGATCTCGCCCGCCAGCGCCCCATCGACGTAGACCTCGGCATCCTTCGGCTCGACGTCGAACCGGACAGCCGAGACGAACTCATTGATCCCGTACGAATAAGGATACGGACGATACGGCCCTGGACCGTACGGTCCCCAGGGGCCCCACGGCCCCCACTGGTCGTAATACCAGAGGCTCGGATACCCGAAGCTGCCGCTCACGACGACGACCGAACGGCCGTGACCGCGCGAGGGTCCCCGACGCTGCGCCTCGGCCGTTGCCGGCAGCGCGAGCATCGCAATTGTGACAACGGCCAGCAGTGAGATTGAGAGTGAGGTGTTCTTCAAGGAAGGTATCGACACCGGTGATCTCCCGTCAGGCGTGGCGACACTCTGCAACTGCAATGGAAGTGCCACGAGCCGTGCATCGCCTTGCGCGACGCATCGGCCGATCGAATTGTGACAGCGTCCTATCGATGCGACGTACGACCTGTCGCCCCATTTCACACGGAGCTCACGAAGGGTGAAGCTTGCTCACGAAGATCACTTCCCTGTCACAACTGCCTTCCACGCGTTCGCCAGACGTTCGGTCTGGAGCCACGCGTTCGGCGTGCTCGGTGTTCCCGGAGCGGCAGCAGGCTGCACATCGAATGTCTTTAGGTCCGCTACAAACCCCGCGCCCTTCGGCTTCGCCAGCATCTCCTCGAAGAACAGCGCGCCGAGCTCCTTTGATTTACCAATGACGTGCGCTAGGCCCGGCTCGACGACGAGCGCCCAGACGGCACCGCCACGGCGGTTGACGGCGAACAGCCCGGTGATGGTGTCGATGCGCGACTGCAGATCCTTCTCGCCGACGAACAGCAGCCCTGGCACGTCACGCGCGGCCCTGGACACGAGGGCGCTGTAGTAGATGCCGCCCTTGTTCGCGATGAACGCGCCAACGCGCTCCGGTTTCCACGCCGTGAACTCGTAGTTGAACTCGCCGCCGGCCGACATGCCCCACATGAAGAGCGGCGCCGAGGCGAGTTCGGGATGCTTCGCGCGCACCGCGAACTTCGCAACCACGTCGAGCAGCGCCTGACCACTGCCTCTCGAGACATTGACGTAGTCCTCGATGAACGACTGATCGTGCGGCTTGTCCGTGAAGCGGCACGCGAGCAGGGCGACCGCGTTCTTCTTCGCAAATCGCTGCCAGAACGGGTCCTCCGCCATCGCCCGCCCGTCACCATTCGATCCCGGCACGAGCACGACGATCCCGCGGAGCGCCGCGGCGTCGGGCGCGAAGAACTTGAACTCCGCTTTGTCGAAGTTCTCGCCAGGCGGGATGGTTTCCTCGAGAAACGGGCCTTGCGTCGCCGGCCCCGAGCCGGCCGCTTCCTTCGGGATCACCCTTCCGGCCGCCATCACCCACCTCACTTTGTCGATGACGACGTTGATGTCCTTGAGAGGATCGCCTTCGACACCCACGATGTCCGCATAGTAGCCCGGCGCGATGGCGCCCAGTTCCTTCTCTCGGCGCAGCATCTTCGCGGGGATTGTCGTCGCCGTTGCCAGCGCCTGCGCCGGCGTCATGCCGGCCTTGACGAACCAGCCGAGTTCTCTCGTGTTCTGCCCGAATCCGGTGTAGACCGCGTCCGATCCCATCGCCACCCGAACGCCTGCCTTGAATGCGCGTCGGGTCGATTCAAAGTTCTTCTGGATATAGTCGTTGAGCGGCGGAATCGTCTCAGGCGCGAAACCGTACTCGTCCTTCGCGTCAACGTAGTACCGGTTGTGATCGATCGTCGGCACCCAGACCGTGCCCTGCTTCCTCATCATCGCCAGCGTCTCGTCGTCGAGCTCGATCCCATGCTCGACCGAATCAGCTCCGGCTCTCACGGCATCCTTCACGCCGGATGCGCCGTACGAATGGATCGCAACCGGCAGCTTCTGCGCGTGCGCCGCGTCGACAATCGCCTTCAGCTGCTCGTAGTTCATCGTTTGCGTCGTATCGACGCTCTGATAGCTGCCGCGCGAGGCGTACACCTTGATCCAGTCGGATCCAGCCTTGGCGCGCGTATCGACGAGACCAGGAATGTCGCCGATCGCGGGTCCGCCGCCGCGTCCGGCCGAGATTCCCGAGCCGGCGACGAACATGCGAGGCCCCTTCATCCTTCCGGAGGCGATTCCGTCACGCAGCGTGTAGTCGAGTCCGCGCGAGGCGCCGAGATCGCGGACGGTCGTGACGCCGGTGGCGAGCGTATTCATCAGATTGAGGGTCGCGAGCTCGACCGTCTTCGCCGGTTCTCGTTGCCCTTGTTTCAACGGCGTGGTGCCCGGCGCGTGATCCCACACGTAGCTCATGTGCGTGTGCGCATCGATCAGGCCGGGAATCGCGGTCAGCGTCCGATGGTCGATGGTCTCGGCGCCCGCGGGCACCGGCATCCTGGCCGGACCAACGGCCTTGATGCGTTCGCCCTCGACGACGATGACACCGTCGCGGATCACCTGGCCGGTGCCGGTGACGACGGATCCGAATCGCAGAACGATGGGCTTCGACTGTGGCGGCGACGCCTGGCCCGCGGCCACGAGGAACGTCGCGATGGCGATGGCAGGGCGGATGTGCATGCGGGGATTATGCGCCGAAGTTTACTGCCTCGCGCTGCATCGTGCCGTACATTGACCCGCGCGCTACCCACCGAGGCGCGCAATCACTCGATAAATCCCTCTCCGCGCTGGCCCCGATCTTGAAAGGTAAACCCTCGGAAGAGGTGTTTCGATGACGTTCACAAGGATTCCTTTCACTCTGATCTTGATAGGCGCGCTCAGCCTCGGTCTCGTCACGAGTGCGACGCCGTCGTTCGCGGCGCCCTCCGGCGACCGAGCGCAGGGACAGTTCCGCGCGCGCCTCGGGGACAGGCAGGTGCGAGCGATACTCTCGCGCATCCGCACGAACGCGGAGTCGCTGGTGCAGACCATCGACGGCGTGCCGGCGCGCGGGCGCATGTGGGGCAACCGCACGCGCACCGCGGACGATCCCGCCTATCTGGTCGAGGATCTGATCACGGCGGCGAATCATCTCGACGATCACATCGCGCGCATGGTGGCGACGCGTACCGATGTTGACGACCTGATGCGACGTGCAGCGGCGGTCGACGCCGCGTTCGGGCGCGTTCCGCAGACGGGCGTGGCGACAACCGCTTGGAACAACATTCGGCGCGACGTCGACAGCATCGCCAATGCCTACGGACTGACGTGGGACTGGCGGAATCCGTCCTACTCGAACGACCAGCCGGCCGGCATCTACCGGCAGCTGCAGGGCACTTACACGGTCGACCCCGGACGCAGCGACAACACGGAGCGCACGATCAACCTCGCGCTGCGCGGTGTTTCCGCGGCCGATCGCGATCGCGTGACGCGGCAGCTGAACAACCGGCTCGATCCACCGCAGATCGTCGCCATCGACCGCGACGCCAATCGCATCATCGTGGCGTCGTCGAACGGTCCGCAGTTCACGTTCGAAGCGAACGGCCAGGCTCGAACGGAAACGGGCCCAGGCGGCGGAGCGATCACGACCCGCGCGTCGACATATGGCGATCAGCTGACCGTCACGACGACCGGTATTGCGAACAACGAGTTCGGCGTCACGTTCGAGCCGCTGCGAGGCGGTCAGGAACTCAGAGTGACGCGCCGGATCTTCAACGAGGCGCTCGTGCGCCCCGTGACGCTCCAGACGATCTACCGCCGGACATCGACGACGCCGGATTGGAACATCTTTAATAACCGCCCCGAGACGCCCCGGCCCGGACGCGGCAATACCGGCGGTGTGTTGATCCCCGACGGCACGATTCTCACGGCCCGTCTCGACCAGACGGTCAACCTTCGGCAGGCGCGCGACGAGGATCGGATCACGCTGACCGTCCATAACGCGTCGCGGCCGGAACTCGAGGGCGCGACCATCGAGGGGTACGTCGCGAGCAGTCTTGCGGCGGTCGACAACCGTGCGCGCGTGGCATTGCAATTCGACAGGATCCGGCTGCGCAACGGCCGGACCCAGGACTTCGACGGTGTCATCGAGCAGATCACCAGTCCGAATGGACAGGTCATCCGCTTCGACGGTGAAGTAGCGGCGGTCGACGGTCGCTCCGGTGACGCAGTCCAGCGTGGCGCGCTGGGCGCGGTCGTCGGCGGCCTGATCGGTGCAATTGCGGGCGGCGGCAAGGGCGCGCTCATCGGCGCGGCGATCGGTGGCGGCGGCGCGGCCGCGACCGTCCTCCTCGACGGCCCGGGCCAGGTCGAATTGCTGAGAGGCACCGAGTTCAGACTGCGCGCCAGAAATCGATAGATCTCAACCGGAGACGAAGCACACGCTTGGCTCGGGTGATGGTCACCCGGGCCATTCGTGTTTCTGGGAGCCACGGATCCCCCAACCACTCGACGCCCGGCGGCGTCATGAGAACGGCTGCTTGGCCGTGCGACGCCAACCGGAAACAGGCGAAACTTGTCCAAGCGTCACGCGTAGTAACCGTTCCAGACCGGGGGGAACTGTGCTGAAGGATCTGAGGCACGCGGCACGGGTGCTGCTGAACAACAAGGCATGGACGGCGGTCGTCGTGCTGTCACTGGCGCTGGGTATCGGGGCGAACACGGCGCTCTTCTCCGCCGTGAACGGCTTGCTGCTGGAAAAAGTGCCGGTACCGGATCCGGACTCCCTGGTGCGGCTGCAGTGGGCCGGCAAGAACGACATGGTCCGGAACACCAGCGACTACGGGTCGACGCGCCAGGACAACGGCGACGGCGTGACCTCGACCTTGTCCTACGACATGTTCCAGAAGCTGCGGGCCGCCAACCAGACCTTGATCGACCTGGCGGCCGGCGCCCCGGCCGGACAAACCAACGTGATCATCAACGGCAAGGCGGACTTCGCGTCCGCGTTTGTCGTGAGCGGCAACTATTTCACGCTGCTCCGCCTGCAGCCGTTCAAGGGCCGGCTGATTCAGGAGAATGACGATCACGCGTCCGCTCCGCCGGCGATCGTCATCAGCCACCAGTTCTGGGTCCGGCGCCTGGGATCGGATCCCAACGTCGTCGGCCGCGTAATCACGGTGAACGGCACGCCCCTGACGATCGTCGGCGTGCTGCCGGTGTCGTACACCGGAATCCAGCGTTCCATCGACACGCCGGCCGATCTCACATTCGCGCTTGCGCTCGATCCAGTCATCAGCGTCAATGCCACCCGCACACGACTTTCTGAACCGACGCACTACTGGCTCCAACTCTGGGGACGGTTGAAGCCGGGCGCGACTGCGCAGCAAGCGCATGGAAACTTCAACGCCGTGTTCCAGAACACCGCGCGGGCGGGCGGTGAAGCCTACTACGCGAATCTGAGCGACGCGGATCGCGGCCTCGATCGAAACAAACGGAAGGGCGATGCAGTGCCACGCCTCCTGCTCGACTCGGCGGCCAGAGGCATCTACGACCCCGATCTCGACTCGAGAAAGTCAGCGGGCACACTGAGCGTCGTTGTCGTTCTGGTACTGCTGCTCGTCTGCGCGAACGTCGCGAACCTGATGCTGGCCCGGGCGGCCGGACGCCGGAAGGAGGTCTCGCTGCGGCTTTCGATCGGTGCGAGCCGCGGGCGGCTCGTGCGCCAGCTTCTCACTGAGAGCCTGCTGCTCGCCGCGATTGGCGGAAGCCTCGGCATTCTCTTTGGCTATTGGAGCCGCGCCTTGATTCCGTTTGGCGCAAATGCGCCCATGAACTGGCCCGTGCTGGCGTTCACGTCGGGGATCAGCATCCTCGCTGGGCTGCTCGTCGGCCTGATTCCGGCCCTCCGCGCCACGCAGGTCGACCTCGCCGGCGCGATGAAGGAGAACAGCCGCAGCGTGGTCCATTCGCGAACCCTGCTCAGCCGCGGACTGCTCGTCGTCCAGGTCGCGATTTCGGTGGTGCTGCTCGTCGGCGCCGGCCTGTTCCTGCGCACGGTGAGCAACCTGCGGCAGGTCGATGTCGGGTTCAACTCGAACAACCTTCTGATGTTCCGCGTGAATCCTCAGCTGAATGGGTACAACGCCGACAGGACCGGGCAGCTCTATCGCGAACTGAAGGATGCGCTGCTCGCGGTGCCGGGCGTGCGCGCGGCGACGTACACGCAGCCCCCACTGCTGTCCGGAAGCCGCAGCAGCACGGGCCTGTATCTCCCCGGACAGCCGATGGTGCAGGTGCACATCGTGACCGTCTCGCCGGAGTTCTTCGAGACGATGGAGATGCCGTTTCTGAAGGGCCAGACATTCGGCAACACAGACACGCCAACGTCGCCGAAGACACTCATCATCAACGACACGCTCGCGCGGAAGATCTTCCCGGACGGCAGCGCCATCGGCCGGCGCGCCGGATCGAGCGTGGAGTTGAGCTCGGAGGCGGAGATCATCGGTGTCATCCGCGACGCGAAGTACTCGAGCCTTCGCGAGCCCGCGCCGCCGACGATCTACCGATCGTTCCTTCAGTACCCGCCGCGGCCCATGTCGGTGGTGCTGCGTATGAACACCGACCCCAACGGCCGGATCGAGGCCGTGCGTGAGGCCGTCCGGAAGGTCGATGCGGATCTGCCCATCGCTGGCGTCGCGACGCAAGCCGAGCAGATCGAGCGGCGCTTCGCGCAGGAGCAATTGTTCGCGACGGCGTACACGTGGTTCGGCGGCCTCGCGCTCGTCATCGCGGCGGTCGGGCTGTTCGGTCTGATGTCGTACAGCGTGTCCAGACGGACGAACGAGATCGGGGTACGCATGGCACTCGGTGCCGCGCGTAGTGACGTTTCCCGCATGGTCCTGCGCGAATCCATGCTGCTCGTCGCCATCGGCCTCGTGATTGGAGGTGCGTCGGCCCTCATCGCGGCGGCGCTCGTCAGCGCGTCGTACGTCGAGCGCACCCTCTTCGGCGTGGTGCCGCGGGACACCACGAATCTCGCCACGGCCATCATCGTCATGACCGTCGTCGCGCTCGGCGCCGCCTATCTGCCGGCCAGGCGCGCCTCCAAGGTCGATCCGATGGTGGCGCTCAGGTACGACTAAAATGTCCGTGCATGTCCGAGTCGACGGCCACCGAACGCCTCGATTTCATCCGCGAGATCGTCAAGGCTGACAACGCCAGCGGCAAGCACGGCGGCCGTGTCGCCACGCGTTTTCCACCCGAGCCCAACGGCTATCTGCACATCGGGCACGCCAAGTCCATCTGCCTGAACTTCGGCGTCGCGGCCGACTTCGGCGGCCACTGCAACCTCCGGTTCGACGACACGAATCCCGTCACCGAGGACACCGAGTACGTCGATTCGATTCAGGAAGACGTCAGGTGGCTGGGATTCAAGTGGAACGACGTCCCGTACTACGCGTCGGACTACTTCGAGAAGCTCTACGAATGCGCGGAAATCCTCATCAATAAGGGACTCGCGTACGTCGACGACCTGACGGCCGACGACATTCGCGCGTACCGCGGAACGCTGAAAGAGCCGGGGCGGAACAGCCCGTGGCGGGATCGGGCGGCGGCGGAGAACCTCGACCTCTTTCGCCGGATGCGCGCCGGCGAGTTCGCGGATGGTGCCAAAGTTCTCCGCGCGAAGATCGACATGGCGTCGCCGAACATCAACATGCGCGACCCGATTCTCTACCGGATCCGCCGCGCCCATCACCACCGCACCGGCGACGCGTGGCTGATCTATCCGATGTACGACTACGCGCATCCGATCTCGGACGCCCTCGAGCGCATCACGCACTCGATCTGCACGCTCGAGTTCGAGGATCACCGGCCGCTCTACGACTGGCTCGTGCTCAATCTGCCGCTGCCGGGGACGCCGCAGCAGATCGAGTTCGCACGCCTGAACCTCACCTACACGGTGATGAGCAAGCGCAAGCTGCTCCAGCTCGTGAACGAGAAGCACGTGAGCGGCTGGGACGACCCGCGGATGCCGACGATCTCTGCCATCCGGCGACGAGGCTTCACACCGGAGGCGATGCGCCGGTTTGCAGAGGAAATCGGCGTCGCCAAACGCGAGAACGTCGTCGACGTCGGCCTGCTCGAGTTCTTCGTTCGCGAGGACCTCAACAAGCGCGCGCCCCGCGCGATGGCCGTGCTGCGTCCGCTGAAGGTTGTGCTCGAGAACTACCCCGAGGGACAGTCCGAGCACATGGACGTCGTGAACAACCCCGAGGATCCGGCCGCTGGGACGCGCAAGGTCCCGTTCTCACGCATCCTTTATCTAGAGCACGACGATTTCCGCGAGGATCCGCCGAAGAAGTTCTTCCGCCTGGCGCCGGGCCGCGAAGTCCGGCTGCGCAACGCGTATCTGATTACGTGTCAATCAGTTGTGAAGGACGCCTCGGGCGAGGTCGTCGAGCTCAGATGCACGTACGACCCAGCCACTCGCGGCGGCGATGCGCCGGACGGCCGCAAGGTCAAAGCTACGCTGCACTGGGTGAGCGCCACGCACGCGATCGACGCCGAGGTTCGGCTCTACGATCGGCTCTTCACTCACGAAAACCCTGGCACCGGGGACGCGGACTTCCTCACGCAGCTCAATCCGCAGTCGCTCGAAGTCGTCCGCGGCGCGAAACTCGAACCGTCACTTGCCGCCGTACCGGCCGGCGCGCGCTTTCAGTTCGAGAGGCTTGGCTACTTCTGCGCCGATCGCGACACTGCCGCCGGAGCGCCGGTCTTCAACCGCACGGTGACGCTCAAGGATTCCTGGGCGAAAGTCGAGGGTCGTTGACGGTCGCCGCACGCTGTTCCATCGTCCAGTAGATCTGTCCCTCGAAGGTTGCCAGATAGCGCGGCAGACCGACGATCGCGACCGGGTCGGCTTTGAGATCGAATTCGAACGGTGTGCCCGACGGGTTTCTGGGCACGTATTCGATACGGTACGTTCCAATCCTCGCGCGTGAACCGCCTGGACCGACAGGACGCTCGATGTCCAACAGCGTCGCGAAGTCTTCTGCCTGCAGCATCCGCTTGATTCTTGGAGCGAGCGACGGGCAGAGCGCCCTGGCCATCGGCGTCAAATTCCAGCTTCCAAGACCGCGCGCCGCACGTCTACGCTCTTCTTTCGCTGGAATCCCCTTGAGGCATTCGATCATCGTGCCAAGTTCGGCTCCGAGCTGCATGGATAGTGGCGCGGCATTCTGAGTCATCTGCACGTCGAACCGCGTCACACCATCTGAATGGATTCGGGGCCAGGGCTGAGACAGCTGGGCGTCCGGGGCAGCATCCACGCTGAATCCTTGTGCGGCCGTCGAATACGTCACTCGCCAGCCGGCATCCCCGTCGGTCTCGCGCGTTGGTTCGCCGAGAACCGGGGATCCGGCCCCTTCCGGGATCACATAGCGGCGAGGAAGACCAGGATCAAGGTGAGCGCCGTATTCCTTCAACTCCGGGCACTTCGCCGAGAGCTCGGCTGCGTCAGTTGCGAGGTGTCCGGACGCCCGCGCGAACGACTGCGCGCACGTGGCAACGTTTCCCACGAGCCCGATGCCGCGACTGACGTTCATCGGACGCCCGCTCATCACTGACACCCAGAGCCGAACCGCGTCCGCATCCTTCTTCTCGCGCGCGGCGCGATCCCGCGCGGGCTTCGTCGCTTTTCTCCAGGCAAAGTACGGATCCCCCCAGGTCGCCGTGCAGGATCCGAGACTCACGACGGTCATAGCGACGAGCATGCCGGCAAAGCCCGAGGCAAAGGACCGGAAGTACCGGCTGATCACTGCGCCAATCCCGAGCACGGCGAATACCGCAACGACCGTCCCGGCGAAGGTACCGTTGCCGTCGGAGCAGTTCAGCACGAATTCAGTGGACGTGCACTGCGACAGGTACATCAGCGTGTTGACCACCAGGAACGCGATTGCGCCCGCGCACACCAGGAGCAGCCACGCCATCGTCGACGGACCGGGTTTGTTCTGGGGGCGCACGGCCGAGGTATCGGCCGTGCGTGTCCTTCTCTCTACTCGGGCTCGCTACTCGGCCCTGAGGCTGGCCTACCTGGCTCCGTCGATGGCGAGAAGATCGACAACCTCTGAAGACGTTGCGATCTCGCGGATCAGCGCACCAGTCGCCGCGTCAACGATGAGTATCGTGCCAGGACGGTCCGCCGATGGCATCTCCGCACACCTGGTACATGCGAACACTGGGATTCAGCCTGCCTGGTGTACCGGAAGGTGACGAGGCGGCCCTCAGCGAGCAGCGCGACAACGCGACCGGATGCCTGAACCGCGACGAGCGTTCTTGCGCGCGCGTAGGTCCCGAGGGTAATCGCAACGCAAAGGACAGTTACGGTTAGGCGCGGTATCAGTCGGCTCCGCCAGTCAGAAATCCTACGCCATAGCCGACTTCGATCCGGCCCTCGGACCTCTGCCCTTTGCCTACTCTGCTCTCAGCCCATCAACAGGATTGACCTTCGTCGCGCGCCAGGCCGGGAGCAGGCTCGCAAGAATTGCCGCAGAGAGCAGCAACGCCGCTGCCGCGACGATGGAGGCCGGATCTCCGGGTTTCACGCCGAAGAGGACCGTCGCAAGCGCGGAGCTCGCGAATCGGACCAGCACCAGCCCCGCGACGAGTCCGACGGCCGCAAGCACGGCGCAATGACGGATGACCGCGGCTGCCACCGCCGAAGGCTTCGCGCCAAGCGTCAATCTGATCGCAAGCTCCCGCGTCCGAAGCGCGACGGACCACGAGAACAGGCCGTAGACGCCAATCGCCGCAAGCAGCGCCGCCAGAACGCCGAACATTGTCAGTGTTGTCATCAGGAGCCGTGGCTCGGCGGTACGCGCGCGGAAGCGCTGATTCCACGTCTCGACCTTGCCCATAGGGGTGCCGGGAGCGACGGCCTTCAGCGCGTTCTTGAGCGCAGACTGGGCGGTCGCCGTGTCGCGCGCGGCAATCGCGATCGTCATGGCGCCGAATGGGAACTGTCGCGAGGTATGGAACACCGCGGGCTCGACGGGCAGGCCGAGCGCGACGTTCTGAATGTCCTCGACGACGCCCACGATGCGCAGACGCGGCTGAACACGCGATCCATCGGGATTCACGGCCCACATCAGATTGCGCCCGAGCGGACCGATCTGCGACGTCCAGTTCAGCATCTCCTGCCCGACCGGCGGGTGATCCGGATAGTGCCGTCTCACGAACTCCTGGTTGACGATGACGACAGCCTCGCTGCTAGTCGTGTCCGTGGCCGAGAAATCACGGCCATCGACGATGCGGGCGCCCATGGTCTTGAAGTAGCCGTCGCTGACGGACTGATGCTGCGCTTGCGGCCGCTGGTCGTTAGGCACCGGCGGGGCATCGCCGCGCTGCACGGGATTGCGCCAGCCGTGTTCCATTGGCAGGAAGTTGGTGGAGCCGACGCTGGTAACGCCAGGCTGCTCGCGAATGCGATCGAGCAACTCCGTGTGCTTCTGGCCGGTGGCGATCCACGCTTCGACCGTCGCGCCCGCATTGAGACGCACTGCGGACACAACGACGTTGTCCGCGCTGACGCCGAGCCTCACGGCGGTCATCGAACCGACGGTCCGGATGAGCAACACCGAGCCGACAAGCAGCGCGCAGGCAAGCGCGACCTCCGCGATGACGAGTCCCTGGTAGATGCTGCGGGCCGATCGCGAACTGCCGCGCTCACCGGAGCGGAGATCGGCGCCGAGCCGGCGGCGGACGAGAATCACCGCGGGCACGAATCCAAATAGCATCGTCATGACGCCGACGAGACCGAGCGCGACCGCCAGGACGCGGCCGTTCACCGCCGCCTCCGCAAGTCTCGGCACATCCACGGGCATCGTCTTCGCGATCAAGGGAATGGCGAACAACGCGACAAGCAATCCCACTGCGGCGCCGGCCAACGAGAGCAGGAAACTCTCCGCCAGCAGCTGCGTGACGATCTGCCGAGGCGCCGCGCCCAGTGCCGTACGAACGGCGATTTCGCGTTCGCGCCCGAGCGCCCGCGTGAGGAGCAGGGATGCGACGTTCAGACAACCGATGACGAACAACAGGCCGACTGCGCCGAACAGCACGTATAACGCCGGCCGGTAGTAGCCGAGCTGGTCCTCGAGAAGCGGATTCACCGCGAACGCCCATCCCTTGTTCGAAACGGCGTACTGAGTCGCGAGATTGGCCGCGAGCGTCGCTGCGCCGGCGCGGGCCTGCTCCAGCGTCGTGCCGTCCTTCAGCCGCCCGACCGCCTCGACGAAGTGGGCGCTTCGGCTGTGCTGGGTGAAGTCCCACCGGAGCCGCAGCCACACGTCCACGTCGTCCGGAAAGGTGAAGCCGGGCTTCATCACTCCGGCGACCGTGTACGACGACTGGTTCAGATTGATCTGCTTGCCGATGATTGACTGGTCGGCGTTGTAGCGCGTGCGCCACAGGCGGTCGCTTATCACGCAAATGATGTTGCGGTCGAAGAACGGGCCGTCCTTTGGAAAGCCCGCGCCGACCTGCGGATCGACGCCGAGAACGGCAAACAGGTTGCCGCTGACCTCGATGGCGTTGACGCTGACGGGATCAGCGCCGGGATCGACCAGGTTCGTCTCCGTACGCCACCAGCCGGCGGCGTCGGCGAAGACTGGCAGCGCGCGGTAGTCCATGAACGTCACGGGCGAGATGGGATCGTGCGTGAGGCCCTTCTCCGGATTCGTGTCCCAGAACTTCACGAGCTGGTCGGGCGCCCGGTACGGCAGTGGCTGCAGGACGACCGTATCAACGACGGTGTAGACGACCGTGGCGGCACCGGTGCCGAGACCGAGCACGAGCACGGTCACCATCGCGAACGTCGGATGAAGACGGAACTGGCGCAGTGCCATGCGAAGGGCGTACATCATTGCGAGACTCCTCGATTTCTTTCGTGACGTGGCTGCAACGTCGTTCGCGGTGTGGGCAAAGACTGCGCGTGCATCCCGACGAGGTTCCCGGCGAAGTGGCGCAAGGCCGGAGGTGGTCAACAGTCCAAGGGCGTGATCGCGCGCCTCGGCCTCGGATACGCCGCGACCGAGTGCTGCCGTGTACGCATCCTCCAGGTGACTCGCGAGCTCGTCGATTGTGACTGGCGAGAGATCGATGCCGCTCTGACGCCCGTGCTGCTCGACCAACTGTCGCCAGAAGGCTTGGCCGCCGTAGCCTTGGCGAAGGTGGCTACGCATACTTCACGCCCGCGACCTGGCCGAGGACGGCGATCAGCCGCGCCCAGTCTTCTCGCTGCGCGGCCAGAACGGTGCGGCCGGCTTCCGTGATTCGATAGTGACGGCGACGGCGCTGCCCCGCCCGCTCCACCCAGCGCCCGCTGATCCATCGCCGCGCCTCCATGCGGTACAGCGTTGCGTAGAGCGCGGCCAGAGTGAATGTCAGCGTGCCCTCGGATCGCAATTCGATCTGCCGGCCGATCTCGTAGCCGTGAAGGCTGTCGTTCTCGACGAGCGCCAGGATGAGGAGCTCCGCGCTGCCGCGTTTGGCCTCATCGAAGGCCGATCGCGCCTCTGTGCCGGTGCCTGCCGTTCGCTCAGTCATATGTAACGACGTGATATATCAGGTTCTTTGACGACAACGCCAGGGCGGAGGTTGGCCGGGATCGCCCCAAGCGGTGTCTAATCTGGCGTGGAGTCAGCAACCGGCGTCTCGTCGCCGGGTCTCGAGACCCGGTCTCCCGTCGAGCCCAGAACGCCCGGCGCCCGTGACATGGTTCCGCCGCTGGTCATCGCGCCGGCCATGGCGGCGGTGATCCTCGGTGTTGGGACGGCGAACTGGTCAGTGGCGGCATACGCCGCCGCAATCGCTTTCGTCACAGTCCCGCTGTCCTGGTGGCCGGTAATCTTCTGGATGGTCGACAACGCGCGCGTGAGCACTCGAGCGCGCGTGATCGCCGGCGTCGTCTGCGGGCTGGCGCCCTTCGCCGCCGCGGTGGTCAGCGGCATCATCGGCCTCTACATGAAGAAGAACGACCTGGCATACGTTGGCTGGGTGCTTGAGCGCGGTGCACCCGTGCCGGTGATAGGCACTTTCTACTGGCCTCGATTTGGATGGCTGGTGTTACTCGGTGTCGCGGCCGGTGTCGCCACAATGCTGGTACTGGGAATTCTGCAACGGGCCCCGCTTGTCACACGGAGCAAACGGTACACCGAGTAACTTTGGCCGCCCGGCGGATGTCAGGCTTTCCACTGGTAGTCGAACGGGCCGATCGCGGTGTACTGGCCGCTGTGATCGAAGCTGATTCCCGAGTCGAGCTTGAACGTCTGCGACGCGCCGAGGTCGCCTTCCTTCACGATCAGACCCTGCGGCAGGATCATGCGCGGGAACGCTTCGTTTCCGTTGACGGGATTCTTGATGCTCGTGAACTCGAGCGTCATCGCCTCGCCGCACTTGACCGAGGATTGCATGCCGTTCTTCACGATCTGGTACGGCACGGCCACCGGGCCGTGGACCTTGGGCCACGTCCAGGCCAGGATGGCCCACGGACCGCCGCACTTCCCGTCGACGAGCGTCGCGATCGCCGCGCGCTGCGCCGCCGAGGCCCGCTCGTCCACGAAGATGAGGCCTTCGCCGTTGCCGTGATGGATCGCGCCCGGCCACTTCACGAATACCGAGAAAGTGAGGCCATCGAGCGCGACATCGTCTACGACGCCTCGCTCGATCTGCCACGTCCATCCGCCTTCGCAGTGGCCCTTCGACGGCAGTGCGTTGAAGTTGCACGGGCAGCCCCAGTCGCAGTTGCAGGCGATGAACGCCGTGCCAGTGAGATGCATGCTCGTGGGTGTCTCAGCCATCCAAAAACTATACCCCAGCGAGTTCCAGCGCGACCTCCTCGAGACGGTCGTAGCTCAGCGCGGCGCCCTTCTCCATGCCTGTCTTGAGGACCATGTCGCGCACTTCCGCTGACGGGTACGTGCACGTCGCCGTCAGTCGGGTCCTCCCGTTCTCCTCGGTGAGAATCGCGCTCACAACAGATGCGGCGTCAGGAAACGGCGCAAAGATCTCGGTGAACACGACCTTCCCGGGCGGCGCGATCTCGCGGTACTCGCCGTAGAACTCGGCCTGGCCCTTGGGATGCTGATTCACGAACCTCCACTTTCCGCCCACGCGGAAATCCACTTCGCACACGGGCACGGAATAGCCGTCTCCGAGCTGGCCCCACCAACGGCGGATGTGCTCGGGACGCGTCATCGCCTCGAACACAAGGTCCCGCGGCGCGTCGAAGACGCGCGTGAGCACGATGGTGCGCTCCTCGGGAGTGGAAACCTTGAACGTATCGCTGTTACGAGCGCCGACTGCGGCCATGAGTCTTCTCCATTGGTTTTGAGTTGCGTTTCTTGTGGTGGCGGGGCTTCGCTGCGCCAGGGACGGTGATCTCCCGCAGGTACGAGTCCAACCGATCCAGCCGTGCTTCCCAGATCGCGCGGTACTGTTCGGCCCAGTCGACCATCTCCTTGATCGGCTTCGCCTCGAGGTGACATGGACGCCGCTGCGCGTCGCGGCTTCGCGCGATGAGGCCCGCGCGCTCGAGCACTTTTAGGTGCTTCGTCACCGCCGGCATCGACATGTCGAACGGCTCGGCAAGGTCCGTCACCGTGCAGTGCCCAGTCGCCAGACGGGCGACGATGGCGCGGCGCGTGGGGTCGGACAGGGCGGCGAACGTGAGGCTCAACTGGTCCATGTCTTTATTTAACCCATAGGTTAAATACAAATCGGCCCTGTGTCAAGTAGACTCCCGCTGCGACATGGCACTCTCCGCAGGCTCCCGCATCGGTCCATACGAAGTCCTCGTCAAGCTGGGCGAGGGCGGCATGGGCGAGGTCTATCGCGGCCGCGACACCAAGCTCGGCCGCGATGTCGCCATCAAAGCACTGCAACCATTGGTGGCATCAGATGCCGACCGCGTTGCGCGCTTCGAGCGCGAAGCGCAACTGCTCGCCTCGCTGAATCATCCGAACATCGCCGGGATCTACGGCCTGGAGCAGACGCTCGCACTGGGCTCAACGCCGGGCGCGACTTATCTCGTGCTCGAGTTCGTCGATGGCACGCCGCTCGATGCGATCATCGCGCAACACAGACGGCCGGCGCCTGCGGCCGCAACGCCGAGCGAGTCTCCGAGCCGAGGCGTTGCCGCGAGCGGGGGTGGGGCCCCGCGAGCACTTGATATTGATGACGCCGTCAGCATCGCCCGGCAGATCGCCGATGCGATCGCGGCGTCGCACGAAAAGGGCATCATCCATCGCGATCTGAAGCCGGGAAACATCATGGTGACCGCTGACGGTCACGTGAAAGTGCTCGACTTCGGCCTCGGGAAGTCGATTGACGACGGCCGGACGACGGCGGGCGAATCGGCGCCGTCGAACTCCCCCACCATCACCCTCGGCGCCACGCAGGCCGGCGTCATTCTCGGTACAGCCGGCTACATGAGTCCGGAGCAGGCCAAGGGCCGCAGTGCCGATCGCCGGAGCGACGTCTGGTCGTTCGGGTGCGTGCTTTTCGAAATGCTGTCCGGTACGCGGGCGTTCGAAGGCGAGGATGTAACCGACACCATCGCGGCGATCGTCCGTGGCGAACCCAACTGGAAGGCACTGCCCGCCGGAACGCCGCCCGCGCTCCGGCAGCTGCTCGAGCGCACACTAACAAAAGATCGGACTCAGCGCCTGCCCGACATGTCGGTCGTGCGGTACATCCTCAGTGAGGTTGAGAACCCATCCCCGCCAGGTGTAAGCCGGCCCGTCAGGTCCGGCGAAGATGCCGGGACTGAAGCCCCGGCCTACGACTCCGGCCGTCGATCGTCCCGTCTCTGGATGTACGCCGCCCTGATTTCGATCGTAACGACGATCGCACTGGGCGTGGCCTACATGAATCGCGACTCGACACCTTCATCGTCTTCATCGCGCTCGGTGTCGCACTTCACCATCGTCCTGCCCGACGGCGCCGAAGTCGCCTACACCAACATGGCGCCTCTCGCGATCTCCCCGGACGGAAGACTGGTTGCGTTTCCGGCGCGTCGTGCGGGAAAGATTCAGCTGTACCTGAACGACGTCTCGACTGGCGACACGAAGGCGCTTGACGGCACGGACGACGCGCGGAGTCCTTTTTTTTCGCCGGACGGACGCTGGATCGCGTTTTTCGGGCGCAGCAAGCTGACGAAGATCACGCCGAGCGGCGCTTCCAGGTTTGACCTCGCTGAGGCTGCGGATGGCCGCGGGGGCACGTGGGCCTCTGACGGTGTCATCTACTACGCGCCGAACAATGCGACGGGGCTTTGGAAGGTGCCGGCAGACGGCGGCACGGCGATACAACTCACCAAGCCGGATCCGGCAGCGGGTGAAATCAGTCATCGCAATCCTCACGCACTCCCTGGAGGAAAGGCGCTCCTGTTCATGATCTGGACGGGTCCGGGCTCGGACGAGCATCGGATCGAGTACCTGTCGATCGCGGATGGCAAGCGCCAGGTGGTGGCTCGGAATGCAGACGGTCCGCTGTCGGTCGTCAATGGGCACCTCATCTTTGCCGGACGGCAAGATGCGCTGGTCTCAGTGCCCTTTGACCCTTCACGACCGAGCGTCCAGGGTGTCGAACCCGTGGCGTTGCCGGCGCTGGCGCAATTGGACAACGAAGGCGCGGCGGCCTATGCCGTTGCTGACAACGGCACCCTCGTGAGGCTGATGGGCCACGCGAATCGCCGCCTTGCACAGGTAGTGTGGATCGATCGCGCGGGCAAGACCGAGCCGGTCGGCGTGCCGGAACGTGACTACGTCTCAGCGACGATTTCGCCGGACGGAACCCGCGCGGCGATCCACAATCGCGGCGCAACTGAAGAGATCTGGATCTATGACTTCGCGACGAAGAGCTTCACACCGTTGACGACGCCCGGGGGCAGCAGCCAGGCGCCGGTGTGGACGGCGGATTCGAAGTTCATTGTGTATCGCGGCACTCGCCAGGGTTTTCGCAACCTCTTCATGAAGGCGGCGGACGGCACCGGAGCCGAGATGCGGCTGACCACGCAGGGTGGTGTCATCCAGACACCGACGTGCGCGACCGCTGACGGCAAGTGGATTGTGTATCTGGAGAGCGGCGGTGCCGGATCGGGCGACATGATGAAGGTCGCGCTCGATGGAGATCACAAGACGATGCCGCTCGTGACGACCGCGGCACAGGAAATTTCCGGCCAGATCTCGTACGAAGGGCGCTGGATTGCGTTCGAGTCGAATGTGACGGGCCGTAGTGAGATCTGGCTCCAGTCGCTCGGAGCGGACGGCGCGACGAACGGCGCCGCCCGGAAAGTCTCGTACGAGGGCGGAACAGCACCACGCTGGTCGCGCGACAGCCGCGAGCTGTTCTTCATGGTGCCGGATGGGATCATGGGGATGACCGTGAGCGGCAACTCGATTTCGCAGCCTCGCCAGCTTGTCTCGGGCCGTTATCGCGTTTCGGCAAACGCGAACACCAACTACGACGTCGCCCGCGACGGCCGCTTCATCCACGTGCTGGCGCTTCAGCCCAGCAAACCGCAGACGCGGATCGAAGTCGTGTTGAACGGACTGGGCAAATAGATGCCCCTCACACCAGGCTCGCGCATCGGACCCTACGAAGTCGGCGCCAAGCTCGGCGAAGGCGGCATGGGCGAGGTCTACCGCGCGCGCGACACGTCGCTCGGCCGCGACGTCGCCATCAAAGTACTTCCCGTCTCTGTCGCGAACGATTCCGAACGACTCGCGCGATTCGAACGCGAAGCCAAACTTCTCGCCTCGCTGAGCCACGCCAACATCGCCCAGATCTACGGCATCGAGCGTCCTTCGACAGGCTCAGGACAGGCGGCCCTCATCATGGAGCTGGCGCCGGGCGACGACCTCTCGCTGCATCTCAGCCGCGGCGCGATGCTGCTGCCGGATGCGCTGCCGATCGCCATTCAAATTGCACTCGCCCTCGAGGCCGCCCACGAGCGCGGCATCGTCCATCGCGACCTGAAGCCGGCGAACGTCAAGGTCACGGAAGACGGCGCCGTGAAGGTGCTGGATTTTGGGCTCGCGAAGGCGCTCGATCCTGCGGCCGCCAGCGGTTCAGCCGAAGCCATGAACTCGCCGACGCTCACCGCACAAGCGACCGCGGCGGGAATCATTCTCGGTACTGCTGCGTACATGAGTCCGGAGCAGGCGCGCGGCCGCGATGCCGACAAGCGCGCCGACGTCTGGGCCTTCGGCGTCGTGTTTTTCGAGATGCTGACCGGCGCGCGGTTGTTTCAAGGCGAGACGATCTCCGACACTCTCGCGGCCGTCCTTCGCCAGGACATTCCGTGGTCCGCACTGCCGGCCGGCACGCCTGCCGAGGTCACGAAGCTTCTCCGCCGCTGTCTCGAGCGCGATCGCAAGAATCGGCTCCACGACGTCGCCGACGCGCGCATCGTGCTCGAAGAAGTCCTGCGCGGCGGTGCGAAGGAAGAGCCCGTTCAGGCGGCGCCGACCGCACCCGCGAGCCGCACGCGATGGCTCGTTGCGATCGCAGCCGGCATTGCGTTGGCGGCGCTCGGATTCTTCGCCGGCCGCTGGACGACGCCCCAACAAGAATCGTCGGCAGCGGGAGGCTCGATCCGCTTCGTCATAGCGAAACCGGCAGGTGTCACCGAGGTCGGCCAACCCGCCGTGGCCCCCAATGGCAGCTTTGTTGTCTTCGAGGGTAAATCGGGCGCGAAGACTCAGCGGCTCTACATTCAGCGCCTCGATCAGGCGACGCCCCAGGCGGTCGAACGCACTGAAGGCGCCTCCGATCCGATCGTCTCGCCAGACTCGCGATGGATCGCGTACGTGCGATCGAACCGCCTCGAAAAGATCGCGGTGGACGGCGGCGAACCGCTGGGCATCACCGACATAAACAGCGGGTCAGCAGGCCACACGTGGGTTCCGAATGGGCCAATTGTGTTTGCCTCGTCATGGCTCGGCAGTCTCTCCGCCGTCTCGCCCGAAGGAGGCGCCGTCCGGAACGTCAGCACCCTCGACACTGCGCGTGGCGAAATTGGCCATTGGCATCCGACTGCGCTGCCTGACGGCCGTCACGTACTGATCACGGCGTGGACGAAAGGCACTGGTCTCAACGACGCGGATGTCGCGGTCCTTGATATCGAGACCGGCAAGCACCGCGTGTTGTTCAAGGGCGCCGAGCCTCACTATCTCGACCCGGGATTCATCGTCTTCTTCAGGGCTGGCGCGTACCACGCGGTCAAGTTCGATTTGGTGTCGCAGACAGTCTCCGGCGAGACGGTTCGCGTGCTGGACGACGCGTATGGGAACTCCCCCGAAGGAGACCAGGTATTCACGTCGGCCGCGGCGATGGGTACCGTCGCGTACCTGAGCGGCCCCTACGTCCTGCCGCGCGAGCTCGCGTGGATTTCCAAAGACGGCAAGATCGAGTCCTTGCCGTTCCCTGTGCGCGAGTACACCGACGCGGATATTTCACCTGACGGGAAACGCGCGGCTGTGAGCGTGATCGAAGCCGGACGGCACGTGATGCGGCTGCTCGACCTCGAACGACGGACCGACGATGTGCTCGACCTTCCTGGCTCGAATTGGGATGCGGTTTGGCACCCGGACGGCAAGCGCTTGGCGTTTCAAGCCATGCGCAAAGGCGACTTCGACGCGTACATGAAAGACGTCACGACGACCGCGCCCGCAGAGCCCCTTCTCGTCACCGAGTTCGACGAAACGCCGGAGGCCTTCCTGCCCGGCGGAGCATCGGTCGTCGTCGTCCAGTCTGAACGAGACGGCCGCTATCTGCTGAAGCAGATGTCGCTCACACAACCCGGTGCGCTGACGACGCTCATCCCTTTCAGCGCGGGCCGACCGAGGGTGTCCGCTGACGGCAAGTTCATAGCGTTTGTGTCCGATCGAACCGGCTCGGATGAAATCTATGTGCGCGCGCTCTCCGGCACGGGCGCCGCCGAGAAAGTCAGTACTGCCGGCGGCAACATGGCCGCCTGGTCGCGGGATGGGCATGAGCTGCTCTATCTCCGCGAACCAGAAATCATGGCGGTGACGTTCAGCATCGAAGGTGATCGGCTTCGTCCGACGGGAGAGCGCGTCTGGGCGCGCGTCGAGGGCAACTATCAGGATCTGCTTCGGATCGGAGCCGGCGGCCGCGCGCTCGTGGCGATTGACCGCAAGAACACCACCCGCGACATCCGTGTGATCGTCAACTGGCAGCAGGAGATTGCGAAGAAGATGGGTAAATGACAGGAATTTGGAATGACAGGAATTGTGAATACGAAGAATGCCAGTCGCGACGCCAGGCTTTAAATCGACAAGTACCTCCTAGGCAAGATCTCCAACATCCAGCCAACGTCGGATCGGAAATACTCCAATCGAATGAGCGGCTTTTCCAGTCTTTCGGCCCGAACATAGTGGCCTAGCCTTTGCCTTACCCTCGGCATGTTTGCTGAGGAGCTCCGTATCCGGACGCGCCAGTTTGCGGTTGATGTCGTTAAGCTCTCTCTAAGACTTCCAAAGGACGATTTGTTGTGGATCGTCCGACGTCAATTGATCCGATCGGCCACAGGCACGGCCTCCAACTACCGGGCCGCTTGCCGCGCCAGATCTGACAAGGAATTCGCCTCTCGCCTGGGCGTGGTGATCGAGGAGGCCGACGAAAGTGAACTCTGGCTGGATATCCTTCAAGTCATGGAGTACCAGCCCGCTGCTGAGCTCACGCGCCTGCGAAGCGAGGCCACGCAACTGGTCGCGATCATGGTCAAGTCGCGTTGTACGACACTCGAGAACATCAAACGAAAACGGCTGGCCAAGACACGAGATACCTGGACTCAGAAATGACAACAATTGTGAGTGACATGAATTGTGAGTGACATTGCGGATGAGAGGAATTGCGAATCAGAAGAATCGCGAACGCCGCTATTCTCGATTCACAATTCTTGTCATTTACAATTCGTGTCATTTCACAACTGCCACCCGGCCCGTCATGTTCGGATGGTACTTGCAGAAATAATCGAACGTCCCGGCGGTCTTCATCGTGACGCGGGCTTTCTTGCCCGCGGGAATCACCACATCCCATCCGCCCGCCTTCGACGTCGTCGTGTGATCGAAAATGTCCAGGTTCACCCACTCGACGATGTCGCCGGCACTGATCTTGACGCCGGCGGGCGTGTCCGAGAACGCGGCTTTGTCGATGACGACCGTGTGCACCTTAGGCTTCTGCGTAGCGAGCGAGCGATGCGAAGCGAGCCCGAACGAACGGAGCGGGGCTGCGGGGTCCCCGCGAGTGAGTTCGTAAGGGGGGATGCGGCGGGGACGAAGTCCCGCCGCCTGGAGAATGGACGTGAACCCCAACGCCGGTGCGAGGGCTATCGCCGTCGCGAGAATCCACATCCATCTGGATTGCATGACTACTTCACCAGCGACGCGGTGTGTTCGGCGTGCTGTTGGTGTCCCTGGAAGATCTTGAGCCCCTGCTGCAGCAGTGCCTTCAGCTCGGCGTTGGAAGACGATGGAATGAGAACAGTTTCTACGGCGCCGTTCACCGTCTTGTGGTACGCGACTTCGTTCTCCATGTAAGCCTTGTCGAACGCCGCGCCGGAGAGCTTCGCGAGCTCGGCGCGCTAGGCCGCCGCGCCCTTCGCGAGCGACTTGCTCGTGTCGTTGTCCTCGGGCGTGACGCCGAGCCTCTTGCACAGATCGAGCGCGAGCTTGTTCACCGCCTTGTGGTCCTTGACCATGCTCTCGGCGAAGGCGCGAACGTCCTTGTTCTTCGACATTTTGAGCGCCATCTCGGCGGCCTCGATGTCGATCTGGCCTGCTGTGTACGCGATGTGAGCGATCTGCGGATCGGTTGGACCAGCATTGGTACTGCTCCGCGCGAGAACGCCCGGGTGTGAGAATGCGCTGACTGCGAGCACGGCTACCGCCGCGCTGATGTGACGAAACATGGGACCCTCCTGAAAGTTGAAACTGGCTTGCCCGCCGTAGCCTCGGCGAAGGCGGGCGACATCTGAGCTACGGCCGCTACTGTCAGTTGGATGTGCTGGAGGGCTAAAGGTTCCCGAGCCTGGCAAGAACTGCGTTCGTGAGCCGGTCGCAACGGGCACCGTCGAACGCGAAAGCCTCACGGACGGCGGGGCCCAAGCGAGCTTCGAGACTCGCCCGCAGTTTCGCGCGTGCGCGATGCACGCGCGTCTTCACGGTCTCGGGCCGGAGACCAAACAGCTCCGCTGTCTCCTCGGTACTCAAGCCCTCGACGATGCGCGCGATGAAAATGGTGCGGAAGTCGTCGGGCAGCTGGTCGATGGCCTCCTCGAGCATCGCACGTGATTCCGTGGTCGCCATCTGGATCTCCGGATCGGGTGTGGTGGATACCGGCTCGGCCAGGATTGCCGGGGCGGACCCGGCCTCCATCTGTACGGGGCGTCTTCGGCGCACCCGTCCCAGCGCTTCATTCATCGCGATTCTGGTGAGCCAGGTGCCGAGCGCAGAGTCGCCGCGGAATCGTTCGAGACCCGTGAGCGCGCGGACGTACGTGTCCTGCACCACACCCTCGGCCTCAGCGTCGTCGCGAACGATGCCGCGGGCGACGCGGTACAGCCGCTGGTTGTACCGGCGTGTGAGCTCCCGCACCGCGACCTCGTCGCGGGCACGGCAGCGTTCCGCCAGGTCGGCATCAGTCAATTCGGCGGCCAGCATCCAGACCTCTATTACATATGATGCGGCTCCGCGGAAAAGGTTCCCGGCACGGACGTGCGGTATCCTCGTGAAATGAAGCGCGTTCGAGCAATCGCGAGTCTCGCTCTCGTCCTGGCCCTGGTCGCGGGAGTAACCGCGCAGGACCGCAGCCGGGCGTCGATCCCCGACAAGTACAAGTGGAATCTCGCCGACCTCTATGTCTCCGAGAGTGCCTGGCGGGACGCCAAAGACCAGCTCAAGCCGCAGATTGCGACGATCGCGCCGTTCAAGGGCACGCTGGGCACGTCGCCCGCCCGGCTCGCCGATGCGCTCGATGCGATCAACCGCGTCGCCAAGGACCTCCAGAAGGTGTTCCTCTATGCCAGCCTTCTCTCCGACGAGGACACGCGCGTCGCGAAGAATCAGGGCATGCAGCAGGAGATGCAGCAGATCGCGGGAGGCTTCGGCGAGGAAGTCGCGTTCCTCGAGCCCGAGATCCTCAAGATTGGCAAAGCGAAGATCGACGGATGGGTCGGCCAGGAAGCGAGGCTCAAGACCTACAAGCACTACCTCGACGACATCCAGCGCCGGCAGCCGCACACGCTGAGCGATGCCGAGGAACGGCTGCTGGCCTCATCCAGTGTCGCGCTCAGCGCGGCCTCATCGACCTACAACATCCTGGCGAATGCCGACTTTCCGTACCCGTCGGTCACCCTGAGTGATGGCAAGACGGTAAAGCTCGATTCATCGAGCTACAGCCTGTATCGCTCGGTGCCGAACCGTGAGGATCGCAAGAAAGTCATGCAGGCGTTCTTCAACGAGCTCGGCAAGTTCAAGGGCACGTACGGCGCGACGCTGAACGGCCAGGTGCAGGCCAACGAGTTCTTCGCAAAGGCGAGGAAGTACGAGGTCGCGATTGACGCCGCGCTCGACGGCCCGAACGTCCCGGTCATGGTCTACAAGCGCCTCGTCGAGGGCGTGAATCAGGGATTGCCGACGTTCCATCGCTACCTCCGGCTCAGGAAGAAGATGCTGAATCTGCCGGACCTCGGCTACTACGACCTGTACGCGCCGCTCGTCGGTTCCGTCGATCTGAAGTACACGCCGGAGGAATCAGAGAAGAACGTGCTCGCGGCACTCGCGCCGCTCGGAACCGACTACGTGGCGGCCGTGCGTCGCGCGTTCAACGAGCGGTGGATCGATCTGCTGCCGAACGAAGGCAAGCGCTCCGGCGCCTACTCGAACGGCGCAGCCTACGACGTGCACCCGTACATGCTGATCAATTTCAATGGCCAGTACACGGACATGAGCACGGTAGCGCACGAGCTCGGCCACACGATGCAGAGCTACCTCTCGAACAAGACGCAGCCGTTCCACCTGGCGAACTACCCCATCTTCGTCGCGGAGGTGGCGTCCACGTTCAACGAAGCGCTGCTCATCGACTACATGCTGAAGCAGATCAAGGACGACAACGCCCGGCTGTCACTGCTCGGCAACTACCTCGAGAACATCAAAGGCACCGTCTTCCGCCAGACGCAGTTCGCGGAATTCGAGCTGCGGCTTCACGAGATGGCCGAGAAGAACGAGCCGCTCACGGGCGAGTCGATCGACAAGGCCTACCTCGAGATCACGCGCAAGTACTACGGCCACGACAAGAAGGTGTGCGAGGTGCCCGACTACATCGCGCACGAGTGGGCGTTCATCCCGCATTTCTATCTGAACTTCTACGTGTTCCAGTACGCCACGTCGTTTACGGCATCCGAAGCACTCGCGTCCAAAGTACTCGCCGGCGATCCCGCTGCGACGAAGCGGTACCTCTCGTTCCTGTCGGCGGGCGGGTCAAAGTACCCGATCGACCTGCTCAAGGACGCCGGCGTGGACATGACGACCAACGAGCCGCTCCAACTGACGCTGAAGAAGATGGACGCGGTGATGGACGAGATGGAGAGGATTCTCACGAAGAAGAAGTAGGCCGGGCCTTCAGGCCCGGCGCTACCTCTACGAATCCGCGCGAATCGCCCGAAGCGGATCGACACGCGATGCACGCCAGGCCGGCAAGAGGCCCGCGAGCACGCCCATGAGCAGCAGTGCCGACGTCGACCCGGCGAGTGTCGCCGGGTCGTGGGGTGACAAGCCGTACAGCAGCGTCGACGCGTAGCGCGTCAACGCCACCGCCAGCCCGAGGCCGAGGGCGCTCCCGATCGCCACGAGGATTGCCGTTTCACGCAACACGAGCGCGCGCACCTGCGACGGCGCGGCGCCGAGCGCCAGGCGGACGCCAATCTCATTCGTCCGGCGCGCCACCGAAAACGAGACGGTACCGTAGAGCCCGAGGCACGCGACGAAGACCGCCAGCAATCCGAACGCGCCGGTGAGCTGCGAGATGACGCGTTCGTTCGACAGAGTCCGCTCCGCGAGGTCGTCGAGCGTGGCCATTTCGCGAATCGCAAGCCCTGGCTCCGCCGCGGCGATGGCGCGCGTGAGTGCCGGCTTCGCCATATCGGCCGTGCCACCGACGCGGACGTAGATGAACCTCGCGCCGGTGGTCTGGTTCTGGCTGAGCGCGTGGTACACCATCGGTGGCACGGCCTGGCGCATGCCGTCTATCCGTGCGTCCTGGACCAGGCCGACGATCGTCATCGTTGCCGGAGTGCCGTAGCCGATGCGCCGGCCGATCGGATCGAAATCCTTCAGGAACTTCTTCGCGAACGTCTCGTTCACGATGACCGATTCCTCCGGACCAGGCACGTCACGGCCGTCAAAGTTTCGGCCGGCGAGCAGGCGCATGCCGACCACATCGAAGAAGCCGGCACTCACGAGGTCCTCACGTGCGCTTGCCTGGCCCGCGGGAGGCGGCGGTTGGCCTTCAGCGGCGAATTCACTGATGCTCATCGAACCGGAGACCGCCCCAGAAAACGCGAGCGCAACCGCCCTTGCGTTGGGCACCCTGGCCGCTTCCTCGAGCAAACGTTCGTGCATCGCCGGCAGCCTATCGGACGCAATCTGCGCGAGCCTCGGGTCGAAACGGGCCGACAGGACCTGCTCGAGCGCCAGGCCCGTGTCTACGCGAAGCAGGTTCTCGAATGTCCGAAGGAACAGCACCGCGCCGATCAGCAGGACGAGCGAGAGTGCGACCTGCGTCACGACCAGCACTTTTCCGAATGGCAGACGGTTGCGCTCGCTCGCGCCGGCAACACGGCCGGCGGACTTCATCGATGTGGCGAGGTCGCCGCGCGACAAGCGCAGCGCCGGCATCAGCCCGAAAGCGAGCCCCGTGACAACGCTCACCGCGGCCGTGAAACCGAGGAACCGCCAGTCCAGTGGCAGATCGAGTGGAATTCTCCGGCCGCTTGACGAGGCGATTCTGAGGAGCAGCTCTCCTCCCCATTTCGCGAAGAGCAAGCCGAGAGCTCCGCCGGCGAACGACAGTGCGGCACTTTCAACGAGCAGCTGCCTGACGATGCGCGCGCGACCGGCCCCGAGGGAAACACGGAGCGAGAACTCACGCGCGCGTGCGGTTCCGCGCGCGAGCAGCAGGCTCGCAAGGTTGGCGCAGCCGATCAGCAGTACGAGTGCGGCCGTGATCGTCAGAATCCGAAGCGGTCCGCTGAAGCTGGTACGGAGAAACGACAGGCCGCGAACACCAGGCAGGAGCTCGAGATGATCGCGCAGCGCGTAGGCGCGGCGGCCAGCGTCAGTGATCGTGGCGGCGCGCACCTCGATCCACCGGCGATGCGCCGCTGACAGCTTCGCGGAAGCCTGCGCGGCATCGACATCAGCCGGTACCCGCGCCACCAGCGTCAACCAGTGAATGCCATCCTGGGGCACCCAGGGCTTACTGGTGTCCGCGGCGAACGTGCTCGCGTTCCCTGCATACCGCAGCGACTGCTGCATCGTCACTGGCATCCACATGTCGGTGTTCTCGCCGACAATCGCGCCTCGGAATCCGGATGCCGCGACACCGGCTATCACGAGGTCAATACCGTTCGTCTTCAGCGACGTGCCGACGACGCGCGGATCTGCGTTGAATCGACGGGTCCAGAACGCGTGGCTCAGGACGACGACCGGTGAGCTGTCGAGCTCCTCCGTATCTCGCTTCGTGAGAAGCCGTCCCTCCGCAGCCTCGACGCCGAGCACATCGAACCAGTTGCCGGACACGAGCTGGCCGAGCACCAGCTCCGCGGCCCCATTGACCATGATCTGGACGCGGCCGCTCGCCGACATGCCGGCCAGCTGCGCCTCGGGCGCTGCCTGCTGGAGCCGAAGCATCGCGGGGTGGGAGTACCGAAGATTCTGTTCGTCGTAGCCGGCGTGATTCAGAAACGACAGTTCCTGTGGATTCTTGACCGGCAGCGGCCTCAGGAGCAGGGCATCGGTCACGCCGAAGATCGCGGCGTTGGCGCCGATTCCCACCGCCAGCGACAGCGTGGCGGCGAGCGTAAAGCCGGGATTTCGCCGCATCAGGCGCAGCGCGTGGCGGATGTCGCGGCTGAGATCGTGGACCCACCGAGTCCCGCGCGCGTCGCGAGCGTATTCCTTCATTGGTTCGACACCGCCAAGCGAGGCGAGCGCGCGCCGGCGCGCCTCTGCATCAGAGACGCCCTCTGCTGTCAAGCGCGCCGTTTCCTCCTGGACATGAAATCGCAGCTCAGCGTCGAGCTCACGCTCGAGGCGGCCCCGGCTGACGAGTCGCTTCAACCAGCCCATGGCTATTCCTCCGCCGGCTGCAGCACGAATCCGATTGCCTGCGTGAGCTGCTGCCACTGCTTCACTTCAGCGTCGAGCGCGCGCCTGCCCTTGGCGGTGATCCGGTAGATCTTGGCGTCGCGGCCGGCCTCGGTCTGCGTCCACGTGGCCGCCAGCCAGCCGCGATTCTCCAGACGATGGAGCGCCGGATAGAGCGAACCCTGCGGAATGCTGAGCAGCGCCCGTGACATCTGACCGATGCGCTGGCCGATGGCATAGCCGTGCAGCGGGCCTCCGGAGAGGACCCTGAGAATCAACATGTCGAGCGTGCCCTGGAGGAAATCGGATGCCATGCCTAGCCATTCTACCTATATATAGGCAGACCGGCTAGGCATGGGGGTTCACTTGGTGCCGGAGACACCCTTCACCACGAACAGCGTACGTTCGCGGTGGACACCGGAGTATGCGAACTGCTGGCCGTCGGCGGAGGCGGTTCGAATCGTCACGCGTCTCGAGTCGAGGTGCGCGCGCGGACTTCGCGTAGAAGCCTGCGCGCGCCTGTCGACAACTCCACCCGTTCGAGCCGCACGGGAATCGTGAACGTCGCGACAATCAGCGCGTTTCCATCGTCGGTCCAGCCGGCCGGGAGATCGGTGTCAGTCAGTCCAGGTAGATCAGCGGCGCTGCTGCCAGGCGGCCGGCTTTCACGCCCGTGTCGAACACGCTGATGACGTTGGGATGAGACAACGATGCGACCGTCTGCGCCTCGCGCTCGAACCGCGCGCGCCGATCCGGATCCGAGGCAAACGCCTCCGGCAGCATCTTGATGGCGACGTCACGGCCGAGGCGGGGATCAGACGCGGAGGTGGTCGGAACGCCAGCTCCTGATCATCTTCTTGATTGCCTTCCTATCCTGGATGTTACCGGTCAGCACCTTTTCCGCGAGCTCTCCGAGCTCTTCGTCGCTCGCGAACCGGAGAGCCACAAGCTGGCCCCGCGTGAAGTCGTCGATCCGGCCCTGCAGCGCGGCCGGCAACGTTTCCTTGAGCCGCTGGCGCATCTCCAGGCGAATCACCCTGTCCTGCGCGGCCAGTGGAAACACGCGCGCGTACAGCGCGAGCACGATCAACGCCACCGCCGTGAGGACGTCCGAGCCGGCGGTGAGCGTCGGTGTGTCCCAGAGCGCCTTGATTGCCAACATCAGGTTGATGCTGAACGCACCGAAGACGAGATAGTGGTAGGCGGGAACGATGCGAACGTGATTCTGGAACGACTGCTGAGGCTCTGACATTTCGACAGCATACCTCCGCGACACCATCGGTCAGGAAGCTGCCGGCGCACGCGTTGCGCCGGTCTGCTAGCCTCACCATAGTTCGAAGCGTGACCACGTGGCGTAGTTAACCTACAGGATTTCTACTATGTGTCCGCGATCTTGATCTATGCAGGCAATAGGAGTAGTGTGCGATGTCTTGAAACGTGTAGTGTTCACGTGCTCGAGACTAGCGTGTGATGTCCGGTGCTTATGCGGGCGCGCAGGCATTGTTAGGGTGCCCTAGTGTTTGTCTGGCCTCTGGTCTGGAGGTAGGTGTGCCACTGTTCATTAGTAAGCTGGCCGACGCGGCGCAAGCCAGTGCGGACCTCTTCACTATCGTCCGCTGCGATGGAGGAATTGGCCAGACAGACGTGAACAATCAGGTCGCGAAGGTCAGTTACACCAAGTCCGCCGCCGGGGTCGGCCAGAACCGGATAGAGGCGCTTGTCGGGCTGGCCGCGGACATCGCGATCAGCGCCGCGCCGAGCGGCACCACGTTTCCGGATGGCATGGGCGGCACGATTCCGATCAATCTCGTCGGCGGCGTGACGTTCCCGCCGGATGTCAACGGCATTATCCAGGTCGCATACTGCTTCAATAACCAGATGTTTGCGTTCGACACCGGTGGCTCGAAGATTTCGCTGCCTCGCTCGGTGATCCTGTTCCACGAGCTTGCTCACGCGTTCCATCGGGGAAACGGAACCTTCAACGCGGGCAACCCGGAGTTTCAGGCGATAACCGATGAGAATACATACCGTGGGCAGGTCGGCCTGACAGCGCGCGATCCGAACAATCACAACGGTGGCGAAGGATCCAGCAATGGTCAGACCATTCCGTCATGCAGTGGCATGGGTCCGCAGCCACCGGGATGTTGCAGTTGCTGAGGTCGAAAGACTGATATGGCCGGTCATCTTGCTATCGCCAAGATAGCGCTATCGAAGCGCCATCGCTCATTGCCCGACCCCATGGATGGGCACCGGGACATCTGGTTCGACGTGACCATCGATGTCGAGAATCGAGGCGATGTGCCGCTGTACGTGATCGATGAGCTGCGGGGTATCGCCTTCGACGCCGCGACTCGGGTCCTGTCGCTCCGGCTTTGCGAGTCGCAACCCCAGCCGGTGCAGCAAGACGCTCCGACCTTCCACCTTCCTCCGCCCCATACGCTCACGGTCGACCGGCGCGCGACCGCGTCCATCGTAGTGAAGATTCCGTTGGTCCTCAAGGAGCTACGACTGGGAGCTGGGGGCGTCCTGTCGATGGAACAAACGGACATGAGCACCATGAAGACGATTCGGTGCGAGGTGGCCAGCAGCGATCGCCCCATCGAGGACCGCGGCGCCGAGACGGCGCATGAATTGCGCAGTCGCCTCGGCACCTGGGGGAAAGTCGTGAGCAAGGATGCTGCGGTCGACCCGGACCTTCGCGACTCTCAGGCCGGGCAAACTCCCGATGGCCCCGATCCGAAAAAGCTAAAGAAAAGGTGACTCCATGGCGTCCTTCAATGATGCATTCAACGAGCTACAAACGATCAACGCCAACCTCGCGGTTCTGCACACGGACAATGGGCAAATCCTGGCTGGGCAGGCGGCGATCAAGACGGCGGTCGATGCGGGCACGGCGGCCACGGCGAGCGTAAAGGCGTCCGTGGATGCTGGCACGACGGTGCTCAACGCCGTGCTGCAGGCGCAGCAACTCACCAACCAGATTCTGGTGCACCTCTCGCAGCAAGCAGACACGATGATCTGCGAGCTCGAAGCGATCGCGCGCAACACCTGCGGCATCCACAACGAGGTTCACGTGCAGACCGGGCTTCAGAAAACCATATCGGCCTCCGCGGTCGAGCTGCTTGACATCTCCAAGACGGTTCATCCTGACGCTGCGTTGGATCTGTCACGTCGCGAGGCGCTCAAGAATGCGACGGATCTGTGCTGTCCGCCGCCCGTCGCCCCCCCTGTCTGCCACCATAGGCCGTGCCCGGCGCCCCAGCCATTGCGCGATGTACGTCCTGACGTGAAGACGCACATCGGCTGACGAGAACACACTCGACAGCTGTTCCTGCGGGGCTGTCCTCGCGTTCCCGACTGCGGGCATAGACGCTGGCCTTTGGGCCGGCGTCAGTTCCTCAATGCCTCCGCCGGATTCAGACGCAGGAGCCGCAACGCGGGCAACACGCTCGCGACGGTCGCCACGACCAGCAGCGCGATCGCGACGCCTGCGTACGTCCACGGGTCGCTCACCTCGACCCGCCAGAGAAACGACCGCACCAGCGACGTCGCGGGGATGGACAACAACCCGCCCGCCACGGCGCCGGTCGCTGCGAGCGAAATCCCACCGAGCGAGACCGAGCGAACCGCATCGGCCGCAGTGGCGCCGAGCGCGATCCTGATCCCGAATTCGCGCCGGCGTTCGGCCACCGTATGCGCAATGACACCGTGTACCCCGATCGCGGCGAGCAGAATCGCCGCGCTTGCGAGGACGCCGACGAGCGTCATGAGCAAACGCTGCTCGGTGAGCGCTTCGGACATCACGCCATCCATGCTCCGCACGGACGATACGGGTATCAACGGATCCGTCTCGCTGATCGCGCGGGTGAGCGCCACCGAAGCCGCGCCCGTGTCGCGCGCGCGCACGGTCCACACCGGTGTGAACCATGTGTGCACGAGCCGGAAGAACGAATCGGTCGTTTGCGAAGCCAGGATCAGTATCAGCGGCTGCGACACCAGCGGCCCGGTCTCCATGCCCGGGCCACCGAGGCTGGGCCGGACTTTGACATCGCCCACGACGCCGACGATCTCGCGCTCCGGCCCGCTGGCTCGAATGCGGCGTCCGATTGCGGGACGGTCCTTCGAATACATCCGCTGAAACGCCTCGTTCACCAGCGCCACCGGGGGCGTGCCGGCACGATCCTGCTCGGAGAAGTCACGTCCACTCTTCACCGGAATCCCCATTGCCCTCAGGAAACCCGGCGTGACGTAGCAGAGGTTGGTCATGCTCGAATCCGCGGCATCCTCATCCGCGTACCGGAATCCAAGGTTGAGCAATCGCTCGTACGGAACCTCGAGTGAAATCGCGGCTGATTCAATGCCTGGCGTCGCGGTCAACCGTTGCAGGCTCTGATCGAAGAACTGATTGATGGACGCGGTGGTGTTGTAGCGCGCATCGCGCAGTGACACGCTGGCCGTAACCAGATTCAATCGATCGAAGCCAGGCTCGAGCGAGCGAACGTTGATGAATGTACGAACGAGAAGGCCGGTCGCAACGAGCAGCACGACGCCGATCGCGACTTCGGAGATCACCAGCACACGCCGTGGCCATCTGTACGCTTTGCCTGCGACTCCGCGCGATCCGGTCAGGGCCCGCGCGACGTTCAGGCGACTGGCGCGAATCGCCGGCGCCAAGCCGAATGCCAGGCTGGTCAACGCGGAGATTCCGATGGCAAACGCGATCACCCGCCCATCGATGGCCGCGCGGCTCCATTGCTCGAAACGCTGGCCGCCAAGAGTCTGCAGACCCTGCAGGCCGAAGTAGCCGGTCACCAGTCCGGCAAGCCCGCCTGCTCCAGCGATGATGATGGCCTCAACCATCAACTGCCGGACGACGGCGCGGCGGCCGCCGCCGAGCGCCATGCGCGTGGCGATCTCCTGAGTGCGGCCGTCGGCGCGCGCCAGCATCAACGACGCCAGATTCACACACGCGATCAGCAACACGGCCATGACCGCTGAGCTCAACAGGACGATGGGCTCGCGGACGCGCTCCGCGAGGCTCTCGGCCATGGGCTGGACACTGAGATCGCGTGTGACATTCGATCTCGCCCTCTGAAGGCGGAACGCGTCCTCACGAACGGCGACAAGTTCACCTTTGGCCTGGGTCCATGAAGCACCAGGCTTCAGACGGGTGACGCTCCAGAAATTGTCGCCTCCGCCCTCACCGGAGGTAGAAGCCCTGAGCGGCACCCAGAGATCGAACTCGACGCCGTCAACGGATTGGAAACCCGCCGGCATGATGCCAACGATCTGGTGCGGTTCGCCGCGCAGCAGCACGGTGCGCCCAACCACGTCTTCCGCCGCCGCGAAGTAGCGTTGCCACGCCTGATGACTGAGCACGGTGACCGCAGACCCACCGGCCCGGTCCTCATCAGCATTGAACCAGCGTCCTCGAGCGGGCGTCACTCCCAGGACGCGGCTGAAGCCTTCGGATACGCGCGAGTGCCTCGCGTACACGGGCGTGCCGTTCAGCACGAGGTTGATGCCGCCGCCACCGCCCATGACCGCGATATCCAGCGAAGGGACCCGATCGCGAACGGCCTCGAACATCGCGCCATCGAGAGCCGGTGTCGTGCTCGTGACGCCGTTCCTGGTTTCGATCCTGATGATGGCCGCGAGTTTGTCGGGCTCGGGAAACGGCAGCGGCCGCCACAGCAGGGCGTCCGCGAGACTCAGCACCGCGGTGGTCGCGCCGATGACCAGCGCCAGGGTCGCGACAGCAGTCAGCGTAAATGCGGGCGTACGCGCGAGAACGCGGATCGCATACCGCGCGTCCCGCCAGATGGTTTCGACGATGGGCATTCGATTCATGTCTTCGATCTCTTCAAGACGGACGCGTGGATTGCCGAAGCGAACGCGGGCCTGGCGTCGAGCCTCACCGGCTGGAATCCCGCGCTCGATAAGTTGTTCAACAAACAACGCCATGTGCGCGCGCATTTCGGCGTCGCGATCGCGCTCGCGGGCGGCGCGCCGCCAGGGCAGCAGCCGGCGCATCTCAGGTAGACCTCAGCACGCGCGCGATCGCGCGGGCGAGCTGTGTGAAGCGGCTTTCCTCGGCCGCAAGGTGCTTCCGGCCCGCGCGGGTCAGCGAATAGAACTTGGCCTTGCGGTTGGTATCCGAGAGGCCCCACTCCGCCTCGATCCAGCCGCGCTCCTCGAGGCGATGGAGCGCCGGGTACAGCGACCCCTGCTCCACGAGCAGCACATCGTCGGACTTCTGCTCGATGCTCTCGGCGATCTGGAGCCCGTGGGCCGGGCCGGCGCGGACGACGCGCAGGATGAGCAAATCCAGCGTGCCGCCGAGAAGGTCGCGATCGTTTCCGGCTCGTCTGCGCATGGTTGGCTCACCTAGAAGTTCAAGGCGAGAGGTTAGACGAAGCTCCTGCGGCGAGGGTTGGTTTTCAACTTGTGGGGCCATGGAGACCGGCGGGCCTCTGGCAGAACGCCGAGCCTGGTGGCCCGGCTTCGCCAGGCTCGGCGCTTCCTGGCCCTAGAAGGCGCTACAAGGTAAAACCCGAAACTGAATCACTGCCGGCCCATACAATCCGGAACTGGACGTGCCACAACAGCCTTCCTCCCCAGACGTCCGTGTCTTCGCCGACGAGGACGCGCTCGCCCGTGCGGTCGCTTCTGCCGCGTCGGAGACAATCGTCCAGGCGGTGGCAGCGCATGGCCGCTGCGGGGTGGCGCTCTCCGGAGGCTCGACTCCACGCGCGCTTTATCGCGTTCTCGCCTCGAGCTTTCGCGACCGGATTCCCTGGCAGCAGGTCCAGATTTTCTGGGGCGATGAACGTTTCGTGGCTGCGACCGATCCGCGTAACAACTACGGCATGGCGAAAGCCACGCTGCTCGACCACGTACCGTGCCCGAGCGGCAACATCCATCCGATCCCGACGCATCTCGACACGGCCGCGGCCGCAGCCGATGCCTATGACGCGGAGCTGTGCGCGTACTTCGGCGACCGGTGGCCGCGATTCGATCTGATCCTGCTCGGCATCGGAGAGGATTGCCACACCGCCTCGCTCTTTCCGCATTCGTCCGCGCTGGCCGAGCGCGATCGTCGCGTCGTCTCCACGCTGCCTGAGGACGGGACGGAAGGCGCGGTCGCGCGTGTCACATTGACGATGCCGGCGCTTTGGGCGGCGAGGACAGTCTTCGTACTCGTGGCAGGCGAGCGAAAATCCCGAGCGCTCAGGCGCGCGCTCGCTCCAGCGACAAAGACCGACGAATGTCCGGCGTCCGCGCTGCGACGTTCGAACGGCACGGTGGTCTGGTGGGTCGATCGTGCAGCCGCGCCGCCGCCCACTGAAGATTGAGCCGGGTGACATAATCCGAAGAGGTTTATGCAGCTCGGCATGATCGGTCTCGGACGCATGGGCGGCGGCATGGTGAAGCGCCTCTTGCGCGGCGGACACGACTGCGTGGTGTTCGATCGCAATGCGTCGGCGGTCGCGGCGATGGCGCAACTTGGCGCGGCCGGCACCGATTCACTCGCGGCGTTCGTTTCGAGACTTTCCGCGCCGCGAGCGATCTGGATCATGGTCCCCGCGGCAGTGGTTGACGCGACGCTCGACCAGCTCACTCCCCTGCTCCAGCCCGGCGACACCGTCGTCGATGGCGGCAACTCGCACTACGTGGACGACCTCAGACGCGCGCAAGCGTTCGCGTCGCGCGGCATGCACTACATCGATGCGGGCGTGAGCGGCGGCGTGTGGGGCGCCGACAATGGTTACTGCGTGATGGCCGGCGGCGACAGCGACGCGGTGAAACGGCTGGAGCCCGTCCTCAGAACCCTGGCTCCCGGTACAGAGGCGGCGTCGCCGACACCTGGAAGAAACGACCCCGCCAGTACGGCCGCGCTCGGCTACCTCCACTGCGGCGGTCCCGGTGCCGGCCACTTCGTGAAGATGGTGCACAACGGGATCGAGTACGCGCTGATGGCGGCGTACGCCGAGGGGTTCAACATTCTCGCGCATGCCAATGCCGGCACACGGCCGGCGGCCGCGAATGCGGAGACGAGCCCGCTCCGGGATCCGGAGCGATTTACGTACGATCTGCCCGTCGCTGAAATTGCCGAGCTGTGGCGACGCGGCAGCGTGATTCGATCGTGGCTGCTGGATCTGACGGCGGCGGCGCTTGCGGAGAATCCAGGCCTCGACCAGTTTGCCGGCCGCGTTTCGGACTCGGGTGAAGGCCGCTGGACCGCACTCGCAGCGATCGAAAGCGGCGCACCCGCGCCGATGATCACCTCGGCACTGTTCCAGCGCTTCAGCTCACGCGGTGAGGACGATTTCGCCCATCGTCTACTGTCGGCGATGCGTCTGCAGTTCGGCGGTCACGCCGAACGCCCACCGCTGACACACGACAAATAGAGATGCCTGAGCCGTACTCGGACGCGCTGGTTCTCTTCGGCGCCACCGGCGATCTCGCGTATCAGCAGATCTACCCCGCGCTCTACGCGCTTGCGAAGCATGGCCGATTGAATCTGCCGGTCATCTGCACCGCGCGGCCGGCCTGGTCGAACGAGCAGCTCATCGCGCGGGCGCGCGAAAGCGTCGCCGCACGCGAGCCGGTTGAGGAGACCGTATTCACCGCGTTCGCATCGCGACTGCGCTACGTCAGCGGCGACTACTCGAATGTGTCCGGCTTCGCCGCCATCGACGCGGCGCTCGGCGATGCGGCGCGGCCGCTCTTCTATCTGGCGATTCCGCCCGACCTGTTCGCTCCTGTCGCAAGGGGCATCGCGGCCCTCGCGTGTGGCGAAGGCGCCCGGCTTGTCGTCGAGAAGCCGTTTGGTCGAGACCTCGAGTCAGCTCGCGTGCTCAATCGAACGCTGCACGAGTTCTTCCCGGAGTCGTCCGTTTTCAGAATCGACCACTACCTCGGCAAGGAGCCCGTGCTCAATCTGGAGTACTTCCGGTTTGCGAATGCGTTCGTCGAGCCCTTATGGAACGCACGCAGCGTTGCGAGCGTGCAAATCACGATGGCAGAAGACTTTGGCGTGCGCGGCCGCGGCAGATTCTATGAAGAGGTCGGCGCGGTTCGTGACGTGTTTCAGAACCACCTGCTGCAGGTGCTGGCGCTCCTTGCGATGGAGCCGCCCGCTGACGACAGCGGGCCGGCCATCGAGGCAGCCAAGGTAAGGCTGTTGCAATCAGTGCGGCCGTTACGGCGCGAGGACGTGGTGCGCGGCCAGTACGAGGGATATCGCACCGAACCAGGCGTGGCGCCGGACTCGAAGGTTGAGACATACGTGGCCGCACTCCTTGCGATTGATAACCCCCGATGGGCCGGTGTGCCGTTCGGCATTCGCGCCGGCAAGCGGATGGCGGCGACCGTCACCGAAGTCTGCCTTCAGCTCAAGCCTCCGTCCACCACGCTGTTCGACGCGGAAGCCGCTGGTCATCCCAATGAGATCCGGTTCCGCTTCGGGCCCGACGTCTCAGTCGCGCTTCGCGCCCGGGTGAAAGTCCGCGGCGAGGCCATGGTCGGCGAGGACGTCGATCTCATCGAGCATCAGAAACCCGGCGACGAGATGCGGCCGTACGAACGCCTGCTCGGCGACGCCCTGGAGGGCGACCGCACCCTCTTCGGCAGTCAGGCCGGCGTCGAAGCCTCGTGGGCCATCGTGGAGCCTATGCTCGGCGATATCGAGCCGCTTTACGCCTATGGTCCCGGGAGTTGGGGGCCACAGGAAGCCGATCGCATCGGACGCCCCCTTGGCGGATGGAAGCCGTGGCGCTGACGGCGACCGTCTACAACTTCCACATCGATCTTGCTGACGCGGATCGTGGCGTCTACGAAACGCTCGACTTGCGGATGGCCCAACATCCTTCCGAGAGCGAGGAGTACTTCATCGCACGGCTGCTCGCCTACTGCCTCGAGTACACCGAAGGCATCGGATTCTCGAACGGGATTTCCGATCCGGAGGAGCCGACGATCGCCGTCCGCGATCTCACGGGCAAGGTACGGGTGTGGATCGAGATCGGCGCGCCTGCGGCCGCCCGGCTCCACAAGGCGAGCAAAGCCGCCAATCGCGTTGCCGTGTACACGCACAGGGATCCGGCCCAGCTAATGCGGGAGCTCGCCGGTGAAAAGATTCATCGCGCCAGCGACGTGGAGATCTACAGCTTCGATCGCGCCTTCATCGCGGCGCTAGCCGCCAGACTCGAGCGGCGCATGTCGATGGCCGTCTCGATTTCCGAGCGGCATGTCCTGGTGGCGATGGACGAGGGGACCTGCGAAGGAAGCATCGCCACTCACCGGCTTCCGTGACGCGACAGCACGGCGGGAATGGCGTCCGCGATGATGGCGACGATGCGGTCGATTTCGTCTTCACTCACCACGAACGGTGGCGCCAGGCAGATGCAGTCCATCGCGACGCGCGTGTAGAGCCCGCGATCCAGCAGGGCGTCGGTGAGCCGCTGCGTCACCTGCGCCGCCGCTGGATGCAGCGCCTTTGACGTTCTGTCGGCGACGACCTCGACCGCGCCCATCAACCCCTGAGCTCGTACATCGCCCACGCCGTCGACTGACCTGAGTGATTCGAGTGCCGCTTGAAACCGAGCGCCAATGGAGCGGACGCGCTCCACCAGACGTTCGTCCTCGATGATGCGAATGTTCCGGAGCGCAACCGCGCAGCAGGTCGGATGACCGGAGTACGTGTACGCGTGCATCCAGCGCTGCGCCGGCGATACGGTGTTGAGAACATCGCGAACGCGATCGGACACACCAATGCCACCGAGCGGCACGTAACCACTCGTAATCCCCTTCGCGAACTGCAGGATGTCCGGCTCGACCCCATAGTGTTCCAGGCCGAACCATCGTCCAGTCCGGCCGAAGCCGGTGATGACTTCGTCTGAGATGAACAGGACGTCGTACCGATCGCAGATCTCTCGGATGCGCGCGAAGTAGTCGGGGGGCGGGATGATGACGCCGCCGGCGCCCTGTACAGGCTCGGCGATGAACGCCGCGACGGTGTCGGCATTTTCGCGGAGGATCGCCGCCTCGAGCTGGTTCGCCGCAGCCACGCCGATGCTCTGTGCGGGATCGGGACTGACGAAGCGGTACGGATCGGGCGCATCGATGTGCGCGAACCCAGGCATGCGTGGCTCGAACATCGGCCAGTACGCGGGCAACCCCGTCGCGCTCATGGCTGCCATCGTGACGCCGTGATAGCCGCGAAGCCGCGAGATGACTTTGACCTTCTCCGGTTTCCCTGTCGCCTTCCAGTAAAAGCGCGCCGTCTTGATCGACGTGTCCGTGGCTTCAGCGCCACCGCTCGCGAAGTAGAACGCATTGATCGACGGGTACGTGAGCGCGCTGAGCTTCTCGGCCAGTTCTATCGCTCGATAGTTTGTCGATCCCGCGTACGACGAGGCGTAGGCGAGCGTGGACATCTGCGCGCTGGCGGCCTCCGCCAGTTCGCGCCGGCCGTGCCCGACATTGACGTTCCACAGGCCGGAGAGTCCGTCGATGTACTCGCGGCCGTCGGCGTCTTTGATGATCGCGCCATGGCCTTCGACCCAGATCCTGGCACGCTGGTGCGCCGTGGGGTGATGCAGCGGGTGCAGCAGGTGCTCGCGATCGCTCACAACCGCGTCGGGAAGAGATGAGCGGGTCGATGTCATGACGCCGCATTGTAGAACGTGGTGCCATACGCTCGACGCGCCCATGGACGCCTGCGAAACCGGCCTCACGGTCTCATAGCCTGTTGTGGTCCATGACCGCTCGACGTTCAACGTCGTCTTCAACCGGTTCGAAGTCGCGAAGGCGAAGTAGCATGGTGTGATCCATGACTCTGCGTCTGGCCCTGCGCACGTTATTGAAGCAGCCGTTTGTCACGGGCGCCGTCCTTTCGATGCTCGCCCTGGGGATCGGCAGCACAACCGCCATCTTCAGCGTCGTGCAGGGTGTGCTCCTCACGCCCTTGCCGTTCCCCGACGCCGATCGCATCGTCGAAGTGTGGGCGACCCTGCCGGCCCGAAATATCGATCAGACGAGCTTCACCGAAGCGAACTTCTGGGACATGCGAGACATGAATCGCACGTTCGAGGAGTTCGGCGCGTGGCACGGCGCCAGTTTCAGCCTGACGGGAGTCGATCAACCCGAACGTCTGGAGGGCGCGCGGATCAGCGCCGGCTTCATGCGCGCCCTTGGTGTGCGGCCTGTGGCTGGGAATCTGTTCGCGCCGGGCGACGACGAGCCCGGTGCCGATGCAAGGCGCGTGCTGCTGTCGCACCGGTTCTGGACCCGGCACTTCGACGGCGACACGAGCATCGTCGGAAAGAGCCTCACGCTCGACGGCTGGCCGTATACGGTCGTCGGCATCCTTCCGGACGAATCCCCATGGCTCGACCGCACCGACGTCTTCGTCCCGTTCATTCGCAGGCTCGACGCGAATCGCGGCAGCTGGGAATACCTCGTCATCGGAAGGATGAAGCCAGGTGCCAGTCAGGAATCGGCGACGGCCGATCTCGCGCGCGTCGCGGTTGAGCTCGAGAAGAAGCACCCCGTCAACAAGGGCCTTGGCGTGACGACCGCAGCCTCGGCCACATGGATCGCGAGCGGCGAGTTGCGGCGCACGCTCTGGCTACTGCTCGGCGCCGTTGGGTTGCTCCTTGTGATTGCATGCGTCAACGTGACCAATCTCCTCCTCGCACGAGCTTCGACACGCGCGCGAGAAAGCGCCGTCCGCGCCGCGCTTGGAGCGACCCGCGCGGATCTCCTGAGGGAGCGTCTGACCGAAGCGTTGATCCTCAGCGGCGCCGGCGCCGGTCTCGGATGGCTTCTCGCCGCAGGAATGCTGGGGATCTTGAAGGATCTCAGTCCCGCCGGCATTCCACGGCTGGAGGGCGTGTCGCTCAATCTCGCGGTCCTTGCATTCACCGTGGCGGCGGCACTTCTTGTTGGGCTCGTCACGGGCGTGGTTCCCGCTTTGCAGACACCGGCCGCGCGGCTCACAGGAACGTTGCGAGATGGACAGCGCGGCACCATGGGCGATCGCCGTCACGACCGGTTGCGCGCAGCCTTCGTCGGCGCGCAAGTCGCACTGTCGTTGATTCTTCTCGTAGGGGCGGGCCTGCTGACTCGAAGTCTGTTGCAGGTACTGTCCAACGATCGCGGCTTCGCCTCTGAACAACGCTTGTTCGCAACGGTCAGTCTTCCAGATGCTTACCCGGAATCACGACGCGAACAGATCGTCGGGAACGTCCTGGCGACTCTCGAGCGGCGGCCGGAGCTCATCTCAGTTGCCGTCGTCAGCGGCCGGCCGCTTTCGCGCGGAAGCACGGGCATGGGCATCTCGCCCTCCGATCGCGCCATGGCGGACTCCGAGGTCCCGTGGGCGAGCTGGCGCGTGATCACAAAGGATTACTTCAAAGCGATGGGAATGACGGTCGTGTCAGGCCGCACATTCACCGAACAGGACATCATCGCGAAACCCTGGCGCGTGGTGATCAGTCAGAGACTCGCGGGCGTGCTGTGGCCTGGCCAGAACGCCGTGGGACGGACCGCAGGCCTCTGGCGCGGCCAGAGCAGCAGGCCCGCCGAGGTGATTGGCGTTGTCAGTGACATTCGCGAGCGCGGCCTCGAGAACGATCCAACGTTCGCTGTATACCTTCCTTACTATGGCGCGCTCGGCGACACCACCATTCCTCTCGTCATGCACACGCGAGGCAGGCCGGAGGAAGCCATCGGCGTCATCCGCGAGGTTGTCCGCGGCATCGACCCGACGCTGCCCGTGTCCGATACGCGAACGTTCGACGATGTGATTTCGACATCGGTCTCAGCGCGTCGATTCACGATGCTCCTGCTCGTGACATTTGCGGTGCTCGCACTGGTTCTGGCGCTGGCCGGTGTCTACGGAGTACTTGCGTACTCAGTCGCCAGACGCGTGCCCGAGATCGGCGTGCGGCTCGCCCTTGGAGCCGAGCCGGGGGAGCTCGTACGGCTCGTGGTGACCCGGGGCATGCTCCCCGTTCTCATCGGCGGTGTCATTGGGGTGGTGAGCGCCGTGTGGCTGTCGCGCTTCATCGCATCATTGCTGTTCGGCGTCACGACCGGTGACGTCCCGACCTATCTGATCGCGGCCGGCCTGGTGATCGCGGCCTCGGGGCTTGCGTGCTACCTTCCCGCCCGCGCTGTCCTGCGCGTCGATCCGGTGGTGGCGCTGAGAAACGAATAGGCAAGTAGTCGGCGGGCCTCACCCGCCGAGGCCTTCAACGCACCCGCGCGAAGTCGATGAATCCGCGGTCCACATCGGTACCGACGAGCTCAACCCGCGTGCGCTCGCCCACATCGAGGCCGGCCTCTCCGCGGATCACACGCCCTTCGACCGCCGGGCGGGCGATGCGGACCCAGGTCCCCTTCTCCGACGCTCCGGTGACAATCGCATCGAACTGCTGACCGACGCGGCCGCTGAGCAGCAGCGCTGCGGCTGACTTCCGCACTTGCCGCTCCACTTTCTCCGCCGCATCCTCACGCAGAGTGCATTCCGCCGCGAGTGTCTCGAGCTCGGCCTCACGATACGGCGCGGTGGCGCCCGCCAGCGCCGCCTTGAGCAGCCGCTGCGTGATGAGATCCGGAAAGCGCCGGTTCGGCGCCGTCGAATGCGTGTAGTCGCGCACGGCCAGTCCGAAATGTCCCTCCACATGTCCGCCGGCTCGGACCAGCGCGTACTCGCCGGATCCCAGCAGCTTCACGACGGACAGTGAGAGATCCGGAAAACGATCTGGATCGGCGCGGCGGCGCTCGCTCAGGAACTCGTCGAGTGCGCGCGCATCCGGAACCTCCGGCAGCTTCCTGCCGCTCTCGCGGGCGAGCGCCACGATGCGGTCCCAGCGGCGCGGCGCGCGAAGCACGCGGCGAATCGAGGGACTCCGATGCGCGGCCAGGAATCCAGCCGTCGCACCATTGGCAGCGATCATGAAGTCCTCGATCAGCGCTTTCGCGTCGTTCTTCTCGTCGTTCTCCAGATCCGAAAGCACGTCGCCGTCGAACACAACGTGCGCGCCCTGGGATTCGAGCGTCAGCGCGCCCTGCTCGTGCCGTCGCTCGCGCAGCGCCTGCGCGGCCTGATGCTGGAGGCGGATGTTGGCGTCGAGCCCGGGAACGGCGGTGAGTGCCGGAGGCGCGGGCGCGTTGCCGTCGAGCCAGGCCGCGATGCTGTTGTAGGCGAGCTTCGCCCTGTTCAGCACACGAGCGCGGTACACCGTCGACTCGCGCGCGCGCCCGTCATCTGACACGACGAACTCGATGACAACCGCCGCGCGCTCCTCCCCCTGGACGAGCGACGTGAGATCTGTCGATAGCCGCTCGGGCAGCATTGGGAAAACTTTTGCCGCCGTATAGACCGAGGTCGTATTCGCGCGGGCGTGGTCGTCGATCGGTGATTCACGCGGTACCAGCCGGTCGACGTCGGCGATGGCCACCCGCACTCGCGTCGTCCCGTCAGGCTGGCGCTCCGCGACGGTGAGCTGATCCAGATCGCGTGAGTCGTCGTTGTCGATCGAGCACCAGAGGAGGTTGCGAAGATCCTGCAGCGACGGGTCCGCCGCCTGCGCATCCGTCAGCCTCGCCGCATCGGCCTGCGCCGGCGGTGGAATGTCCGGCTCGAGGCCGCGTTCGACCATCGTTCTGCGGGCGATCGAGATCAGTCGGGATCTGGCGGAGGAATCTGATGACACTGTCTGGTCATCGTATCGTGGCGCCGCCGGTCCGGCGGCCTGACCACCTTCGCTGAAGCCATGGTGGTCCGCCGTAGCCTTGCGCGAAGGCGGAAGGCCGCCGACGACGGGATAACGTCGTCGTGGGCTAGTGCAGCGATGCCAGGCGCTCGCGGGCTCTGACGACCTCAGGAATATCGCTGTCCGCTCTGGCCCACACAGAGAGGAACAGTTCGTACGACCTGCGGGCGAGCGCCGGCTGCCGCTTTCCCTCGAACGCCAGACCGAGTCCGTAATGCGCGATGGGATAGCGCGCATTGATCTTGAGGATGCGATCGAACTCGGCAATGGCCTCGTCGAAGCGCCCGAGCTCGAGATACGCGTACGCGAGGACGTCCTCGAGCGTCTCTGGATCCGTGGCCATCGGCCTGTCCGCGACCGCCTCGCGCAAGTGCACGACCGCTTCGTCCTTCGCTCCGCGCTTCAACGCCAGTAGCCCCTGCACGTGGTTCCAGGCGCGCTCGCCGGGGCGCGAGCCGCGGTTTGCGGCCGGCGGCGGCGCGTGCAATAGCCCGGCAACCTTGTCGGGGGACTCGCCCAGCGCAATCCGGATCCGCGCCTCGATGATGGTCATGGGTTGATCGACGCCGGCTTTCTGAGCGAACGCCAATGCTTCCTTGAGCCTGCCGCGGCGGAGGGCCACGGTCGCGAGGTTGCGATACCCGCGCCTGACATCGAAATCGGAAGTCGCATCCTGGATGTACCGCCGATACGCGGCGATGGCATCGTTGTACCGTCCGGTCTGCACGTACGCGTTGCCCAGGTGCACCGTCGCGAAACCGAACTTCGGGTTCAGCTCGAGCGCGCGCTGGTAGGCCTTCACGGCCTCGTCGTAGAGCCCGCCGACCTGGTACGAGAGCCCGAGACTGTCGTGTGCATTCGCTTCCAACGGCTGCAGCGCCACGTACTTCTCACGCGCGCTGATGGCATCCTGCAGCCGGCCCATCTCGTTGTAGACGCCGCCCATTCGATTCCACAGGTCGGCGGAGTCCGGATCGACGGCGAGCCCGCGCCTGAAGACCTGGATCGACTCCTCGTATCGGCGTTCTCCAGAAAGAATGAGGCCGAGTCGCGCGTACGCTTCCACTTCCATCGGGTACGTGCGAATGAGCTCGGAGAGCGACGTCGCAGCCGACGCGTAGTCAAGATGAACGAGCGCGTTCCACGATTCCACCTGCAGCCGGTCTTTCTGGCTCATGCGGTGACCGAGTGCGTACGCCTTCGCGAGATACGGCTGGGCCTTCTCGAGATCGGTGCCTATCACGCCGTACGCGTAGCCGATCCGGCCGAAGGCCATCGCGAACTCCGGGTCCAGCTGCGTCGCTCGTTTGAAGAACTCGACGGCCTCGTCGTTGCGGAATGCACTGGCGCGGCTGATGCCGAGCGAGTAGTACCGATACGCCTCGAGGTTCGTCGTCAACGCCGACGTGGAGGCAGGCGCGGCCGGCGACAACTCGCCAAATTGCTGGGCCAGCCGCCAGCTGAGCAAATCCACCTGCCGCAGCAGATCGTCAGGCGTGTCGATCGTCAACGCTTCCGTCTTCACGAGCGCGCCGGTGGCGTTGTGCAGTCTCAGATCGATGCGGATGGTATTGCCCAGCTTCGCGAACGATCCGAGGACGATGTGATCGAGATGCGCGCGGCCGGCGATGTCCACGGCCTGCGCCAGATTGATGTCGGTGTCCCGTTCATGCCCGGCGCGATCGAGCAGCAGCTCCAGCTGCTGGCGGCTGACCACCGACACGCCTCGCGAACGCGACAACCCGGTGACGAGCATGTCCGCGAGCCCCTCGCGGAGCCAGTCGAGCTCCGCGGTCTTCGACTGGTTGTCGAGAAACATCACGCCGATCGTCGGCCGATGCGCGGAGTCATCCGTCAACCGATCGATCAGGCCGGCCTCGGTGTTCGACCGAGTCGATCGAAGAACCCAGGCGGTGCCGGCGATGGAAACCAGTGCAACCGCGATCACGAGAGGGACTGTCCAGTTGCGACGCGGAGCCGGCGGCGACGCCTGGACAGCCTCTGTCGTGGCGGCTTCCGGGAGCGGCTGGCTGATCAGAGGAGCCGTCCCAACGGTGGGAATGGCCGGGACGATGGATTCAATGGCGTCAACGGCGCCGACAAACCGATAGCCGTTCTTCGCCAGGGTCCTTATGTACTTCGCCTGCTTTGCATCGTCACCCAGCACCTTCCGGATTTCGACGATGCATTGGACGACGGCGTCGTCGGTGACCGCGGTGTCAGGCCAGATTGCGGCGGCGATTTCGTCCTTCGAGACGACGCGATGGCGCTGTTCGAGCAGGAACAGCAGCGTCTGAAAGGTCTTGGGGCGGAGATAGATTTCTTCGTCGTTGCGCCGCAGGCACCCCAGGTCCCGCCTGACGTCGACGTTGGCGTCACGAATGCGATAGAGCGACGGCGCCATCGGTATCCATCAAGAGTTCAGAGCGCGCCTAGTCTATCTGCACGGCCCGGGCGGCTGGAGACTCGCTGCTCTTCGTGGGCGAGGGCTTCGCGCACACGGACGTGCGGAAAGGGTGAGGCCTACTTCATCCGCCCATACTTCTTCAGCGCCGCGACTACCCTGTCGCCCGGCAGTCCGAACACGCGCAATCCACCGACACCGGTCATCGTTTCCGCTGCAAGCATCGCGTTGACGACGGCTTCTTCGGTGGCGTCGATCGTCGCGCGGAAGAACGGGTCCATTTGATCGTTGGGCAGCATCTTCAGCGCGGTGGGCTGGCCGGACTCCGCCGCGCCGGGATTCGCGGTGGAGAACGCGAGGAACAGATCGCCTGATGAGTTGCCGGCCCAGCTGCCGAGGCGGCCGAGGCCCATGCTCACGCGGCGGCCGAGGCGCTCGAGTTGATGCGGCAGCAGCGGCGCGTCGGTGGCGACAATGACAATGATGGAGCCGCGCCGTTCGAGCTCGGACTCGCCCTCGCTCGAGGTCGAACCGCGACCGTTGGGCGGGCACGGCCGCAAGCCTCCCGGACCACCGGTCGCGAGCGCGTTGCACATTCGGTAGTCGGTGATTTCCTGACCAACGGGCACGCCGAGGATCCGCAGGTCGCCGCCGTAGTTGCACTGCACGAGCACACCGAGCGTGTACGGGCCACCGGCGCCGTTCACGATTTGCGACGCCGTTCCGATGCCACCCTTGAATCCGTTGCAGCCCATGCCCGTGCCGCCGCCGACGCCGCCTTCCTGCACGGGTCCCGTGCGCGCGGCATCGAGCGCCTGAAATGCGTGCGCGCCTTTCACGTGCTCGCCGTTCGCGTCATTCAGGAAATCGAACGTCTCGGCGACGATGGGATAGGTGAAGGTGAACCGGCGGCCGTTCCTGAGCTGCCACTGGACCGCCGCATCGCGCACGGTGCCGACGCTGTGCGTGCCCGTCAGCAGGATCGGGCCTTCCATGAATCCTGATTCCTTGATCCAGTTGATGCCCGTCATGTCGCCGTTGCCGTTCAGATTGAACGTGGCGGCGAACACAGGATCCCAGTTTCCTCTCGGCCGCGGCAGGATTGCGGTGACGCCGGTGCGAATCGGTCCCTTGCCGGGCACGAGCGGCCCGTCGCCCTCGATGATGGTCGCGTGACCGACGGCGATGCCGGCGACGTCCGTGATCGCGTTGTCGGGACCGGTCTTGCCGGGAAACGGAATGCCGAGGGCGCGGCCACGCGGACGCGCTTGGAACGCGGAGGCCACGGAAACGGCTTCGGCGCCGGCGAGGATGAGGGCGACAAGTGCGATGGCGGCAAGGCGAATCAAGCACATGGGGATCCCCGGAATGATACTGCGCGAGAGCGGCGCTATACTCCCGGTCAGATTCCATGAGTCGTTCGATTCAACCCACAGTAGAGATCGAACGTCTGCAGACGGGCATGCAGGCCGAGTTCGATGGCTTGCTCCGGATCTACCACGATGCGATTCCTGAGAGCGAGCGCAAAAGCAACGAGGCCCTGGCCAGGATGCTGCAGCAGCATGACTACGAGTTCAGAATCGCCAAGCTGAACGACAGTGTGTCCGGATTCTCCATTGTGAAGTGCTTCACTGACGATGAGAGCTGCTTATTGGAGTACATGGCGGTCGATCGGGCGGTCAGAAGTAAGGGAATTGGTCGTGCGTTGTTTCGCGCGGCGTGCAGTTCGTCTATGACATCGTCGCGGTACGTCCTGCTTGAAGTTGAGTCGGAGGCGAGGTCCGCTGCTGGCCACGAGGTTCGGCGCCGGCGGAAACAGTTTTATCGCAACTTGGGCTGCCGGGAAGTAGCCGGGCTTTCGTACCTGATGCCGTCGGTAACGGGTCAACCACCACCCGAGATGAATACCCTCGTGTACAGGGAGCGCCTGCCGGCGACGATCAGTAAGATTCAGCTTCGTGGATGGCTCGAGTGCATTTACCGTGAGGTCTATCAGCGATCGAGCGACGATCCAGCAATCGGCCTGATGGTGGCAGACCTTCCGGAGAACGTTGAATTGCGCTAACTTCGGTCGCTTAGGAGTGGAGTGTCCCATGCCGGATCAGGCCGAGCGCTGGACTATCAAGCGCCAGATTCCTCTCACGACAGGGCTCCTGCTGTTCGTCGCAACGTCCGTAGGCGTTGTCTACCTTTCCTTGACCCTTCATCCCGGTGAAGAGTCCCTGGCGTACGCGACCTGGGCCCTTGCATTCTTTACGCTGGTACTCGCGGTCGGTATTCCCATCACGATTTGGATCGCAAGCAAGGAGCGCGAGGAGTCGAGCAAGCGCTTTCTTGCTCAGGAACAGGACCGTTTCTACGCCACTCTCGACAGCATCTACCTGGATATTCAGAAAATGATTATCCAGCACCCACACCTGGCCCACCCGGAGAGGAAGCGAAGCCCTGACCAGGAGACTCAGTATCGGGCCTTTGCCTTCATCGTGTGGAATTTCATCGAGTCCATCTACGATTACACACAGGGAGCGGACTCCTCGGATCCGAAGCGGAAACAACTCACCCTTCTCCGGGAGACGTGGCATTGCATCATCCAGCACGAAGGTGCATTGCACGCAGAGTGGTTCGCGAAGCCCGAGAATCACCACAAGTTCAAGGAAAGATTCCGGAAGGATATGCAGCGGGACCTCGCGAAATGGATGCCGCCGCAACGACATCCGGCGGAACCGAGCCCTGCAGGTCACTCAGTCGGTTCTGGCGTTCCCCTGGCCGAGTAACGTGAGACGTATGACGCGTTGGCACTGGAAGTGCGCAATTGGGCTTTGCTTCGCGACGGTGTCCATCACGGCGGCGAGTCAGATTCCGCGGCCGGCGGGACCTCCGCCAGGTGTGCTCATCGACGTCGGCAGCCACAAGCTGCATCTGCAATGCGTCGGGCCTGCAGGATCGCGGCCCGTCGTGATTCTCGAGGCCGGCGGCGGCGCCTACTCGACGGCCTGGGCAGCTGTGCAGAAAGCACTGCCGCGGAGCGTGAGGTCCTGTTCCTACGACCGCGCGGGACTCGGTTGGAGCGAGGATGGACCGTTGCCACGGACGATGGCGCAGGAAGTGTTTGAGCTGCATGCGCTGCTCGCCCGCGCCAACGTTCCGGGTCCGTATGTACTCGTCGGACATTCCATCGGCGGATTGCTGGTACGGATGTATGCGGCGAAGTACGACAGCGACGTGAGCGGAGTTGTTCTTGCCGCCGGAACACACGAAAGCGCGCGTCTGGGCGTCATCGGAAAAGGCTGGGCTCGTGTACGCGAGCTCGCGACAGGGCGAGCCGTGCCTGAACCGGCGCTGACAAAACCACAACCGTCTGCAAAGGGTCAGGCGTACGATCCGTCGCAGGATTACTTTGCCGACGAGCTGCAGCTCATGTACCTCAGTCGACTTCAGAACCGCGAGCCGCTCGGCGAGCGTCCACTGATCGTGCTGGCGCCGATGCGAATGGATCCACCGCCACCGGGCACGTCCGAAGAGCTCTGGCGCGAGCTGCGCGTCGAGAAGGACGACCAGGCGGCAGGCCTCGTCCTGCTGTCGACCAATTCGAAGCTCATCCGCGACCGCACCAGTGGCCATCAGATTCACAACGACAATCCCGCATTGGTCGCGCGCGCAATCGAACAGGTCGTCGAAGCCGTTCTGAAAGGCACCAGGCTCGACCGGCCTCAGCAGTAAGATCTGCCGCATTCATGGGATCCGAGCGGGAGCTGCTCGACGTCACGGACCGAACGCGCCGTCCTTTGCAGCACGGCGCGGTCTTCGCGGGCGTTCTCGTGCTGCTGCTGGCCAAAGTGGTCGGAAGTCGTCCCGGAGGTATCGCGCTCACGCTCTGGATGATGGCGGCCGGCTTCGCACTCTTTGTTGTCGCGGCCGTGATCAAGCAGAGGTGGACGGTGACCTATGAGGGTCACGAAGTTCGGTACGAGAACAATCCGTTCACCGGCGAGAAGCTCTTCATCGACCACCAGCGCGCCGGCAAGGGCAAGGTCGGATATCGGAGCGAGATGCGCGGCGTGATTGCCGGCGGCGACGGCGCCGGCGACACCATCATCGCCAGAACCGAGGCCGGATTGCTCACGCTCCACTGCCGCATCACGGCGCTTGAGCCCGAAGCGACGGGCGGCGTTCCGCCGGCGATTTCTGACGAGCAACTTCTTGCGGAAGTGCGCCGGCGCGGACTCGGGTGTTCAACTGGTTCGAGGACATGAAGCGCGGCCATTCACCAGCGAATCGTCCCGACGACGCCGGCGCGATGCTTGTAGACGACGGGCGCGAGTAAGAACCCACGTTGCCGGTCGCCTCGGTACACGACGCGCGATGGACGGAATGCGTTCCTGATGACGCCGGTGAGTGCGCCCGCGCCAGCACCGACGCCGGCAACAAAGCCGACGCATTGCACCGCGAAAGTCCCCGCATCTTCTTCGCAGCCGCCTGTTGCGACCGACACGGCGCCAACGCCCAGGCCGATGCCCAGTCCGATCAGCGTGCTCCTGCGCACGGACACGGCGGAGGCGAGACGGTCGATCTGCTTGACGTCCGTCCATGGGATCTCATGGAGACGCCTGCCGCCCAGAACGACGACCTCGGCTGCCGTCACCCTGCTCAGTCGTCCGTTCCTGACCTTGCCGTCCCGGGTCGCGACCCTCACCTGCTCGCCGACCGCAAGTTCCACGGGAGTCCGATTCAGCGGCGGATCCTGAGCAATCGCCGGGGTGGCGAGTGAGTGCAAGGCGAAGATAGCTGCGGCGACGCGCAAAGACAGGGAGACGTGCATGGGCCCTCCTGCCCGTGAATGCGCGAATGGCAGCGCGACTGGCTCAGGACTGCAGCCCGAGCCGCCCGCACTGGACACTATGTCTACAGTAGACATAGTATGTCCATCATGAAGTTTCAGCCGGCCTCGTATCTCCCGCTCACTCCCGCCATGCTCCAGGTGCTGCTTGCGCTGGCTGACGGCGACAAGCACGGCTACGCGATCCTCAAGGAAGTCTCGCGCCGCTCGGGCGGCGCGGTGACACTCAGGACCGGCACGCTCTATACCGCGCTCAGGCGGTTCGTGGATGACGGGCTGGTGGCCGAAACAGACGAGCGGCCGGACATCCACCTGGACGATGAACGCCGCCGGTACTATCGCCTCACGGAGCGCGGCCGCGCAGTGGCGCTGGCCGAAACCGAACGGCTCGAGGAAATGGTCCGGCAGGCACGCACCAAGCTTTCCGTTCTGAAGAAATCGAGGGCATGACCATGCAGGACAAGTTGTATCGGGCGCTGCTTCGCCTGCTGCCTGGCGAAGTGCGCGACGCGTACGCGCACGACATGGAGGTCACCTTCCGCGCCGAGCGGCGGGGTGCGGGCGGCACGCGCACCGGCGTTGCGAAGCTCTGGCTTGCGGCACTGGGGGACGTGATTCGGACCGCCCCGTCGTATCACTGGGACATTCTCCGGCGCGACGTGAGCTACTCGTGGCGCATACTCGCGGCCCGGCCGCTGCACTTCCTCACCGCGACAGGCACGCTGGCGCTCGGGCTCGGCGCGAGCATCGCGATGTTTGCCGTGATCGATGCAGTCCTCTGGAAGCGCTGGTCGTACGCGGACGCGAGAAACCTCGTGGCGGTCAGGCAGACCGGCCGCGGCGAGAATCCCTCCCTGGTCGGCTATCTGACGTTCACGGATCTTCGGTCGCAGTCGCAGACCGTTCAGGCCATGGCGGCGGCCGGACAATCGACCGCCACGCTCACCGGCAACGGCAAGGATGCGGAACGCGTGAACGTGATGCGCGCATCCGCCTCGTACTTCCCGATGGTCGGCGCCCGGCCTGCCATTGGCCGTCTTTTCAGCGAGGCCGAGGATCGACCGGGCCCCGCGCGCCGTTTCGTGATTCTTTCCGACGCGTTATGGCGGCGCCGTTTCGACGCCGATCCAAACATCCTGAATCAGGCGATTCAGGTCAACAACATCCCCTTCACGGTCGTTGGCGTGATGCCCGCGGATTTCGAGGACGTACTCGCCGCCGAAAAGTTCGCGTATGCGGAAATGTGGACGCCGCTCGGCTACGACCCGGCGGCGGCGTTCGCGTGCCGAACGTGCCGGCATCTCGGCGCCTTCGCTCGGCTGAAGGACGGCGTCGATCCCGCCACGGCCGAGGCAGAGCTCACGCGCATCATCAAGGCAGCGGCGCTGGCCCATCCCACCGAATACGACCAGCCCGGCATTCAGATCACGCGGCTGAGCGATCTGCTGCTCGGACCGGTGCGGCCTGTCCTGCTGATTCTGATGGGCGGAGTCCTGCTGCTTCTGCTTGTCGCTTGCGGTAACGTCGCGAACCTTCTGCTTATTCGCGCGACCGAGCGGGAACAGGAACTGGCCGTGCGCACGGCGCTCGGCGTGACCGCCGGCAAACTCGTCCGCCAGCTGCTCACCGAGTCCGTGATGCTCGGGCTCGCCGGCGTCGCAATGGCGCTCCCGCTCGCCATCTTCGCGGTTCGTTTCATCGTTGATGCCGCGCCTGCGGGCTTACCGCGGATCGCCAATGCTGGTCTGGATGCCCGTGCCGTTGGCGTCGCTGTGGTGCTGGCGATCGGAACCGGGATCCTGTTTGGATTGCTGCCCGCACTGCAGGCGCGCAAGCGGCGCGTGTTCAGTGGACTGCGCGACGGCGCGCGACGCACAGCCGGCGGCTCGACGTGGCGCATGCGCGCGCTTCTCGTGGCCGGCAACATGACGATGGCGGCGGTACTGGTCGTGAGCTCCGGGCTGGTCGCGCGGAGCCTGATGCGGCTCCTCGCCATCGACATCGGTTTCAAGAGTGAGCGCGTACTCACGGCCCGTTTGTCATTGGCGGGTCCGCGGTTCTCGTCCGATGACGCCGCCAGCAACATCAGTCAGACGGTGCGTTTCTACGGCGATCTGCTCGGCAGAGTTCGCACGCTGCCGGGAGTCGAAGCGGCCGCGGCAGTCACGACGCTGCCGCTCGGCGGCAACACCGATGGCTACGGCCTGCACGTCTCGGGTCGGCTCCTCGCCAATCCCGAGTCCGCGCCGTCCGCCGATCGTTTTGCGGTGACGTCTGGATTCTTCGACACGATGGGGATCAAGCTGATCCGCGGGCGGCTGCTGGACGAGACGGATCGTCAGGGCGCCGCGTCCGCGGTGGTCGTCAATGCAACACTCGCGCGCGAGATCTTTCCTGGCGAGGACGCGATCGGCCACGCAATTCGCATGGGGCCGTCGAGTGCTCCCGACCGCACGATCGTGGGCATCGTCAACGACGTGCGTCACGAGGGCCTCGAGACGCCGCAGACGTATCAGGTGTATGTGCCGCAAGGGCAATGGCCCTGGGCGGAGACACAGATGAATCTCGTCGTGCGCACAGCGGGCAATCCGTCCGCGCTTGCCGCGCCCATTCGCAGCGCGCTTCGGGAGATCGATCCTGCCCAGCCGATGACCGACGTGCGCGAGTACGACGATATCGTCCGTGAGGCCACCGGCCCGCGTCGCATCGCCGCGCAGTTGCTGACGGCGTTCGCGGTCGTCGCGCTCGTGCTCGCGGCCGTCGGTCTTTACGGCGCTCTCGGCGTCGTCGCCGGCCAGCGGCGTCAGGAGATCGGTCTGCGTCTCGCACTCGGCGCTGACGGCCGTCAGATCGGGCGACTCCTTCTCTTGCAGGGTCTGCGGCCCGCCGTCGTGGGTCTCATAGCCGGTCTCCTGATCGTCGCGCTAGCCGGCAGCGTGCTCACGTCGCTTCTGTACGGTATCGATGCCCTCGATCGGACGACGTTCGGATTGTCGGCGGGGGTGCTGCTGATGGCTGCGAGTCTCGCGTGTGCCATTCCCGCACGGCGCGCAGCACGTGTCGATCCCGCGACGGTATTGAGGGGCGAGTAACGCGCCCTCCCGGACTACTTCCGGATCTTGTCGTCGCTCGCGCCGAACCAGGTGAATTCGAAGTACGGGTCGGTATTGTACGCGCGCGTGCCGCGAAGGTCGTAAGCGCAAATGAATCCGTCGGAATTCTTGTCGAACGTGGCGGACACGACCTGCAGGTTGTAGTCCTTCACCTCGGCAAGCGTCGCGAAGCTGGCGCCGAAGACGCCATTCAGGTAGTCGCGCTGCTCGCTGAGTGTGGTGAGACCCGCGGCGTGGCGAGGCGCAGGCGCATGTGTCACTCCTTGGCTGTCTGGTGCTGAGTTGACCCAATCCTATCCTCACCACCGTCCGGGTGAGCGGTCGCGCAAGTAGGCAACTCTCCACCCAACGTTGAGCATGCCGCGACTCCACGCGCGCGCTTTCGAAGATTTCGCTCAAGGCACGGGATTCGCAATATGCGGAGCTCGGAGGCGCCTTCATGTCTTCGAATCGCGATCGATCGCGGCGGCAGTTCCTGTGTCAACTCGGTGCGGGTGTGGGCGGCGCGGCCCTCGTCACGAATCCGCTGCTCGCGCAGCTTGGCGCGGCGGCCCTGCCGTCCCCCCAATCCTCCGGCATCGAGCACATCGTCGTCGTGACGATGGAGAACCGCTCATTCGACCACTACCTGGGCTGGGTAAAGGGCGCGGACGGACGTAACGCCGGGCTGAGGTACGTGGACAACTCAGGAACCGGACACCGGACGTTCCGGCTCGCACCGGACTATCAGGGCTGTGGACATCCTGATCCCGACCATTCGTACGACGGCGGCCGCGTGGAATTCAACAATGGCGCCTGCGATGGCTGGCTGAGGGCGGGTCAGAACGATCTATATGCGATCGGCTATTACACGGAAGGCGATCTGCCTTTCTTCTCGAATGCCGTTGCGGATTGGACCGTCTGCGATCGGTATTTTTCCGCCATCATGGCGCCGACGTTTCCAAACCGGTTCTACACGCATGCCGCGCAGACCGATCGGCTGACCAACTCGTTCGAGCTCAGCCTTCTTCCGACGATTTGGGATTCGCTGGCGTCCGCGGGCCTCGAGGGCCGGTATTACTTCAACGACGTACCTTTCCTTGCGCTCTGGGGCTCGAAGTATCTGCCGATCTCCCGGCCGTTCGATGCGTTCCTGGCGGATTGCAGCACCGGGACGCTGCCTCAGGTGTCGTTCGTCGACCCGAGATTCGTCGGAGAGGAATTCGGGCTCTCGGGCGACGACCATCCGCACGCGGACATCCGGAATGGCCAGGCGTTCCTCAATCAGATCTATCGAGCCGTCACCACCAGTCCGGCCTGGGCGAGCATTGTGCTCGTCATCACGTATGACGAGTGGGGAGGATTCTTCGAACACGTTCCGCCTCCGACCGGACCGATTCCGGCCGCCGATGCCGCGGCTGGAAACGCGGACGGTCTGCTCGGGTTCCGCGTGCCGACGTTCGTCATTTCACCGTTCGCGCGCCGGAAGTACGTGGCGCACGCGACGCTGGATCACACGTCCATCCTGAAGATGATCGAATGGCGCTGGAATCTTCCGAGTCTGACGGCGCGCGACGCCAACGCCCTCAACCTCGCGGAGATCCTGGACTTCGCGCGGCCGCGGCTGCGTCCCGCCGGTTACAACGTGCCGGTGGGCAACATTCCTACTCTCTGCCTGCCGACCGAGGTCGACAAGTGGGTTTCGCTCGCCGCGCTTGCGCGCGGTTTCGGCTGGGGCACCTGAGACGGCTACTTCTTCTTTCCTATCTTTCTCGTGATCTTCCGGACGACGCGCTCCCAGACGTCGAGGGCCTTGTCGTACCGGTTGGCGGCGGCCCTGGATTCGGTGCGACCGTCGAGCCCGAAGTCTTTCGGCTGCGGCATCGGCGGCAGATGGATGACGATGCGATCGCTCATGGATCCATCGTAACTGGTGGCTCGTCTTTGTCCACGCAGCTAGAATCGGCCAGGTGGCGCGCTTCCTGCCGGTTCTTGCGCTGACGCTCATCGTTGCGGGAATCTCGGCCTCCTCGCAGCGGCGACCTGCGCTTCTTGCGGGTGTTGACCACGTTCCGGTGGCGGTCCGGGATCTCGAAAAGGCGGGAGACATTTACCGGCGTCTCGGCTTCGTCCTGAAGCCGGGCATGCCGCACGCCAACGGCATCCGCAATCTGCACGCGAAGTTTCCTGATGGAACGGAGATCGAGCTCATCACTGCTCCGAAAGCCATCGATCAGTTGACGCAGACGTACGTTGATCACTTGAAGCAGGGCGATGGACCAGCGTTTCTGGCGCTGCACGCGCCGTACGGACGGGCACTCGCCGAAGCGGTTTCTGACGACCACCCCGCGCGACGGTACATTTTCTTTGGTGGGCTGAATCACTCACCGACGGATCGGCCCGAGCACTTTCAGCATCCCAATACCGCTGAGTCACTTATCAGCGTCTGGCTCGCCGCCGATGACTTCACCAATGAGCTCGACCTGCTCGCTCGCGCGGCTGTAGCGCCTCCTCAACCGGCGACTGTTTTTGCACCAGCCGAGACGCGGGCGTCGGTCACCGCGTTCAAGGACTCCAGTGTCGTCTTTCTTCCTGGGAGTCATCAGACGGTGCCGGGGCGCCGCATTGTCGGTGCGACCGTGAGAGTCAGGGATCTCGATGCGGCCGCGAAGGCACTTCGCGCGGGTGGCGTCGCAGTGCCAGCGGTCACTGCCGTGCCTGGCGGCCGAAGCCTCTTCATCCCGCCAGCGTCTGCAGTCGGTTGGTGGTTGGAGTTGAGAGCGCCGAAGTAGCCTCCGCCCGCTCGACTCCGCCCCGGCTATCGAGGGGGTCGCGGGTCGGCGGCGATCGCGTGGTACTTCGACACTTCCGCCGGCCGCGCGACCAGTCCCTCGAGCTTGGCCGCAAGGCCCGCGATGTACGGCGCGGCCGCGTGTTCCCTGAGAGCCTCATCGCTCGCGAAGGTCTCGACGAAGGCGAAGTCGGTGGGGTCGTCCGCGTTCTGCAGCAGCTCGTACTTCAGGCAGCCGGGCTCGGCACGCGAGGGTTTGATCAGCGATAGAAGGATCTGACGGACTAGGTCGACGGTGTCAGGACGGGCGCGGTGGCGGGCGAGGACGTGGACGGGCATGAGGAGAGAGTATCCCCTGATCTCATCGACTCCCGCAGCGCGTGTCTGTCGAATGAGTAGCCCAGCAGATCAATGCGACTCAATCGTTGTCACGCCGGTACCGTATTGCTTCTTTCCCTCGTACAAGACCATTCCATGGGCGAGGATTGCCGCTTGCCAGCCAGGCTCCAGTGACGTAACAGCTGCTCGAAGGAGACTTTCCGCGGTCCGTTCAACTTTCCCAAGGTTGAGAACCGTCGCTGCAGCGCCAGGTGTTAGCTGATACCTAAAGACGAAAGGTAATTCCTGCTTCATCTTTTCGAACAAAGAGCCGACCGATTCGACGTCCGATGCTGACAAGATTGGAAAATCAGATCTGATCGGATAGTCGCGATCGAAGGCGCTGGGCGCCGTTGTGTCCCTCTCTTTACCTGGATCCTTTGGGCCGAAGCCCGCTCCGTTCCACAAGCCGAGGTGATTCTTTTTGTAGAGCTTGATCAATAGCCCTTCGTTTGCTGCCGTCCCCATACTTTCGTCCAAGAACAGCGCCTTGTAACCGACCTCCGTAAGGTCGATGTTTTTTCGACCGGAGAGTTTGCGAAGGTGCTGTGCGAGGCGTTCCTCAACATCGTCGGCCTTGCCCAAGTAGACAGGCCGACCCGCGAGGTGCAGAACATAGACTCCTTGGTCTGTCCCGCTCGACGTTTGAAATGCCTCGATTTGAACAAGGCTATTGGCGTCGAGCGTTGAAACCGCCAGCACGTCCAACTGTTGCAATAGCTGCGCAGAAACGGTGGAGAGAAAATTGAAACTATATATTGTGTGCATTGCGCCACGTCTGCAGCCGAGTCGTTTGGGCCAGCGTGCTTCCGTCGTTCAGTGAGAATCCGTGCTCGAACCCCAAGTGAAGCGCTCCCGCGAACGAGGCGAAGCTCGAGGTTGCTGAAAGACCGTTCAATAGGCCTTCCAGGTACTCGGTCAATCGTTGGCCTTTTTCAAGTGCCTCGAAATGTCTCGAGCGATCAACTCAGCCAGTCGGACAGGCACGGCGTTTCCCAGCTGTCTCATGCTCTCTGTCCAAGATGCCTGGAAAACAAAATCGTCTGGGAACGTTTGGATCCGTGCGCTCTCGCGCACCGTGAAATATCGAACGGACCCGTTGCGGTTGGCGAGCGTGTTCTCACCACCTGGAACGCCATGAACTCCGGCCTTCAGAGTCTTAGAGGGCAGATCCATGGGGCTGCCAGTGTGTCCGGGATACGCGCGTGCTCCGGGGTTGTGCTTGTGATTCAGGTATTGGTCAGCCTCTCGAGGCATGAGTTCGGGATCCGGCAGATCGCCAATAGCGTCCCTAACCGTTCGCCACGGATCTGTCGGCCGTTCGAAGAGATCCGGCAGACTACTTGCCCGGGCCAAAAGCACGGCTGAGGGCTTCGTTCGGTGCTTCTTCGGGACCGCGTGACGTTCCCAATACTCCCCGGTCACGTGCTGCTGGCGTAGAAGTGACAGCAGCGAGTGAGTTGGCTCTGGAAAAGTCCACTTCGGTGCCACATCGAAACGGAATGCCACGATGAATACACGCTCGCGTCGCTGAGGCACACCGTAGTCCGCAGCGTTCAATAGCTGAGCTACGACCTTGTACCGAAGGCCATCGCTCTTCTTGGATGTGTGATGCCTCTGGAGCCGAGAGAGGTGATCAACCCAAGACTCATGAGCCTTGGGTTCAACCTCGGGGTATTCGATTTGTAACTTGATGTACTCGAAATAATTCGTGAAGACTCTTCGCTGAAGTCCCTTGACGTTCTCGACGAGAATGGCTTTAGGCGTCAAGGCGCGAACGGCGCGAAGCATGTCGGGAAACATGTTTCGGTTGTCGTCAAAACCCTTGTGGAGTCCACCCTGGGACCACGGTTGGCATGGAACTCCACCGGACAGCAGGTCAACATCAGGCTTGTACTGGCGGAAATCAAGATCCTTGATATCGGCCTGCGTCACATCAGGCCACGCACCGACGTGCCTAATTCGGCGCCTCCGATTCTCGTGGATGGTCGCGCACGCGTCTGCATCCCACTCGACGATGGCTTCATGCTTAAAGCCGGCCCTCGACGTTCCGAGAGCCAATCCACCAGCGCCAGCAAAGAGCTCGATCGACCGCATCATGGTTCGAGGAATCTTACAATGCGTCGGTCCAGCTGACGCTGTTTCCTTAACTCGCATTCCCAAATTACGAGAGTTCGCCACCCTAGCTGTTTCAGTGCTCGCTGAGCACGACTGTCGCGCCTCTTGTTGGCATCCAATTTCGGTTTCCAAAAACTCAGCCTGGACTTAGGCATTCGGCCGCAACCGCTATGCTGATGCCAAAAGCATCCGTGAACGAAAACAGCTCGTTTCCTGGATCGGAATACGATGTCCGGACGACCGGGAAGATCACGGGCTTGAAGCCGGTAGTGAAAACCCAGCTCGGTCAGAATCCGCCTCAGCATCCGTTCGGGGGTCGTGTCCCGGCCCTTGATCCGGCCCATCCTTTCAGAGCGCTGCTTCGGAGTGAGTGTGTCCATCAGCTGAGGCCCGAGCACGTAATCCACTAAGTCGTTTCGACCTAAGACGTTATGGTATCGGCGACTAGTGCCAGTCCCGAAGATAGTTTACAAGCCGCAGATGATCAATCGGTGCAGCGCCGCTTACGAGAGTCAACAGGTGGCTTGCGCTCGCCCCCTGCCACCAGGACACCGACTCATGGCCCACCGTCAACGATACGCCGCAAACCACACGTCAGACGGCCTCAACAACCACAGTCCGAGCCATCAAATCGTGAACCGACTGTCGCCGTCGCGTGAGAACGGCTGTGCCGACGTAGATCGCGAGCAGCACCCACACAGCGGCAATCCCCATCCATGCCGCGAGGCCTGGCCCGCCCGCGGATGTCGAAGACATCTGGAACATGACCGTGTGGTTAATCTCGAACGGCAACAACAGCACCGCCGTGCGAACAAGCGCGCGGCCGATTGAGACTGGGATGCCGCCGTCACCCACACCCTCCACGCGAATGCGCAGCCACCGCATCGCAGGCGTTGCCTGACGGCTCGATGCGATCGAGATAGCGAAGTACAGAAGAAACGGAATCGTCGCGGTCGCGAAGACCCAGAGGTGCAGTTGCGCTCCCGTAAACACACGGCCGTCGCGCTGCATCGCGAGAATCGGATTGATGGGAATGAGCGCGGCCTGCAACAGCAGCAGGCCGCCGAACAGGACGACGCAGTCGAGTGCGTAGGCAGCGAGACGTCGGAGAAACGGCGCCGGCTTCACTGAGCTATCCGGCAGGTGAAGCGCGGGCTAATACTCGACGAAGACCTTGAACCCGCCGTAACCCATGCGCTTCATGTCGAACGCGCCCTTGCTCTGGTCGACGACCTTCAGGATGCGGGGATCCTTCATGACCGCCTTGTTGACGCGGTCGCGCTCCCGCTTGTTCTTATAGACAATCCACGAGAACAACAGCGCCTCGCCGGGCTTCAGCCTGACGCCCTTGCGCATCGGCCCCGCGCCCTTCCCTTTCACATCGTCGCCGACGCACTCGCGATACTCGATCGCGCCGAGCTCCGTCCAGACTTTTCCGGCCGTCCGTGCAAGCTTCCGGTACAGCGCGAGCTTCCGCCGCGGAACCGGCAGCAGGAATCCATCTACGTACGCCATGTCACACCTCTGATTCGCATCCTGGCTTCAAAACCCAGGGGCCGCGGTTGTCTTCTTCAAATTGAAATACCCCGTCGAGTACGCGCTCGTGTAGAAACCGATGAACTCGCCCGTCGTGCCGCGGCCGACCCAGTCGAAAACACCGCCGTCCTGCTGACCGAGATCGACGGTCCCCTTGAACATCACGACGCCGCCGACAAGCCGGCCCTCGAGACTGATCTTGTAGGTGTACGGCCGGCCGCAGTCGCCTTCGAACGTCGCCGTCCACACGGTGTCGCTGGTCTTCGTGACCGTGGCATCCAGCTTCTTGCACAGCTCCCGCGGCTGGGCCGTGGGCTGCGCGGGATTGAAGGACGTCCACGTCCCCGTCCATTTGCCCACGATGTCCGGCGGCCCCTGCGGACCTCGCCCGCGCCCCTGCTGCGCCTGCATCCCGGCGACCGCAACCAGCACGAGCGCCGCGAGCATCCCCGACTTGAGAACAATCGCCTTCATCGCACTCCCCTTTGCAGTCGATTATTACTGAACATTCATACGGCCCGACCAGTCGGCCGCACCCGACGATGGGCCAAACTCCATTGGCTCTCGATGCGGAACTTGGAAAAACTCCAATGCCTGGACTGCACTCCCGCTCGAGACCGACCGATCCGCCTGGCATCACTCCTGCGTCGTCGTCTCTGTCTTGCCCTCATGTCGAGGACGACGGTAACGTAGGGGTGGTCGGTGGGGAATCTCGAAGAACGTGTCGCCTTCCTCGAAGGCAGCGTTGAGGAACACATGCTGACTATGGACAGCCTTCGTGACGCAGTGACGAGCCTGGAAGGCCGGGTCGTTGCCCTTGAAGCCAGAATCGATCGCCGCTTCGAGCGGCTCGAGCAGGCACTCGACCAGCGCTTCACCGCGATCGACCAGCGCTTTGCGGCTATCGAACAGCGGTTTGATCAGCGCTTCGTCGGAATTGACAACCGATTCCTTGGACTCGAATCCCGCCTGGACAGGATTTCAGGACAGATCTCCAATCTGCTCATCGGCGTCGCCGTCGCAGCGATCAGTGGTCTGCTCGGCATGATCACGGCGCTGATCCGCTGAGAACACCCCGCGCGGCGAGCGCCGTGGCTTCGCTACAATCGAGCGTCATGGCTCTCGCGATCGACGAACGCGGCGTCATCATTCCCTGCCCCGCCTGCGGCAGGCGCAACCGCGTGCCGTTCGGCCGTCATGGGAAATGCGGGCACTGCGGCGCCGCCATGCCGTCACCCGCCGATCCTGTCGACGTTCCGAGCGCCGCCGCATTCGATGCACTGATTCGGGACTCACCACTCCCCGTCATCGTCGACTTATGGGCGCCGTGGTGCGGACCGTGCCGCGCGGTGGCGCCGGAGATCGCAAAAGTCGCGAAGACACACGCCGGCCAGTGGATCGTCGCCAAGATCAACACCGAGGTACTGCCGGATCTAGGTGAGCGTTACGGAATTCAATCGATCCCGACGATGGCGGTGTTCGTGAACGGGCGCGAGGCATCGCGCACGATGGGCGCACGTCCGGCGGCGGCGATCGAGGAATTCGTCGACAGCGCGATGTCCTCTCGCTAGTCTCGGGTGCGCTGAGGGAACTCAACGGACCCAGGCGGTCCTGGCGGAACTTGCGGCATTCCCGAACAGCCACGTTGCCGGATCGACGTCCGGATCCGCATTGCCGACCGGCCGGCTGTACAGAATGGCCGCGTGAAAGCGTTCCGCGTCCGTCAGGCGTGGCTGCTTCCACGTCCCAAAGCCGAACTTTCCCATCAGTCCTGCTTCCTGCGGCGGCAACCCCGTCACAGTGATGTGACTCAGTCCCAGACAATGCGCGATCTCGTGGGCGATCACGAGGGGAACCCCGCTGGGTACGTCTCCCTGCCACACCTGCACCGTGCATGGATTTACGCCTACGCCGGACGCGCGGCCGGCGCTGCCGAAACTCGCTGACGGAAACTTGATGAGAATCGATCCGGCGGGCACCGTCGCGTCCGGTCCGGTTTCGATTCGGGAGGCTTGAAAGCGCCCTGCGGTGACGTCCCGGACGATGTCGGGAATGATCGATCTGGTCGTGTCGATGAACGGCTGCGGCACCGACGCGTTGGTCTCGTCGATCGTCTGAATATAGAACGACGGATCCTGCTGCCATCGTCTCGTCGTACCGAGGCTGCTGCCGTCCGCCAATCCGCGCACGAGCTCGCGATAGAAGGTGCTCGAGAACGGGGCCGCATCCCGGATGAGATCGATGACGACGCCGCTGCGCGTTGCGCCTCCCTGAAGGAACGTGTCGCGGCGGATGTAGCCCGGGGCGATGATCGAGATACGCATCGGTGTCGCCGGTATGACACTGGCACCAATGGTGAACGCACCGTTGCTGTCACTCGTGAATGTGGATCCGTCGGAGATGATCACAATCGTTGCGCCGGCGACTGACCCGCCGGTGACGGAAGAAACAAGGCTGCCGGATACGGTCCAGAGAAGATTCGATGGAGTGGTTGGCGCCGTTGGCGTGTTGGATTTAGGCCCGCCGCACGCAAGCACAAAGGCGGAAAGGACGAGTGCCACGCCTCCGCTTGGTCGGGCCATTCGTGGCCGATCTTAGGCGATCGGGGGTGGTCAGTTACCCCGACGCGACATGACGGCCCGGTCTATGCTGGCAGCGGCGTGAGCCGCAAACTGACATCCGGGGACACACGGCAGCCGTAGGTTCAGCTGAAATCGATCCAGGAGCACACAGATGACACCAGAGCAAAACAAGAAAGTTGTACAGGACGCCTACGCGGCATTCGGCCGTGGCGACATTCCCGCGCTGCTCGCCACGCTCTCGGCCGATGTCGATTGGCACGGCGTAATCGGCGTGGGCCCCAAGGTCCCCCAGGGCGGCCCGCGAAAGGGCCACGAGGAAGTGGCCACGTTTTTCGAGCAGGTGGGCGGCACCGTCGATTTCAAGCGCTTCGAGCCGCAGACGTTCGTCGCCGAAGGCGATGTGGTCGTGGTCCTCGGGTTCTACGAAAGCGTTGTGAAACCGACGGGCAAACCCTTCGCGTCCGACTGGGTGATGGTGTTCACGTTGCGCGACGGCAAGATCGTCAAGTTCCGTGAGTTCTCGGATTCGCTGGGGATCACGAACGCCTATTGATTGTCTGTACAGGAAATTCCGCCGGGATGACTTCCCGGCGGAACCCAACCGATCGCACCCTCGCGGCGTCTCGTCTGTGGTTCCATAGCTCATGAGACAGCTCTCCTTCGCGCTCCGCATGCTCTGGAAGACGCCGTTCGTGTCGGCGGTCGCGATCCTGTCGCTCGGCCTCGGCATCGGCGCCAACACCGCCATCTTCACGATGTTCAACCAGGTGCTGATGCAACCGCTGCCGGTCAGCCGGCCGGCGGAGCTCGTGAACATCGGCGCGCCGGGGCCGAAGAACGGATCCACGTCGTGCAACAACTCCGGCGACTGCGACGCGGTGTTCTCGTATCCGATGTACCTCGACCTCTCAACTTCTGAGAATGCCCAGCAGGTCTTCACCGGCATCGCCGCGCACCGCCTGTTCGGCGCCAACGTCGGCTACGACAACACCACGCTGCCGGTCGACGGCGCCGAAGTCTCCGGTAACTATTTCGAAGTGCTGGGCTTGCAGCCGGCGCGCGGCCGCCTCATCAGCGCCGGCGACACCTCGACGCCAGGCGCCGCGCCCGTCCTGGTGCTCTCGTACGACTACTGGGTCTCGCGTTTCAACCAGGATCCCGGCATCGTCGGCCGCACCCTCGTCGTGAACGGTCAGTCGCTCGGCGTCGTCGGCGTCGCGCCGCCGTCGTTCGACGGCACGACCCGCGGCACTCGCGTGAAGGTGTTCGTGCCGATCACCCTCCGCGGCGTCATGGAGGCGCAGGCCGATTCGTTGACCGAACGAAACAATTACTGGGCGTACCTGTTCGCGCGCCTCGAGCCAGGCGTGAGCCTTGACGAGGCGCGGACGTCCATCAACGTGCCGTACGCACGCATCCTGTCCCAGGTCGAGCTGCCGCTTCAGCGCGCGGGAATGACGGATGCTCAGAAGACCGAGTTCACAGGCAAGCGCATCACGATCGAGGACGGACGCCGCGGTCAGAGCTACATCTTCGGACAGGCGCCCGCGCCGTTGACGACGCTGCAGATCGTGACGGGCATCGTGCTGCTGATCGCGTGCGCGAACATCGCGAATCTCCTGCTGGCGCGTGCCGCATCGCGCGCCGGCGAGATGGCGGTGCGGCTGTCGATCGGCGCCAGCCGCTGGCAGCTGGTTCGGCAGCTGCTGCTCGAATCATGCCTGCTCGCGTTGCTCGGCGGCGCCGCCGGATTGCTGATCTTCCGCTGGACGGTCGACATCATGATGGCCAACCTGCCGCTCGGCACGCTCGATCCTGCGATGAAGGGGATCGACTGGACCGTGCTCGGATTCACGGCGGCGCTGTCGATTGCGACAGGTGTGTTGTTCGGAGTCTTTCCGGCATTCCACGCGACGCGTCCGGACCTGGCCACGACGCTCAAAGGCCAGTCGGGACAGCCTTCCGGCTCCAAAGCCGCTGCCCGCTTCCGCACCTCACTTGTCGTCATTCAGGTCGCGTTGTCGATGGGCTTGCTTGCCTGCGCGGGGCTCTTTGGCAAGAGCCTCCTCAATGTCAGCCGCGTCGATTTGGGTCTCAAGGTCGATCAGGTCGTCACGTTCACGCTGGGACCGCAACGCAACGGCTATACGCTGCCGCGCGCGCAGCAGCTTTTCCAACAGGTCCTCGAGCAGCTGGCGACCCTGCCTGGCGTGGATGCCGTGTCGGCCGCGCGCGTCGCGGCGATCGGGGGCGGCAGCTCAAGCAGCGGCATCGACGTCGAGGGCTACACGCCTCCTGCGAACGAACGCACCGGCACCAACTACAACGAAACGTCACTGGGCTACTTCCGCACCGTGGGCGTGCCGCTGCTTGCGGGTCGCGACTTCACCGACGCCGACGTCGCCGGCGCGCCGAAGGTCGCAATCGTGAATGAAGCGTTCGTGCGGAGATTCCAACTCGCTCCCAATCCCGTAGGCCACCGGTTTAGGCGTGGCGGCACCGCCTCGTCGCCGTATGACATCGAAATCGTCGGTCTCGTGCGCGACGCGAAATACAACCGGGTGCGCGATGCTGTACCGGCGGTGTTCTTCACGCCGTACAAACAAAACGAGCGCATCGGCGCGCTGTTCTTTTACGCGCGAACGTCCGGCCAGCCGGACGCGCTCGTCCGTCAGGTCCGGCCACTGATCGCGTCGCTCGATCCCAACCTTCCCGTGCAGCGGCTGCTGACGATGCCGGAGCAGATTGCGAACAATGTGGCAAACGATCGCCTGCTCAGTGTGCTGAGTGCGTCATTTGCCGGGTTAGCAACGCTTCTGGCGGCGATCGGGCTGTATGGAGTACTCGCGTACACGGTGTCGCAGCGCGCGCGCGAATTCGGGCTGCGCGTGGCGCTTGGCGCCGCGCCAATGAAGGTGCAGAGCCTCGTCCTCAAGCAGGTGCTGTGGATGACGCTGGCCGGCAGCGCCATCGGCCTCGGCCTCGCAGTCTTTGCGGGCCGCTACGCGCAGGCGTTGTTGTTCGAAATGAACAGCGCCGATCCCGTCGTGCTCGGTGTGTCGGTGGCCGTGCTGGCGCTTGTCGCACTGACGGCCGGATTCGTGCCATCAAGGCGGGCGGCCAGGGTGGATCCGATGAAGGCGCTGAGAGCGGAGTGATCGGCCGGGACGCGCCGCTTACAGCAGCCGCGTCAGCCAATGAAGGACGTTCAACGCGAATTGCTTGTCCTGATTGCCGGGGACGTTCATCCCCATGCGGCCTTCACCGTTCGCGCCTGAGATCTGGGCCGACATCATCGCCGCCTCACCGAGCACAACGACGCGGCCCTTGCCCAGCTCGAAGGCCACGCCCTGCGCGCGACCGCTGACCTTGACCGCGTGACTGGCTGACAGGGCGGCGGGCGTTGGCGTACCGCGGCCGGCGCCGAGCGCCTGCGCGTCGGTTCGCGTCGGCATTTCCCAGGCGCCGGATCCGAGCACCAGAATCGCGACGCCGCCCGTCAGCACACTCAGCGACTGTCCCGTGAACGACGTCACGGTCTCGATGCGCTCGCGCTCGTTCCGGCCCCGTGTGATGGGATGGTCGCCGAGCAAGCCATTCGCGCGCGAGAACACGAGTTGCGCCGGTCCCGTGCTGCGTTCCGGCGCCTCCGTCGTCATCACAAACCCCTTCCCCATCGTCACGCCGAGTGTCGCGGCCAGCGCCGCGTTGGCCTCGCCCATCGGCGTGTGATCGGAAATGAGGAGGAGCGAGCCGCCGGCACGAACCCACTCGGCAACACTGGCGGATTCGGCGACTGTAAATGCCGGCGAGGACGAGTCGTCGCTGACGGTTGCGCCTGGGCCGAGCGCGTTGGACACGACGAGCACATCGACACCCGCCAGCGATGCCCTGGTGAATGGCGAGGTGCCGGAGCGTACGTCGCAGCCATCGTTGCGCAGGAGTGTCGCGAACGGCTTGTATCGGCCTTCCGCGGTGTGGAAGTTGTTATGCGCCTCGTCGATCACCACGCGCGGATGCGTCTTCACGTAGGCCGGTGCGGCCACCGACACATCGAATCCGAGGTCAGGCCGCTGCTGCGCCGCGAACGCCGCAGCCAGGAGCGCCGTGGCGATCAACGTTCCCGCGAAAGGCCTAGGCAATGGCATCCCGCGCCGCCCGGGTCGATCGCGCCATCCAGAGACCCACCGCTGCCACCGCGAAGATCAGACCAAGCGTCACCCACGAACTGCCGTAATAGAGGCTGGACGATTGGAGCGTGAGCGCCGACCGGGTCGCGAGCGCGTGAATCGTGTACATCGCGACCGTCGCCAGCATGCCGAATCGCAGCAGCACGAACACAAACACGCCCGATGACGCGAGCTCGAAGAGCCCGTAGAGCCACAGATGGCTCGGACTGGCCTGGCGCTCGATGATGGAGATGAGGACCGAGAACGCGAGCGCGGCCCCCGCGGACACGTAGTCCGGCGACAACCACCGGACCTTCAGGCGAATGATCCCGCGCTTCATGATCTCGCGAAATCCGGTGAACGCCAGCGCGCTGAGCAGCGCGTTCTGCAGGCCGCCATTGATCGCGCTCGGAATCATCAGCACGAAGTACCGCACGTGTTCGAGGACACCGGTGTCCGGCGTCGCAGGAATGATCGACTCCTGCCACTGCAGTAGCCCGGGAAGCCACGTGGTGAGCTGGCCGATCACGGCCAGGAGCAGTCCCGCCGCGACACCGACCGTCAAATCGCGGCCGATGAGTGGATCGGGAAACTGCCCTGCCAGCGCCCGCGACCAGCCCACCAGCATCGTCGGCCAGCTCCGCCGGACGAACGGCTCGATGGCGAGATAGACGAGGTACATCACGCCGCCCACGAACATACCGAGGCCGAGAAAGATGAAGAGGCGGTTCGTTTCTTCACTGAGATTCGAGAGGTGCGGAACGAACAACCAGATCGAAATGTAGACAACGAACATGACCGCTGCGATCCGGAGTGCGCCGCGCCGGTCTGCCCGGCCGGACTTGAGATTGACGCGCGCGAGCACAACGGACGCAGAGAGCATCAGCAGAATGACAATCGTCGGCACCGGACTGTTCGCATCGTCGCCATCGCCGGGCTCGCGGGACGGAAACGACCACGGACCGACGACTTCGAACGAGACCGCGCGTCCACGATAGGACGCGGCTTCAATCGTGACAGCGGTCTGAGACTCGGGCAGCACGCCCTTCCACGCCTGGCGTGCGTCGGCGAACGTCGCCGGTGTTCGCTGCGGTGTCATCTCGGTGAAGGCGGCCCGATCCAGCGCGGCCGCCGCAAAGAACGGCGCCCAGTCGACAGGCTTCGCTGGCGGCGCCTTCGTCTCGTCTTCAGGCGGCACCCAGTCAAACGACACGAGCCGGCCCTTCGTATCGATCGTGATGCGCGTCATGCCGGAAATGCTCAGCGGCGGATCGTTTTCGTCCGCGATGTTCATCGGCCTGATCGGCGCAAGCTCAATCGGACTGGTCCGGACCCAGAACAGCATTGCGGCCGGACGGGCCTGCGCGAGCGCACGCCACGGCTCTTCCCCCTTGCCGTTGCGGCGGCTCCAGTTGAGGAAGCCCCGGTCGTAGCGGAAGCCCGACGCGCGATCGACGGGTTGGTCCTGGAATCCGAATGACTGACGCAACTCTTCAGCGCGATCGAGGAGCACCGCGGCAGGCTTCGTGAGCTGCACGCGTGCGAGAAGAGATGTCCGATCGGCAAGCGCCGCGACGATGATGAGGAGCACTGCGGTCGCGCCGAGCCAGACGAGTCCTGAGACGGCCGAGAGTGTTGCACTCACGCCGCCGGCCGCCGCCACCATCTCCGGCGACGGCGTCTCTCCCGCAGCAAGAGCAGCGGCAAGCGGATCGCCGCCGGGCAACGACGCCGCGACCGCGAGCGCCGACGCGGGACGCTTCGCGGGATCCGGATCGAGGCAGCGCAGAATCGCCCGTTCGATGGCGCCATCCAGGTTCTTCACGAGAGAGGTCGGCGTGGCGACGGGCCCTGACGAGTGCAGCGCGACCAGGTCGGCAATCGATTTCGCTTCGTACGCGCGCTTGCCGGTGAAGAGCTCGTACAGGACGAGACCGAGCGCGTAGATGTCGCTCTTCGCCGTGACGTTGCCGCCCGCGAACTGCTCCGGCGCCATGTACGCCGGCGTTCCCGCGATGCCCGTCACCGATCCGGTCGCGGCCAGGCTGAAGTCCATGACGCGGACCTTGCCGTGCCCGTCGAGCATGATGTTCGCGGGTTTCAGATCGCGATGGATGACGCCGCGTTCGTGCGCCGCCGCGAGGCCCGCGCAGATCTGCCGCGCGATTTCGACCGCCTTGTCCTCGGGCAGCCGGCCGATGCGACGCAGCAGCGACGAGAGATCCTCGCCGTCCACGTACTCCATCGTGAGAAACAGCAGGCCCTCGGCTTCGCCGATGTCGTAGACACGGCACACGTTCGGATGCGAGACCTGGCGCGCGGTACGGGCCTCGTTGTGAAACTGCGCCAGCCGGCCGGCATCCAGCTTGAGGGTCTCGGGCAGAAACTTCAGCGCAACCGGCTGGCCCAGGCGCAGGTCGTCCGCTCGGTAGACCTCTCCCATCCCTCCGCGGCCGAGCAGACCAATCACGCGGTACCGCTGCTGGAAGATCGTGCCTGGCTGAAAGCGGCCGTGATCTATCGAACCCGAAGAGCCCAGCCAGCCACTCGATGAGCTGGGGGCTTCGGGAGCCAGCCGGGTCTCATCAGCCCCGCCGCCGTGCGGCGAGAGCCGGGTTTCGTCAGTGCCGCCGGGCCTGGTGGGATCGTTCGACATCGGTGCGGCGCATGATACCTGCTTCGCTCCCCTAGATAACCAACACCAGCTGGGGTATCTTGTGTTGGTAACCAAGGGGAGCATATGTCCCGACCCACCGACCTCGTCCAGGGCACGCTCGATCTGCTGATCCTCAAGATCATCGCCCTCGAGCCGCAGCACGGCTGGGCGATCGCCCAGCGCATCCGTGAGCTTTCCGGCCACGTGCTGCTCGTCCAGCAGGGCTCGCTCTATCCGGCCCTGCACAAGCTCGAGACACAGGGCTACATCAAGGCCGAGTGGGACACCTCCGAGGCCAACCGGCGCGCGAAGTACTACGCGCTGACGCGTGCCGGAAAGAAACACCTCGCCAAGGAACTCGAGAGCTGGGAGCGGCTGTCTGCCGCCGTCACGCTCGTGGCCCGCACCTCCCAGACCTAGCTGTCGCTCGTCAATCGCGTACAGGAGATCACCATGCGTCTCATTCGCGGCCTGTTCATGCGTATCCGCAATCTCGTCCGCGCCGGCCGGCTCGACCGCGACACCCGGGACGAGCTTCGCGCCCACTACGACCGCCAGATCGCCGAAAACCTCGCCGCGGGACTCTCTCCCGGCGAAGCCAGACGCGCCGCGACGCTCGACATCGGACAAATCGATCCCCTGGTCGATGCTTCCCGCGACGCACGCGGCCTCGCCTGGTGGGACGCGCTTCGCGGCGATCTCCGATATGCCTTCCGGCAGATTCGAAAGCGCCCGGGCTTTTCAGCCGCCGCCATTCTCACGCTGGCGATCGGCGTCGGCGCCACCGCCGCCGTCTTCGCGGTCGTCGATGCGGTCGTCCTGCGTCCACTGCCCTACCCGAACGCCGAGCGCCTCTATTCGATCTACGAGTTCAACACGCGCGGCAACGTCGGCCGCACCCGTGCGACGCCGCTCAACTACATCGACTGGCGCGATCAGGCGAAGTCCTTCTCGGGCATGGCCGGCCACATCGGCACGGGCTTCACGCTGACCGGCCGCGGCGACCCACGATTCACGCTCGGACAGCTCATCACCACGAACCTGCTCGATGTGCTTCAGGTGAAACCCCGGCTCGGCCGGACCTTTTTGCCGCAGGAAGGCCAGGCGGGTCAGCATCAGGTCGTGATCCTGACTCACGGGCTCTGGGTGAGCTATTTCGGCGCCGACCCGAACGTTATCGACACGATCACCACCATCAACGGCCTGCCCTACCGCATCGTCGGCGTGATGCCCGCGTCGTATTCGTACCCGGCCGCGGACTACCAGCTCTACGTGCCGTTCGTACTGCAGGGCACGGTTGCCGGTGCGCCACCGATCAATCGCGGTTCACGGTTTGTCCAGGTGATCGGACGAGTCGCCGATGGGTTCACGCCGGCGGCCGTAAGCACAGAGCTTGAAGCCATCGGCGGACGGCTCGCGCAGGCATATCCCGAGACGAACAGCACGGTCAGCGTTCGAATGAAGAGCCTCACGGAGCAGACCATCGGCGACTCCTCAGCGAGCCTCGTGATCGTTCTCGTCGCGGTCGGCTTCGTTCTGCTGATCGCGTGCGTCAACGTAGCGGGCCTCACGATCGCGCGCGGACAGGCGCGTGCTCGCGAGCTGGCCGTGCGAACCGCCATCGGCGCAAGCCGCGGCCGGCTGGTCGCTCAGCTCGCAACGGAAGGCCTCGTCATCTTCGCAATTGGAGGAGCACTCGGCCTGGCGCTCGCTTCATGGAGTGTGTCCGCGCTCGCCGCCTCCCTTCCGCAGAGCCTGCCGCGCATCAACGAGATCGCGATCGACGCGCGCTTCCTGGCCATCGCCGGTGGGTTCACGCTCCTGACCGGTCTCGTCTTCAGCGTCCTGCCGGCTCTCCAGGTTGCGCGCCGCGGGCCGGCCGGCGATCTCGCCGGCGCGCGCGGGACCGTTTCGGCGTCCGCATCCGCACAACGCGCGCGCGCCTCGCTCATCGTCGTGCAGATCGCCGCGGCGGTGGTACTCGTGACTGGCGCGGCGCTGGCGCTGCGCAGCTTCCAGCGCTTGAACGCCGTCGAAAAGGGCTACACGCTCTCGCATGCGATGACGATGAACTTCGTGCTGGGCGACAAAAGGTATCCGGCTGCCCGCGACATCAGGAGTTTCATCGCGCGCGCCGACGAAGCGCTGATGGCAGCAGCGCCAGGCGTGATTCAGGCGGTCGGCACGACCACTCATCTTCCGCTTCAGGGCAACAACCTCGAGAACGTCTTCACAGTGGACGGCGCGGCCTCGACACCGGGTGTCGACCCGCCGATCGCGGGCGTTCGCGGTGTGACCGGGCGGTACCTTGTCGCCATCGGCGGAACGCTGGTCGAGGGCCGCGACTTCACGGAGGCCGACGCGAATGGCCAGCCGGTCGCGATAGTCACAGCTGATTTCGCGAAGAAATACATTGAACCGCGTCCCGTGATCGGTGCGCGACTCAAGATGGGAGACGCCGACTCCGACGATGACTGGCGGACCGTTATCGGCGTCATAGCCGATGTCCGGCACGGCGGTATCGATCGCGAGCCAAGGCCCGAGGTCTGGATGCCGCTCGCCCAGATCCCTGACAGCCTCCTCGCAACCTGGTTCCGTGGCGTCAATGTCGTCGTGCGAACGGCAGTCGACCCCATAAGCACCGTTCCGGCGCTGCGTCAGGCGATGAGAACTCTGGACCCGGAGCTGCCGCTCGTCAGTGTGAAATCGATGGAAGAACTGGCGGCCACGTCGACCGCCGAACGCACGCTGGAAACGTCACTGCTCGCGGGCTTTGCAGCGATTGCGCTGACACTCTCGGCAATCGGTCTCTTCGGCGTGCTCGCGTTCTATGTCGCGCAGCATCTGCAGGAATTCGGCGTCCGCCTGGCTCTTGGCGCAACGCCCTCCGGATTGCTGTCGCTCATCATGCGCCGTGGCGCTGCTCTGCTCCTGGCCGGTCTCGTTGTCGGTTTGCCGTCAGCGGTTCTGCTGGGCCGGGGGATGTCCACGCTGCTCTACGGCATCCAGCCCTTCGATCCGCCGGCACTCGCAGCAGCGATCGTGCTGATGACGCTTGTCACGGCGACAGCGTGTCTGGTACCGGCGCGGCGAGCGATGAACACGAATCCGGTGCGGGTGCTACGGCAGGACTGACGATCCTACCTGCCTCCCCTGCCCCGAAGCATCGGACTGTTCATCACGGCGTCGCGCAGGTGCTTCTCGATCGCCTCGTGCAGCGGAGCCAGTCCGCCTGGCCTCGCGGGAATGACGGCGAGCGTGATCGCCCCCATTTCGTTCGTCGATTGCTCGCCGAAGGTGACGCGCATCGGCGGCATCGACGGATTGTGCGGATTCGCGGCGGAGTTGTCGTACCGGATGCTGACGTCGAGCCGCGTCCCGGCCGGGAGCGCAACGAGATCCTTGAAGTCGTATTGGCCCTGCCAGTTCAAATCCCAGTCGGGAATGTAGAACAGCGTCTTCTTCGTACCGTCCGGGAACGTCGCCGTCATGCGCAGCTCTTTGCCGATGTAGTGCGCGTGGGCGCCGACGCGGAATGCGAGCAGATCCGACGGCACCACGAAGCTGTCCGTGATCGTGTAGTTCGCCGAGCCCGGCGGAATGTTGATGCCCTTGAGCGCGCCCACGAACGGCGGCAGCTGGATCCCCGCAAATCCCTTCGACGGCGGCCGCGACGCGAAGTAGATCCCGAACGTCGACTGCTCCTGCATCACCTGGCCGTTCGGATGGAAATGCGTGGCGACGACAAGGTCGGCGCCTCTGGGAACGAAGAACGCGAGGTCGTCGCGAAGCGGCGTCGGCCTGCCGCCCGGCACGTACCCGCCGACTGCGCCGCCGCCGCGGCCCGTATTCTGCGGTTGCGACGGAAGCGGCTGTCCCCGTCTGGCAGCGGCAACCATCGCCGCGGGCGACCGGCCGCCGAGTCCCGTGGCGCCCATGATGCCGCCGAACCCCGGGCCCGGATCCTTCGCGTCGAGATCGCGAGCGGCGCCGGTCGGATCGGTCACGAAGATCGCGTGGTGCACGACCGGCCGCGCCGACGGCTTGTAGTCAACGACCTTCACCCACTTGTCTTCCTTCAGGTTCAACGGAATCACGAAATTCCGGTACACATCGCGGCCGTCCGCTGGCACGGTGAACGGCTCCGTCATCTTCACGATGAGATCGGGTTTGCCGAGACTCCAGTCGTCGTTGAACGACGGCGGCTTCGGCGCTTTACGGACGTCGCCCTGCGGCGTGCCCGCCTTGACCCAACGTTGGACCGTGTCGATCTCAGCGTCCGTGAGTCCGCGCGCGCCGGCGAAGGGAAAGTCGGACGGACCCGGCTTCCAGGGCGGCATGTATTTGGTGCGAGTCGCTTCGGCGATCTCGCCAGCTTCTTCCTTCGCGTTCTCATAGGTGAGCAGCGAGAACGGTCCGGCTTCGCCCGGGCGATGGCAGGTGACGCAGTTCTTGAACAGGATCGGTGCGACGTGCTCGGCCCACGTGACATCGGTCGCCTGCGTCGACTGCGCCATCGCGGTCGCGTCGCTCCTCGTCGCTACCGCTACTAGTAAAGAGAGAAGACAAGCGCCAGCTCCGACCACAATTGCGGGTTGTCGCTTGCGGGTTGCAAGTTGTTCCATGCGGCAGATCTTAGGAGTTATCTTCCTCGGCCGCGACTTAAAACAATGCCAAACACGTACTACGGTGCGCGCTCGTAGACCACCATTGAAAAACATGCGGAGGCGAGCAATGGTCGGGGTCTTGCACAGGAGGCCGCGTCCCTGGAGGGTTCCCGTGCGTGCTCCCGTCACATTAATGTTCGTGGTCCGGATGGCGGTGTGCTCAGCATCTTCACGATCGCGGGCCGCATCGACGCGCCCGGATGCAACCTGCAGCAGCCGGACTTCGATTCGGAGCGCAACAACCTCAGCTTCAGGATTCCGACGCCGGTGTTCGGTGACGGACTCATCGAGAACATCCCCGAGTCCACGATTCTCGCGAACCGAGACGCGAACAAGGGACAGAAGAACGCACTCGGCATCAGCGGCCAGGAAAACCGCTCCGGCCAGGACGGCATGATTACGCGCTTCGGCTGGAAGGCGCAGGTCGAGTCAGCGATGATGTTCTCGGGCCAGGCGTACAACGTCGAGATGGGCGTCACGAACGAGCTGTTCCCGAACGAGCGCGATCAGGCGAAGAAGTGTCAGTTCAGCAACCTGCCCGAGGATCACCCTGACTTCGAAGGCGGCGTCAGCGGCGTGCAGAACTTCACGAACTTCATGCGGCTGGTCGCGCCGGCGCTGCCGGCGGCCGACACGCCATCGATCGTCCGCGGCCGGAACCAGTTCGACAAGATCGGCTGCACGCTCTGCCACACGCCGTCCATGAAGACCGGCCCCTCGGACATCGTCGCCCTCGCCAACCGGCCGGTCAATCTGTACTCGGATCTGCTCCTTCACAAGATGGGATCGGGACTCGAGGATCGCATCACCCAGGGCAGGGCCGGCGAGCAGGAATTCCGCACGGCGCCACTCTGGGGCCTCGGCCAGCGCATCTTCTTCCTGCACGACGGCCGCACGAGGAATCTCGTCGATGCGGTTCGCGCGCACAAGAGCGCTGGGTCCGAGGCGAACGAAGTCATCAATCTGTTCGAGCAGCTCTCGAGCTCGCTCAAGCAGGATCTGCTGAACTTCCTGCGATCGCTGTAGGTCGCAAAGATTCAATCCTCCAGCGTGTAATAGGGGTACCGTCACCCCTTTGAGGAGGATTCCGTGGACAAGGTCGTACATTTCGAGATTCCGTTCGAGAACAAGGACCGCGCGTCGAAGTTCTACACGCAGTGCTTCGGCTGGCAGCTCGTCGACATGCCGGAGATGAACTACGTGCTCGCCAACACAGGCCCCACCGGCGAGGACTTCCGGCCGACCGAACCCGGCAACATCAACGGCGGGCTCTTTCAGCGCCCGAAGGAAGCGCCGGGTCCGGTCATCTACGTCGGCGTCGCATCCGTGGACGAGGCCATCAAGAAGGTCACGGCGGCCGGCGGCAAGGTCGTGACGCCAAAGACCGCAATTCCCGGCATGGGTGCCTACGGCCGCATCACCGACACCGAAGGCAACGTCGTCGGTCTCTTCGAAGGACCGCAGTAACCTATTGGGATGAAGTCAGTACTGATTGCCGCGGCGCTGCTCGTGGTATCCACGACGGTGCCCGCGGCTCAGAGTCCGAAGTCCGTCACCGGCACCTGGTCAGGCACCCTCACGATCAAGCACGACGGCAAGATTGAAGAGGACTTCGTCCTCGTCGTTCTCAAGCAGAACGGCGCTGACCTCACCGGCACCGGTGGGCCGGACGCGGAAAACCAGTACCGCATCACCAAGGGTAAGGTCGCGACGGCTGATGGCGCCACCACCGTCGCGTTCGAGCTCATCGCCAACGGCGCACACTCGGTCTACAGCCTGAAACTCGTCGACGGCATCCTCAAGGGAGAGGCGCGGGTTGAAGGCGAGGACGGCCAGCCGCGCACGGCCGTCGTCGAACTCAAGCAGAAGCAGTAGAACTGCACTACTTCGATCCTCTCGCCGCGCCGATACGCGGTGAGATCAATCCATGCTCGACATCCACGGATCCCCGGCCCCAGGCTGGTTCACCGTCGACGAAGTGGCGGCAGCCGCGGACATCGCGACGGACGAGGTCTGGCGCGTGATCGCACTGGGCCAAGCCGTGGTGCATCGGCAGGGCATGTTCGTATCGACAGAAGACGCAGTTCATCTCGTCCGCCTCCTCGCCGGCTCAGCCGCTCCGACCCCTAAACGCGCTCTTTTCAATCACATACCGCCACCGGTCCGAAAGACGATGCGGAGCCTGGGGATGGCAGGCGCAGTACACGCGGTGGGGCTGCTCACCCTGATTGGCCTGCCGTGGCTGGCGCTGGTGGACAAGTCCGCGTCCGGCGAGCTCCCGAAACCCGAGACGGCCGACGCGAAGCTGGTCTATCTAATGATGCCGGGCCCGGGCGGCGGTGGAGGCGGTGGCGGACTCAACGAGCCCAAGCCTCCCCCACCGGCAAAGAAGAAGGCGCCGGTCGTGATCGCGATGAAACACGCGAGCCGCGTTCCGCCGACGCGTCCGCATGCGGCGCCTCCTCCTCCGAGACCCGTTCCACCGCGCCATGAAGCGCGGGTCATCCCGGCCGCGATCGACATGCCAGTGACGCCGATTCCACAGGCCGTGCAAGCGCCGGTGAAGTCGATCGCAGCCGATCCACTCGAAGTCATCGGCGCACCGATAGAAGGACCTCCCGCACCACCGAGCCGCGGGCCGGGCACAGGCGGCGGCGTCGGATCCGGAGCAGGTCAGGGACTTGGTGAAGGCACCGGCGGCGGCATCGGGCCCGGATCTGGCGGCGGCACCGGAGGCGGACCGTACCAGCCCGGTGCCGGAATCGATCCGCCGACGCTCGTCAGGGAAGTCCGGCCCTCGTACACCGACGCCGCGCGGCGTCAGGCCATCGAAGGCGACGTCGTCCTCGAGATCGTCGTTCGCGACGATGGGTCGGTCGGCAATATCCGGGTGCGCCGGTCGCTCGGCGCCGGACTCGAGCAGAAGGCGATCGAAGCCGTCCGCCAATGGCGGTTCTCGCCCGCGAAACGCCGCGGTACGCCGGTCGACGTGGTCGTCGACGTCTCCGTGGAATTCAAGCTTCGATAGCTACACGAGCTCACAAGGGCTTAGCACGGAGACGTCATGGATCCTCTCATCATCATCGCCTCGGCACTCATCGTGATCGCCATTGCGATGGTGGTCACCGCCTCGGGGCATTGGGATCGTCAGGTGAGATCACAAGCCCGCGTTGCAGCGCTACGGGAGCTCGCCCTCGGCGACAAATCGGGGCCGGGCATCGTTTCCGGGAGCGAGCGGGGCGGAGATTACGCCCGGCCCCTGCTCTTGCTGGTCAGCGCCATCGCGGTCTGGAGCGCCACCACTTCAGCCCAGCAGCCGGCCGGTCAGGGATTCTCGTTCCGCACGAGCGTCGAGCTGATCAATGTGACCGCGACCGTCACCGACGCGCAGGGGCGATTCGTTTCCGGACTCAAGGCAGACGACTTCGAGGTGTACGAAGACGGCAAGCTGCAATCGATCTCGCAGTTCGATTCGGAGCGCGTCCCCGTGAGCCTCGGTATCGCCCTCGATACGAGCGGCAGCATGGTCGGCGAGAAGATCGCCGCCGCGCAGTCTGCGGTCAATCGATTTCTCTACGACCTGCTCGGCGAACAGGACGAGGTGTTCCTTTACCGATTCGACAGCCGCGTGAATCTCGTCAGCGGCTGGACGGAGGACCGCCGCGGCGTCGGACGCATGCTGGGATCGATCACGCCAAACGGCGGGACCGCGATGTACGACGCCGTCGCCACGGCCATTCCGATGGCGCAGAAAGGCACTCGCCGCAAGAAAGCGCTCGTACTCATTTCCGACGGCAACGATCAGAACAGCCGCACGGGTGTGGACGAGGTACGGCAGCTGATTAGAGAGTCGGAGGTCATGGTCTACGCGATCGGCATTGACGGATCAGGCGGAAACGCCTCGTCGTACTCGGCGCCGGCCCCTTCAAACCGGAACTCGCCGCCGGCACCGTCGGCGTTTCCTGGCGCAAAGGCAGTTCCATCCGCGCCATCGTCGAGTGCGCCAACGTCGAGGCCCGGCAAGTCCTCGTCCGAGCGCCTGAACGTTGGCGCCCTGCGCGCCATTACCGACGACACCGGTGGCCGTACAGAGATCATCATGTCGCCGCGCGATCTGGATCCGGCGACGGCGGGGATCGCGAGCGAGCTCAGCCGGCAGTACTTCATCGGCTACAGCACGTCGGCGCCGAAGGATGGACGCTGGCACTCGATCGAAATCCGCGTCCGCAAAGGCAACTACACAATTCGATCCCGCCGCGGTTTCATCGCGGGATAGAATCCGCGCATGCTCCATCTCTTGCGGCCGGCCCTCGCGGTCGTCGTCTGCGCGTCGGCGTTCCTGGCGCCGCAGTCCTCCATTCCGCCGGCGTCGTCAACATGGACGCAATGGGGCGGACCGACGCGCGACTTTCATGTCCCGGATGCGGGCCTTGCCTCGAAGTGGCCGGAGGGCGGGCCGCCGGTAATCTGGTCGCGTCCACTTGGCACAGGTCACTCGTCAATCGTCGTGGACGAGGGCCGGTTGTTCACGATGTACCGCGCGGGCAACGGCCGCGCGAAACTCGGACCGTGGCAGCCCGAAGAAGTCGTCGTCTCGCTCGACGCGAAGACGGGGAAGACAATCTGGGAGCACGCCTACCCTGCGCGTTCCGGTTACGAAGACTTCAGCTTCGGTCCGGGACCGCACGCATCGCCGCTCGTGGTCGGCGATCGCGTGTTCACGATCGGCACGACACAGCAGTTCTTCGCCTTCGACAAACGCACCGGCAAGATCCTCTGGTCGCACGACTTCGTGAAGGAGTTCAAGGCGCCCGAGCTCCTGCTGAGGCCTCAGGTCAAAGTCGGCTACGGCTGCAGCCCGATCGCCTGGCGCGACACGATCATCTGCAGCGTCGGCGGCCCGGGACAGTCGGTGATGGCGTTCCGTCAGGCCGACGGCGCCGTGGTCTGGCGCAGTGGCGATTTTCTGACGGCCGCGGCGGCGCCTATTCTCATCACGATGGGAGGGCGCCAGCAGCTCGTCCTACTCGGCGGCGGCGCCGTCACGGGCCTCGATCCTGACAACGGCGCTATCCTCTGGTCGCATCCGCACGATCCTGGCAACGACCTGAACTGCACGACACCTCTCTTCGGCAGCGACAACGTCCTGTTCATGTCGTCGGCGTATCAGGCCGGCAGCCGGGCAATCCAACTGACACAGTCCGGCGGCGCCACGCACGCCTCGGAGTTGTGGTTCACGAACCGCGTGCGCTTCATGTTCCTGAGCGCGATTCGAGTCGGGGATTTTGTCTACGGCACGACCGGCGACTTCGGTCCTGCATTCTTGACGGCGTTGAACATCAAGACCGGCGAGTCCGCCTGGCAGGTGCGCGGATTCCAGCGCGCGTCACTGCTGCAGGCGGGCGACAAGACGATCATTCTCAATGAGGACGGCGACCTCGCCCTCGCGAAACTCTCGCCGACGGGCGCTGAGATCATTTCCCGCGCCAAGTTGCTCGACACCGTGTCGTGGACAGCGCCGACGCTCGTGGGCACTACGCTGTACGCGCGCGATCGGGAGAAGATCGTTGCTGTTGCGCTCGGCTCGGACGGCGGCACTTCCCCGTCATCATCGACGCCGGCAACTGCTCCTGCCGCCCCGACGCGCGGAGCCCAGCCGGCCACGCCGCCACCGTCAATGAGTCTCGCAGGATCCTGGACACTCGACAAAGCCGGCAGCACGGTCGTCGACGATGCGCCGTACTCGGGTCTCGTGGCGAAGGGCGCGCCGCCGTGGATGTTCGTGACGCAGCCGACGAACGGCACCGTGCTTGTGGAAACCGCCATCAACACCGGCCACACGCGCTTCTACAAACCCGGCGCAGCGACAACCACCGACATCGCGAACGGCGTGATTTCGATGACGACGACATGGAGCAAGGACGGGAAGGTGCTTGTCGCCGACGGCACCGTGAAAGCAAGCAGCGGCGTTGTCACACCGGTGAGGGAGACGCTCTCGCGTGATGCCGACGCGCTCGTGATCGAAGTCACAGTAGGCGACAAGGTCAGTAAGTTCCGCTACCTGCCTCTCAAGGAAGTCGGTCCGTGCTCCAGTTGGCCGACGCCCTGCAAGAAGGCCGCGGGCTAAGTGGACAAAGTAATTGTCATTACGGGCGCGGGCCGGGGCATCGGCGCCGCGACGGCGCGGCTCGCAGCGGCCGAAGGGTACGCCGTCTGTGTGAACTATCGCCACAGCCGCAGCGAGGCGGAGGCACTTGTCGCGGAAATCCTGACTCGCCGCGGCAAGGCGATCGCCGTCCAGGCAGACGTCGCCATCGAAGACGACGTCGCGCGCCTGTACGAGGAATGCGACCGCCACCTCGGCCGGCTCACGGCCCTCGTGAACAACGCAGGCGTACTCGAGAAACAGACTCGCGTCGAAGGCATCGACTCCAAACGGCTCGGGCGCGTCTTTGCGACGAATGTCTTCGGCGCCTTCGCGTGCGCCCGCGAGGCCGTCCGCCGCATGTCCACCCGCAACGGCGGCACGGGCGGTGCCATCGTCAACGTCTCGTCGAAGGCGGCGAAGCTCGGCGCACCGAACGAATACGTCGACTACGCCGCATCCAAGGCGGCGATTGATGCGCTGACGGTCGGCCTCGCGAAGGAAGTGGCCGAGGAAGGCATCCGGGTGAACTCCGTCAGGCCGGGGCTGATCTACACGGACATCCACGCGAGCGGTGGCGAGCCCGGCCGCGTCGATCGCGTCAAGAGCTCTGTACCGATGCAGCGCGGCGGCACGGCCGACGAAGTCGCGCGCGCGATTCTCTGGCTGCTGTCGGACGCTGCGTCCTACACGACGGGGTCATTCATCGACGTGTCAGGGGGACGGTAGACATCTGGCAAATGTCTACTCGTGTCTCACCGCCACCATCGGATCGATCCTCGCAGCGCGCTGAGCGGGAATCAGGCCGGCGATAAGCGCACAGAGCACGAGCGCGCCGGCCCCGATGACGATTGAGACCGGGTCAGTCGGCTCGATGCCAAAGAGCAAAGCCCGCACGTACCCTGATCCCGCCAGCGCCACCGGTACGCCGATCAGAAGACCAACGGCGGTAACTATCAGAACGTCCCGCAGCACCATCCAGACGATGCCGAGCCGCCGGGCACCGAGCGTCATGCGGATGCCGATTTCCGTGGTGCGTCGCGAGACGTTGTAGGCGACGGTGCCGTAGAGACCAACGCACGCGATGACGAGCGCGAGGACGCCGAACGCGGTGCACAGCCGTGCGAGCGTGATCTCCGAGCTGATCGCCTGATCGATGTGCGACGCCTGGCTCTTGACGTCGTGCACGGCGATCCGCGAGTCCACCTGCCGCACGACCTGGCGAACGGCGCCGGCAAGCGACATCGGATCGCCGGCCGTGCGCACTTCATAGACCATCCCGTAGGGCACGCGGGTCGCCTGCGTGTACGGGAAGAACACAGCCGGCCGCCGCTCCTCTTTCAACGTGAACGTCAGCGAGTCGTTGGCCAGTCCAACGATTTCGAACTGATCCTTCCCCATCGTCAGCGTGCGGCCGATCGGATTGTCGAGGCCGAACGCCCGGGCGAGGTGCTTGTTCACGATGACGACCTTTGGTGCGGACGCCGTGTCAGCCTCTGTCATGTCACGGCCGGCGAGCGGGATTCCCATCGTCGCGAAGAAGTCGGGACCAACGGTTGCGATTGCGGGGCTCGGTGGCCGGCCGTCCGAAGCGGTCGCTGTTGCGCCAAGGATCCCGACGCGGGCCATGGTCCCGCCGCCCAGCGGCAAGGCACCGGCGGAGAGACTGACGCGCTGAACGCCTGGCAGCCGCGCAAGTTCGGCGCGGATGTCCTGGTACAGCTTGAGCGCGGATGGTCCCGTATATCCGATGCTGCCGGGGCGAATCGTGAGCAGCAGGATGTTCTCGCGGTCGAAACCGAGCTCGATCGCGTGCAGCTTTGACAAAGTTCGTCCGAACAAACCGGCCGCAACGAGCAGAACAAGGGAAAAGACGATTTGCGCCAGCACCAGCATCTGGCTGAGGCTGATGAGACGGCGGCGAGGTGCCGGGTTCGCCCGCACTTCCTTCAATGCCGGAGCAACATCGACGCGAGTGGCCTGAAGCGCGGGCGCAAGACCGAACAACAGTCCGGTCAGGGCCGCGAGGCCGAACGTCACCGTGAGCACGGTCCAGTTGAGCTCCGCGTGCAGCGTGAAGTTGTCCCGGCCGCGCGATAAGAGATCCGTGAGGACGCTCACGCCCCAGGATGCGACAGCGATTCCCGCCAAGCCGCCAAGAACTGCCAGCAGTACGCTCTCCGTCAACAACTGACGAATGACACGGCCGCGGCTCGCGCCGATGCTCAGGCGAACCGCGATCTCGCGCCGGCGCGCGGCCGCCCGTGAGAGCAGCAGATTCGCGATGTTCGAGCAAGCGATCAGCAGGATCAGCGCGACCATCGTCATCAGGACGTAGATGGGCCGCGAGTACTCCCGCCTCAGGCTGTCGAGCCCGGTAGCGCCGGACTGCACGACGAGCGTGGGCAGATCCGCGCGTTGTTTCTCGGCGGTCGCGAGCGCTCGCACGACATCGTTACCCCCCGGACCCTGCGCTGTCGTCGCCACAGTTCCCTCGGCAAATTGCCGGAAGCGCGGCGCCAGCATGGCCTGTGCCTGCTGCAGTGACACGCCCGGCTTCAGGCGCGCCATGATCTCCAGCCAGTACAGGTGATCGTCGGAGTACTTGTTCGAGAACGGGCCGCTTCCAAGGATCGAATCCGCGCGCATCGGCACGTACACGTCGGGAATCGCCCCCGGCTCCGCGCCGAAGAATGCCGACGGAACCACACCAATGACGACGAACGGTTTGTCGTCGATGCGAACGGTCTGTCCGACCGACGCCTGCGGCCCGCCAATCCGCTGGCTGTAGCGCTGGCTGAGAACTGCGACTCCCGCGGCTCCATTCACGTCATCGGACTCCTGGATGACGCGGCCGGCGATGGGCGTGACGCCCATGCCCTCGAAGTAGCGGCCCGTCACGTACTGGCCTTTCACGGGGATCGTTTCCCCCTGGGCCGTGAGCGCCATGCGATTCGCCGACGTGTATCCGAACGATGTCGCAACCACATCCTTCGCGTCCTCAAAAACCTTCAGGGCGCCATACGGAAAGATGCTGCTCGTCGTGCCCGTCGCCGGATCGAAAGACGAGCCGCCCGTCGACCACGACATTCCGCTCGTCGCAAGCGAGTACTCCTTCGCGTGCCACTTCAAGACGACGAGTGAATGTGGATCGCGGACAGGCAGGGGCCGCAGCAAAATCCCGTCCATGAAACTGTAGACGGCGGTGTTCGCGCCGATGCCAAGGGCCAGTGACGTGACGACAAGCGCGGTGAAGCCCTTGTTGTGCGCCATCGAACGCAGGGCGAATCGAACGTCCTGAACCAGCCGCTCGAGCCAGAGCCAGGTCTGCGCGCCTCTGGCATCCTCGGCCGCGAGCGTGAGGTTTCCGAGCTCGTGCGGGCCGGCCATCTCGCGAAGGGCCGCGAGCTCCGCCTGCATGTCGCGATCCTCCGCACGGCGGACCCACGGCAACAGCAGCGCCAGCTTTCTGAAGAGGCTCATGCTGGATCCTTTTCCGGCGATCCCGCCATGACCCGCGCCACGGCCGCCGCAAATTCGTTCCACTCCGCGTGCTCATCGCGAAGCCGTTTTCTTCCGGCGGGCGTGAGACGGTAGTACTTCGCGGGCTTGTTGAAGTCAGACGTCTCCCACTTCGAAGCGATCCAGCCCTTCATCTCGAGCCTCTTGAGCGCGGGATAGAGCGAGCCGAATTCGATGGCCAGCGCCTCTGTTGATGTCGCGTGGATCGCTTTCTGGATCCCGTAACCGTGCAGCGGGCCGGCCAGGAGCGTCCGGAGCACGAGCATGTCGAGCAGGCCGTGAAGGGGTTGCATGGAGGCAGTCTATATACAGACTGTCTTCATATCAAGAGTTCAAGACGCCGGGTTCAGGGTTCACCAACGAAGGCTTTGCCGGCCTCGTCTAAGACCCCGGGGGTCATTCGCAGAACGGAAAGACCCCCGGGGTCATGCCATGCTCAATATCAAAGACGATGTCCGGCTGGCGTACCGCCGGCTCAGTCAGCGTCCCGGCTTCACGGCGGTTGCGCTTCTGACGCTCGCGCTCGGCCTGGGCGCGAACACCGCCATCTTCACGCTGATCCGCGCGTCCATGTTCCAGACGCTGCCGGTCGATCGGCCCCACGAGCTCGTGCGCCTCGGCGACGACAACAACTGCTGCGTGAACTCAGGAATCCAGCCGAGGTACTCGCTCTTCTCCGTTGCTGGCTACCAGCACCTCCGGGATAACACGCCGGAGCTCGCGTCACTCGCCGCCTTCCAGGCAAACGTGCGGCCGATGGGCATCCGTCGCCTCGGCAGCAGCGTCACCGACTCGCTCCCGAGCGCATTCGTGTCCGCGAACTACTTCACGACGCTCGGCGTTCGCCAGGCCGCAGGCAGACTGATGACGGCGACAGACGATGCACCGGGTGCCGACCCCGTGTTCGTCATCAGTCATCGCGTGTGGACCGAGCGGTTTGCTCGTGATGAAAGGGTAGTTGGCGCCGCGTTCCTCGTCGGCGACCATACCATGACGCTGGTGGGCGTGACGGCGGAAGGTTTCTACGGCGAGGCCGTGCGGCCGGATCCCGCCGCCGTGTGGCTGCCTCTTGGGCAGGAGACGCCGATTCGCAAGGCCGCCGCACTCTCGGGCCGGCCTGGAACGGATTGGCTGTACGCCATCGGCCGGCTCGCGCCCGGTGCCACGATCGAACAAGTGCAGCGCAGGACGTCGGACGAGATCCGCCGCTGGCTCGGCCCACAACCATTTCTCGGCGAGCGCGATCGCGCGACGCTCGGCAACGTCGGGATCAATGTCATCTCCGCTGCCGGCGGCGTGTCGCTGCTCAGATTCACGTACGAGCGGCCGCTGGGAATCCTGTTCGTCATGTCCGGCATCGTGCTGTTGATCGCGGCCGCGAATCTCGCGAATCTGCTCCTGTCGCGATCCGATCGGAGTCAGGCTGCCATCCAGACCGCGCTCGGCGCCTCGTCCGGGCGACTGGTGCGGCAGTCGCTCGTCGAAGGAATCCTCCTTGCCGCGGCCGGCGGCGCGGCGGGACTGCTCGTCGCGTGGCTTGCCACGCGCGCGGTGGTGGCCGTCGCGTTTCCTGGCGCGGACTTCATTCCGCTCGGGCTCGCGCCGGATCTCACCGTGCTCGCGTTCGCTCTTGGTCTGTCAACGGTCACCGGCGTGCTGTTTTCTTCCGCGCCAGCCTGGGCCATGGCACGCACGCGTCCGATGGACGCGCTGCGATCGGGCCGCAGTGGTGAACAGCGGTCGTTCGTCCCCCGCCGGTCGCTGGTCGTTCTCCAGGTCGCGCTGTCGGTCGTGCTGCTGTCCGGCGCCGGACTTCTGACCGAGAGCCTGCGTCGCCTCGAGCAGCAACCGCTGGGTTTCGACACCAACGGCCGCATCGTTGCGCGCATCCAGATGCCCGCGATCGCCGGCGAGTCTGCGCGGCTGGCGGCGATGTACGACGCGCTACGCGACCGGCTCCGGCGGATTCCGGGGGTACAGGGCGTCACGTACGCGCTCTACAGTCCAATGCAGGGTGACAACTGGTCGTCGGGCATCAGCATCGACGGCCTGACACCGGACGAGCGCGGATTCTCATCCTCCTGGAATCGTGTCGGACCGGCGTTCTTTGAGACGCACGGTACTCGAATCGTTCGAGGCCGAGCTATCGAAGAACGTGACACCCCTTCCACCGGCCGAGTCGCCGTCGTCAACGAGACGTTCGTCCGCCGATTCCTGGCGGAGAAAGAGCCGATCGGCCAGCACCTCGGCATCGGTGATGTCACTCACGCGGGCGACTACGAGATCGTGGGCGTTTCCGAGGACGTCAAGTTCACCGGCGCTCAGGCGCCAACGCGGCCGATGATCTTTCTCCCGATCATGCAGTCGGTCACTTACGACAACGCTGGAGACACAAGCGTGCAGTCGCGCTCGCAGCTTGCGGCCGCGGTGACGCTTCAGGTCGCTCCAGGCCTCCAGAATCTCGAGCGCCAGGTGAAGGACGCATTGGCTGCCGTGGATCCGGCGATCGCCGTCGTTCGCCTGGTGCCACTTGCCGATCAGGTCAGCGTCAACTTTCGCGTGAACAGATTGATGGCCACGCTGACCGGCGCGTACGGACTGCTCGCGCTCGCGCTGGCGTCGCTCGGGCTCTACGGCGTCACGGCGTACGGTGTCGCGAAACGCACGCGCGAGATCGGGATTCGGATGGCGCTCGGCGCGGATCGGACCATCGTCGTTCGCGACGTCCTTCGCGGCGCGCTGACGCAGAGCGGCGCCGGCCTTCTCCTCGGCATTCCGGCCGCGTTGTTCGCGGTGCCGCCGGCCCTCGCGGCCACCGGCACAACGGCGGGTCCGCTCTACGGCATCGATGCGCGTGATCCCACGGTGCTCACGGTTGCGGCACTGGTCCTAATTGGGAGCGCGGCCGCAGCCGCGATCATTCCCGCACGCCGAGCCGCGGCGATTGATCCGACGCGGGCGTTGAGGGCGGACTAGAACGTTACGGAATCCCCTCGGCCATGCCGATAGCTCGATCAGATGCGCTTGGGCGTACTTACGGGATTGTTCGCGATGGCCGTCGCACTGGTCGACGCGCAGGCGCCGCAGGTCTTTCGCGGATCCGTGGACCTCGTACCGGTATTTGCTACGGCGACGACGGCGGACGGGGCCTTCGCGCGTGATCTGACGAAGGACGACTTCACGGTCCTCGACAACGACAAGCCTCAGAACATCGTCTCGTTCTCGAGCGACGCCCAGACGCTCAGCGTCTCGGTGATTCTTGACACCAGCGGCAGCATGCAGAACGCGCTGCCCCGGGTCTTCGGCGCGGCCCGCGCGTTCATCGACCGGCTGACGCCGGAAGATCGGGTGATGATCGGGTCGCTCTACTTCGTCGGGCCGCCGATCTCGTCCGAGAAGGCGCGCCTTCGCACGTCGCTGGACATGATGCCCCGGGATCCCGGCTCCCCGGTCTTTGGCGCCATCGATCGATCGCTCACGACGCTCCTGCTCGAGCCGAATCGCCGCGTGATCGTGATCTACACCGACGGCAAGAACATGAACGCCGGCCCGTTCGGCAAGACGACGGCCGGTCAGGTACTGGATCGCGTGGAAGGCGCCAGCGTCATGGTCTACGCGATCGGTTTCGAGGGCGTGTCGATCTCAGGGGACATGAAGAAGATCGCGGCCCGTTCCGGCGGCCGCGCCACCGAGCTCCGGACGAACGACGATCTCGGCCGCGCGCTCGCCGGCGTCGCCGATGAGCTGCATCATCAATATCTGCTTGGATTTACACCGGCAGCGTTCGACGGAAAGACGCACAAGCTCGAAGTCCGCGTGAAGCGCGAAGGCATCACCGTGCGCGCGCGTCAGTCGTACGTGGCAGTGAAGTAAAAACGATTTCGACTGTAGGGCCATGTAGTGCCGTGTAGGCCGAGCATGGCAGCCGCCTGCGGCGGCCGGCACTCGCCCGGCGAAGCCGGGCCACGCCCTACAAGTCCAACCCTAATCCTCCCGGATACCTGTCAGCGGATCGATGCGAGTCGCCCGGTACGCGGGCAGCGTGCATGCGGCGAGGGCGACGGTCACCATCACGACCACCGCCAGGGTGACATTGGCGGCGTCGGTAGCCGTGAGACCGAACAGCAGACCCTCCATGTAGCTCGCGATGAACCGTACGGCGGCGATCGCCGCGGCGGTGCCGACGGCCAGTCCCAGCGCGAGAACGACCACGGTCTCGCGTAATGACTCGCTGATGATCGTCCACGCGCCGGCTCCGAGTGCACGGCGGATGGCCAGCTCCTTTGTGCGGCGCGCGATGGAGTACGACGCCACCCCGAACAGTCCCATGGATGCGATGAGCAAGCCGAGCCCGCTGAAGAACGCGCTGATCGCCGCAACCATCCGTTCCTTCGCGAGATCCTGCTCGATGTCCGCATGCATCGTCGTGACGCCGATGAACAGGCGCGGATTCACGGCCTGAACGGCTTGGCGAATCGGTTCAAAGACGGCCTCAGGGTCGATCGACACGCGCACCTGAAGCGAGTTCACGCGATCCGGCTCGCGCCTCGACATCTCGAACATCGTGGGCTCGATCGGAGATCGGACATCAAAGAGGCGGGCGTCCGGCACGATCCCGATGATGCTCGGCACGCGCGCCAGCAGGTCCGCGTTCGGCGAATACCGCTTCGCGAACGATTCGTTGACGACGAAGATCGGAAGCCGCCGTTCGAAGTCGGCGGCGTCGAACGTCCGCCCGCTCAGGGGCTTCATGCCCATCGTTTCGAAGAAGGACGGACCGACTTCGGCGGAGCTCCACGAGTCATCGCGTGGAACCTCGAGGCCGGGAAGGTCCGAATGCATCCGGCTGAAGCCGCGACGCATAAGAGTGTTCCTGACGCCGGTCACGGACACCACTCCAGGAATCCCGGCGATCCGTTCCCTCAGCGTGCGGTACACGGTGCCGACCTCACCCTCGTGATCCTGCGACGGCCCGCCACGAGGCTGGTTCTGACCGTATCCGGCAAATCGCGTATCGATGGACACCTGCAGGAGGTGCTTCGGGTTGAATCCCATGTCGAGCGTCGCGAGATTGCGCATCGTCTGCACGAACAGGCCACCGCCAACCAGAAGCAACACGGACAGGGCGACCTGGGATCCGACCAGGACGCGGCCAAGCCGCCTGGCGCTTCGGGTCGCACTGGTGCCGTGGCTCGCCCTGAGCGCGCCGGCAAGATCGACGTCCGTCGCCCGCCACGCGGGTAAGAGTCCGAAGAGAAACGCGCCGGCCAACGACACTATTGCCGCGAATCCAACGACGCGCAGGTCGGCGTAGAACTCGAGGCTGTCAGGAACTGACGCCAGTGGCAGCATCGAGACGATGAGCGAGACACCCCAACGCGCAAGAAACAGTCCGAGCGCGCAGCCCGCGGCCGCGAGGATGACGCTCTCGACGAGGTATTGACCGACGAGACGCGAGCGGCCGGCGCCGAGCGCCGCACGGACGGTCAACTCCCGCCGTCGCGCGGTACTTCGCAACATCAGGAGGTTGCCGACGTTGGTGCACGTTGTCAGCAGCACCAGCGTGACGAGGACCATGAGTGCCGTAAGGGCGGCGCGGTACTGTTCGCGCAACTGCGAGATGCCCTGACCCGCCGGTGCCAGGTCAGTCTCGAACTGCATGTCCACAGGGAAATTCGGACGCCCTTCGAGAAGAGACTGCTTGAGGATCGGGTGAAGCACGCCCTTCGCCTGGGCCTCGGCGACGCCCGGCTGCAGGCGCACGATCATCGTGAGAGCGGCGGGCCTGGCTCCGGAAAACAGCCAGACGTCGGCGGAATTCTCGAGGATGAAGCCGTGAAATCGCGGGGGTGCGACGCCGATGATCGTGTAGAGCTGGCCGTCGACCGTCAGCGCTTTGCCCACGACGCTGTTGCTCCCGCCGAATCGGCTTCGCCACCAGCGTGAACTGATCACTGCAACAGGACCGTCGGTCGCCTCTGGTCCGCGCCCGAGACCTGGCGCAACGCCGAGATCCTTGAAGAAGTTGAACGAGACCAGTTGGGCCTCGCGCGCTGGCTCGATGGCGCCGTCGATCGCGATCGCCGGCCGATCCAACGGACGGAATCCGACCACTTCGGAAACAACGCTCGTCTGCGCGGCCACGGCGGCGAACGTCTGCTCATCGAAGCCGCCGACTCCCTTCTTGAACTTGCCGCCGGCGATGACGGGCGCGATGTCCGCGCGCATCAGCCGGCCGGGATCGCGAACCGGCAGCGACCGAAGCAGGAGACTGTCGACGAGACTGAAGAGTGCTGTGTTCGCTCCGATTCCCAGCGCCAGGGACAGGGTGACGACCAGCGTGAACGCCGGCGTCGCCCCCAGTGTCCTCAGCGCGTAGCGGATATGTTGCGAGAGCGAATCCAGCATCGCCGCTCCCTACCGCTTAATCCACTTCACGTTGGGCCAGTGGCCCGGGCCGCCGGCCTTGAGGTAGTCGCGAATCGCAACGGCTTCATCGAGCTTGCCGGCCTTCGTGTACTGGTCCTGCAGCGCCTCCAGTTTTCTGATGGCCTCCAGCCGCCGTGCCTCGATCTTCGCGTCGATCTCTTTCTGAATTGCCTCGACGTCCGCCGAGTAATCGTTGACGAGTTTCTGTCCTTCCTCGGTCAGCGGCGGCTGCTTGGCGAAGAACGCGAATTTCTGACCCGGCAGGGGCGTCTTCCAGTCCTGAAAGACCACTGCAGGCTTCTGCATGGAGTACGCGAAGTGCGGCTTCACCTCGACTCTGTTGATGACCTCGTGCTGCACTGGCGACGGCTTGATCGTGACCGTATGCGTCGGCGTCCCCTTGATCACGTGCGGCACCACGGTTATGTGCTTCACCACGTCAGGGTTCTCGACGGGCTTCGGCTTTTCTTGCGCCGGTTGCGTGGGCTTTGTGGCCTGCGTCGGTTGCTGCGGATCGGCAGCGGTGCCGGTCGCCCACGCGGGCAGCGTGGCGGCAGCCAGCAGAGCAAGTGTCAGAAATCCTGCCCGGGGCAGGCGGAGCGAGGCACGACCGTTCATGATCATCACGAGTCTCCTTTCGAGCACACGACGACTGCTGGCGCGCACGCCCATGACCGCGGCAACTGCCGGCGGCTTTGGTGCGCCAGGGGAAGAGAGAGCGAGAAGCGATTCAGCGTAGGCGCGCCGGCCATCCGGCAGTGCCGAGATCACCCAGGCGTCGCACGCGAGCTCCGCCTGCTCGCGAAGCGCGCGACGCACCGACCAGAACAGCGGATTCCACCACCACACGAGGCCGGCAACGAGCTCGATCCATCCGACCACATGATCGCGGCGCTTGATGTGCGCGAGCTCGTGGACGATGACGCCGTCGATGCAGGCCTGACTGTCCGTATGAAGTGCCTCGGGCCAGAGCAGGCGCGCACGTCCCAGGCACCAGACAGCCGGCGATGTACTCCCCGGCATCGACACAACTGGAACCGCGGCGACCCCGAGTTCAGACGCGAGCTCTTCGACGCGACGAACGATCGAGGGATCCGGAGGTCCGGCGCGGCGAACTCGACGCGCGAGGCGAACCTGACGCGCGATTTCAATGACGCCGAGACCAAGACTGCCGGCGATCCAGACAAACGCGAAGAGCGTCCAAGCTGAAACTGAAGGGACGACCGGAGGCCGGGTCTTCAGACCCGGCTCGGCCGGCGCACCAGATGTAGGCCGGGCCGATAGGCCCGGCGTCGCCGCGATCGTTAATTCATCGATCGGCCCGGCGATGTCTTCCATCTCCGCGGCGTCGCCGGGTCCAAAGACCCGGCCTCCATCGTTTGCCTCTACCTGTGCGAGGCCCAGCGGATCCGGCGCCGCCCACGGCCACACAACGACCGGCGGCATGACGAATTTCACGAGCACCAGCACCCACAGGGCGTGTCGCGCGACGGGCCCGATTCTGCCGAACCGGCACACGACCGCCACCAGCGCTGCCAGCGCCGCCGTCGTCACCAGGCTTTGAAAGATCCACCAGGCCATATGTCAGCCTTTGGACGGCTTACCGCTCTTCCCGGCTTCCTTGCCGAGATCATCGAGCAGCTTGCGGAGCTCGGAGAGCTCCTGCTTCGACAGGTGCTGACCGCGGACGAGCGCGTGCACGAGCGGGCTCGCGGTCCCGTCGCAGATGCGCTCGGCGAGCGCCGTGAGCGACGAGCCGAGGAGATCCTCGCGCGTGACGACGGCGTGGAACTGGTGTGCGGTATCGGTCTTGTCGGTGCCGACATAGCCCTTGTCACGCAGTCGCGACAGCAGCGTGAGCACCGTGTTGTAGGCGAGGTTGCGCCGCTGTTTCTTCAGCGCCGCGGCGACGTCCCTGACCGTGACGGGCCCGGCGGCCCAGAGGACCTTCAGGACTTCCAGCTCTGCATCACTGACCGGTGCGCGATGGACCATCGGCGGACGTGCCTCCTACAGCGTGTAGGAAAAACTACTACACGGTGTAGGTGGCGTCAAGCCCGACTTGCTTTGCGACATAAAGTTATTTACGATGCTTGATATGGCGCCGCACACGCCCCTCCGGAAGTGGATATTGGGCTTCGTCGTCATGGTGACCGGTCTCGCGATTGCCATCCCCTTGGGGCGCTATGCGGAGGCCGACGACGCGCCGGGAGGCGTGGTGATCGCCTTCCTCATTTTCGTGGTCGGGGCCGTAGTGGCGATGTGGATCGTCAACCCCCGCGAGTCCCGAAAGCCCGGTCCTAACGCCCGATCTTGAGGTCCTGGCGGACAGCCTGTCCTTCGCCGACCGTGACGCGAACCGCATTGGGAAGAATGGCTTCGAGGAACGCCGGATCCATCGCGTCGTCCGGCTCGACGGCGGTGACCACCGCGAGGTAGTACTGGCCAGCGAGAAGACCGTTGACGCGGAAGCGGCCGTCGGTGCCGGGATGCACGGCAGGCACGGCGCGGCGCGACGTTGTCGTCCACGACACGCGCTCGACCGGAAATGCGAGCACGAAGTACTCAGGCGCGGGCTTTCCCGCCGCGTCCGCCAGCAATCCCTCAATCGCACCGATACGATCGCGGAAGCCGAGCGTCACGTTCGTCACTTCCTCATTCGCACGCACTTCGATGGGTGCGTCGCCGATGTCCTTCCCGCCGAGGCTGATTGAGGTCAGCCACCAGCCGGCACCATCAGCATTGCGGATGCCCGGCCACGTGGCCGAGACGTTGTAGCGATCGGGAGGAAGGCCAGCAACGCGGAAGGTACCGTCGGCCGCGACCGTTCCGTTGTAGCTGGTAGCGCTCATGGTGCCGCCGCCCGCAATCGCGCCGGCCTGCGCGTCGGTCGCAACGAATTGCAGACGCACCGTCGACAAATCCGACGGCGGCGTCATCGACGTCGCGGCAAACGCAACCCGGCCGGTCATCGACGACGCAGGCGAGAGCGTCAGTGCCGTACTCAAGGTATCCTGACCGGACACGACAAGATTCGTCTCTGCCCAGAGCATCGGCACCGTGCCAATCTCGGCGCCGGGACGCGGCAGGGATCGCGCGGATACCTTGTAGTCGCCCGGCGCCACGCTCGAAAACACGAAGCGGCCGTTCGCGTCGGCGTTCGCGAGACGCGTTGCGCCTTCCATGGCAACCTGCGGGATTCGCGCATCGAGCGAGACGCGCACATTCGCCACAGGTGATCCATCGGTCGACTGAATCGTTCCTTCGATTCGCGAAACCGGAACGAATCCGATCCGGAACGTCAGTCCGTCACGAACCTCGCCTGGGCCAACAACGATCGCCCGGCTCAAGGAGGGATCCGGCGTTCCCGGGAAATACATGGACGCGTACCCGGCGATGGATCCCTGCGGCGGCGCCGGTCCCACGGCGCCCGGTGGCTGCAGCGCCCAGCGCACTTCCTCCTGGGTGGTCATTCTGGTGTTCGCTCCGATGCTCGGATCCACGACGAGGTGATACGCACCGGGAGGCAGCCCGAAGAGCCGGAACTCACCGAGGTCATTCGTCTGCCGCTCGAAGTACCCGATGCCGTAAGGCAATCGCATCCGCGCAAGCATCTGACGATTGCCGACGAGCCGCTGCTCGAGCAGCCGCGGAAACAGCCGCGCCATCGGCTGGCTGTTTTCATCGATGATGCGGCCGGCGATCACACTTCCAGGAACGATGGGTACTTCAACGCTCGCCTTCGCACCGTCCGCGACGACAACGCGGATGCCCGGAGGGCGCCCCGGCCGCGGCGATCCGTAATACGTCGTCACCCACCCGAGTCTAGAAGCCGTGAGGAGATAGCCACCCGCCGGAAGACCGGCGAACTCGAACCGGCCCTGGTCGTCAGTGACTGCGATTCGGTTGCCGGAGCTGTCGCCGAGACCGACGCTCACCTGGACACGAGCGACCGGCACCTTCGCCGATCCTTCTGTTCGGACGACGCGTCCGCTGAGCGTCGCTGAGCCGGCAGCCGCGGGACCGCGCGTCTGGGCGTGCAGAGCAAGGCCAGCGGTGAGGACGAGCGCGATGGCGACATGACTCTTCATCGGACTCGACTCACAGTCAGCGCTTGCGACTTCGTCTCTCCCGCGGCGATCGTCACCCGCGTCGCCGCGCCCGCGAAGCGTGCAATGAATTCAGGATCGACATCCGGCGCAATCTCCGAAGGGACGGCTACGACGAGGTAGTCACCGGGAATGCCTATGCGCAGCTGATACGCGCCGGCCGTCGATGTGGGCGCTATCGCAAGGCGGCGCGTCGTCATCCCGTTGGCCATCCATGCCTTGTGATCCGCAGGGAACGCAATCACCGTCGCGTCGACATCGGTACTGGTGCCCGCCGCCCGCACGGAGCCAGTCAGCATCTGAGACTTGTCGGTGAACGTCACGACGACATCGGTGAAGTCGGTCGTGCCAATCGTGACAGCCTGATCGGACGCATCGACTCCGCCAACATGGATCGAGGAGAGGAACCATTGTCGACCCGGAATGCCCGCGCCCGCGTTCATGAGGTAGCGGCCCGGCGAGAGCCCGTTCGTCTTGAAAGATCCGGACTCGTCCGGCCTGGCATCCACGCCCGATCCCCGGGAATCGCCTCCAAAAATCGACCGCACGCTTATCACTGCGCGTTGAAGCTGCGCCGCCGTCAGCGGTGTCGTCATACCCTCGAAGACGAAGCGGCCCGACAACGTCGCACCAGGCTGGAACGTCAACGAGACGCCATCGACGTGCGTCGATCCGACCGTCACTTGCGCCGTTGCGAACATCGCTGGAAACGATTCGGCCGGCGGCATCGTCACCACCTCACGACCAGCTGCCGCCCCGGTGCCAGGCGCAGAAGGAATGAAGAGCGGACCTGTCGGCGGCACGCGCGATACTCGCGCGGTATACGCGCCAGGCGGCACTCCGAGAAATGCAAAGCCCCCGGACGCGTCCGTGACCGAATACGCGATCGGAAATGGAAATGTGAGGCTGCCGCTCGCGGCTGGAACGAGCTGGACACCATAGTTCGCAGCGGGACGATCGAGGCCCGTCACCGTTCCAGAGACCCGCACGCCCGCCACGAACGGCAGGGTGAAATCGATCCCTTGTCGATCGTCTCCCGGACCGAGTGTCAGCACCGTGGCACTCGCCACCGACCCCGCTCCGCCATAAAACGTCAGCGGCGAGAGGTACAGCGTGCCATTCGGGCCTGGCATCAACGTGCCTCGACTGGACGTCGTTACCTGCCAGCCATCGATGATCAGGCCTTCGGTCGCCACCTGAAGCGCGCCGCCTTCGCGAAGTGCACGGGCCATTTGTGCGGCAGTTCCGGATGCGACGGCAGTGCGATACCGCTCCACTGTAGTGACCGGCACTGTCTGCGAGGTCGTTTGCGCTATCACGACGTACGCACCAGGTTCGAGAAAGGCGATCCGGTAGTGGCCGCGGTCGTCTGTCGCCTCACCGCTCGAAAACGCCAGCTCGGCCCGGCCACCGGTGATCGCCCGGCGCATCGCTGTAACGTAGACGCCGACCGCTGGCTCTCCACGATCGTCGCGAACAACTCCAGTGATCGTAGGCAGCCGAAAGACCGGAATTGTCACGTCTGTCAGCCGCGCGGCATCAGCAACGGCCAAGGAACGCTGCGGTCCACCCGGTCGCTTCCGTCCAAAGGCGCCAGACGAGTAGCCGTCTCGCGTCGCACCAATTGAGTAGGTACCCGCGGGAATATCACGGAACACAAACCGCCCATCGCCGTTTGTAACGGCGCGCTTGATTGCCGAAGCTGGCGGCTGGGACGGAGGCGCGCCTCCCGGGGTCGGAGTCGCCGGCGGAGGCCCCATCGAGACGACCGCTCCGGCGATTGGCTGCATCGAGGTCGCGTCGATCACCCGCCCGGTGACGACAGCAGTGCCCGCGGGTGCGGCCTGCTGCTCCGCGGACACCGCGGCAAGCATCAACGATCCAATGACGATGGAGATTCCGATACGCATCGGCATGAACTCCTTGGACACCGGATACGTCGCCGCGCGGGCTGAGCCCGCCGCCTACTTGATGGATTGCAGCGTTTCGGTGACGGCATTACCCCCGACCCTGGCCAGATGTTTCACGACAACGCCGTGCTCGAGCGACTTCCAGTACTCATCGACCGACTGCGAGGTCCGCGTGTAATGGACGGCGTCGAACGTGCCGGCCGGCACCGTCACGCGCTCTCGAACCGAGATAATCCGCAGGGCACCTGAGGGCGTCTGCGAGCTGACTTTCAGCGTGCCTGACTGGAAGAACGCCGTCACGGCCGAAATCTGCCAGGCTTTTCCAGGACACGCGCGGAACGCGGGATCGGCAACGAGGCCGGGGCGGCTGAACGATGTTGCCTCAATCATTACTTCGTTCAGGCCAAGTTTCGACGTGCGGTCCAGCACGGCCACATCGTCCACGATTCGGTGATCGTTGATCTGGAGCCAGCTTCCTGTAGGGCCGGTCCACTTCAGACGGCTGCCCTTTTCGTCGACGCGCTCCCAGACCTGACTGACGGTGGTGGACTTGCCGTTGTTTTCAACGTGGCTCATCACATACGTGGCCGTGGGTTTCGGCCTGCCGATGGTGACGCAATCGGAACCGCCTGCCCTGCCCTGTCCCGCCACGTCTTCGGTCGCCCGCGGGGACAGGCCGGCCAGCGCCAGCGCGAGCATGGCGGTGAGCATGAGCTGTTTCATGCAGCGCATGCTACACCGCCATGAAATCGGTCACTACTTCTTCTTCGGAACCTTGATTTCCTCGAGCTTCGCGATCATGTCCTCGGCCGAGGTGGCGGGCTTGCCGGCCGTCTCGATGGCCGCGATCTTTCCGGTCTTGTCGATGTAGAACGTCCACCGGCTCGCGGTCGTCCGCTCGCCCGTGACGACGCCGTAGGCCTTCGCGGTTTCCCTCGTCGGGTCGGACAGCATCGGAAAATCCGCTTCCTTCTTTTCCACGACGGTGCCCGCGGCACCGCCGCGACCCGGAAGCGTCACGCTCGTCGCCTTGGCGAACTTGATGTTCTCTTCGATGGGATCGGTGCTCGCCATGAAGTACGTGACCTGGTACTGCTGAATCTTGTCGCCGTTCTCGGCGAGCGACTTGCACTCCACGGTGCAGCCCGACGTGAACGCCTTCGGGAACCATGCGATGACCACCGCCGACTTACCGCGGTAGTCAGAGAGCTTGTGGGTCTTGCCGTCGGTGCCCTGGAGACTGAAGTCAGGCGCCATGTCGCCGACCTTCAGCACCGGCTGCGCCGGCGCCTGGGCGCCGCCCTGCGCGTTGACCGAGACGATCCCGAGCGCCGCCGCGAACACGAGTACGATTGCTGCACGCATCTACCTGACCTCCAGCTGGAAAGATGAAATTATAAGGTATGCACTTCGGTCACGCGATGCTGACAGACTGGCCGCTGGATCCAGGTGTCATTTATCTGAATCACGGCACGGTGGGCGTCACGCCGAAACGCGTCCTGGCGACCCAGCAAGCCATCCGCGACGAGGCCGAACGCGGCCCCTCGCAATTCCTCCTGCGCAAACAGTTTGTGTTCACGGGTGTCCCGGCGGTCAGGACGACGCTCGTGCGCCAGTCCGCCAGGGCGATCGCACCGTACTTCGGCGCCCGGAGCGCGGACGTCGTTTTTGTCGACAACGCGACGACAGGCGTCAATGCGGTACTCCGGTCGCTGGATCTGGTCCCCGGCGACGAGCTGCTGCTGACCAGTCATACCTATGGCGCAACGCTTCGTGCGGCGCAATTCGCCGCACGTGAACGAGGCGCGACTGTCCGCATCGCGCCAGTGCCCTATCCGGACTTCAACCGCGACGCCCTGATTGAGAATGTCGCACGCGCGATCACTCCGCGCACCCGCATCGCCGTGCTCGATCACGTCACGTCGGAGAGCGCGTTGATCTTCCCGCTGGGCGAGCTGGCTGCGGTCTGTCAGGAGCGTGGTGTTCCCGTTCTCGCTGACGCCGCGCATGCGCCGGGGATGCTCCGCATCGACGTCGCGCGGCTCGGCATCGACTGGTACACCGGCAATCTGCACAAGTGGGCGTGCGCGCCACGCAGTTGCGGCTTCCTCTGGGTGACGCCGGCGCGACAGATAGGCCTTCATCCACCGGTGATCTCCTGGGGCCTCGATCAGGGCTTCACGGCTGAGTTCGACTGGATCGGCACGCGCGATGTCTCGGCATGGCTCGCAGCACCTGAAGGTCTGCGGTTTCTCGACGATCTCGGGCCGGTCGCCGTCTGGAATCACAACCACGGCCTCGCCTGGCAGGGCGCGCAACTCCTCGCCGAGCGCTGGGGCGTGTCTCTCGGATTCCGTGAGAGCGACATCGGATTCATGGCCACCGTCCCGATGCCGCCCAAAGTCGGCTCGACGCTCGCGGACGCCCTGCGCATTCGGGACGCGCTCCTCTTCGATCACAACATCGAAGTCCAGGTGCACGCGACCCACGGCAGCGTCTGGGCGCGGATCTCGGTGCAGGTCTACAACGAGATCGGCGACGTCGAGCGTCTCGCTGACGCTGTCCTTCGCCTCGCGAACTGACGATCGTCGTTTCACACGCAGGGCACGAAGGTGCATTCGTGCCTTCGTGTAAGACATGAATGCTCCCTCCGTGTCCTCGTGCGAAACGACAGGTGTATTCTTGGCCGCATGCGGAAAGCACTCCTCCTCTCGCTAGCCCTCGTCACCAGTCTTGGCGCCGGTCAGCGTGGGCCGGCGGCCCCGACGCCGTGCACCTCAGCGGTCGATGCCTGCAAGACCTGGGTTGTCTTTGGCAAGGGTCCCGCAAGGACGATGGTCTACTCGAGCTACTCGCTGACGACGCGCAATGACGCGATCCGGCGGGCGCTGATCATGGTGCACGGCACGAACCGCAACGCCAACGACTACTTCAACACCGCGATGGCCGCCGCGTTTCTCGCCGGCGGCCTCCAGGACACGATCGTCGTCGCGCCGAAGCTCATCGTCCAGAACGATCCCAAGGCCGAGAACGAAGTCGTGTGGCCAGGAGGCGGCGACAGCTGGAGATCTGGCGGCATGTCGCCATCAAACCCGGAGCTGTCCGCATTCGACGTCGCCGACGAATTGCTGCGCCAATTCGCCAACAAGAACCTCTTCCCCAACATGAAAGCCATCGTCGTCACAGGCCACTCTGCGGGCGGTCAGTTCACGACGCGATACGCGATGGCGAACAAAGTCCACGAGACGCTCGGCGTAGCGGTGACGTACGTGGTGGCCAACCCATCGAGCTACGCGTGGCCGGACGCGACCCGCACGCTGCCCGTGGACGATGGTGAGCCCGCCGGAGCGAAGGACGGTTGGAGCCTCACGCCCGATACAGCGGTGCACACGAAGTTCTCGTACGGACCGTACGACGCGGCCGCTAGCAAGTGCGCGAACTACAACCGGTGGCCGCTCGGTCTCGAAAACCGCGCCGGCTACACGGCGAAGATGACGGACGACCAGCTCAAGAAACAGCTGGTGTCCCGGCCGACGACGTTCCTCGTCGGCCAGGTCGATACGCTGCCGCTCGGAGGTTTCGACAGTTCGTGTTCCGCGATGGCGCAGGGCCCGACGCGCCGCGCGCGGGGCGAAGCGTTCGTGAAGTTCATCAACGAGAAGCTCGGCGCGAAACACCCGATCCAGGTCGTGGCCGAGTGCGGCCACAACAACCGGTGCATTTACACCGACGACGCGGTGCTGCCGCTGATCTTCCCGAAGTACTGACGCCGTCCGCTATTTCTTCTTGCTCGGGTCGTCCGCCGGATTGACGTAGTTCAGCACCAGCGGCCCCATGCCGTGCACCTGAATCGTCGCGGCCGTTTTCGCCAGGGCAGAGTGCGGCATCTTTGCCGGCAATGCGAAGAACCCGCCCGCCGATTGGGCCTGCATCTTCGCTTCGTCCCACGTGTCTCCCATCCCGATCGCGAGAGTGCCGGAAAGCACCGTCACGTTTTCATCGCCAGGGTGCCAGTGCGGCGAAATCCTGTATGCCGCCGGCATCTGCAGGCGAACGACAAAGGGACCGGGTTTCGATGGATCGCCGCTGACAACAGCCAGCTTCGCGCCCGATGGAAGGCTTGGTGGTGGATCGCCCCAGGTCAGAGCGCTGGCTGCCACCGCGACATGGGCCGTGGGAGGCGGACCCACCGCGTCCGAGTTGAAGATGTCTTCGCTCACTTTCCAGGTACCGTCCGACTGTTTCTTCCACACCGTGACGTACTTGCCGGCATCGGTGGCGCCGGCCATCGACATCTTGTAGGCGCCGGTCGTGACGCCGACGTCTCCGGAGGCACTGACGTCGGCCTTCGCGGGCGACCACTCGATAGCAAATCCCGGTGCCGAAGACATCTCGACCCAGGTCTGGCGGATCGATGCCGACCCCGTCACTACCGGCATGCCGGGCGAATACACGCTCGCGTCAGGTGCGAAGTACGACAGGAACTTGTTCGGGTCCTTTGCACTCGCCGACCACTCACGGTCGACGCGCATCAGAGCCTCTTTCTCCTGGGTGACATTGACGGTAGATCCGCATCCGGCCGAGAGGCCGGCTAACACGAGCCATCCAATCCAGCGGCGCATACGACACCTCCGAGGCAGTGTCTTTTCTATGGTGGGAATCTCCAGTCACAATGACACAAGTGCCCTCGATTCAGGCCCTTTTCTTTTTCTTCTTTCCAGCCGGGACTGGGGGAGCGGCATCCTGGAGACCGTACGCCTCCTCGAGCCAGTCGGTGATGGGCGACTCAACCTGATCCCGGTGGACGATGTTCATAAGGTGGGCGACCTTGATCTTCGAGGTCGCCATCGCTTTCTTGACCAGAGGTGACTTCACCGTCCGCCCGAGAAAGAACACGACCTCGAGGGCCTTCCGCTTCGGGCGGACGAAGAAGTAGCAGGCCTTGCGGGCGAACATGATTGAGTGATGCGACGCGTAGATGCGTTGGTCACCGAACTCGACGGCCGTCTCTCTGATGCGGTCGTAGGCGTCGCGCAGGTCCTCCGACAGGTCCTTCGTCAGCGCCTGCTCGGTCGTCGTCCAGCAGTCGTGCTCGACGCCCTTCTCGATCCACTGCTTGCAGTGAAAGCACTCGTGCCCGGCCATCGATTTCGATTCTAGAGGATGTCGTTTCGCACGGAGGCACGGAGAAGGACGGAGGCACGGAGGATCTTACGGACGGAGCGCACGGGGTAGACGGAGGAACAGCAGGCGGGCCTCTGTTACTCCTGGTTCCGGGCGTGTCCCGATTTTTGTGTGTGAGACGGTTTTGATCTTCGCGGTGGTGGCGGGCGGCTGATCTGTGCCGGTCGCCACCACCGCGTTCAGGGTACGCATCTTACGCCTGGCCTCGAAGAAA